>ENA-UERN01000007-UERN01000007.1-human-gut-metagenome-genome-assembly--contig:-NODE-7-length-226306-cov-48.478604_pt1 | contig 226306 bp, 155 predicted proteins | sample MGYA00242950_ERZ507950 | MGnify/ENA primary metagenome ERZ507950 (study PRJEB26167, sample SAMN06115515) | human gut metagenome | host: Homo sapiens | place: China:Ningxia | collected 2014-11-26...
TTGTAGCGGAATTCATTCAAAGGAATGATACCGTCTGATTTGTAACCGATGTTCACAACAACTTCACGTTTGTTCATCGCGATTACAGTTCCGTCAACTACCTCACGGTCGTTAACTTTGTTAAGCGTACTGTCGTAAGCCTTTTCCAACTCTTCGTGGCTGGCACCACCGAAGGTTTCGCCATTTTCATAAGCATCCCAGTTGAAGTCTTCAACAGGCGCTACATTTTTTAAGTTTTCCATTAAATAAAATAAGTTGTTTAATAATTAATTGAGTGAGACATTATATTAGCTCATAAATTCGGGCGCAAAGATAGTAGTATTTTCTTGAAGAGCAAAAAGTTCCATCTGTTATTTCTCGGTATTTTTACATCCGGCTCGTATAAAAATAGTGGGAACTCCGACCGAGTTGTTTTGTATAGAGAACGAAACAAGGCAAAAACGTTCTGTAGGTGGTGCATTTGCCACAAACAAACGGTCTAAATCCCACACGTTAATGAAGTAAATGCCACACGTCAATCCCCCAAATGCCACATGTTTCACCTGCTGAGCTATGGCATTTCACTTATTGAGTTGTGGCATTCGGGAAGCTAAGATGTGGCATTTCAAATGAAATGAAAAGGGAGGATACAAATAGAGGAGAAACAATGTCCCTCCTCTTATGCTAATTTAAAGTTGAATCTGAATTAAGATTACGAATACAAATATACGACATTGAAAAGCCGAAGTCAAGTATTCAGGTGTTTTTTTTGAAAGGGAAGTAGTCGCTGAAAGAGATACAATAGGGAAAGCATGAGAGTCATTTGCAAAAGATAAGACATTTCAAGCATTCTTCCTGATATACGCCAGCGCCGCCCCTATCGCCGTCCTGTATTCCGCATACTGTGGAATATGGAAACGCACCCCATATATCTTTTCCATATTTGGAAAAACCTCATGGCATTGCGGAAATTTAGTAAGATTACCGATCAAGACGAAATCTTTGACAGGACCATTCAGCGCAGACAACACAGCTGCACCACCTATCGTTTGCAGTACCATATAAATAATCCCTTTTGCAATATCTTCCTGCGAAGCGTTGCTATCCGCCTTTCCGAACAAAGAAGCAGTGGCATGCACCGGAAGATCCGGCAAAGGACGATTGCAAATATCTCCGATCTGTAAGTTTACGCGGGTAACGTCGCCTTTCTCGGCAATGGCTGCAATCTGCCTGAAATCATGCGTCTTCAGCAACAAGCGGGAAAGCCCCTGCAAAGTGCCTCCGCCAATAGCCATACCACCGATATGTTCTATCTTCTCCCCGCTGATTCTTACGAAAGAAGTGCCCGTTCCCATGCTTACCACAATCAACTGGTCAATATCTGTGGCATGACGTGCACCCAACCCATTGGCTATAAACTCATCGACCTTATCCGTGGGTAAACCATACAATGGACTATCTACAAATGCACTGCCCACACCTGTCAGCATCACTTGCTCTATATCCGAAAGCTGAATGCCGTTATCATAAATATACTTCCCGAAAGCCCCGAACAAAGAAGTAACCGGATCAGTCGCAGTGATAAACATCGGTGACTGTATCTGTTCTCCGTTGATTCCTACAATTTTTGTAGTACTTCCACCAACGTCTATTCCTATTACAATTCCCATAGTTTCAATATTGTATTCGGCTACAAAGGTACAAATTGTTTTATTGCAAACATGTATTCAGATTTTTTTTGCTCCGCACATCTATTTAGAGAAATTCATCTTGAAGAGCAGATTCCTCTGCTTCATTTTTCAGTCCCAAAGCCCTATCTTAACCCTGTCAAGTCCGTACCAAGTCCGTATCTGGTCCGTATAAAGGTACCTTTACTTGGGCTTGACACGGACTTGGTACGGACTTGATACGGAGAAGACGAATGTATCAGCATCAATGGCTGCAAACCTTCGTTATATCCACCGTAAATCCGTCAGCAGCAGGCATGAATTTTCCTTTTGCTTTCAGAAACTCTATCAATTTATCCGCATCCATATCTTCTGCCGAGCAAGTATAGAAATGCTGATGCTCACCGAATTTCCGGATGATTGCCTCTTTTAATGATGATTCCGAATAACTGTTGCCTTCCATCATGTGAAGGACTTCATGAGCATGTAACTGTTCCATAATCTATTTTTTCTGCAAAGATAGCACAGAGCACGGATTGAAGTTGTAACATATGTGACACGAACCTATAAAAAATAAAGAAGCAAAGTTAAAAGCTCTTTTTTACCTCCCGATATACGTTTCGGGAAGTTTCTCCGTTTATAGAAAAGGTATGAGACATTTTTGGTTACTGACATCTTTTATAATACTACTCTCCACTTCCGCCCTTGCCCAGAAAGCGGTCAAGATAGGCGGAACGGTTACGGATGAAAATGGTAATCCGATTGAATTGGCAACAATACGATTGGAAGGGACAGCTATAGGCACAGTCAGCAACCTGAAAGGGAGATATTCGCTGAAATTCGAAAGTCGGGACAGTGTAACGGTCATCTTCTCCATGCTGGGATACCAGACTCGGAAACGAAAGTTAGTACGTCCGCAGGGAAATATCAGTCTGAACATAACCTTGCCCCCGATGAATTTTGAATTGGGCGAAGTGAGCGTAACAGAGCGCCGTCGGCAAACCGGAACCATCCAACAGATAGAAACCAAACAAAACCGCCTCGCCCCCGACGCTTCGGGCGGAAGCATAGAAGCCGTGATAGCCACACAGGCCGGAGTGAGTAGCAACAACGAACTCAGTTCGCAATACAACGTGCGCGGCGGTAGTTTCGACGAGAACATGGTGTACGTCAATGGCATTGAAATATACCGCCCCTTGCTGATCCGTTCCGGGCAACAGGAAGGATTGAGTTTCATCAATCCCGATATGGTGCAATCCGTCGGCTTCTCCACGGGAGGCTATGAGGCCAAGTACGGGGACAAGATGTCATCCGTGCTGGACATCACTTACAAGAAACCCGAACGATTGGAAGGAAGTGCCTCCGTCAGCCTGTTGGGAGCTTCGGCATACGTAGGAATTGCCACCAAAAAGCTAACCTGGACAAACGGCGTCCGTTATAAAACCAACCAATATTTGCTCGGCACGCTGGATACAAAAGGAGAATACGACCCACGTTATATCGACTATCAAACTTATCTGGACTGGACACCTTCGAAACGTTGGGAAGTAGGCGTCATCGGCAATATTTCAGAAAACCGCTATAACTTCCAGCCGGAAGACCGCTACACCCGCTTCGGTACTCTCAGCAATGTACGTGAGTTTAAAGTTTATTTTGAAGGACAGGAGAAAGATTTATTCCGCACCCTGTTCGGAACCGCCTACGCCACCTACCGGCTGAACGAACAAAACAGCCTGACCCTGCAAGCCTCCGCCTTCCACACGAAAGAACAGGAAACGTACGACATCACCGGGCAATACTGGCTGAACTCCCTGGACAGTGGAACGCAAGTAGACGGCACTACCAACGAAGAGGAAACTTCCGAAACCATCGGTGTGGGAACTTACATGGAACATGCCCGCAATTACCTTACCGCAGAAGTGCAAAGTTATTCCATCACAGGCCGCCACCGACTGAAAAGCCACTCCCTGCAATGGGGTGCGGAGTTCAAACGGGAACACATCAAAGACCGGATGCGCGAATGGGAAATGCGCGACTCTGCCGGATACTCCATGCCGCAGACTTCCGAAGGACCGGAACTATTCTACACCCTCCGCTCACGCAACGAAACGGACAGCAAACGATACGGATTTTACCTGCAAGATATATACCGCTTCCGCTCCACCGCCGGACTATTCACCCTGACCGCCGGCATACGAGGCAGTTACTGGAACTGGAACAAAGAATTCATCTTCAGCCCGCGTGCGTCCCTGGCTCTGATTCCGGCATTCAATGAGAAATTCACCCTGAGAGTAGCCGCCGGAGTCTATTACCAGGCACCATTTTATAAAGAATTCCGGGATACTACCCAAGTTGACGGGATAGCTACCGTATCCCTGAACCGTGACATCCGTTCGCAGCGCTCCCTGCACTTCGTTGCAGGCGGCGACTATAATTTCCGTGCCATGGAGCGCCCGTTCCGCTTCTCTATGGAAGTGTATTACAAAGCGTTGGGCAATCTCATCCCTTACAATATAGATAATGTACGGATCAGTTATTACGGACGCAACCTTTCCAAAGGTTACGCCACTGGTATCGACATGAAACTATTCGGTGAATTTGTTCCCGGAACAGATTCCTGGCTGAGCTTCTCCTTAATGAAAACTGAAGAAAAAATAAACGGACAATGGCTCCCCCGCCCTACCGACCAGCGCTACCGTCTTTCGCTCTATTTTACAGACTATTTTCCCGGTAGCCGCAAATGGAAAATGAACCTGAAAGGTACACTTGCAGGAGGTCTTCCCTTCGGTCCTCCACATAGCGGACGCGAGGCTGCCGTATTCCGTACATCCCCTTACCGGCGTGTGGATATAGGTATGTCCCGCTGTATCATCGACCGTAGCGAACGCGAAAATAAGCGCGGCATCCGCAGCCTTTGGTTGGGGGTTGATATTTTCAATTTGCTAAATATCAGCAACGTCAACTCCTATTATTGGGTAACAGACACCCGAAATAACCAGTTTGCAGTACCCAATTACCTGACATCCCGTCAGATTAATGTTCGACTGTTGCTCGACTTCTGAACAGAAGTCTAAAAAAAACTTTCTAAACTTCAAATATCCAATAATTAATTGACGAAAAATTTCTTTATTAAGCAAGAAATCTCTTTCTTTGTGCTGTTTTATGCCTTTAATTAAGACATTATACCAACATTAATAAATATAGTTATGAAGATTTCACACATTGAGCATCTGGGCATTGCCGTAAAGAGCATTGAAGAAGCCCTGCCGTATTACGAGAACGTATTGGGTCTGAAATGCTACAACATCGAAACTGTAGAAGACCAGAAAGTTAAAACCGCTTTTCTGAAAGTTGGTGACACTAAAATCGAACTTCTCGAACCGACCTCTCCCGAAAGTACTATTGCTAAGTTCATCGAAAACAAAGGTGCAGGCGTTCATCACGTGGCATTTGCTATTGAAGATGGTGTAGCTAACGCATTGGCTGAAGTAGAAGCTGCAGGCGTTCGCTTAATCGACAAGGCTCCGCGCAAAGGTGCTGAAGGTCTGAGCATTGCTTTCTTACACCCGAAATCAACACTGGGCGTATTGACAGAACTTTGCGAAAAACCGGAATAATATGCATTAATTACGAAATTAGGAATGACGAATTACTTATTTTACAGGCAGTTCGTCATTTGTAATTCATAATTCACAATAAAAAATAGTATTAACCCATTATATTTAATAAAATGAGTAATCAACTTGAAAAGATTAAAGAGCTTATAGATCGCCGCGCAGCTGCACGTCTGGGTGGTGGTGAAAAAGCGATTGCCAAACAGCATGAGAAAGGTAAATATACAGCTCGTGAGCGCATAGCCATGCTTCTCGACGAAGGTAGTTTCGAAGAAATGGATATGTTTGTAGAGCACAGATGTACCAACTTCGGTATGGAAAAGAAACACTATCCCGGTGATGGTGTTGTTACCGGTTGTGGTACTATCGACGGCCGTTTGGTTTATCTGTTTGCACAGGACTTTACGGTTTCTGCCGGTTCTTTGTCTGAAACGATGTCTCTGAAGATCTGTAAGATTATGGATCAGGCAATGAAAATGGGTGCTCCTTGTATCGGCATCAACGATTCGGGTGGTGCACGTATTCAGGAAGGTATCAATGCTCTGGCAGGTTATGCTGAAATCTTCCAGCGCAACATCCTGGCATCAGGTGTTATCCCGCAGATCTCAGGTATCTTCGGCCCTTGTGCCGGTGGTGCTGTTTACTCTCCTGCACTGACTGACTTCACGTTGATGATGGAAGGTACTTCTTATATGTTCCTTACCGGTCCGAAGGTGGTTAAGACTGTAACGGGTGAGGATGTAACTCAGGAAAATCTGGGTGGCGCAAGTGTCCACTCTACTAAATCAGGTGTAACTCACTTCACTGCCAAGACTGAAGAAGAAGGTTTGGCTTTGCTGCGTAAACTGCTGAGCTATATTCCTCAGAACAACCTGGAAGAAGCTCCTTACGTAGATTGCACCGATCCAATCGACCGTCTGGAAGATTCTCTGAATGAAATCATCCCCGATAGCCCGAACAAGCCGTACGACATGTACGAAGTAATTGCTGCTATCGTTGACAACGGTGAGTTCCTCGAAGTTCAAAAAGATTACTCAAAGAATATCATTATCGGTTTCGCACGTTTCAACGGACAGTCCGTAGGTATCGTTGCCAACCAGCCGAAGTATCTGGCAGGTGTGCTCGACAGCAACGCATCCCGTAAGGGTGGTCGCTTCGTTCGTTTCTGCGATGCTTTCAATATTCCTATCGTTTCATTGGTAGACGTTCCGGGATTCCTTCCGGGGACAGGCCAGGAATACAATGGTGTAATTCTGCATGGTGCTAAGTTGCTGTATGCTTACGGTGAAGCTACTGTACCTAAGGTAACAGTTACATTGCGTAAGTCTTACGGTGGTTCACACATCGTAATGAGCTGTAAGCAACTCCGTGGTGACATGAACTACGCATGGCCTACGGCTGAAATCGCTGTAATGGGTGGTGCCGGTGCCGTTGAGGTATTGTATGCCCGCGAAGCTAAGGAACAGGAAAATCCTGCTCAATTCCTGGCAGAAAAAGAAGCTGAATACACCAAGTTGTTTGCTAATCCTTACAATGCAGCTAAGTATGGTTACATCGATGATGTGATTGAACCGCGTAACACACGTTTCCGCATTATCCGCGCCTTGCAACAGTTGCAGACTAAGAAATTGACTAATCCGGCTAAGAAGCATGGTAATATTCCTTTGTAATCAGGCTTTTAACACTAAAAACAAGAACGATTATGAACAAAACAAAAATCGGAATATTCTTTACCTTGCTGCTGGTGTTAGGTGTATGCTCTTCCTGCGGAGAGAAAAGATCGAACAATAAGCTGCTGCTGAATGAAGTACTGATTACCAACGAAGGTAATTATCAGGACGACTACGGTTTGCACAGCGCATGGATTGAAATATTCAATAGATCGTATGGTAGTGCCGACCTCGCAGCATGCTTATTAAGGGCAAGCAGCCAACCCGGTGACACTACTACTTACTTCATCCCCAAAGGTGATGTATTGACATTGGTAAAACCACGTCAGCACTCATTATTCTGGGCAGATGGAGAACCAAGACGTGGTACATTCCATACAAACTTCACATTGGACCCAGAAAAAGAGAACTGGATCGGCTTATTTGATTCTGGCCGTAATTTGATTGATCAAGTTACTATCCCTGCCGGAGTATTGAAGACCAATCAATCTTACGGACGTGTAAGCGATGCTGCTTCTCAATGGGAAGTTAAAGACGGTAGTGCAGAGAAATACGTAACTCCGAGTACTAACAACAAAACCATCGACAGCAATGCCAAGATGGAGAAATTCGAAGAGCATGACAGCAATGGTATCGGTATGTCTATTTCTGCCATGAGTGTAGTATTTTGCGGTTTGATTCTGCTTTTCATTGCTTTCAAGATTGTTGGCAAAGCATCTGTAAGCCTCAGCAAGCGTAATGCAATGAAGGCTAAAGGTATTACTGACAAGCAGGAAGCCAAAGAAAAGAAACTGGGCGAAGCTCCGGGAGAGATATTTGCTGCCATTGCCATGGCCATGCACGAGATGCAAAGCGATGTACACGATGTGGAAGACACCGTTCTTACTATCACCCGTGTAAAACGCAGCTATTCACCATGGAGTTCGAAGATTTACACATTACGTGAAACTCCTCTGAAAAAGTAACCACCTATAAATTGATAAAACGATGAAAGAATATAAATATAAAATCAACGGTAATACATATAAAGTTACCATTGGAGATATCGATGAAAATATCGCTCATGTAGAAGTGAACGGTACCCCCTACAAGGTAGAAATGGAAAAGGCACCTAAAGTGGTTGTTAAACCGGTAACCCGTCCTACCACTCCGGCTCCTGCTCCGACCCCGGTAGTGAAACCGGCTGCTCCTTCTACAGGCAAATCAGGTGTAAAATCTCCGCTTCCCGGTGTTATCCTCGACATCAAAGTCAATGTAGGTGATACAGTGAAGAAAGGACAAACGATTATTATCCTTGAGGCTATGAAGATGGAGAACAATATCAATGCCGACAAAGACGGTAAAATCACTGCAATCAACGTAAGTAAAGGAGATTCCGTTCTCGAAGGTAATGACCTTGTAATTATTGAATAATATGGGAGAATTTATCACATTTTTAGGAAACAACCTTGCCGACTTCTGGACGTACACGGGCTTTGCCAATGCAACGGCAGGTCATGTCACTATGATCCTGATAGGTTTGTTCTTCATATACTTGGCAGTAGCCAAGGAATTTGAGCCGATGCTGCTGATTCCCATCGGATTCGGTATGCTGATCGGTAATATCCCCTTTAACATGGAAGCCGGATTGAAAGTCGGCATCTATGAGGAAGGTTCTGTGCTCAACATCCTGTACCAAGGAGTAACCTCCGGTTGGTATCCGCCACTCATCTTCTTGGGCATCGGTGCTATGACGGACTTCTCGTCTCTGATATCCAATCCTAAATTGTTACTGATTGGTGCTGCTGCTCAGTTTGGTATCTTCGGTGCTTACATGATTGCTTTGGAAATAGGTTTCGATCCTATGCAAGCCGGTGCAATCGGTATCATCGGTGGTGCTGACGGTCCGACGGCTATCTTCCTTTCATCCAAGCTGGCTCCTAACCTGATGGGTGCGATTGCGGTATCAGCCTATTCGTACATGGCGTTGGTACCGGTAATCCAGCCGCCTATCATGCGCCTGTTGACTAACAAGCACGAACGTCTGATCCGTATGAAACCACCGCGCGTAGTTTCTCACACGGAGAAAGTAATCTTCCCGATTATCGGTTTGTTGCTGACTTGTTTCCTCGTTCCGTCCGGTCTGCCTTTGTTGGGTATGCTGTTCTTCGGTAACCTGTTGAAAGAAAGTGGTGTAACCCGTCGTTTGGCTGAAACGGCACGCGGTCCGCTGATTGATACAATTACTATCTTATTAGGTTTAACAGTAGGTGCTTCTACTCAGGCTTCTGAATTCCTGACGCTTGACTCTATCAAGATCTTCGGTCTGGGTGCATTATCATTCGTGATTGCTACCGCTTCAGGTGTCATCTTCGTGAAGATATTCAACCTCTTCCTGAAGAAGGATAATAAGATTAATCCGTTGATCGGTAATGCAGGTGTATCTGCCGTACCTGATTCGGCACGTATCTCTCAGGTAGTAGGTCTGGAATATGATCCTACAAACTACCTGCTGATGCACGCCATGGGTCCGAACGTTGCAGGTGTAATCGGTTCAGCAGTGGCTGCCGGTATCTTGCTGGGATTCTTGATGTAAAAGACAAGTGCGTTGAATGGTATCTTTACCATTCAAAACATCCGCTATATTTTAGCGCTCCTTCGTCTGAAGGGGCGCTATTTTTATTCGTTAATCTATCTAAAAGAAACTACGAATATTTCGTAAAGTAAATCTTTTTAGTAACTTGCAGCCAATTAAGCAATACTTTAAAGATAAAAAGACTATGCGGAAACTCTTTATTCTACTCTTTTTCAGTGCCTCCTCATTGCTGATGGCACAAAATACCAACCCTATTCAGGAAGCAATGGCAAACTATGATTATGAGACGGCATTGACGCTTATAGATAAGGAAACGCCGACTATTCCCTTACTCTATCAAAAAGGGAAGGCTCTAAAAAGTCTTGGTAATAACAGGGAAGCACTTCAAGTATACGAGGAAGTCATATTGCAAGATTCTCTGAATCCACGAGCTTATATTGAAGCAGCAGAGTGCTGCAAGTCATTATTAAAAAACAAACAAGCATTGAAATATTACCAAAAGGCAGTGGACCTGAATCCGGATAATAAATATGCCCGTATTCAATACATTACTCTATTACTGAATCAGCGGAAATTCGATGAAGCATTGGGAGAGAGCAGTCTACTTACAGAAACAGATAGCTCGGCTGTTGCGTTACACCTACAAGCTCAAAGTTTTGAAGGGGTAGATGACATTTTAGCAGCATTAGGATGCTATGAAAACATACAGGAGAAATATCCCAACGATTTTCTGGCTGCTGCCAAAGCAGCAAGACTACACATCGAAGGAGCATTTTATAATTATGCTATCGAAGCTACCGAAAAATACCGCCAAATAGACAGTACAAACGTTGTTGTAAACCAACAAAATGCATTGGCATACTGCCTGATGAAAGATTATCAGACCGCAATACAGAGATACGAACAGTTACTAAGCCTAGGGGACAGTACATTTACCACCTGTTATTATTTAGGAGTCAGTTATTATGCAGTAGAAAAGTTTTATGAAGCACATGATATACTGGAAGTAGCTCGCCAATATGATAAGCGTAATGTGAATCTGCTATATTATTTAGGACGCTCCTGTTCCAAAACGTCATGGAAGGATCAAGGAGTTGCATATCTGGAAGAAGCTGTGGCATATGCTACCCCACCCGATAGCGCTATGGTACGCCTCTATGTCGGCCTCACAGACTGCTATAAAATGGCACTAATGCCTAAAGAGCAAATCAAAACGATGCAAGACAGATATGATAAATATGATATAGAAAATCATAAGCTCTTGTATGACATGGCATATGTTTACCAATATCAGTTGAAAGATAAAAAGAATACAGAACGTTGTCTGGAGGCTTTCCTTAAAACGCGTCCCAAAAACAGCAGTGAGCAACCCGAAACAGATGATAAAGGAAATGTAATATTAGGATTAAGTACTTATTATGGTGCGGCCGAAACTTGGCTGAAAGATCTTCGCGAGAAAAAGAAAATGGATGACTTCTTTCAGGGGAAAGTGATGGCAGTACCAACAAATACGAAAAAGACAGAAACTTCCAGAGACACAGTAAAGAAGTGAAAACGTTTGCATAACATTATAAAGTATATAATAGCGGAGTAGCGGCAGCTTTCTCCGCTATTTGCTTATATTAGCACCAAAATACGGATATAATAACGAAAAGCTAATATCATGAAAAAATTATTCCTTATCCTGGGAACGTTTTTACTTTCCCTTAGTACTTATGCAGCTATGAACGTAAACAAAATCGACCCTCCGTTTTGGTACACCGGAATGCAAAATCCCGAACTCCAACTTATGGTCTACGGTGAAGACATCGGTAACTCTTCCGTTACTGTCAACTATCCCGGCGTTTCTTTGAGCAGCACTGTCAAGCTGGAAAGCCCGAACTACCTGATTGTCTACCTGAGACTGGAGAAAGATGTGAAACCCGGTAAAGTAGCTCTCACTTTTGCACAAGGCAAAAAGAAAATCGTCAAAGAGTATGAACTGAAAGCACGCGGCAAGAAAAGCTGTGAACATACAGGTTTTGATGCTTCCGACGCCCTCTACCTGTTGATGCCCGACCGTTTCGCAAACGGCAACCCGGACAATGACCAAATCCCCGGCATGGCCGAATACAAAGTAGACCGCAATGATCCAAACGCCCGCCATGGTGGTGACCTTGCAGGTATCGAGCAAAATCTGGATTACTTCTCCGACCTGGGTGTAACTGCCCTTTGGTTCACTCCGGTACTGGAAAACAATATGACTGGTGGTTCGTACCACGGCTATGCTACTACCGATTACTATAAAGTTGATCCACGTTTCGGTACCAATGAAGAGTATCAGCAACTGATATCCAAATGCCACGACCGCGGTATCAAGATTGTAATGGATATGATCTTCAACCACTGCGGTGTAGAGCATCCATGGATTAAAGATATGCCATCTAAAGACTGGTTCAACAATCCCGATCATGAAAAGAACTTCGTGCAGACTTCTTTCAAACTGACTCCGCACGTTGATCCTTATACTTCACAATACGATTTCGATCAGATGAACGACGGTTGGTTTGTTACCGCTATGCCGGACCTTAACCAAAAGAATCCGCACGTATATCGCTACCTTGTACAGAACAGCTTCTGGTGGATTGAGTACGCCAATATCGACGGTATCCGCATGGACACTTATCCGTATGCCGACTATGACGCCATGAGCAACTGGATGAAAGAGCTGAACGAAGAATACCCCAACTACAACACCGTAGGCGAAACCTGGGTTACTGAACCGGCTTATACAGCCTGGTGGCAAATGGATTCCAAACTCTCTGCCCCGAAGAACAGTAACCTGAAAACCGTTATGGACTTTAGCTTCTTCGATAAAATCAACACTGCCAAGAACGAGCAGACCGAAACATGGTTCAAAGGTCTGGATCGCGTATACAATAACTTCGTATACGACTTCCTCTACCCCAACCCGGCTTCCGTACTGGCATTTATCGAAAACCATGATACCGACCGCTTCCTGGGTGAAGGCGACAATCTGCCAATGCTGAAACAAGCTTCTACCCTGCTACTTACCACCCGCCGTATTCCGCAACTCTACTATGGTACGGAAATCATGATGAACGGTGTGAAGAGCAAGAGTGACGGATACGTTCGTAAGGACTTCCCCGGTGGATGGACTGGCGATACAGAAACTGCACTGACAGCCGCAGGACGCAGCAAGATACAGAACGAGTGTTATAACTTCTACAAGACCTTATTGAACTGGCGTAAAGGAAACGATGTTATTGCCAAAGGTAACATGGTGCAATTCATGGTACAGAATGGTGTTTATGCCTATGCCCGCCAGCACGAAGGTAAAACCGTATTCGTAATGTTGAATGGTACAGATGTCGAAACTACTGTTCCTTTGAAATTCTACAAAGAAATATTGAAAGATTCCAAACAAGGAAAAGATATTCTCAGCGGAAAGACAGTTACATTCGGTGAATCACTGACAATGGGACCAAGAGAATCATTGGTTATCGAATTATAAATCGTATTTCAATTATAACAGAAGGGTATAGAAATTAGCTTTCTATGCCCTTTCTTTATTCATAAAAGTATATTCTCTAATCTTTCTTCCAAATCTCCCCTCACAAATATTAGTCAAACATTTGACTAATTTCGATAAAAAGCTCTACCTTTGCACCCGAAAAATAAAAAGCAACGTAGCAATGGAGAATTACAATTCATCCCGAGGGCTAATCTTACAAATACTGAAGACCCGCATGGCATTCCGCCAAGCTCTGCAACGCGTATTGAAACGCAATAACATAGATATCACCTTTGAAATGTTACAAGTACTGAGTTCCCTGTGGCAGGAGCAAGGAATCAGCCAGCAGGCATTAGCCGAAAAGACAGCCAAAGACAAAGCCTGCATGACTAATCTGATGGCAAACCTCGAAAAGAAAGGCTGGATCATGCGCCAGGAAGACCCCAACGATCGCCGTAACCGACTTGTGTACCTCACTCCCGCAGGAGAAGAGATATCCGACCGTGTACGCCCTCTCATCAAGGATTTTTATACCCAGACGGGCCAACTGATGGGAATAGAGAACCTAAACGCATGTTCCAATCAACTAGAGACACTCTATGAGATATTCAACCAGTTCTAATTTTCTTCGCCTCTTGCTCATTCACATACTTGCTGTAGCTCCGCTGTGGCTAACCGCTCAGGAGAATGCGCATCTATTATCCGTAGACGAACTTTTCCGTCTGGGCACAGAAAACAGTCTTCAACTTAAAAAGAGCAAACTACAAGAGGTTATTTATAACGACCAAAAGAAGTCTGCATACACAGACCGATTGCCAGATATCCAAGTAGGTGCCAGCGCCGGAATCATAGGCCAGCCCGTCATCTTTCAGCGGGGACTTTCACATCCCGTGCGCCCCGAAACGCCGGACTGGTCACAAAACTATAACATCAACCTGACGCAACCCCTCTACCAGGGAGGAAAAATACAAGCCAAAATACATCAGGCCGAACTTAAAAAGCAAATAGCCGCCCTGAACAGTGCCGACAACGAAGCCGAAATCAAGCTGATACTGCTGCAACAGTACATGACGCTTTTCAGTTACTACAAGCAGCGGGAAGTGCTGGCACGCAACATCGAAGAGTCCGAACACCGACTGAAAGATATCCGCCGGATGAAAAAAGAAGGCATAGTCACCCGCAATGATGAAATCCGCAGTGAACTGCAACTGACCGTTGCCCGTACGCAGGCCATTTACACTTACTATGAATTACAGCGAACCTGTGGCATGCTTTAATGCTTCATTTTTTAATTATTAATTTACAATTGTAGTCTATGTCCGAATTACAAAAGAAACATAAGCAACTGAAGAGATTAAGAATAAGGAATATCACCCTCAATACGGTATGTATCCTCCTTGCACTAGCGGGAATTTCATGGACGATCAATTACTTCTGGAAATACGTTCATTACGAAATCACCAATGATGCCGTAGTAGACCAGTATATAGCTCCGCTCAATATCCGCGCTTCGGGTTATATCAAGGAAGTCCGCTTCACGGAGCACCAACCTGTACATGCCGGAAACACCCTTCTCATTCTTGACAACCGGGAATATCTCATCAAAGTAAAGGATGCGGAAGCTGCCCTGATGGATGCGAAAGGTGCAAAAGACGTATTAAGCTCCGGCATTCAGACCTCGCAAGTAAATGTAGCCATTCAGGAAGCCAACATTACAGAAACCAAGGCCAAGCTCTGGCAGCAGGAACAGGATTATCGCCGCTATGCCAACCTGCTTGCCGAAGAATCCGTCAGCCAGCAACAATATGAACAGGTAAAAACCGCCTACGAAGCAACCCAAGCACGCTATCAGGCCCTGCTGCAACAAAAGGAAGCGGCAAAATCCCAATACTCCGAAACAAGTAAGAAATCCACAGGCATCGAAGCGAATATCCTTCGCAAAGAAGCGGATCTGGATATGGCAAGATTGAATCTCTCTTATACGATAGTCACCGCTCCTTACGACGGATATATGGGGCGCCGCACCCTTGAACCGGGTCAATTCGTACAAGCTGGGCAAACCATCTCCTATCTTATACGGGGCAACGACAAATGGATCACCGCCAACTACAAAGAAACGCAGATTTCCCACATCTACATCGGGCAGAAAGTACGCATCAAGGTCGATGCTTTCCGCGGGCATATCTTTCACGGCACAGTTACCGCCATCTCCGAAGCAACCGGTTCCAAGTACGCCCTGGTTCCGACTGATAACTCCGCCGGCAACTTCGTCAAAGTACAGCAACGCATTCCCGTTCGCATCGAGCTGGACGACGCCAGCCCCGAAGAGATGAAAAGCCTCCGCGCAGGCATGATGGTAGAAACCGAAGCACTGAGAAAATAAGGAAGTCCGCTGATGGTAAAACTGAACCTTCCACTCCGTCCCTAGGTACCGCAATGGATGGGTATTGTCACTATGTTCGTGCTGATGTTCCCTATCATTATGCTCAACGGAACCTATACGGGAAGCATGCTGGAAGTCAGCAGTACCCTCGGAATACTCAGCGAAGACATCACAATGGGGTATTATGCGGCAGCAGCAGGTATGGCGGTAGCTTATCCCATCATTCCTAAGATTCGTGCGATTGCCACTCCTAAGACGATGCTGCTTACCGATCTGATCCTGCAAATCTTTCTCAGCTACGTCTGCGCCCAGGTTGGCAATATGGACATCACCATTATATGCAGCTTCTTCATCGGCTTCCTGAAAGCCTTCATCATGTTAGAGTTTATTATTCAGGTACGCCCGTTCTTTAGTCCGAAGAATGTGCGTAGCGAGTTCTACGCCTACTTCTACCCCATCGTATTCTCCGGCGGACAAATATCCATGGCGCTGACATCACAATTGGCCTATTACTATCAGTGGCAATACATGTATTACTTTACAATCCTCCTGATGCTGATTGCCATTATCTTTATCCTGTTGTTTTTCCGGTATGCCAAGCGCCCCATGCGCATCCCTTACAAAGAAATCGACGGAAGAAGCATGTTTATCATAGCCGCTACATTGCTTTTCAGCATTTACATATTTACCTACGGAAAGACATTAGATTGGTTCTCCTCTCCCAAAATACGGATTTATACGATTGCCATCCCCATACTGATTTACCTTTTTATCCACCGGCAACGGACACAGGAGAAGCCATACGTCAGTCTGAAACCACTCCATCACCATAAATCCATCATCGGATACACTTTCATGGTACTGGTCATGTTTTTCAGTGCCAGCAGTTCCCTGATTACCAATTACCTGAACAGCATTATCCGCGTAGACAGCGTGCATGCCAATTCGCTCAGCCTGGTGCTTATACCGGGATTCATTGTGGGAGCCATTATATGTTTCTGGTGGTTCAGATGGCAGCGATGGCGGTTCCGCTATCTCATTTCCGGAGGAATGTTCTGCTACGTCATCTATCTGGTCATCCTCTACTTCGGCATCACGCCCTACTCCACTTACGAAATGCTTTACTTTCCTGTTTTCCTCCGCGGACTGGGGATGATGACTCTTTTCATAGCCTTCGGTGTATATGTAGTAGAAGATTTGGACCCTAAGCTCATGCTGTCTAACGCTTTCTTTCTGATATCCCTTCGCTCTGTACTGGCTCCGGCAATATCCGCTTCGTTTTTCAGTAACCTGCTCTATTACTTACAAATTAAGGGGATGAATACCCTTTCCGAACACATGACGCTCACTAATCCACTGGCTTCCTCCCGCTATGCGCAAGCCATGAACAGTGCCTTGGCGCAGGGACATGGATACGATGAAGCCAGCCAGTTAGCTGCCAATAACTTTTATTCCACGCTTCAGCAACAGAGCCTGCTACTGGGCATCAAGACTGTAATCGGCTATCTACTGATTGCCGCATTGGTTATCGCAGTGGTTTCCGCTTTCATCCCTTTCCATAAGACTCTGAAAGTGGCTGTGGTGAAGACGGGAGACGATATGGTATAAAGATTATAGTGGCCTCATAAGCATAAATTAAGATTTATATCAAGCCTTTGGCTAAGTTCAATCGAATCAGGGTAAAGGTTTTAAGAGATAATTCGAGACCTTTCTCAAAGATTTAGTATTTTTGGCAGCTGTAATAAACCGTTAAACTATCGAAGCCTGCATATTACTATCGTGGAGAATAGTAATTGCGCTACATACAGAAATTGCTGAGGCAAAAAGTAAATTAACAAAATGCTTCATTATCACGAAAGTAAAGCTATAAAATAATCAATTTGAATACCTGTTATGACTACAGAAAATTAAATAAAGTATTTTGAAAATCGAGAAGATTGGAGAAAGTGGTTAATGGACAACTTTGAAACCTCCTGTGAAATATGGTTTGTATTTCCCTATAAGTCATCAGGTAAAAAAGGTATTTTATACAATGATGCTGTTGAAGAAGCCCTTTGCTTCGATTGGATTGACAGCACAACAAAACCACTTGACAAAGATCATAAAATTCAGCGTTTCACACCCAGAAATCCTAAAAGTACTTACTCACAAGCCAACAAAGAAAGACTTAAATGACTATTGGAAAATAAAATGATACACCCAAAATTTGAAGATAAAACGCGAAGCATTTTATCTGAGCCTTTCATTTTTCCCAATGATATAATTGATAAATTGAAAGAAGATGAAACGGTATGGAAAAACTATCAGCCATTTTCCGAAGCATATAAACGAATCCGAATAGCGTACATCGAAGCCGCAAGAAAACGTCCTGAAGAATTTGAGAAGCGGTTAAATAACTTCATTAGCAAAACAAAAGAAAACAAAACGATTATAGGATTTGGCGGAATTGAAAAATACTATTAATCAAAAGATTAGCATCATAAATAGAAAAACGATTTAAAATGAGGGCCGAAACACTTGACTTCACCTTTCTGACATAGAAAAGGCTGCCCTTTTTCAAGAGCAGCCTTCTATTCAGTCTAAAATTCCGTGGATTATTCAGCCAATTTACCATCTGAACCAAGCACGTTGATGATCTTATGCATGTACATCTTTTCCATGTTGTCACGAGCCGGGCCAAGATACTTACGCGGGTCAAACTCAGCCGGTTTTTCTGCGAATACCTTACGGATAGCAGCAGTCATAGCCAGACGAGAGTCTGAGTCGATGTTGATCTTGCAAACTGCAGACTTAGCAGCCTTACGCAGTTCTTCTTCAGGAATACCGATAGCAGCTTCCAGCTTGCCACCAAACTTGTTGATAGTTTCAACTTCTTCCTGAGGAACTGAAGAAGATCCGTGCAATACGATGGGGAATCCCGGAAGTTTCTCCATTACAGCGTCCAATACTTCGAATGCCAAAGGAGGAGGTACCAAACGACCAGTCTTCGGATCTACGTGGCATTGTTCGGGTTTGAACTTGTATGCACCGTGAGAAGTACCGATAGAAATAGCCAAAGAGTCACAACCTGTGCGAGTAGCAAAGTCGATTACTTCTTCAGGGTCAGTATAAGTATGATGTTCAGCAGAAACTTCGTCTTCTACACCAGCCAATACACCAAGTTCGCCTTCTACAGTTACATCAAATTGATGAGCGTAGTCAACTACCTTCTTCGTCAAAGCAACGTTTTCTTCGTAAGGCAGGTGAGAACCGTCGATCATAACTGAAGAGAAACCCATATCGATACAAGACTTGCAAGTTTCGAATGTATCTCCGTGGTCGAGGTGAAGAACGATTTCAGGGTGTTTGCAACCCAGTTCCTTTGCATATTCTACAGCACCTTCTGCCATGTAACGCAACAATGTCTGGTTAGCATATTGACGGGCACCTTTAGATACTTGGAGGATTACCGGAGATTTGGTTTCAACAGCAGCCTTTACAATAGCCTGCAACTGTTCCATATTATTAAAGTTGAAAGCCGGGATAGCATATCCACCTTTAATAGCTTTCGCAAACATTTCTCTTGTGTTTACGAGCCCTAAATCTTTGTAATTAATCATTTTGTTTAAAGTTTATTGTTAGTGAATAAAAATTCTACGCAAAAGTAAGCATTATCCTTTAAATGGAAGAACAGGTTGGGAATAAATTATCGTATTATCCCCATTGAAACAATTCTATTTTAAAGCTATTGGATGATTTTAACAGAATATTGTAATCTCTATGTTACAAACTCTTTTCATCTGTAGCCTTCATCAGCCTCTTCTGCATACCTTTATATAGATAACAAAAAAACCGGAAAGCAAGTTTAGCTTCCTGGTCTTCGTTTACACATTATTATATATTACTTTTTCAAATAAATGATAGTGGGTAAATGGTCGCTGTAGCCATTCAACCAAACACGTCCGCCGTGCGTGCGCAAGGGAGAGCCTTTGTACTTGCCATCCTGCTGAAAAAGGTATTCACGGATAAAGACTTCATTATGATCGTACTTCAAACCTTTCTTGGCTTTCAGCAAAGGACGAGAGACCACAATCTGGTCGAACAAGTTCCACTTGCCACGATAGAGCAATGTTCCCACACCTTTATCTTCAAGGGTTTCCCACCAAGGATTATAGAATTCGCCTTTTTTCACCTGCTTCGCATACTTGCGTGCACCCAGTGTCACCATGCTTTCGTCCATGGGATCGTCATTCATATCCCCCATGACTATCAGCTTCAGTTTCTTGTCCGTACGCATCAGGGAATCTGCCAATGCCCGTACCTGCTTGGCTGCATGTACACGCACCGGAGACTTAGCTCCACGGGAAGGCCAGTGATTGACGATGAAACAAACGCGTTCGCCTGCCATCTGTCCGTCTACAATAAGGAAGCCACGCGTCAGGTGCACAGTGTCTCCCTCAAAAGGAGTGGAAAGCACCAGTTTGGAATTGGTAACAGTGAATTGTTCCGGATCATAAAGCAAAGCGCAATCAATGCCCCGTTTATCCGGACCTTCGTAATGCACGAATTTATAGTTGGATATAGCCGGCTGGCTTACCAAATCTGTCAGTACCCGGTTGTTTTCAGCTTCGGCTACACCGATAACGGCGGGTCCTCCCGGTACGCGATCGCGCGACACTTCACTCAGGACTTTGGCAAGGTTCTTCAACTTGGCCTCATACTTCTCAGCCGTCCATACATAACTGCCGGAAGGCAAAAATTCAAGGTCGTTCTTACCTGCATCATGAATCGTATCAAACAGGTTCTCAAGATTATAAAACGCAACACTATACAGATCCCGCTCGTTCTGCTGGGCATCTGCTGTAGTGACGCAGAGCCATAGGGAAATTAAGAAAAGTAGCTTCTTCATGCTGAATATAAATTAAAATACCATGCAAAAATCTGAAATAAAAAGCGATAAACCTATTTTTTGAGGGAACTTTTTTCTAATTCAGAGAAATGCACTGCCTTTAAACAAAGGTAGACTGCACCTTAAGCAAAAATAAATCTGAATTTATTTTGTATTATCTGCGACTTGCACTATCTTTGCGCTCTGAAAAATAAGACCATTACACTATTTATTACCAAAATAGTAACCGAATATAATAATTAAAAAAACAAATATTGAAATGAAAAAAGGTATTCATCCTGAAAATTACCGTCCGGTAGTATTCAAAGATATGTCTAATGGTGACATGTTCTTGTCTCGTTCAACCGTAAATACGAAAGAAACCATCGAGTTTGAAGGTGAAACTTATCCGTTAGTAAAGATGGAAATCTCTAACACTTCTCACCCGTTCTATACTGGTAAATCTACATTGGTGGATACAGCTGGTCGCGTTGATAAGTTCATGAGCCGCTACGGTGACCGTAAAAAGAAATAATTCTGCTTCATGAAAGCAAAAAAAGGGAGATTTTGAAAAAAGTCTCCCTTTTTTATATACGTACATACACAAATACTGGCAAATTTCTCTATATTTGTATCTCAAAAAAGATTTCCAAAATAGCAGGACAATACTTTGCAATGAGAAACGGTCTGTATCTGATAATGATACTCTGTACTTTTTTGCTTTCAACACAAACAAAAGCACAGAAAGAAGTGAAATTCAATAAGGATTCCATCCCTCCTGCTTTCTCTAAATTAAAAACCTATTATAACCAGCCGGAAGTATATCTTTCTCACTGGGAAAAGATAAAGAAAGATATCGACAATAAAAAAGGAGATAAGACAACCGATCTATTCTATCTATATAAGGACAGAAATTATTTTCACTATAACCATGGTGACCTAGACAGCTTAAAGAAATACACTCCTATTATAAAAGATTTATCTCTCCGTCTCCATAACAAAGCAGAATACTATAAGAATTGGAGCTTCTTATGTGAACAAATCATATACTCCAATGCCTCCAAAGAGGATATGGAAGAAATGGATAAGATGTACAATGATGCATTAAAAAGGAAAAGTGAAATAGGACTAGCATTTAGCCTGAATGAAATAGCCAACTTTTATGGAGCAAATAAAAATTATGCCAAAGCCTTACCATATATTACACAAGCCATGCAATTGTTTGAGAAATTGAAATTCTGGGATGAATATACTCCATTATGCTCCAATTACATTGTAATTTTAACGAGCACAAATAAATATCAGGAAGCTCAAAATGCATTTTATCATTTAGACTCATTAGCTAACTTGTCACTTACCAGTCCCAGTGTCAATATGAGCATAGCCCGCATCTTAATGATAAAAGACATGGCCTCAGTGGTATTCACCGAGCCACAGGATACCGTTATCTTGCGAAAGTATCTGGCCGACATAGAGGATTTATACCGAAAATCACCACACGAGAACCGCATTTACTTATATAATACAAAAGAGAAATATGCCAAATTAAAAGGTGATATTGACACACTACTTGCCTATCAGGATTCCTCTGCAGAACATTACCGGAAATCCCGCAATGTGATAAACCTTAAAAGGATGTATAATAATAAAGCCTCTGCTTTGCACCGGGCTCACAGATATGACGAAGCTTATCTTATGCTACGCAAATACGTATCTCTAAGTGACTCATTGTATAAGAATGATACCCAGAAACAGCTTAATGAGTTATCCACCCGCTATAATATGAATAAGCTGGAACTTGAAGCCAAAAACATAAGTTTGAAAGCCCGTAATATACAGTTCCTTTATGCTTGTGCCTTGATTGTTGTATTGATAACCACTTTAATCATCGGCATCCAGTTCTATCGCCATAAATTGAAAAACAACCGCTTACTGAGAAAACAAGCCCAAGAACTGCAGCAGGCCAATGAAAAGGCACAACAGGCACAAATCATGAAGACAGCCTTCATCCAGAATATGAACCATGAAGTACGGACACCGCTGAATGCCATTGTAGGCTTCTCCGAATGTCTGGCAGAAATACCTCTGAGCAAGGCAGAAACCAAAGAAATCAGTGCCACCATAAAAAAGAATAGCGATAATCTGCTGAAAATCATCAGCGACATGATTTCTATTGCCAATATTGACAGTGGAGACCAAACATTAACTTATCAGGAGATTCCGGTGAACGAGCTTGTAAATAAATTACTTCAGGAGATGAAGGAATATGCCCAAGCAAAAGTAAAATTTTACTATACCCCATGCCAGACAGACTATATACTTTCGTCTAATGAGGATATCGTACATCAGATACTTATCAATCTGCTACATAATGCACTAAAATTCACTTCAAGTGGCGAAGTAGAGTTGAGTTATGAGGTAGACAACAAAAACTACAAATTATACTTCCACGTACGAGACACCGGCATTGGCGTGAAAAGCGAACTAAAAGAAAAAATATTCTCACGATTCTATAAAGTGGATTCTTTTGTACCCGGCGCCGGATTAGGATTATCCCTATGCCGGATTCTCGCAGAGCGCATAGAAGCACGGGTATATTTAGACGATACCTACCAGAACGGATGTTTATTCACCTTCGAACACCCATTAAAGTAAAATATAGGAATGGAATAGGAAATTCCCTACCTTTTTGTAGGGAAAAGAATAGGGAAGGGAGAAAACTCTTTCCTATTTTTGTATCAGCAATTTTGATAATAAGTCAATAGTACGAACCATAAACGGATCCATATGAAACGTCTTATCACTTTCGTTATCCTCGCCGTCCTCCTCTCCACGGCAGGATTTGCTGCCAGGCAGAAAGACTTGAGCGGCCCGATTGCCATAAAAGGCGAACTACAAGAACAGTATGAGGATTTTCCTGCCGGCACTCCCGTAGTGATCCGCAAGGTAGTGAAAATGAAATCGGCAGACCAGGCAGGTCCCGACATTTTCTATGCAACCGAAATCAACGGTATACAATTCGCAATACCTTCTTCTGCTCTGAAAACCATTAAACTCTCACCTCCCGAAACCAATCAGGAGTTTTGGCAGCAAACTTATCTGAAACAACATCTGTATGAGTATTTCGGCGAACGCGGATATAACTCTAAGTTGCGCAAGGAAGTGGACGAAGAATGTCGGGATTACCTGTACAAGCTGGAAGAGATCGGTTATGAGGATGATTTCATCACTTCATATGTACAGAATATCTTTGCTAAACTGACTGCCACCGGTATAGATTCCAACCGCAGCGAACGGTTGAATGTACGCGTCATCCAGTCGCCCGAACCGGATGCTTACATGCTGCCCAACGGCACAATGCTGATTAGTACCGGTCTGCTTTGCACACTTGATTCGGAAGATGAACTTGCCGCCATTATTGCCAATGAGATGTCTCATTTTGTGCTGGACCATCAGGTTAATAACATCTACCGTGCTGAACGCCGTGCCAAGCGGGCAGCTTTTTGGGGAACGGTTCTTGCCGTCACTGCCGAAGTAGCCCTGGAAGTGGCATACTGGGATGACGATGATACAGCTTTAGGTGTAGGCGCTGTTGCCAGCATCGGAAGCGTTGCCGCCCTGCTGAATGTAAATGTAGTGAATCGCCTGGGAATGAATTACAAGAATAACCAGGAATACGCAGCCGACCGGGTTGCACGTGAGTTATTGGAATTCAAAGGGATGAATCCCGATGGATTGGCGTCTGCACTTTCCAAAGTCATCGGATACTATAATATACAGCAACGCGGTCATAAGTTGCTTCGCTACGGCAACATCGACAACCTGAAAAAGCGAATAGACAAAGCCGGTGAGGCAGAAAATCAAATCAGTCATCCTTATCTCAAAGCAACATCGGATGTAGTGACTTTCAACGCAGCCATGAATATGGCAGACCAACGGTATGAAGAAGCCGGAAGATTAATACAAAAGAATATCAATAATAATCTGGCCACCGACCATGATTACGTTATCTTAGCAAAATCACAGATGGCGCTTTACAACACAGAAGAGGTAAACGAAGAATGTGCCACCCTGCTTTGGAAAGCCAAAGAACTAGCAGGAGACAGTCCAAATCTTGACATATATAAACAGGAGATTCTATTGCTAATGCGCATGAATAAACAGGCTAAAGCCGCCAGCACATTGAAGGAATATCTGGGATTACTTTCCCGGTATCAGGAACAAGGGATGCAAGGAGAAGAGGAAGAATGGACAAGCAAAGAAATAGCCTGGGCCAATCAATTATTAGATAAGATCAACAGATTATAAAGGAAAGAGTATTATAAAGTCTTTTTCACCACAGATTACACGGATTTACACAGATATTTATATTGATAATTTAATCTGTGTAAATCCGTGTAATCTGTGGTGAAAAAGACTCCTCTTATTTACGGAATGGCGGACGAACCACTACCGCTTTCAGTTTGCGTCCACGCATATCAATGCAAATCTCCGTACCGACCTTACTATATTCCGGTTTTACATAGCCCATACCGATACCAATCTTACGAGTAGGCGACATAGTGCCTGAAGTTACTACTCCGATAGCTTCACCCTCTGTATTGAACAATTCATATCCATGACGGGGAATTCCACGCTCCACCATTTCAAAACCGACCAACTTACGGACAGTACCTTCCGCTTTCTGCTTTTCAAGCATCGGGCGATTGATAAAGTTCTTACCTTCAGCAAACTTGGTAATCCACCCCAAACCGGCTTCAATAGGTGATGTCGTATCATCCAGATCATTGCCATACAGGCAGAAGCCCATTTCCAGACGAAGCGTATCGCGTGCACCCAAGCCAATCGGCTTGATGCCAAATTCTTCACCTGCCTCAAACACGGCATTCCAAATCTTCATGGCAGCTTCGGGATAGAAGTAAAGCTCAAAACCTCCTGCACCGGTATAGCCGGTATTGGAAATAATCACATCTTTCTCACCGGCAAACTCACCATGCGTAAAGGTGTAATACGGCACTTCCGACAAGTTTATACTCGTCAGTTTCTGCAAAGCAAGAATGGCTTTCGGTCCCTGTACGGCAAGTTGAGCCATGTGGTCGGAAGCATTTTCCAATTCAACACCTTCGGTATTGTGCGAAACGCACCAGTTCCAGTCTTTTTCTATATTCGAAGCATTCACTACCAGCAGGTATTTCTCCGGTTCATAATGATAAACCAGCAAGTCATCTACGATACCGCCTTCTTCGTTGGGAAAACAGGTATATTGCACCTTGCTCGGAGTCAGGGCAGCTACATTATTGGAAGTCACTTTCTGAAGAAAAGCTAACGCATTGGGGCCTTTCACCCAGAATTCTCCCATGTGGGAAACGTCGAATACACCCACAGCGTTACAAACTGTGAGATGTTCATCAATGATACCGGAATATTCTATCGGCATATTATATCCCGCAAACTCATGCATCTTAGCACCCAACGAGATATGTTTTTCTGTAAACGGAGTGGTTTTCATGTCTTAAGGTATTAAATTATTTTATAGCAACAAGTTCGGCAATCTTCACGATGACCTTCATCGCTTTCTCCATATTCTGGATAGGAGCGAATTCATATCGTCCATGGAAGTTCAGACCACCTGCAAAGATATTGGGGCAAGGCAAACCTTTGAAAGAAAGCTGTGCGCCATCCGTACCACCACGGATAGGTTTCACATTCGGTTTCACACCTACAGCCTCCATTGCGGCAAAAGCCGTATCAATGATATGCATTACCGGTTCAATCTTCTCACGCATATTATAGTATTGGTCACGGAGTTCAAGTGTTGCTGTACCTTCACCATATTCGGCATTGATTTCACTGATAAAGCGTTCTATTTTCTTCTTGCGGCTCTCGAAACGTGCACGGTCATGATCACGGATAATATAGGCCACTGTAGTCTGCTCTACATCGCCGTTGAAACTGATGAGATGGTAGAAGCCTTCGTAACCTTCAGTATGTTCGGGTGTTTCATGAGCAGGCAACATCGCACAGAAACGGTTGGCCACACGAATTGAATTAACCATCTTATTCTTGGCATAACCCGGATGCACATTGCGACCTTTGAAGGTGATTTTAGCAGATGCCGCATTGAAGTTTTCAAACTCCAACTCTCCTACTTCACCGCCATCCATTGTGTAGGCCCAGTCGCAACCAAACTTCTCCACATCGAATTTATGTGCGCCCAATCCTATTTCCTCATCCGGATTGAAACCGATACGAATCTTGCCATGCTTGATTTCAGGATGTTCTTTCAGGTACACTATCGCAGAAACGATTTCGGCAATACCTGCTTTATCATCTGCTCCCAACAATGTCTTGCCATTGGTAACGATCAGGTCTTCCCCTTTATGATCCAGCAGTTCGGGGAACTGAGACGGAGAAAGAACTACATTCTCTTCTGCACAAAGCACGATGTCCGAACCGTCATAGTTTTGAACAATACGGGGAGATACATCTTTGCCACTCATATCGGGACTGGTGTCCATGTGGGCAATAAAACCAATAGTAGGTACCGGCTTATCGATATTTGCCGGAAGTGTGGCAAACAAATAGCCATGCTCATCCAGCGTTATGTCTTCCAAACCTAAAGACTCTAATTCTTCTTTCAGATATTTGGCAAATACCATTTGCCCCGGAGTACTTGGAGTCACCTCTGTCTCTTCACTGGACTGGGTGTCGAAGCTTACATACTTCAAAAAACGTTCTACTAAAGCCATAATATTTACGATTTAATAATTTTCAATTTACGATTAAGAATATGAACTACCAATTATCTATCAACAGTAGTCAATAGTTCTGCCGTAAAGGTAGAAAAAGGGGCGTGAACTGCCAAGCAATTCACGCCCCTTTTTACAAAATGTTAGTATTTAGAGTTACTTAAAAGCAACTACTTCCATCAAAACAATGTGTACAAACCTTACATTTCGGCAATCCGATGGACTCGATGAGAGTTTCCAAGGTATTAAACTTCAAAGTTGTAAGGCCAAAGCGTTCGGCAATAATGCTGACCATCTTCTCATATTCCGGAGAACCGGTAGTGGCATATTTCTCCAGATTCTTGTCGGCATCCCCCTCCAGTTCTGCAATAATGCGGCGTGTAATCAATTCCAACGGACTCTTGGAAGCCGTGAAACCTACAAACGGACAAGCATAAATCAACGGAGGACAAGCAATGCGAATATGTACTTCCTTGGCACCATATTCATACAGTACCTTCACATTATCCCGTAGTTGTGTACCCCGTACTATGGAGTCGTCACAAAACAATAAGCGCTTACCTTCCAGCATGGCACGGTTCGGTATCAGTTTCATCTTCGCCACTAATGAGCGCATCTCCTGCTTACTGGGAGTGAAGCTGCGCGGCCATGTCGGTGTATATTTAGAAATGGCACGATGATAAGGAACTCCTTTTCCTTCGGCATAGCCCAAAGCCATACCTACACCGGAATCAGGAATACCGCAAGCACAATCTACTTCAGAATCATCGCTCTGTCCCATCTTCAAACCACTGGTAAAACGTACTTCCTCTACATTGCGACCTTCATAGCAGGAAGTGGGAAAACCGTAATATACCCACAGGAAAGAACAAATCTGCATCTTTTCCTCCGGCTTCCGCAGTTGTTCCACTCCATCGGCAGTCATACGAACGATCTCTCCCGGACCGAGATAGCGGTCTATTTCATAATCCAGATTCGGGAAACTGCTTGACTCACTGGTTGCAGCATATGCCCCTTCTTTCCGGCCAATTACAATCGGAGTGCGTCCCCACTTGTCACGAGCCGCAATGATACTGCCATCTTCTGATAACAGCAGCATAGAGCAAGAACCTTTGACACGGCGGTAAACATTTTCTATACCTTCTACGAAAGTTTTTCCTTGTATGATGAGTAGTGAGATAAGCTCGGTTTGATTGGTATTGCCTGAACTCAGTTCGGCGAAGTGCATATTTTTGGAAAGTAATTCTGCTTCTATTTCTTCCAGATTCACAATTTTGGCAACTGTTACAATGGCGAAGCGTCCGAGGTGGGAGTTAATGATGATGGGTTGCGGATCTGTGTCGCTGATGATTCCTATTCCGACATTTCCTTTAAACTTATCCAGTTCGTCTTCAAACTTGGTTCGGAAATAAGTGCTCTCCAAGTTATGAATAGATCGGGCAAACATGCCCTCTTCTGCATCATACGTGGCAAGCCCGCCCCGCTTTGTTCCTAAATGTGAATTATAATCTGTACCGTAAAATAAATCCGTCACACAGCTCGCTTTGGAGACTGTCCCGAAAAATCCTCCCATAAATCCTATTATTTATTATTGATTTTAGTATTGACGGGCACAAAGGTACGAAGAAGTTTCTTCTCCACATTACTTTCCTACGAGACAATTTCTAAAAAAACTTATTTTTATGCAGGTTTCCGAACACCCCGATATACCTTTTGTTTAATTCGCAGATAAAATAATTCATATGGTTCAGGATGGAAAATCTCAGGAAATAGAAGAAACGGACGGACTGCCATTTCCGCAACGAATATGGGCGGTAGTGGCCATTGGATTCGCTCTCTGCATGTCAGTGCTCGATATCAACATCAGTACTGTAATCCTCCCTACCCTCGCACATGATTTTGGAACTTCGGACTCTGTGATTACCTGGATTGTCAATGGCTATCAATTGGCTATTGTAGTGTCATTACTTTCTTTTTCTGCATTGGGCGAAATCTTCGGATATCGTAAGGTATTCCTCTCCGGTATTGCTTTATTTTGTGTAACATCACTTATATGTGCCTTATCCAATTCCTTCTGGACTCTGACAACCGCCCGTATTTTCCAGGGATTCAGTGCATCAGCTATCACCAGTGTAAATACAGCCCAACTTCGCCTTATCTATCCGAAAAAACAGATAGGACGTGGAATGGGGATTAATGCAATGGTAATTGCCATATCAGCAGCAGCAGGTCCTTCTGTTGCCAGTGGTATTTTGTCAATAGCTTCCTGGCACTGGTTATTTGCGATAAATTTACCATTGGGGATCATTGCTCTGACATTGGGAATCAAGTATCTTCCTGAACAAAAGGAACTTTCGAAACGTAAGTTTGACGTTATCAGTGCGGTGGCTAATGCTATTACCTTCGGATTATTGATTTATACATTGGATGGTTTTGCGCATCATGAACGCTATGATTATCTGATTCTTCAATTAGTGATATTAATTATTGTAGGTACTTACTATGTACGTCGTCAATTAGGTCAGGAATCTCCCCTACTTCCTTTGGATCTGCTAAAGATTCCCATCTTCAGGCTTTCGATACTGACATCCATCTGTTCATTCACCGCACAAATGCTGGCTATGATTTCATTGCCTTTCTTTCTACAGAATACGTTGGGGCATAGCGAGGTGATGACCGGATTATTATTAACTCCCTGGCCTCTTGCAACTTTATTTGCCGCGTCGGTTGCCGGTTATCTGGTGGAGCGTATTCATCCGGGAATATTGGGAAGTATCGGTATGGGGATATTTTGTATCGGGCTTTATGCGCTCTCCATGCTGGATGCAGAATCTTCCATTCTTAGTATCTGCCTTCGGCTAGCCCTTTGCGGCATTGGTTTCGGACTTTTCCAAACACCGAATAATAGTACTATAATTGCATCTGCCCCGACCAAACGTTCAGGAGGAGCCAGCGGAATGATGGGAATGGCACGACTTATGGGACAGACTCTTGGAACTACGCTTGTAGCACTTCTATTCAGTTGGGTGGTAGGAAGCAAAAGTACGGAAGTATGCTTGATAATAGGGAGTGTATTTGCGCTGATTGCAGCGGTAGTGAGTAGTTTGAGGTTGTCACAAGCGTCGGTGTTGAAAGAATAAAAAAGGCCGAAACCGAGCTTCGACCTTTTCTATATCTTATTTTAAACTACTTTTTCCAAACATAATATGGAATAAACAACCATCTCATAACCTTTATTACCGATTTGATCAATGTACAATGCTCCATATAGTCAGAAATATAATCTTGAAATATTCCTTCACCGAACGATGCTCTATATATTTCATATTGTAGCATATTTTATCCGGCAGTATTTGTTCTACATATGCCTTGTCCGCATCCTCAGCCTGTCCTAAAATCATATTTTCATCTACATATTCTATAGATGCATAATCCGTAATTCCCGGGCGAACAGACAACACTCTCCGCTGTTTCTCAGTGTAGAGTTCCACATATTTACGAACCTCCGGACGCGGGCCTACCAGACTCATATCACCTTTCAGTACATTGAATAACTGAGGTAGTTCATCTAATTTATATTTGCGGATAAAATACCCGATACGGGTAATCCGGGGATCTCGTCCGCCTACAGTTATCAAACCTTGCTTATCAGCTCCTATACGCATTGAGCGGAACTTATAGACATAAAAATCCGTTCCTCCACGTCCCACACGTAGCTGTTTATAGAAACCACCACCTTTACTTTCCAGACGGATAGCAATATACAGGAAAAGGAAAACAGGAGATAAGAATAGAATACCCAGAAAGGAAAATAAAATATCAAAAAAACGAATCATCACCTATCAACAGTCACTTTAAGGTATGCATCTTTTACAGTTTTGATTATAAAGTCCAGCTTTTCTTCATCCAACTGTGGATAAATGGGCAAGGAGATTTCACCTTTAAAATTCTCATAAGCTTGTGGATAGTTCTTTATATCATATCCCAATGAGCTGAAGAAGGAAAGCATCGGCATCGGGATAAAATGAACGTTCACGGCAACCTCACTTTTCGCGATTTCATCAATCATACGATCACGCTGTTCCTCAGTGAAATCTTTGACACGCAATGCATAGATATGATATGAGCTTTCTTTTTCTCCATCTTCAGAAGGTGGCAAAATAGCCCAGTCACAATCAGCAAATGCTTTAGAATAGGTATTGAATACTCTTTTACGTTCTTTCAGTAGTTCAGGATATTCCCGTATCTGAGCCAAACCGATAGCTGCATTTACATCAGCCATATTTATTTTCATTCCCAGACCGACTATGTCATAACGCCAACCACCGGCTTTAGATTTGGAAAAAGCATCTTTAGTTTGACAATTCAAACTCATCATACGCAATTCTTTGTAGAGTTCCGCATTATCAAACGGTTCGGGCAAATTCAGGCAGATGGCTCCTCCTTCAGCCGTCGTCACATTCTTTACGGCGTGAAGAGAGAAGATAGCAATATCCGTTTCGCATCCTGTACGCTGATTCTTGCTGTAATAAGCTCCCAAAGAATGGGCCGCATCATTCATTACAAGTATACGTCCTAATTTCTCCTGTACCAATGACGTCGCCTGAAACTGATTGCGTATTTCCGGTTCATTAACGAGCCTCATGATACGGTCGTAATCACAAGGGAAGCCCGCAATATCTACCGGAATAATAGCCTTGGTCCTTGGCGTAATTGCTTTTCGAATAGCATCCACAGAGATATTGAAATCCTCTCCGGAATCTACCATAACAGGCTTTGCCCCCGCATGAAGGACTGCTAATGCCGTAGCACTATATGTATATGCCGGAACGATTACTTCATCTTCAGCAGTTACTCCCAACCAACGAAGCATCATAATAGCTCCCGAAGTCCATGAGTTTACACAAAGCACTTCTTTTGCATTAGAGAATACTTTTATTTCTTCTTCCAATGCTTTTACTTTAGGACCGGAAGTTATCCAGCCGGAACGTAACGAATCAACGACTTCGTTGATGACCGCCTCGTCAATATAAGGGGGCGAAAATGGAATTTTCATAAACTCATTTATATAAAAATTAAATCTAAAATGAAAATATATCAGGCTTTTTAAAAGTTAAAACTATCTCACCATTTTATAGATTATTTTCAAAATACACGCCGGCATCATTTTAGCTAATGCATATAAACATGCACATATATCTTCCTTAATACCAAACCCTAACAATCTATTCACTTTTTTTCTAAGAATATAAATAGAAATTGCATGCCTAATACCTCTCCTGCGATTAAAGAAGTTTTCATCTAATCTGAACTTAAGTAAATACTCAGGTAGATTTGCAAATTGGCAACCTGATTTAAACCCATTTGCCCACATCATTGTATCTTCTCCAAAATAAGTATCTTCAGGATATAAACCAGCCTTATCAAAAAATGTGCGCCGATACATAACTGTTGGATGTATCATACAATCTCTTTTTTTAAATAATTGAAGACATTCAGCGTGAGTTGTAGGCATTTGTTTTTTGAAGTATTCATTACCGTCTGCATCTATTTCTATAGCCCATGTACCTAAACAATCAACTTCTAAATGCACATCCAGAAAAGCTATTTGCTTTTTAAATCTATTACACATTGAGATATCATCTGCATCCATGCGTGCTATATATTGATAGCCTCTACTTAGAACGATTCTGAGTAATTCATTCATGGAATATGCTAACCCTTTATTTACTACCCCCTCACTTATATATGTAATTTGTGTATTTAATGAATTATACAACCATTTATTTACTTCTGTCTGTATTGGTCCATCAATATGTACATATATATCTACTAATTGGCATACAATACTATCAATAGATTGTTTTATTTTCTCTAGACAGTCATTCTTGTATACAGACATTATCACCGCAGTTTTTGTAGACTTGATCATAGATTTGTTCATATTTTGTTGACATTACTTTTGACGAGAAATATTGAATAGCTTTAGGACGCAAACCAGGATGTTCTTCTTTTGAATCCCAATCTGCGATAATCGATGATAATACAGCATATAAAGCATTATCATTTAGTGGAAATATATGATTACATTTTTCCGAAATAATTTCAACAATTTCTCTATGAGGTGGAATATCTGAAACGATGACTGGAGTATTACAAAACATAGCTTCTACTATATTTAATCCAAATCCTTCAGAACATGAAGCACTAACAAGAAAGTCCGATGCAGATATATAGCTTTGAACATCCACCACAAACCCTTTAAAAAAGACATGCGCACAGGATTTTGCTAAATTCCTACAAGAAGCATCCAATTCTCCTTGTCCAAGAAATATTAAAAAGACATTCGAATACTCTTTTTGTAATTTTATAAAATTCTCAATGACATATAAAGAGTTCTTTCTAAATGATAGGCTGCCTACGCATAACAATATAATACCATCTTGTGGCAATGATAATTTTGTTCTTAGTTGAGATTGAGAATCACTAGAAATTTTAAAATTTGACTCAGAGATTCCATTGAAAATTGTCGATACTGATGATTTTAAACGTCTTTTATTCAGATAATATTTTTTCACAAGACTTGATATTGCAACGAGATAAACACACTTATCAAGTGCTTTAAGATATCTGTAATTCATATAGTTTCCCAATAATCTTCCTTTGGACAAAACATAATCTTCTCCACTTATATTGTGAAGTGTCACAACCGTAGGTACTGATAAATATTGTCCTATAATAACCGGATGGTATCCATGCAAATGAACAATATCTATTAATTCTTCAATTAGTATTTTATCTATTTTTTTTGCAATAACTTTAGACATTAGTTCTAATCGTATGTACTCTATATTCAGCTTTATAACACGAATGCCCAGATTTTTAAATTCTTCTTCTCTCGAATCTTGTTTTGTAAAATCACTAATAGTAGCTAAAGTTATTACTATAGGATTAAAATGAACACGATTGAGATTTTCTATTATGTCATAAATAACATTTACAGGTCCGCAACGTTTCACTGAGTTAGTAATAAATGCAATATTTATCATTTAATTCTTACTTATTTAATAAACTAATCCAAGACATTACAATTTCATCTTTATCAAAATTATCCAATACTCCACTCGAATTCGCACCTAACTTTAGCCTCTCTGCATCGTCATTCATAATTTCTAAAGTTTTATTAATAAACTGTTGTCTATTGCCCATTGGTATTAAGTATCCATTGTCTTTTACAATCTCTGATGGCCCAGTCTCACAATCAAATGAAACAATAGGAACACCTACAGCTACTGCTTCTAATAATACCATTGGAAGTCCTTCAAATCTAGAAGTCATAAGATACAAAGACGAACTATATAGTAGTTTTTCAATATCCTGTCTTTCTCCCAAGAGTTTTACTCTCGTTAAGCCTTTCTCCTCAATATTTAAACGAAGTTGATGATATAATTCACCATCTCCTACAATCCACAATTGCCAATTATCATCCTTACTTTCTATTTCACTCCATATATCAATTAATATATCAAAACCTTTTTGGTAGGTCAATCGTCCAATACTGATTGCTATTTTATTGTCTAGCTTAGCCTTTGCTCGAACCGGATTTACAATTATAGGATTAGGAATACAAGTTATTTTTGATTTGCGAAACTTTTTAGACAAATAAACTTTCTTATCAGATTGGGTTAAAGTAACAACATCATCAAGAAAGAATAGCGAAATACGTTTCAAATATTTACGCCATTTTTTGTGCAAGTTTGAGTTATAATTAAAATGCTCCCATCCAATCATACGTATGTTTTTCCCTATTAAAGCCGGAATAGTAAAAACAGAAAGCCCTATATCTACAATAATCACACATTCACTTTTCTGCTTAACGACTTCATTTCTTAAAGATTTTACAATTTTCCCAAACCCAATAGTTTGTCTGATATTTTGCACATTTGGAAATAATGATAAACAAGAAACTTTCCTATTCAATTCAAAAGCAGAATTGGCACTTCCCGTCAATGATATAATAGACACGTCGTATCCATGCAAGTCTAATTCATTGGCCATTAAGCAAGTCATACGTTCTGTACCTCCAGTATTAGACAACGAACTTATGATAAACGATATTTTCATATTCTATTTATACAATTTTCCAAATACAACAATGATTCTTGTCTTAAATGCGCAAGTTTATCATTAACCATTTCCCAATTAATGGGTTCTTTCCAACAATTATCTACTTCCATTGTAGTGTTATAAAAGCGATTTTCTAATCCTAATGAATTGAGTAATGATTTTATTCGTTCGTCTCTCCCGCTCCCTGGAGATATAGAAATAAAATTGCGGTTGAAAAGAATCGCAAATACGAGACCATGGAAAGAGTCAGTTACAACTATCTCTCCTCCATAAATATATCTTAACCATGACTCTATAGTTATAAATGGCCTATATCGAAATGTACATATTTTGCTTAATTGTGAGAAAGAAGTTATTGGATTTATAACATACACATTCATAGACATTTGATTACTTAAGTCAGATAGTAGATTATTCCATCCCACAGAATTTGATAAAGAAAAACTAACTATTCCAGTTTTTTTCTTCTTTCCTTTCAACAGTTCTATATATGAGGGTAACAACAGAGTCGGATCTACAACTTTGGCGCAATCAGCATTAAATATATTAGTACATATATCAACACCGGTTTCCTCTCTAGAGCTGATAAATGAAAATTTATTAAGTAAAGACTGTATTCTAATCGTATATTCTGGATAATTCCACTTTATATCCCCAAAACTTGCAGCATAAGATCCGCGCTTGGTGTCTGAATCAAGAAAATCAAAAAAATAATTTAAAGCATATTTATGAGTAATTTGAGGATTCCAAACTTGATCACTACCCACTATACATAAATCCGCTCCTTTTGACGCTTCATATAAGTCTACATTTGTTTTACATTTCTTTGTGTAATCAGGTAAATAATTCTTCCGGAATTTTGAAAAGCGATGATTGACGCCCGTAACTGTAAGATACACTTGCTGCTTAAACGATCTATACCATGTAAGATTAAACAACTCAACTTCATGCCCCATTTTTCTTAATGTATAAGAAAGCGCATAGGCTTGCATTATTGCTCCAAAACTATCTCCCAATGAAAAAGTTAATAACTTAATTTTCATTTTTATTTGCTTTAAAAAAAAAAACAATGACTCGTTTACTAAAATACTCATGTATGCATATAGTTATTTTACAGTATAATTTATAGAATATATTTACAATATTCGTTTCACCATAATAGAAATTACACAGTTTTTTATAAGAATTTTTCCTAAAAAGCCAAACCATAAATAGACGCGATGGAGAAAAACGCACATATCTTCTCTTCCCATCAATGATTCTTGGATTGTAAGGTAAACATTCCTCCCATGATGATTCTTGAATAAAACATTTAGCTTTGACTATTAATGATACAATCGCTGGGGTATGAACTATTATTAATGAAATACCTTTTTTTTGTTGCTCCGCAAATCGTTTCTCACCCCAAAAATCACCAATAGTTAAGTCCGATTTACGCGAACTAAAACATAATTGACAATGAGTACAAGAGTATCGTTGGGTCAAACCAGAACTAAAAGCCGCAGTCGCTAAATTATGCGATCCACAATTTATCACTACATTATTACAATTCAGTTTTAACTCATATATAAATCCAAGATTTTTCCAGCCATTTGTTTTATCTCTAAACGATTTTATTTCCGCTTCAGGATTGAAATATGCAATGGTTTTTTTTATAGGAAGTAAGCTGGGATACCCAGAACATATAAAATCGCAAGTGATGAGATTATTATATGTACGTTTTCTTAAGTAAAGAAATAGAGCTGCAATATGACATGGCGCACCTGTAAAGAGTAGCTTATAGCCTTTCTCTAAAATAGATTTAGCCTCTTCGTATATGCCAGCAGTATTGGGCTGCTGATATTTACTATTTTGCATTTTCTTAACACATTCTATTTCATTTGTTGAGACTAATTTAACTTCATTTTTTTCTAATACAGCACCAATTACATATCCGCCAACAGATATTACATAGCATGCTAAAGCGTAGAATATACCACCTGATGCACTATTTTTTCTACCGATATCATCCAATGACCACCCAGCAAATGGCGTTGATCTGCCATGAGACTGATAAGTTTTATACTTGTCATCAATACCTATACAAACATTTGTGCATTGACCACAACCGACACATTTATTGTCAGTTACAACAGGATAGAGATGTCCATCTTCTTTAATGCAGAAGTTTATTGCTCCCAATTTGCAAGCATCCACACAGGCCAAACAGCCTGTACAATATTTACTACTAACTAATCTTGGTATCATTGGAATAGTTTATTTGTTGCAGTAACATCACTTCTGCTAAGTAAATAATAGAAAGCAATATTTGTAATAAAGGTTAAACTTAGTGTTGCTTCAATGATTGTGGTAGTAAACAAATAGCCCAATATAATCCAAACTAACTTTTTGCTTAACCCAAATTTCATGATTTTGACAATAGGCCGCAACATAAACACAAAGAACAGAATCGAAAATAGAATTCCAAAATGCATAATCGCATAAAGATACGTGTTATGAGCATTAACAGTTTTATGAATTACTCGCTCCAATGCTTCAATTGAGTAATCCAAGCCACATCCTGTCAATGGATGCATTGAAATTCCAAGAATAGCATTTTTCCAATTTTCTAATCGATGTTCATTACTTGCGTCATTATAACTATCACCCATAAAACGCTGTACCAACAATTCAGGTAGCAGATAAGGTAAAACAGCATATAATACCCCCCCTATAATAATTAAAGACACCAGCTGTTTCCTATTTATATATGGCACAAAAGATATCCCAATTGCTATAAAAGCAGCTCTTGAACCTGTTAACAACAACGCCGCAACAATAAACAATATTGCTGACATATAGATGCATTTTATTACTTTACTATGATATTTACTTATCATAAACATTCCTATCGAAAAAGAACAATAAAGAGATGACGCCAAAAAATTCAAATCATAAAATTTATCATCTGAATAAAATACTGAAAAACGAATATCCGAATTACTTGCAATCCGCATTTGAGAAAATAGTAAACAAGCAAATATTACTCCTGATAGCACGTAAGAATTAGCCACGCATTGAATTTCGTTCCAAGTCGATTCTTCAGAGCCTAAAAGCCAACATAAAACAAAAAAAATAACATAAGACAGAACAACTCCTGAAGTAAAATGCACATTAAATACAAGGATCTGTATTGCCATTATAAATACTAATGACAGAGGAAGAATGTTTCTTATTTTTAGTTCTTGTCTCTTCAAAGAAACTTCTAGTATCCTCAACAGACCAAACCCTATACAAATAATAGGGAAGTAACTATATCCACCTATTCCAAATGCCGTCTCATTAGTTTTATAAGCAAATATAATGGTAAAGCAAAAGAACAATATACACAACAAACGCATTTCAAAGTCGACTAATATGTTGAAAACAGAATATAAGGTTTTGTGAATGCTTTTAATGTTTCATTTTAACATAAAAATAATATAAAGCAGCGAAGATATAAGTATTGAATATCATACTTTTAATTGATTTATAGCAAAAAGCACCTTCTCTATTTCGCCATTCATTATATTTTTCTATCATTGATATAAAATCTCTAAAACTTCGAGAGCATTGTACGGATATCCAAAAAAAACGTTGTATAAAATTCTCAAATTTATTAAAATGAAGACGGCTCAATGAACGCTTATTTGTTGACGCAAAGTCACATACATCTTCAATGATATATAAGTGATTTTCAGCCATTGGCAATGAGTAAGAACAATTCATAGCAGATCCATCCCGGTCAAGATAATTATAAAATCGTTTATTGAGTATCAATATATTCTCACAACACAGTAAAACTTTCAATATAAAAGCTTGATCTTCACCATATTTAATGTATGTAGGGAAAGTAATATTATGATTTCTAACTATCTCATTTTTAATAGCATACCCACATATTACTGAATTAAACATATTTTTTCCAAAATAGGATTGTATCTGAAGCTTCATTATGTTTTCAGGAGTAAATCCTTTGTCAACTATTGCATGTCCCACTCTTCTAAATCCAAATTGTACTATATCAAAATCCTCCGCATTCACAATTATATATTCCAGCATATCACAATCTATCCAATCATCGCTATCCACAAAACAAATATAATCCCCAGTTGAAATTGAAAGCCCCAAATTTCTAGCTTTGCTAACGCCCTCATTTATCTTATGAATAACTTTAATTCTTTTATCATTCAAAGAATACTCATCACATATTTCATAAGATTGATCTGTACTTCCATCATCTATTAATATTAGTTCAAAATTTGTATAAGTTTGTAAAAGGATGCTATCAATACACTTCTTTAAATAACTCTCAACATTATACACAGGTACAATTATCGATACTTTATATGCTTTATCACAACTCATAATTTTAACCTACTAAGAATTTCAAGTATAGCACTCATTGCCTAACTATAATACTTCTAATACTACTATAGCCTACCTCAAGTTATTTTCATTACTGGTACAATTCTTGAAACTTTAGGCATTTTATTCTCTTCATATTAGTGTTCCCAATTTGCCTGACCAAGAATTGCATTAATAATATTCTCACACGCTGATTTCCCACAAGGAGGCAAAAGAAAATCATTATAATATTGTACACGTTGGTCCTTCTTATCATCTTTACCTTCTGCTACCATCTGGATGAAAGCTTTGATTTGCTCCTTTGTACAACCGTGAGTATGTAAATCAAAAGCTCTTTGTCCAAATTCATTCAGTTCCGATCTATGACCGTTTATATCTCGTTCCTTAATCAGATACATAACTGGATTCTTAGTATAACAGTATTCAATAGTAAAACTGACACAGTCATGTATCATAGCATCACTATATTTGAAAAGGCCGAGATAATCACCTTCTACTATCTGAGTATTATCCATTGTTGCCCAACGATTGTAATAGTCATTCGTTTTTTCTTCTCCCCAAAAATCATTTAATTTTCTTTTTAGAAAAGGATGTGGTTTGAAAACAAACTGAATTTGACCTTTATATTTTTCGGCAAAAAGAAGCATTATATCAGATACATCTAAGAATGTAGAAAATTGAATTGGATTTTCACTAACTGGTATCGTATGATGAGGGGCCCAGATTATTTTTTTCTTAATACATTCCTGCCCCTTCCATGGATTGACAAACTCAGACTTCGGACTGAATAATACATCTTGAAATGGTATTCCTGTAATTCGGCTATTCTGTCCTTTTAGATAAGATTTATTATTCAATTTGCTTGTGATTTCATTCTCAAAATACAAATGCCAACAATATCTATGTAACGGTAAATCAGAAACCCACTTGTTCTTCTTTGAAGGTGCAAGAGATAAAATCCCATAAGCTGCATAACAGAAAAGAGAATTGAGGTTCTTTCTATAAGACACTCCCTCGTCCATAAAATTATCATATGGCTGCTGATAGAAAATAATGTCAGCTTTTACATTTTGTATGTTACCCGAGTACAACTGGATATAATCATATTCTTTTTGGGTAATATATTCTAGTAAGGCATTATATTTTCTTAAAGATTCATCGGGTAGATCTGCCGTTATCAAAGCTGTACCTAAAATAGGTTGAAACCTATCATGTTTCAGCATAGCTTTATACAAAAATTCCGTTTTCCACATAGAAACATCACCAACCACAAAAAGAACCTTTATCTTGGCTTTTGCTCGAATTTCCTTTATTTTATTTTTTTGATAGCTCAGATACTGTCTAAGCAGAGCATGCCTATATATAAAGTTGACGCCTCTAATGAATAAGTTTGGCTGAAACATATGAGAAAAATTTCTTTATTATTGGCTTAATATCTTCTACATATATTCTATCTTTTATCATTTCAAGACAAATCACATAAATAACTGTTGATATGATAGGTCCGATAATCAAAACAAAGATTGGAATATCAATTAATGTACTTAGTAACCAAGCTGGGAAACAGGCTATATGTGCAATTAAAAGATATGGAAGATAATCTTTGAGCTGTTTCCAATAACCAAGATTTATATATTTTCCTGAATAGTATGTATTAACTATAATTGCAATCTGACAATTTATAACATTAGCTATACAAATAGCAAGCACCCCTATCGGAATACTTATAAGAAGAATTATGAAACCCAAAATTTTCTTAATTATCTCCAATCGCAAAACCAAGTTTGTCTTTCCTTTCACATATAGGAGATTCAGATTAATTTTATTCAAATGGTCAAACATAAGAGCATAGCACATTATCTGCACAAATATAATCGCATCAAACCATTTGTCCGTAATAAGGAATACTATCATAGGTTTAGCAAGAGAAGCAAGCAAAACCATTAAGAAAAAAATCCCCAAAGACGTAATTTTGATATACTTACGATATATATTTGCCAGTCGTTCTGTATCATCCTGAATTTTTGAAAGTATTGGAAATGTTACTCTTTGTATGATACTTGTCAGATTTGTACAAATCAGGTCAGGAAATTGCCTTCCTCTTGTATAATAACCTAAGTCTCTTGCTGTATAATATTTCCCTATCGCAATTACAGAAACATTCATATATAAAGTATGAACTATTCCTGATAAAAGTATATTTCCGCCATAACTGAACATTTTCTTAAACGAATCCACTGAAAACACTCGACTAGGTATCCATTTTGAGAACCACCAAAGTAAGATTGCATTGATAGCTGCGAAAGACAGTTGCTGAACCACCAGAGCCCATACAGACAATCCCATGTAAGCACAAGAAACGCCAACTATACCAGAAATAATTGTTGCAATAAAACTTGACTTTGCTTGTGTTTTGAAATCTATTTTAATAGTTAGTTTTGCAATCTGAACAACAATCAATGAATTTATAAAGACAGTGAAAGCAAGTACTCTTAAAATTGGATTAAGTATAGGAGTGTTAAAGAAATCAGCAACTATGGGCGATATCAAAAACAGAATGGCATAACACACCAATCCAATGCCTAGGTTGAAATAGAATGCAGTTGAAAAATCCTTTTCTGTTCTCTGTTGATTCTGAATAAGCGCTGAAGAAAATCCGCTGTCAACAAAAACATTAGAGACAGATATGAATATTGCCAACATACCGATAATGCCAAACTCAGTCGGTGTTAACAGTCGCGCAAGTATCAGACCAATCAAGAACTGAACACCTTGAGCTGAAAAACGTTCAATAGCACTCCAAACCACTCCGTTGGTAGTATCTTTCTTTAAACTATCATTCATGACGAAATATTACTTAATCGTAATATTAGCGTAAATTATATAAACTTGTATATTTTAGACAAGAATTCCGCTCCTAGTTTTTCGTGCATTTTATAGCTGGCAATATTATCACTCTCTATGTAACATAAGCAAAACTTTCCTTCATCTTTTGCCCATTGCCACAAGTGCTTCAACATCAACTGTGCAAGCCCTTTCCCCCTTTGACTTTCATGAACAATAAGACCACCTTCGAAAATAAAATCCTTGTTTGCCGCCGAAACACAGACAGCAGCGACAACACGATTGTTCTCCTTTACACAAAATACGCTGCCATAACCCGCATCATATCTTTCAATCATCTGTTGCTTAAGTGTATTGTAGGTATAAACCTTTTGATAGATATCTTCTACAAGCAATAGTCTGACCACCTCTTCAAGATCTTCTCTGTTTGCATTTTCTACAATGTTTGAGTAACAAGATGGACTATTCTGCATTCCAGCAATATAACCAAGATCAAGTTTATATCTTTCAGGTAAGAGATTCACTAGACGCTGTCCCATTTTCTCTTCAAATATCATGACCGAAGGCTTTACTTCTTCAATCATTGATAAAACCGCATCAGTTGGATAATCGGCAGTTTTACTATAAAAATGCAAACAGGTATGATATAAAAGATATATTCCTATTATTTCATCCTCACAATAATCCACCCAAACCTTGATGAAAGGTGTAATGTCGCTGTATAACATCAAATTGGAATATAGGTATGGAACCTTTATTGAATCAGAACCTATATAGTCAAGCAAATTGCTAAAACTAGCGGTTGAAGAAAAGAGGGCAATATTTCCCATAGACTTTATATTTCCGTAAAATCTTTCTTTGAAAAGAAATCTTCCATGATTTTAGTGATAGCCAACGATTGATCGCGACTAATATAATTAATAGTATGCTTTGTGATGGACTTCACAAATGAAGCTAATTCGTATCTTATACCCTCTCCTTCCAGTTGATAGAAAAAACGTTTATTCTTTGTAACATCCTCGTATCGAATTTCAAAGTATTCAGTCTTCCACCAAGGAGCTGGAACATAAATATAACCTTCGGTTCCTGAGATAACAAGTGCCCCTTCAGACTTAGCTCCCTTACCAATTTTTATAGAAGCTACCGCATGGGGAAATACAAATTCAACCTTTGAAAACTCGTCATAACCACATACTTCTTTTGCCACACGTGAATAAATATGCTTTCTCTTATAAGCAGTTCCCAACAGCTGGAATACAGGCAATAATGCTATAGGGGCCCAAGTAGCCATACTATTCCACACTTGTTTCATTGCATTTTCATCGGTGTAATCCACTTCTCGCAAACTAGTACAGACAGAATCAACGGAAACAATATCACCAATTTTACCGGTTTTTGCAAGCAATATCATTCTGGCATATGCTGTTGCATATGCCGTTTTTATACCTGCATATAAAACACAGTTTTTTTCTCCGCAAGTGCAATCAACTCCTTGGCTTGATCAACTTTTAGAGTAATAGGAGATTCGTATATAACATGCTTGCCTCTTTCGAGAGCATATTTTATTTGTTCGTAATGAAACGTAGGGTGCGAAGCTATATACAGCGCATCGCTATGGTTTACGAGAACTTCATAAGCTTCAAATAACGAAATATCATTCAAACATTCTGTCAGAATTGCATTATTCTTTGTGTAAATCCCTGATATTCTGACGCCATTAACATAGTTGCTCTCTGCAATAAATTTTTGCACAACAACAGACTCACCTACGACACCAATTACAATCTCATGATTTTGTGAACGTAACTCACTACTGGAGACGCCTTGTGTGCGGTCAAGATAGACAACTTTGCAGTATTCATTAAGATAATCAAAAGTACCTGTCCAGTCTGAACCTACGGTGAAGATATCAATTCCATACTTCTGTATATCATCTATCTTCTGTCCTTCGTATTCCTCGATAATAATTTCATCTGCAATCCCTATTGCCCGTACAGCCTCCACACGCTCCATAAGCGATTGCTGCACATTTATCTTTCCACGGATAATATCAAAGTCATCGGCTGTTACACCAACAATCAGATAATCACCCAAGGCTTTCGCGCGTTCAAGCAAACGAATATGTCCGAAGTGCAAAAGGTCGTATGTCCCGTATGTTATAACTTTAACCATCTCTATTTGTCGAGTTCAAGCAATGCTTCAAAGAATTGTTGCATATATTTCTTTTCACCGATTGAGACTCTGAGACAAGTTCCAAAATCTCCCACATTAGGATACGACTTAATCAAGATATTCTTCTCGGCTTTCATTCTTGCTACAATCTTGTCTGCATCTGTACTTGTCTTAATGAAAATGAAATTACCTGCTTCCCCCTTATGTCTGTAGCCATGAACATCAAGGCTGTCAATCAGATATTTTCTTCCTTCATTGAAGTTTGAAATAAGTGAATTTAAAACATCAGGATTTTTAATGATTGCCTCTGCAAACTTCATTGCAAATACATTTGTATTATGGGGAGTACAAAGCTTCTGAATAAGTTGCACGCCTTCTGCCCACCCCACAACATAACCCAAACGGCAGCCTGCCAATGAAAATAATTTAGAGAATGTACGAGTTACAAATATATACTCATCTTCCAAAGCATACTTGATGAAAGTGTTTGGATAAAAGTAATGGTAGGCTTCGTCCACAAGCACAATGATATTCTTCTGCTTGGCAATTCCGAGTAAAGTCTTGAATTCCTCCTCAGTATAAACATTACCCATCGGATTATTAGGATTGAGCAAAATTAGCAATTGAGTATCATCGGTCAATTCCTTAACAATACTGCCAATACTCATTGTTAAATCTTCGTTGTAGGGAACTTTCACGAAATTACGATTGTACATTTCTGAATAAACTTGGAACATAAAGTAAGATGGAATAACTCCAACTATTCTTCCATTTTCGGATGTGAAAGCCTGAATGATATAACGAATACCTTCAGCAGAACCATTCACAAGGCAAAGGTGTGAAACGTCTGTTTGCAAGAAGTTTGCTAGTACTTGTGTGAAATGCAAAGTTTCAGGGTATTGAGATACGAGCTGTGGTGTAACATCAGACAAAACTTTGTTTATAAACTCTTGTGACAATCCGCCAGGATTCTCGTTCAAGTCAAGACGCAAAAAGTCTTTACGTTCGTTCTGGTCAAATACTCTGACCAAATCTTTTAAAACCGGATTAACGTAATACATCTATCTAAATTAAAGTTAGTACTCAATTTAGGGCTGCGTCCAAATTTTAGGCACTTTTGTAATACCTAAATACAACTATGTTAAAAAACGACATTTTATTAACTATTGGTGGAGAAATAGCCCTATATTTTTTTTTTGGGGGGGGGAGAGATTTAAAACAGCCTCTACAATTATTAAAAAAACAAAAAACAACTTACCGAGAAACTCCCATACGGATCTGCCCTGCATCTTTGCAGTACTGATTACGCTTATCGTACGTAGCCGCCCTCGTCACTGCCGAAACAGAGCATACTATTTCGTAGTACCTGATAATGACGACAACCCTCTAATAAATTCAAAAAAACATCTATATTGCTTTCCACATAAGCATACGGTTTTTCTATAGAATAACGCACTCCTGCTTGGGCCGCCAGATTCACAACCTTGTCAAAATGTTCATTGGCAAAAAAACATCTGCATCGCCTGTTTATCCTCCAAATTCATGCGGAGTAACAAGAAATTTCATATAAAATAAGGATAAGTATTAAAGAACAAACACAACAAAGAAATCAGCTATAGATTTATCAGTCTACAACTCTGTGTTTGCATGCAGATATGAATCATTTTCCACATTCTGCAATTCATCGGAAATATTTTGTTGTTCAGCCGTTAACAAACCACCCCAGCCACTCATAATCTTATGTGCTTCTTCCGCCAATTCCTCATCAAGCGTTTCCCCATAGCAAGCCACTAATAGCTGACATTTCAATAAAGAATCCGAAAGTTTTCCAAGAACTTTCCCGCTACGATCCAATACCTCCTGAACCTTTTCTTCTTTATCCCCATGATTATAAATCGTAGCACTATAGGCTTTCAAAAGGGTAATACAAAGAGTTGCTTCTTCCTCATCATTCCCGGTTTTCTCACCGTACAAAGCTTCCGCCTGACTATAAACCTCCGAATTTAGCTGATGAAAACGATCTGCATAGATAGGCTCACCATCCATGCCAAGATAAAGAAGCTCATGCGTGAGTTGACGCAAAGCATCGATTTGAGACTTCATATAATTATGAATTATAAATTAGAAACTATGAATTATTCTTCTGTTATAGGAACAATAAGAGAGGGATGAATAAAAGTTGTAGCAACTGCCATAACTCCCTGAATAGATACCACTACGCGACGATCTCCCTTTACCCGGACAAATATACCCTCTACTCCCTCAAAAACACCTCCGGTGATACGGACACGATCCCCTCTCTGCATGGAATATTCTGTGGGGGGCAAATAAATCACCTGCTGATCATACGAACCGGCAACAGCTATAAAATGGCGCATCTGAACTTCAGGAACAACGATAGGCTGCCTCGTTTCACGATCCATAATATAGCGAAGAGGAAGATGTATGGCATTTTCCTCCTTTATTTCATCTATCTTTTTTCGGGTAGCATGAATGAAGACCAGATTATGTATTGCGGGAACAAGCTTGCGAATACGCTGCTCTTTCCGGGTTACATATTCATAGCGCATGGGAATGAAATTCTCAATATTATTCCGGTCCAGAAACTCTTTCAGAGCAAGCTCCCGACTATAGGTGATACGCAAAGCGTACCAATATGTATCTTCGCTAATTGGTTTGTTCACTTCAGAAGTGTTCAGAAAAGGATATTCCTTGGGGACACCGGGGGAATAAAACCCCTTCCGGTTAAAACGTCAATTCGTGATATTGAATTTGATACGTTCAATGGCCAAAATCTGAATTCCCTATCGCAGGAAATACAAACAGGCGCTTTTGAAGAGTGAAAAATCTGTCCAAGCAGATAACGCACAGTTTTCAGCTTCTTATTTTACAGTAAACGAACAAATTAGCTATAGAAAAGTTTCGTTAATCGTTCGTTCAACGGGCACAAAGATAAGGGGGATTTTTGGAAGAACAAAATGTTTAATAAAAATAATTCTTACAGTGCCTGCTATATAACTTTCAGACAGTTTCAAACCATACTGATAATTAGTCACTTACAAGGTCTTAATTTCTTGTCAGCAAGAAGTTAACTTCCTGTCGACAAACTCTTAACTTCTTGTCGACAGGCTATTAATAATAAACGCCCCGCAAGAACTATCTCTCTTGCGGGGCGCGTTACCTAATGCCTAATAAAAACTTCTTCCTACCCTAAATTATGAGTATTTCTTAACTAAAGATTTTTCATTTCCACTTTTTCACAGCCTTCTTATCTGCCGGAGTAGCTTCAATCAAACTAAGAGCGAAACCACCGCTACGTGCCAGCTTCACAGACATCTTAGTCTTATTGGTTACAATACCTTTCTTTATCTGATAAGAGGTCGGATTCTCTTTGTAATCAGCATCCTTACCATCTGCATAGAGAGTAGCAACATATTGCTTACCCGGTTCCAGGAAGTCCAAAGTAAAGTTGGAAGTACGTGCATTTTCATCAGTGATGCCACCTACAAACCAGTTGCTCGTGCCTTTAGCCTTGCGGGCTGCCGTAATATAATCACCCGGTTCCGCTTCCAAATATTTACTATCATCCCAATCCACAGCTACATCTTTGATGAACTGGAAAGCATCCATATGCTTCTCATAATTCTCAACTAAATCGGCAGCCATCTGCAACGGGCTGTATAATGTTACATAAAGAGCCAACTGCTTACAGAGAGTAGTCTGTACCTGTCCATGAGGCAGGTCACCCATAAATTCCAATTTCGTATCAAAGATACCCGGAGTATAATCCATCGGACCGCCAATCAGACGATTAAACGGAAGTAAAGTAGTGTGGAACGGTTTACTGCCACCGAAAGCCTCATATTCCGTACCACGAGCAGACTCGTTACCAATCAGGTTAGGATAAGTACGGCAAAGTCCTGTAGGACGTACAGCTTCGTGAGCATTTACACAGATCTTATAATCAGCAGCTTTAGTCACAGCATAGAGATAGTGGTTGTTCATCCACTGACCATAATGATGTTCACCGCGAGGAATCATATTGCCTACATAGCCACTCTTTACTGCATTGTAACCGTTGTCTACCATAAACTGGTAAGCTTTATCCATATGACGTTCATAATTGCGTACGGAAGCAGAAGTTTCATGATGCATCATCAATTTCACACCTTTGCTCTTAGCATATTCGTTCAACATCTTTACATCAAAGTCAGGATACGGAGTTACAAAATCAAACACATAATCTTTGGAGTGACCGAACCAATCTTCCCATCCTTCGTTCCAACCTTCTACCAGTACTTGATCAAGTCCATTTTCAGCAGCAAAGTCTATATAACGTTTTACGTTCTCATTGGTAGCACCATGACGTCCGTTAGGTTTAGTTTTAGTATAATCCGTTTCACCCAATTTTACGGAAGGCAAATCATCGGTATAAGCCCAAGTGCTCTTACCGGCAATCATCTCCCACCACACACCTACATATTTCACCGGCTTAATCCAGGAAACATCTTCGTAGGCACAAGGCTCATTCAGATTCAGCGTCAGCTTAGAATTCAGGATATCACGAGCATCATCACTTACGATAACCGTACGCCATGGAGATTTGCAGGGAGCTTGCAGATATCCTTTATCCCCTTTTGCATCAGGAGTTAACCAGGATTCGAATACGAAGTTCTTATCATTCAGATTAAGATGCATACAAGAATAATCTACCAAGGCAGCCTCATGCAAGTTAATATAAAGACCATCGGCAGTTTTCATCTGCAAGGAAGTTTGTACACCTGTAGGAGAGAAAGTAGTCTGTGAAGAGTTAGGAGTAATGGCACCTTTCATCAAACCACGGATTTCAGAAAGTTTAGATTCTGTATAATCATACTCCTGAGTATCATAATCACCCGGTATCCAGAAAGCTGTGTGGTCGCCTGCCATAGCAAACTGAGTATGCTCATCTTTAATAACAAAGTAATTCAGATTCTTAGATAAAGGAAATTCGTAACGGAAACCCAGCCCATCATCAAAAAGGCGGAAACGGATGATCATATTACGATCCTGAGCCTTCTGATTCAACGTCACAACCATTTCATTATAATGATTGCGGATTTGCTTCACTTCACCCCATACTGGCTCCCAAGTTTCATCAAAAGTAGAAGTCTTGGTGTCTGCCAGTGTAAATCCATTCATCAATCCCGGAGCATCTTTCAGCTCCAGACCGAGTTTAGAAGGTTTGATAACAGCTTTTCCTTTGTAGGAAAGTTCATAGATCGGTTCACCTTGTGCGTTTACTGAAAAGTTCAGTTGCAGTTGTCCGTTTGGAGAGGTAATGCTCTCAGCCATTGTCCAATTGCTCACAAATAAAAAGAGCAGAAGACAGAACAATTTAATTACTTTCATGTTTTTCATGATTTGAATTATTTTTAGAGAATTGTAATCGTGATGCAAATATAAGGATGAAAAGGAATGCGGACGAAGGAATAAAATGAAAATATAAATGAATTCCCGGCAAACGTTTGCATAAGGCATTAAAGGACTGAATCTTAAAGAAAAAGCCTCTTTCTGAAAATATAGATGAAATATAAATACTAACTTTGTCGCGATCTTAGAAATAGTCCCATAAATCAATATAGAAAATGACTAAAACATTCATATTTATCTTTTTAGGCGGAGGTCTTGGAAGTGTACTTCGATTCTCTGTACAACAAATGTTGCACGAACGGATTGTCTCCTACTCTTTTCCATGGGCGACATTCACAGTCAATATCCTCGGAAGTTTCCTTATCGGATTATTTTATGCGTGGTCGGCACGCTTCAATTTAGCAACAGAATACCGGGTACTGCTGACAACCGGTTTATGTGGAGGTTTCACCACATTCTCTACTTTTTCAAATGATGGAGTAATTCTATTGAAACAAGGATTATACGGACTATTCTTCACCTATTTTATATTAAGCATCACGTTAGGAGTAATAGCAGCTATAGCTGGAGGAGTTATCGGAGGAAAATAAGAATTCAGTAACCGGTATCACTCACAAAACATGAATCTTTTACTGAACAAAAGCCGATTGTCCCTTGTTCTCTATTTAAAATAATTACAAATAATATCATAGTTATGAAAATAGAAAAGATTATCGGACGTGAAATCCTCGATTCAAGAGGAAACCCTACAGTGGAAGTAGATGTAATGTTGGAATCAGGCTTTATGGGCCGTGCTTCCGTTCCTTCCGGAGCTTCTACCGGAGAACACGAGGCATTGGAACTCCGTGATGGCGACAAAGGACGTTATGGAGGTAAAGGTGTGTTGAAAGCCGTAGAAAATATCAATAACATCATCGCTCCTCAGTTAGTTGGAATGTCTGCCCTCGACCAGATGGGTATCGATCATGCCATGCTGGCACTGGATGGAACCAAAACGAAATCTAACCTGGGTGCCAATGCCATTCTCGGTGTATCTCTTGCCGTAGCCAAAGCAGCAGCTGCCTATCTCGATATACCTCTGTACCGCTACATCGGTGGCACTAATACATACGTAATGCCTGTGCCGATGATGAATATCATTAACGGTGGTTCACATAGTGACGCTCCTATTGCTTTCCAGGAGTTCATGATACGCCCTGTGGGTGCAACTTCTTTCCGTGAAGGTCTGCGCATGGGTGCTGAAGTATTCCACGCATTGAAGAAAGTATTAAAAGACCGAGGACTAAGTACTGCCGTAGGTGATGAAGGTGGTTTCGCTCCAAATCTGGAAGGTACGGAAGACGCTTTGAACAGCATTATCGCTGCCATTAAAGCAGCCGGATATGAACCGGGCAAAGACGTCATGATCGCCATGGACTGTGCTTCCTCCGAATTCTATAAAGATGGTATCTACGATTATACCAAATTCGAAGGTGCAAAAGGCAAGAAACGTACAGCCGATGAACAGATTGACTATCTGGAACAACTCATCAACCAATTCCCCATCGACTCTATCGAGGACGGTATGAGTGAAAATGACTGGGAAGGCTGGAAGAAACTTACCGACCGTATCGGTAACCGCTGCCAACTCGTAGGTGACGACCTCTTCGTTACTAACGTTGACTTCCTGGCTATGGGCATTGAAAAAGGTTGTGCAAACTCTATCCTGATCAAAGTGAATCAGATCGGCTCCCTGACCGAGACATTGAATGCCATTGAAATGGCTCATCGCCACGGATATACAACTGTAACCTCCCATCGTTCCGGCGAAACGGAAGATGCTACGATTGCCGACATTGCCGTTGCTACCAATAGCGGGCAAATTAAGACCGGTTCGTTGAGCCGTTCAGACCGTATGGCAAAATACAACCAGTTACTCCGCATTGAAGAAGAACTGGGTGCTAATGCTGTTTACGGCTACAAGCGCATCAAATAAATTGCAAGAGGGGCGAACCATCACGGTCTGCCCCTCTTCTTCTTTAACCTTAAAATCACCAATCAATCTACCACCTTAAAGAAAACTTCTTCTCCCGATTGGCTGTCTGTTGCCACCCAAAGTCCAAAGTCTCCGGGTTCCACAACTTTCACCATATCGATGTTCCAAAATGCAAGTTCACTAACGGGTAGTTCAAACGAAACATTCTTTTTCTCGCCCGGTTTCAAGGTTACCCGAGTAAAACGTTTCAGTTCTTTCACCGGACGAGTTACAGAACCAACCTTATCTTGTATATACAATTGAGCAACTTCCGTCCCCTTATATTTACCTGTATTTTCCAGATCAAATGTCACAGTCAATACATCATCTTTCTTCAATGACGCTGATGAAAGTTTGACATTACTATACTTGAACGTTGTATACGACAAGCCATAGCCAAATGGGAATAAAGGATCAAAACCGGCATCCATATAGAAAGAAGTACATCCCAATGAAGTTTGTCCAGCCTCAACAGCAATATCATCCAGCAACACCTCATTACGTGTAGCCGGCCGCCCGGTATTGTTATGAGCATAATATACCGGAATTTGTCCTACCATCTTCGGGAAAGTAACCGGTGTTTTTCCACTTGGAACCGCCTTACCCCACAGCAGATCGGCCAATGCCGGTCCACCCATCGTACCCGGATGGAATGAATAAAGAACAGCTGTTGATTCTTCCACTTCCTGACCGATAGTCAACGGACGACCTGCCATCACAATGGTTACTACAGGTTTACCTGTCTTAGCCAAAGCCGTAATCAAAGCACTTTGATCACCCTGAAGATTCAAATCTGCCAGACAGTGTGCTTCACCCGAAAGAATGGCTTCTTCACCCACAAAAGCAAGAATGACATCTGCACGTGCAGCAACAGCAGCAGCTTTTGCTACGCCTGCCGGATTTTTCTCACGGCTATAAGCTAATCCGGGTTCATAAATCACCTGTACTTTGTCGCCAACTATTTCCTTAATAGCATTCAGTGGTGTCTGAGTATGAGCTTTCTCACCATCAAAGATCCAGGTACCCAATTGTTCATAAGGCGCATTGGCCATAGGTCCTACCACAGCAATGGTTTTCAGAGACTCCTGTAACGGCAGTACTTCTTTATCATTCTTCAACAGGATAGCCGATTCTACAGCAGCCTGCTTAGCTACTTTCAGATGAGAAGGATCATACATGACAGAGGGTTGCTTTTCATCTACATAAGGAACATCAAACAATCCCAGACGATACTTGACGCGCAATATATTACGAACGGCTTCATCAATGGTGCTTTCTTTCACCTTTCCTTCTTTTATCAATGCAGGCAATTCTTTTACAAAGGTATAACTTACCATTTCCATATCCACCCCAGCATTCACTGATTTCATGGCTACCTCTTTAGAATCGGCAGCAAAACCATGACTTATCATTTCGCTGGCAGAAGCCCAGTCTGTCACTACCAAACCATCAAATCCCCACTCGCCACGAAGCACATCTTTCAATATGAAAGCATTTCCGGTAGAGGGTATCCCATCATTATCATTAAAGGAAGTCATAAACGTAGCTGCACCCGCTTTCGTTGCCGCTTCAAACGGTGGCAAGTAAACATTACGCAGGCGACGTTCAGGAATAAATGTCGAATTATAGTCACGTCCGCCTTCAGCTGCACCATAGCCCACAAAATGTTTAGGACAGGCAGCTATGGAAGTGGGACTATTCAAAGAATCTCCCTGAAAACCTTCTACCATGGCAGCTCCCATTACAGAAGTCAGGTAAGTGTCTTCACCACATCCTTCGGCAATGCGCCCCCAGCGAGGATCACGGGCAATGTCGATCATCGGTGCAAAAGTCCAACGGATACCTACGGAAGAAGCCTCAATAGCCGCTACCCGTGCACCGTCTTTCGCAATCTGCGGATTGAACGAAGCCGCTTGTCCCAATGGGATGGGAAAAATGGTTTTAAACCCGTGAATAACATCGCGAGCTATCAACAAAGGGATTCCCAACCGGGACTCCTCCATCGCTACGCGTTGCAACGCATTAATACGTACCGGATCCACCTCATTCAGGATAGACCCGACTTCACCTTTCTTAATTAAACTACTCATATCCTCAATATTCCCGTAAGAGGTAATCTGGTTCATCTGACCGATTTTCTCTTCAAGGGTCATTCTGGATAAAAGAGACTCTACTTTTTTCTCGGTTGCCGCATCGCTACCTTTATTTGCCACTTGTGTACAAGAGACAAAAGGCAGAAGGAGCAAGCAAGTGGAAAAAATTCTTATAGCTTTCATACCTATTCAATTATTTTTTTCTGAAATACACGTACATAGTCAATCTCGTAAGTTGCGGGCAAGGCCGACTCATCTATACCCTGAGCGCCTCCCCAGTCACCTCCCCATGCAAGATTCAACTTCAAGTAGAAAGCTGTATTAAAGGGCCAGGTGTTTTTATTTCCTTTTTTATCGTTATCAAAAGTAAAGTAGCACTTACCATCCACATACCCTTTGATAAAGTCTTCCGTCCACTCAACGGCATATACATGAAACTCCGTTTGAGCAGTCGGCACTTTTATGGTTCCTGATTTTTGAGTACCTATAGAATGATTATAAGCTTTACAATGAACTGTTGATAAAATCACATTAGGATCATAACCCACTTCTTCCATGATATCAATCTCACCATCATCGGGCCAAGCTGTATAATTCTTCGGCATCATCCAAAATGCAGGCCAGGTTCCTTTTCCTGTCGGTAGTTTTAGGCGAGCTTCAAAATAGCCATACTTCCAACTTTCGACTGTATTCATACGAATAGAATAAACCTCATTACCCACCTTCTTAGCAATAATCTTCAGCGTCCCATTACTTACCTGAGCACAAGTTTCTCCATTCTTCGAACCAGGAATGTAGTTCTGTATCTCATTGTTTCCCCAGCCACTGGCACCTGTCTCATACCACCACAATGATTCGTCGGGCGTAGACAGTTTGGAGTCATTAAACTCATCCTGCCATATCAACCGATAGCCCTCAGGAGTGTCGATATCCGGATCTACAATATCAGGTTTTGCTTCTTGTGATACCGGAACAGAAACACGTGTGGTACCTGACTTTACCACTACCGCCCCCTCTCGGGGTTGGTAAGTGGTATTAGCTTTGACCGTTACTTCAACTGTCCCCTGCAGAGTATTACTCAATATTTTACAAGTAATCCAGTCTTCATTGCTGAAAGCAGTCCACTCCTGATCGGACTTAACCGAGAGTGTTGTAACGGAGCCTTCATAAGTAGCCGTTATCTGAGTTGGCACTACGCTGACTACAGGAGAGGATACTTCCGGTTCGCCATCGCTACTGCTACAGCTAAAGAAACCGAGCAGGCAGGTAAAGAAAGAAAGTATTGTCATTAGCTTTATATTCTTAATCATATCAGTCTTTATGCTTTTGTAAGATGATGTCTTTAATCGTTACATCAGTATTGGCAGGATTACCTCCGAAGTCAAATACTAAAGATATAGCATGCATAGCTTCAGGAGCTTTCACAGAAGCTGCCCAAACAGCTTTTTCGGAATCAGCAACTAAATCCACTTTCTTATCAAAGAAGAAGTTACCATCATGCTTGATTTCTTTACCATCTTCACCGATTTCATTGGTCTGCACCAATTTAACAGTTACATTTTTAAGATCCGCTGTTGAATTTAAGATAACATGGAAGTCATAGGCAGTCTCTGTGTCAGCTGTAAGATCAGTCTCAAATGAGAACTGATTCTGCCATGCTTCTGCAGTAGCTTCCGGGAAAGACAAAGAATAAGATCTGCCATCAATGACCAAAGCCGGATTAGGTTTGGGACTCCAGTCACTATTTGCATAAAAGAATTTGTTAACATAGGTCATGCCATTCCAAAGGTTATCCTTACTATCGATAGCAACCCATGTAGGTTCAGGAGTTTCATCGATCACAGGAACTTCAGTGCCGTCGTCATTAGCATGGTCCTTTAACACAATACTTTCAATAGTCATATCCGTGCCAGCTGCATTGCGGCCAAAATCAAAAACAAGCTTCAGATTGGCGATATCAATGCCCGGCATATTACTCTTCCAGAAGCAAAGCGGTTCGTTAGCTTCCAGTTTTATGCCTTTTTGTTCAAAATAGAAATTACCATCATCCGTACTATCCACCAATTTTACTGTAACATTGGAGTGTGCTACTGAAGCTGTAAGAATTACTGAAAAGTCATAATTCTTAGTAGCCTCTGTTGAAATATTGGTTGCCATTGCCATTTGCGCTTGCCAAGTATCATCAGTAGCCTCCGACAATTTTACAGTATAAGTACCATTTTCCAATGTATATGCAGGATCTGCGATAGCCGACCATCCCGGAGCATAATAAAAAGTGGGAGCCGCTATCGTAGCCTTCGTCCACATATTAAAATCACTTTCATACACAAATCCACCGAAACCATTCATTATCGTCTTATTGATGCGGAAAGTTTTGGATATACTACCATCACTTACACCATTGGCATTAGCAATTTTTACATCTACACTGTAATCTCCGGCTTTTCTATAATATTTCTTCATTGAGAATGAAGATGAATAGGTCTTACCGTCAAATATCCAGACAGGAGTAATGCCCGGTTGAGCGTTAAAAGTAAAAGTTACCCAATTGGTTTCCTGATCCACATCTATTTGAATCGTATTTTCATAAGTTGATGCAACCGGAATGCCGGCTTCATTAGGTGATGTAAAGTCATCGGGTGAGCAGGCTGTGATGCTAAAAGCCATAGCCGTCGTCAGCAACATTCCTCCGATATAGCTATATATTTTTTTCATAATCCTTCTTTTTTAATAAATTAATAATTGTTTTGAATTAAAGTACCTTGTGCAGCATCAATTTCGCTCTGCGGAATAGGCAGATGCTTCTTATTTGCTGACCAGGTATTTGTACGGTAACCATATCCATCGGGCACCAACACACTGGTAGCTTTACCTGTACGTATCAAATCCCAATAGCGTTTACCTTCACCCACAAACTCAAGATGACGTTCGTCTATGATATTATCAATTGTTGCTTCTTTTTCAGTAGTCAATCCGGCACGTTTACGTACGCGATTCAAGTATTCTCTTGCATCACCCGAACCTGCACCGCGAGTAATCAATTCAGCTGCATTCAGCAGAGTTTCAGAGAAACGATAGATACGAAGGTTGTTATTCCAGTTCAACTGTGCATCTGCTTTATGACCGGAATTATCACCAGTATGTGCAGCATACTTTTCGAGAAAATAGCCTGTATCCTGGTAGCGGTGATTATAAGTAAGCTGGTTCGTAGGATTTGCAGCATTATGAGCATCAATTGCAGCCTGTGCATTCCAGCAAGTGGCATCACGACGGGTATCATTATTGGCATAACGTTCATACGTTTCCAAACGAACCGGACAGAATCCCCATCCTTCATCATGTCCATCTGTTCCGTTAGGCCAGGTATGCGGACTAACCAGTGTAGGTAATACAGTACCGCCTGCATTCAATGGGCCATCCCATGAACGAATAGCATCATCATCTTTATAGTTTACTTCAAATATAGATTCCTTACCCCATTCATTTGCTTCCTTGAAGATACCAGCATAATTTTCAAGCAAACCATACTGAGTGCTACCGATAATCTCCTGCATATACTGTAAAGCTTTACCATAACGGGATTCATCATTCTGATACATTACAATTTCAGCATAAAGCATATATGTCATAGCCTTGGTCACACGGCCATAATTATCTGCTTTTTCTTTCATCGGAAGAGCATTACTTGCAATCACACCTTCAAGATCAGTAATGATATTTTCATACACCTGATCTGCAGATAATTGTTCCGCAAGATAGGGGGATGTCAGGTTTGTATTATAATATGGTATATTACCCCAGAACTTCCACAGCCAATTGTAGTAGAGTACACGGAGAGTGATAACTTGAGCCTCGTAATATTTCCGATTCTCCTCAGTTACATTATCTCCTGCCCAACCTAGGTAAGTAATGACATCATTACAACGCTTCACACCACTATAAGAAACAGTCCACAGCCCTTTAATCACATTTGTAGGAATTGCTTCAAAATTCATCATCAAATGCCATGCCTGATTATCTGTTCTGTCCTGACCGCCAATCCAAAGATCATCAGCCATGATATCACTCATAAGAGTTACAGGATTATATTCACCCATTGCCCAATCGGACCAATGCAGAGGGTCATAAGCTGCTACTACTGCTTCCTGAATATGCGCATCGGTAGTAAAATAAGAATTAATTGTTTCATCTGTTGGAGAAGAAACCTCCAAAAAGGATTCTGAACATCCTGTAGCCAAGAAAGCGGACGCTATCAAACTTGCTACTATATATTTATATCTTTTCATAACTTTTTATATTTTAAAGATGAGAAATTAGAAAGTGAGGTTAGCACCAATCGTCCATGTTCTGGCCTGAGGATACACACCATAGTCAACACCAAGTGAAGTACCACCCGATGAAATTTCAGGGTCGAAACCATGATATTTAGTGAAAGTAAACAAGTTCTCTGCTGCTACGTAGAAGCGCAGTGAAGAAACAAACACTTTCTGTGTTAATGCCGCCGGCAAAGTGTAGCCTATTTGAATGTTTTTCAGACGCAAATAACTGCCATCGTAAACATACAAATCAGATGATTGCCAGTTTGTATTATCACCCAGCATAAAACGAGGGATACGGTTAGAAGTACCTTCACCGGTCCAACGGTTCAGCATCCATGAAGGAAGATTAGTAGCAGAGATGTCGGTACGGCGAGTTGCATCATAAATATCATTACCCATAGTACCTTGCCACATCATACTCAAATCGAAGTTCTTCCAACTTACATTCAAATTAAGGCCATAAGTCCAGTCAGGCATACCTTTTCCGATATCGGTACGGTCATCAGCATCAATTGAACCACTTCCATCCACATCCACGAAACGAACATCACCGGGAACTGCGTTCGGCTGTATCAATTCTCCCTTAGAGTTAGTATAAGCATTCACTTCATCCATATTCTGGAATACACCTGCAGTTTTGTATCCATAGAAGTATGGGAAAGGTTTACCATTCTGAGCACGGCTGATTGTACCTGTACCTTGGAAAGAATCAAGGTTTGCCCAACCAGATTCGTTTCCATATTCAATCAGCTTATTCTTTAAATAGGTCAGATTACCACCAATGCGGAAGTTCCAGTCAGATACGCGGAATCTGTATGCTGCTTCCAATTCAATACCACTGTTTTCCATCTTACCTACGTTACCAATCGGTTTGGATTCACCCACATAGGAAGGGATATTCATTTCCATCAACATACCATTGGTAGTTTTCTTGTAATAGTCGGCAGTAAAAGTCAAAGCGTTATTAAAGAAACCAAAGTCAATACCAAAGTCCAACTGTTCTGATTCTTCCCATTTCAGGTCAGGATTAGCGAGTCCACTGGCCTTCACCCCATTGATCACCTTTTCTCCGGCTCCGAAAATGTAATTGTTGCCGGTTGAAGTTAACACAGTATATTTAAAGTTACCTATGTTTTCATTACCGTTCTTACCCCAAGAGAAACGAACTTTTGTAGATGTCAGCCACTCAGGACGTCTCTCCATAAACTTTTCGTTTGTTAAATTCCATCCAAGTGAGAAGGAAGGGAATACAGCGTAGTGATTATTAGATCCGAAACGGGAAGAGCCGTCACGACGGATTGTAACCTGAAACATATACCGTTCGTCATAGTTATAGCTGGCCCGTGCAAAAAGAGAAGCCAATGTAGCTATCTCAGAAGGAGCACCCGCTGCTGTCTGATCACCATCCGCCGCCTGTCCGGTACTTGCATTGATATAAGGACGGCTATAATTGATAATATTGTTACGTGTACCTCTAAGATATGAACCGGTGTTCTTCTTGGCTGACTGACCTAACAATACTGAGAAAGTATGCTTGTCAATCGTCTTATCATACATCAACACATTTTCCAACTGCCAAACAGTCCCGTCATGCTTCTCTGAGTAGGCAGTAGAGCGTGATGAAGCACCACCACTTCTCAAATAGTAAAGAGGAGTATAACCATCATTGCCCCAAAAAGAGAGGTCGGCACCATAAGAAGTCTTGAATTTCAGGTTATCCCATAATTGCAGTTCTGCAGAAAAATTAGCCACAAACTTATGGCTCCAGTTCTTAGCGCCGGGCAAAGAAAGATTAGCAATCGGATTGGTCATTTCACCAAATTCCGAACCGGGAATACTAAAGAGCTTGCCGTTACGTGGATCAAAAATCGGAGTGTAGTCCGTTGTATTAGCATACTTGTCAAGCTGAGCCTGTGCAGCATCTCCTTCATCATAAACGGTCAACATCGGAGATAAAGCCAAAGCAGAACCTAACGGAGATCCCCAAGTGGAATTAGCTTCGATACCGGTACTTTTAATACGGGCATAAGAAAGGTTGGAAGTCACTTTCAGACTGTTCAACCAATTGCGGTTCTTAGATTCATCAAAGAGAGTATATTGTGTATTGCTACGCAAAGTCAGACGCTCATAGTTAGAACGATTAAAGTTACCACCCACAATACCATCTTGGGTATAATAACCAGCTGAGAACAAATAGTTCACCTTATCACTCGCACCACTCACACTCACCTGATGATTCATTACAGGAGCATTATCATTAAATACTTCATTCTGCCAATCAGTTCCCATACCATAAGAGTATGGATCGTTGTATTTGGGAGCTATACCTGCATTAATAGCACCCTCATTCATCATGAGCGCATATTCCGTAGCATTCAGCACATCCCGATTCTTCCATGCACTTTGCCAGCCGTAAGAAAAGTCATAAGTCACTTTCGTCTTACCAATCTTACCGCTTTTAGTAGTAACAAGAATTACACCATTCGCAGCACGCGCACCATAAACAGCACCCGAAGCAGCATCTTTCAGAACTTCGATAGAAGCAATGTCACTCGGATTCAAATAATCCAGACCACCTTCAATAGGCATACCGTCTACAATATAAAGAGGATCGGCTGCACCATTTTCCGTACGAATCGTACCTACACCACGTACACGAATCTGAGCTGCTGCACCCGGCTGACCGGAAGAGGAAGTAACTGTAACACCAGCTGCCAAGCCTTTCAAAGCATTATCCATACGAACCGGAGCTGTATTTGCCAAATCCTCAGATGATACTCTGGCAATAGACGCTGTTACCACACTCTTTTTCTGAGTACCGTAACCAATAACCACTACTTCGTCCAATGCTTCAGAATCTTCTTGCAGAACAATTTTAAGCTCACGCTTGCCATTTACCGGAATTTCCAATGATTTGAATCCTATATAAGAAATAGAAAGGATTGCGTCGGAGGGAACCGACAAAGCAAATTCACCGTCTATACCAGTGATTGTTCCCGTAGTGGCATTACCTTTCACCACCACATTTACTCCAGGTAAGGGTTCATTGTCCGCACCACTTATCACTGTACCTTTTACCTGTATATCTTGTGCATATACAGAAGCTAAGGTAAAGCTTAGTAAAAATAAAACTGATAATAACTTCTTCATAAGTTTTACTAAATTAAGATTAACAATTCTCGGTTATGTTCTCAATCGAACACTGCAAACATAGAGTAAAATGCAATAAAAAAAGCCCTAAGTACCCATTCTTAAATACGTCAATTCAAAATCCAGAATACGTTATCAATACGTCAAAAACAAATAATCAATTGATAATCAATAAGAATACTATACTTTCATCGAATACGTCATTGCATGTTATAGAACATAGAATACTATTTTTCTAAACTACAATAACACTAAAGCCGGGCAATTTATAAAGGAAGTTAATAACAGAAATACGAGAGAATTTAAAGATTATCGGTTGAACAACTCAAAAGTGAATTTGCAACCTATCTCCTTAAATTTCCAGTTGGCAAAGCTGCCAAAGACTCCGAAATCAAAAATATTGGTACCGATGCCATAGCCAACCTCAACATAAGGATTCAGATGCGGAACAACCAAAGCATTCAGATAAAGGCGCTCATTGAGCACATGCTGTGTATACTTCACCAAATGGCGCAACATCAGGAAAGGAGATTCGTATGTCAAATGCCCACGAAGGTATTTACGGGAGGAGTTGTACCACCGCCCGTCAAGCAGCTGGAATACTCCCCCAATTTCATCATTCCATCCTACAGGAAGATTCGAACGGGTAAAGTTAGCAAAATCCACAAAGTATATATCTTTTTGATTGGTAAAAGCGCCCCATCCAAAGCGGAGATAAAAATCACGCATCAATCCCAAAGGAATGGAGTGCTGAATATCTACTTCGACACGCTCATAGGTACCGGTACTCTTAAAAACCCCATTGATGCCCCGCTCCCAGTCCACTGAAATACTGGGATATTTGGAATGTAAGTTCACTTTGCGATCACCATTCATATAATAGTATTGCCCGGGAGTCCACGTCAGACGGACACGCGGAGCAAAACTATTGTATGAATGACGCATTTTCTCTGTCCAATCAGGATAAACTTCTGAAGAGGGCACACTTCTTGAAGCCGACTTGGTGGATACATACATTGAGCGATTGGCTTCCGTACGCTTATGCATGGAGAAACCAACATCCAGTGACAAGCCATTTACAATTTCCCAACTATGGCGCACCTGCAAGTATAAGTCATTAAAGTAATCCAGTTGCACCTGATCAAAATCGAAAACACTATCCGGAATATTTTTCAATTCATCCAACATCCTACTACTATAGATGCGGTGACCATTACCTACGCTGATATGAAGAGCTGCACGCTTGCGTGGCCAGTAATCAAAATCCGACTTTACAGACCAATAAAACTCATTATACTTGAAGTTATAACCCAATCTGGGAACGAGACGCAACAGACGGTCGCCCGTAAAAATACGGTTGTACTTAAATTCCTGCCGATAAGAAAAACCATTCTTCCCGCTATAACTCAGCAAGAAGGGATTGATAAGCGGTGAACAGCGGACACTTCCCAATTTCGAAAGGTCCACCGTATAACGGCTGATAAGTGCATCACCTATCTGCCCCCAGAATTCCAGATTCTTATTTTTGGGTTTCTTATATCGATATGAAGTATCACGGCTCAAAAAGAAATCCTTATATAAATCCTGTTCATGTTCAGTCAACGGAATCGGACGTATGCTCTCGAAATAAGAACTATCTTTCCTGTAGCTATTCGTATCACTGCGTAATGTATAGGATTCCGACAAATCATACTTGCTTTTCAATCTCTTTCGCTCCAACTGTGAAGGGTCTTTCTGAATAATGGTTTTATAATCAAGAGCAGCAATATAATTAGCATCAACCACATTGCCCAAAAAGCGGAAAGTAGCATCCACATCATAATGTACAGGCAAGAACTCATCCGACTCACCCACATCCCCCATACGTATCATATTGTCGAAACGCAACATTTCAGAACGTCCGCTAAAATGCATCTCACGTACACTCCATACATTCTCGCTGACCACCATGTGCCCGCTCACCAACTGAAAACTCTTGCTTTTCGGCTTGAAACTAATCTTATATCGCAAATCATGCACTTTACCCATTACGGAATCGACATGATAAGAATAATATTTCATTGCATTTGGAGCCAGAGGCGAAAGGAGCTTATCATACAATAAGGTAGAAGCATAGACATTAACATGAAAATATTCTGGCAACCTGCCATCCAGCTCCCAAAACTCAGAAGAAGTGCCGACACTCGCTTTTACCTTCTGATCATAAATGTCGGGAGCAGTAAAATGCAAGTCACTATAAGTCTCCATCATATATTCCCTCACTCCTTTCCGGATACGGAACATGGTAGGAATAAAGCGCAAAATATGATTTTTCTTGCGAAGATTCACCTTTCCCTTAATATAAAGATCAGCTCTATAGTCGTCGATAATACTTTCATAAAAAGGGGCAAAGAAGATGACCTTCTTCATAATAGAGTCCGCAGAAAGTAATTTCGCATTGTAAGGGTCAGGGACAAAAGATGCGTGCACTTTCGGACAAGCTGAAAGCAAAAGACATAGCAAGGTTCCTATACAAAAGACATGTTTCAACGATAATACCTCCAAATATATAGGGACAAATATAGAAAAAAAGGTTGTAAAACGAAGGAATAGCCATTTTTTTAATATATACCAAATACATACCAAGCCCGTACCAGATCTGGCTCCAATACAGCATTGATACTCCCAAGAGTAGAAACAGCAAGTATCACAATTTGCACTTTTTGCAATACAAGCAACTCTTTTCAGGGGGTATCTGCAAGAAAAATTGCATTATTTTCAAGAATACCCCCTAAAAAATAGGGGTACTTCCAGAAAAAACATATAATTTTGCACCCAACAATCAACAAAAGGAAGACAAGTATGTCAAAAATGAGATTCTACGCCTTGCAAGAGCTCGCCAACCGGCGCCCTCTTGAAGTTACTACCCCTTCGAACAAATTATCCGATTATTACGGAAGTCATGTGTTTGACCGCAAAAAAATGCAGGAGTACTTACCCCGGGAAGCTTACAAAGCTGTGACAGACGCCATAGAAAAAGGTACCCCTATCAGCCGCGAGATAGCCGACCTGATAGCAAACGGTATGAAGAGTTGGGCAAAATCCCTGAATGTCACTCATTACACTCACTGGTTCCAGCCACTGACGGATGGCACTGCCGAAAAACATGACGGTTTTATCGAATTTGGAGAAAATTCAAATGTAATCGAACGTTTTTCCGGCAAATTACTGATCCAGCAGGAACCGGACGCTTCTTCTTTCCCTAACGGAGGCATACGTAATACGTTTGAAGCTCGCGGATATACCGCTTGGGATGTCTCTTCGCCCGCTTTCGTTGTAGATACCACATTGTGTATTCCCACAATCTTTATCTCCTATACCGGTGAAGCACTGGACTATAAGACCCCATTACTGAAAGCACTGGGTGCTGTGGACAAGGCTGCCACGGAAGTATGCCAGTTATTCGATAAGAATGTGACCCGTGTATTCACGAATCTGGGATGGGAACAGGAATATTTCCTGGTAGATTCCGCCCTATACAATGCCCGTCCCGATCTTTGTCTGACCGGGCGCACGCTTATGGGACATTCGTCTGCAAAAGACCAGCAGTTGGAAGACCACTATTTCGGTTCTATCCCCCCACGGGTAACAGCTTTCATGAAAGAACTGGAAATAGAATGCCACAAACTTGGAATTCCGGCAAAAACACGCCATAACGAAGTTGCCCCCAACCAATTTGAATTGGCTCCAATCTTTGAGAATGCCAACCTTGCCAATGATCATAATCAGTTGGTAATGGACCTGATGAAGCGTATTGCCCGTAAACATAACTTTGCCGTGTTGCTGCATGAGAAGCCTTACAGTGGTGTTAACGGTTCGGGAAAACACAATAACTGGTCACTCTGTACAGATACCGGCATCAACCTTTTCGCTCCCGGTAAGAATCCAAAAGGAAACATGCTTTTCCTCACTTTCTTAGTGAACGTATTAATGATGGTTTATAAAAACCAGAATTTACTGCGTGCTTCTATAATGAGTGCAGGTAACAGTCACCGCCTAGGTGCCAATGAAGCGCCACCCGCTATTTTATCCATATTCCTGGGCAGACAATTATCTGCCACTCTGGATGATATAGTACGTCAGGTAGGAGACGATAAAATGACTGCCGAAGAAAAAACAACTCTTAAATTGGGAATCGGACGTATTCCAGAGATTCTCCTCGACACGACAGACCGTAACCGTACTTCTCCGTTTGCTTTCACCGGCAATCGTTTTGAGTTCCGTGCAGCCGGTTCTTCATCCAACTGTGCAGCTGCCATGATTGCTATCAATGCTGCCATGGCTAACCAGTTGAATGAATTCAAAGCATCCATCGACAAACTGATGGAAGAAGGAATTGGGAAAGATGAAGCCATTTTCCGCATCCTGAAAGAAACTATCATCGCTTCCGAAGCTATCCGTTTCGAAGGAGACGGTTACTCTGACCAATGGAAAGAAGAAGCTGCCCGCCGCGGACTGACTAATATTTGCCATGTACCCGAAGCTCTGATGCACTATATGGACAACCAATCCCGCTCGGTATTGATCGGCGAACGTATCTTTAATGAAACGGAGCTCGCCTGTCGTCTGGAAGTAGAATTGGAGAAATACACCATGAAAGTGCAAATTGAAAGCCGCGTATTGGGTGACTTGGCCATCAATCACATTGTCCCCATAGCAGTCAGCTACCAGAACCGCCTGCTGGAGAACCTGCTCGGACTCAAAGAAATCTTCTCCCCTGAAGAATACGAAGTACTAAGTGCCGATCGTAAAGAACTGATACGGGAAATTTCCAAGCGTGTAACTGCTATCAAAGTCCTTGTACGCGAAATGACCGAAGCCCGTAAAGTGGCCAATCATATGGATAGCTACAAAGATAAGGCTTTTGCCTACGAAGAAAATGTACGCCCATATCTGGAAAAGATACGTGATCATATCGATCACCTTGAAATGGAGGTCGACGACGAGATTTGGCCGTTGCCGAAATATAGGGAATTGTTGTTCACAAAATGATAATTTAGCGCTACGCGCTAAATTAAGTGACGAGCTATGAGCTACCAGTGCACAAGTTGCTGTGCTATAAACCTGAAAGCTATTATATAGTAACTTACACTCACATACCGAAAGCTACTTGTAGCTTGTATCCCGTAGCTTGTCACTTAATTCCATATTTGAAAATTCCTGCCCGATTACTGCATCTTTTCGTGTCTTTTGTGCAATATTTAATTTTTTCTTTTTACATTTGTGCTGTATAACACAGTTTTGCAGCAGTTATGGTAAAAATGAATTTGTCAGACGTGAATGTTCCGGAGCTGATAGCCGATATGTGGGAGCCCCTGAATGAAGAGCAGCGGGAATTTCTCGCGAACCATTTTACGCTCCAGAATTATAAGAAAAATGAGGTCATTCACTGCGAAGGTGAGACCCCGAAATACCTTATGTGTCTCTTGAACGGAAAGGTCAAAATTTATAAGGATGGTGTTGGCGGCAGAAGCCAGATTATCCGCATGATTAAGCCTGTAGAATATTTCGGTTATCGCGCCTATTTTGCCAAAGAAGACTATGTTACTGCTGCTGCTGCTTTCGAACCCTCTCTTATTTGCCTGATACCAATGAGCGCTATCACAACACTGGTTTCACAAAACAATGATCTTGCCATGTTCTTCATCAAGCAGTTGTCCATCGATCTGGGAATTGCCGACGAACGTACTGTCAACCTGACACAGAAGCATATTCGTGGAAGATTAGCTGAATCGCTTCTTTTCCTCAAAGAAAGTTATGGATTGGAAGAAGACGGTTCTACCCTCAGTATTTATCTGTCACGCGAAGATCTGGCAAACCTGTCTAATATGACAACTTCTAACGCTATCCGTACCTTATCACAATTCGCTACCGAACGCCTGATCACGATTGACGGACGAAAAATAAAGATCATCGATGAGGAAAAACTAAAGAAGATAAGTAAAATAGGATAAAGGATAGTGATTGTCTTCCCCCTAAAGGCTATTATTTTTTTCCTCTTCCCTATTTTACCCTATTTATAAACTTAACACACATAAATGCCATGAAAAAAGGATTGAGTGCTTTGCTATTAGCAAGCCTGCTGTGTGCCTCCTCCGGCTGTCAGCAAAATCAAAAAGAGGTAGTGAACGAGTATAACATCGTTCCGATGCCCAATCAAATGACTCCTCAAGAGGGACGTTTTCAGCTGAGTAATAAAGTATCTATCGCCACTGCCGGTTGCATTCCGGAAGTACAAGCCATTGCAGACAGCCTGATCGCCCGTATCCGGTTGACCTCCGGTATCTCTTTGCAAAGTAATCCGCAAGAAAATCCGAAACAACCTGATATACGTTTCGTTACGGAAGATGGAATGCCAAAAGAAGGATACAAGCTTTCTATCACTCCAAATGAAATCACCCTTTCAGCATCCCATCCCAACGGTTTCTTTTATGGAGTACAGACTATATACCAACTGTTGCCGCCTGCTGTTTATGGAGAAACAATAGTGAAACGTGCTAATTGGTCTCTGCCCGCTGTCGAAATAGAAGATTCTCCCCGTTTTCCTTACCGTGGTTTGATGCTGGATGTATGCCGCCACTTCTCCACCACCGATTATATTTATAAATTCATCGATATGCTTGCCATGCATAAGATGAATACTTTCCACTTCCACCTGACAGATGACCAGGGCTGGCGAATAGAAATCAAGAAATACCCGAAACTACAGGAAATAGGTTCAAAACGGAAAGAGACACTGATAGACTACTACTATGTAAACTGGCCGCAAATCTTCGATGGAAAAGAACATGGCGGATACTATACCCAAGAGGAAATCAAAAATATAGTAGCCTATGCAGCAAGTAAGTATATCACTGTCATTCCCGAAATAGAAATGCCGGGACATGCCATTGCAGCCCTTGCCTCCTACCCTGAACTGTCTTGCAGACCGGATACGACATACGAAGTAACCGGCACATGGGGTGTGTTCGAAGAAGTCTTCTGTCCCAAAGAAGAAACATTCCAATTCCTGGAAGGTGTATTGGATGAAGTTATTGAATTATTCCCCAGTTCATATATTCATATTGGCGGTGACGAATGCCCCAAGGATGCCTGGATGAAATGCGCACATTGCCAAGGATTAATCCAAAAGTTAGGTCTGAAAGACGACACCACTCCGAATGCCATTGACGGTAAGAAGCATACGAAAGAAGAAAAGCTGCAAAGTTACTTCATCACCCGTATGGAAAAATACCTCAACAGTAAAGGACGAAATATCATAGGCTGGGATGAAATCCTGGAAGGCGGACTGGCTCCCAATGCAACAGTCATGTCCTGGCGCGGTGTAGAAGGCGGTATCACAGCTGCCAAAGCCGGGCATGATGCAATTATGACTCCGAGTCCGTACGCTTATCTGGACCAGTACCAAGAGGAACCGGAAACTGCACCGACTACTATCGGTGGATATAACACACTCAAGAAAACATATAGTTATAATCCTGTCCCCGATGATGCGGAAGAATTAATAAAGAAACATATTATCGGTGTGCAAGGCAATATCTGGAACGAATATATGCAGAATGACGAACGCCGTGACTACCAAGCGTTCCCCCGTGCCATAGCCTTGGCTGAAACTGGCTGGACGCAAAACAGCAGAAAAAACTGGAACAGTTTCCGGAACCGCATGATAGAAGATTTCGAACGTATGGACGTTATTAATGTGAAAGCTTGCCGTAATTTCTTTGATGTAAACATCAACACTCATGTATACGACGGAACATTGAAAGCTGTACTGGAAACATTCTATCCGGATGCTGAAATCAGATATACAACGGATGGAAGTGCGCCGACTGCCAAATCCGAACTTTACACACAACCCTTCATCTGGGAAGGCAACATAGACTTACAGGCAGCCGCCTTCAAAGGTGGTAAGATGCTGGGCAAAGTAAACGGTAAAAAACTGTATGCAAACCTGATAAGCGGAAAACGATACACTACCACTCCTCATTGGGGCTGGATGAGTGGAGATATCTTCGGAGAAAACGATGTATTGGGCACAGATACCACTACACTGGGATTGACCAATGGAAAACGAGGTAATATCGCTTCTTTCACACCGTGGGTGGCTTTTAAACTGAACGAGAAAAACAACAATGAACTCGTATTCTCTGTAGATATGGAGAAACCGGTCACTATCAGTAAGGTCGTTTTCGGTACACTTTATAATCCTGCTTTCCGTGTTCTGCCTGCAAGTGCAGCCCGTGTAGAGGTATCAACTGACGGTAAGGAATTCAAGGAAATAGCTCAGGCATCCTACACTCGCGAATATCCGGAGCATGGCAGAAAAATGTTCACCGACACGCTGGAATGTACGCCTACCGAAGCACGTTACATCAAAGTGACATTGAAGAGTGGTGGAACACTGCGTAATGGCATCGACTGCCGGAAAGATTCACCAGAAGATATTATTCCTTCAGACTTATATGTAGATGAGATAGAAGTATATTAATAAAAAGAAAGCTCCGGATTGTGAATGACAATTCGGAGCTTTCTTTTTATACTATTCTGCTACTCACCTGAGAAGCTTCTCTTGCACAATACAAATTTAGACAAGGCATTTGGATGAAAGATATCTTTCCGCTTCAAGTGCCGCCTTACAACCGCTACCCGCTGCCGTAATAGCCTGACGATAATGTGGATCAGCAATATCACCGGCCGCAAACACACCCGGCACTTTCGTACGAGGACTATCCCCTTCTGTAATGATATAACCTGTTTCATCCGTATCCAGATACGCCTTGAAGATATCCGAATTCGGCTGATGACCGATAGCCAGGAAGAATCCATCGATAGCCAAGTCATAACGTTCTTCATCCGATTCACCGATACGTTTCACCAGATGAACACCTTCTACACCGTTCTCTCCAAACAAACCTACGGCATTATGTTCAAACAGTACATCGATATTTTCATGCTTCATCACACGCTCTTGCATGATCTTAGAAGCACGTAAGAAAGGTTTTCTCACAATCAGATAAACCTTCTTAGCCAGTCCGGCAAGGTATACAGCCTCTTCACAAGCCGTATCACCACCACCCACTACTGCCACCACCTTTTTGCGGTAGAAGAAACCGTCACAAGTAGCACAAGCGCTGACACCCATACCGGCATATTTCTTTTCATCATCCAGTCCCAGATATTTAGCGGTAGCACCCGTAGCGATAATCAACGTATCTGTTTCAATCACTTTTTCTTCATCAATCGTCACTTTATATGGAGCTGCACTCAGGTCGGAAGCAGTTGCAATACCGAAACGCAGGTCTGCACCGAAACGTTCTGCCTGCTTGCGCAAGTCATCCATCAATTGTTGACCACTGACTCCTTCCGGGTAACCGGGAAAGTTCTCCACATCTGTAGTAGTTGTCAACTGACCACCCGGTTGCAATCCTTCATAAAGTACCGGAGAAAGGTTGGCACGCCCTGCATAAATAGCTGCAGTATAACCGGCCGGACCAGAACCTATAATCAGACATTTTACTTTTTCTGTTTCCATCATATCATTTTATATTAATAATTCATCTTAAATCAATCACTTCGGCAGTCGGATACACCTTCTTGTCGAAAGTGAAAAGATTATCATTGTAAGATTCTCCTGTTTTATAAGATGTAATGCGGATAGCTACGCTATTCCCACCCTTCTGAGTCATACTGATACACAGAGGTTGAAGAGTATCTTTTGTTACATAGATAATAACACACTGCAAATCCTGTTTTCTGTTAGAAGCTGTCAGTATCACTTCATAAGCAGGTTTACCCCCATAAGTATCAGCTTTACCCAACTTCATGTGATACCCTTGTTTATAAATGGACAATAAGGCATAAGGGTTAATGCTTTGCAACTCTTCGGGAGTAGGTTCGGAGATATTCACTTCGTCACTGTTAGTAAGATAACTCCATTGCGTACGACCGTCAAACCAAGTCTTCACGCCATCTGCATCCAACAGGAACTTTTCTCCTTTCAAACGGATAACCCCTGTAGAACTTCCTTGCAAGATACTTTTAGCATACGTCTGAACCGTAAAATCAGCCTGAATACCTCCCGCCTGACGGAAGGCAGTAGCTGTACGATCCAATATATCTTGAGCATCCAATTTCTGTGCCGAAAGCGGTAATGCCAGACCGAACAGGCAGATACAGATTAAAAGAACATTCTTCATCATTAGTTTAACACGATTTACAGTAAATTGTTCAAACGCATTTGCAGGTCATTTTCATCGACACAAAGCACCTCACGCGCTTTACTGCCTTGTGCAGGTCCCACAATTCCGGCTTTTTCCAATTGATCCATCAAGCGTCCTGCACGATTATAACCGATAGCAAACTTACGTTGGATCAATGAAGTAGAACCTTGCTGATGAATAACAATCAGACGGGCAGCATCTTCGAACAACGGATCCAGACGCCCCATATCCACATCTCCCAGATCACCTCCGCCATCTTCACTGACATATTCGGGCAAGTAGAATGCAGTAGGATATCCTTGTTGCTTGGCAATGAACTTTGTGATTTCCGCCACTTCCGGTGTATCGATAAAGGCACATTGCACACGCACGGGATCAGCACCCTGCAGGAACAACATATCACCACGTCCGATCAGCTGGTTAGCTCCCGGACGGTCGAGAATAGTACGCGAGTCTATCATGGCAGATACGCGGAAAGCAATACGCGCCGGGAAGTTCGCCTTGATCGTACCGGTAATGATATTTGTTGTCGGACGCTGTGTAGCGATAATCATGTGGATACCCACCGCACGCGCCAACTGGGCAATACGGGCAATAGGCAATTCAACCTCTTTACCTGCCGTCATTATCAAGTCACCGAACTCATCGATCACCACTACTATATAAGGCATGAATTTATGCCCCTTTTCAGGATTCAACTGGCGATTGATAAACTTCTCATTATATTCCTTGATATTACGCACATGTGCAGCTTTCAATAAGTCGTAACGTGTATCCATCTCTATACAGATAGAATTCAACGTTTGCACTACCTTGGTTACGTCTGTAATAATAGCATCTTCTCCATCGGGCAGCTTGGCAAGGAAATGATGTTCAATCACCGAATAGATACTGAATTCTACCTTCTTCGGGTCTACCAACACAAACTTCAGTTCAGCCGGATGCTTTTTATAAAGCAAAGAAGTGATAATGGCGTTCAGTCCGACAGATTTACCCTGACCGGTAGCACCCGCCACCAGCATGTGCGGCATCTTACAGAGATCTACCATGAACACCTCATTGGTAATTGTCTTACCCAAGGCAACCGGCAAGTCATAAGTAGACTCCTGGAACTTCTTGCTACCGATGATACTCTGTCCGGAAACAATCTTCGGATTAGAGTTCGGTACTTCAATACCAATTGTTCCTTTTCCCGGAATCGGTGCAATGATACGAATACCCAATGCCGAAAGGCTAAGGGCGATATCATCTTCCAGACCGCGAATCTTGGAGATACGCACGCCTTGTTCGGGAGTGATCTCATACAGCGTCACCGTAGGCCCCACCGTCGCCTTGATCGTACTGATTTCAATACCAAAACTACGCAACGTATTTATAATCTTGTCTTTATTGGCATTCTGTTCCGCCATGTCGATAGTCGGCTCGGCATTATCGTAATGCTTCATCAAGTCGACAGTAGGATAGCGATAATTTTCCAGATCGAGACGAGGATTATAAGGCTCCTTTTCCGGACCTTTATATTCGTCATCATCCTCTGCAGCTTCTATTTCAAAAGTAGGTTCTACCGCTGCAGGTTTCTCATGAAGAGAAGGAGCAGGATCGGAGACCGGAGTTTCAATAATCATAGAAACCTCTTCCCCCGACAGCTTGGCAGGTTGGGGTTCTGTAATCCCACCTAAATCCAGTGTTATTTCATTTTCCGGTTCCATTACCGGTTCGGGAACTTCAATGGGAGTTTCTTCTTCTTTCGTATCAGCCTCCGCCACATCAGGAGCAGAAGCAGTTTTCTTCTTTCCTTTCGCCGTCCAGGAGTCTGTAAACTCTTCCGGTGTTTCGCCTTTCTCTTCTTCTTCCTTCTGTTTGCGCTTCAAGAAACTGAGGCTAAACAGCCTCCGCAACCAGATCACGGTACGTGCACTGACATAGATAAGGAAACAGATAGCAGTCACCAACAAAATCATCCAAACGCCCGGCACGCCCACTTGCGACACCAGCCAATTGCTGACATTATATCCATGCATACCGCCCAGATATAAGAAAGAATCCTTGTATTGCTCCACAAAAGCGAATCCAAAGAAGACAGAGAACCAGACGAGCAACAACGAGCATCCGATAAACCACTTCCAAAGCCGGACCACACGCACACGCATCAACTTCAGTCCCGCCACTGCAAGGAACACAAGAATGAAAAAAGACGAGATGCCGAAGCAGTCGTTAATGAGATAGCTTGCCAACTGTGCACCGCGCGAACCGGCATAGTTCTTCACTCCATTATTGGTAGAAGCCAGTTCCTGCGCATTGCCCGAGTCAATAATACTTTGATCTGCCGCTCCCGTAAAGAAGAACGAAGAAAAGGCTAATAGCAAGTATACTGAAAAGATGACCAGTATCAAGCCGATAACAAAGTGAATGGTTTCGTTTTTAAAGATTGCCCTTATTTTACCAAACAAGGAAAGAGTTTGTTCCGTATCTTTAATTGAATTTTTCTTAGCCATGAATATAATTCCTTAGTAAATGATAGATTGGTGCAAAAGTAACAAAAATATTCAATCCTTCCACCAGATACCTATCAATATCTGTTGATTACCTCTTTGGCTTTGTTTACAGCAGTAGCTGCCGGAATTTCTCCCAAACTCCGCTCGTCGAACATTTGCAATATTTTCTCAATATTCTTAATAGCACCTTTATTACCTTTCTTCTTAAATTCTTCTTTCAGAATACGCACTTTTTCAAAAGCTTGCACACCCTCGACCAGACGCTCCATGCGGATGGATGAACGAGCACCGGGATAGATCAGATAAGTATCCCCTGCCGCCCACGCGGTAAAACGGCTATCCTGCAACGGATTTTTCACCCAGCTATTCAATGCCCAACGCAAATAACCATCCAGATTTTCTTTAGCGCTATGCCATGCCAGCCATTCGGCTTCGGCAGGTGGGCTAAAAGTAAAGGTGTTCGGACGAGGTTCCGAACAGCAGGTATAATAAGTGGTTACTTTTCCGGCTTCACGGCGTGAATCAATCGTTTCAGGCGGGAATCTCTCGGCAATCGTAATGCAATAATCATCCAGTTCATCCACCAATTCAGGGTGATAAGTTCCGGCCAGTGAAACCTTAAAATCCTTATCGGCTTTGCGGATCACTTTTAATGTTTCCTGCATGTCTTTCATGAGGCGTTCATCCATAGCGATATGAGTAATCTCAAACCATCCTTTTTCCTTCAGATGTTGGGCAAACGATTTCAGCATCGTTATCCAGAACTCTTCGTAAGCAGCTTCTCCCGGCTTGGCATTCAAATATTTGAATGAATTGCTCGCCTGGTCAAAGTACTGAAAAGAAAGTCGCCAAGGTACCATAGAGAAACAACTGATTTGCTTCCTGACACCTGTGCTCATCATAAACTCCACCCATTTATCGAACACCATATAATCAAAATACCAGGTACCGTCGGCTTTCTTCAGCCAGGTGACCATGCTCTCGAAAGCATCATACGTCTGCCCGTTCCAAGGCTTGTGCATAATGGAAGCGGTAATCACTTTCCCGCCTGCATCGGCATACAACTTCATCAACGGGCGCATCAGTTCAAAATGTTTGTCACTGAATGGTTCCACCCCATAATAGCGCGCCACAGCATAGGGATTCTGCCATAGGTCCAGATGGAAAGCCCATTCGGAAGGAACAGGAAGGATACGGTTCTTTACATTAACAGTCAGTTTCAATTCAGACAAAGCAGTATCTCCGTTTCGCACGGTAACCGTTCCCGTATATTTTCCGGCTTTAGCATACTGCGGCACTCGAACACTGATCCAACCTCCTTGGGCAGAGTTGGCAGGAATCACCAGGGAAGGGGTAAGATGATCAAGTACATCCGCCACCAGAGTAGAGTCAAAGTCGGCACTGTTGCGATAGCCACATGCCCCCAATCCATCCTTGTTCAGTTCACCGGTCATAACATAGCGTACAAAACTAGTGCGAATATCGTCTTTACTAATGGTTTCGGAGCCGGAAGTCAGATCACTGACAGTGAAAGTCAGATTGTTTAATGTTTCAGGAGTCCACACTACCAGTTGGGCAGATACTTTTTCACCTTTCCAAGCTGTGAGATTAATATTTTTCTTTATTCCGGAAATAGCGGCAGGTTCTTCCTTCTTATACCGTATGTCCGTACTTCCCCAACTGACTTGCGGGACTTTCACTTCAGACCATAAAACCGGATTGACGGCTACTGGATTGGGAACCTCCTGATAAGATTCCGTATCTTGAGCATTCAGGCATACTGTAGAGAACAGGAGAGTTCCCAGGAATAAGAGTTTTGTCATAGGTTAACTACAAATTAGGGGTTTGGAAAGCAAAGATAAAGAAAAGGCAATGCGAAAACAAGGAAAGAGCGATGTTTTTAAAAAGAAAGAGTAAGACAATATTTTAACAAAAATAAGAATAAAGACGGCAGAAAATAAATGAAGAGAAGTAGTTTACAGATAAAAGTTATGCGGAAAACTTAAAATTGGAAACATTCAAACAGACTATTAATAAGTAGCGAAATCTTATGGAACTGTTCTTTAGGAGATGCTGCATCAACAGGATAATACACACTCCAAAGTCTTGACAGATGGAAATGTACACAAACCAGATGCTTATAGCTGCGTTAGCTTGCGCACTTATCTGCATCGGGTAACGCTTATAGCTGCGTTGACTTGCGCACCTATCTGAATCAGGCGATGCACCTATCTGAATGTACTTTTCCTAGCTAAATTCTTTTCTTAAGTTAATAATTTATTTAAAATCAGATTTGAAAGTAAAGTTAACGGTTATAACTGTATATTCTACTACTTCCATCTAAAACATGAAGTTTTTCTGTTTATGTGTGTAACACAGCTTAAAGAAAAAGTAAGGAAATTCGCGCCTCCGAGTGCGTATGCGCCCGTACATCATTAATAAGAAAAAGACGGCACGGACGTATTATTCCACCGTGACCGCAGCTTATCTACCGGATTCTATTCCAAGATCGTTTCGGGTCTATATTCTCGAAATCTACCGTCAAGACTCCAGAATTGTAGCTGGCGGGTAGAATAATGGCGTCGTAGGTGGCGGTGAAGGCAACGGTGGCAGTGAAGGCAGCATAAATGTGAATGAAATGTTTAACGAACTATTGCTTAGTAAAATGCAAATAAATTTGCTACTGCACTCGGTTTGCACTATCTTTGCGTTTCAAAATCAAGTAGATTATGAAAAAAGAAAGCCAAGTGATATTCGACCGCAACGTGGTGGAGTTCGTCACCGTAGCTGCCGAGTTCTGTAAGTTCCTAGAACAGGCGGAGACGATGAAACGCGATACATTTGTCGATACCTCATTAAAGATACTTCCGCTACTTTACCTCAAGACTGCCATGCTACCCGAAACGGAAATAATAGGCGATGAGGCCCCCGAAAGCTATGTGACGGAGGAAACGTATGAAGTGCTTCGCATCAACCTTGCCGGTATTCTTGCCGAAAAAGATGATTATCTGGATGTATTCATACAAGATATGGTTTATAGCGACCAACCCATCAAGAAGAATATTTCCGAAGACCTGGCGGATATTTACCAGGCCATCAAAGATTTCATTTTCGTCTTCCAACTGGGATTGAATAAAACGATGAACGACTCTCTCGCCATCTGCCAAGAGCAGTTCAAAGAGTACTGGGGACAAACGTTGGTGAACACGCTACGTGCACTACACGACGTGAAATACAACCATGCCGCCGAAGAAGAAGACACAATTGAAGAAGATTTTGATGAAGAAGAATGCGGTTGTCATGGCCACGATCATGGTCATTGCGATTGCGACGATGATGATTGCCATTGCCACGGCCATCATCATCACGAATAAAGAAATTAATTATGGTTATTAAAAAAACAATCAATAAGGAAGCTATCAAAGAAATGCCCAAAGTTCTCTTTCCAGGACAAATACATATGGTACAAACCCCCTGGGAAGCAGAAAAGGCAGTTACTTACCTGAAGCAATATCCTTTGCTGGGAATTGACAGCGAAACCCGCCCGTCGTTCACCAAAGGGCAATCACACAAGGTGGCACTGCTACAGGTATCCTCTGAAAAAGATTGCTTCCTCTTCCGCCTGAACCTGACCGGCCTGACGCTTCCGATTATTTCGTTGCTGGAAAGCCCATCGGTCACCAAAGTCGGACTTTCGCTGCGAGACGACTTTATGATGCTGCACAAACGTGCTCCCTTTGAACAACGCGCCTGCATCGAATTGCAAGAATATGTCCGTATGTTCGGCATACAGGACAAGAGCCTGCAGAAAATCTATGGTATCCTGTTCGGTGAAAAGATTTCCAAATCGCAACGTCTTTCCAACTGGGAAGCTGAACACCTGACCGAACCTCAGAAACAGTATGCGGCTACCGATGCATGGGCATGCCTCAACATCTATAACCGACTGCAAGAATTAAAAATCAGCGGTGACTATGAGTTGGCACCGGACGAAACAGAGGAAATTATAACCCAATAATCAGTGTGATACTACTCACTCATCACTAACAGCTAATCGTTAATCACTATAACAGCATGTACAAAGTATATCTCAAATCTGGCAAAGAAGAGTCATTAAAACGTTTTCATCCCTGGGTGTTTTCGGGTGCTATCGCTCATTTCGACGGTGAACCCGAAGAAGGCGAAGTAGTAGAAATTTATACTTCCAAGAAGGAATTCATTGCCAAAGGACATTTCCAGATTGGCAGCATTGCCGTACGCGTACTCTCTTTCCATCAGGATGAGGCTATCGATTTCGATTTCTGGAAACGCAAACTCAGTATTGCTTATGAGATGCGCCGCAGCATTGGTATTGCAGAGAACCCAACTAATAATACTTACAGACTGGTACATGGAGAAGGTGATAATCTCCCCGGACTAATCATTGATATTTATGCCCGCACCGCCGTGATGCAGGCACACTCTGCCGGTATGCATCTCGACCGTATGGAAATAGCCAATGCTCTCAGTGAAGTAATGGGTGATAAAATAGAGAATATCTATTATAAATCAGAAACGACTCTTCCCTTCAAGGCTGATCTTTACCCTGAAAACGGTTTCTTGAAAGGAGGCAGCACTGATAATGTAGCTATGGAATATGGACTGAAATTCCATATTGACTGGTTGAAAGGACAAAAGACAGGTTTTTTCGTTGACCAACGCGAAAACCGCTCCCTGCTGGAACGTTATGCAAATGGACGTTCCATATTAAACATGTTCTGCTATACCGGTGGCTTTTCTGTTTATGGTATGCGTGGAAATGCCAAACTGGTACATTCCGTAGACAGTTCAGCCAAAGCAATTGACCTCACAAATAAGAATATAGAATTGAATTTCCCCGGTGATGCCCGCCATGCAGCTTTTGCCGAAGATGCCTTCAAATATCTGGACCGCATGGGCGACCAATACGACTTGATTGTTCTGGACCCGCCTGCATTTGCCAAACACCGCGATGCTTTGCGCAATGCCCTGCAAGGTTACCGCAAACTGAATGTAAAAGCTTTCGAGAAGATCAAACCAGGCGGTATTCTATTTACTTTTTCCTGCTCGCAAGCAGTCAGCAAAGAAAACTTCCGCACGGCAGTCTTCACAGCAGCTGCAATGTCCGGTCGCAGCGTTCGCATCCTGCATCAACTGACGCAACCCGCCGACCATCCGGTAAGTATATATCATCCCGAAGGGGAATATCTGAAAGGATTAGTGTTGTATGTAGAATAAATAGTGCATGTACTTTGGTCCTTATAAAGGGGGAAAGCATTCTTTATATTCTAAAAGATGTTAAACCAAAGAAGAAAACCACTAAAACGTTATGTTGTATAACATAAAACCTCTACATTTGCACTGTGTTTTTCATGGTATTAGATTTAAGGTTAATAAAGATTGGCTGTCTGGGATAGATAGCCTTCTTTTTTTATATACACTTGCCTACTTCACTTTTTACCATCTATTCTTCACCATTCTTCACTTTTATGTGCTTTTTATCAATTAACTTGCTCACGCAATCAACGAAAATATTATATTTGCATCTATTATTTAATGTGAAAAGAAAACACACAAATTAGAAAAGTCATGAGTATAAAAGTTCGTTTGATTATCATGAACTTCCTGCAATTCTTCGTATGGGGGTCATGGTTAATTTCATTAGGAGGTTACATGGGCAGGGAACTCCACTTCGAAGGAGGTCAAATCGGTGCAATCTTCGCAACCATGGGTATCGCCTCTCTGATTATGCCCGGTATCATTGGTATCATTGCCGATAAATGGTTTAATGCAGAACGCTTATACGGACTTTGCCACATTGCAGGGGCTGCCTGTCTTTTCTATGCTTCCACGGCTACAGGATATGACCAGATGTATTGGGCAATGTTGCTCAATTTATTGGTATATATGCCTACTTTATCACTGGCTAATACCGTTTCGTACAATTCGCTTGAACAATATAAGTGTGACCTCATCAAAGATTTCCCACCCATTCGCGTATGGGGCACTATCGGTTTCATCTGTGCAATGTGGGCGGTGGACCTTACCGGATTCAAGAACTCAAGCGCCCAACTCTATGTAGGAGGTGCATCCGCATTAATGCTGGGTCTGTATTCCTTCACCCTGCCGGCATGTAAACCTGCCAAAACCGGAAATAAATCGCTGATTTCTTCTTTAGGACTGGATGCATTCGTACTATTCAAAAGAAGGAAAATGGCTATTTTCTTCTTGTTCTCCATGCTTCTGGGAGCAGCGTTGCAGATTACCAACACGTATGGCGACCTTTTCTTAGGTAGTTTTGCCAGTATTCCGGAATATGCAGAGTCTTTCGGTGTGAAACATTCGGTTATCCTGCTATCCATCTCGCAGATGTCCGAAACATTATTTATTCTCGCCATACCTTTCTTCCTGAGACATTTCGGAATTAAACAGGTCATGCTGATCAGTATGTTTGCATGGGTATTCCGGTTCGGATTGTTCGGTTTCGGCGATCCGGGCTCCGGACTGTGGATGTTAATCCTATCCATGATTGTGTATGGCATGGCATTCGATTTCTTCAACATTTCAGGTTCGTTGTTTGTTGAACAAGAAACCAGTTCCAATATCCGCGCCAGTGCCCAGGGATTATTCTTTATGATGACCAACGGCTTGGGCGCCATTATTGGAGGATACGCCAGCGGTGCCGTAGTAGATGCTTTCTCGGTATATGCCGACGGCAGACTGGTGAGCCGCGAGTGGCCCCAAATTTGGTTGATCTTTGCTGCCTATGCATTGGCTATCGGTATTCTGTTTGCCTTGGTATTCAAGTACAAACACCGGCCGGAAGAAGCAGCAAATAAAAAGCAGTAAGTATCAAGTGGCTGGTAGCTACCAGCCACTCGGAAAAATATTATGGATAAAAAGAAGAAAATAGAACTAGAAGTACTAAACATTTCCAATAGTCAGGAACAAGCAGGAGCTTACGCTTTGGTATTGGGAGAAGTGGAGGGCACCCGCCAATTACCAGTTATCATTGGTGCGGCGGAAGCGCAGGCAATGCTAATCAGCCTGAAAGGGATTATTCCACCACGCCCCTTGACTCATAACCTTTTCGCTTCGTGTCTGGAAGTATTGGGAGTGAATATGATGCGTGCTCTTATCTACAGGGTAGACAATGGTGTATTCTATTCTTATATCTACCTGAAAGCAGACGATGCGATCATTCGCATGGATGCCCGCACATCCGATGCGGTTGCTATGGCTTTACGGATGAAAGCCCCCATCTTTATTTACGAGGAGATTCTGGAAGCGGAACAACTCAAAACCGGAAAAGAGAACGAAACTGGCAGTGTAGCTCCTATGGGCGAAAACCCTTCCCCACATGATGATGAATTCTTCCACGGAGATACGATGGAGATGCTACAAAAGGCATTGCAAGAAGCCATAGCCAACGAGAATTACGAACGAGCAGCCCACATCAGGGACGAAATTATCAAACGAAAAGAACAGCAATAGACTTATGCATGTATTCTATACACCCGACATACAAACTCGTGCCGAACTTCCTGAAGAAGAAGCCCAACACTGCATCCGCGTACTACGCCTCAATATTGGCGATCAGATTACATTGACCGACGGCAAAGGCTATTTCTATCGTGCAGAAATCAGTGCTGCTACCAACAAGCGTTGCATGGTAAACATTCTGGAGACTACTTATCAGGAACCTCTATGGAACGGACATCTGCACATTGCCATGGCCCCGACCAAGAATATGGATCGCACAGAATGGTTTGCTGAAAAAGCCACTGAAATAGGCTTCGATGAACTGACTTTCCTGAACTGCCGCTTCTCGGAACGGAAAGTTATCAAGATCGAACGTATCAGTAAAATACTGGTGTCAGCCATCAAACAATCCCTTAAAGCCCGTTTGCCACAACTGAATGAAATGACGGATTTCAACAAGTTCATCGCGCAGCCTTTCAAAGGACAGAAGTTCATAGCTCACTGTTACGAAGGAGAAAAGCCTCTGTTGAAAGATGTGTTCCGCAAAGGAGAAGATGCACTGGTATTAATCGGTCCGGAAGGAGACTTCAGTGAAGAAGAAGTGCAAAAAGCAATAGAAAACGGCTTTACTCCCATTAGTCTGGGAAAGTCGAGACTGCGTACAGAAACGGCAGCTCTGGTGGCCTGCCACATTCTGAACTTACAAAATCAATGATAATCACACTTAAATAATAGTTATATGAAGAAAAGTTTGTTTCCCCGTTTGGCGTTGATGGCTGTAGTGGTAGCTCTTGTCAGCGCATGTTCCCAGAAGAAGCAAGAGTACACCGATGTGATTCCTGCCAATGCCCATACGGTAGTCAGCATCAACCTGAAATCATTGGCTGACAAAGCAGGCCTCAATGACAAGGAGAACAAAGAAGTACAGGAAAAGCTGACGAATGCTTTGAAGAGTGGCATGAATGCTGCAACATTCCAGCAAGTGGAAATGATAATGAAAGATCCGAAGAAATCGGGAATCGATGTATCGGAACCTTTGTATATCTTCACCACGGAAACATTCCCTACTACTATCGTTGCCAAAGTCAGCAGTGAAGACGACCTGCATGCACTGCTGGAAACATTGGAGAAAGAAAAAGTCAGTCAGCCTCTGGCAAGCGGTGACGGTTTTCAGTTCACACAAATGGGAAACCAGGTACTCATAGCATATACTCCTTCAGTGCTTATGCTGACCAATTATAGCGGCACTACCCAGCTTGAGAAAATCAAAGAGAATATTCCTGCTTTGCTGAAACAGACGAATGAAAACAGCATTGTTTCAACTACTGTCTTCAAAAAGATGCAGAAGATGGGAGGAGATATCAGCACTATGTTCTCTCCGGCAAGCCTGCTGGGTCCTTATGCCAATATGATCAAAGCAAGCGATATGCCCTACAACATTGACCTGAAAGATCTGAAAATGTTGGGAAGCCTTTCCTTTGATAAAGGTAAGATAAGCATGAAGTATGAGAGCTTCACAGAAAACCCGGAACTGCAAGCTTTGTTCGACAAGCAAAAGAAGGCAACCTGCCCCATAGAAAACACTTTCTTGAAATACTTCCCGAAATCCACCCTGATGTATCTCAGCATGGGTATCAATGGAGAAGAGTTCTATAACATGTTGTTGGAAAATGAGCAGTTCCAGAAGAATTTCTCCATAGCCAAGGCTAATGAAGTAAAAGAGTTGTTCGGCACATTCCAGAAAGATATTGCAATGGGGCTGATAAACTTCACTATGAATAACGCTCCTACTTTCCTGATGTACGCCAGTGTAAAGAGTGCTGCCCCCGTACAGTTATTGTATGAGAAAAAAAGCGAACTAGGCTTAAAAAGAGGAGACGACATCCTGAAACTGGGAGAAAACGAATATGTATATAAATCAAAGGAACTGAACCTGTTCTTCGGAGTTCGCAACAATAGTTTGTATGCTACGAATGACGAAATGTTGTACAAGAGCATAGATAAAGCCGTTAATCCATCCATTAAGGATACCGAATTTGCATCCAACATCAAAGGTAAGAACAGTGCTTTCGTCATTAATGCTGAAGCAATTCTTGCTTTGCCAATTGTGAAGATGTTATCGGAATATGGCGGCACACAATATGCAACAGCTTTTGCTTTGGTTGACAAGATAGCTTATGTAGAGGCTGTTGGCGACCCCAATAATAATGCAGATATGGTTATTCAACTGAAAGACAAAAACGTAAATGCATTGAAACAGATTGTAAACTTCATCAAAGAGTTTGCAGGCATCTAATCTCGATAAATAATGGAAATCATTCATCTGCGGCAAACACTTCCCCAAGTGTTTGCCGACCGGGATGCCATTTCATCCGACGTATGGCATCAAGACCTTGTGCTACAAAAAGGAGAGCGGTATCTGATTGAAGCTGCTTCGGGCACAGGTAAATCCTCTCTATGCAGCTATATCTACGGATATCGCCGCGACTATCAGGGTATCATTAACTTCGATGAACGAAATATCCGTTCGCTCTCCATTCATGAATGGGTGGAATTACGAAAACATTCATTGAGCATGCTGTTTCAGGAGCTACGTATCTTCCCTGAACTGACCGCACTGGAGAATGTACAGTTGAAGAACCGGCTTACTAACTATAAGAAGAAAAAAGAAATCCTTGCTCTTTTTGAAACGCTCGGTATCACTGACAAAGTAAATGAAAAGGCTGGAAAGTTATCTTTCGGACAACAGCAACGCGTAGCTTTTATTCGTGCTCTCTGCCAACCGTTCGATTTCATTTTTCTGGATGAGCCTATCAGCCACCTGGATGATGATAACGGTACACTCATGGGACGTATACTGACCAAAGAGGCCGAACAGCAAGGTGCGGGAGTGGTTGTTACTTCCATTGGAAAACATATAGAGTTAGAATATAATAAAGTGATGAAACTATAAAATTAGTGATTAGGGTTTAGTGATAAGTGATTAGCACCATGCGGAATGATAGCACAGCCTACTAATCACTTATCACTAAACCCTAATCACTAATCACCTATCACTAAACGCTAATCACTAATAAAAGAACATAGAACTTCAATGAACAAACTTGTTTGGAAACTTCTCCGCCAACACATCAGTATCGGACAACTGACCGGCTTTTTCCTCGCCAATATCTTTGGGATGCTGATTGTATTGTTGAGCGTGCAATTTTATAAAGATGTCCTTCCCGTCTTCACGCAGGGAGATAGTTTCATGAAGAAGGATTATATCATCGCTACCAAAAAGATCAGCACCCTCGGCAGTATTACCGGACAAAGCAATACTTTCTCCAAAGATGAAATTAAGGAACTGGAAGCACAACCCTTCACACGTAGTGTAGGCGCTTTTACACCTACCCTTTTCAAAGTATCAGCAGGGCTGGGAATGGAGCAAGCCGGTATCCGCATCTCTACGGATATGTTTTTTGAATCTGTTCCCGATGAGTTTGTAGATGTCAGCTTGGACAAATGGCACTTTGACGAAGGTACACAAACCATACCTATTATCATTCCCCGTAACTACCTGAACCTTTATAACTTCGGTTTCGCACAGAGCCGCAACCTGCCGAAGTTGTCGGAAGGTGTAATGGGACTGATACAAATGGACATTGTGCTGCATGGCAACGGACGTGTAGAACAATACAAAGGGAATATTGTCGGTTTCTCCAACCGCTTGAACACTATCCTTGTTCCACAATCGTTTATGGAATGGGCCAATCAGGCTTTCGCATCCGAAAGAGAAGCACAGCCTTCCCGCCTGATCGTAGAAGTAAAGAACCCTACGGACACAACCATCACCGACTATTTTCAACTGAAGAACTATGAGACCGAAGGGGACAATCTGGATGCCGGAAAGACCACTTATTTCCTCCGCCTTATCACAGGTATTGTTTCCGGCGTGGGACTGTTCATCAGCATCCTCTCTTTCTATATCCTGATGTTAAGCGTATTCCTGCTGCTTCAAAAGAATACGGCAAAGTTGGAGAACCTGTTATTAATAGGTTACAGTCCTTCTAAAGTCGCATTACCTTATCACGTATTGACCGTAGGATTGAATTTGCTGGTACTGATCCTTGCCATAGGCGGTGTGGCCTGGTTAAGATCTTACTATACAGGCGTCCTGCAAACTCTCATTCCACAATTGGAAACCGGGTCTCTCCTACCCTGTATTTTGGCTGGAAGTATCTTATTTATAGCAGTATCTGCCTTGAATATTCTTCTGATACGAAGGAAAGTACTCTCTATCTGGAAAGGAAGTAAAGAAAAGTAAAGAGTATGATAAAACGAAAAGTAAAAAGAATAATAGTAGCATGTCTCATGCTGCTATTTCTTTTATCAGCAGGAATTTTTATCTTTCGGGGAAGCCTACTGCGTCACATCGCAGATCAACGTATTACCCTACTGGAACAGCGTTATGGGCTGGATATCAGCTACAGAGAACTCCATATGAAGGGCCTGAACACAATCGCTATCGACGGACTGAGCGTAGTTCCGCAGGAAAGAGATACACTGTTTGCCCTGCAATCCCTCAATGTTCGTATCGGCCTTTGGAAACTGATGTGGGGAGATATCAAGATTAAAGAAGTCCGGCTCGACGGCCTCTCACTCAATTTCATTAAAAAGGACTCCATAGCTAATTACGATTTTCTTTTCCGTACTTCTGCCGAGCCCACCTCTCCCAGTGAACAAAGTTCCAGTACCGATTATACCCGTCGCATCAATACAACATTAAACCTCCTTTTCGGATTATTACCCGGCAATGGAGAACTCACCCACCTTACTATCACTGAACGGAAAGATCATAACTTTGTCAGTTTCCGCATTCCCCGTTTCGTTATTGACGACTACCATTTCCTGTCCGAAATAACAGTTCAGGAAGACAGTTTAAATCAACAATGGAATACTGAAGGAGAATTTAATCCTTCGGAAAGACGGTTGTATGCCACTTTGCATGCTCCACAACTGACTGTTCCCTATATCAACCGCCGATTTGGTGCAGAAGTACAATTTGACAGCCTGACATGTAATTTCTCACAGGAAAAGGTAAGTGGCGGAATCACTCGCTTGGTCGGCCAGTCGGAAGTACGGGGATTGCAAGTATATCATAAACGATTGTCTCCCGAAACCATCAATCTGGATCGCGGTCAACTGGACTTCTATGTTAATGTCAGCCCACAGGCTGTAGAACTGGATAGTGCCAGCCTTGTACGCTTCAATGCATTGACCTTTCATCCTTATTTTAGGGCAGAACGCGTTGGAGAAAAGACCAATCAAAAAGAGTGGCACTTTACAGTTTCCGTTCGTAAACCCTGGTTCACTTCGGAAGAACTGTTCGGTTCGCTGCCCAAAGGACTTTTTGAGAATCTGGAAGACCTCAGCACTACCGGACAATTAGCTTATCATTTTCTACTGGATGTAGATTTCTCACAACTGGATAGCCTAAAGTTTGAATCGGAACTGAAGGAGAAAGATTTCCGTATTCTTCATTATGGAAAGACGGATTTGGGTAAGATGTCCGGTGAGTTTATCTATACAGCTTACGAAAACGGACAACCGGTATATACGTTCCCTGTCGGTCCGTCATGGGAACATTTTACACCACTGGACAGCATTTCTCCCTTGCTGCAAATGTCTGTTATGCAAAGTGAAGACGGAGCATTCTTCTATCACCGGGGATTCCTGCCGGACGCTATGCGCGAAGCTTTGATTCATGATCTGGAAGTCCGTAAATTTGCTCGCGGAGGTAGCACGATCTCCATGCAATTAGTAAAGAATGTCTTCCTGAACCGCAATAAGAATATAGCCCGCAAACTGGAAGAAGCGCTTATCGTCTGGCTCATCGAAACCGAACACCTCACCCCAAAGGCCCGCATGTACGAAGTTTACCTGAATATAGCCGAATGGGGGCCTATGGTTTACGGTATCCATGAAGCAGCTGATTTCTATTTCGCCAAGCGTCCTTCACAATTGAGTATAGAGGAATCTATCTTTCTTGCTTCCATTGTTCCTAAACCGAAACACTTCAAAAACTCATTTACTACAGGCGGCAAACTGCAAGAGAGTCAGGAAGGTTACTTCCGCCTGATTGCAGAAAGACTGGCCAAGAAAGAAGTGATTACCGATGCACAAGCGGCACAGGTAAACATTAATAATGTGGTACTAAAAGGAGTGGCTAAATCAAGTTTTGTAAGTGAAGGTTGGCAATAAAGCAAAACTGTACAAAAATGAATAAATCTATGTTTTTTATATGCAATTTTTATCTCTTTTCTTTCTTGTCTTGTCACTTTCCCCACCCTCTCTCAGATACCTTCAGGATGGGGGTACAATGAGTCAGGGACTGAAAGGCATTCACTCAACGAATCGGAGGAGTAGCTGAAGGAAAGGAAGAAATTTACAAGTTTTTTGTAAGTATAATTACCAACTGATGAAATATACAATGAATCACCATCTAACTCATATCGGAAAAGGAAGGAATAAAAAAAGAGTGATAAGGTGGTAAGGTGTGATAGGGTGATAAAGTGGCTGCGCTATATATCAAAGAGTCTTATCCCGCTATCACTTTATCACCCTACCACCTTATCACATTTTGTTCATAACCCGTCCATATTAAATAAATTCCTAAAACTTATCCCTGATGCGCCAACATATACTCCTTAGGCGACATGCCATGCACTTCCTTGAAAGAACTGGAAAAATGCGACAAGTTCGTGTAGCCCGTAGCATACGCTACTTCGGATACTGTCAGTTTCTTCTCTTTCAACAAGGCAGCAGCCTGCTGTAAGCGGATATTCTTAATAAAGTCGCGTGCCGAAAGATTTGTCAGTTCTTTCAGTTTCCGGTGCACATGGACACGACTTAAGCCCACATTCGCCGCCAACATTTCCACATTGAGATCCGGATTGGACAGATTCTCGTTGATAACCTTCATTATCTTACTCATCAATATCTCATCTGCCGATTTCATACTCAACTTCTGTACCTTATCTTCCTGCTGCTGCGCACCGCTGAACTTGCTCTTCAGCAGTTTACGATTAGCAATCAGATTAGCAATCGTACTCTTCAGAAGTTCCGTATTGAAAGGCTTCACCATATAAGCATCCGCACCGGTTGCCATACCTTCCATGGTATCCTCGGGCTTGGATTTAGCCGTTAACAAGATTACAGGCACATGATTGACATTCGTATTCTGCTTAATCTTCCGACATAATGATAATCCATCCATTTCCGGCATCATGATATCGCTGATCACCAAGTCAGGAGTATCTGCAAGGATCGTATCATAAGCCTCCCTACCATTCTTCCGGGTCATAATCCGATAATCCCCTTCCAATTCTTCTTTCAGGTAAGAGAGGATTTCTTCCTCATCCTCCACTATCAATATGCGCATGCGATTTTTCGACTTACCCGCCTTCTTGCTTTCTTCGTCCTCTTCTTCTTCAAAGGCTCCCTCTAAATCCGTCTTCTCCGGTTTAACCCACACGGTATGAGGGGTGATGACTGCTTCCACATCTTCCAGTTCGTCCGTACGCAGATGGGCAGAGCCCAACGGTATACGGATAATAAAACGGCTACCCGGAGCATCTTCCCGATTCTCTGCCAGGATGATGCCATGATGCAGTTCCACCAATGAACGGGACAAATGCAAACCGATACCCGTACCGAAGTTCGATTTAGTCACATCATTATCTATCTGATAGAACCGTTCGAAGATACGCTCTATCTTTTCCCGGTCGAGTCCGATGCCGTTATCCGTCACAGTTATTTCAAAGTACTCCTTCAGCGGATCGCGCCGGGTGGAATCACGTCCGGTAGAAAGTGTAACCGTAATCTCTCCTTGCTCCGGTGTGTACTTAAAGGCATTGGAGAATATATTCATCAGTATCTTATCGAAGTTATTCATATCCACCCATACCTTCAACTGCGGCATGACGTGTTCGAAACTGAAATGTATCTTCTTCTTCCGCGCCATATAGTCGAAAGTAAGCATCACATCGTCAATGAAACCCACCATATCCGTCTCCCGGAATTTCATGAACATCTGTCCTTTATCCAGCTTACGAATGTCCATCAATTGGTTTATCAGGCGAAGAATACGTTGTGCATTCCGGTAAATCATCAGGTAAGTCTTCTGTACTTCTCCTCCCTTCTTTTCAGCCAGCAATTTCTCCAGAGGATTAATAATCAGCGTCATCGGAGTACGTATCTCATGCGAGATATTGATGAAGAACTGCAGCTTCGCTTCATTCAATTGTTCGGCATGTTCGCGCTTCATGATTTCACGGCGATGGCGCATACGCGACAGGATATAATTCACAATACCCAATACAAGCAAGCCGAACAGGAACGCATAAATACAATACGCCCACCACATCTCATACCAGGGCGGAGTAATCAGTATCTTCACAGTACGTATCTCCGAAAGATTGCCATGACTCAACGCCCGCACATGGAAAGTATATTTGCCGGGCAGAAGATTATTATACGTCACCCGGTTCACCCCCGGCTCAGTGCTAAGCCACTGGTTACTCAGTTCTTCAATCTTATACTGATAGGATATCTGTTCCGGATTGTTGTATTGCAACGTAGAGAACACAATGCTGAACGTATTATCATAATGAGCCAACTGGAACATATTCGCATCCGGCACAGATGTATAAATAACGGTATGTCTTCCCGAACGTGTATTCTTCCGTACAGGCTGGTTAAAGATAGAGAAATCCGTAATCCAGACCTTGGCATCTTTCAGCACGCTCTCTATAGATGAAGGCTGAAAATAAGTGATACCATTGATTCCACCGAAATAGACTTTCCCAGCCTCGTCCTTATAGAATGCACCGTGCGTAAACTCGTTTCCCTGCAAACCATCGCCCGCATAATAATTGATATAACGGCCGGTTTTAGCATCATACTTGCAGATACCCATATAGGTGCTGATCCACATATTGTGCTCCTCGTCCTCACAAATTCCACAGATTACATTATTCGGCAAACCATCCGCCACCGTAAAGCAAGTAAGCTCATCAGTCTTCTTGTTGAAGCAATATAAACCGTCTGTCGTACCTGCCCAGATATTTCCGGCATGGTCTTCTTGCACTACATAGCCCACCCGGTCTTCAACCAGGGTGTTCACCTTCCGGTAATTAATAAAACTCTCATTAACCGGATTGAAACAACTAATGCCTTTATAATGCCCCAGCCAGATCATTCCCTCACTGTCACAAAAGATGTAGTTCACCCAGTCATTGGCCAATTCATTCCTCGTCAGGTCGCCCGTTTCGTCTTTAGACGACTCGTAGTGTTTCAACTCTTTCGTCACCAGATTATACTGATAGAAACCCGAACCGAAAGTAGCGATATAAAGATTCTTATGCCGGTCTTCCGTAATTGAGAATATCTTCTCGTTGTCAACGGGCAGCGGGTACTCACACTCACCGGTTCTTCGGTTTAGTTTTGCCAATCCCCGGGTGTACGTGCCGAGCCAAAAATCTCCGTTCGTATCCTCGTACATACACATAATAGTATTAGCCATCGAACGCGGGTCATTGCCGGGCTGATAATGTCGCAGCCTCTTTCCTTCCGCATCCAGTTCAAATATTCCTTCATTGTCCGCCCCTACCCACAGATGACGATTACTGTCCTGATAAATAGACATTACACATCCTTGTCCGATGGGATTATAATGAATGGACTTATTGCCATAATACTCAAACGGATTTTCCTGCTTCGGCATCAGTACAATACCCTTCTGAAATAATCCTACCCACAGGTTCTTGTCTCGGTCTTCCATGATAGCGTGTATCTTTCCTTCCGAAAAATCCAGCGGCGCGGAATTGATACTATAATCCTCTATCTTTCCGGTCATCCGGTTGTAAGTCTTCAGTCCCTGACCGTCGGTACCGATCAGCAAACGGTCGTCCACTAACGTCAGACAATAGATGGACAGTTCCTCACCGCCCATATAGGGAACAGGAACAAAGCGGTTCTGCTCACGCTCATAACGGGACAAGCCATGCTTTTGAGTGCCAATAAACAAATTCCCGTACTTATCTTCACCGATAGCCGACACATAGTTATCATTAATCACCGGGTATCTGAACACACGAACTTCCTGCGTAGCAGGCAGATAGCAGATCAATCCATGTCCTTCCGTACCGATCCATATATTGTAATGAGAGTCTTCATATAAGTTCGACTGAAAGTTATAATTCACTTGCCTCATGATAGCGTCAATGGACTCCGCCTGCTGCTTCTCTTCGTCCAAGCGGAAAATGCCCTGCCCGGTAGTTACCACCCAAATCTCACCATTATGCAATTTCTGCATCTGCGTGATGTGTGGAAAAACCCGCTTGCCCGCACGTATCATTGGAATCTCCCGGAAAGTATCTGTTTCCGAATCATACTTCATCAACCCGTCAATGCAGCCTACCAGCAGATTCTGCCGACTGTCTTCAAAAAGCGTGCGCACATAATTGTTTTTGATGGAAGTGGAGTCGCCGGACACATGTTTATAGTTAGAAAACCGAAGCCCATCGAAACGGTTCAGTCCGTACTCAGTAGCTATCCAGATGAATCCACGCTTATCCTGAAAGATCTGGTTGATAAGACTGCTGGATAATTCATTGTTAGTGGAATAAAACTTACCGGTCTGCGCTGCCAAAGGCAGAACAACCAAGCACAACAATAAGACTATAAGGGGGGCTTTGTTAGGAGCTGTTTTCATTGCATTCTATACTTAAAGGTAAACAAAGATAGTGAAAACTTTCGGAATTAATTCATATTCCGCCAGAAATGAGTTTTTAGTCCGTTGATGGCGACTGCTTTCGTGTAGTCAATTATAAGTTTAAAGATAAATTACCGTTCACTTTTGTCCGAAAATCTTGATTTTTAAATAAAAAGATGAAAATGTGAGGTTGTAGTGCTCTGTATTTCAGGATTTTAAGAGGACTGCATCTCACATAACGACTGAGGTACCCTCACATAATGACTGAGGTACCCTTACATAACGACTGAGGTTGCCTAAAATAACGACTGAGGGTACCTCAAATAACGACTCGGGTCAGATGTAAATATAGAAGAGTAAATTTCAAGCATTGGTTTAACTCATAACCGTATAATAACGAACATAATTCAACTCCTGATTTGCATATTTTACTCATAAGTACCATCAGAAAGAAAAAAACAAGAAAATATGGGATTTATCACTTGAATATGTATCTTTCGGGTGTCAATTAAGCCCGAACGTAACACCAGCAAATGATTTTGTAACACAGGGAAAAGTCATGTTACATTTAAATGTAACACAGGCTACAATAAAATGCCTGCTTCTTTATATTATAGAATATCTTTGTCACAAACGAAAAGGAATGTTTAATCACTTAATCTAATTGAATACAAATATGGAAACTTAAAAATGAAATGCACGTCTTCACATCTTTAATAAAGAAAGAGAATATTATTGTTATCCAACTAAATTAATTTCATTATGAAATGCACAAATTATTGTTTTAAGCCTTTGGGGCTTCTATTCTTATTATGCCTGATACCTCTATGGGCATTTTCACAGAACATCACTGTGAAAGGTGTGGTGAAGGACGCCACAGGAGAATCAGTTATCGGTGCGAGCGTAGTGCAGAAAGGCACCAGTAACGGTATTATTACCGACATTGACGGTAACTTCACGCTGAATGTTCCATCCAACAGTACCATCGTAATTTCATTTGTGGGCTACAAGACTCAAGAAATTCCTGTAGCCGGGAAGACACAAATCAACGTTACCCTGAAAGAAGATGCTGAAATGCTGGACGAAGTCGTAGTGGTAGGTTACGGACAGATGAAGCGTTCAGACCTGACAGGTTCGGTGGTATCGGTTAATGACCAGGCCATCAAGAAGTCGGTTCCGACTTCTATCGACCAAGTATTGCAAGGCCGTGCTGCCGGTGTGCAGATTCAGGCAAACACAGGTACACCGGGCGGTAGCTCCGCCATCCGCATCCGTGGTATCAACTCACTGAACGCCACTAATCAACCTATCTTTGTGATAGATGGCGTAATAGTAGACTCTTCAAGCAGTGACAATGGAACCTCCAACCCGTTGTCCAGCATTAACCCTTCGGACATTGTCTCCATGGACGTGCTGAAGGATGCTTCCGCCACCGCCATCTATGGTGCACGTGCTTCTAACGGTGTCATCATGATTACTACTAAACGAGGCAAAGCCGGTGAGGCTACCATCACCTACGATGGCTATGTAGGCTGGCAAAGCATGCCCAAGAAACTGGAAATGATGAATTTACGCGAATATGCCACCCACCACAACGTGCGTGCCGATGCACAGATTGTGGCTCATAGCAACAATTTCGTCAATCCTGAATTACTGGGCGAAGGAACCGACTGGCAAGACGAGCTGTATCGCAACGCCTTGATGACCAGCCATAATATATCCATCACAGGCGGTCAGGAAAAAGTGACCTACGCATTCAGTGCAGGCTATTTGGATCAGGCGGGTATCGCTTTGGGATCCGGCTTCAAACGTCTCTCCCTGCGAGGCAATCTGGAAGCTCAAATCAAGAGCTGGCTGAAGGGAGGTATCAACTTCTCCATGTCGGACAGCAAGCAAAAAGTGGGTGCCGACAATAACATTATCATGACTGCCCTGCAATCGCAACCTTCTACCGCCGTCACTTCGGCAGACGGGTCCTATGACGGTCCGGACGACCAATACATGCCCGACAACCCCGTGGCACTGGCCGAAATCCGCACCAACAACAACAAGAAAGAGAATTTCCGTTTCAGTACCTATCTGGAAGCCACGCTGTTGAAAGGGCTGACCCTGAAGACAGAACTCTCCACCGACTACAACCTGAACAAGTATTACTATTATGAACCGGACTTCACCTTCGGTGTGAAAGTAAACAACACCCGCACGGGGCGCTGGACCAAGAATGATTCCAAATACTGGAGCTGGCGCAACATACTGACCTACAACCGCACGTTCAACGACAAGCACAACATCAACGCTATGGTGGGACAGGAAATGAGCGAAAACCATTGGGAGACCCAGGAGAGCCGTGCCACAGGCTATCTGTCCAATTCCGCCCAAGACCCCAGTGCAGGCGGACAAGTGGACGGTTCGGGTTATCAGGACAACAGCTCCATCCTTTCCTACTTCGGACGCGCCTTCTACTCGTTTGCCGACCGCTACCTGCTAACGGCCACCATCCGACGCGACGGTTCTTCCAAGTTTGCCAAAAACAACCGCTGGGGATGGTTCCCTTCTGCAGCCCTGGCATGGAAAGCAAGCAACGAGACGTTCCTCAAGGACAATCCGATCATCAACAACCTGAAAATCCGCTTGGGTTGGGGTACTACCGGTAACCAGAACGTGCAAGACTGGGCCTATATCGCCCTGCTTGCCACCAAGAACACCCCGTGGGGTAACGGTGTACTGAACGGCAATACCGCTAATCCCGACCTGAAGTGGGAAACGACCTATTCCACCAACCTAGGTCTGGATCTGAACCTCTTCGACAACCGCATTGAGTTCATCGCCGACTTCTACTACAAGAAAACCAAGGATATGCTGCTGCAAGTGGCTCTACCCGCATTCTTGGGCTCGTCCGGTCAAGGTGCTGCCAGCAATCCCTGGAGCAATATAGGCTCGCTTGAGAACAAAGGTGTGGAACTGACCCTGAATACCGTGAACATCGACACCAAGGACTTCCAATGGAGAAGCAACTTCGTATTCTCACTCAACCGCAACAAGGTGGTGGAAATGGATACCGAAACCGGTAGCCTGCCCTACTCCCTGCAAGTGGGTTCAGATACACAAACCGTAACCAACTCCGTAGCAGGAAAACCCATCGCACAGTTCTGGGGATATAAGGTAATCGGACGTTTTGACGAACCTACCGACTTCTACTACACAGATGCCAATGGAGCTGTTAAGGAAGTGGCACGCCCCATCAACCAAGGCATTGCCCAAGGAGAAACGTGGCTGGGCGATTACATCTTTGCCGACATTAACAATGACGGGAAAATAGACAACAACGACCAGACATTTATCGGAAATCCCGAACCTAAGTTCACCTACGGCATAGGAAACACCTTCTCCTGGAAGGGCTTCGACCTGACCATATTCCTGAGTGGCAGCTACGGCAACGACGTACTGAACTACAACCGTCGCTGGCTGGAACAGTCGGGCGCCAACAGCAACCTGTTGAAATCCACCGGCTATGCCATCGTAGAGAAGATTGATCCCAACGGACCGGATGACTTCCGTAACTTCCACGTAACGGGTGGTGACCCTTTGTCACCCCGCCTCTACACAGCCAGTGCCAAAAACTTCAACTGGCGCGTGAGCGACCGCTACATAGAAGACGGTTCTTATCTGCGCATACAGAACATCTCTCTGGGCTACACATTCCCCAAGAAATGGCTGGGGAAGACTCCCATCCAGAACCTGAAGGTGTATGCCAACCTGCAGAATGTATATACTTGGACCAAATACAAAGGCTACGACCCGGAAGTGGGCAGTCTGTGGGGCAATACCTTATATAATGGTATCGACTACGGACGTTATCCTTCGCCCCGCATCTACACCTTTGGTTTGACCGCATCATTCTAATCCTAAAACAAAAAAGACAATGAAAACAAAATATATCATATCGACTATTGCGTTGACAGGCGTACTGGCACTGACCGGATGCGAAGACTTTCTGGAGCAGAAGAATACGCACGACCTGAACCAGCAGACCTTCTTCGACTCCGAAGCGGCATTACGGGCAGCCACCGCACCTCTCTACAACTATGTATGGGCAGGCTTTAATGACAAGTTCTATTATGGAATGGGCGATGGACGTGCCAACAACATCACCGCCCAATATTCCGACTACATCTACCCGTACACCAACCTAAGCGAAACATCCCTGAGCCAAGGTCTGACCGATGCATGGAATTCCTTCTATTCCGTAGTGGCACAGGCCAACAATACCATCAACAATATCACTGACTATTCCGCCCCCACCCTCAGCGAGGACTCAAAGCGTGCATCTATTGCCGAAGCACGCTTCATGCGCGGTACGGCCTATTGGTACATCGCTTCCCTATGGGGAGTGGGCATCATCTATACCAACACCTCCAGTATGGTGAACAATTACGTGGTTCCCGCCAACCCGGGTGTGGATGTCATAGAGTTTGCCATCCGCGACCTGGAATATGCAGCCAAATACCTGCCTAAGACTCCTGCCGATGCAGGACGGGTGACGTGCTACAGTGCCTACGGCATGTTGTCGCGTGTTTACCTCTCTATGGCCGGACTTACCACCGATGGCCTGTATAACGGAAGCAACGTTGCCACCGATTTCAACCGTGGCACACGAAACCAGACCTACCTTGATCTCGCGAAGCGGGCAGCCCTGAAGGTGATTGCCGAATCGGGAGCCGGACTGATAGACAATTATGGAGACTTGTTCGCAGCCAAAAGCTTCAACAATAACAGCGAGAGCCTTTTCCAGTTGCAATGGTTACCTGCCACGCAGGCCAACAGCAGCGCCTGCGGCAATACAATGGTCCGCTTCCTCGCATGGTCTACGATGGTGGCCGACAAAGATGCCTGGGGAGGCGCCACCTATTGTTCTTGGAACCTATGGGAAGAATTCAAAACCTATAAGGATGAGACACTGGGTAAAACCGTGGACGATGCTGTCCGCCGCCACTATTCGGTAGCTTCGTATGGCGAGTTCTATCCGGACATGAATATGAAAAACGGAGGTTATACCTATGGCGAGACCGAGAATCCGGGTAACCAGGGAGCCAACATCAAGAAATACGTCATTGGCACAACGGCCGACAACGGCGGCATCAGCGAACCGGGCAACTCGGGTACCAATACCTACATGATGCGTCTGGCCGAAGTCTATCTGAATTATACGGAAGCCGTTTTGGGAAACAGTGCAAGTACCACCGATACGGAATATTTCAACCGAGTGCGCACCCGTGCAAAAATGGAAAGCAAAAAAAGCATTACTTACGAAGACCTACGCCACGAACGCCGTATGGAATTTGCTTTCGAAGGACAGTATTGGTACGATCTCGTGCGCCGTTCCTATTACCGCCAGCAGGAGGTTATCAATTACATGAACCACCAGCAGCGTAACGCCAGCTACGAGTACCAGACCGAATCGGGCGTATATGAAATCAGCCCCGACTATGTGGAACCGGGGAACGGTGTAGCCACAGCTACGGCAAACAGCCTCATATTGCCCATGTCGGACACCGACCAAAGCAAGAACCCCTATCTGAAACCCGATACCGGCGGAAACTTACAGACCGTAGCTTATGAATTTGGAGAAAAAGAAGTTTCTGAAGAAGATTTGTTCAACTAATATAAACGAATAATCATGAAATACCTGAAATATACCCGACTGTTGTGCATGGCACTTCTGGCAATGGGCTTCACTGCCTGCAACGACGAGGATGCCTATTTTGAGGAGGATGCGCAAAACTCTCCGATTGTAGTGAATAAGGTCTATCTGCAAGACGTGGAATCGTCCGTTCCCGACCGCGAAGTGACGTTTGCACGACTCGGACAAGTCATCCGTCTGTCCGGAAGCGGACTGTATGGAGTGAGAAAAGTGTATATCAACGGATATGACACTTACTTTAATCGAGCTTTGGTAAGCGACCAGTCATTGCTGGTACAACTCAACAAAGAAACTCCCGTGGCCGAAGCCGAAGAGGAAGTGAGAAATACCATCCGTCTGGTAAAAGACGGTTCGGAGTTTGTTTATAAGGATCTGGTGGTTCGTGCCGCCTCCCCACAAATCTCGCATATCAGCAACACTCTACCACTAGAGGGGGAAAAGGTAATTGTTTATGGAGCCAACCTGCAAGAAACACTCAAGTTGATCCTTCCGGGCGGCGTGGAAGTGTCTGCAGGCATAGAGAGCGATGAGGATGGCGAATGGTACTCGTTCACCATGCCGGGTGGCGTGAGCCAAGGCGGAAGTATCACCTCGGAAGGTGCCAACGGAACCGCTGTCACTCCCGCCTACTTCAACGAAAAGAGCTGTATGATTCTCGACTTCGACGGCACCGGCGTACAGGGATTTTGGAGCTGGGATGCCGGCAAGTCCATGTGCGACGATGAGCACGACGTAGCGGACGATCCGCTGGGGAAACGAGGCAAATGTGCCCTGCTGGTACCTCAACGTATGCTGGATGCAGGCGGCGCTGTCTCAGGTAAACCGCGCGTGTCCGAGTGGTGGACGGCAGGTAATGACGAGCCTACCGATGACTGGAACCGCATGACCGGACTGATTCCGGCAGAAACGCCTGTGAACGAAGTGGCCTTCCAGTTTGATATCTACGTGCCGCAACCTTGGAGTGGAACAGGTCACATCCAAATATCGCTTATGAACAACTTCAATATTAGCGGCATTGGATCGGACGATGATGGCACCAACAATACCGTGGCATTCTGCGTACCTTGGATTAAAGAGGGAGTAGTGGTGCCCTTCTACACCGAAGGCTGGCAAACCGTCACCATTCCTTTTAGCCAGTTCAACAAATATGCCACCTTATTGGAAAATGAGGAGGAAGCTACTTTCCAAATGGTAATAGACGACCGCAACGGAGCATCTTACCGCAACTTCGGCATGGGATTCGTCAACACCGACTTCACCTTTGGAGGCGTAACGGTGGAATCGACACTCTTCAACCAGAAAATCTATGTGGACAACTGGCGCGTAGTACCTTGCAAGAAGACCATCGTATCCGATTTCCCGGATGAAGAAGAATGACCTTCTCAACTCGTCAACTATTTTAAGAACTTAAAACTGAAAAAGTATGAAATTAAATAGAATCATCCTTCCCGCAATGGCAATGGCATTGACTTTGGCTGCCTGCGAGGATAATAAGATGGAATGGGGTACTCCTGACGGGCACGGACAGGCCGACCTCTCCGATATTCCACTAAGTTTAACCGAAAAAATAGCCAACTACAAGAGTATCAAGGAATATGCGGCTGAGTATATTCCGAATATGACCGTAGGCTTAGGCATCGGAGCAGACTATTATATAAATAACGGGACTGTGAAGCAACTGGCCGATGCAAACTTCAACACCTTTACCACCGGAAATGCCATGAAGCATGATGCAGTGGTGGGCAACAAGGGTGAACTGAACTTCGCTACCATAGATGCTTTTGTAAATGCCATTCCGGCAGACGCCAAAATGTACGGACACTGTTTTCTGTGGCACACGCAGCAGAAACAAATGTACCTGAAATCGCTGATTGCTCCCGAAGTAGTGATTGAGGATATCGGTGGTGACGATGTCTGCGAGAATGTCATTACCAACTCCGGTTTCGAAAGCGGAACCGACGGATGGACCGGTCTTTGGGGAAAATACACTTATGCAGTGGAAGCTCCCGGAAAGGACAGCGATAATGCCATTCACTTCACCATGACCGGAGAAACGGCTGCGAACTACGACTGCCAGCTTTTCTGGCCACTCGCCTCCCCTTTGGAAGACGGCGTGACGTATGCTTTCTCTGCCGATATCAAGTCCGACATGGATATTGCCGTGCAGTTCATAGGTCAGAACGCATCATACGCAGGTATTTATAAGGACAGCTATACCGCTCCTGCCGACTGGCTGCACGTGACGGGTGAATTCACTTATAACGCAGCTTCCGAGGCTACCGATATTATCCGTGTAGGCTTCCAGTTTGGCGGCACACCGGGCAGCAATGTGTGGATAGACAACCTGAAATTCGGCGTGAAGAAGGTAGAGAAGATGAAAAACGTCATCACCAATCCTTCGTTTGCCGACGGCACCAACGGTTGGACCGGACTGTGGGGCAAATATACATACGGTGTAGAAGCGCCGGGACGTACGGACGACACAGCCATCCGCTTCACCATGACCGACGAAACGGCCGCGAACTACGACAGTCAACTCTTCTGGGCACTCGACACCCCTCTGGAAGTGGGAGCCACTTACGCTTTCTCGTTCTATACCAAGAGCGACATGAACATCGCCGTACAGGCCATCGGACAGAATGCAAGTTATTCGGGTATCTACAAGGACAGCTTCACGGCACTGAACGACTGGACACTATGCGAAGGAGAATTTACCTACAACGCCTCTGATCCTGCCGACATCGTCCGCTTCGGTGTTCAGTTTGGCGGTACTCCGGGCAGCACCATATGGATTGATGACTTTAAATTCGGTTTGAAGAACGAGGAAGCACAGCCCAAGGCCAAAAACCTGGCCCGCGCCGCAGGAGGCGTGACCTACATCTACAAAACGCCTGAAGAGAAACGTACCGCCCTCTTGGGTGCCATGGAAACTTGGATTAAAGGCATGGCCGAGCACATGGGCGACCGTATGATAGGCTGGGATGTCATCAATGAACCTATCGACGACAGTACGAAAGGCGTACGTGGAATCAACGGTGTGTTTGGAAGCGAAGATGCAGACGGCAATCCCGATACCGCACCCGTAGAACAAGATGGGCTGAACCTGAACTGGGCAAGCAACCACTTCTACTGGGGCTACTATCTGGGCATGGAATACGCCACCAAGGCCTTTGAATATGCCCGCAAGCATTGCAGACCTGAAACCAAGCTCTTCGTCAACGACTACAATCTGGAAGTCAGCCCTGCTAAGCTGGATGCCCTGATTAACTTTGTGAAGTACATTGACGAACACAACGAGACGAATGCCCCAATCGTAGACGGTATAGGCACACAGATGCACGCCGTAGCAGCCGATCTGACTCGTGAAAAGATAGATGAAATGTTCAAAAAACTTGCCGCTACGGGTAAGATTATCCGTATTACCGAGCTTGACGTACGCCACACTTATGAGCCTACAGCTAATCCGTCGGCCGAACAGCTAATGAAACAGGCGGATGTCTATCGCTGGATTATCGAGTCTTATAAGGAGAACGTGCCCGCTACGCAGCAATCCGGCTTTACCATCTGGAGTTTGTCCGACCACGCAGACGAACACACCGGCTGGTTCACAGGCGACACTCCCAATCTCTTCGATGCCAACTATGCCCGCAAGCCGGCCTATAAGGGCGTGTGCGACGGTATTGCCGGACGTGACATCAGCGAAGACTTCACCGGCGACGACTGGAAAGCAGCCTACGAAGTGAAAGAGGAAGAAACTCCCGCTGATCAATAAGTGAAAACAAGAAATCCGGTAAGGCTCCGGCCTTACCGGATTCCATTCACCCAATCATTCAGCAAATCCGGTAAAAACATCCGTTTTATCCCCTGAAACAGGAAGATGTACGATAAACAAAAAATTATGTAACATCATTCGGGGATAATGTAACCGAAATGAAGTTTTCTGCAACATTGCGAAAAGTTTTTTAAATTATAGCTCACTATCTTTGTTGCAATGGAAAACATCTCAAATCAATACCAGAGACAAACAATGAAGAATTGGATTTTCATTTTAGTTTTGAGTGTAATGACAGTTGGGTATGTAAATGCTCAAAAAAGTACATTACAAAAACAAGGTACCGCTACTCAATTAGTAGTAGACGGTAAACCATTTCTTGTTTTAGGCGGTGAATTAGGAAATTCATCGGCAGCATGCACAGAAGATATCGAAAGTATCTTCCCGAAGCTGCAACAAATGGGACTGAATACAGTACTCGTTCCCGCATACTGGGATTTGATAGAACCGCAAGAAGGACAATTCGACTTCACCCTCACAGATAAAGTTATCCGTCAAGCCCGGCAGAACGATCTGAAAGTTATCTTTCTTTGGTTCGGTGCCTGGAAAAACTCCATGAGTTGCTATGCTCCCCTCTGGTTCAAAGAAAACTATAAGAAATATCCGCGTGCTTATACACAAAAAGGAAAACCACTCGAAATAGCCAGCGCATTCTCTGAAAATGTATTCCAAGCCGACAACCGTGCTTTTTCCGGGTGGTTGGAACACGTCGCAACCATCGATAAAGAGGAAGGTACCGTCATCATGATACAGATAGAAAATGAGATAGGCATGCTGGAAGATGCAAGAGACTATTCTAAAGAAGCCAACGCACTGTTTAATGCATCGGTGCCTGCGGAATTAATGAGCTACTTGCAGAAAAATAAGAAAACACTCCATCCCCGGATGCTTGAAAAATGGGAAAGCCAAGGTAGCAAGAAGCAAGGTACCTGGCAAGAAGTATTCGGAGCCGATATCTACACCGATGAATTATTTATGGCCTGGCACTACGCCCGCTATGTGGAAAGAATGGCACAAAGCGCCCGGTTCATCTACAATATTCCACTATATGTGAACGCTGCCATGAACAGCCGTAACCGGAAGCCGGGAGAATATCCTTCTGCTGGTCCGCTGGCACACCTTATTGATATATGGCATTGCGGAGCGCCCAGCATCGACCTTCTTGCTCCCGACCTGTACGACAATGGCTTTACAGACTGGGTAGCCCAATATAAATTGCACAACAACCCGCTGTTTATCCCCGAAATCAAACTAACAGACAATAATGGCGTAAGAGCTTTCTACATCTTTGGTGAACATGATGCCATCGGCATCAGTCCGTTCTCTATCGAAGGTGGTTCCGACTCTCCTAACTCTCCGTTGGTAAAAAGCTATCGTACGCTAAAGGAGTTCATGCCGCTGCTGGCTAAGCATCAAGGTAAAGGGACAATGAAAGGATTACTTTTCGATCAGGAAAATAAGGAACGTATCATTTATCAGGATGATCTGAAGATAACTTGCCGCCATTTCTTTACCCTTCCATGGGATGCGCGCGCCATCGATGGCAGTGTATGGCCCGAAGGTGGAGGTGTATTATTAAGACTGGCACCCAATGAGTATATCGTAGCAGGTAGCGGTATCGTTATCAAGTTTGAGAAAGCTACAGAAAATCAGGCCAAAGTCCAGGCGTTGGGCGAAGACGGATTTGCCCAGGCAGGAGGAAAGGGTGATAAAGTGATAAGTGATGGAGTGATAAGCGATAAGGTGATGTGGAAAGGAGAACGTTGCGGCATCGGTTCCGTAGATGAAGTGAAGGTGAACGAGGACGGTACGCTCTCTTATATCCGTCGTCTGAATGGTGATCAGGATCACCAAGGGCGACATGTACGCATCTCAGTGGGAGATTTCCAGATACTTCATGTGAAATTGTACGAGTATAAGTAGGTAGTAGTTAAGTCGTGGGTAAAAGATAAAATTAGATATGAATAAGGTTAGTTTTAATAAAGTTAGGTTGAGTCTGGCAGTGCTGCTTTGCCTTTGCGCTACTTCCATGGTGGACGCAAAGGTAAAGTTGCCTGCTTTGATTTCTGACGGAATGGTATTGCAACGCGAGCAACCCATCAAAGTATGGGGCACGGCAGATGCCGGAGAAAGTGTACAGGTGAAGTTCCTAAAGAATGCCACCCCTACAGGTGTAAAAGGTGGTAAACTGAAAGTAGCTTACACGGTTACAGCAGATGCAAACGGTAGGTGGACCCTCACCCTGCCTGCAATGAAACCGGGCGGACCTTACATTCTGCAAGTTAATGACATCGAACTGAAAGATATTCTGGTAGGAGATGTATGGTTGTGCTCCGGCCAATCCAATATGGAACTACCTGTCAGCCGGGTAACAGATATGTTCCGTGATGAAATTGCCGCTTATGAGAACACAAATATACGGCAGTTGAAAGTACCTAATATCTTCAACTTCCATGCACCGCAAGCGGACTTGCCGGATTACGTTGCCTGGAAACCACTGACGCAGGAAAACGTCATGAACTTCTCCGCTTTGGGCTATTTCTTTGCCAAAGCCATGTATGAAAAGAACAGCATACCCGTCGGACTGATAAACTCCAGTTGGGGCGGAACTCCCGTTGAGGCATGGATAAGCGAAGAAGGACTGAAAGAATTTCCGAAGTATATTAATGATAAACGGCAATATGAGGATGATGCTTATCTGAAAAGCATTAAACAGACAGAAGGTTTGAGCTTCTATCGCTGGAACACTTCCCTATACCGGGGAGATGCAGGACTGCACGAAGCAACACCTTGGTATGCCGCCAACTACAATGATAAAGACTGGAAGACCGTTGATTTATTCTCTACCGACTGGGGAACCAACGGTTTGAATCCTATAAACGGTTCGCACTGGTTCCGCAAGGAAGTGGAAGTACCGCAAGACTGGAACGGAAAAGAAGCGACCTTGCGTTTAGGTTGCATCGTAGATGCAGACTCCGTCTATGTGAACGGTACATTCGTAGGTACTATTTCCTACCAGTATCCTCCACGCATCTATACCATTCCGGCAGGTGTGTTGAAAGCGGGAAAGAATACAGTAACCATACGCCTCATCAGCAATAACAGTTATCCTCACTTTGTGAAGGAGAAACCTTATAAGATCATTTGCGGAAATGAAGAAGTAAGCCTGCAAGGAGAATGGAAATACAGATTGGGCGCTCCCATGCCTCCGGCTCCGGGAATGATGTTCTTCTGTTACGAGCCGGTATGCCTGTACAATGCCATGATTGCCCCGCTGCAAAACTATGGCATCCGTGGTGTACTCTGGTATCAGGGAGAGTCCAATGTGGACCGCCGCAATGAATACGCCGCACTACTGACAGCTCTGATTGCTGATTGGCGCAACACATTCGGCAACCCGGAATTACCTTTCTACATTGTAGAGCTGGCAGACTTCCTGTCCCGAGATGACGTCAGCGGTCGGCAGGCCTGGGCTGAAATGCGCAAGGAACAGGCCAAAGTAGCTGAAACCAACCGGAACACCCGCCTCATCCGCAACAGTGACCTGGGCGAATGGAACGATATACATCCATTGGATAAGAAAACCCTGGGACAACGTGCGGCAGAAAGTGCGTTGGAGAATAATAAATGACGGACAACCGGAAACGGATAACAGCAAGCGAACAACTGATTACTGACAATTAATAACTGAATAATACAGCACTATGAACGCACTAAGTCAAAAAGTGTCTATGGCCGAGAAGATTGGCTATAGTTTAGGAGATTGCTCTGCGAACCTCGTGTTCCAGATGATGATGATTTACCAAACCAAGTTTTATACCGATGTCTTCGGTCTGGAAGGCGCCATTGCAGGATCAGTGATGCTGATTGCCCGCATTGTGGACGCTTTTGTAGACCCTACCGTAGGTATTTTGTCCGACCGGACACAAACCAAATGGGGCAAATACCGCCCATGGGTACTCTGGACTGCATTGCCGTTCATGGTGTTCTATGTGTTGGCATTCTACAATCCCGGCATCGAGGATAAAGGTTTGGTAGCGGTGTACGCTACAATCTCCTATACCTTGTTGATGACGCTTTACTCGTTCAACAATACACCGTACGCATCGTTGGGTGGTGTTATGTCAAGTGACATCAAGGAACGTACAAGTATTACGTCTATCCGTTTCGTAGCTGCTACTATTGCGCAGTTTGTGGTGCAGGGCTTGACGCTCCCGTTGGTAAGCAAGTTTGCTGGTGAAAGCGGTGATAAGGGGCACGGTTGGCTGTGTACTATCTCCTTATTTGCAGTCATCGGTTTCGTGTTCCTGGTTATTACCTTCTTCTCCAGCCGTGAACGTATCACGCCGCCGGCAAATCAGAAAACTGATACCAAGAAGGATATCAGGGATGTATTCAGGAATATTCCCTGGCGGGCGATGTTCATCCTGACGCTCTTTCTTTTCACGACCCTTGCCATGTGGGGAAGCGCAATGAACTACTACTTTGAGAATTATGTGGATTCGGGCGCACTGTTTGCCTTCCTCGATAAACTGGGGTTGGTGGCTACACAGGCAAGTGATTCAGTGGGCTATACGATACTGAATGCTTTCGGCCTTATTGTCAGCAGTCCTGAAAAGGCTTATGAAGTGGGATTCGGTGTGTTCAACATGCTGGGAGCAGTGGTACAGTTCTTCGGCGTTATCTTCCTGTCCGGCTTCCTGGCCAACCGTTTCGGAAAGAAATCGGTGTTTATCGTTTGTTTGGCTCTGACGGCAGTGTTCACCGCCTTCTTCTATTTCCCGAATGAAACGGATGTAGAGACAATGTTCGTTCTGAACTTCCTCAAGAGTTTGGCATACGCTCCTACCGTTCCGTTGCTTTGGGCTATGATTGCTGACGTGGCGGATCATTCGGAATATATCAATCACCGCCGTGCAACGGGTTTCGTGTTTGCAGGTGTGGTGTTTGCACTGAAAGCCGGTTTGGGTATCGGTGGCGCTATTTTGGGTTTCCTGCTCTCCGGTTTTGGTTATGTATCAGGCGCAGGGGTGGCACAAAGCGAATCGGCTATTCATGGTATCGTGCTTTCATCCAGTATTATTCCGGCAATTACATTCTTCATCGGCGTTATAGCGCTGTACTTCTATCCTATAACAAAGAGGTATAATGAAGAGATGCAGGCCGAACTGACGGAACGCAGAAGTAAAGAAGATTATTAATCATACTAAAGTAGAATGAAATTAAAGTATTTAGCACTATCAGTTTGTGCTGCTACATTCATGTCTTGCAACAGTGACAAACCTGTTGCGGCAGACCCGACTCTAAAAGATATTCTCGGTAATAAATTCCTCGTTGGTGTCGCCATCAATTCCGAACAGACTGTGGGTCGCGACACCAGCGGAGTCGATGTGGTACGCCGTCACTTCAACTCCATTGTGGCCGAAAACTGCATGAAAAGTGAAGTGATACACCCGGAAGAAGACAGATATGACTTTAGCCTGGCAGACGAATTCGTTAAGTTCGGCGAGGATAACGGAATGTTCATCATCGGGCATTGCCTGGTGTGGCATTCCCAACTCTCACCTTGGTTCTGCGTAGATGCCGATGGAAAGAATGTTTCACCCGAAGTCCTGAAAGAGCGGCTGAGAAGCCATATCCATACCATCGTAGGCAGGTACAAAGGTCGCATTAAAGGCTGGGACGTAGTAAACGAAGCCATCGAAGGAGACGGAAGCTACCGCCGGAGCAAGTTCTACGAAATACTTGGAGAAGAATATATCCCGCTGGCTTTCCAATATGCACATGAGGCAGACCCGGAAGCGGAACTCTACTATAACGACTACGGCATGCACGAACCGGGACGCCGCGATGCAGTGGTGCGCATGGTCAATTCACTCAAAGAAAAAGGATTGCGCGTAGATGCCATAGGTATGCAGGGACACATGGGATTGGATTACCCGAGCATAGGTGAATATGAAACCAGCCTTCTCGCCTTTGCCTCCACAGGTGCTAAAGTAATGATAACGGAATGGGACATGAGTGCTTTGCCAACCGTAAACCGCGGAGCAAATATTGCCGACAAAGTAGCCTTTGAGAAAGCCTTAAATCCCTATCCCGAAGCTCTGCCGGATAGTGTTTCCAATCTGTGGAATGCACGTATGAAATCGTTCATGGAACTCTTCATTAAGCACTCGGATGTCATTACACGTGTAACCGCCTGGGGAGTATCGGACGGTGACTCCTGGAAGAATGACTGGCCCGTACCGGGAAGACGGGAATATCCCCTACTCTTCGACCGTAACTATCAGCCTAAGCCCTTCCTGAAAGAAATTCTGGAACCTAAAAAGGCCGTGTTCGATGAGTTCACATATACGGTAGCTCCTAAGGATATCGATAAAGCAACTGATCAGCTTACCACACCGGGCACATTGAATCCCGTGTTACCGGGTTGTTATCCCGACCCGAGCATCTGCCGCGTAGGAAACGACTATTATATGGTCAACTCCTCTTTCGCCTTCTACCCCGGCGTACCCATCTGGCACAGCACAGATCTGACGAACTGGGAACAACTGGGCTACGTCCTCAACCGCCCCTCACAGTTGCCTATGTACGACGGCCTGCGCATCAGTGGCGGTATCTATGCTCCGGACATCAAATACAATCCTCACAACGGACTGTTCTATCTGATCACTACAGCCGTAGACGGTGGCGGCAACTTCTTCGTCACCACGGATGATCCGAAGAAAGGAAGCTGGAGTGATCCCACTTTCTTGCCTGAAGTGGGCGGTATCGACCCCGGATTTCTCTTCGACGAAGACGGGAAAGCATACATTGTGAACAATGACGGTCCTGCAGGAAAGCCCGAATATGACGGTCACCGCGCTATCTGGATCCGCGAATTTGACTGGAAAAACGGTTGTACCGTAGGAAAACAGAAGATGATTGTTGACGGGGGCGTAGACAAAACCCGGCACCCCATTTGGATAGAAGGTCCACACCTCTACCACATCAACGGCACATACTATCTGATGGCTGCCGAAGGTGGAACAGGTCCCAACCACTCGGAAGTGATCTTCACCTCTGCGTCTCCGTTTGGTCCTTTCAAACCTTGTGCCATCAACCCGATATTGACGCAACGCGGCTTGCCGGGCGACCGTCCCAACCCGGTTACCTGCGTCGGTCATGCCGACCTGGTAGAAACTCCCGCTGGTGACTGGTACGCCGTCTTCCTCGGTGTTCGCCCCTACCGCGACGGTCATGACGTGATGGGACGCGAAACTTTCATGCTCCCGGTGACCTGGAAAGAGAATCAACCCATTATTCTTCCTGAGGGTGACGTCATCACTTATACCGCCGACCGCTCCTACGGTCCTGCCCCACTATGGACAGCAAACGGACTGGCTAAAGAAGCATTTTTTATCCGCACTCCACTGGTGCCCTGCTACAGTATAAACGATAAAGGGCAGTTGGAAATGACCGCCAGCAGCACTGATCTTAACCAAAAGCGTCAGCCCGCCGCCATCGGTCGCTGGATCAACAATTGGACATTCACAGCTCAGACCGGCTTGGACTTCGTGCCACAACTGCCGAAGGATTTCGCAGGCATCATCTGTTTCCATGATGATAATTGCTATATTCGCTTCGGAAAGACATTGGACAAAGACGGCAAACCCGTCATGCTTCTGGAAACATACAGCCATGGCAGACTGTGCAGCCAAGCCGGCAGCCCGCTAACCTGGACAGATGGGAAAGTATATCTGAAAGTAGAAGGTGATAATGCAGTAAACTATACCTTCTGCTACTCCACCAGTCCTAAAGGTAGCTGGACACAAGTAGGCGAACCCGTCTCCGCCGACCTGATAAGCACGCAGACAGCCGGCGGTTTCACCGGAACCATGGTCGGCATTTATGCCACAGGAAACTATACGAATTAACCTTTAAAATTATAGAGTCATGAAGAAAGAAAAAAGATACTTGGTACCCGGAGATTATATGGCAGATCCTGCCGTTCATGTGTTCAACGACCGCCTTTACATCTACCCTTCCCACGACTGGGAAAGCGGTATCCCCGAAAATGACAACGGTGACCATTTCAATATGAAAGACTACCACGTCTTCTCTACCGATGACCCCATGAAAGGTGAAATCGTAGACCATGGCCTGGTACTCACCACCGAAGATATCCCCTGGGCAGGACGCCAGCTTTGGGATTGCGACGTAGCTGAGAAAGACGGCAAGTATTATATGTATTTCCCCCTGAAAGACCAGAACGATATCTTCCGTATCGGCGTTGCCATCAGCGACCGTCCCGAAGGGCCGTTCATTCCCCAACCCGACCCGATGCGCGGAAGTTACAGTATAGACCCTGCCGTTCTGAATGATGGAGACGGTAACTATTATATGTACTTCGGTGGTCTGTGGGGCGGACAATTGCAACGCTATCGCGACAACAAAGCCCTGGAAAGTGGAGCTACTTTCCCCGCAGACAACGAACCGTCCATCCCCGCACGGGTTGCCCGCCTCAGTGCGGACATGCTGCAATTTGCCGAAGAACCTAAAGCCATAGTGATTCTGGACGAAAACGGACAACCGCTGACAGCCGGAGACAACGAACGCCGTTTCTTCGAAGCAAGCTGGATGCACAAGTATAATGGAAAATATTACTTCTCCTACTCTACCGGTGATACTCACCGCCTGTGCTACGCCGTTGGTGACAATCCTTATGGTCCTTTCACCTATCAGGGAGTAATCCTGACTCCGGTGGTAGGTTGGACTACCCACCACTCCATTGTGGAATACCGGGGCAAATGGTATCTGTTCCATCACGACAGCGTGCCTTCCGGCGGACGCACCTGGTTGCGCAGCCTCAAAGTATGCGAACTGGAATACGACGCCGACGGAAAGATCGTCACCATTGAAGGACTGGATTAACCGTTGCCCGATAGAGTATGGATACTGTCAAAATAGGTATTATAGGTACCGGATGGATTGCCGAAAAGATGGCAATCACCCTCGAAGGAATGGAGGGAGTAGAAGCTTATGCAGTCTCTTCCCGCCAATTGCAGACTGCCCGTGACTTTGCCGACCGGTGGGGTTTCACCCGTGCCTACGGTTCCTATGAAGAAATGCTGGATGATGAAGAGGTGGAGTTGGTATATGTTGCCACTCCCCATTCCCATCATTTCGAACATGCACGTATGAGTCTGCTGAAAGGCAAAGCGGTTTTATGCGAAAAGGCATTCACCGCCAATGCCCGTCAGGCGGAAGAACTGCTGAATCTTGCCAAAGAAAAGGAACTCTTCATCACCGAAGCTATCTGGACACGTTACATGCCCCTATCGCAAACCATCAATGACCTTGTAAACGGTGGAATCATCGGACGTCCCATGACGCTATCCGCCAATCTGGGTTACCCAATCGGCAACCGTGAGCGCCTCCGCCAACCGGCACTGGCAGGCGGGGCTCTGCTCGACCTGGGAGTATATGCACTGAACTTTGCTTCCATGGTTTTCGGGACGGACGTAGAGCGTGTCACCTCCACCTGCGTAAAGACCGATACCGGAGTCGATGCACAGAATAGTATAACTCTTACATTCAAGGATGGGAAAATCGCTGTACTGCACAGCAGTATGCTGAGTATGACCGACCGTCAAGGCATCATCTCCGGTGACAAAGGCCATCTGATCATTGAAAATATCAACAATCCGCAACGAATCAGGGTGGTAACGGAAGATTATAAGACAGTAGTTGTCTACAACTGTCCGCCACAGATCACCGGCTACGAGTACCAGGTATATGCATCCATGGAAGCTCTGAGGAACGGGTGGCTCGAATCTCCCTATATGCCTCACACCGAAACCCTGCGCATCATGCGCATGATGGATGACTTACGCCGCGAATGGGGAGTACGCTACCCCGCCGATGAATAAACCAACCAATACTTCTTGTTTATGAAAAAACTGCTCTCTTTATTCTTATTATTATCTTGTTTACTCGGCACCGTATCCGCGGAAGACGGCAGCCGCTTGTGGCTCCGGCAATCGACAGATGCCCACGCACAAATTACAGCGCCTCGCCAGTCTCCGACACTAAACATAGCCGTCCGTGAACTGAAACAGGCATGGAAAGGGCTCCCCGTTACACTTGTACTGAAGAAAGACAAACAGCTATCTTCCGAAGGCTTCCGCATACGACAGGTAAATGGAAAACTCACTGTTACTTCTCCCAGCGAAACGGGTCTGCTTTATGCTGCCTATCACTTGATCCGCCTGCAAGAAATGCGGAACTTCGGAAAGCCTTCGGAAACAGACCAGGAAATAACGGAGAATCCTGCCTATGACCTCCGTATTCTCAACCATTGGGACAACCTCGACCGCAGCATTGAGCGCGGTTATGCCGGCAAATCTCTCTGGAACTGGGAAGAACTGCCCGGCACGCTCTCCGACAGATATGAAGCTTATGCCCGTGCCAATGCCTCCATCGGAATCAATGCAACGGTGCTGAACAATGTAAATGCTTCTTCTAAAATCCTTTCCGCCGAATATCTGGAAAAGGTAAAGGCTCTGGCAGACGTATTCCGTCCTTACGGCATCAAGGTGTATCTCTCTATCAACTTTGCCTCCCCCATGCAACTGGGCGGGCTTTCCACAGCCGATCCTTTGGACAAAGATGTCATCGCCTGGTGGAAGCAGAAAGTCAAAGAGATCTACCGCACCATCCCTGACTTCGGTGGCTTCCTGGTAAAAGCCAATTCCGAAGGACAGCCCGGTCCGTGCGACTTCAACCGTACACATGCCGAAGGCGCCAATATGCTGGCAGATGCATTGAAGCCCTATAAAGGTATTGTCATGTGGCGCGCTTTCGTCTACAGCCCAACAGATGCAGACCGCGCAAAGCAAGCTTATCTGGAATTCCAGCCTTTGGATGGACAATTCCGCGACAATGTCATCGTACAGATAAAGAACGGTCCGGTCGACTTCCAGCCTCGCGAACCGTATAGTCCTTTATTCGGTGCTATGCCCCGGACTCCGCAGATGGTTGAGTTCCAGATTACACAAGAATATCTGGGCTTCTCCAATCACCTTGCCTATCTTGCCCCGATGTGGGAAGAGTTCTTCGACTTTGTGAAGCCGTCTTCACTGAAAGCCATAGCAGGCGTCGCCAATATAGGTACGGATACAAACTGGTGCGGTCATCCTTTCGCCCAAGCCAACTGGTACGCTTTTGGGCGCATGGCCTGGAATCCTTCCCTGACATCAGGAACAATCGCAGAGGAATGGCTGAAACAGACTTTCTTCGATGTAAGTAATCCTAAACATGCACCCATTGCCTATGAAGTACATAACATGATGATGGAAAGCCGTGAGGCTGTGGTAGACTATATGATGCCACTCGGACTACATCACCTCTTTGCATGGGGTCACCACTACGGCCCGGAACCTTGGTGCGACGTGCCCGGTGCACGCCCCGACTGGATGCCGTCTTACTATCATAAAGCAGATAAACAGGGGATAGGTTTCGACCGCAGTCATACGGGTAGCAATGCTACAGCCCAATATCCCGATTCACTCTGCCGCCTTTACGATGACATCCGTACCTGTCCGGATGAGTATCTCTTATGGTTCCATCATGCCCCTTGGCAACACACCATGCAAAGCGGACGTACTTTATGGGACGAGCTTTGCTATCGCTACGATCATGGTGTACAGCAGGTAAGAAGCTTTCAGAAAAAATGGGATCTGGTCGAGAACTATATCGATGCGGAACGTTTCAAGGATGTACAGTCACGTCTGAAGATACAGGCACGTGATGCCGTATGGTGGAAAGATGCCTGTCTGCTATACTTCCAGGAATTTTCGGGTATGCGTGCCCCTTACGAAGTGGAAAGACCGATACATGAATTGGAAGACTTGAAGCAAGTGAAACTTCCTATTAATAACCATGAATGCCCGACACCCAAAATGCTGAATGAAAGAAGATAAGCAACAGCCCTGTTTCAAATAGAAAATACAAAAAAGAACAGCTCTAATGATACATTGAACTGTTCTTTTTTGTATTTTTGTACCTTATGGATATTATAAAGGATATGAAATATGAATAAAGTAGCATTATTATCTATAAAATGGATACGGTTATCACTCTGTCTGATTACTCTCTCTTTCTTTGTACTATCCTGCGAGAAAGATGAAATAGAATCTGTTGAAAACCAAAAGACTTTATTCATGTACCTACCTTGGTCCACCAATCTGACCAGCAATTTCTACACGAATATCTCGGATATGGAAAAGGCAATCAGCCAGAAAGGACTGAATGGTGAACGGGTCATTGTATTTATGTCTACTACTTCAGAAAAAGCAATTCTATTTGAAATAACCTGCAAGAAAGGTAAATGTGAACAAGTTACTCTAAAAGAATATAACAACCCGCCTTTCACCACCGCCGAAGGAATTACTTCCATTCTCAATGATGTAAAAAGTTTCGCCCCTGCACCCACTTACGCCATGACTATCGGATGTCACGGTATGGGATGGCTTCCAGTTCATAGTACAAAAGGACGGGCAAGGACTTCAATAAGAATGCACTGGGAAAACGAAGGCGTTCCACAAACCCGTTATTTCGGCGGTACGACAAGTCAATATCAGACAGATATCACTACCCTTGCAGAAGGTATAACAGATGCCGGAATAAAAATGGAATATATCCTATTCGATGATTGCTACATGTCAACCATAGAAGTAGCCTATGACCTGAGAAACGTTACAGACTACCTTATTGGTTCCACCTGTGAAATCATGGCTTATGGTATGCCCTATTCTATCATTGGAAAAGATTTGATGGGCGAACCAAATTATCAAGCCATCTGTGACGGTTTCTATTCATTCTATTCCACCTATGAAGAAATGCCTTGTGGAACATTAGGCATAACTAATTGTGCAGAATTGGATCATCTGGCCACTATCATGAAAGAAATAAATAACCGGTATACATTTGACCCTTCAAAGCGGAACCAGTTACAACCTTTAGACGGTTACTATCCGGTAATCTTCTACGATTACGGTGACTACGTAGCACATCTGTGTGATGACACATCCTTATTAAAAGAGTTTAAAGAACAGTTAGAACGAACCGTACCATATAAAACGCATACCGAAAGTTATTATTCCATGAATACGGGAACTACCACGCCAATTAAAACCTTCTCTGGCATTACTGTATCCGATCCGAGCATAAATTCTTTAGCAACAGATAAAACAGAAACAAATTGGTATAAAGCAACGCACTAAATAGATTGTATACTAGATTAGATAATCCAGAAACCATATTCACACTGATTATCAAGTATTTACAAGAAGTTAACTTCCTGTCGACAAGGACTTAACTTCTTGTTGACAAGGTATTCCATGAATCAACTGCTTATTCACTACCCAATAAGGTATAATTAGTTCACTTTTTAAAAGAATATATAGAGGATATTAAGTATATTTGTAGAGTCAAAGTTAATAACTATGAAAAATATATTTATATTCTATTTGTTATGCTTATGTTTATCTCTCCCATGCTATGGACAAGAAGGAAAAATGTTCACAGTGGATAGAGAATTATCAAGCAGCATGCTCAATAAAATCTATCAGGATCGTGACGGAATCATCTGGATAGCAACAGAAGATGGTCTGAATCGATACGATGGAGCAAAATTTACAGTTTATAGAAATGAAAAAGATAATCCGAATTCCTTATTAAGTGACTATGTACGTACACTGTTCGAAGACAGTCAAGGTCGCCTTTTTATAGGTTCTCTAAACGGGCTGCAAATATACGATCGCGCAACCGATAGTTTTACAACCATCCCAATGTACCTCTCCAGTGGAGCCCCAATAGCCCCTAATGTAGGAGTTATACTTGAACAAAATAACGGAGAAATATTAATAGGAACTTCCGGTCACAGTATATTTTTACTGAAAACACAAGGAGATAGTATAAAAGCACAACAAATAGACCAATTTATTGCCAGCAACCTGATTACATATTCATATCGGGATAAAAAAGGAAATCTATGGATAGCAACAGGCGATAATGGAATATTCCGTCTCGATAACAACAATCAATTCAAACACTACTCCGGCGAAAAAAGCATAGCTTGGAATACAGTTTCCAACATGTGCGAAGATAAACAAGGAAATCTTTATATGGGTAGCTTAAAGAAAGGACTATTCAGATATAATGATAAAATCGATACATTTGTACCAATTACATACACTCCTAATCCCAACTTACCTATCAAAATCCTATACCCTGAGGAGGAGAATCAAATTCTTATTGGTACAGATGGTTCGGGAATGAAAGTTTATGACATCCAAGAACAAAAGATTAAAGAAGCCAATTTTAATATCACAACATTTGACCTTACAAAAGCAAAGATACATTCTATTCTGAAAGACAAAATGGGAAATATATGGTTAGGGTTCTTTCAGAAAGGAGTTATGATTATACCTGCCATAACCAACGAGTTCAAGTATCTAGGTTACAAATCTTCCAGACACAATGTGATTGGTTCCAACTGCGTCATGTCTGTACACAAAGACCATACAGGAACTCTTTGGGTAGGAACTGATAATGACGGAATTTATGCAGTGACTCCAGATAAAACACCCAAAGTGCATTTTTCACCTACTGACAATACTCATTCCGTTCCTGCCACCATTATGAGCATTTTCGAAGATTCCAACCACAATATGTGGATAGGTTCTTATCTGAATGGTATGGCCAAATTAGATACAAAAACCGGTCGTTGCGAGTATCTGAAGTTAGTGGACGAGACATCTAATCTAATGGAAAATGTATATTGTTTTGCAGAAGATAACAATAAAACCTTATGGATAGGAACTATGGGAGGAGGCCTATATCAGATGAATATAAATACCAAGGAAATAGTCCGTTGTCCCACCACCACCAGCAATACCGATTGGACCAAAGTAAATATGCTACATAACTCATGGATAAATTGCCTGTTACATACCGCTGAAGACAAACTCTACATAGGTACTTACGATGGTTTGGGCTGTCTGGATATAAAAACAATGGATTTCGTTTCTCCCATGAAAAACAGAAGAATATTATATGGCGATGTAATCTATGCTTTGCATGAAGGTAAGGATGGTAATATCTGGATAGGAACATCCAAAGGATTAAAACGCTTAAACCCACGAACTGTTGAAGTGCAAGAATATACAACAAAAGATGGTTTACCCAGCAATTATATCTGCGCAATCAAAGAGGATGCGAATGGTTATTTTTGGATCAGTACGAATTATGGAATCAGCCGATTCAATCCTCAAAACCAAAGTTTCATTAATTTTTATGCAAGTGACGGATTACAAAGTAACGAGTTTAGTAAAGGAGCCGCTTTTGCCGACAAACAAGGTGAACTTATCTTTGGAGGTACGAATGGAATCACTTATTTTAATCCCACAGAAATAACCACGCCCGATAAGAAACCGGAAATTCGGATTACAGACTTCTATATCCATGATAAAAAGGTTAAAAAAGGCATGAAGTCAGGGAATAGGGATATAGTCAACACTGCAGTCATGGATGCCGACCACTTTCAACTATCATACAAAGATAATTCTTTCAGCATTGAATTTTCAGCTATGGAGTTCTTTAGTCCGGAACGGATTACTTATACATATAGCATTAATAATTCCAATTGGATTAGCTTACAACAGGGAATTAATCGGGTTTCATTCAGCAATTTAAATCCAGGTACCTATACATTCCAGGTAAAAGCAAAAGATAATGATTCTTATTCAGACATCAAAGAATTTAGTATCACAATCCATCCTGCATGGTATGCCTCCGGATGGGCAAAATTTATATATGGAGTACTGTTGATAGTTATTATCTATGGTATAGTCATTCAGATACGTCATCGTTACCGTGCTCGTCAGGAGATATTGGAACATATACATGCAGAACAGATCAATGAAGCCAAACTACAATTCTTCATTAATATTTCTCACGAAATACGCACTCCAATGTCTCTCATCATAAGCCCATTACAGAAGTTAATCGCTACTGATAAAGATAACGAGCGGCAGAAAAACTATCATACCATTTATCGAAATGCGGAACGTATACTTCGCTTGGTCAATCAGTTGATGGATATTCGCAAAATAGATAAGGGGCAAATGTCTCTGAAATTCCAGGAAGTGGATATCGTAGGATTTATCCGTGATTTGTACTATACCTTCGAATATCAAGCAAATGCCAGGCATATCACGTTGAGCTTCCAACCGGAAACTGAAAAGTTAAAAGCATGGATTGATCCGAAAAATTTCGATAAAATTATCCTGAATATAATTTCCAATGCATTCAAGTTTACGCCGGAGAACGGAGAAATCAATATATATTTGCGTATAGGTGAGGATATTAACGCTTCTCAATCTCTAAAACACTATTTTGAAATAATAGTGGAAGACAGTGGCATTGGCATTAACCCGGAAGAAATGGGACGGATTTTTGAGCGTTTCTATCAAATCCGTAATAGCCATAATAATTCGAATGTAGGTACCGGTATAGGATTACATCTAAGCCGTTCGCTAGTAGAATTACACCATGGCACCATAAAGGCTGAAAACAATGAAAACAGACCAGGATCCCGGTTTATCATACGGCTACCTTTGGGCAAAGAACATCTGAATGTAGAAGAAATCGATGACAATCCGGCTGGGAATAATACTCCCGTACATATCACGACTGCTCTGCCTATCCCTTCATCACCTGTTGATGAAGAAGATGAAAAAATACGTTCCAAAACTAAATGTCACGTTCTAGTAGTAGAAGATGATGAAGAAATACGCAAATATATCTGTCGTGAATTAGCCAGCGATTTCCACATGCATGAGTGTGCAAATGGAAAAGAAGCTCTCACTCTTATCCTAAAAAAGGAGCCGGATTTGATTATCAGTGATATTATGATGCCTGAAATGGATGGGTTGACACTTTGCAAAAAAATAAAGCAGAATGTAACCATTAACCATATACCAATTATCCTCTTGACAGCTAAATCAAGAGAAGAAGATAATCTGGAAGGTTTAAACATGGGAGCAGATGCGTATATAGTGAAACCATTCAGTATCGAAATATTGAGAAAAACGGCAATCAATCTTATTAAGAGTAGGGAAATACTACGTAACAGTTTCAGTGGCAGTCAGATGCAGGAACAGAAGTTGAAGAAACTAAAAGTCCAATCACCTGATGACAGACTGCTTGATAAAGTGATGAAAGTGATTAATGACAATCTAGGTAATCCTGACTTGAATGTTGAAATGATAGCAACTGAAGTAGGTATCAGTCGTGTACATTTGCACCGTAAGCTAAAAGAGCTGACTAACCAGTCAACCCGCGACTTAATACGCAATGTTCGCTTGAAACAGGCTGCATCACTATTGGCAAACCAATATCATAACATTACTGAAGTTGCTACTCTTACAGGTTTTACTAATATTGCATATTTTTCTACCGCTTTTAAAGAATTATACGGAGTTCCGCCAACAACCTATATGGAGGAGCAGCAAAAGTCTTCTTCTGACGAGATTAAGCAATAGAACTAAACACAGAACAAAAAGAAAACCAGCTAATACATATTAGCTGGTTTTCTCTATAATATTAATATTATGCTTATACTACTTGACATCTTCTATTCATCAAGCTACTTGATAATCCGGAAATTGCCACTGACATGCAACATAGACATCATATATACCATACCGCTGTAATAACGAAATTTGCCCGTAGGCAATGGTTCATTCCACAATTTCTGTATGCATTCTTTCGCCAGATTCTTGTCATTCAAAGCAAAAGCTCCTACAGCATTTGCACCGATCATACCTGTTGAATAATTGCCGGCAGGTGCTGAACCATCTACATTGAAATATTCGTGCGTAAAATTATCTTGCTTGAAAAAGTTAAGCAATCGACTCATCATCTCTGCCTGGTTAGCAGCATCTTTTCCAAACCAATAATAATCCATACCGACATTCATGGCACAGCGAAGAGCATCAAACTGATATCTTCTTGTATCATATCCCCAATTCTTAGGTTTCCAAGGAGTGCCATCGAATGCAGAATAATCAGGAAACAACCCCGTCTTTTTATGCGATGCATCAGCCAGCAAGCGACGGGCTGCATCAGGTGTCTGCTTCCAGAATTCCTTATTAGTGTCAGACCACAAAGCCCAAAGTTCAAAGAAAGCAGGCAGATTATAGGAAGGATCCGTATAGTTATAATAGACCTTTTCCGGTACAAATGTAACGAGTTTACTCTCAGTATTGAACAGGTTATAAACGCCTTGGGAACCATCTTTAGACATAACATCTTTCAATATTTTCTGAGCCTCCTGATTATAGTCGTATGCCCCGTCATTCCCCCAACGGTGAGAAGCAAAGAATAAAGAAGTTATAAAATAGATTTCACCATCAGAAGCGCAACTTGGCTCCTTACCTATTTTAACACCACGAGGCGTACAGTGCCAGGCATAATATCCCGACCATTTGCCCGAAGTATACAGCATATATTTCTTGGCCCACCGCCATAACTTATCGAATTCAGCCTGCTTATCCAACTGTACACATATCATCATTCCATAGGACATTCCTTCTGTACGTACATCCTGATTCCCTGTATCATAAATATAGGCAGTATTGTCATCACTCTCATAGTAAACCTTTGTTTTCTCATTCACAAAGAAGTGATTCCAGATTTGCTCCATTTTCTGGTCGGTTTGTTGCTGAGAAATACCTAAATACTCATTAAACAAATTCCGATAGTTATCAGTATAGTAAGCTCCAGCAGGAACCGGGTCCCGACTACTGTCTTCCTGAACAGGATGAGCCTGAACTCCAAGTGAACAAAAACCGGAAAGTATCAGGCTGACACTAACCGCAAATAAAGTTGTAAGTTTCATCATTTCAAGGTTTTGTTACAATTAATAGACTACTAATATCATTACATACTACGTTCCAGCGAATAGTCTTCTCCCGGCTGAGTAACAATGTCATATTCGTAAGTACGATAAAGGACCGGCACCTGAGGATTTATCAGTTTGGAAACTACCGGTTCTTTTATAACTGCCGATGCATAAAGAGGATTCGGGCAAGCACCGTCTGCCACTTTCACTCCTTTTCCCTTTAAAGGAACATAAGAACGGATACGCAGTACCCCACCCAAGCGAGAATGTATCTTCGCCTTTTTCAGTTGAACGCCATCCCATTCCATATCTACCACAAAACCACCACGGGCAACAAGGCCTTTCACACTTCCTTTTTTCCATGCTTCAGGCAGTGCAGGCAATAAGTGTACTGCACCATCATGGCTTTGCAACAACATCTCTGCAACTCCTGCCGTATAACCAAAGTTTCCATCGATTTGGAAAGGTGGATGGGCATCAAATAAATTAGGATAAGTACGTCCCTCAGGATATTCTTTCTGAACCTTATCACTAGGCAAAAGATGGAGCATATTCTGTATAATCTTATAAGCATGATTGCCATCCAGCATGCGTGCCCAGAAATTAATCTTCCACCCGATACTCCAACCGGTAGCCATATCTCCACGCTGTATCAAAGTATTCCGTGCAGCCTGGAATAATTCCGGATTTGTAATTGGAGAAATCTGATTACTAGGATACAAACCATATAAGTGTGAAATATGCCGATGGTCATCCAACGGATTGTCAGCATCAATCAACCACTCTTGCAATTGATTATGTTTGCCAATCTGCATGGGTGGCAACTTGTCCAACATGGCCTGCAAAGAATCTTCATACAGTTTATCACCACCCAGAATACGGCTTGCCAGAAGTGTACTGTAAAGGGCATCAAAAGCAATCTGATTATCCATTGTACAACCTGCCGTAATCGTTGTTTGTGAACCCCGGTAGCCATGTTCCGGAGACATGGAAGGTACTGTAACCATCCACTTATACTTCGGATGTTCCACTAAATGACTTAAATAAAAATCAGCAGTTCCTTTCAATATCGGATAATACTTCTTTAGAAACTCTTTATCACCGGTAAATAAATAGTGTTGCCACAGATGTTGTGCCACCCAAGCACCTCCATTAGGCCACATACCGAAACTTGCAGCATCCACCGGTCCGCAGGCACGCCATATATCCGTATTATGATGTGCCACCCAACCTTTAGCATCATAAAGAACTTTAGCAGTTTCACTACCTGTAACTGCCAAGTCAGTCACCATATCAAAGAGAGGTTCATGCGTCTCACTCAGATTGGTTACTTCAGCAGGCCAATAATTCATCTCCGCATTGATATTAATCGTATATTTACTGTCCCAAGGAGCATACAGACTATGATTCCATATACCTTGAAGATTGGCAGGCTGACCACCGGGTTGCGAAGAAGAAATCAGCAGATAACGACCATATTGGAACATCAAAGCTGCCATCGCCATATCATTCCCTTCTATAAAACGTTGCACACGGACAGGTGTCTCCAAAGCAGAAACTCCGGTACTTTCCAAAGTCAGGGCCACACGGTCATATTGCTTGCGATAAGAGGCGATATGACTCTTCAAAGCCTGTTCGTAAGGAATGCGGGTGGCTTTCTGCAAATAAGTAGCTGCACGTTTTGACTCGTTCGCACTGACATCATGATAATTCACAAAATTAGTAGCTGCTGAAATGTACAAGGTAACTTCAGTAGCCCCATTCACGGCAAGTGCGCTTTCTGCCTTACTCACTTTACCATCAGTTTTTACCTGCACCTGGCATTCAGCACGCATAGCGGCAGGGATTCCTTCATGTTCAGCTCCCTGACAGGAGATAATCAGTTTGCCACCCTTTACTTGTACATCTGATTTCAGCGGACTGTTGTATGACACGGCAAAATTCAAGGCCTTTGCCTTATCCGCCTGAATGCGTACAATAATCACATCATCACTCAAAGAGGCAAATGCCGTACGGACAAACTTCACTCCATCCACTTCATAACGTGTTGTAGCAGTAGCATTCTCCAGATTCAGATCCCGATAATATTCAGAAGGATTTTCATGTCCGGGGAAATTCAGGAAAAGACTCCCCAATGTCAAGTAACGCATACCATGCTGAGGCGTCATATAATTCTCATCAATGAGCTTCTGAGCCTCCAAGGTTTTGCCTTCAAAAATAAGTCGACGTATTTCAGGCAATACCTGCAATCCTTTAGGATTATTATTATTGTAAGGTCCACCAGCCCAGAACGTCTCTTCATTGAGTTGCAATTCTTCACGGGCAGTTCCGCCAAACACCATAGCCCCCAAACGGGAATTACCTAATGGCAAAGCTTCCAGCCAGTCTTGTGCCGGACGATTATACCACAACTTCATATTCTGAGCAGACGTCCAATCTCCATATCCTAAAATAGAAAGCATTTTAGCAGCATAGCGTGCTCCCAACATCCGGTATCCTTCGGCTGTAAAGTGAAGATTATCGAATGCAGCCGGACAACCGGCAGAAGATATCACGTGTGCAGTAGGAATCACCTGTGGCAAGCTGTCGATGATTGTATTCATGCTGGCACAGATTCCATTCTGATCTGCATGTACCACCTCACCCGCCAGTAAGGGCACATTAGCAGCAGATAATCCCAAATCTTTCAAAAGATTATCATACACTCCCTTTACTTTTGAAGGCCAGTCTTTATCATTTGTATTCGACTCTCCCTGATGCAGCAGAATACCTTTAATTACTCCATCCTTTTGAGCAAGCTTTGCCATCTCAACCAAACGTGCATAAGGATTGCCACCGTATTCTTTTACCATATTCTTCAGCCAATCCGGAGAAGTTTCTACGTATGACTGATAATTATCCTTATCAAACAGTTCTATTTTGCAACCACCTACGGCAACATTGATAATCCCCACCCGTACATTAGATGGAAGATTAGCCACCATAGCCCGGCCAAAATAATCTCCCGGAGTCAAGCCCGTATAGCAACGCGCCAAAGGAGGAACTGCCTTATACCAATTCCCTTTGGTCCTCCCCAAATTAGGACAATCTACAGCCGCTAATACCTGAAAACGACTGTCAACCGCCACTGTATCCTGTTCTTCTACCTTTGCATTTCCTTCCATGTTCGATTGTCCCAAACACAGATAGATATGGAAGTTCGCGTCCTGCGCAAATGCCGTCATGCCTAAAAGAAGCAAGCATGTAAATACAAATGTTCTCATAATCTGTCTATTATTGTTTGTTATATTATTCCTTACCAAATATCCGGGTTACGAAAGGCAAACACTGATAAAGAGCCGAGTGCCAATATTCCCAATCATGTCCTCCATCGCGCACCCTGAACTGGCAAGGTACACCGGCGTTACGCATAGCCTGATAGAACTCTATATTACGATCAAGCAGGAAATCATCATCCCCACAATCTACAAACCAGGCAACACTACGCAAATCAGCCTTGCGATCCTCGTCAGCCTCCATCACATATTTCACACAGCTATTTTCTATAACACTACGGATAAGTATCGCAATTTTCGAATTCGGATCATCAGCAGGTACCGCTCCCTGTTCAGGAATAGACATCAGGGCACTCATCGCATAGACTGCACAGAACATATCACTATGGCGCTGACCATAATTAGTAGCTCCGCCACCACCCATCGACAATCCGGCAATGGCACGATGCTGTCTATCGCCTATCACCCTGTATTTTTTCTCTATATAAGGCAAGAATTCCGTATAAAAGAAAGTCTCATATTTCCAACCCGGCATATCAAAATATCCGTTCCACTCCAAATGGATATTTCCACCGGCATTCGGAGTAACAATAATCATTTCGCACGCTTCCCCACTGGCTACAAGCCGATCCATGACATCTTTCACATGACCACGTTCGGTCCAGACAGGATTTGTTTCCCACATACCATGCAAAAGATACAGGACCGGATATTTTTTCTCTTTATTCTGTTCAAAACTCTTTGGCAAAAAAACGGTATAGGCACGCTTTGAATTCAGCACTTTACTAAATAGAGTGTCCGTAACTACTTTACTCTGAAAATTCCAAGGTGCATTTTGTGCATAACCGGACAGTGTATACATCATTACAGCCAACCATACAATTATCCTCTTCATTATATCTTTTATTTAAAGTTTATCAGACCATTCATATATATCTGCAAAAATAAGGCATGAATCCGATCACTGATTTGCAGTTTTAGACATTTGAATATCAATATTAGATAAATATTACAGATTTGTATTCCTGCACACTCTTCACAGAGGATGCAGGAAAGATATTATAAAATGCACAAATTATATCAAACTCTCGGAAAGATGAGAGTTGATATGTCTTTTTAATTTGCTAAGGAGACATTAGCTATCACAATAGGTTTTCCACCTGTTGACCAAAAGCCTGCAATATAAAGATGCGAAGGATCAATCTTTCCTCCGTTCTTATCTTTCATATTGTTCAACTCCACTACAATCTTACGCGAAGATCCGAAATCATACGCAGCAGGCTCACTCCAATAATTGTTTTTATCAAACAGACGGAACGAAACACTACTTTCATTATCGTTACCCAGTTCTACGGTCACAGTCTTATATCCCGACAAATCAAGTCCATTGTCATATTGCCACCCTCCGAAACCATACTGCCCCGTCACCAGTGTGCGGGTGTTCTCGTCGAATGTGCCTTTCTCCCATATAGAAGGATTGAAGACATCTGCCGTCAGTGAGAAAGGAGAAATTACCGTAACCAGTAAAGTCAGTTGCTTACTGACTCCGGCAGCCGATTGATACGTAACGGTTACCGTAGCTTCACCGGGTGCCACAGCTACTAATTTAGCTGCCTGTTCTACTTTCAGCACGTTTGTATCTGAGCTGTTGACAGTCGCTTCCGCAGTCACCATCCGTACCGTTCCATCAGAATAAACAGCTTTCACTTTGAGATAATTCGTACCACCCATTTGCAGACGAAGTTCTCCCTCTTGTCCCATCAACTCCAGTTTTTCCAGTTCCCCATTCACTACTATCCCTTCAGCATATTCTTTGAACCAATGGTACATCGCCCACGGACAGGCCTCGGGATCATTGAGGAAAGTGTAATTGCCCGGTTCACCCGGCACATCTTTAAACGCCACCAGTTCGTGTGACCTCGTTGTAAAGAATAACCAGGAAACATTGCCTGAATTATCAGCTATATATTTGAAGTTGGCACCAAAACCTTCACCACCTGCCGTTCCTGTAATACTTTTCCCCCAAGTGGCATCATATTTCTTCGGAGCCCAGTCTATTTCAGTCACCATGATAGGAGCGAAAGCTGCCACAGGGCCTACTTGCGCATCCCACCCCCGCTGAAAAGCTTCATAACCTCCTCCTGTGGAAGAGCCGATTCCTTCACCACTGTCTTCCTCGGCATCGCTACCATACCAACCGGGATAACAGTGAACGGCAAAGCCTATGTTCTCCCCTTCGATACGGTGAATGGCATATCCGGCGTAAGATGACTGATAAGACAATCCCGGCACCCAAACAATGTTGCGGCAGTTGGCACGTATTTTGTCTACTATAGCTTGAAAGTAGAGTTGGAGATTCTTGAAATGACCGTCACCGCTACTGCCGTATGTTCCGTCAGTACCTTTTATTCTGACAGGTTCATTGGCAAGCTCGAACATAACATCCATATTATTTTTCAGCTTAGGATGTTGCGAAACAATATCCCACACTTTAAGCAAAAACTGCTGATAACTGTCTCCTATTTCTATACCTTGATAGGGAGCATCAGCGGGACAGACTCCGGGCGGACGCATCACCACATACATTCCTTTGGAAATAAAGTATTCTGCCATCGGCACAAACAACTCTTCAAGATACTTCCGAAAGCGGGTTTCAGAGAACCGTTCATGTCCTTCATATCTCACGGACTGCATGGAGGGGTCATCACTCCAATACGGATCAAGGTGCATCCGCACGAAATTGAACTTCCATCCGGCAGCCACAATTCCGTCTACCATACTCTTATTATACTTGAGGCATGCCTGCACGTCATAGTTACCCCAGGCATTGTTATTGAAGAAAGGGCTGTAAGTCTGCGTAAAACCATGCAGATTGACTATCTCTCCCTTTTCATTTTTAAGGTAGCGCCCGGCTACATTCAGGACTGGCAACTTGGCTTCAGCAGGAGGCTCGGGTTCCGGGTCCGGATTCGGTTCGACAGGTTGTTCCGGTTCCTGCTTTTCCGGCTGCTCAGGAATAGTCTCGTCCGAGCAAGCCGCTAAAGACACTCCTAAGAGCAATGTCAATAAATAAATTATTTTTCTCATATTGTTCTTCATTGTTTTAAGGACTTGAAAGTTGTAAGCTAAAGCAAGAGAGTGATAACAATCTACATTCTTTACAAATAATACAAACGAAGGATACAGTCGTATATCGAACCTAATTCAGTCGTATACTGAATGCCATTCACTCGTATACTGAATAGGGTTCAGTCGTATACTGAATGCAGCATATCCTATAAGCATTGATATTCAAGATATTACGAAGCATCCTCATCCTTTTGATAAATTACAACAAATATTCCAAATTACACCATTATCTGCTGACGTTACATACTAAATGGAAAGCCCCAACAGACCTGTTTATTATAATATCACCAATAGCGAACAAAACTATAGGTATAAATATCATCTCCTGTAGTAGTTCCTTCATATAGTTTATAGCCTTTTATATCACCATGATAATCAACTAACGGAGAACCATTATAATCCATTTCGTAAGTTCCTTTCGTTTCTCCTTTCGGAATAGTGATTGATGCATTGCCGTCATACTTTCCCCCATCATTGTATGCTTCGTATGGGATTCTGCAGCTTATATCTTTTTTTACGGGATAAGTTGTGGTGGCAGTAAAGACAGGATGATTCTTATAAGATTCTCTCACAGCAATCATTATATGATTATTACCTGCCTCTTGTATAATTTTGATAGATAAGATTTTATTAGATTCTGGTTGTTGCCACACAATATCCCCACTTCTTTCTTTTGAAGAAATATTATTTTGCATATATACATACACCGCAAACATACCATTATACATAGTAGCTTTATGTGCAATACTATCTATCCAAACAGGTTTAGTTAAAACCTGAGGTATAATTGGTTCAATACTGTTATTATCACCCCTATGAAATGAAACTATGGCAGGCATTACTTTTTCCCAATTACCCTTACAATCATATTGGTAGTAAGCTGACAACGCTCCGCCATAAATTTCAAATGAATATTCATCTAAATTCGCAGCCCTTGTAGCAACCATATCTTCTGCCCTACCAGTATCAAAAGGAATTTCATCACTACAACCACACCAAATGACCAAACTCAAAATAAATAATATGTTTTTCATTGTTATTCGATTTTTATTGAAACAATAAAGGCAGCGGTTTCACATCATGCCCCGCTGCCTTTTCTCATAAGACTCTATTATTTTCCAGCCAATCCATCAGCAAAACCTGCATAGGTATGCTTACGACTGTAGTTGGAATCCCAAAGGCCTACGGGTTCACCACCACGCCAGCCCGAATCACTGGGAGCATCGGTAGCACACCATTGCGTGATACCATACTGCTGAGCAGCAGGAATAATCTCGAAGTACTTCTTCACGATGAACTTATAGTATTCTGCCATCGCTTTATGCTGAGCTTCGGTCATATTCTCTGTCTTAACACTGGTATTATTCTCATCTATATAACCCATATCAAGTTCTGATATCTTTACCAGTTTACCACTTTCCGCCAATATCTCAAACATCTTCACTACATGGTCTTCTTTACTCTTCTGAGTAGCAGCATTAGCATAACAACTTACATGCATCTGTGTACCGATACCGTCAATCTTCGTCACACCATCAGCTTCCCACTTCTTAATCCAGTGTACTAAACTCTTAACCTTTTGATTGTCATCCCAGTCAGACTCTAAATTATAGTCATTGACAAAGAGCTTTAAAGGATTGGTACCACCATTTTCTGCATAATACTTACGGGCAGCAGCCACAACAACGCGAACGTAATCTTCGCTACCTAAGTAGTCTTGCCAATAGAAATTGTTCTTAGCATCCTCAGCAGAAACGTTGCTGGCAGACTGCAAAGGATAGAAGCCTTCACCGTCATCACCGCCACCGGAAATAGCTTCATTCACTACATCCCAAGCAGTTACATAACCAGCAGTGGATTTCATCATACCCTCTATCCAGCTATTCATAGCTCCTGTAAGGATTTCTTTCTTTTCTTCGGGAGTTTTCTCTATAATCTGGTCAGGGGTTCCACCAGAAACATAACCCTCTCCCTCCTCAGACAAAGAATGATAACCGTTACTATTCCATCCATTTACGTTACCAGCTTCAAAGTCGCTATTATCAATCAGGTTTTTATTGCTTCCTGACTCTACAAGTTTAACATTGTCCAAGAATAATGTTCCAACAAAATCCCCAAAATTCAATGTTACTTTGTCCTTATCACTATTCTCTAAAGTAAATGAAATCTTGACCTCTCCCCATGTTTGCTCAAAATCCAAGGATGGCTTATACTCTTGAGCACCTGTAGCCTCACATTGTAAAAAGACCGCAGAAGAATAAGGTTCAGAAGCCTTGCCCATAGCAGTTAAAGTATATTCAACCCCCGCCAATAAAGGTTCACTCAACTTATACCATGCTTGAGCTCTCCAATTATCCGTTTGTTTGGTAGTGTTTGTTATCTTCAAACAATAACCACCACTGCCACCACTCGAACTTTCGGTTTCAACAGAATAAGTAAAAGCATGCCAAGAATATTTTTCCCAATTTGTAGTTTCTCCGGTCTCAAAGTCACCATTATCTATCAGATTTTCAGTATCTCCATCAGCTGTCAAAACCATGTTATCTATATCCCACCATCCGGCATAATGTCCAAAAACAAGTTTAAGGTTTTGACCATTTTCATAATCGGGAGTAAAAGAGACAGAATAATCATCCCATTCATCAGAAATACTTACTTCAGGAATTCCATATTTGTCTTCCGAGCCAGCAGTCATCACCCAAAGATTCAGGTTAAATGGACTTTCTGCTTTAGCACGAAAAGATAAATTGTATTTTTGACCTTGTCGCAAATTACTTAACAGTTTACAATATAACTGACCATCCCAATTATTTGTCGCTGTCGGATTAACAATATGCAGATATTTATTTCCCGATGAATCAGGTACTCCAGGAATAATAATCGGTTGAATCAGCGAATTCAGATACTTATTATTCTGCTGCGCATGCCAAGCCAATGTATGTCCATAAATGGTGATTCCAGCTGCTTGAGCTGCAGAAACAAACTTTTCCACAGTCCCAAAATCCATATCGCCTTTATCGTTTACACACGAAGCGTATTTCATGGCATTGCCTGCCGTCATCTCATCGAAATTGGAGATGGCTATAGTACGCACCACTTCTCCTTTCAGAAAATCACTCGCCGACAGCGCAATTCCCAACTTAAAGTCGGGACTTGCACTTCGGTCTATGTATGTTTTCAATGCATCGTAAGCATTGAGGTATTCATATTGGGCTATACTTTCCGGCTTCTCAGTCTTGAAGTCAACGATTTGGTCATCGGCACAAGAGGCAAGCGACAGCAATAAGCCCAAGGATAATGAGTATTTTATTGTTTTCATTGTATAATCATTTATTAACATATTTCTTATTCTTTTCATCAATATGCAATCAAGGGTAACGATAAGTGGTAAATGTGAAACTCCTATCATTCACCACAGAAGACATAAAAATATAGATATTAAAATCTTTTTCATGATTGGATATTTTTAGTTATTATCCAACATTATGTCAATTGATCGTTTAAACGTTTCCGTTCAATTGGCACGATACTTAGGGACAAAAGTTTCTATCTTGTTCGTTCCGCGCGTCTGCATCACCAAAGTATCTTTCGTGGCATACTTCCGAATGCCAAAGTCAACGGTATAGTCCAGATAAAGCGCATCGCGGTCTTTGTTTCCCCATGATTTCTTTTCACCGTCCACCACGTATTTACCTGTCCCCGAAGCAGTCATTCCCGATGTCTCCGTAGTAATGGAACATTCACCCGCATCGTTGAATGTCAACAGCAAATCACATGTCATTGTTGTCCCGTCAGCCTGTTTTGCGCTAACCGGAAAAACAGCTGTCGTCAGCGAACGAGTGGTAATGCCACACACTTCATCCTTTTCTACAGACTGAGCATGACGCACAACAGTAGTTGTAGTCCCATTTTCTGTAATCTGATCTATACCACGACGCAAATAAGAAGCCTGCCATGGATTCATGTACTTTACACAATAAAGCACATAATCTTGAGGTAACACACTCCAATAATCCGAGTTGGGACGTGCCGGAGCATCGCCTTCAATCAAAGGAGTACCTGTCAGGATGCGGTCGGCACCTGTCTGTTTCTTCATCACTACAGGAATCACATAATTATTGCTCAGTGCTTTTTCGTCAGCAAAGAAAGCATCGGTAAGCTGCACCTCCACATTTCCCCAGTGTTCACCGTTGTATTTAATTTTATCACCCGCCAATGTATAATATGTAGAAGGCATGGGTAATACCGGTGAGCCGTCTTCAAAAAAGAGGTTATCACAAAGCGTATTGTCAACGGCAATGTCTATAGTGATATTTCTTCCACCGTATGCCCCTCCCATTGTGGCATAAATGGCACACTTGTGCTGACGGTCAGCCGAATTATCTACCACCGGATCATTACCCAATACAATAGTACGCACCGGATATTGATAAGCAAAATAGACACTCACACCACCCTCATAATCGGGAAAAGAGTTGCTTGCATTCTCACATGAAGAGAAAGCAAATGACATGGCACTCCCCAATATTACAGATAATAATTTATAGATTTTCATTTCCATATTCTTTTTGCATTTTATAATTATATGATTACCATCCTTTGTTCTGTTGCAGATTACTCCACTTCAACATCTCACCATAAGGTATAGGTCCATAATTCATATACTCCTTATAGTTTCTATTTTCTACATCAATTACGGTATAGTTCAGACTTTCGCCCACTTTGTCAATCCGCATACCCTTAGCTGTTTCCGCCAATGGCATCTGCCAACGACGAATATCCCAAAAACGCTTATTTTCGAAACAAAGCTCAATGCGACGTTCGTTACGAATAAGTTGAGTCATCTTTTCCTTATCTCCCTTGATGCTCTCCAGATAAGCGTCGCCGTTATCGGTTCCTACACCACCACGAGCACGAATAGCCTTAACTACGTCATAAGCACTATAGGCGTTACTACCTTTGCCCATTGGTCCCCAAGCATCGTTGGCTGCTTCAGCATAAGCCAGGAATATTTCCGTATAACGGATACGAACAGGAATATGAAACTTGGCATTAAGTGAATTCGGATTGGCATTACAGTCTTCACGCAACAGCTTACGTAGATAGTAACCCGTACGGGTAGAGGTGCTCAATTGATTCAAATTATTATCTTGCTTGTTTTCTGCATCAGGATAAGTACCTGTAATAATAGCCTTTTCCTTAAATGTAGCTCCATTGAATAAAATGTATTTCGCTAAACGCGGATCACGATTTTCATAAGGAGCATTTTCCGAATAACCGCCGTTAGGCTTGTCTGCAACAGGATAACCGTTAGCCATAGGGAAAGCATCCACTAGATTTTGCGTAGGATTAATACGTCCGCTACCATAGAGCGTAGGAGGAAAGTTATTTTTCTCCAGCTGAATACCTATATCCCAATCTGCCGTTCCATTACTCTTATTTCCTCTCCAAAGGATTTCAGCAGGCACTTCTCCTGAACCAAGATTATCAAGATCACTTGTATTCATATACCAAGTATTACCCGTCGGATCAAGACCAGCTACACCACCAATACGATTCAATACAGTAGCAGCATAGTTTGCGGCAGTTTCGGAAGTCACACCTGAAGCTTCCCGGTAAGCCGGACTTGCAGCAAGCAAAGCTACCTGTGCCTTTATGGCTTCAGCTATTCTGGCAGTAATACGTCCGCGTTGATAAGTTCCAAAAACAAGATTATAGTTACCCATCTTTGCACCGATTTCCTTATATCTTGCAGGTACTTCAGCATCACTTTTTATATTTTCATAATCAACAGGCAATAAATCAACTGCTTTATTTAAGTCAGTAAATACCTGCTCTACACATGCACTGAAAGAAGCACGGGGCTGATTGAAGTCAGAATTGTTATCTTCCGGTTCCAGAAGTATCGGCACACCCAGTAACTGCCCGTCTGCCGTCCAGCCTCCATGAGCCATCAAAAGATAGTAATAATTCAAAGCACGCAAGGCATATGCTTCTCCGCTGAGTTTGTCAATGAACATCCTGTTCGTCACCTCATTCTCAGCCCAACTTACCTGGTCTGCGATACCTAAAAATGTATTGAGGTATTGTATTGCCGCTTTACGGGCTTGCCACTGTTCCATAGGATTATTATTCGACGCCCATGAACCAAGAGCCATTTTTGAATAGCCACTCTCTTTATCATTGGTCACAGCATCGTCTGTAGCTACATCACTTACACTAGAATTGTCGTACGGCAGCATAGCGTATCCGTACCCCAAAAGTCCCACAGCATAATTAGGATCTGAAAGCATTTCCTCAACACCGCGATTATTCTCCTTAGCAGGTTCGAACATATCCTCGCAAGCAGAGAAAGTCGCCAGTAATACTGTAGTTAATATAATATTTCTTAGTTTCATTTTTATCATAATTTTAGATTAGAATACAGCTTTCACACCAATATTATAGAATCTGCTTTGTGGAGCACTACCCACATTCATCTCCATGTGTTTACGTTCTTTCGAGATTGTCAGCAGATTTGCACCGCTTACGTAAGCAGATAATTCATTGATGAAAGTGTTACGCAAAATACGTTTCGGCAGATCATAAGTAATCTGTACTTTCGCCAGATCGAAGCGGTCAGTCTTGTACAACCAATAATCTGACGCACGGAAGTTATTACTTGAACTTCTAGCAGATAAACGGGGATAAGTAGCAGTAGCTGCTGTTTCTGGAGTCCAACGATTGCGGACTATGGCTGAGTATTTATCATCGCCATCCACCCAATAATATGAACTGTTTTTCAATCCATAAGCACCGAAGTTACCGGTACCCAACACAAAGAGAGTCAAATTCTTCCATTTGGCAGTAAAATTGATACCGAGTGTAAAGGGCGCACCATACCAACCGCCTTTACCCAAGAAGACTTCATCTTTGTCATCAATTACATTATCTCCATTCTGATCTACATACTTGATGTCACCGGGTTGGACCGTACTACCCAGTTTCTGTTCAGGACTACTCTCGATTTCTTCCTTATTCTGGAATAATCCAGCACTCTGAAGTCCCCAAATACCATCAACAGCTTTTCCCTCACGATAACGATAGGCATCATCATAGATTTCATCACGCTTAGTAACCTTAGTATCGTAATATGTGCCTGCCACACCCAAAGACAAGTCTACATCTCCAAAACGCTTATTAGCATTTATATTGAAATCAAAGCCTACACGCTTGTTATTGTTATAGTTCATCACAGCCATAAAAGATGCTGCCGGATATCCTGTATTCAAATGTGACGGATAAAAAGTAGGTTGATTGATCAAATATCCCTCCATAGAGTTGATAAAGAATGAAGCATCGGCCGTAATCAGTCTATTCCAAAGCGAAGTTTTCAGGTTTACAGAGAACTCTTTGCGCTTGATAAACGAAAGATCATTGTTCTGGCCTCTGGTAGAAATAGTATATTTACCGGCCGGACCGTCATACCATGCATAACCATCGTTTTGAGTCCATACTGATTCATAGAGATAAAACTCATTATCACCCATTACCAAATCAATGTCTTGATTGAGGATACTACCCGATACGCTCAACAATAAATCATCTACCACAGGAGAATCCTTCAGAAAGTTTTCACCGCTTAAACGCCAGCCCAACGTCACCGAAGGAGAGAGAGCCTGACGATGTCCTTTAGCCAACTTAGCCGAATGGATCAATGCAGCACCAAAATCTGCATAATAGCGTTGCTGATAGTTATAGCCCGCCTGTAATGCCAAATTAGCATTGCTGATACGATGATATTGTGCAGAAACCGTCTGCTGGTAACCATTGGCTATAAGCATAGCCGATACATTATGATACTTATTGAAAGTGTTCTGATAATTGAACTGTCCGGAAAATGCAATCGTTTGCTTATCCGCACTTCCACCCACATTCTGAGTGCCCGGCTTTTCATCATTTCCCTCCTTGCTGAGCGCTACTATAACATCTTTACCGCCATAGTTAGCCCAAGTAGGAACAAATACCGCATATTTATTATCAAAAGAAGTGGAGTAAGAAGTGGCATAATCTACAGCAAACATAGCATTGAATGAGAGTCCCTTCAGAACTTGATTAAGATCGACATTCACACCAGCATCAAACTGAAACTGACGACTCGTCCACTTACTGCTCCCGGCAGCATAACTGTCAGCAAAAGCATTAGTAGGATTAGCCTGTGTACCAGCCAAGAAATACTTTCCATCAATAATATTGGAAGTTGTGCTCAGTAGTTCCCAAGCGGCTGTGGCATTGGGATCAATCATATCCAATGGAATAAGCGGAGCCGCATATTCCGGAAAATTCGGACGTGCAGTCGATGCTATGTTCCAATAATCACCTTTCGCCGTTTTTGAATTGTAAAATGTAGCATTGGCATTAATGTAGGCATTAATAAAGCTATTGATATTTACGTCTACATTACCACGTACGTTAAAACGGTCCGTCATATTATTCTTGGCTTCGCCAAAATCAAGAAAATCTCCATTACGATAATAACTCACATTACTATAAAAACGCGCACGCTTACCGCCACCAGTAATCTCAGCAGTTACTTCCGAACGATTATATGCCTTTTTTACATAATCAGAAGAATAGTAATTTATATTTGTATAACGATATGGATTCAGTCCTGAACCATGATTGTAAATATCTTCGGCCGTATAACGGAGTTTCGCAGTAGGATCATCATTCAAGAGGGCTTCATTATAAAGTGTCATGTACTCAGCCGAACCTAAGTATTCAGGAAAAGCCTTCGCTACATGAAATCCGGTATTAGCTCTGACACTAACGTTCAACCCCTCTACATTACCGCGTTTTGTAGTGATTACCACCGCACCTTTAGCAGCTTTACTACCATAAAGGACCACAGCCTGGGCACCTTTCAAAAATGAAATCTGTGCTATTTCAGACGGCATAACATTGTTTGCATCACGAGGTACACCATCTACCAAAACCAAATAACCAGCATTGTCACCATCCATTCCCCACAATGAGTTACCATTCCAACCGCCTACATAGCCCTGCATGTTATCCAGGCTGTAAGTATTATAATTCTTCTTCGTAAGTTCTTCCACATTGACTACAGAAACACCACCCAAAAGGTCTTTTTGAGCTACCTTACGAAAAGCGACCTGTACCATCGGGTCTTTTTCGTTTGCCAATGAATCGGTCTCATTCCAGTCTGTGGCCTGCGCACTGACAAACATCGGAGAAACAGCCAGCATAGCACAAAGAATGAATTTTGCTTGTATATATTTCATTGTTTATTCATTTATTATTAAACATACTTTTTAGTCCTCCATGATTACCAGCCTGGATTCTGTCCGAACTCTGGATAAAGATAAACATCATCATCAGGTAAGGGGAACCAATAATGCTTCGTACCGTATACACGTTTCACAATCAGCTCGTGACGGTAGTTAGCCACTTCAGCTTCCGCAGGGTCATTATTTCTATAGAAATCCACACTCTCTACCCGGTCGAATTCTACAGAATACTTCTCAGTATAAGGTGACTCGGTCAGCAACAGCCAACGTTGCAGGTCATTGAAGCGAAAACCTTCCATAGAAAGTTCAACTGCACGTTCACGACGAATCTCGTCCATAAACTTCTTGTTATCTGCAATATAGGATGAATGTACTCCCTCAGCACCACAACGAGTACGAATCTTATTGATTGCATCAAGTGAAGTAAGCGTACAATTATCAGACTTGGCAGATGAACCACCAAAGGCAGCACAGCTCTCAGCATACATCAGGTAAATATCCGCCAAACGCATATAAGGCAGATAGGTATGCAAGTTACTACCCCAGTCATATTCCTTATCGCCTTCATTACAAGTATGGGGAACAAGTTTCTGGAAAAAATAGCCGGTACGGCTTCCCAAATCGATTGAACGCATATCCGCACCTGTAGAAAGGTCACAATAGGCATAAGGTTTTTGTGCATCGGACAATTTATCTTCCGCTAAAACAAAATGGAATCCGTCGAATACGATATCATGATAGAAACGTGGATCCCTATTCTTAAATGGATGTCTCTTATCAAATCCGGATTGCGGATCGTTGAGAGGAAGCCCATTAGCCATGCCATACATTTCTACAAGATTGGCTGTAGGCAGGTGTATAATCTTGTCATGAGATACAAGACCTGCTACTTTCGGACCCCATATCTTTGTCATATTCCAGTTACTACCATTAAAATCCGCGGAAGGACCACGGAATATAGCCTCTACCGAACCAGGCATTAACCAGTTCTGACGGCGGGTATAGAAAATATCGGAGTAGCTTGTCTGCACACCTTTCTCCTTCTCGTGATCATAGATATTGCTATATTTAAAATCTGCAAGCGCATATTGAGTCTGTCCACTCTCTACCAAAGCCAACAGCTCGCCAAATGCCTGTGCAGCTTTCTTACAATAAGCTTCATCATAATTATAAGTCTGAGCCCCTCCCAACTGTGCACCGTTCTTCATCAGGGGACTTCCTGCCCATAGATAATTCTTACCTAAATAGCCCAGTGCCATAATTTTATTGATACGTAATTGATTCTTACCTTCTGTAGCCTTACCCGCAGTGGTCTTATCCCAATCCACCGGCAACAGATCGGCAGCACGACGGAAATCCTCCGCAGCTTTATCAGCACATTCCTGATAACTCAATCGCGGCAAGTTCAGCTCTTGCGTAGCATCAAATACCTGGTCAATATAAGGCAATCCTCCCCAATAAGTCATCAGTTCAAAATGCCACCATGCACGAAAGAAATAAAGTTGACCGGCAATCATATCTTTTTCTTCCTGCGTACCCACCAGTTTGTCCAGATTGGCAAGACCTACATTAGCTTTGCGAATACAATACCAAGAATGCGGCCACAAAGAGTGTTGAAACTTATCGGTAGAAGCCGGGTTGCTGGGATTTCTATACAACCAACATTGACCATTGCTTTGCCAAGCACGGAAATTACCTAAGTCAGCCTGATGCGTCATGTGCCCATCACCCATGGAGTTGAAGAGTTCGTCATCACCCCAGTTCCACGAAGTACAATAGTTACATTTCTCCTTATCGGGAATACAATTATATATTTCTTCTATGAATCCCTGAAAATTACGGAAATTCTTGAACGCATCTTCTTCGGAAACAGTCGATTCAGGACTCTTATCCAAATAGTCTTCACAGGACGTCATGCCAAATCCCACTGCCAGCGACAACAGACCTGAACATAAAAGAGTCTTATATGTATATTTCATCTTATTCATTATTATAATGTAAATTTAATACCTAAGTTATAACGTTTCACTGTAGGGTAAGCTCCCAGATAACCAGCTCCGGAAAGATTAGCTTCACGGTCATCCGGCATACGAGTCCATAACCATAGGTTATTACCATTGACATAAATTTTCAGGTTACTTAATCCTATTTTCTTGATCCAGCCTTTATTCCAAGTATAAGCCAGTTCAACATTCTTCAAACGAATATAAGAACCGTCATAAAGAGATTGGGTTCCATCGTTATAGCTTGGTGTAGAGTTCCAGCGAGGTACTACCACATCGGCATTAGGAGTATTTTTTGACCACCATGTACCAGTGTCAAACACTGTGTTCAGTTTACTGCCAAAACTAGTAAGACCCACATCACGGGTAACATTGGTCACACCATAGAATTGTGCAAATGCACTGAATCCTTTCCACTCGAAACCTACGGTAGCATTAAATGTATTTTCGGGCTGGCTAGTATAACCATAAGGGGCCTGATCTTTGTTATCCACCACACCGTCGCCATTAAAATCGACAATGTAGTAGTCGCCCACCAGCTTTTGAGAATCATTAGCATCATGAGCAGGGCTACCATACAATTGATCATAGTTTTGAATGTATCCCGCATCAATATAAGAAGTATATTGACCTACCCCGAAACCAGCCGCTTTCTGATAGGCTGGACGCATAGCCTGGTCATCTTTCACCAATACCTTGTTCTTTGCATGCGTCATACTGAAGTTACCCCAAACACGCCAGTCATTACCAAAGGTCTTATTTACACGTAATTCCAATTCATATCCGTTCGTACGGATCTTACCTTTATTAACAGAAGGTGGAGTTCCTCCGAAATAAGAGGGAATGGAACGGTCTCCGCCATAAACAAAGATATTAGAACGTTCGTCACGGAAGAATTCCAAACTACCGGCAAACACCCCTTCAAGGAATGAATAGTCTATACCTATATTCAGCTTTTTCACAACTTCCCATTGAATATCTTTATTTCCAATAGCAGACTCACGATACCATGTATAAATACTTTCAGTATGGTCCAAATCCATAGTAGTGTGACCGCCATAAGCCCATTGATTCATGTACAGCCACCGGCGGCTCGAATCAAACGGATCACCTAACTGGTCGGAACCAATTTCACCATAAGAGGCACGGACTTTCAACATATCGATAATCTTCTTTTCACGGAAAAACTTCATGAAAGGTTCTTCACTGATCATCCAACCGATGGCACCTGAATTAAAAAATGCGAAACGATTTTCCGGACTGAACTTTTCAGAACCATTGTAAGCACCATTGTATTCGATGAAATAACGGTCGGCATAGTTATAAGTAACACGGAAAGCCCAGTCTTCGCGATAGGTAGGCATCACACTGCCTCGCGCATTTTCCTGACGGCTGAACAGTCCCATAGCTGTAGCATTGTGCTTGCCGAAACTACGCGCCCAGTTCAATTGCGCCTGATAATAAAGGTTACGTACCGTCTGACCATTGTCCACTGCACCGGGAGAAGTGCTCCAATTAACCCCTTGCGTCCAGTCAAAACCATTATTTGTGTCGTATGACTGTTCATATCTCACCTGACCGGTATCCGGATCAATCCACTTACGCTGCGCACTATTATACAAGTCATTGATACCACGATTGTTTTCAACAAATATGTTATCCCATGAAACAGTGGCCCGGGCAGAAAGCCCTTTGGTTATAAACTTCAAATCTTGCTCCAGTGTAAAGTCGGTATTGATACGGGTTGTTGTGAGCTGCATCGTACCACCCAAAGAAATATTCTCTGCTGAGTTTGTGGTATTTGAAACAAGCGGATACATTCCCCAGCTACCATCAGAATACTGCGGCAAAAATACGTCCGGTGCAATATTGTATGCACCCGACCACTGCTGCCCAATCTGCCATTCCGAATTACCCGTATTACTCCATGGAGCCTTACGAATAGAATTAGATCCCGCAAGATTCATCTTCAGTACAGTAGTTTTCGTTATATTGAAGTCCAGATTACTACGCACATTGATACGATCGTATCCATAACCGGAGTTATAGTCACGACCATTGTCATAAATTCTAAAGAGGTCACCCTCATGTACATAATCGGCTGAAGCAAAGTACTTCACAAATTTGGTACCACCGCTAATATTAAGGTTAGCATTGTAAGACATCGTGTTATCTTTAAACAAGGCCTTCTGCCAATCTACATTCGGATAACGTTCTCTCTGTTCAATAGTGGTCTGATTACGATAGTTATTGATGAACGACTGAGAACGGATATATTCCCATGAGTCAGGTCTCAAAGCCAACTCATGCTCAATAGCCGTATTGCGAAACATCAAAGCATCATAAGAATCGTACTTATTGGGTAGTTTGGAAGGAGACTTCAGAGTTGCATTGAAGCCTACATCAATCTTCGCACTACCCTCGGCACCACGTTTTGTAGTTACAAGAATTACACCATTGGCACCCTTCACACCGTAAACGGCAGTTGCGGATGCATCTTTCAAGACTGAAATAGATTGTACAGAACTGATATCCACTGAACTCATAGGGCGTTCAATACCGTCAACCAACACAAGTGGATCTTCATTATTATTCCAAGAACTTGCACCGCGAATCGTTATTTTAGGTTCTTCCGCGCCCGGCATACCTGTACCTGTGGTAGTAACCACACCCGGCAAATTACCTGTCAGTGCCGCACCAATATCGCTGATACCGGCTGCACGTTCCAGTACTTTACCTGTAGTTTGTGTGATAGCACCTACTACACTGGCCTTCTTCTGCTGGCCATAACCTACCACAACGACCTCTTCAAGCTGTTGTGAGTCATCTTCCAGAGTGACCTTTAAAATCTTTTGACCCGCAATTTTGACTTCCTGCGATTTCATTCCTATGAATGAGACCACAAGAGTTACTTTGTCATTAGGAACAGCCAACGTGAAATTTCCATCTATATCTGATATCGTACCTATTGAACTATTGTTTTTTACAACGACGGAAGCCCCAATCACCGTTTCGCCATTTCCATCGACGACTGTTCCTTTCACTGTTACTCCATTCTGTGCTAAAGTCGGCAAACAACTCAATAGCAACAAAAGAATCAAGTAAGGAATCTTTTGAATTTGTTTTGTTACATTTTTCATTACCATTAGTTTAAGATATTAATAACTACATTCTCTCCATTACATTAGCTATTTAGAAATAGCATTAACTGTCATCATACATGCATTTCATAATTACACCAGTCTTTTAAGATTAATAATTCCAGCAATTAGTATTTGCAATATTTTACATAGATTTACATTCTTAGTTATATAGAAGTCAGAGACATATCATTAACAACTACCTCAGTTATCAAAACCTTTCTCTTCTCGGCAGCAAATGTATCCAACAAAAACGAAACAATCCACACATTCATGCTACACGTTTTTTTGACAGTATTACATCTTTCTTTTTGATGTTACATTTTTCTTTGAAAGCATTACAAATTAGCATATATAATACTCACTTTCAAATAATTACATCTCAAGCACAATCTTATAAATCCAGAAGATATTTTCCTAAAAATTCAGTCTTTCAGAGTATCTTGAAACTGATAAAAAAGAACTCAAAAAACGGAAGAAAAAACGATTTGTAACGCACCGCAAAAGATATGTAACCCATCTGTTAGAAGCGTAAAACTCTCTTGGCCGATTCATTTAGCAAAAGAGCAATTAACACATTTAAAGAAATGGACAAAAAAAACACGGTTATCTATATTAGATAACCGTGCACCTTTACTGCAAATTACAGATTAAAACCGGGCGATTGGTAAACCTATAAAATCCCTATCTACTTTACTACCTCCATTTGAAACGGCGAAGCCGGAAGCCCTGACTTATTCCTCAGGTTAGCCTCCTGTGGATTATCATCCCAAGCGTAACGAACCTTTATAGGCTGAGTAATACCTTCACTCCAAACCATCACTTTATTGCCTTCTATGGTCGCCTTTGCCCATTTAAAACGTCCATCCGCTCCTGCCAGTGCAAAACCTTTGAGTTCAGTTACAGGCATTAAATCATTCGTTCCTTCTTCAAAAGAGAGAATGATCTTTCCACTTTCAACAGATGCATCAGTACACAACGGACCACTATGAACTACATCCCTATGACCATATACCTTCTTTTTAACTTGAAGTGCCACTCTTCTTGCCAGTTCTTTCTTATTTAATGGATGAATATCATTCCACTCTCCCAAGTCTATTGCTACTACTAAAGAAGTATTAGGCAACTTCAAGGTCACTTGCCGTTGAGCCTCTCGCATACCCGCCCAACCACTTTCTACCGGTTGCGGATGCGTCTGCATAAAATTGGGTAGTTGCATAATAAAGAACGGGAGATTTTCATCTGCAAACTTCACTCGCCAATCTTTTATCATCGCAGTTAATAAGGCCTCATATTCACTTGAACGTCCTGCATTCGTCTCTCCCTGATACCACAAAGCTCCTTTAAAATGCAAATTTCGCAAAGGAGAAATCATGGAATTATACATGCCAGTCGGAATATTCTGAAAAGACACCCCACCTCTTCCGGCAGGCATTTCACAACCTAATCTATATTTCCACTGTTCCGCCAAACGAACTGTGTCTCCATCTATCGCCATACAATAGGGCTTGTCTTTTACAAAGCTAGGGCGACCACCCGAATTGATAAGACGAACCGTCACCAGATTCTCACCTGCTTTCAATACCGATACAGGAACTTTATAAATACGTGGCGGATATTGATACGAAGTGGTACCTACAAATACACCATTCACATACACTGAGTCCGCATTCACCATACAACCCAAACGCAATATGGCATCTTTATCAGCTTGCTCAGCCGTAAGACGAATATCCTGACGGAACCAATGTGAGCCACTTACCGGATAGCCATTCTTAGTGCCCAATTGATAGGAAAACATATTCACTTCCTCCCAATCGGAATCATCCAATTCCGGTTCATACCACTTGACCGGAGCATGAAGTCCTTCATCCCCTTTATACAAAGAGAGATTCCAAAACCTCGACATCATACCACCTGCCTTATTCATCAAAACCTTATATTCGTCAGAGTTATAAATATCCCTTTCACGCAAATTCTTTGGGAATTCCTGTAGAGCATCCTCACTCATCCAAGCTTCAATAGAACTTCCTCCCCAACTTGAATTAATAATCCCCACAGGAACTTTCGTCTCATTATACATCTCTATAGCAAAAAAATAAGGTAGTGCGGCATAAGACTGAGCAACCTCCGGATTCAAGGATGTCCAGTTCATCCGGGAAATATCTTCTTTCGGACCCTGCAAATCATTGCCATAGGGAGTTTTCACGTAACGGATCATTGAATTTTCATAAACAACCGTTTCCTTGCCAAACATATCCGCTACACGTGCCACGGTCAGTTCCATATTCGATTGCCCTGAGCACAGCCACACATCCCCTACCAGAATATCTTTTACTATCACTTCATTCACCGTCATCTCATAAGGACCGCCAGCCTTCATAGCAGGAAGTATGACCACCCATCTGCCATTCTCATCAGTCTTTGCCGTGTATTTCTTCCTCTTAAAAGTTACCACTACATCTTCACCCGGTTCAGCTGTCCCCCATATCTTAATGGGCCTTTCACGTTGCAATACCATTCCATCCGAAAGAACAGAGGGGAGTTTAACCTTAGCTTCAGCCCATACAGAACATATACAGACCAATACTACCAATAAAGTAAATTTATATCTCATAATATTGTAATTTTCAACATTCCTACTCTTTTATCAAACTTTCAGGTGCTCCCAGGAAAGAAGGTTTCAACCCTCCCAGGTCAATCATGATTTTCTGCATAACAAGTGCCGGATCAAGCGGACGGATACGCAAAGTATGTCTCCCCTTCTTATCAAGTAAGTGTTTGGTTTGAGTAGTAATAATGTGCTCTGCCTGCAACTTACCAAGCTCACCTTTATAATCACTGTTGATATTGACTATCTGTTCTTCCCCACCATCCAAACTGACCGCATAACGCAATCCTTTATAATCATTGAAATTCAAAGTTGAAGAAAAACGGACGATAACTGTAGCATCCCCACTTTTCTCCGTTTCAAAATCATATTCCAAATACATATCTGCTCCCGGAACGGCTGTGGTAGGTAAAGTAGTGACAGCAGACAACGTACGCCCCAAATTTGGAATTGTAACCCAATTAGCAGATGTACTGTTAGCTGAACGGGTATAATGTTCCGCTTCAATAGATACATATCCATCCTTTTCTACAAATACAGGTGGCGCAGGAGCAATACGAGGTTCCGGAACAAAAGTAACTTTAGGCATAATATTATGTTTCGGATCGTTCCAGGATTTATATCCAATATGTGTCTGATCCATGATATGATTCCATTTGCCACCACTCATTATATGGTTATAGTGATAAGTCAATACAGAATCACGTTCAAAACACGCACGAGCCTTATCAGCCCATTTATTGGCTTGTACATTATTCTCCTCTGCCAGTTTGCGATTCATTGCTACGGCATAATACATATCATACAGGTTGGCACATGCCTGTATCGGAAAGAGTACCAGTTGGTCGAAAGTATCCCGGTAACCGGCAGGCATCAGATAGTAGAGTTTCAGGGCATCCAGGCTCAAAGCCGCATAATCATCTTTCACACGCCGCCACTCATCATAGTTTTCCAGGCTGTACGTTCTGTCATTCAGCATTTCAGGAGTAACTCTGCGGTTATATTTGGTATATGTATCTATAAGACGCGCCGCCTCTTCCGCATAATTGCCACCAAACTGCTGCTTGCAGAAGTCTACCGTATGCTGGAAAAGATTGTTTTCATTGAAACGTCCGGGATTCCAAGCCATGTCCAGGAAGAAGGTTATCGGATATTCCATAGGCTTCAAGTCACCCACGTTGACTACCCACAGTTCACGGACACCATATTCATAAGTCAGCATCATCTGTTCCCAGGTGCGCTGTATCTGGGTAATGTTGATCCACTTAGTATTACGGGGAGCTCCTACATAGTCGAAGTGATAATACATTCCATAACCGCCCTTACGGGGTTTAGCTTTCAAATCGGGCAACTTGCGCACATTTCCCCAATTATCGTCACACAACAGAAGGGTTACATCGTCGGGCACACGCATACCCTTATCATAATAATCCTGCACTTCTTTATAGAGCGCCCACACTTGCGGAGTTTCTTTCGCTTTCTTACCGGTCACTTTCTCTATAATCTTCCGCTGATCCTTCACTATATTCTGTAATAAGGAGATATTGGCATCCTCACTCATCGGTTCGTCACCATCACCGCGCATAGCTAGGGTAATCACTGCTTCCCAATCCTTACAACGCTCCATACCCTTCTGCCAGAAGTCACGCAGTACGGCGCCGTTCGTTGTATAATTCCATTCTCCGGTTCCACGGCGTTTCCAGTCCTTTTGAGCCTGTCCCATAGGTTCGTGGTGAGAAGTTCCCATCACAATTCCCATCTCATCAGCCAACGGACCGTTCATTGGATCATCGTCATAGAATGCACTGTTCCACATAGCCGGCCACATGAAGTTTCCTTTCAGGCGAAGCACCAGTTCAAAGACAGTCTCATAAAATTTGCTATTGAATCCACCGAAAGTATCGCCCGCCCAGTTTCCTAGACAGGGCCATTCATCATTCAGGAAAATACCACGGTATTTCACAGCCGGTTCACCATCTGTATATATACCTTCTTTAATAGATATAATATCGTGCTTTTCCACCGGAACATCCGCCCAGAAATACCAAGGTGATACTCCCATTTGCTGTGACAATTCATATATACCGTAAATAGTACCCCGCTTGTCACTACCTGCTATAACTACCGCCTCGTCCACGCCTTCCATCGGCTGTTTCACCATCTGGAGGATGTATTTCTCACGCTTTCCCTGCAAATCGGCAGCATTGATTTTTCCGGCCTTCAGCAGTTGTTTAATCCAGGAGCTATTCTCTATAGAACCGATTATCAACATACGATTGCCAGCTACAGAGTGAATAATCTCCGGAGTAATACCCGTTACTTTACCCGCATCTGTCTGCAAATTGGCCACAGCCCGTACTACTCCTTTGTCTTCCCGGGAGTCCACCAGTATTGGATACGCCTTTCCTTGCTGTATCCAGACAAATCCATTACTCTCATTTGTCACAAAACGCTCTGCCGCCGACAAAGATTGAGATAGCAACAAACTCACTAAGCAATAGAAAATCCAACTAAATTTTGTTTTCATGGCATGATACCTTTTGATTAATTTCTGTTTTGTACAAAGATAGGTCATTACGAAATATCAACCTATCCTCCATGTTTCCACTTACTATTGCCAATGTTACACTTGGGATTTTCATTTTACATAAACTTTTATTCATGTAACATTTGCCCGACAAACAACCATTATTACAAAAAAACGCTCTTTTCTGTGATTTATTTCATCCTTTCCAGACAAATAGGACAATATACAATTTTAATATTCATAAACATGAAACATCTATTTCGTAATTTATTGATTATAGCATTTGTCGTATGCTGTAACTTCCAACAGGCTCTTGCACAACAGATGCCTCCTATCCCCGTTGATCCTAATGTACGCATCGGAAAACTGGATAACGGCCTAACTTACTATATCCGCAAAAACAATCTCCCCGTCGAACGGGCAGACTTTTATATCGCCCAGAAAGTAGGTTCCATACAGGAAGAAGAGAACCAGCGTGGCCTCGCCCACTTCCTCGAACACATGTGTTTTAACGGAACTACCCACTTCCCGGGTGATGCCCTGAAACAATATCTGGAACGCATTGGAGTTAAGTTCGGTGAAAACCTGAATGCCTACACCTCAGTAGATGAAACCGTATATAATATTTCGAATGTACCTGTCAATACTCCGGGAGCCATCGATTCTTGTTTGTTAATTCTGCACGACTGGAGCAATGACCTGACTCTGGACCCGAAAGAGATTGATAAAGAACGTGGAGTCATCAACGAAGAATGGCGTACGCGCATGAGTGCAGTGCAACGTTTCCAGGAAAAGTTGCTCCCTGCTATGTTTGCCGGTACCAAGTATGCTACTTGTTTCCCCATCGGAACCATGGATGTAGTGATGAACTTCAAGCCGCAGACACTAAGAGATTATTATGAAAAGTGGTATCGTCCCGATTTGCAAGGTATAGTTGTGGTGGGAGACGTAGATGTAGATGCCATCGAAGCACAGATTAAGAAACTGTTTGCCGATGTTCCCGCACAACCCAATGCCGCCAAACGCGAATATTATCCGGTAAATGACAATAAAGAACCGATTGTGCTGATTGCCCGGGATAAGGAACAACCCCATATCCAAGCTATCATCTTTAACAAACACGAAGCAACTCCCGACTCAGAAAAAGGCAATATGGATTATCTGATACAAGACTATGCCATCGACCTCATCAATAACATGCTGAATGCCCGACTGAACGAACTGCTTCAAGCTGCCAACCCTCCATATATCTACGCAGGAACCTATGATGGAGATTTCTTCGTTGCAAAAACCAAACAAGCCTTTACCGGCATCGTTGTATGCAAAGAAGATGCAGTGGAAAACGGTATCACCACCCTGGTCCGCGAAATGGAACGTGCCCGCCAGTTTGGCTTCACTGAAAGCGAATACCAACGTGCCCGTGCCGAATATCTGCGCAATATGGAATCTGACTACAACGAACGTGATACACGTAGGAACGAGGAATATATTGATGAATATGTACGCCACTTCCTCGACAACGAACCCATACCGGGTATTGAAAACGAATATGCCATCATCAACCAGATAGCTCCGGCCATCCCCGTACAAGCATTGAATCAGATGATGCAGATGTTGATAACAGATACCAACCAGGTAGTCGCCATTTTCGGTCCCGAGAAGGAGGAGCTGAAAATGCCAACAGAAGAAGCCATCAAGAAGATTCTGAAAGATGTAAAAGCCGAAAAGCTGACTCCGTATGTAGACAAAGTATCAGACGAGCCCTTGATGAAAGAAGCCCCGAAGGGTGGAAAAATCATCTCCGAACAAAAAGATGATGTATTCGGCACTACCATGCTGACATTATCCAACGGAGTAAAAGTTATCATCAAGAAAACTGACTTCAAAGCTGATGAGATTACCATGAAGGGTGTAAGCCTAGGTGGAAGTTCACTGTTTCCCAACTCTGAAATCATCAACATCAACGGCCTCGATGCCGTTTCAGCAGGCGGTTTAGGCAATTTCAGCGCTGTAGACCTTGAAAAGGTATTGGCAGGCAAAAGGGCTTCCGTAAGTTACGGTATCGGTGATAAGACCGAAACAGTCAATGGCTACTGTTCTCCGAAAGACTTTGAAACGATGATGCAACTCACCTATCTGACATTTACCGCACCGCGCCGTGATGACGAAGCTTTTGCATCTTATAAGAACCGCAACAAAGCAGCATTACTGAACCAGGAAATGAACCCGAACGTTGCATTCAGCGACAGTATTACCTTTGCATTGCAAATGGGACATCCCCGTACTATCCGCATGAAGGCCGATATGATTGACAATATGGATTATAATAAAATCCTGGCAATGTACCAAGACCGTTACAAGGACGCCAGCGATTTTACCTTCATCCTCGTGGGTAATGTAGACGTTGAAAGTATGAAACCACTCATAGCCGAATATCTAGGAGCATTGCCTACCATCAACCGTAAAGAATCATTTAAGGATAACAAGATAGAATACCGTAAAGGTGTATATAAGAATGAGTTCGTCCGTGAACAAGAAACAGCTAAAGCCTCTAACTTCGTCAGTTTCATCGGTACGTGCAAATATGATTTAAAGAATTCCATTCTGCAGGACATGACTTGCCAGATTATGGATTTAGTTTATACCGAGAAAGTACGCGAAGATGAAGGCGGAACTTATGGGGTATATGTAGGTGGCAATCTCTCCAAATATCCGAATGAAATAGCTGGAATACAAATTGTTTTCGATACAGCACCTTCTAAAAGAGAGAAACTGATGAAAATCATCTTTGCCGAAATAGAACGCATATCCAAAGAGGGGCCGTCGGAAGCCAATCTTAACAAGGTGAAGGAGTTTATGTTGAAGAAGCACGCCGAAGACCTGAAAGAAAACAGCTACTGGATGGAAAGCATTGATGAATACTTGTTCACCGGAATGAATCCGATAAAAGACTATGAACAAACAGTCAACAGCATCACAGCTAAAGATATTCAGAAGTTTGCCGATGACTTGTTCAAACAGAAAAATGAAGTAGAAGTTTCAATGATTAGTCCGGATAAAGAATAATAATATATAGTAGTAATAAAGAAAGGCTGCACTGTGCTTGAAGCACGGTGCAGCCTTTCTTTATTAGCTTCTTTCTTTCGGGGCATGAGCAAAATGTGATAAAGTGATAGGGCGATAAAGTGATAACGGGATAACGCTCTGTGATATATAGCGCAGCCACTTTATCGCCCTATTACCCTACCACCTTATCACTCTTTTTCTTCCTTCCTTATCATTTTAAAGTGAATTACGGGAGTTAAGCCGCCACATCACCACTTTTATCTCTTTTCGCTGCGACGGTTAAGGAAAATTGTAGTAGGTACTTATTCTTTCCACCATGGAGAAAGTTGCTTTCCATCACGGGGAAACTTTCTTTCCACCATGGTGGAAAGAAAGAAACTCCACGGTGGAAAGAATAAACGTTCGGATGGAAAAGGCTAACCGTTGGAAGGGAAAAAGCATAGGAATGCCTAAGAAAGGAACAACGACACTACAATCCTGCACTACAAATCCCTTCCCCACCTGTTAGAAAAAGGCGGTTTCGACCTCAGTCTCCGTAAATGGGCAGAACTAGTCAGCCTGAAGACAAAAGAATAAAAAGAGCTCAAAGAGTTGTCCGCATTTTTACTTCTGAATATTTTTACATGTTTTTTACGGATAGCCTTTGCAGTTCAATAAAAAATACATAAATTGCCGTATTTAAAAACACGAAGGCTGTATTGCCCGATAATAGAAATAAAACTATGCAGTATGAGAAGGATGTGATTTACTCCCTGAAAGTAACCGGGACCATGATAACAAATGATTGTCATTATTATCTGATAGAAAATGAAGGAATCAAATACAAGGTGAAAATGCTGAAATTCCAGCACAAGCTACCGGTTCCCGATGAAGTGAAATGTATCGTTTATAGCTATGATGCCGATGACACTCCTCTCTTTGCACAACATAAAGGTGAAATATCACGCAAACTTTATACAGTCGGTAGCACTTACCCTTTCGTTGTGCAACAAAAGCCAGGTTATCAATCCGGACACCGCAATATCTATTATGGATATGATATGAATGGCATACGCGCCTTAATCCAGGTAGGAATAGGGAAAGAATTGACTATAGGAAGAAATGTCCGCTGCACGGTCAAGCATATCAATCCGGATGGAATCCTGGGCGTCGTTCCTGTCAACCAGGAAATGGACTGTGAAACCAATTTCATCACCTTCGAGCAATTGATGCATAACATCCATACCGAACAACTGCCAGCCTGCATTCAACTGGAAACACTACGTACCGACTCGACCGGAGATCCGAAAATACAGCAAGTGTTGAAACAATATGACAGTCACGAAGGAGAATGGCTACTGTCATTCCAGAGTATACTGCTTGCCAAAAGAGAAGAAAAAATAGAAAAAAAAGATTGGGAAGGAGTATGCGAATTAATACACTACCAACTTCTTATCACTGAATGGATACTCGAGGACTCCCTGTTCCTTACATTCTATTCGTCGTCCGTAGTTCAATCCCTGCGCGAAAAGGGAGAACGGGAAATATTTGTCTGCGAAGCAATACTAAAAGCCATAGAACTTATCCGGAGCAATACTGTGGATAATTTTCTAAAACATATATTCACAAAAATACGGACTTCGGGATATTTATCCGACCGAAGCCGGAAGACCGAATTACTGACTGCCTTGTTCCGGCTGGACGACACATTAGCTGATAAAAACATGTTTACCCTCACAGAGTTCTGCCAATATATAGCCTGCAACACTTCAACTACGGAAACTTCCTCCCTGACATCCATTATAGAACTAATCAAGAGGATGATAGAGAAAAACAGAGCAGTGCACGACGTTTCCCCCACTAAAATCATGCACTTACTGGCCATCTACCTGCTGCTTTGCTACAACCGCGAAGCACATACGGCAGTCTATCGCATCATGCTTTATCGCTATGCAGCTTTGGCAAGCCCTTCTTCCGCCGGGATTCTGACGGATAAGGCATTCGATGTATTGACACGGGCAAATCAATCTTACCGCCCGGAGTTTAGTTGGGAAGATGTCGTCCACTTCAAGCCTGAGCCATTCATTACTAAATTGCGCTCATTCATGACGGATACATCTGATGATAAAGACAAGCTGATAGCCCAACATATCACACAAGGAGGACGGATACTGTTACGTAATGGAAAGTTCGGGCTCTATGCCGGTTGCAATCCGGGTGCACTGCTACCCGAACACCAGAAGGTGACGGAGATGGTGTCCGTATTCGACGACAGGATTAGTGTATATGCAAAGAAAGACATCAAACCGAAAGCAAATGAAGCACAAAATGTTTTTGTATTAAAAAATCTCTGGGGAGAGCTGTCAGGACAGCTATCCGGACACATAACGGCATCTACCAAAAAGACACCGGAAAAGATTCTTCCTACGGAGGGAACGCGTGTCAGGATCACGCTGAAAGCATTCAATCCACGTTTTCCACTGATGATGTTTGCAGAAGTAACAGAACCGGGATACGAAGGAACCGGTGCACTACTGGCCAATGAAGTAACCCGTAGCCATATCCACAGCATGGACGGAATTTTTTATGAAGGAGATACCTTTGAAGCCACTGTATCGAAAGTCGGGCAGAATGGGCGTCTGACATTCAGCATCCTCCGGGAGTTGTTTGAATTTGTAACGGGGACAATCAAATACGGTCATCGTGTATATGCCAGGCTGATGCGAATCTCCAAAGGAACAGGTGTATGGGTATGTGAGGAAGGATACACACTGTTCACACCGGGCGCAACACCCTATCCTGAAGTAGGTACGGTAGCCCTGCTGGAAGTGAGGGGCATCAATGATGCAGGATACATCAATGCCACCTGTATAGAAAAATCCGATAAAGAGATAGAAGAAACTGAGGCTCTGGCTAAATTAGTCAGCGAATATATCAATTTCTGTTCTCCACAGGATGAAAAAACCGAAGAGGAAGAGGGCAATTTCGGACCAGTCTTCACAGACGAGGATGCAATGCTGACCGGAGAGCAGTTATCGCTCCCCCTGATGTGCGAATTACCTTGGCTACTGGCAGTGACAGCATCCGTCGAAAAGTCGCTGGTGAAACGTTACAACCTGCTGGGAACAGCTTATCTGCTGGCCGGAATGCTCAATGATTCAACCTTAAGCGAGTATCTGGCGCTGCAAATGAATTATGAGGAAAACATCTACAGTTTTGCCACCCATAACGGGCAGGCACGATGGACGCATTTTTCGCGTATAGATGACGCTGCGGTTTCACGCTATCCTTCACTTCGTCCTAAAAAAGAAATGCTACAAATTCTCAGTTTGTTCTATACCCATAACTTCGCCCCGGAGCTTGCAGTAGGCATTGCAACCACCAAAGATGAAAACAAAGAGCGTATAGTCCGGTTGGTACTGGCCCATACTCTTTTACTCAACTCCTTACCGGCGGGCACATTAATCCCTTTGCGCAATGAACTCCTGCAACGCATAGGCGCCGGAGAATTTGCATTGCCCGATGAGCCGGCGGCAAAATCCCCCTCTGCAACAGAACACGAAGACATTCCCCACATGGGTAGGGAGAATGATAAAGTAGAATTTAAATCATCCGTGGTATATCCCGCCGGACGTACCGTACCCGACATGAAATGGCAATCGGAAATTATACTGCACACCATTGCAGGCTTCCTTAATGCCGCCGGCGGCACACTCTATATCGGCGTATCCGATGCAGGAGCCATAATTGGTCTGAAGGAGGACTACACCTACATGGTATGCGATTCAGATGCCTACGAACGCTTCATCCGCCAACGCATCATAGCAACAATGGGAAAGGACATCAACAGTATCATTAAAATCGATTTTCCCCGATATGGCAACCGCGAAATATGCTGCGTTACAGTGCCTTGTTATGGCAAACTGATTGAACTGAAAGGAGTGATATGGCAAAGGCAAGGCAATTCGACGGTAATGCTCGACGGCAATGCCCTGACCAAGCAGAAGAAAAGGAAAAATGAGATGTTACAGGCAGAACTTAACCAGATTGCGGAAAAGGAAATAGAGCTAATCAACGAAAGCCTGTTGCAAACCGGAGAAACACAGACAGCAGTTGCCGCCGCCTTTGCAGCCAGTCTGGAAAAGAAGAAAAAGAAAGTGGAAACCGTACCGGGAAAGGCTATGATACAAACATCTCTGATACGCACCAATGCGTTGACGGAAAAAGAAGATGGTACACAGATAGTATCCTATCTGTCACTGCTTAATAATGGCGGATATCTATTGAAAGACGGATACTCACATATAGACAATGCCATACTCACATTGGGAATCAGGAAAGAGGAAATCGACGGTGCACTGCTCCTCTGCTACGAGAACGGTTATGTCAACCGTGTTCCGTTGAAAATCTTATTGCAGAAGAAGCGTGATTATGTTTATAAGAATGGTGTGAACAGAGATTCACATTTAATATTCGCTACCATTGAAAATGGTGAACCGCACGTCCTGGTACGTACCGCCAAACAAAAGAATGAATACCTGAAAATGTTTCCCGTTGCCAAAATAAAGCAGAATATGGATCTGGCTTTAAAAGGAACTCCGCTTTTCTCTTATGATTTCGGAAAGGTAATTGCCTGGGAAGTGATACCGGAAATGGAATCAGAAAAGCTACAAAAGCTCTATAATGACAATCTGGCACATCAAGGGTATGCCATTACATCCGAAGCCGTATCTAAAGAAAGGGAACTATTACGAATAATGGGATGGAATATTGAGAATTAATGATTTACCTGTATAGCACAGGAGGTATGGACATAAAAAAAGGAGTACCGCTGTACTCCAACCTTTGTTAACCTTAAATCTAATACTATGAAAAACACAGTGCAAAGGTACGGACTTTTCTGACTTTTGCAAGCTCCGTGTGCGAAAACAGTGTATTTATAACACCCTTTAAGAAAATCTTCTTCGTTTTTCACTTCCTTTTTCATATCTTTGTTCAAAAGCGAAGACTAGTTACATCTTAGCACTAAAAATAAGCAAGCTTATTTTGCATTGCTTTTGGATTACATTATCTTTGTAGAAAAATAATTAAAACGACTTATGCCTGACTATGATTTGATAGCTATATTAGGTCCTACCGCTTCCGGAAAAACTCCTTTTGCCGCGGCACTGGCAAATGTTCTTGACACCGAAATCATCAGTGCGGATTCCCGGCAAATCTACCGTGGCATGGATCTTGGTACGGGTAAAGACCTCATTGACTACACCGTAAATGGAAAACAAATCCCTTATCATCTGATTGATATTGCCGATCCAGGGTACAAATACAATGTTTTCGAATATCAACGTGATTTTCTGACAGCTTACGAGACTATTAAACAAAAAGGGAAATTACCCGTTTTGTGTGGAGGTACAGGGTTATACTTAGAGTCCGTATTGAAAGGATATAAGTTGCTCCCCGTTCCCGAAAATCCGGAACTGCGTGCACAGCTGGCTGATAAGTCTTTGGAAGAATTAACCGGGATACTGCAACAGTATAAGACCTTGCACAACACAACGGATGTGGATACGGCCAAGCGTGCTATCCGTGCTATTGAAATTGAAGAATATTACGCACATACACCGGTAGACGAGCGTACATTCCCCCTACTGAACAGCCTCATCATCGGTGTGGATATAGACCGGGAATTACGTCGCGAAAAGATATCCCGCCGACTGCGCCAACGTCTGGATGAAGGAATGGTGGATGAAGTGCGCCGGCTGATAGAGCAAGGCATTCAACCGGATGACTTGATTTATTACGGCCTGGAGTACAAGTATCTGACGCTCTACGTCATTGGCAAGCTGACTTACGAAGAGATGTACCGGGAACTGGAAATCGCCATTCACCAGTTTGCCAAACGACAGATGACCTGGTTCCGGGGGATGGAACGCCGCGGATTCACCATTCACTGGATGGATGCCGGGCTGCCGATGGAAGAAAAGATTGCTTTTGTACAAACGAAACTCAAAGGGAATTAGTATCTTTGGAGCAGCAAAGACGAAGCCTGGGAGGGTAACTAATGATTATGTAGGACTTTACTAAGAGATAACAATATGAGCGTAGAACCCGAAAAGTGGGGAGTGATATATAACCCCAAAGCCGGCACACGAAAAGTGCAGAAACGGTGGAAAGAAATAAAAGAATATATGGACAGCAAAGGCGTGTCTTATGACTACGTGCAGTCCGAGGGGTTCGGATCAGTGGAACGTTTGGCCGGTATTCTTGCCAATAACGGATACCGCACAATTGTCATTGTAGGTGGTGACGGTGCACTGAATGATGCGATTAACGGCATTATGTCGTCCAATGCGGAAGATAAAAGAGAAATCGCCATAGGCATCATTCCGAACGGTATCGGGAATGACTTTGCCAAATACTGGGAAATGACCTCGGAATACAAAGATGCGGTGGATTGTATCATAAACAACCGTCGCCGGAAAATCGATGTCGGCTTCTGCAATTATTACGACGGCGAGAAACACGTTACCCGCTATTTCCTCAATGCCATCAATATCGGTTTAGGAGCCCGTATTGTGAAAATCAGCGACCAGACCAAACGTTTCTGGGGAGTGAAATTCTTGTCTTATCTCATGGCACTCATTTCGCTTTTCTTTGAACGCAAGCTTTACCGGATGCATCTTAAAATAAACGGAGAACATATCCGCGGACGTATCATGACGGTTTGCATCGGTAGTGCATGGGGATATGGACAAGTTCCCAGTGCCGTTCCCTACAATGGCTGGCTCGATGTATCCGTGATCTACCGCCCGGAATTGCTACAACTTGTATCAGGCTTGTGGATGTTACTTCAAGGACGCATATTAAACCATAAAGTCGTAATGCCTTACAGGACACAGAAAGTGAAAGTACTGCGTGCACAAAATGCCTCTGTCGATCTGGATGGACGCCTCCTCGACAGACACTTCCCATTGGACATCGGCATCATGCATGAGGCAATCACCTTGATTATACCCAACTAAAATAAACGATTAACGTAAACACCAAATACTTATGTTAGAATTAAAAAATAACCCTGCCGGAAATTTCTTTTTATTGGCAGGTCCTTGTGTGATTGAAGGGGAAGAAATGGCAATGCGCATTGCCGAACGTGTGGTAAATATCACTGAGAAACTACAGATTCCCTACGTCTTTAAAGGTTCTTATCGCAAGGCAAACCGTTCACGCCTGGACTCATTTACAGGAATAGGTGATGAAAAAGCGCTGAAAGTATTGCAGAAAGTACATGATACGTTTGGCGTACCCACAGTTACAGATATTCATTCTGCCGAGGAGGCTGCCATGGCTGCCGAATACGTGGACGTACTACAGATTCCGGCATTTCTTTGCCGTCAGACGGACATTCTGATAGCTGCCGCAAAGACAGGAAAGGTAGTAAATATTAAAAAAGGACAGTTCCTCTCCCCTCTTGCCATGCGCTTCGCTGCAGAAAAGGTAGTGGAAGCCGGCAATAAGGAGGTAATGATCACCGAACGTGGAACGACTTTCGGATACCAGGACCTCGTCGTAGACTATCGTGGAATACCGGAGATGCAAACTTTCGGTTATCCGGTTATTCTGGACGTCACCCACTCGCTGCAACAACCTAATCAGACAAGCGGAGTTACAGGCGGTATGCCACAGCTCATTGAAACTGTAGCCAAAGCCGGTATTGCCGTAGGTGCCGACGGATTGTTTATTGAAACACATGAGCATCCCGAAATAGCTAAGAGCGATGGTGCCAACATGCTGAAGCTGGATCTGCTGGAAGGATTGCTGACAAAGTTAGTACGGATAAGAGAGGCTATAAAAGGATAAGTTCACTCTTGTAAAGTACACTGAGATAAATGGGAATTTAGCAAGTTTTGCCGCTAGATTCCCATTTGTGTAAAAAAACAATCCTCCTCTTGTGATTTCTTTTTCCGTCTTTCGACAAATAGAGCAAGAAACAATTTTAATATTCATTCATATGAAACATTCATTTCGTAGTTTATTGGTGGTAGCATTCGTTTTATGCACCAGTTTCCAACAAGCGGTAGCACAACAAATGCAGTTTCCGCCTCTTCCCGTGGACAAGAATGTCCGTATCGGCCAATTAGACAATGGCCTGACGTATTACATCCGTCATAACAAATTACCCGAAAACCGGGCTGAATTCTATATTGCCCAGAAAGTAGGTTCCATCCTTGAAGAGCCGCAACAACGTGGCCTTGCTCACTTTCTGGAGCACATGGCTTTCAATGGCACAAAGAATTTCCCCGGCGACGACAAAGGTCTCGGCGTTATCCCCTGGTGTGAAACTGTGGGTATCAAATTTGGAACAAACTTAAATGCCTATACCAGCATAGACGAAACCGTCTATAATATCAGCAATGCCCCGATAGACCGTGCCGGTGTATTGGACTCTTGTTTGCTGGTTCTGCACGACTGGTCCAACTACATTCTGCTCAAAGATGACGAGATAGACAAAGAACGTGGAGTGATCCGTGAAGAGTGGCGTAGCCGTAACAGTGGTATGCTGCGCGTCTATACCGACCTGCTTCCCACTATATATCTGGGCGACAAATACGCAGATTGTATGCCTATCGGCTCTATCGATGTAATCAATAACTTCCCCTACAAAGATATCCGTGACTATTACCACAAATGGTACCGTCCCGATTTGCAAGGTATCGTCATCGTAGGCGACATTGATGTAGACGCTGTAGAAGCCAAACTGAAAACAATATTTGCCGACGTACAGAAAGCGGTAAATCCCGCAGAGCGTGTTTATTATCCTGTTGCCGATAATAAGGAACCTATCGTAGCCATCGGTACGGATAAAGAAGTAGACGATCCGTCTATCGAAGTTTACTTCAAGCAAGATGCAACTCCCGATTCAGAAAAGAACAACGTAGGTTATCTGGCTTCCCAGTATATGACAAGCATGATCACCAGTATGCTGAACGCACGTCTGAGTGAACTGACCCAGAGCGCTAATCCGCCGTTTACCCGTGCATATAGCAGTTATGGTAATTTCTTTGTAGCGAAAACGAAAGAAGCACTCAACCTCTCTGCTTCAAGTAAAGCAGACGGCATCGAAAAAGCCTTGAAAGTCCTGTTACAGGAAGCAGAACGCGCCCGTCGTTTCGGTTTCACAGAGTCTGAATATGCCCGTGCCCGCGCTAACTATCTGCAACGTCTGGAATCTGCATACAATGAGCGTGAGAAGACCAAACACGGTTCTTATGTACGTGAGTATGTACGTAACTTCCTGGATGCCGAACCTATCCCCGGTATTGAAACAGAATATGCCATGATGAACCAGTTAGCTCCTAACCTCCCGGTACAGGCTATAAACATGGCAATCCAGCAACTCGTTCCGGACAGCAACCAAGTAGTTATCATTGCCGGTCCTGAAAAAGAAGGATTAAAATATCCGCAGAAAGAAGAAGTTATTGCTCTGCTGAAAGGCATGAAGAGTCTCGATCTGCAACCGTATGTCGACAAGGTTTCTGATGAACCTCTGATGAAAGAAGCACCGAAAGGCGGCAAAATCGTATCTGAGAAAGAAGGTGAAATCTATGGTAGTACAAAACTTGTTCTGTCCAACGGTGTAACTGTTTACGTCAAGAAAACCGATTTCAAGGCAGATGAGATCCGCATGAAAGGAACTAGTCTGGGTGGCAAATCTCTTTTCCCCGATAAGGATGCACTGAACTTTGCCGTTATGGACAATGTGGTTGCTGTAGGTGGTTTGGGTAACTTCAGTCAGGTAGACCTTACAAAGGTATTGGCCGGAAAGAAAGTTTCTGTTCGTGCCGGACTGGGTGCCACTACTGAAAATGTATTCGGAACTTGTTCTCCAAAGGACTTCGAGACCATGATGCAGTTGACCTATCTCACATTCACCGCTCCCCGCAAGGACATGGAAGCATTCGAGTCTTATAAGAACCGTACAAAGGCTGAACTGGAAAGTGCACAGGCTAATCCGCTTTCTTCCATCAACGACACATTGCAGAAAGCTATGTACAACAACCACCCGCGCGTGGTAATAATGAAACCGGAAATGGTAGATCAGATCGACTATGACCGTATTCTGGAAATGTACAATGACCGCTTCAAAGATGCCAGCGACTTTACATTCTATTTCGTTGGAAACATTGACCTAGAAACAGCCAAGCCGCTGATTGCAGAATATCTGGGCGCATTGCCTGCCATCAATCGTAAAGAGACTTTCAAGGATACCAAGATGGAGATCCGCAAAGGTACATACAAGAACGAATTTGCCAAAGAGCAACAAACTCCGACGGCAACTATCGTATTCCTGTATACCGGAAAAACTCCTTATACATTGAAGAATGAAATTCTGTTGAGCTATATGACTCAGGTGCTGAACATGGTTTATACTGAAGAAGTACGCGAAAAAGAAGGTGGTACATACGGTGTAAATTGCATGGGTAGCTTACAGAAATATCCGAAAGAACAATTGCTGATGCAGATTGTCTTCCAGACCGATCCTGAGAAGAAAGATAAACTGGCCGGTATCGTAGTAGACGAGCTGAAGAAACTGGCAGCAGAAGGACCGTCTGATGTACATTTGCAGAAGGTGAAAGAGTACATGTTGAAAAAATATGCCGATAACCAAAAGGAAAATGCATACTGGCTGAACAACCTGAACGATTACTTCTACTATAATATGGATATGACGCAAGGATATACAGATATCGTAAACAGCATCACTGCCAAAGATATCCAGAAGTTTGCAGCAGACTTGCTGAAACAAGGTAATGAGATCGAGGTAACGATGACGGTACCTAAGAAGTGATAATAGCAAGTGATTAGTGATAAGAACCGTATGTTCACTTATCACTAATCACTGCCTCCTTAATCACCAATTAATCACTAACGACTAATCACTAAAGACATGAATCTATTTCTTGAGCTACGTAAACATGGAAAGTTAGCAGAAAAGCGGCATCCGATGTACGAGAAGAGCAAGTTCGGAAAGTTTTGGATGTACTTCATGAGTGTGTTCTGGGCAGCTTATCTCATATTCTTCGGAACAACTTTCGCCTTTGCTTTCGATGGTGGAGCCAGAGAAGCCTACCATGTAATGAACAGCGGACTCATATTTGTGCTCGCCCTCGACTTTCTTCTGCGCTTACCTTTCCTGAAGACACCTACACAGGAAGTCAAACCCTACTTACTGCTTCCCGTAAAACGGAGTCGTCTGATTGACTTCCTTCTCCTGCGTTCCGGGCTTAACAGCTTCAATCTGCTCTGGCTCTTCCTGTTTGTCCCATTTGCCATCATCACAGTTACTAAGTTTTATGGAGTGGCAGGTGTGTTGACTTATTGTATTGGTATCTGGCTACTCATCGTATTCAATAATTACTGGTATTTATTGTGCCGTACGTTGATGGACGAACGCATCTGGTGGTTCCTTCTACCGGTAGCCCTATATGGTGGTATTGCTGCTGCACTTTTCATTCCGGACAACAGCCCAATATTTGCCTTTTCAGTCAATTTGGGTGAAGGATTCATCACCGGAAATATACTGACGTTTATCGGAGTTTTGGTAGCCATTGCTATCATGTGGTTCATTAACAGGAGTATCATGCAAAGATTAGTCTATAACGAACTAAACAAGGTAGAAGATACAACCGTACAAGTAAAGACTGTATCAGAATATAAGTTCCTGGATCGTTATGGTGAAATCGGTGAATATATCCGGTTAGAGTTGAAGCTGTTGCTTCGTAATAAAGTCTGCAAAAAATCACTCTATAACATCACTGCTGTAGTATTAGCTTTTAGCCTCATTATCAGTTTTTCTGATCTTTATGAGGGAGGGGCACGCGACTTCTTCGTGCTTTACAACTATATCATCTTCGGTATTCTGTTCCTCTCGCCTCTAATGAGCTACGAAGGCAACTACATTGACGGGCTAATGAGTCGTAAAGAATCCATCTATTCGTTACTACGTGCTAAATATATTTTATATAGTCTGGCTCTGATCATTCCGTTTATACTGATGATCCCCGGTATGGTGACAGGTAGGGTATCTGTTTTGCAATGTATCTCATGGCTTGTATTTGTTCCAGGCTGCGTCTATTTCTGCATGTTCCAACTGGCAGTGTACAATAACAAGACCCTCAATCTGAATGCCAAAATGACCGGTCGCCAAAACGTGGGAACAGGATTACAGAATCTTATTTCAGCTGGTGCATTCGGTGTGCCCCTACTACTGATGTTCGGGTTAAAGGTAACGGTTGGCAAAGAAGCTACACCATGGGTACTTATAGGTATCGGTCTTGTATTTATCCTAACTTCAAGATGGTGGTTAAGAAATGTATACCATCGCTTCATGAAGCGCCGGTATAAGAATATGGAAGGATTTCACGATAGTAGACAAAAATAATTACGAATATGATAGAGATAAACAATCTTCAAAAAAACTTCGGCCAAAAGAAAGCCGTAGATATTGAGAAATATGTCATAGAACAAGGTGACATGCTGGGTTTGGTAGGTAACAACGGAGCCGGTAAAACCACTCTTTTCCGCCTGATGCTGGACTTACTCCAAGCAGATCAAGGCAATGTAACCATTAATAATATCGATGTATCCAAAAGCGAAGACTGGAAACAATTCACCGGCGCTTTCATCGATGATGGCTTCCTGATCGATTACCTTACTCCCGAAGAGTATTTCTACTTCATTGGTAAAATGTACGATCTGAAGAAAGAAGAAGTAGATGAACGCCTGCTTCCGTTCGAACGATTCATGAATAACGAGGTTATCGGACAAAAGAAGTTCATCCGTAACTTCTCTGCCGGAAACAAGCAGAAAATCGGTATTATTTCCGCTATGTTGCATCATCCGCAATTGTTGATTCTGGACGAACCGTTCAACTTTCTTGATCCGAGTTCACAATCCATCATCAAGCACCTGTTGAAGAAGTATAATGAAGATCACCATGCCACGGTCATCATTTCAAGCCACAACCTGAACCATACAGTAGACGTATGTCCTCGCATTGCTTTGCTGGAAAATGGTGTCATCATCCGTGACATACAAAATGAACATAACTCAGCAGAGAAAGAACTTGAAGACTACTTCAATATCAGAGTTGAAGAAGAAATTGAGGAAGAACTGGCAGAAACAGTGATTGAAGAGACACCTCTTCAGGAAACAATCATTGAAGAAACTATTGCAGAGGAACCTATTACTGAAGAGCCTTCTGCTCAACCGGAAAAGAAAGAAAAACAGGAATGAAAAAATACTTCTTATATATAGTTGCCCTCATCGGATTGACATTCAGTTTAAGCTCATGCCATACATCAGCGCCCCGGCTCAATTACAAGGCACTGGCAAAAGCTTCTGTCCGCATGGGTGTTGACATAAATATGGAAGATAACCACAAATTGTACATTGCCTCTGCGGAGTGGATGGGTGTCCGCTACCGCGCAGGCGGTGACAACAAGCACGGAGTAGATTGTTCCGGACTGGTATCGCAACTCTATAAAGAAGTATATAATATCCGTTTGGCCAGAAGCACCGATGGTCTGCTTAAAGAAAGCAACAAAGTCTCCCGCCGCAATTTGCGTGAGGGAGATTTGGTGTTTTTCACCAGCCGTGCATCCAAGAAGAAAGTGGCACACGTGGGTATCTACCTCAAAAACGGGAAGTTTATTCATGCAAGTACCAGCAAAGGAGTTATTGTCAGTAGCCTCAACGAACAATACTATACACAATACTGGCTTTGCGGCGGCAGAGTAAAATAAGAATCTTTTTTCTTCCCCTGTGATTTTTCCTTTCCCTCCCCGACTTATAGTTCAAATGAAACTTTAAAAAGGAAAAACGATGAAAAAGATTTTAAGTATCCTTCTCTTTATCAGCCTTGCGCTGAACAGCAACGCACAATTACTTTGGAAAATTTCCGGTAACGGACAAGAAAAACCCTCATACATTTTAGGTACCCACCATCTGGCACCTCTCAGCATCAAAGATAGCATTGCCGGATTGCCACAAGCCGTAGAAGGTACTACTCAGGTATACGGAGAAGTAGTCATGTCCGATATGATGTCACCCGAGTTTATGCAGGTGATGCAACAAAGTATGATGATGGCAGGCGACACCACTCTCCAGAAACTTTTTACCCCGGAACAATATGAAGTAGTAGGCAAGGTAGTGAAAGAGAACCTGATGGCAGATATAGCCATGTTGGGCAAATTAAAACCCGCTGCCATTACCCAACAACTGACCTTGATATTATGCATGAAGCATCTGGGTGGTTTCAATCCACAGGAGCAATTAGATACTTACTTCCAGCAGCAAGCATTGCAAAGTGGCAAGAAGGTAGGTGGTTTGGAAACCCCGCAATCCCAGTTAGATATGCTCTTTAAAGGTCAGACTCTACAGCGTCAGGCAAACTTACTCTATTGCCTCGTAAGTGACATAGATAAAGCTATGGAACAAACTAAACGTCTCAACAATGCATACAAGACTCAGAACCTGGATGAAATGCTGAAGCTGATGGAAGAACGTGATGGTAACTCGTGCGATCCGCAACCGGGCGAAATGGAAGCCCTGCTGGATAACCGTAACAAAGCATGGATTGAAAAAATGCCTGCTCTCATGAAGGATGCTCCCACCCTCTTTGTTGTTGGTGCAGGCCACCTGCCGGGAACTAACGGAGTCCTGAATCTGCTGAAACAGCAGGGATATACTGTAGAACCTATGAAATAAAAAACTATGAATTCTCTCTTTACTCACATTTTCTGAAAACAAAGAAAATGCAAGATATCGGGTGATTGCAAGTGATTTGTGGTCACCCGCTTTTATAAAAAAGGGCACATCAGGAAATACTCCCAACATACCCTCTAATCTTAGTATATGTTCATCATCACATATTCATCGCATTGGCTCCTAAAGCTCCCAACACCGCTGATGCTACAGCGATTACAATTTTTAAAATCTTATCCCAAACCGTCTTTTTCATAATAGTTACTTCGTGTTTCAATAATTAATAGACTGCGCAGCCTTTCATTCTTAATTCTTTAATTTCTAAAGTCCCAGCTTTAGCCCCTATCCCAGAGGATCATCTTCAATACCTCCGTCTCCATCGGAACCGCCTCCGTTACCATCATCCTTACCATCATCGACAGAAGCATCCTTACCTGTCCACTTCTCAAATTCAACGCCCTGCCACAAAGCTCGGGTAGTTCCCAGAGCAGCCGGACGTGTATATTCAGGAGTAAACATAAAATGTAATGACGTCACCTGATTCGGACTCACATCCTTCTCTGCATCCACACCCTTTCCACGTGTTCGTGCAATCACTGTAAATGTTCCCAAGCCATCCAGACGAACTGTACGGCTATTCAGCAACTGCAAGCGCATCACCGACATCAGATTTCTGACCACATTATGTACATCACCCGGTGTTGCCGAACACTTTTCAGCTACCATTTCTCCCAACTGCTGCAGATTAACAGCTCTTCCCACTTTCTTCAATGCTAAATGCCACTGCTTAACACCCTCTTTCGTTTTCAATTGCGATTGTCTCGCATAATACAATAAAGGCATAATCTTCCTCCTTTTGGTTTTAAATTCAACTTCATTTTTATTAGTTTTGTGTTGATCAACAGTGCAAAGGTGAGGATATTACCGGGTATAAACAAAAAAACAGCCCACTAGGAGCTGTTTTCTAATATAAATATATAATCAATTGATCTTAAGCATTTTGATGTAATCGGAAGTATTTCCTCATAAACCATACATATATAAAACTAAGTAATAGAACAGTGCATAACAAAAATATATAGCCATGATCCCCAAAATCTATATATCCTATTATTACAACAGCTTGTACTAGCATATAGATCAATGATACTACCACATGAGGTATTTTCAACTCATTCGCCATCAACTGATACATGTGCTTTCGGTGGGGTAAACCTATATTTTCATGAAGCATCAAACGGTGAATGATAGTCAAAACACTATCAACGCCATAAACTACCAATAGGATTATCCAACTGAAATCTTCTGTCTGAATAATTAGCTTCCCAATCAGGAAAAGAAGAATAAAGGCAATACTCACAGAACCAGCATCACCGGCAAAACACTTTGCTTTTTTACGGAAATTGAAGAAACAAAATACTAATACAGAACAAAAAACTGTATAAATCAAAGCAGGCTCTACAAATGTAACAATTTCGGAGTTGACATAAGCCAAAGTAGCTAATATTATCAATGAATAACCACCGGTAATGCCATTTATTCCATCCATAAAATTATAAGCATTGATAATTCCTGTACAAATAATCAATGCAATGATAATCCACCACCAAGACAAAGAAAACAATCCCAACTGATAGAACATCAATACTATAGCTAAAAAATGGAAAAGTAAACGCAATTTCTGAGAAATGGAACACACATCATCTACAAAACTAATGAATGTGATAAAGGTCAATGCAAGTATAAAATATGGATACTCAAAGCCACTTATCAGGAAATAAGCTAATGCACCAAAATAAAAGATAACTCCGCCTCCCCTCAAAGTAATTTTTGTATGAGAACTACGTTCATTCGGCTTATCAATGATATTACATCTATCAGCTATCCTAAAATAAAAAAGTTCTGCCACAAATAGCAGAACAAAAACTATTAAATAATACATCAATCGTTTCTATTTATCCAATAAAACCAGAACTGAATACAAGCGAATAAAAAAGAGAAAACACCAGTTACAGCTATAATAATCCAGAAATATAAACTCATTCTATCCTAAAATTTTCTAATACATTGGTTGACTTCCATCCCAACTCACGTATCACTTTCTCATTGCTAAAAGTTAAAGATCTCGTGATTTTCATTAGCTTCAAGGAATTGATTGGGGCTTTCTTTCCTAGACAATCACCTATTAAAGCCATACTTTTAGCCACCCAATATGGGATCGATAATGGCAAATTCTTATTCAATTGCTTGCAAATAATTGTTTCAAGTTCTCTAAAAGTAGGTTGATGGCTATCACACACATTATAAATACCACCTTTTTCTACTAATAGAGGAACTAGTTTTGCAATATCCTGAACCATCAACACACTTTTCCTAGCCTGGCTTCCTGCAATACTGAGGTATTTTCCGCTACGGATACCTTGAATCATAGATCCCAGATTTCCCGGAGGATAGGGACCAGCAATCAAGGAAGGACGAATGATACCTAAAATGACATTATGCTTATAACACCATTTCTGTAGATATTCCTCCGCAAGACGTTTACTCATGGCATAAGGAGTAACTCCATTCAAAGGATGCTCTTCCGTAATATTCTCACCAAAATCACAACCATAAACAGCAACTGTAGAAATAAAAATAAAAACTCGCGGTACCCCCCCCTGTTCTAATGCAGTACAAAGATTCTTTGTTCCTTGTAGATTCACATCAAAGAACACCTGTCTTTCCACTTCAGTTTTAGGTACAAAATGAGCCTTTCCGGCAGCATGCAACACAATATCATACCGCTCACGTAGCTTCGGAATCTCCTTTGCTATATTTACGACATAATCATCCTGTGGCAACAAGCCCATAGTCACAACGTCATATACCTCCTCCAAAAGGGGACGCACGTTATTACCTAAAAATCCTGAGGCTCCTGTGAATAAAAGTTTCATGAAAAAAATAAAAAATTAGTTAACATCCATTTTTACCGTATCATATATGGATAGCCGCCAGAAAGCAGTTTTCCATTAAATAAGCTCAAAAAAGGAACTGATTTTTAAAGTTGATTATTACCCAGTCCGATAGGTATCATCTGGAAAAACATTTTAAAATATTGCAAGGCAGCCCCCTGCATCTTGCAAGTGGGGATGATGGCATGGTAGACTGCTAAGACTCAGGCCATCCTACCACTGCCAAAGAATAGGGAGTTCTTACGCTCACTCGACAAGGGGCGTATGAAGCACTTGGCAATAGAATTGTCGATCGTATAAGAACCATCTATAACGTAAGCAAAGAGTTGAGTCCAGAAGGAATTCAAGTAACTCGGAGCATTCTCTATCAGGTCACCTTTTAGGGGATGTACGTCAGATAACATTACATCTAACTTGCTGCACAATTATATAATTATCTCTTTAGTCTTTACAAGTATCTGTTCTGAACTTGACGTGCCATTCTTATATCCGGCTTCCAAATGATATAACTCTTCAAAAACATCCAGAAAAAAAATCAGTATCCTTATCTCCGTCCTGCTCGGAAGCATATTCAAATTTTACCCGGGCACAAGCTAGACAATAAAGATAACCAGTATACAACAATTCATCATCCGAATACATTTACACATTGTAACCGTCCGAATGAGGGTCTTAAGTTGCCTCTCGCCAAGGATATGTCGCAAAGTATCTCTGCCGCGTGAACCATCCTCATAACAGTATTAGCACCTTGGAAGCCTTCTTCACAAGACAGCAGGTATACTTCTTTTTACAGCTGTCTTCAACCTTTTAATGATCGAACCTTCAAGAAGAAAGACTACATCCTTTCAATCAATAGAATAAATAAATTCGCCACCTCCATGGACCACTTGCATAAACTTGTAACCGGCAATGTTCATATAGAATCCTTTACGCACATCATTCACCATAGCACCAAGATTTCTAGGATATCCCCTATCAGCAAGGAGTGACGAACAGAGAAGCCTCAATACTATATTGGGCTTCTAGCACCACTCTGTCAGTCACCTCATATATCTTATCCAACATCGGATGAACAGCTTTACTCAAGAATCCTGTACAACCGATAAGGAGTAATTTCTCCATTATCTTTAGCGAAATAGCGCTTTCAATTCTTTAATCCGAAAATTTTCCTTAAATATTTATTAGTCTTTCTAGGAAACAAAAGCACCAATAGTAATTTGACTTTTTCTTTAATTGAGACAGATTTATTTGTTAGGTAGAAAACTGCCTCATTCTTGAGTTCTGACTTCACTTTGTTATAGTAAGTTTGGTTTATATCATCTAAAGTTAGAGTACAAATACTCAACATTGTAAAAATTAAATAAACCCTTATGCCATTTATTAAATTGGGATATTTTTTTTGACACAAATTACGCCAGTTTTTAATTTGATCAATCATATTTAGTCTATTTGGATTAAAACCTGAACGTACAAGACTTACTCCCTCTTGACTATAATAATACATTGGTGTGTCTGTATGCATTATTTTATGTGCATTTATTATCACATATGGAGTGAATGCCATATCCTCCCCAAATCTATTTCCTTCGGGGAACCGTAGAGAACCTATTACCGATTTTTTATAAATTTTAGCCCATACAGCACAATAGTTAGATTGATCATTTAGCATCTTTAGAAATGCGTCCTCATTGCATAAATGTCTGAAATTACAGCTATGTATTGGTTGTATGGTTTCTCCTCTATAATATTGGAAACCACATGATATCAAGTCCGAACTTGAGGAAATAGCTTCTGCCAACATTATTTCAATGAAATTCTTATCCAAGAAATCATCACTGTCAACAAAAATAACATATTCTCCAGATATTCTTTCCAAACCAACATTTCTGGTACTGGATAGACCAATATTTACTTTATTGGAAAAGATTTGAACCCTGGTGTCACGCTCGGCTATAGATTTACAAATTTCTAAACTACTATCTGTACTACAGTCGTTCACTATTAATATTTCAAGATTCTTATATGTTTGATTCAGCAAACTTAACAAACAACGCTCCACATAATTTTCAACATTATAAACAGGCACAATAATGCTAACCAAAAAACTCAGTCCTTCCATACTACTTTATATTGTTTTGATTTTATAATATTTACAACTCACACAAACACCAAAAATAAACCAGAAGAAAGGCATTATATAAATAAACTCAAACATATTCGATGTCAATGATTGTAATAATATTACAATAAATATTTCGTAAGCATATCTATTTTTATTTCGAACTAATTTAGAAGTTAAAACCGGAAATGTAGACAGTACGAATGCTAATAAACCGACAATACCAGTTTCGCACAACAATAGTAAATAAGCATTGTCAAAAATGACCACTTTCAAATCTGTAGACATTCCAGCATGATGGCCTGCAGATCCGAGACCGTTACCTAACATATAATTCTCTAAATTAGCTAAGGAAGTAGTAGCCTGAGTACTACGAGAAATCAAACCATCTTCCACATCCTCACCTGAAAACCTAAACATTACGGCCTCATAAAGTTCAGGAAATTCTCTAATAGCAAATAATCCAATAATAGCAATTATAAAAAGTATAATAAGAATCACCTTTTTATTTGTTTTTTTTGAGAGAAAAAGCTCAAATATAACTACAAACAAAAAGCCAAACAATGCACTTTTTCGCATAGTCATAATTAGCAACACAAATAGAAGCATGAATATTGGAATGCGTTTTTTGTTTTTTTTCTGAATATCGTGTAACTCATAAATAAGTGCATACAAGCATAAACTGGAGGTCATAGTAACACCAAAAAGACCTTGATAATACCTTCTCACTTGAAATAGTGTGTCATTAGGAATAATTGCTTTTTTTAATAGAAAATCAATATAGAAACCAGGTGCTGCTATGTACAATAGCAACCCAATAAACATGGATATTTCAACTGCATAAACAATTTGCTTTATTACATCATTTTGTTCTTTAAAAGATAACTGTTTTGCATAAAAATAAAAACATGCTGGTAATACAGTGTAGGATAATCCATAAATATAGTTCGAGAATGCGGAATTACCTTCTTCCCACAATAAGGAAATAACACAAACAACTATGAATAATACAACAAAAGCATCAACTTTATTAGTTACTTTTTTTAAAGAAAAAAACTTTAACCAATATAAGAATGCAATTAGAGAGAATATAAGTCCGACCTTTAAATCTTGATGAAAAAGAGATAATATACAGAGTGTGAATAAAACAGGATAAAAGCACCTCCAACTCAAGAAATATTGATTTATTACAGTAAACATATTATTGGAAGACTTGGTGTATAGCTTCTAAATATTCGAATTTGTGAATTTTATCTGGTTCAAGATACGCACCCTCGCTCCACTCGTTCCACGCATTTATATAAAGAAATTCATCTTTGGGGTATTTACTATTAAGTACTGAAATGCATTGACCAAAACGTAATGGAGTTGAATTCTCAAATACATGACCATTCTTTTTCTTGCGAGGAGTATTGTCCCAACTAACAACTATTCCTGGGCTCACTTTATCTCTAATTATACGTCTTTCAATAGATGTCCATATAATGTTAATATCAACGATACGTTCCACAAGATTTGTATTTAAGACTCTATTTGCAATTCTTCTCAGACCAGAAATGAAGACGTATCGAAGTCGGTAATACTTTGGAAGAGCATTGTGTAATGTATATCCAGGTTCAAAATAATAGTAATGATCGAACAGGTGACTTCTCTCGTCATTTTTTTCACTTGTTATAGCTGAGACCCAATATATACCGTCAAAGCCATTTTCTTTTGCTAGGCAATTCCACGTAGAAATCATTTGCTCAAGATAGGTTATGTTTACAGTTCTATAAAGATTTACCATCGGTTTATTGTTTATCTTTATATATCGAGGATCCTTAAAGAATTGGAGCAAGTAATTAAAATGCGAAATTATATCATCATCACCACCATACACTTGATTCATTAGTACACTGGTAGGTTTTCCATCCCATGTTCTAGCCCAAGGTTCATTTGCCCAACAAATAGAATATTTAACATCAATCTGGGGATTTGCTAATAGGATTTCCATTGGCTTTTCAAGAAGCAATTTGCCGTTAAACCAATAATGATATATACAGAATCCGTAAATTCCATATTTATTAGCCAAATTTGCCTGCCATTGCCATGTATTACAGCCATTAGTAACAAGATCATAGTAATTATCGTTTAATGGAACTTTTGGTTGCTGATGGGCTTTAAAGAACTTTTTTCCGTTTTTCACTGTAGTCCACTCTGTAAAGTCCTTTCCCCACCATTTATCATTCTCAGGAATAGTATGGTATTGTGGCAAATAAAGCGCTAAGTTTTTCATTTTCGTCTAATTATATACTTAATAATCTGTAATAACAAATAAAATCGATCTCTAAGTTGTCTTGATATAGGCAAACGTTCAAAACTGGACATATTATTTTCATGACGTTTGTATTCCATTAGTTTTTCTTCAAGAAAAAAAACATGACCATAATAATCAGCAATTATTCCAATCCACTGATCATGCAAGCAACCCGATTTTGGGAAAGGAAATATTTTTTCTTTCAATTCTGAACGAAATGCCATAAGGCAACCATGGTAAGTATTTCTAAAGAAGTTCTTAATGACACCCGAATGTACTCGGCGATGTATAAAGAAAGAGGGATATATGATATTATCTTGGCTGTCAACAACAACAGCATCATGTTCTACTAGTATAGAATTTGTTTTAGAAAAAACATCCAGTACTTTATCAATTTTGTTATTATACCAAACATCATCTTGATCACATAAAAATATGTATTCACCAGAACAACATCGGATTGCATACTCAAAATTTTTAACGAGACCTTTTTGGGGACCTATTATTAATTTCACTCTTGGATCATCAAATTTTTCAACAATAGATCTGGTATTATCGGTAGATCCATCATCACTAATGACGACCTCATCGTTATTGCCTAAGTTCGACAAAATAGAAGACAACTGTTTATGTATATATTTTTCGCCATTATAAGATGTCATGGCTACTGATACTCTGCACTTCATATTATCCATATTAAGCCAAAGGACTGTACCGTCTTTAGCAACAATTAATTAAACACGCTATCTTTTAGCCTCCAGAATGCCTTCAAGCTTCGCTTCAAATCCTCTTTGTCTTGCAGTCCTTTACAGATACGGTGCCAAATGTACCATGGTCTAATATAATATTTTTTTCGTGCGTAAGCACAAAAGTCAACAAGCTCTTGAGCAGATAATGAAGGGGTGCTCAATATACAATTAAGAGTACCATCCTCTTGCAGATAATCATTATAATTCCCACTAATATAACCATTACTTTTTGCCCAATTATAGGCTTCAGTACCTGGATATGGGATAAGAGGGAAAAATTGTGCAGTATCAGTCTTAAACCGCAGAGCTGCTTCTAAAGTAGTTTGCATTGTCTCTTTGGTTTCCCCCTCATTACCTACCATATAGCAAGCATGTATCATCAGACCTGCTTTGCGAGCATTTTCGACATATTGTTCAATCAATTTAGTATTACTGCCTTTCTTTATATTTTTTAAAATTTGATCATTAAAACTCTCAAAACCAGGAATAATTAAATGACAGCCTGCCTTTTTCATCTTTTTCATTGTTTCAAGATCAATATTAACACGTGCGTTACATAGCCATCGAAGTTTCTTATGTAAATTGTTCTTAATTAGTAATTCACAAATTTCCATTACGCGTTGCTTATTTGCAGTAAAAGTATCATCCTCAATAACAACCTCTTTAACTTCAGGAAAATTTTCAGCTATGTATTTAAACTCTTCTAATACACTTTTTGGGGTTCTCAAGCGATAGTTGTGACCATGTAGAATTTGTGGATAGACGCAATAGTTACAGTGTGCGGGACAACCTCTACCTGTAAAAATCTGAATAGAAGGATACGCTGCAGCAGCAAATACATAATCTTTTACATCCAAATATTTTTTGATAAAAGGAGCAGCTAATGGAATTTCGTCCAAATTTGTAATGTGTTCTGCACTTTCTGTTCTCTTAATAGATCCGTCTACATCTCGATAAGTTAAACCTTTGACTTGTGATATCTGACAATCGTTTTTGAGCGCTCTTGCTAAATTCAAAACAATATAATCAAATTCTCTTCTGGCTACAAAATCAATTTTAGGATTGATATTCATTGTCTCCAAATCAGTCGCCGATGGATGAGTTCCAACTAACAATATTTTGGAGTTTGGATGAACTTCCTTAATACTTGCACCAAAATCAATATCACTATAAATTGACGGTGTACTTGTATCCAATACAAATAATTTAGCATCTGCAGCTTTGAGTTTAATAATTTCAAGAGTCTGATCTTTATTTAAACGCTTAGCTGGTGCGTCTATAAAAGTAATTTCAAAGCCATCTTTTTCTGCCGTGGCAGCTGCATAAATTAACCATAAAGGATAATACAATACACCACTATGTCCAATACACGGACTTCTTGATTCTCTAGAGAATTTACCATACTCAGCTTTGAAAGGTGGGTTAATGAAACAAATTTTCATAATTTTCAATTATTAATATTCTTATTAATATGATAATATTTGATTATTCCTGTTATACCATAGCACATTAGATAATAAAAGGATTGAAACAGTCCTAATCCTATATATCTATATGTGCGCCATGCCATTATTGCAGATTTCTTTTTATTTCCAGACTTTGATTTTTTTGCAATACGGTATACCAATAATGGCTCGTCTATTCCATATGCCATAATTCCTGATCGCAAAATCTTAAGCCAACATGCAAAATCTTCATGCATTTGATCTCCAATAGACTCAAAATCTGAATATAAAGACTTTTCTACTAAGACCGAAGAATTTGAAATAAAATTCTGTTTAAGTAGCGATTTATAAGATATTTGAGTAGGAACATGAAAGATCCAATTTATAGAAGTACCATCATTACTAATATAAGTGGATCCTGTAAATACTAGTTTTGCAGAGGTTTGTACGACAAAATCTATTTGCTTTTTTAGTTTATCTGGAGCCCATAAGTCATCACTATCTAAAACAGCTATCCAAGCACCTTTCGAATTTATCAACCCATTGTGTCGAGAGATTGAAACGCCTGAGTTCTTCTTGTTATTAATCAAACGCACACGATTATCTTTTTTGGTATAATCAACTACAATTTCACGCGTCTTATCAGATGAGCAATCATTAACAACAATCAACTCAAAGTCAGCATATGATTGACTTAAAACAGAATTAATCGACTGCTTTATAGTTTGTTCAGCATTGTATGCTGCCATAATGATACTAACAAAAACTTGGTCATTCATAATTGTTAAAAATTTATTTATGATGTAATTGATATTTTTATTATTTAAAATATTAATATTCTACACCAAAGCAACTTACTTAAACCTATATAATTTTTAATCTTAGATTATCCGAATAATCTCCAAAAAGGTTCCTTATGAGTCTAGCTTCTATCCAGAATCCAAAGGAGGTCGTAGAAGGATTTATAGATATAAAATCATGCTTTACAATGACTACCACACAGTAAAAATTAGGACAAAATAAATCAAAATTACAACTGAATTTCCGTACGTATATTATAGTTTATTTATTCAAAGATGCGGCTTCAACCACTTAAAATAGTTCTATCTACCATCTATTTTTTTTAAAGATTGGCATTTGAAAGAAATCGCTAGCATTTGTGAGATGCGTAAACACTCGTCTCATCCCATGTTCAAGTATTATTGCAATTTGAAATTATTGTAACCGTCAACAAAAAGTTGTTCTAGAAGATTCAAATTAGTCTGATACTCCTCATCCAGAAGTTCTGTACCCCTAAGGATTTTTTCTCCCTTATTCAATAGAAGTTTAAGGTTAATTGGGTATCCAAGAACCTTAACTGCTTCAATGTATGCGGCACAAGACTTCTTATTATCAAGGGGCTTGTTGAACTCACGAAATGCAGCTGGAAGATCTTCAAAAGACTTTAGACGTTGTATTCCCTCAATTAGACTAAATGGAGTATCCGCAAACAAAATAGAATGCTTACCCATCAAAGCAGCTTCATAGGCTGTAGTTCCAGAGATTGTAACCACTCCCTGTGAATTTGAAATCCATGGTTTTGGATCTTCGTAATAATTTAACTGTACCATCTTTACATTTGGTAGTCTGTTGGCTTTCTCGTAGAATTCTACTCCACGTTCTCCAACCATTGCTTGATGCTCTTTTACATATAGCCACCAGCCTGCAGGCAAGCTCTTTGAAACGGCTTCAATTATCGTCAACTCATTAACATACATTGGCGATACTGAGAATGTTGTGGACTCAGGAATCAAGGGTAGAGGCATGTATACATACTTCACTTTCTCTGGAGCACTGAAGTATTTATTAGCGCGAAGCAATCTCTGCTTATTGAGTTCGAAGTTGAAGTAGAAGCGCACATACTCTTTAGAGTCTGGATAAAGTATTGGATTCGATTTCTTTATTGCCTTGTTATTACCAGCCTTATCTTGACTCAAAAAATATCGAACCATGCCATATACCCTTTTGATTGAAGTTAGTATACTATCTGGCCTATACTGAGCTGTCACATCCCCCTTGTACATAGCGTGCATGATGAATGTCTTGTTTCTGAATTCTTCTATATACTCAAACCCCTCTTTCAATTCAGACTCTTGTCCATTTAAATACTTTGTGTAGGTATCATAGAAAATATCCGAATACTTGAGATTGAGATTTCCAGAATAGAGCTTATAAAACTCGTATCTTGGATAATCTATATTGATATATGGTATTCTCTGCTTATGACATACCTCTCTCAATATAGTTCTTGCTAATTCAGCATTGTCCGTATCCACGACAACATCTGGTTTGAATTCATTGATCAGAGAAATTACATTCTTATAATTCAAAATCAACCAATTCAACTGCTGTACATAAGTGCATGGATACATATAGTTACGGAAATGGTAATGGCGCGTCAAGAATTGAGTTGATATAATCTGATTATTCACATTCTGAAAATGCGTATACTCCTTTTCAATCATGTCAAGCATCTCTTGATCACAAATATCATTACTATTAAGCTTTTCAGTAAATTCGTCTGCAATAATATCAGAGGTGTATAGCTTCAGCCCTGGGATATCTTTATATGCATAGTATGTAATCTCGTTGAGTATACACTTACTATACTTCGTTTCACATGGATTGAAAAAAAAAGCCGCAACTGTATTATTAGCTTGCCACTTCTTTACAAGGAATTGCAATGGGTAACTAAACGTTTCCTTGCAAACAACAAGGATTCTTTTATTATTAAAACTATTCATGTTTCAAAAAATTACGAATTAATGACTTTATGTTAGTTCGATAGATGTATCCTGTAAAGAGTAACAATGCCGTTAATATTAAATATCTTATCAAATACATGTCATAGGTATGTGCGAGCAACAATGTTAGTATTACAGTAAGTACAACAAGCAACAACATCTGTCTCTCGGCAAAAATCTTTGCCTTAAATATATGCCTAAAAATTACCCAATGGTAAACCAACAGCAATCCATACCCTAACATCGTTGTATATGCAGCTCCAATGTATCCGAAACTTGGAATAAAAATGAAGTTTAATCCTATTTTCACGACTGCGGCTGCAACTGATCCGTAGGCAATGATATCAGTTCTCTTACAATACATTTCCATTAACGAGAAATAGCCATAAAAGAATTGGAAGAAACAACCTGCAATAATCGGAGCCACCATCCATTTAGCCTCATAAAAGGGCTCACTTCCAAGAGCCATTATGACTTCAGGTCCAACTAAGATGAAACAGAGAGTCAAGAAAAACGCAAGATTATTTATCTGTCTATTAGACTTTCGTACCTCCTCATATTTTGATCCGTTCACTTTGTCATAAAGCCATGGTTGCCAAGCGTTCATTATTGCGTTCGTAAAAATAGAAATGATGATTGCATAAGAATATCCGAAGCTATATAAACCAGCTGCTTCATCACTTGTCATTTTTATGAGCATAATTCTATCAATCTGAGCAAGCAGCACCATTGCAACCCCATGAGGAATCATTGGTATTGAAAACTTTAGTGCATACTTCCAATACTCAAGATTGACAGTCTTCCTACCTTTCTTGAATAAATAAAGTACAGCAAACGTGCCTAAGCAAAAGGTTGGTATTACACTACCCATGATGCGAGCTGCATATCTATTTTCTAACTCACTGAGTAGTATCAAGCCTATTGAGATAACAATAACACCTACTGTATTAATAAGAGCGATGGCAACATTTTCTTTGTATCTATATTCAAACCTGAATTTGGATTGCATATAATCTAATGATGGAGAAATGACAAGAAGAACCATAAGTGAAATGAGCAAACTCTTATCAATCTCCATGAATGCAGACAAAGGTCCCAGAAATGGCAAAGCCAAAATAAGCATTGAGAGACCTACAAGTATTGACAATGTCTGGACAGAAGATATAAATTCATTGAAATCATCTTTATAATCAATCTTCGCCCTACCTATAGAGTAATTTAGGCACAAGCCAAAAACACAGGCTAAAATAGTCTGCCAAGAGAAAAAGCTGTTAAACTTCCCATAATCAGAAGGCGTTAATAACCTAGTAAAAATTGGTGCAGTTAGAACACTAACAGCACGTAATGCGATATTGGAAACTGTATACCACAGTCCCGCCTTTAGAGCTTTTGAAGAATCATTCGAACTCACGAGTGAAGAACTCTTTATTTTCGAGAATAGATTTTGTGTTCCACTCCCACCATCTACTATTTTCTATTTTTTTTATTACTTCATCAGAAAAACGCATCTTTATTACTTTAGCAGGAACTCCACCTACAATAGAATATGGTGCCACATCCTTTGTAACAACGGAACCGGCAGCAATTATTGCTCCTCTTCCAATTTTTACTCCTGAGAGGATAACAACATTGGAACCAACCCACACATCTTCTGCAAGGATTACATCACCTTTAGAAGTAACATCATCCATAAAGTTGTGAGTGAAAAAAAAGTGATTCATTGCATATGTAGTCGGAGTTAACATCTTATGATTGAATTCTTGGATGGAAACATTTTGTGCAATACTTGAGAAACGACCTATTTTGATTTTACCTTTAACCGCATGCAAAACTGTCCCAGGGCCAGATATTGAAACATTGTCAGCTAACTCAATATCACCATATGAAACAACGTTCTCAAGAAAGCACCCATCACCAAGCTTTGAAATCTCTAACTTAGAATTAACTATTTTGGCAGACTTGAACTGAGTTGGCAAGGACACCCTATGACATAATGTTGATCTAATATCAATATCCACTCCTCTTCTTTTCAATATTAGATATCTCGCAATATGTTTGAAAAACTCGATCATATTATTATACAAATAAATCACCTTCTATGGTTATCGGTAAAGACCTTCCTTTATTTCAAATAGAACAACTTATTTTACTACCTGTTTGAAAGAAGCACAAAATGCACCCACATACAAACGATAGTACGCTAATTATCAATGAAGCAAAAATATTTCTCCAGTTTATGATTTTATTTCAAATGTTTCACCAAATCTTTTGCCTTTGCATATTCCTGAGGGGTACCGATATCAATCCATGTAACATTAAGGGGATAGCGAATAACCTTCTTGCCCTGAGCGATAAGCTTCTCCACAAGGTGGGTGGCATGAAAGAAAGTATCTTCCGGAATCTCGGCAAGGACTCTCTTCTTGATGAGGTAGATACCTGCATTGGCATAATAGCTATACTTTGGCTTCTCGATGAGCCCCTTGATGTTACGACCATCAAGATCCAAGATTCCGAGCTCAATGCTGATGTTGTAAGAAACAGCAGCTACCGACATCTCTGCATCGTGCATTTGAAAATGGAGGAAGAAGTCCTCATAATCGATATTAGTGAAAAGGTCGGAATTCATCACAAGGACAGTATCATTGTAGAAAGTGTCTACAAACTTGATACTGCCGATGGTGCCTAGGAACTTTGGTTCACGAAAAGTACGAACCTGTACACCATCGCGAGGAGTAGCGAAGTGATCTTCGAGCTGTTCTGCCAAATAGTTGACGGTCACATTGACATGCTGAACACCATAAGAAATCAAACGGTCGACATTGTAATCGATGATGCACTTGCCTCCAACTTCGAGTAATGGCTTTGGAGTCTTCTCAGTAAATGGACGAAGACGCTCTCCCTTACCACCTGCCATCAGAACTGCATCAATGGGAAGGATTGATTTCAATACAGACAAATCTTTAATATCACATAAATGATTGTCAGCATCTAAGACAGGAAGCATACGCCTTCCTTTGTTCTTGAGTTCCTTAATATAACGTACGTCAAGATTCGTATCCCTAATGAATGTAAAATCTGTATTCATACAGACTGTTATACAGTCGTCAAGCCTTGCACCCTTAATGAGAGCCCTTCGTATGTCCCCATCTGTAACAGTACCAATTACCTGTTTATTGGAGTTAAGAACAAATACCGTAAGCGCATTTGTTTTCTGTTCATTCAGAGCTATCAATGCATCTTTAATAGAGGCATTATCATTTATCTGATATTGGTTACTGTCCGTAATTGTCATAATTATCTTCTCGACATCAAAAACTCAACGTAATCAAAATCTTCCTGATAATCGATATCTACACTACGATTTCGCGGCATAATGTAGCCATACGACTTCTCAGTATAGTACTTGCGTTCTTTTATCATGCTACTACGGAATACATATACAGCACCATTAGGATAGTAAGAGGTTTTCAAGTCCTGACGGTTGGTAATGGTTGTATCGAAAATATCGACAAACTCATTGTTTTCATTAATGTACTTATGCCAACGAACCGGGTGTGCTTCTGGAGTGTAGCTGATAACTGAATCAGCCTTCTTCTCGAAGAACATCTCAATAGCGCCATCGATATCTTCTGTTATGCGAAGTGGAGAGGTTGGCTGAAGAACTACAAATTCTTCAATGGGTATACTCCATCTTTTTGAGAGTCTATCTATAGTGTAGATATAATTATCTACTGCCTGTGCCGTATCAAACGCCAAGAAATCCGGTCGCAAGAACGGTATCTCAGCTCCATACTGCAACGCAATATCGGCAATCTGCTGATCATCAGTAGAAACAACCACATGATCAATGTACTTTGACTTCTTTGCAGCATCGATTGCATAAGCAATCATTGGCTTGCCACAAAGCATCTTTATGTTTTTGCCAGGGAGGCCTTTACTTCCTCCACGGGCTGGAATAATTGCTATCATTTTACAAGATCCTCCCAGAATAATGTTTTGTCTGCTTCAATATCACGGTTCACATGACGTCCTATCACCTCATTTAATCTATCAGCAGAAATACCTGTTCCCGGACGCTTGAACATGAAATCATCATACACGAGTTCATGCCCTTTTTCCAATGCATGCTTTGTGACAAGACCTCTACGGAATTTGAGTCTTTTTTCCATTTCTGCATCAGATACTACTTTAATACCGTTTCCGAGAGCATCAATAATACGTTTGCCATCTTCACAAATAATTTTCATCTCATTTGGGGTAGCAGATACCTTATGGTCCCATCCAGGAAGATTCTTATCAAGAGTGAAATGCTTTTCGATGACAGCAGCACCCTTTGCAATTGCAGCCAATGGAATAGCTGTACCCAATGTATGATCTGAAAATCCAACTGGTAAACCAAAAGCATTCTTTAGAGTATCCATGAAATTTAGATTTACATACTCATCCTTTGGTGGATACAAAGAAACGCAATGAAGCAATGTAACGTTATGTCTAAATTTTTGTGGTACTAAATTTACAATATTTTCGACCTCTCCCAATGAGCACATACCCAATGCAACCATTACAGGATAATCTTTTGAAATTACATATTCAATAAGATCAAGATTTGTCGCATCACAAGACGCAATTTTAATACATGATGTCTCCTGATCTATACAGAAGTCTACCTCTTTCTTAGTAAATACGGAAGTAGCATAGTCTATACCAATTTCTCTAGCATATTTAAAATATTCAATATGCTCTTCCTCTTGAACTGCAAATTTTTCTACCTGTTCAAAAATATTATTAAGACCTAGTTCTGTAGACTTCCATTCAAGAACGTTTTCAAGTTTTAAAGTACCTTTATCTAATTCTACAAGACTATCGTACGTATTCAAGTCATTTGCCTCAAATAATTGGAATTTCACACAATCAGCACCTGCCTCTTTTGCTGATTTAATTAGTTTTTTAGCCAAATCCATATTGCCATTGTGATTTGCACCAATTTCAGCAATAATGTAAGGATACTTATTCATAATCTTTTTATTTTTTAATATTCTCCCACCATAGTGGATGGGCGTTTGCATTTTTGTTTTTCTTAATAAGAGCTGAGAGTTCATCATCAGTCAGGCTCTCTAATGATCTAGCTTCACCTAACAATAGCATATAGGAAGGATATAAAACATTCATAAAAGAATAATGCTCTATCTTTAACTTAATGAGCTTTCGAAAGAGGGAAACAGAGAAGTCATCTATACCAATTAGATTATTATCATGCTGTCGATAATCGGTAAGTGCATCATCACAATAGACTATGGTAAGACCTCTTTCTGCACATATTGAATAGTAATACCAATCTCCTATTGATATGTCTTTAGGAAACTCCACCAATGCTTTTTCCTGAACTTTAATTGCTGTATTTGACAACCCTAGTAAATTCTTATCTTTCAGATAGTTTGAATCAATAACTATACTTGTATCAATACTAAACGAAAAATAACGATCACATAGCCTCTCTCGATGCTCGCCAACTATGTTCAAATTATTCACAACAATATCAGCATTCTTTAAATAATAAAGAGAGGTTTCAAAACGATTTGGTAGAAACCAATCATCAATATCACAGAATACTAAATAATCGTAGTTATTATTAAAGGCATATTCAATGCCAATTTGTCTGTTTTTAGATGGACTTTCATTGGAGTTTATTAAATGAGTATTAAATGCACTAAAAGCCTCACTAATATCCTCTTGGTTACATCTATCATTTACTATAAGCACATCAAAATAGGAAAATGTTTGTTGAGACAAACATTTTATAAAATCGCCAATGTACTTTTCTGCCTGTGGGTATACGACAGTGAATGCTAGAACTTTACTCATTAGAAAATACGATTCTTAAATACTTTCATGCCACCAACATTGCTGGTGCAAAGCTTTTTATCTTCAATATCCCTATCAATGTAAGTTAACGCATCAATTGCACAATCTTCACCCACTGTCCTACCCTGAAAAATGAAGGAATTAGCTCCAAACAAAGTTCTTGACCCAATTTGACAATGTCCACTAATACGAGCTCCTGGATTGAAGATACAATCATCACCAACAACTGCATCGTGGCCAACAGAAACACCAATATTCACGATACATCCTTTTCCTACTCGTGTATTGGAAGAGACAACTGCAGTTGCTCCAACATACGAACCTTCGCCAATAGTAGCTGAGGGTGAAATGAAAGCCGTTGGATGAACAATGGAAACAGGTTCACAAGCATGAAGCTTCTCATTAAACAGTTTTCTAAGTTTTTGATTAGTAAAACCGATAATGAAAGCCACTTCATTATTATTAGCAATGAAGGAATCGACTTCACTATCATGAATAATATTAGAAAGTGTTGATTTTTCATTATCACCTATTACATTGTAAACTTTTTCAAACAGATCTTTATAGAACAAGTCTGCACATTCTCTAATTTCAAGAGCTGTACTACCTCCTCCAATTACTAATAGCAACCTCATACTTAGATAGTTCCGTTATCAACATGAATATTCTGTCCTGTGATACTCTCTGCTTTCTCACTCAAGAGAAAAGCAACAGTTTCAGCAACCGATCTAATGCTGGTAGCAGTCTTCAATGAAGTACGTGCATAAATCTTGCTTCTCTGATCTTCTGTTAGTGTTGAGCTCATAGCGGTAGCCATGAAGCCTGGGACAACTACATTTGAACGAATGCCCATTGGCCCCCATTCGCGAGCGGTGTCCTTTGAGAATGCCTCAAGAGCCCCCTTAGAAGATGCATACATTGCAAGACCCTTGTAACCTGTGTGTACGCTAATAGATGAGATGTGGATGATGGCGCCCTTGGTGTGATGGAGAATCATGTTGCGGATTACATTCTTGGTCATCATCATTGGGGTGAACACATTCACATTGTACATAGCTTTCAATCGGTCAAGATTGAGGTTGGTAACAATATCATCGTATGCTACTGCAGCATTGTTTACATAGCCATCAATCTGGACTCTGTTTCCGCAATAGTCTTTGAAGACGTTCAGACGTACGTTTTCACAATCTGCAAGGTCAACACTTTTAAAGAAGAGTTTACCTTCATATTCTGCCTGAAGTGCCTGAAATCCTTCAGGACAGCTTCGTGCAATTCCGTATATAGAATGACCTTGTTCGAGCAATACTCTGCATATTTCCAAGCCCACACCACGTGAGCAACCCGTTACAATAATGTTCATAAACATTTGAATTATGAGCGTTTTAATTTACCAGTTCTTGTTAATAAGAATGCCTCAACAAACTTGATTTTACGAGGGATCTTGAAGTCCTGAAGCTGTTTTCTGAGTGTCTTACGAATTTCAATATCGGTCACTTCTGCACCATCTTCAAGATGGACTTCTGCAATTAGCACATTGCCAAGAATTGAATTTGCCTTACCATATACCAACGACTGGCGTACACCCTCGATAGCATTGATAGCATCCTCCACTTCTCCTGGGTTGACCTTGTAGCCACCCACATTAACCAGCTCATTCTTACGACTCTTGAACTTAAAAATACCTTCCTCTTTGTTCACCCACTCAATGAGATCACCTGAATGATAGTAATCACCATCAAACTTGAAGCAGTCAGACTTACCGAGGAGCGATTTGTGAATCAGCAACTCGTCATCTACAACTGTAAACTTTTCGCAAATCTTCTCAGGAATCTGGAAGCAATCGCCCTTGGCAGCAAACAACGAACCAGCTTCAGTAGAAGCATACACGTTATTTATCTTAGCCTTAGGGAAAATCTTCTTGATATTCTCATAGAGATGGTTATCCGATTTCTCGCCACCAAGGGTTACCCGCTGAACCATAGGATAAGACTCTTCAAAAGGAAGAAGCAAACGATAGAAGGTTGGAGTAGCCGAAATGTGAGTAATCTGATACTGAGCAATCTTCTGATACACATCACTTCTCTGCATATTGAAAACATTTACAAGTGTGTTCTGATTTTCAAATGCTTGGAAAAACACCTGAAGTCCAGCCATGTGAGTAGGATTGTAAGCGTATGCCCAAACCTGACCTTTATACCTATCTCCTAAATGAACCGAACGGGTCAAAGTTTCAATGGAGTGAACCACCTTCTTTGGCTGGCCAGTGGTACCAGAAGTGAAGATAGTTATCTCAGAAGAAGATTTCTGCAATGCAGCCACCACAGAATTTATATCGTCAAAATGATAATCAGGAAGTTGTACTGCTATATTCACCTGACTCTCATCCACACCTGCCACCTCCGAAGGATTAAGGTCACTATCCAGCAGCACAAGAGGCCTGTTGGTCACAATAGCCTTAATCAGATTCTCGAAGTAGGCAAAAATGTCATGAGTCTTATAGAGCGGGAAGTACTTCTTATGCTGATTAATATACTCAACCAGCATCTTGTAAGAGTATTCCTCAGCACCATTGAAAAGAAATGCAGCCATTACTTATGAGAGTTTTGCGTAGATCTGGCCTACTGTATCCACAAGACCGTCCTCGAAAATATCAATGTCAAACTCATCCTCGATGTTGACAGTCAACTCTGCCAAATCGAAAGAAGTGAGTCCGAGGTCATCGCGAAGCTTGTCCTCTGTATGAAGTTCTGCTATAGGTGCCATATCCTTAGCGGCACGGATATTGTTGATGATTTCTAAAACTTTCTGTTCCATATCAACTCATTTTTTAAATTATTACACATTCTTACAGGTCTTCAAGTCGTACGCTTGAAGGAATATTAACTACACGATCGGCAAACCAGATAGTGTTCCTGAGACCGTCGTTTTCGCACTTCTCAAACATTTGCAGACGGCTCATAAGTTCCCAAATAGGGCGTGTCATGACACCATTGTTGTTGGTTTGCTGGAGGAAGTCGAGCTGGGCCTCTTTGTCCTTGAGCACAACTGCTGAGAGCCAGTAGTTAGAGAAGGTGTTCTCTGGTTCGGCGAAGAAATCAATGCCGTCAACATTGTTGAAGAAATCGATATATTCGGTAGCTACCTTACGTTTGCTGGCTACACACTTATTAAGATTCTCGAGCTGAGCGCAACCAAGAGCTGCATTGATGTTTGGCATACGGTAATTATAGCCGATGTGGTCGTGACGGAACTCCCAACGGTGTGGGACCTTGGCCTGAGTAGTGATGTGCTTTGCGTATGCGCCAAGTTCATCATCATTGAAGAGCATCATACCGCCACCACCAGTAGTAATGGTTTTGTTGCCGTTGAAAGAAATAACGCCTACCTTACCGAAGGTACCAGTATGCTTTCCTTTGTAAAGTGAACCTATTGACTCTGCTGCATCCTCTACGAGCTCGATGTGATACTCCTCGCAAACCAGTGCAAGTTCCTCGATGCGAACAGGATGACCGAAAGTGTGCATAGGTACACAAGCCTTTACACAACGGCCGGTGTTCTTGTTGTAGCATTCGCCATTGCGAATCTCTGCATTTTTAATGAGCCACTCCTTGACTGCATCAGGAGAGAGCCCCATGGTGGTGAGATCTACATCGAGGAATACAGGATGTGCACCAATGTATGAGAGTGCATTACATGTAGCAATGAAGGTGAGTGCTTGAGTAAGCACTTCATCATCACGCTCCACACCAGCGAACATAAGCGACATATGGAGAGCGTTTGTACCGTTCACACACACTACTGCACGTTTACAACCGGTATATTTAGCCATCTCCTCCTCGAAGCGATCGACAAACTTACCTATGGATGAAACGAAAGTAGTATCGATACACTCGTTGAGATATGCTTTTTCATTGCCTGCAAATACAGGAACGGCAAGAGGAGTAAACTCCTTGTTGCCATATACAGACTTGATGAAATCAATTGTCTTTTTGTAATCAGCCATAACGTTAAAAGTTAACTTGTTAACTATTATTTTACATTTTCTGATCCAAGTTCTTGCCCTTCTCCTCATGTTCAAAGTTAGGAATGAACTTCTTAATTGATTCTACCACCTGAGCTTTGGTAAAATCTGGAGAAGCAAAAACACTCTCAAGTTCAACGAAGAAATCGTTGACCTCGGTCATATTTCTACGGGTTGTCTCCTCCACTACCCCAAGAGCCATGAAGCGATCCATGTTGACTTTCTCGCCAGAAGCATAGAATTCTTCGTATGCCTTCTCACCAGTGGTATCGCTCTTGAAATAAACTACAGGATAAGTTTCAGACTCATATGACATGTTTGCTGCATACTGCTTTGCCTCAGAATCGTTCTTGCACTCTACTCTAGTGAAGCCTTCAGCCTTCACGAAATCATTGCAAATGGCAGAAAAGGTGAGCATCTGGTCTTCGCCCAACTTTGGAAAGAATACCTCACCACCATTGCCAAGGATACAAGCGAGCATACAAATCTGACCAGATTCCTCAGGAGATACGAAATAGCGCTTCACATCAGAAGGTGCTGCAAGAGGTTGCTTCTTCTGGAGACGATGGATCCAGCCGTCCGGAAGTGAACCGTTGGAGAATGCTACATTAGCGAAGCGAGCGGTAGTGACCTTGAAGTGTGTATTGTATGCCATTACAAGATCCTCCATGATGCGCTTGCTGGCACCCATAATGTTTACAGGATTTGCCGCCTTATCGGTAGAAACACAGAAGAAGTGCTTAGGAGGATAAACACAGAGGAGATCCATCAGCTTCTTGGCCTTGATGTCGTTATTCTCGATAAGCGCCTGAACGGTATATTTATCTTTCTCAGAACGCACGTGCTTGTGAGCGGAGAAGTTGGCAACGATGTCGAAACCCTTCTCCTCATGTAAAATACGCTCAAAAATTGGATCTGCGAAGTTGAGGGTGTAGCAGCGGAACTCATCTGGACAGAAGAGGCCTTCGGTAGAGCGCACATCGCGCACAAGCTCTGCAAGTCCGTTCTCATTGAGGTCAACCACCACCACAGACTTTGGTTCGAAACGCAGGATTACCTTGATGAAGCTGGAGCCAATGGAGCCAGCACCACCAATCACACACACAGTCTTGTCTTTAATCTCACTAGTGAGCACCTCTTTATTTTCCTCAATATCTGCTGCAAACATGCTGACCGGACGCGATGTCACACTATCAGCTATGAATTTTTCTAAGTTGAACATATATATGTTTGTTTTATTTTCTTAAAAATGTAGTTTTTACCAGTGGTATTGAACCACGTCCGAAAACATTTAGTGAAGATTTGAAAATGGTATTAAATCGGACTAAAAACCGTATTCTCGGACTACCTGAACAGTAAAAAAGGATGTATATTGAAATATAAACGCTCGGTATTCAACTAAATAGTGGACCTATTTGATGCTAAATTACTATAAATTTATTAGATTCAAATACACAGATGTAAGCGACGAGCAGTATCTTGCTTACCACCTGATTACCAGCACTCATTTTTCTCACTATTTGAGGTTGCGGGAATAAAATGGTTGCGAATCTCATTATATTTTTAAGTTTCGAATGAATTTTTACTCATCACTGGCTGCAAATACCAAGCGTTTCTTCTTAAATCAAAAAAAAGCCCTTTTGACAACAAAGTAATTAATACTGTAGTAAGTAGTCACTTTGACCTGTCACACACCTAAAGCATTTGTTTTTATAATTACATAATAGATTATTCATGTATTGACCTCATACAATAGCAACTCTTTTAGTGATTTTGCAAAGTCATTCTTCATGTTCTCATACGATTTTTTCAAGTAATGGAAAAATATATGATAAGATAATAGCCCCGATTTGATGGTTCAATTCTGAAAATATCCACTGTTTTGTCACCACACTCCATTCGGACCTTCACGAATTTCGCCCTCACATATACCAGACCAACCTAATTATCAATGTTTTACACTTAGCTAGCGTCCATTTTTTGCCATATTATATATGGACAATCATCAGAAATCGGTTTCCCCATTAAAATAAGTTCAAAAAAGGAGTTGATTTTTAAAACTGATTATTCCCCAGTCCGATAGTCATTGGAAGAAAACACTCTTTCATACTTGCACCATATCGTGAAAAACCTTCAAGAAATAACACTTATTCAGACCAGCTTTATGGCTCAAATTCCGTTGCTGGATGTGAACGCCTATTACTCATACGGCTATCTACCATAATATGGAACGGTTCCTGAGAGGAAGCAGGTTGAGGTGCCTTAAGGTACTTTATTTCTCAAACAAAAAGCTTGAATATACTTTTTACTAGTCACCACTTCTGATTTGTAGCGGAGGAAGAAACTTATAAAATCACTGTTACTATACACACAAATAGGATAGTAATTACAGCAAAAAGGCCTCAATTTCATTCGAATTATGTTATATATCATTTGGGGACGCTAACCATGTTTAATGCAAATAACTATTGAGTCTTTTTTATTACAAATAGCATTAATATAAAAAAAGATCACCTAAGTATAATCCTATATTTTAGTCAATATAGTGATATGGATACGGATTCTCTTCAATATTCTTAAGTACTTCAATAATATCTATTTGTTCAGAACTTAAAGTGCTATTACCCCACTGAGTCATAATAGCATGAGCTTGCTGAAGTATAGATTCGTCATAGACTTCACCATAAGTATAGGTCAATAGACGAAGCTTAAGCAAAGAATCAGGAAGTTTCTCCAAAACATTATAGATTCGATCTAAAACAGCTTGCTTTTTCTGCCCTTTATCCCCATAATCATAAATGGTAGCATTATAACCCATCAGAAGGGCCAGACACAAGTTGGCTTCCTCCTCAGTATTGGAACTCTGAGAGGAAAAAAGGGAATCGGACTTGACGAGAAGTTCCTTATTTAACCGACAAAAAGTATCAGAATAGATAGGTTCACCGTCCATACCAAGATACATCAGCTCATGAGCTGCATGCTGAAGCTCAAGAGCACGAGAAAGTAAAGAATTCATTTGGTATATGATTAAAATATGATTAATCTCAATTAAGATAAGACTACTTTATCATTTTCAGGTAAGATTTGGGTACTTTGACACTGGCAACTAAAACACCCTTGATACGAATAACAACATAGGTTTTATTAGATTCCGTAGCTATTTCACCTTCAATGCCGCAAAAATCCCCTTTAACGACTTTCACTTTGTTTCCTATAGCAAAAGGCTCAGTATCAAAACTAACCCCATCAGGATTCAAATCCATAACAAACATGAAGTCTTCCATTTGCTTACTGGGGACAATCAGCATGGAATGGGTAGAAAAATCCTTCATATAAAAAAGCTGGGCACTATAAACATTAGAAATATCACAAGCAACCTGTTTGGTGGCACGAATGAAGATCAAATTTCGAATGACAGGAACTTCACTACGCTTACGACGATATTTCAATTGTGATATGACAATTCGCGTGGGAAGATAGTAATCAATATCCAAATTCTCCTCAGATTTAAGTTTATCTAAGAATTTTCGGACTGCAAATTCTTGCTTGTCACGAGTACGAGCCGCAAACCAATATTTTTGATTTTCAACCACTTATAAAAACAAAAAGGAGAATTTTATAATTGTTTTGGGTGCGCTTCGCGGTTTGAATGAGACATATTCTCTTCCAAACCGTACAAACAGGTATTCCAGCTTAATATACTGTAAACGAACCTATTAAAACAGAAAAATGACTTTTAATCGTTCGTTTAATATACGTAAAGATTTACAAAAAAGAAGAAGATCAGAAAGCATAAAAATGAAAGGATATTAAATCCCTTTATTATCAACAGTATAATGTTGATTATTAGTTATTTGACTGTGATAAAATATTTATTTAGAAATATTTTTATTAAACACCTTGCAAGTTCAAAAAAGACCCATTACCTTTGTGCCCATTAAACGAACGTTTTTTAAACACCCCCTTTTTCCCCACACCATCCACCTATATATCAACTACATACACCACATTCAAAAACTTCCAAAATCATTTTTCCTGTCAAACCTATCCATTTTCAAAAATAACATAGTAATTTTGTCATTTTTTTACATTTTATACGTATTTAAATATTTAACTAAAAAACAAGAAAAATGAAACAAGAAATGAAGGCTGAAAACCTTAAAAAAAAGAGTCGAAACAGGCACAGAAATTAACTTCAAAGAACAATGTATCAGAGATTAAGAGAAAACCTGGACGTCCTAAAAGTCAAACAGTAAAAGGCATCCTCCATAAAGATCGGGAAAAGGGGATGAGACCCTTACTCAAATTAAGAGAAGAAGGATGCTTTGGTAATAAAAACGAAGTATCTATAAAAGCATTGGCAGAATGGGCAGCAAAAGGTAAGTTCTTTCTATCCGCTCAAGATAATCACTTAGTTTCAAAAACAATAGAAGAGGAAATGGGAGAAATATTAAGAAGTGAATTTCCTCGTAAAATAAATAAAAGAGAGAAAACATCAAGATAATAATTACAAATTAATCGGACAATAATTAAATAGTTATATCCTATCTATAATTCGCTATATCTTTGCCCCGCTTTAGCAAAGATTAAGCCCCGCAAATGAGAAGATGCCGCTTTTTCAAAAAGTGACATCTTCTCTCTTTTTATGCCCGACATAAACACCTACTAAACAACTAAAAATTCAAGAATTTAAAATTAAAATGCAATGAAAAAGCAAAAAAGGAACGCTTCACTTCACGAAGCACTCAGAAAGAAATGGGCAATACGTATTATGCTTGAAAAAGAATATACGAAAAGCGCAGCACAATGGATGACGGACAGACTGGAAAACCTTATTGACTACATGCTCTATGGATATGCTCTCATAGCATATTACAAGCAAGACGGGACATTCAAGTTTGTAAAAGCAACCCTACTACCCTATGAAAGCCACTTTCATCAAAGATACGATATACAGCGTATCGAAGGACATGTTGTGTATTGGGACGTAGATATACAAGCATGGAGAAGCTTCCAACTGGAAAACTTCCTAGAATGGAGACCGGTAGTAAATTAAGAATTAAAAGTTTTAAATTAAAAGTTATGGCAATGACGTATGGAGGGATACAATATTATCCCATATCAGTGGTACTCTTTGATGAAGTACCCATGGAACTGACCGAGGCAAAGTTCGGTATGAAAGGAACGGCAGCAGTAATGAAGCTATTGAGCAAAATATATAAGGAAAGCGGATATTACCTGCTTTGGGGAAAGGAGCAATGTACTCTCTTCACTAATAAGGCCGGCAGGGAACTTACAGAAGATGAGATGCAGGGAATTGTAGATATCTTGGTAGAAAAAGCATTCTTTGATAAAGAGACTTATGAGAAATATGGAATATTGACATCCGTGGAGATTCAGAAAGTGTGGCTTGAAGCAACCAAACGTAGGAAAAGGGACTTAGCGTCCCTACCCTACATGTTGGTAAAAACAGAAGAAGAAACGAAGGAATATAAAAGCAGAAAAGGGGAAAAAGATACAGGCTGTATGCAAAATCCACAAAATAGTATGCAGCATGTAGACAATTCACCTGAAAATGCAGACAATTCCAGACAAAGTATAGGAGAGCATAGTATAGGAGAAGAAAGTAAAGGACTTCCCCCTCTAACTCCCCTTGGGGAGAACGGAGAAGGAACGACGGATATTTCCTTCTATGAAATCCCCGGATATGCATATAACAAGCAGACGCATAATTTAGAATGCTTACTACTCAGACTGGACCAACTGTGTATCATTGACCCGAAAGAGATCAAAAGCATACTAAAACTCTCGAACTATGGGAAATTAGGAGGGTATGTATGGAAAGTGATCAGCAATGCACGATGGAGCACAGTAGATTCAAAAGGAGCATATCTGATTTCATCCCTGAGAAAAGAGAGAAATAACCAGTAGAAAATACATACTGATTATCAAAGCATTACAAGAAGTTAACTTCCTGTTGACAGAAAGTTAACTTCTTGTTGACAAACTCTTAACTTCTTGCAAACAGGATATTCTAACGAAGGATAAATCTCAGCGTTCCGCCTTTTATCAGTTCTTCATGACTGATACGGTAACGGGATAATTTCTTCCCACCTAACTCCATCTCACGGATGTATAAGGATTCTGCTGAAGGACGTTTAGTTTCTATCACCAGCTTATCGCTTCCCCAAGTATCAGGGTCAAGGCGAATCACTACCTTATCGAATACAGGCGTAGTAAGGGTATAATACGGATCACCGGGACAGTCGGGGTAGAATCCTATCATGTTAAAGATGGCCCATGTAGACATGGTACCGGTGTCATCATTACCGGGGATACCGTCGGGAGCATTCTTAAAATATTTCTGCAAAAGCCGCTGGGTCTCCTTTTGCGTACGCCATTCTTCGCCCTTGAAATAAGAAAAGAGATGAGCATAAGCAATGTCGGGTTCATTGGCAGGATCATAGAGTCCATCGTCAAAGACACGCTGAAGTTTTTCAATGAAAGGTTTCTGTCCACCCATGAGACGGGCAAGTCCTTTCACATCGTGGGGAACATAGAAACTGTAATTCCAGGCACATCCTTCATGAAAACCGGGATTCGGTTCAAAATTTTCTCCCTGTCTTGGATTGAAGGGTGAATAGAACTGACCATCAGGCAAAATAGGACGGAAAGTACCAAATTCCTTACTATAGTAGTGCTTATATCCCAGTGAACGATTATAAAAAAAACGCGCATCCTCCTTCTTGCCCAAAGCTTCTGCCAGAAGCGAAAGAGAATAGTCTGCAATGTAATACTCCAATGCATGAGAGACCGAATTATCATACTGTTCACGCAAAGGAACATATCCCAATGACATATAATCATCATTATCCGGCCTCAGCAAATTCTCGGTACCAGGCAAGGTGGCAGATTTATACATAGCTTCATAAGCCAGATCGATATCAAAATCGCGTAGCCCTTTCAACCAGGTATCAACGATGACAGGAATAGACGGGTCACCCTCCATAGTTAACGTCTCACGCCCGTAAAGCTCCCACTTGGGTAGCCAACCATGTTCGCGATACATATCGAGCATGGAACGTACCATTTGTAACTGACGTTCGGGGTAAACCAACGTAAGGAGTTGGTGAACGTTACGGTACGTATCCCAAAGCGAGAAAACAGTGTAACGGTCTCCATTGGTAATCAGTATTTCATTACTCTCCATAGCAGGATATTGCCCGTTGACATCTTGCAAGATATTGGGATGTATCAATGTATGGTAAAGGGCAGTATAAAAGACTGTTTTCTGTTCTTCCGTCCCGCCTTCGACAAGGATACGCGAAAGGTCCTCATTCCAACGCATACGGGCATCTGCCAATACCTGACTGAAATTCTTTCCACTTTGTTCTGTATCCAGATTCAGGCGGGCATTTTCGATGCTGACAAAAGAAACTCCCATTTGCACTTCGATCTGTTCACCTTCCGTCGTGTTGAAAGTAAGAAAAGCACCGATATCATCTCCGGCAATTTCCTTACGATAACGGGTATAAAGTTTGTAGTGTCCGTTGTCGGGATCCCATTCAGCTTCAACTCCGGTCATGGGACGCTGTTTTTTCCAATAACCGCTGGATACCGGCTGCTTGTTGACACGCATTACAAAATAAATGGGAAATACCGCCTGGGGGTTATAGCAGAAAGTTCCCAATAATTTCATGCCTTCAAATTCGGTGTCACTCACCTGTTTCAAGAAAGCACCGGTTTCATTCGTCAGCCCTTCACCTAAATTCAGTAATACATGGCTTTGTCCGGCAGGAAATGTGAAACGTGAAACACCCGTGCGGGGAGTGGCAGACACCTCGGTCTTCACATTATAGCGAGTAAGGAAATTACTGTAATAGCCCGGAGAAGCCTGTTCATCCTTATAACGACTTCCGTACTCCTTGTAATCTACGGACAATTCACCCGTAGTAGGCATCAGCAATAAAGATCCCAGTTCGGGACACCCCACACCACTCAGATTGACATGCGAATATCCGGTAAAAAAACAATTGTGAAACTCGTAAGGAGTAGACCACCAACGGGCATCTTTATCATACTTGTTATCTTCCGATCCCATCACATTGAAAGGAACCACGGACATCATTCCATTGGGACAGACCGCTCCCGGATTAGTAGTTCCGAAGTTAGTGGTACCAATGAAAGGATTGACATAGCTTATAGGTAAAGAACCCTCTCCACCTCCGGCAAACACCGGAAGCAGACAAAGGGCAGAAAGTGTGTAAGCCAATAAAATACGTTTCATAGTCGACTGAATCTTTAAGGAATTAACTATACAATGCTGTTTTTCTTCGTAAATTCTATGATTTCCGAAATATAACCAAAGGCCATACCTACAACTGTATCGGCAGCACCATAATATACCGCCACTTTATCTCCATCCTGCAAAGAAGCACAAGGGAATACTACATTGGGCACATCTCCCTGCAATTCATAAGGAGCAGCAGGAGCAAGCAAGTACGGACGTGTGCGATACAATACCTTTGCCGGATTTTCTTTATCAAGAATAGCCGCTCCCATAGAATAGCGGAAACCGTTGCAAGTAGTAATAACTCCATGATAGAATATCAACCAGCCCTCTTCAGTAAGGAACGGTACAGAACCGGCACCTATCTTCGTACACTGCCATGCACTTTCAGGAAAGGGAGTAACTTTCATCACACAACGGTGTTCTCCCCAATATTTCATGTCCGGACTGTAACTGATGTAAATATCTCCAAACGGTGTATGACCGTTATCGCTCGGACGGCTCAACATAGCATATTTACCATCTATCTTCTGCGGAAAAAGCACCCCGTTACGGTTAAAAGGCAAAAAGGCATTTTCGCACTGGAAGAATTCTTTGAAATCGAATGTATAGGCAATACCGATAGTAGGTCCATGATAGCCGTTGCACCAGGTAATCCAGTAGCGATCTTCAATCCAGGTGACACGTGGATCGTATTTATACTCGGATTCTATCATCTCCGTATTCCCCGCCTTGAAACAGATAGGCTCATGGTTTATCTCCCAATTGATTCCATCTTTACTAAAGCCCGCAAAGATATTCATCTGCACTGCCTTATTATCACAACGGAAGACACCGGCAAATCCATCCCCGAACGGAACTACCGCACTATTGAAAATACTGTTGGAAGTCGGAATGTGATAGCGTCCGATAACCGGGTTTTTAGAGTAACGCCACATGACGTCTGTACAACCTTCCGGGCGTTCTTCCCAAGGCATATTCATCATCTGTTTCATAATTCTTCTATTTATTAGTTATATATTTCATTGATTCTTCTTTTCATCCGGATAGGTGAATGGTACAAAATAAGTGATCAGAAATGCCGGAATAGTAGCAAACATTGTGAAGATGAAGAATGCCTTATACCCCAACGCATCACTGACAAAACCACTGATAGATCCCGGAAGCATCACTCCCAGATTCATGATGCCCGAAGCAAAGGCATAATGGGCCATCTGATGTTTGCCGGGAGCCACTTGCTGCATCATAAACAGTGTCAGGCCTACGAATCCGAAACCATATCCGAAGTATTCAAGCACAATGGCACCTCCTATCAGCATACCATTCTCCGGCTGATAAATAGCCAGCAATGTATAAGCCAGAAATGGCAGGTTGAAAACACAACACAACGAAAACAATGTCCGGCTCAATCCTCTGTGAGAGATGTAATAACCTGCCAATAGGGATCCCAAGACAAAAGCAGCTGCCCCGTAAGTACCATAATACAGACCTATCTCCTGTTCTCCCAGTCCCAAGCCTCCAACAGAGCGTTCCGCCTTTAAAAACAACGGAACAATCTTCATGACGAAGCCCTCGGCCAGACGATAAAGAATGATAAATGCCACATAATACCAGATATGCTTCTTCTGGAAGAAAGCACGGATAACTTCCACCAACCGGTTCCAGGTTTCCCTGCCGGATGCTGTGCCTGTAGCTGCAGTTCCTCCCGAAGGCAACATACGCATATGATATACTCCCAGGAATACCATTACAGCCGCCAGAATCAACATGACCGTCATCCATGCTTGCACAGTCGCTTCATGGCGAACTGCTTCTTCCGCTCCCTGAACTCCTCCGAAGTATTTCAGCAACCAGCCTGCCAACCAAACCAGTCCGCCGGATGCAACAATTTTAGCAATATTATAGAAAGCACCTTGCCAACCGATATACTTGGCCTGATCCTGCTTATTCAGTTCCGACATATAAACACCATCTGTTGCAACATCATGTGTCGCCCCACTGAAAGCAATAACCGCCAACAAAGCAATACACACGGCAAAGAAAGCCGGAAGATGCAACGCCAATGCTACCAGGGCAAAACCTGCCCCGGTAATCAATTGCGTCAGTACCACAAAGAACTTCTTCGTCTTGAACATTTCCAAGAACGGACTCCAAAGGAATTTCAGTGTCCAAGGCAGCATTATCAGCGATGTCCACAGAGCAATCTGTGCATCCCCAATCCCCAATCCCTTGAACATCAGCACAGACACCATATTCAGCACCACAAAGGGAAGCCCCATGGCAAAGTAGACGGCGGGTACCCAGGAAATCGGATTACGACTATTTTGATTCATACCTATTGACTAAATCATTCTGCTTCACTTCAGAGGAACATTCCCCATCGTCAGTTCCAACGTACCCCCATCTACTATATCCTGATGCGTAAAGAAAGGCTTATCCAACTTCTTTCCATTCAGTACCATACTCTGCACATACTTGTTCTCGCGACTGTTATTATGTGCTATGACAGTGAATGTCTTACCATCTTTCAACTGAATGGTAGATTTTTCGAATAATGGGCGACCGATAGAATAAACCGGCTTACCCGGACATACCTGATAGAAACCCATAGAATTGAGAATGAACCACGCGGACATCTGTCCGCAATCCTCATTGCCCGACAATCCGTCCGGATCATTAAAATAAAGGGTATGTAATATTTGATCCACCAGTTCTTGTGTCCGCCAAGGTTGATCCACATAGTTATACAGATGAGTAATATGATGACTTGGTTCATTGCCATGTGCATATTGTCCTATCAAACCGGAGATATCAGCAGAAACCATATCACCCTCCAAAGCTGAATCGGCAATAAACAAAGAATCCAGTTTACCGATAAAGGCATCACGTCCTCCCATCAGCTCCACTAATCCATCTATATCATGAGGCACAAACCAAGTCCATTGCCAGGCTGTACCTTCGCAATAGTCGTCACTACGGTGATTGGATGAACGGGGATTGAAAGGAGTACGCCAATTACCTTCACTGTCCAGTCCGCGCATAAAACGGGTAGAAGCATCAAAATAAACCTGGTATCCCTTAGCAAAGGCTGCATATTTTTCCTCATTCGGTTCATCTCCCATAGCTTCTGCCAGCACAGAAATACACCAGTCGTCATAAGCATATTCCAATGCCTTTGCTACCGATTCATTATCTTTGTCACAAGGCACATAACCTATTTTATTCTTCCAGTATTTAGCTTGAGGCATCAGGTGGGGCAATACTAACGGCGGACATAATATACCGGTCGTATCATATTCCGCAGCGCGGATGCAAGCCTTGTATGCATCTTCCACATCGAAATTACGATAACCTTTTGTATAAGCATCAGCTATAATAGATGCAGCATGATAACCGATCATTGTTCCCGTATAGTTTCCGGCTAGTTCCCACATAGGATATACACCACCCTCATGCTGCTTCCGGATTAATGAACGGATAAAGGCTTCATTTAAATCAGGATCGATAATTGTCATCAACGGATGATATGCCCTGAATGTATCCCATAAAGAGAATACAGTATAGATAGGCTCTTCCACACTACCCTGATGAGGTTTCAAATCCATACCCAGATAGCGTCCATCGGCATCTGTAAACAGATTAGGTTGCACACCGGTATGATAGAGTGCAGTATAAAACATTACTCGCTGGTCCTTATCAGACGTTTCAATATCTATCTTGGCAAGATAATTATTCCATGATTCACGGGCAGCACTACGCACACCGTTAAAGTCCCATTCAGGTATTTCAGCTTCCACATTCTTTCGTGCCCCATCCATATCTACAGCAGAAACACCGACTTTCACAAGAACTTCCTCATTATTCTCTGTCTGGAACTGTAACAAAGCCTTAGCTGTCGGAAAGAGTGGCCCCCCTTCATCCAATGCCATAGAATCGGTTACCAATGTATAGGTAAAAGGTTTGGAAAACTTCGCATAGAAATTGATATACTGGTCAAATGCCCAATATACTGTTTTCTTGCGTCCTCGTATCTCTGTATCACTGATTACCTCCAACTCCATCTCTTCATTCTTCTGACGCTGCAGGCTGTAATCCAGATCCAGTATAAATCCGGCATCTTCCGCCTTCGGAAAAGTATAGCGGTGAATAGCTGCACGTTTGGTAGCCGTCAATTCGGCTTTTACCTGATAACGATCCAAAAAGACTGAATAGTAGCCCGGTTGTGCCACTTCATTGTCACGAGAGAAAGCAGAAGCATAAGCCATCTGTTGACTCTCTTCTCCCATTGCATGATAATCCTGTTTGCCTACGGTAGGCATCAGCAATACATCACCATAGTCTCCACAACCTGTGCCGTTAAGATGGGTATGCGAAAATCCATTCATAGTAGAATCTGCATAATAATATCCGGAACAGGCATCCCACTGATAAATGCGTGTGTCGGGACTGGGTTGTATCATTCCGTTCGGAACTACAGCCCCAGGGTAAGTATGTCCATGCCCTCCCGTACCGATAAACGGATTAACGTATGATGAATAATCCTGCGCTCCCGGGGTACAACTGTACATTCCGAATAACAGCACTCCACTCATCAACATAAAATTCAGTTTCATGTTTTTCTTCATATTCTTAATAGTATTACATATTCATAATCAAAGTGGCATAAAGGTAATGGCTTGTCCTCCACCTCTTGCCATATCCACGGACAGAATGTCTTCAGCAGTCACCTGCTTCTCTATAATCTCATAAGCCGTAGGATTCGTTATCCAGTCAGCCTCTTTACCATCAGCATAAATGACAGCCCTGTAAGTCTTGCCTTTTTCCAGAAAATCCAATTTGACTGTAACCTCACGTGCGTCTTCATTAGTAGCTGCACCCATGAAATATTTGTCTCCTGCGCGGCGCATTATGACTACATATTCTCCCGGCTCACCTGCCAGCGCTTCCGACCAGTCACAATCAGTATCAAAATCGCGAAAGAATTGAAAAGCAGGATGTCCTTCGTAATTTTCAATCATGTCGGCAGCCATTTGCAAAGGAGAATAAAGTATCACCCAGTTAGCGATCTGTTTCGCCAGCGTAGAATTGATCCGGCAATCCTTACTATCCTTCATATTCCACTTCTTGCGATAAGGAGACTTTTTGGCACGCTCATACAGTATGTCGAAGATTCCCGGAGTATAGTCCATTGGCCCTGACAACAGACGGGTAAATGGCAAAAGTACATGATGTTCGGGGGGATTTCCCTCGCTCCAGGCATTCCATTCCATGCCACGGGCACCCTCACGAGTCATCATATTGGGGTATGTACGGCGGATACCAGTGTCTTTGATCGGTTCGTGTACATCAAGAGTGGTATGATATTTTGCAGCAGTCTTTACCACTTTACGGTAATGGCGTACATTGTATTGTCCATGATGATTGTGCCCATTGGGAAGTCCGCCGGCATAACCGGTCTTCACACTATGAATACCCAAGTCAGCATACCATTTATAAGACTTATCCAGTTGTTTCTCATAATTGACTATGTTGCCACCCGTTTCATGATGTCCAATAATCTCAATTCCTTTTTCCTTAGCATAACGGACTATTTCCTTTATATCAAAGTCAGCATACGGACGCGTATAATCAAAGTCCTGAGAGCCTCCCCAATTTTCCCAACCGGCGTTCCAGCCTTCAAACATCACTCCTTCAATGTTGTTGGCTGCTGCAAAGTCAATATACCGTTTAGCATTCTCCGTTGTGGCACCGTGGCGGTCATTTATCACCCAGCTTTCTACCCCCAGATGCATTCCCCACCAGATACCTACATATTTCATTGGATGTATCCAATCCGTAGTTTCCAGTACACAAGGCTCATTCAGATTCAGTATAAGCCCGGAGTTAATTAAACCGACAGCTTTCGAAGCAATCTGTATAGTGCGCCAAGGCGACTTGAAAACACCACCGTTTACCCGCACTTTAATGCCATCAGGCCAAGGAACCAGTTCCGACTTGAAATTGCACCCCCCTGTATTTTTCAATGTCATCTCGGGGAAGTCCGTCAATGCTGCTTCGTGAATGCTGGCATATACATTGCCTGCCTTAAATGTCATGGGAGTATTGGCATTGTCTATCCGGCTGACAGGCTGTGTACGATATAGCAATTCATAAGTATCATAATTGGCAGGTATGGACCATGAAGTACCATCCTGTGCTATATTGAACGCAGTCAGCTCATCCGTGATAAGAAGACTGTCTGCTCCGGCCACTTCATATTCGTAGCGGAATCCTATCCCGTCATCGAATACACGAAACCGTAAAATCAGTTTGGTAGCAGCTGCATCAGACAAGTGAACAGCCATTTCATTGTAATGGTTGCGAATGGTTTTATTTTCTCCCCAAGGTTGCGTCCAGGTTTCATCCTGGGTAGTGAAATCAATATCTACAATGCGGAATTCTTTATGAAGATTAATCCCGTTCTCTGCTTCGAATCCCAAACAGGAAGAAGCTACAAAAGGAATACTGTCAACTTCAATTTGGTAGGTCATCCGGTTACTGTCATTCAGAGCAAACTGTAACCTGATACGACCATCAGGTGAAAAGACCTCTTTTTGCTTAGAAGAGCAACTACTTGCCAGACAAATAATCACAATAAAATAAATAAAATGTATTCTCATATTCGATTCATTATTTTGTTATCGGAAATATGTTTCACCAGAATTCATGTGTCCAAAGTTATCGGTCAGCAAGATAGTTAAGAGAATATCTCAAAGATACATAAAATAGCATGATTAATTGAGACATTCTCTTTTAAAAAGCCAAAAGCTTACTTTTTAGTCAGGTTATAATTAGCGCCAGGATGATAATAAGCATCATAATATGCTTCCGGCAATTCTGCCGTACCATTTACTATACGGCACAGAGATATGCCATAACGTTGGCCTCTACCCATCAGAGTCAGATTTCCAAGCGGATCAAATGCTCCCTTCGTAGCAGTCGTATTTGTATCGTATTTCCAAGTATTCTGGTTACCATTCTTATAAGTTCCCCATCTCATTTCCCATGTTTCGGGATCCTCTGTATCACCTTCATGAATAACCTGAGGCATGGAAATAGTAAAGTTACCATTATTGGAATCAAATTCAGCTACCAAAGGATATTTATTGGTTATTTCAGGATATTCTCCCCAACCATAGATATAGTAAGTCTTACCATCCTCTTTAGCCTCAATACGAATATCAAATGTCTGATCTCCATTATAATCCCACCAACCATTACCACCTTCGGGAGGCGTAAAAAAGAATAAAGAACTGGTAGAAGCTACTTGCCATTCACCCAGATAAGCCTCATAGTTAGACTTAACCCCTGTTGAAGCCGTGAAGTCCGTCCTTCCATAATACTTACCACTCCATTCTACCTCATCATTGAACAGAATCTTACTTACAGCCGTGAAATAATAATCATAAGAATACAATTGTGGTTTCGGGTTATAGAATACCTGCAAACCATATCCGGCATCTTTCAGGTCCTGAATCGTTTCTTCTTTAAAACTTGTCCAGCCACCTTTATATTCTTCATTAATCTTCAATGAATAAGGACCATACTTTGATTTGGGAAGTCCGGTGAAATTAGATTCACGTCCTTTAACGTATCTCTGATAAGTTCCATAACACATATAATCTACCAATTCGCCAATAGACTTACCATCGACAGTTCCGCTTGGAGAATCCTCAAAATTACTTTTATATTCATAAATACCCAGCAATTTATCAGGCATCACCTTGCGACATTCGCTGATCAAGCGACAGTAATTCTCACGGGAACGTTGCTCGAAGCCCGGACTCGGATTCTCTTTGTAAACTGTATACTCGTCATCAAAATCAATGCCGTCCAAACCATAAATATCGACAAATGCTTTCAATTCTTTGGCAAAATCAGCCGCAGCAGCCTGCGATAAGTTACCCATACCGGCTTCATCATGATTACCCAAGATACTCATATTGACTTTGATACCTTTAGCCTGCAAAGGACGGATAAATTTATCTGCATTTTTCAACAGGAAAGATACCTGATCGTTACAATGAATATGCACACGGCCGCTTTCACTATCCACATTGATATTGGCAGCAAAGATACTAACTACATCAAAGAACGGTTTTCCACTTTCCTTCATTACATATTCACCACAATTCAGGATATTTTCATCATTCACTTCCACAAAACAGAGAGTACGTACATCTCCCTTTTTAGAATCAGGCACAGCTGCCAATGGCTTCACCAGATAAATATAAGTCTGATTATTAGCTGAAACAGCCACTCCATCATTTGCAGTAGCTGAAACCGCTACTGCATAGGTTGAACCGATTGAACCTCCGGCATTAATAGTTAATTCTACTGCACCGGACTTTTTCTCTCCGGTTTTAACAGTCACCGTACCACCATTTGCCAAGCTCAATTTATCAGCAGGATACATAGCATAAGATGTACCATGAGCAGCATTATAAACTTCAAGCGCTGTTGCATCTACTTTGAAAGTAACCGTTATGTCTTTTTCAGCAGCTTTGCTCAATTCAAAATAAAGATGTCCCGTACCGGATTTATCCCCGAAGAGAGAAATTGAAGTAAGTTCGCGTGCTCCGGCAACTGATCTGACATAACCGTATACGCCGTCCACTGTATCCAGCTTTTCTGTATTAACGGCATTGATCGTAATGTCATCTTCACAACTTGTGAAAACAGTTCCTGCACAGGCAAAGGTAACTGCCAACAAGCCTAATTTTATGTGATTCATATATTTCATAATATACATCTATTTAAAATATAACTTAATTTATTTCGCAGGCAATTCTACCGCAGTCCAAGTAAGCGATTCCACCGCTGTAGCATGATTCTCATTCCCGCTATAATCGGCTATTGAAGTACCTACACCTTCATCAAATTTCCAATAGGCAACCAGTCCTTCCGCACCCGGTTCTACCTGATAAAAATGATTCTTTGCATTAATTTCCTCCTGAGTTAAAACCTTATTCCAAATACGGCATTCGGACATTTCACCATCAAACCAACGATCACGGTTATAAGAGTGACCAATCCAGAAGCCATTACCCTCATCAGTTTTTGTCTTTCCCAAATCCAATGCTCCCCAATTCGCTGTCGCTTCCAATTTATTCACGCCATTGAAATAGGCTATCACTTTTTGAGCTTCAGCATCATAAGTCACTGCAATATGTGTCCATTCACCGGTAGCCACAGTCAGATCTTCTGAATTTATCTTCTTATCTCCAGGACCTACAATCTGCAAACAATTCTTTGCCGGCGCAGTATCTCCGAAACGGAGCAGGAAATATCCTTCAATACCCAGAACTGTACTGATAGCTTTATCGAGCTTGCTGGGATTTACTAATACTTCCACAGTCAGCTTCCGTAAACCATTTGCCTTTTCAAGTGTACTCCAATTTACGTATACAAGATTCTTAGTAAGATCAGCTACTACATTGATAAGGGCAGCACCTTTAAATACGTAATACATGGTACGGGCACTTTGCAGAATACCTACGTTAGCCTGATCAATGGTTACAGGTAATACATAAACCTTTTCAGCATCCAGCTCTGTCAGATTACCAAATTTCAATGTGACTTTTTCTGAAAGAACAGATCCGGCAGGAATCACAGTCTGTGGAGTTTCTAATGTATAATGCTTACTCGGCAAAGCCTCAGCATTATCATAAAATGCAGCATTATAAGTATCAACCAACGCAGGTTCAGCTTTCAAGGAAATAGTTACATCTGCATTTTCCGGCTTAGCCATAGCAACCCTGAATTCACCTTCCGCAGAAGGAATCGTATTCTTCAGTAAAACATTACTAGTCTTCACCGAAGCATCTATATACACTTGGTTATCAAACGTTTCAGTATCATCACTACAAGCTGTTAAAGCTACAGACAGCAATGTGATCGATAATAAATATAAGTTTTTTAATTTCATAGCTTGATTTATTTTTTAGGAGCAGGGTTCATAATATTAATAGCCTCTTTCACATACTGGTATGTGTTAGTAGCATTGTAATAGTCATTCTGAACATTATAAATAGCCAATCCGGCACGGGTATAGCCATCAGATGGTTCCGTAGTCCAATAAGCTGCCTCCGTAAGCGCCCGGTCGGTACCGTAGAACCCGGTTTGCTTATCAGATGCATCCAGTGAAACTGTGGAAACAGCAACTACGAAACGATCAGTCGGAACACCTGCAGCAGCCATGGCCAAACGGGCAAATACCGACAACTGTGCATCATCCGTTACATTATCCGTAGCCAGGATGATGTGCTTACAATTAGTCAAAATGGTCTGCTCAATCAAATTTTCCGGATATCCCTGAAATGTCAGCAACTTATCTGCATTAGCAGTTTTCCAGGTTAAAACAGCACTGAAAAAAATATCCTGATATTTCTTTGCCTCTGCTTTTTGTTCGGCAGACATATAAATAGGATTATTTCCCTTATATTCAGTAATCATACCATCGAAACTCCCTGCATAACCAATCTGTTTGTCCATTTCTGACTTCAGATAAGTATCGAAAGATCCGGTTGCCGTACCTTCCTTTACTTTTTCAGTATATTCTTTTTGAATCTTATCAAAACTGATAGTATATACCACCTTGGTACCCTTAGCATGTACAGTTTGCATATCAACTAATTCAAACGCAGCCAGTTCTGCTGGGTACATCATGGAAATTACGTCCAAACTGTCAGGAGCATCAGAGATATGCTGTCCACGACTGAACGGTGTTTTCTCGCTATTGTCGAACCAGGCATATACAACCTTATGGTCCGAATTCTTATAGGCTACCAAATTTTGCAGATATTTGGCATACGCAGCCGGATCTTGTTCCTCTATTCCGGGAGTATTGATATTCACATTCTCTACTTCCGTCCAGTCGTCACATGCGCTGAAACAGGTTATGGCAGCGAAGCAGGAAGCTACGATGAATATATTTTTCATTTTATTTTTCATAATTCTTTTCTTTATTAGATGTTAGGGTTGCAGTCCCACCATACTTTGGAAGACATTCTATCGTTCGCAGGTTTCAAATCTTGCAGAGCATTCTGCACATTCGTACCATTGTCCTTGTACTCATCCTGCGGATAAGGCAAGCGGCGTGGAAAAGTACCTTCGGGAACTTCCGCCTTGTTTTTATTAACGGCAGCAGTCATCAGACGCGGGTAACCCGTACGACGGAATTCAGCCCATGCTTCGTTACCCAACGGGAATATGGCGATCCATTTCTGGGTAATTATACGTTCCAGATTTGTTTCAAAGACGGCGCTATTATCATACTTAATCGTAATAGTCGGCTGAGAACCGTTATAACTATAAGTACCCAGAGGATCTTTATACAGATCGGGCAAACTACTACCATCTTCCAGATAAGCATCCGCACCGGAAGCCCCCCATTGACTGAATGATAACTCTACGCCTTTCTTATAAAAACTTTCTGCAGTTCCACCCATGTTCCAACCACGCAATGCACCTTCGGCACGCAGGAAGGCAACTTCAGCAGCAGTCATCCAAACAAGTTTCGTATTGGCTTCAACATTCATGTTAGAATACTTATGAGCTGTTTCACTCGGAAGCGGTTCAGTTCCCAAACGAATACCATGATACCCGTTCTTCACTCCATCGGCTGTTGTAAAGGTAGATTCAACAAAATATTTTTCACGACGAGGATCTTTGTAACCATTCATATAGGCAGTAATATCTGCCGCAATACGAGAGTCACCGCCATTATATTCATACATAATAACTCTGAATGGATTAGTAGTAGCCTGAATGGTCGCATTATCATCATTTGATGTAAACACACCTCCTCTTTCTGAGTCAACAGCTTCCACCGCTTTAGCTTGTGCCGTAGTAGAATCTACATACACCATACGCATAGCCATACGCAATTTCAAAGAATTCGCCAGTTTTATCCAGTTTTCCACTTTACCACTATAAACTTTATCAGCTTTGGATGAAAAAGTCTCCGTACGATGTGGTAATAATGCAGTCACTGCCTCATCCAGTTCATTCAACATAGTCTCATAAACTTTCTTCTGAGTATCCAGCGGAGCAGTCAGGTCACCATTGGCCCCCAACTGGGAATAAGGAATAGGACCGTATCCATCTGTAACACGCAAGATAGCTGCTACCTTTACAACTTTTCCTACTGACAAATAAACAGGGTCTTCAGTTGCAGCTTCCAACTGTGCATAGTTAGCATACACATTAGGAATAACATCTTTATATAATTTACCTACCCAGTCCTGAGATTGGTTGTAGTTGGAGAAACGGTTCGTGAAACCGGAATTGGATTCCGCCAAATAGCCACCGTAAGGTCCACCCAAAAGGGCCTCCAGAAACTGATTAAGAAGTACATCCGTAGGGATGACATATCCCTGCATACCTGTCAATGCCGAACGAGTCAAGTAGGCATCACGGTCCATCTGGTCTTTGGTTGCTTCATACGGATTGGTATTATAATCCATATAATCACCTGTGCAAGATGCCAACATGCCAGCTAACATTCCACCGCATAAAGCGAATTTTATAATTGATTTTCTCATTGTTTTTTCTTTCTTTAATCTGTTAGAACTTAAATCTTACATTGAATCCTAAGCTACGCGCACTCGGCGTCATAAAGTTGTCAATACCCTGATAGTAGTTACCGGTAGAAGCTACTGCTTCCGGATCGAACGGAGCTTTACAATAAAGCATCAGCAAGTTACGGCCTACCAGAGATACGGTCACGTCAGCCACATTCCAAAGTTTATCTCTCGGTATAGTATAACCGACACTGGCTTCCTGGAGACGCAGATTGGTAGCACTGTAAGTGTAATATTGTGGAATACCAGACTGAGAACCGATAGTAGTATACCATTTCTGTGCATTTACCAAGTCCGTTCCATTCACATAAACACCACCTTGATTGCGTGCTATTTCTGTTGACTCAGAAACACCATACATATCCATAGCAGCCTGAGTAGCAGAGTAAACGATACCACCGATACGTGCAGAGAGCATGAAACCAAAATTCAGGTTCTTCCAGCTGAAATCATTTCTCCACGACATATTGCATTTTGCAAATACGCTACCCAATTTAATATCTTCTGCATTATAATTAGCAGTCACACTACCATTCTGATCTACCAGAATATTGCCGTTACTATCACGTTGCAGGTCGGCAGTAGAATAGAGATCACCCAAAGAGCCACCTTTCTTCAGAATGAAACGAGCCTGTCCCATACCACCTACATCCAAGCGTTCTTTAGTGATGACAGTTCCGGTTTCAGGATGCACATAGTTTTCCAGCAGTTCAAGAATCTCATTCTTATTGGTACTGAATACGTAATTACTGGACCATTTAAATTTACCCCATTCATTAGAATAGCCCAATCCTAATTCAATACCCTTATTTCGTACGCTACCCGTCTGCACATACAATGTTGAGTAACCGGAAGATACGGAAATCTTAGGGTCAAACGTCTGATTATAAGTTTTAGTAGTATACAAAGCCAAATCCAGATTAAAATGATTCAGGAAACGGGCAGTAAGACCTACTTCCCATGAATCCGTTCTTTCCGGTTTCAGATTATACATCGGATAGTTACGTTTGGATTGCCAAACCTTATTGGAGTTATCCCATGAATAAGTAGGGTTGGCCAGGAAACGCGGGAAAGGAAGACCCACAGATGCAAATGAGCCACGTACTTTCAGAAAAGAAATTTGTTGTGGCAATTTCAGTAACTCGGACAAAATAACAGAACCACCGACTGAAGGATAAAGGAATGCACTCTGAGTAGAATTAGGACCTGCCAATTGTGAAGGCCAGTCAGAACGTCCGGTCAAAGTCAAGTAATAAGTACTCTTATATCCTAATTCAAGACTGGCAAAAACAGACTGAGTCTGATCATGAAAACCTGACTGCGTACGTTTTGTCTTACTGTCATCCAACTGGAATACATTGAAAACGTTAGGAATACCGTCTTCACTGATAGGACCACGATTTTGCAGTACATCTTGTTGCATATCCGATAAAGAAGCACCAATATTAGCCTGGAAAGTAAGATTTTCACCAAAGTTTTTATTGATGTTCAACATGATATCAGCATAAGTTTGCTTGTCATTCGTATTAGAAATACCATACAAACCGTTGTTAGAGCCTTCGGCCAATGTAGTATTACTTGTAGCATAAAGCTTTTCCGTATAAGTACTTGCAGAGTTATCCACACGCACACGGCCTGATACACTCAACCAATCTAAAATCTTATAGCTCAAGCTACCACTCAACATATAACGATCCTTATTATTCTCACGCAGGTTACGATAAGCAATCCAGTACGGATTTTGTCCTGTAAAAGTATCGATGCCCTGTGGCCAATATTGTGTATAGATGTTACGGGAAGTATCCCAGCGTTCGTACATCTTAATCTCATTCCAGTCGTCACCACGAGGGAACAAATAAGCTGTAACCAACGGATTAGAGTAAGTACCCTGATTCACCATATTTTGGTCTTTCTGTTTGATATAAGAAGCACTTACATCCAGTGTCATCTTATCATTCAGGAAAGAAGTAGTGTTGCGGAAAGTAAAGTTATAACGGTCATAATCGTTATTCGGAACCATACCGACAGAATTCACAGCACTCGCAGAGAAGTAAGTCTGATTCTTTTCCGTACCTGTAGATAAAGAAACGGTTTCGGTAGCTACCACACCTGTTCTCAGAAAGTCATTGATCGGATCATATCCCATGTAATTGGAAGGGTTCAATTTATTACCCCAGCTTTTTTCTACAGAACCTGCACTGGACAGAAGATCGCCTGTGCCATAAGAATTCTGAAAATTAGGAGTAACAAACGGACGGAGAAATTCAGTATTCTGTGATACAGTCAAACTCAAACGTCCTTCCTTGCCTTTCTTAGTCGTAATAACAATAGCACCATTGGCAGCGTGACTACCATACAAAGCGGCAGCGGCAGCACCCGTCAGTACAGACATAGATTCGATGTCTTCCGGATTTATATCTGCAATCGCTTCTGAAGAACCTTTAGAGTCAAATTCCTGACCACCTTCACCGGAAAGATTGAACATAGGTACACCATCGATCACATAAAGAGCGTTGCTGGACTGATCAATACCTTTCGTACCACGCATCACTACTTTACTGGCACCACCTACACCGGAGGAACTGGCATTAATGGTAACACCCGCCACTTTACCAGACAAAGAGTTTACAAGGTTAGCATCTTTCACTCTGGTCAGTTCATCACTCTTGATTTCCTGAACATTGTAGCTTAGTGCTTTAGTTGCACGTTTAATACCCAAGGCTGTTACAACAACCTCTTCTACCAGTTGAGAATCGCTCTCCATCATCAGATTAATAACACTCTGTTCCTTTGCTGCAATCTCCTGTGTTTTATAACCGACATAAGAGAATTGAATTACAGGATTTGCTTCTGTCGTGGTCAGCGTAAAATTACCGTCAAAATCGGTGATACAACCCACACTGGTACCTTTCACCAATACGTTGACACCGATCAGAGGTCCCATATCGTCCGATACCTGACCGGTTATCGTACGTTCTTTCCCTTGTTGGGTACTTTCTTGTCCTGATTGAGACTTCTCTGAAAGATAAACAATGTTATCTTCTACTTTAAAAGAAATATTTTTCCCTTTAAGAATAGCAGTCAAGGCATCTTCGATAGATGCATTCTTCACATTGACTTTTTCCACTGCCGTAGCAGCAAGTTTGTCGTCATAAAAAAATTGATACTTGGATTGAGTTTTGATTTGTTCAATGACCGTACCTAATGTCGTGCGAGACATGTTCAAATCCAGTTGGGCAAAAGTCCACTGAACTGATACAGTCATGAAGAACAAGACTAATAAAGCCCGTAGAAATTTCGAACTTTGAAAAGCATGATTGTTGTCCATAAACAAAGTTTAAAGGTTACACATTGGTTAATTTTAATCTGCCAGGAGATCCTTTCTCCCGACTTTCACATATAAAACAACAGTCGCTAAAAATACACTTACTACAAAATGATATTTTTTTTCATTAAAACAAAAAAGGGAATAGTTTTAATTTCTATTCCCTTCTTTCTTACATTATTAACTTCAGCCCTTACTTCTTTTTTATTTCGTTAGAGAAAGAATATGGATAATCTTCCGGATGTATTCCTCTCTGTAAGTTGGGCTTATTACCCATATCAAATTTCAGGACACCGCCCTTCAACAGGTCTTCATGTTTCACATAATTCTTCGTATATTCATTTCCATCCAGACGAAGCGATTCAATATACATATTTTCAGAACTATTGTTTGCTGCATCAATAACCAATGAACGGCCATTCTCAAGATGAAGTGTAGCTTTCTTGAACAAAGGAGCACCGAGAACATACTCATCGGTTCCCGGACAAACCGGATAGAAGCCTAATGCTGAGAACACATACCAGGCAGAAGTCTGCCCATTGTCTTCATCTCCACAATACCCATCAGAACCTGGAGTATACATACGGTTCATCACCTGACGCAACCAATATTGGGCTTTCCAAGGCTGCCCGGCATAATTGTACATGTAAATCATGTGCTGTATAGGCTGGTTACCATGCGCATAGTTACCCATGTTCATCACTGTCATTTCACGTATTTCATGAATCACCTGTCCATAATAGCTGTCATCGAAGATGGGAGGAACAATAAACACAGAATCCAGCATTTCGACAAAAACTTTTTCACCACCCATCAAATCGATCAAACCTTGCGGATCGTGGAAAACGGACCAGGAGTAATGCCAACTGTTTCCTTCTGTAAAGGCATCTCCCCATTTCAAAGGTGAGAAAGGTGTCTGGAACTGCCCATCTTTATTACGTCCACGCATCAACAGGCTTTCCTTATCGAACACGTTCTTATAGTTCATAGCACGATTGGCAAAAAGTTTCTGCTCTTTCTTCGGACGATCCAGCGCTTTTGCCATCTGATAGATACACCAGTCATCATAAGCATATTCCAGAGTACGGGCAGCATTCTCATTGATCTTTACGTCATAAGGAACATAACCTAATTCATTATAATATTCATAACCGAGACGTCCGGTAGAAGAAACTTCAGGATGTACATTCTTTGTGCCATGGATAAGTCCTTCATACAAGGTAGCCACATCATCCACTTTAACCCCCTTCAGATAGGCATCAGCCAGTACAGAGGCAGAGTTGTTGCCAATCATACAACCACGATGTCCCGGGCTAGCCCATTCAGGGAAGAAACCGCTTTCCTTATATGTATTGACGAGACCTTCCTGGATTTGTTTGTTTACCGAAGGATACATCAGGTTGAGGAAAGGGAACAGGCAACGGAAAGTATCCCAGAAGCCGGTATCCGTATACATATATCCAGGTAATACCTGACCATTGTAAGGACTATAATGAACAGGATTGCCAGTTTCATCAAATTCATAAAAAGCACGGGGGAAAAGTACCGAACGATACAGACAAGAATAAAAAGTACGATACTGATCAAGATTGCCACCATCCACTTCTATTTTACCCAATACCTCATTCCAGGCATCTTGCCCTTTCTGAACCAAAGTATCAAAACTATCGTTTCCAAGCTCTTTCAAGTTTCTGTCTGCCTGCTCAAAACCGATAAAGGAAGAGGCTACACGAGCATGCACGATTTCTCCTTTACGGGTTTTAAAACCAATGATTGCACCTGCATGTCCGGCCTTCTGCTCTTTTTGATTCTCTGCCAAAACGCCATCGGCAACAGAAGCCTGATAAGTAAAAGGCTTGTCGAACTCAATAACAAAGTAGTTCTTGAAGTTATCGGGCACTCCACCACTGTTACGGGTTGTGTATCCGATAATCTTATTTTGTTCAGGAATAATTTTAATATAAGATCCTTTGTCGAAAGCATCCACTACAATATATGAATGTTCATTCTCCGGAAAAGTAAAACGGAATAAAACAGCACGTTCAGTGGGAGTAAACTCTGTCACTACATCGTGTTCAGCAAGATACACCTTATAATAATGAGGCAATGCAACTTCTCCTTTATGAGAGAACCAGCTGGCACGCTTATCTTCATTAAATTCGGGTTTGCCCACTACCGGCATGATAGAAAACTGACCGTAGTCATTAATCCAGGGACTGGGTTGATGGGTTTGTTTAAAACCACGGATTTTATGGGCGGTATAAACATACTGCCAACCATCTCCCATTTTTCCTGTTTGAGGAGTCCAGAAATTCATACCCCATGGACGTGCGATAGCAGGATATGTATTGCCTGTAGATAGTTCGAAACTGGATAACGTACCCATCAACGGGTTAACGTATTGTGTTAAATCTTTAGCCTGCGCCCAGAGAGCACAGCCCAAAAAGCACATTGATAAAAGCAGCTTTCTCATACTATTATATTTATAAGATTATATATTTCAAAAGTTTCCTTTTATTTTTTGGGAGACAAAAATACACTATTTCCTACAATTTTATATTCAATAAGTATTGCATTTGTACTTTTAATCAAATTCAGGATTTCCTCCACAGTGTTTTTCTTCTTCAGTGTACCCGAATATGTTTTAGTAGCATCCATATCAGGCGCCAGAATAATCTTCACTCCATAAGAGTTCTCTAAAGTACGGGCAATCGTAAATATATCAGCATTTTCAAAGACAAACTGATTATTATGCCAATTCTCAATACCTGTATCCACTTGCTTCACTACCAGACGACGAGTTACAGCGTTCAATTCGGCTTTTTGTCCCGGAGCCAACACAATCATACCCTCATTGTGATTGCCTTTCACCTCAATCTCTCCCTTAATCAGTGTAGCTACTGCCGAACGGTTCATCTTATCACTCTTCAAGTTAAAGACCGTACCCAGCACTCTGACTTGCATGGCTTCACTTCGCACAATAAAAGGCTTTTCAACATTTCTCTTTACTTCAAAATAGCCCTCTCCCTCCATATACACATTTCTTTCCTTTTCAGAAAACTCACGCGGGTACTTCAAGGTCGTGTGCTTATTCAACCATACTTTAGTGCCATCGGGCAGCATCAATTCCTTCACTTCATCCCGGGCTACAACAGCCACTAACTGTTCTTCACTTTGAGACTGATAGATATGATAACTCAAACCGGATACAAGGAAAATTCCTATGAACATAGCAGCATACTTCATCCAAGTATGCATTCTACGCACCTTGAACTGCTTAGCTTCTTCCTGTGCCAACCGTTTGAATAACTGTTTTTCTGCTTTTTCAATTTTTTTCTCATCTGTAGAATCGCCACTCTTTCCCAGATGATATATTTCTTCTATCCTAAACAGTTCACGCGCATTATCGTCCGACTCGTTCAGCCAAGTGTTCACCTCACGGAGTTCTTCTTCAGAACATTCACCCATAAGGAATTTGGCCAGTAATTCTTCATTCAACTTATTTTTTCCTTCCTTCATCATACTAATAAAACAATCGTTTCGACAAAAACACTTATACCTTATTCAATAAAAACAGGGCTAACATAAAGTTGAGGTAGCCCAATCTTTCACGCAGGAACTTCAAAGCTTTATACATGTGAGCCTCTACCGTCCGTAACGATATTCCCATTGTTTCTGCAATTTCTTTGTTCTTCATATCATGCAGATAACTGAGTTTGAAAACCATCTTGCATTTATCCGGCAGTCCATTAATGGCTTCGGAAAGCTCTCTTCTAAGCTCACGATCCTCTATCCTTTTCACTACATCATTACTATCCGGCTGATAGAATTCAACCCTCTTCTGATTAATTTCCATTACGACAGCTTCGTAACTATTCTTGATATCCCGGTGCTTCAAAACATTCAAAGCACGGGTATACACCGCCCGATACAGAAATGCCTGTATCTGCTCTCCCACCGTCACTGTATCTTTTCGTCGCCACAATTCCACAAACACATCTTGTACTACGTCCTCTGCTTCTTCCTCGCCCACAATACGTGTAGCATAGAAAAGCAGATTGGCATAGTATTTACGGAAAAGGAGTTTATAAGTTGAATCAAAGTTATCACCCATAATCCCACAACTTCATTTTATCACTCTATCGCATACCACACTGCCCCCGGTTTATTCCCCATCTCAAATTCAAAGACAGAGCCATTCATTATTTGTTCATGTGTGATATAGCTTTTATCATAAGGTTTCCCGTCGAGTTTCACCGACTGGATATATATATTCTCTTCACTAATAGTCGGCGCCAATACCATAAATGTCTTGCCGTTATCCAAATGCATTTTCATTTCAGGATACATAGGGGTGCCTATTTCATATCTGCCGCTAACCGGATCTACCGGATAGAATCCCATTGCGCTAAATACGTACCAAGCAGACATCTGACCACAATCCTCATTCCCGCATAAACCGGCAGGCGTGTTCTTATAAAGTTCATGCATCACCTCGGCGGCATATTTCTGAGTCTTCCAAGGTTGCCCTACAGCATTAAACAAATAAATGACATGATGGCTCGGTTCATTTCCATGCGCATACTGCCCGATCATTCCGGTACTGAAAATAGGCAGATCTTCATCCGCAGAAGGATTATAAGTAAACATACTATCCAGTTTCTGGGCAAAACGCTCCGTACCTCCGACCAAACCAATCAAACCATCGACATCTTGCTGCACAGACCAGAAATATTGCCAACCGTTACTTTCGCAAATATGCGGAGTATAGTCATCCGGACTGAAGGGTTGAATAAAATTTCCTTTATTATCACGCGGCTGCATAAAAGAAGCCTGGGGATTATATACATTCTTATAGTTTTGAGAACGTTTATAGAACGCATCTGCAATCTGCCTTTCACCCAACTTGTCCGCCATACGGGCAATACAATAATCATCGTAAGCGTACTCCAGAGTTTTAGAGAGCGACCAGTTCTCTGAGTTATAATGATCTGTCACATCATAAGGCACATAACCATACTTTTTATACAATCCAATTCCGCGATATTCATCTATATTGGCTGTAGCTACACAGGCTTCCAAGGCTTTCTTCGGATCAAAATTTCCTATTCCCTTCAGATAAGCATCCACAATAACCGGTACAGCATGATAGCCTATCATCATATCCGTTTCACTTCCATAGAAGTTCCATACCGGAAGACGTCCGTTCTGTTCAAAAAAAGCAAGAAAAGACTGAACCATATCATTCACACGTTGCGGTTCTATATAAGTGTAAAGAGGATGAGCGGCACGATAGGTATCCCACAATGAAAAAGTACTGTAATTGGTCCATCTATCTGCCTGATGCACTTGTTTATCGGGACCGTAATAGGCACCGTCCACATCATTATAAATAGTCGGTGCCAGCATAGAGTGATACAGAGCCGTATAAAATTTGACTTTCTCATCAGGATCATCACATGTGATTTCTATCTTAGACAGTTGTTCATTCCAGTTTTTTTGGGTAGTAGCCAGATATTTGTCGAAATCATCATCCGGTGCTTCGGCTGCAAGATTACGAGCAGCTCCCTCCATGCTTACACCTGATATGGCAGTGGTTACAAGAATCTGCTCTCCTGCAGCGGTATGGAAATCAAAACGGGCGATAGCAGACGTTCCAATCCGTTCACCATCCTTGACAATAGTAGCAGTATCCAACTGCATTGCTTTAAACGGTTTAGAGAATCGGGTACGAAAATAAATATGCTGATCGCGTGCCCAACCGTCAGAAAAGCGATACCCTTGTATGGTAACAGAATCGATTCTCTCAATATAAGTATCATTGGTAAAATCCCAATTCATAGCCTTTCGCAAATTAAGGAAAATGGCAGCATCTGCTTCAGGGAAGGTATAACGTTGAATACCGCAACGCTCGGTTGCCGTCAGTTCTACATTGATATCATAGTCTTTCAACCGAACCTGATAATATCCGGCACTGGCAGTTTCTTCGGAGTGAGAAAATAAAGAATGAATACCTAACGGAGCATCCGTCTCTTTATAGGGCAAAGTAACAGGCATAAAAGATATATCATATAAATCACCTGCCCCGGTACCTGAAAGGTGGGTATGGCTAAAACCTGCAATCGTGCTGTCCGGATAGAAATAACCGGAGATGCGATCCCATCCCGGAAGCCCGTTATCGGGACTTAACTGCACCATACCGAACGGAGTTTGTGCTCCGGGATACGTATTCCCGGTAAAATCCGTACCGATAAAGGGGTTGACATACTCTGTGGCATAGCACTTACTCTTCGTATCCGGTTGCTGGGACACACACGCTGAAAGGGAGAAAAGGAATAAAACCAGTAAAAACAATTCTGACAATTTCATAATACTACATAGTTAACGTGCATATGTAACAACTCAGCATCCGGAAACACTTAACGGTTTCCCTAATAAATTCATCGAACGAACAAATATAGCCTAAAAATTCCAATTAATTTATAACTTTGCCGCAAAAAGCGACAATGAGCTATACGACTTATCTCTTTGACTTTGACTACACGCTCGCAGACTCTTCTCGCGGCATCGTTACCTGTTTCCGTAATGTGCTCAATCAACATGGTTATACAGATGTAACCGATGAAGATATTAAACGTACCATCGGAAAAACTTTGGAAGAATCTTTCTCTATCCTGACGGGGGTGACGGATGAAGACCAACTAGCTGGTTTTAAGAGCGAATACAGGAAGGAAGCGGATACCCACATGACAATAAACACCGTACTCTTTCTGGAAACCAAGTCTGTGCTGCTTGCCCTGAAAGATGCAGGCGCATTCATCGGCATCATCTCCACCAAATACCGTTATCGCATAAAGGAAATGCTCGACCAGCACTTCCCCGGCAGTTTCTTCAACATCATTATTGGCGGAGAAGATGTACAAACAGCCAAGCCCTCACCCGAAGGGTTGCTGCTTGCCATCAAACAGTTGCATGTCACCAAGGCAGAAACCCTCTACATTGGCGATAGCACAGTGGACGCTGCCACAGCCAAAGCAGCTGGTGTGGACTTTGCCGGTGTAACCCATGGAGTAACTTCCGCCGAAGAATTAGGCAAATATCCGCATTGGAAAATTATGAACTCACTGGAAGAACTCTTGGAAACGGATGAACAACCAACCCATCCGGTTGTCAATCCACCTTCCGTTCCGGTTATTGTTTCCCGTCGCACTCCTTGCAGAAAGAAAATGATCAATATCTGGCAAATACTAATCCTGGCAGTACTACTATGGTTATCTTTTGAAGAAGGAGAAGACAGTAATGTTTTTCTGTGGGCTTTCATTCTGGTTCTCTTGTATATCCTTACCAAACGCAGGATTCTGCCAAACCGAATATTAAACTCTCCCTGGTGGCTTCCCTGTAAGATACGCCTTCGCGCCCTACACATCAAAATGGTACAAGGAAAGAAAACACCGCCCATGAGTGAGGAAAGCAATATTTGCTTAAATTGTGAAACTGCTTATACAGGTAGCTATTGCAACCGTTGCGGTCAAAGCCGGAATACTCCCCGTTACCGTTTCAGTAATGCATTCAGAAATATATTAGGCGGATTCACTAATATCGATAATGGTTTCGGCCGCACCCTTCTGGACTTGCTCTACCGCCCGGGATACATGATCAGAGACTTCATTGCTGGCAAACGAATCTTATACTTCCGCCCCTTCCAGACATTATTTGTACTTGCCGCCCTTTACATAATGGCTGTGCAACTGGTAGACCCTGAAGCCCTGAAAGAAAAGAAGGAAAAATCACAGGAAGTCCAAAGACAAGAAATACTTGCTGCACGTGAACAACTACAAAAACGAATAGAGGGAACAGAAGACTCACACACCAAAGATGTTCTGAACCAGGCCATAAAAGGCTTGAACAAGAAACTGGAAAATCTGGGAACAGAGGATTCTACGGAAATCCGGAAGAAGAATCTGATAGTCACACGCGAACTTTTGCAGAAACAGATAAAAAAGGCCAAAGAACCAGCTCAAAAGGAAGTTCTGACTCAAACTATAAAAGACCTGAATCTGGATTTGGAAAAACTAGAAACAAAAAGTTCTTTTAAAAAGGACAATATCACCATAAAAATAAATGGCGATGAAGATGATGAGCTCATAGACGAATTGCTGAAAGATGGGTCTTCAGCATTTGATAAACTTGAAAAAGTCATCCACAACACACCTTTCTTGGAAAAAGTATGGAACTTACTGAAAAGTTGGGGACATGGCAACAAGGCATTCCGCATCATTGCCACGTTACCTCTTTTTGCTCTGGCAACGCTCATGGCTTTCCGTCGTAAAAAGAACAAGCTGCGCTATAATCTGACAGAACATGTATTTATACAGGCCTATATCGCTTGCCAAATACTCTTGCTCAGCATCATTGTGCTTCCTTTCAACGGCAGTGCACAGGTAGGCGATTTATACGAATTGCCCATACTATTCATCTTTGCCCTCTTCTGCCTGGATTATAAGCAACTGTATGGATACACGTGGTGGAGAAGTTTTTGGACCACAGTACTTATGTTCTTCTACAGTCTAATATTGCTTATTATCTTTGCTATTATTGTAGTAGCCCTGATAGTTGCTGCGGTTTATATAATAAAAGTTCTCCCTATCAATTGATATGAGAGAACTTTTATTTATTTCAGGAAAAATCAATTCGTATCTATTATTGGGGATTTGCAAGAGCCCCTACCATCCATTCTGAAAAAGGATAAGTATTCATCATACCGGAATTGATTGAGGAACAAGTCCAAGCATCCCAACTGTTCTGAGTTAATGTGCGCAAGTCTGCCATATATGGAGAATATTCAAATGATTCCGGAACATTCTTCCCATCATCACCCAAATAATACGAACAATAATTCTCATACCAGCCACCCATCCAATAATCGGCAGGATCGGTTGATACAAATCCATCTCCCGTCACATCATCTTTCAGAAAGATTACCCCATCCGTAAAGTCCTTTGCATCATATGTAATAGACATGGATTCATTCTTTATAGAAAAACAACCATCACCATTGGCATCGTAGCCCAAACCACGAACAGACCGACTGTCATCACCACCAAAACCTGGTCCCATCACAACAAAGAAGCGAGGATCTGCTTTAGCAATTGCTAAGATCATCTGATATCCGGTAGATTGGTCACTTTCTTTCCAACGATACCCCCAACTCAGGAAATGAACATTATCCTGTATCGGATCTTCCCAGTTGTCACCACTTATCCATTGCACGCCTAATGCAGACTGACATTCTCCCTCTCCTGTCCAGAATTGAATATCACTCATAGACTTTACAGCATCATAAGCCACATATACATTCACCAGTATAGCGGCATAGGCTTCATCTTTATCCTTATAAGCTGCAAACTTCACGTCGTAAGTTCCTGCCTTTGTGGGAGTAAACACATACTTCAGTTCAGTTGATACCTTCTCACCATCCACTGTCCACTCAAAACGAGCATTTTCACCATTTTCCACTTTCGCCTCCAAGGTGAGAGATTTTCCAAGTGCAACGTCTTGTTTTTCACCATCGACAATGGATACTGAGAGTAGTAAAGCATTGTCGTTGGAATCATCGCTACTACAAGATGCCAATCCTATAGTAAGGACAAGACATGATAAAAAATAGATAATATTATTCTTCATAGTTATCTAAAATTAGAAGTAAAGAAGACTCCAGCCGGATATCTTGTACAATCATTATAATGTGCTTTCAAAGTAGGAGTTGCACCACTAAAATCGAATATACTAATTTGATTTATGCTTACATTATCTCCATATCCTTTTATCGTATTGAGATAAACACCTTCTGTTACCGGATCAACGGCCACCGTATTATAAACAATATTGGCATTCTCTACCATTTCTTTAGCATCCACCATCAACTTAGTTTCATTGGTACTAAAAATGTGCCGATAAACTTTGGTAGCAAGACCACTCATATACAATGTATCACCCTTAGCTGTTATGCTAGGAGCAGCTGCAAACGAGGCTGACAATGTTTTTGTAGCATCTTTATCCGCCGATAAGTCGTTTTCTTTTATAATCGAATAATCTTTGGCACTGACTTTAGCTATTTTACCAGTTGAAACCGATACCCAAACGTTATTATCTGATGATTTTACCACACCCGAAATATTACCGTCAAATTCAACCGTTGCCGATACTTTATCCTTTCCGGATTCTATGACAAGAAGATTCTTGTTTTGCGAAGCAAAAACTTTTCCTCCAACAACTGCCATCGTATTTTTTCTGGCTCCTTTCGTTCCTTCGATAAGAGTCGCTTCTCCTGTAGAAGGATGAAACAACTTAATACCTCCGTTATCACGCAGATAAATGTTATCATCGCCCAACACTGCTACATGCGTAGGCCAACTTACCTGACTCTTCAATTCATCACCAAAAGCAGTTTCCAGTTTCAATGTTTCAGCATTGACTATCGTCAAAAAGCCTCCCTCGTTACCTCCGTTTTGAGAAACAATATACATTTTATTGTTGGCAATAAATACATCCTGTGGAACACTACCCAACCATGCTCCATTGTTTTCTTTCTGGAAAGCCATCTCCACTAATTCTCCCTCAGGACTTATGAATATTAAAGACCCACCTTTATCGCCTCGCAAAGAAGCTCCTTCGTTCAGTATAAAGGTTCCATACTTATACTTTCCATACACGTCGAGGTCTAACTTGGCTGCTGCTTCACCTTGCTCCGCATTTGAAACTTTCAGTTGAATTTCACTTTTTCCAAGATCCGTCGCAGTAAACTCATAAGCAGGGGTGGTAGAAACTTCCTTACCATTCAATGTCCAGGCGTATTTCACTTCTGAACTTCCTTCTACTACAGCCTTTAGATTCAGAGTTGTACCTTGCACTACTTCTTGTGCTTCGGCACCCTCTATCACAACTGTTAAAGGCGACAACGGTTCTTTGTCATCATCACTACAAGATACTAGTCCTACCGTAAGGACAAGGCATGATAAAAAATAAATAATGTTCTTCTTCATTGTTAGTATATAAAAAATTAAAAACTAAAATTCAAACATCAACGAGCACAGCACATTACGCAATGGCATCGGATAGTATTGTGTCGATTCATAATAGGTATTCAGAATGTTATCCACACGTACTTGCGAAGTAAGCTGCATGCCGTTCCCTAATTTCCACAAATAACCCACTAATAAGTTATGAACCGTATAAGGACGGGTTGAATAAGATTCATCAGTTGTGACATAACGTTTACCTATATAAGTAGTCTGCCACGAACAAAAGGCTTTTTTATAATCGAACGCCAGCCGTGCATTCCATTTCAATTCGGGCACATAAGGGATCTGCTGCATATAAGAGTTATCATCTACATGCTGCTTCTTCCGCGTACGCGAACGAGCCCAGCTGAAATTACCGGAAAGTGTAGTCTTGAAATCTCCAAAGCTAAGCACCATTTTACCAGTAAACTCTGCTCCCATCGAGAGGACATTACGTTTGTTCTGAGGTGTCCATATCCACTGGTTGCCATCTTTTGGAAGCCACAATATCCAATTGTCAATATGCATCAGATAACCGGACGCTTCTGCATTCAATGTCATCCAGGAGGTTAAATCATTCTTATAACCGATGGCTGCGTCATAAGAATAGCCGTCTTCGGGTTTCACATCAGGATTTCCACCGGGACGCCAATAAAGATCATTCATACTGGGAAAACGATAATTATACGACATGCTACCTTTTACGTAGAAGGTCTTATCGAAAAAGTTTGTGGCAAAACCAGCCGACCATGTAGACACGTTCCGGCTATTATTCTGCTCGAACATATACTGCCCATGTAGTTGTAACCATGGCAATAATGTCCAGTTCGCCGAAGCTTGCAACGACAATACATTGCGATGATGCTTCAATGGCGGTTCGGGTACCGGTATATTATAATACACATCGTCTATCAGGTACTTAGCGGAATCCACATCAATGTAACTACTCACATTTACCAAGTCGTGTGTATAGGTAAGCGTAGCATTCAATACCAACTCGTCAACAGGTGCACACGAATAATCAGCAACCCCCTGCCATGTCTGCGAAGAGTTGATATTGCCTTCCGGGTCGAACAACCCGCCATCAAACCATTTGTCATACTTCAGACGATAATAAAGCCATGCGCCTTTTACATGAAATTCATGGATGCCACGCACGTAGTCGAACCCTACATACCCGCGAATATTCGTTTCATTCTGCTGTTCGTGTGTCTTTCCCACAATGCCTAATGGTTGGGGCAACATACGCTTCCCTTGTTGTATCCAGCCTACAGCAGCCAGTTGTGCGTACGGATTCAGTTTAAAGTACCCTTCCTGCATCGCACTCCATTGTGAATATTTGGCATCTTGCCGCTTCTCACGGAAAGCTTCATTAGTAAGTACTTTATTAATATAAGTATAGTCATTATCCGAATGCTGATAAAACAAACGTGTTTTCGAAACCACCCGTTTGCCACTTACATTAATCTGTGTTCCTCCGGTATATGTGTTATAAGAACCATATTCTCCAAAAAATTTACCTGTAACTCCCTTTCCCCACTCCGGATCATTGAAGATGTTTACACTCCCACCCACAGCACCGGTACCACTCTTCACATGACTGCTTCCATAATAAAGGTTCACGTTGTCGGCAAAGAAGACAGGGAACTGCGAAAAGTCAAACACTCCGGACATCGGCGGCGTGATGTTGATTCCATTCCAGTTGACCCGGGTTTGCGCAGCACTTCCTCCACGGAAAGAGGCTGTAGATAATGCTCCCGTGCCCAGGCTCTTAATGTAGGTAGCTGAATTTTCGGTCAATAACTCAGAAAACGAACGGGTTTTATTGATTTGCAGCAATTCAGGCTCAAGATGCGTCACTTTTGCACCGGCATTTGCTTCATTGGCATGACGTATCCGACGGGCTACAATCTGCACCTCATCCAGATTCAGGCCATAGGCAATCGTATCCTTTTTTTGAGCTATCGCATCAGTCACCAGCAGGCATGCGGCAACTATCAGGAAAAACAGTTTTCTCATAAACTTAGATTATTGAACTTCGGATGATTCAGGGAAATAGACCTGATTGGGATAAATACCAACACGGTAACTTTCAACATTTCCACTCTCTTTATAATGACGAATATAGCCACGCTGTGCCGAATAGTCCAGACAGTCGCAGATATACACTTCCCCTTGCGGACTTACTCCACAACCATACATCATATCTACTCCAGGTACATGACGATGTAATTTAAAAGTGCCATCATCCGTATTCAACGTATAAATACTTTGTTGTGAGTCATTCGGAAGACCCGGTTTGCAGGTTCGCACACTAAAATAGATCAGAGTTTTAGTAGCATCCATGTCAGTCCGGTTATAGCTGATAGTTCCGGTTACATCCCCTTCTTTGGCTTCATTCTTACTGACAAAAGGCAGTCTGTAAGTAGTCACTACCTTCTCCGTCTGCGGATCAATACACTTTAACAGGATAGCAGTAAGTTTGCCTTTATCACGTTCGTTCATCAAAGCCCATATCTTGCCATTTTTGTCTTTCAGCAATTTACAGGTTTTAGTGACTTCCTCATTATAGACTTCTTCTATCATGCGGCTTCCTTCCAGAGTAATATTGTCCAGATCGAACACATAAACCCCTTTTGCTGTAATACCCAAAAGTTTATGTTCAGACACTTCCATATATTCTACCCATTTTCTGATAACGATATATTCCAAGGGAGTACCATAAGGAGGCACGGTACGAATCCGTACCAGCTGGCTGGGCAAATCAACACCGGAGACATTGTTACTTAAAAGATCGGAAACGATAGCAGTAGTATCCGATATAGCCACAATCTGACGTGGTAATCCTGCCTGTGTATAAAGTATCGTACCTTCGGATTCGAAAGTCTTGGAATTCACAATCTCGATTTTCTTAGAATTGTTCAAAGCGATGAAGTACTTCCCATTAATCATCGTAATAGATTGTGCTACATCCCCTAACGGTCGGTTATTCACAACACGAAAGACATCGGGACTCACCATCCCGTTACGGTACAATACAGATATAGCTCCCATATTCGTACCTATTCTTCCCTCGTTCAAAACAATAGCTTCGATATTACCCTCGCCCACTCCGGCAGGAAAATCATCCTCATATTCGCAGGCGGATAATGATACCATTAGCACTGCACAACATAACCTCAAAATGCGTTTCTTCTGCATACACACAATTATTTTCCGTTATGTTTCGAGGTACGAAGTCAGAGCAATGACCTCTCATATCTATAACAATATGAGTTGAAGCAATGTGAATCTCTTAAGTTCCTTTTCCCCCGAAACTGTAGATTGCAGACTTTGCAGGCAGGTCTTCTGACTCGCTTCCTCTCCGGAAGTCCTTCCCATCCTATACGGACAGTGGACAAGTGTAGAATTTATCCGAAAAGTTTAATGAAGCTCACAGCAGTGGGTCTGTTCAGGAGTTTCACCTGATTCCCTTTTCACCTCGTTTGATAAGATATATCACGAAGCACCCGAAAGCCGGATTCTTAAATCCGAGTGCAAAGATAGACATTATAAATCATGCAAGGAAGAATATTCTAAAAAAAAAGAAAATGAACTTAATGTTTTATTCCCTCTTATAAGTTTGCTTGGTTCAGTACTCAAGGCTTTATGAATAGGTCCCGTATATTCATTATATCTGAGTCTTATTTACTCCGTGTCTTCTCCGTATCTATACGCTTGGACTTGATACGGAGTTGGTACGGCCTTGACACGGAGTTGGTATGAAGCAGACTTGCAAGAATCCCTTCCTGACAGATTTCCTAAATCTATTCCTCAAAAAAAGAGGAAGAAACGTTTGTCTGTTCCAAATAAAAGAAGTACTTTTGTGCTCGATTATTCCGCACCGGGTTCGACAAAGTGCTTTCTAAGTGATTAGAGACCACCCGACGGAGCTAACTTATACATTATATATAAGAAATGTACGCAATTGTA
>ENA-UERN01000019-UERN01000019.1-human-gut-metagenome-genome-assembly--contig:-NODE-19-length-169898-cov-11.163484_pt1 | contig 169898 bp, 164 predicted proteins | sample MGYA00242950_ERZ507950 | MGnify/ENA primary metagenome ERZ507950 (study PRJEB26167, sample SAMN06115515) | human gut metagenome | host: Homo sapiens | place: China:Ningxia | collected 2014-11-26...
GGTAGCAAGAATACCAAGGCATAACAAAAACCCCTTAAGGGGTAGCCCGAGAAAGCAATGCGATCGGCAAATCTTTTCGGGCCCCTTAAGGGGCTTTGTCCGCATAAAGCCCTTATAGGGCTTACTCAAGCCTCCGGCTTAGCCGGAGGTTTTGACTTGGCCAGCTTTGCTTTTAAGGTCTGCCACAGCTCCACTGATTTGAATTTCAGGATATAGCCCTCGTCCGCCTCCGTGATGAGGGCCACCTCCTGATCCGTCAGTCCCGCATCCAGCGCGACGGTGGGAACATCGCTGGCCGCCGCCGTACACAGGGGCGGAAACACCACGCACCACCAGTTCTGCCCCGCCGCCTCTCCGATCAGGACCCGCAAAGCCAGATATTCCCCGGCGGGCAGGGCAAAGCCGTCATATTCCTTTGTGGGAAAGGACGTTTCCGCCAGCTCCGCTCGGACGCCGTAATCATAGCCGTTGGCCGTGATGACGGCACGGGCCGTTTCCTCCAGCTCCGGGAGGATATCCGTCAAGCGGCGGCTGGCCTCTGCCTGACTGTCCGCTCCCCGGAGGGTCTCCGTGGCCTGTTCCAGCACGGCGTCCCGCACCTTCAGCTTCAGCGCCTGATCCTCCTCGGAATCGGAGTTGGCCAGTACGTGAAGCCGCACCACCTTTTCCGCTAGCTGGCTCTGGGTGTGAAGGGCCACTGCCCCGGAGGTCAGCGCCAGCGCCGCCACGATCATCAACGTAAGCTCGATGGGATGTAACCGCTGTTTCATAAAAATTTCCGTCCTTTCCGGATACAATTCTCATATATCTGGATTCTGGACGGAAATTCTATGTTTTATACCAACTCGCCAACAGGTTTTGCCAAATAGGTCTGCGGATAGCACTGCTTCAAGGCGGTCTCCGCTGCCTTCGCCGCCGTTTTCTCCCGGAAAATGCCGAACACCGTCGGCCCGGAGCCGCTCATGGCGGCGTTCAGCGCCCCCAGCTCCAAAAGCCGGTTTTTGATGTGAAACACCTCATGGTATTCCTCTGGCAGAAATTCCTCGAACACATTGCACAGCCGTGCCGCCACGCCGTCCAGATCCCCCGCAGACAGTGCGCGGATCATGCCGTCGATATCCGGGCGGTTTTCCGGTGTCCCGGCATCCGCCAACGTGAACAGCGCAGGCGTGGGGATGCCGAATTCCGGCTTGCACAGTACGATCCAACAATCCGGCAGGGCAGGCAGCGCCGTCAGCCGTTCCCCCCGGCCCTCCGCCAGAGCCGTGCCGCCGGAAACGCAGAAGGGCATATCACTGCCCACCGTCAGTCCGATGGCCCGCAGCTGCTCCACGGGCATTTCCGGCGCATACTGCCGGCGCAGGCACCGCAGCAGCGCCGCCACATCCGCGCTGCCGCCCCCCAAGCCTGCGTAGGCCGGGGTGGTTTTTTCCAGATGCACGGTCAGGGGCGGCACGGGCCGTCCGACGGCGGCAAAAAAGGCTTCCGCCGCCTGCTGCTCCAAGGAGGACTTCCCCGCCGGGACCGTGAAGCCGTCCGCCAGCAGCGTGAAGCCGATGCCAGTCTCCTCCACCGTTACTGTGTCGCAAAGAGAAACGGACTGCATCACCATCCGCAGCTCGTGGTAGCCGTCCGTCCGGCGGCCTAAAATGTTCAGGGCCAGATTGATTTTCGCCGGGGCCTGTTCCTGTATCTTCATCGAATCCTCCTGGCTTCCAGATAGTAGCGCTTATCCCGCGCCTCTCCCATGGAGAAGGTCTTGCGGGGCAGCACGCCGTCGGCCATCACGGTGGGGAACAGCTGCTCCTTCCCCATGAGCGGCAGCAGGAATCCCAGATTCCCCGGCCGACTGCCCAGCTTTCGGGCCACGTCATCCCCGTGGATGTAATCCACCTGCACCTCCGGATGGTCTCTGCAATATGCGTCCAGAAAGGCTTGCAGCGTTCCCACCGTCAACTGCGCTTTGGGGTGCGGAACCGTCCACAGGCCGTCCATTCCCTGACCGCAGACCTCTGCCGTATGCCCCTCTCCCCCGCCAGTATGCGCGCCGGGATAGAACGCCTGAAAGGCGTCCCACAGATCCCGGCCGTCCACATGGAACAGTACCCGGTGGATGGGTTCAAAGGTCAACGCGTCATCGTGAAGATTCACCACCTCCACCAAGGCGTACCGGGCGGGCAAAGACGCCCACCGCTCCGGCGGCGTCACCTTTTTCAGATTTTCATAGCAGGCTTTGGCGGTGGCCAGAGAATGATTGCCGTCTCCCACGGCGAACAGCAGCGGGGCCGCGTCCGCCATGCCGTACTTATCCGCCATGGCCTCCGGACTTTTCAAGGCGCTCAGGGCGTTGGCCACCCGGCTCATCTGACTATCAGTCAGCCGCCAGCCCTTCACATGGCCGCCGCCCAGCATGAGGTCCGTGTCATAGAGGGCTTCCATGACGCCGGTCTCCCCTGTCAGCGGTTCGATCACGCTTCTCTGCGGATCGTCGATCAGCAGCATTACATGGGGCAGTTCCAGCGCCGCGTGCTCCCGCACCCGTACCCGGGGCGGGATGCGCTCCAGCACCGTCCCCTCCGTGGCCCGGATCAGCGCCCCGGAGCCAGGGGTGAAGTCATATTGCTCCAGATCAACGCAGCCAATCAATCCATGCCGCACCCGGCCGTCAGACTGCGTGCGCTCCAGATAGATCAGGCTGTCCGAGAGTGTCCGGAACAGGCCATCCGCCAAGTAGCGGTCCATAGAAGCGTTGATGGTCTCAATTCGCTTGTCCACATCCGGGCCGTTCAGATAGACCTCTGGCAGCACCAGCCGCAGGGCTGACGGAGCCTCTCCTACGGCTGCTTCCGCCGCCTGCCAGTAGTCTGGCTGAGAGGTGAACTGGTCACAGGCGACCACCGGCCATTTTTTCATGTCTGCCGTCTGCGGCAGCAAAATATCCGCCGGGTAAAAGGCGGTCTGTTCAAATCGTTGATCCATAGGTATCCCTCGCTGTTTTGAATTTCGTTTTTTATTATAATGCAGACGCATCTGCCTTGCAAGGCATGAATAAAATCCGTCTTTTACGAAAACACTACGGACAGTTCACTTGTCACACAGGAGGTACAATATGATCGTTGACAAAATTGCGCTGATCCTTGTGATCGTCGGCGCGCTGAACTGGGGCGGCGTGGGGCTGTTCGGCTTTGACACCGTCGCATTCCTGTTCGGCGGGCAGGCCGCCGTCCTCTCCCGGATCGTCTACGCGCTGGTCGGGCTGGCAGGTCTCTGGTGCGTCACGCTGCTGTTCCGGGACACGGAGGACAACACCGGCCACGCGCCTCACACAGCCTGAGCCATTCAACAAAAAAGAGCACCTTACGGTGCTCTTTTTTCCTGTTATTTTCCGTTTTGCAGACGCTTCACCAAGTCCTCCGCCGGGGTGACGTTGACGGTGCGGTAGGTGGTGTAGATCACCATGCCGGGGCGGGCGCCCGCCGGTTTTTTGACATACTTCACCTGAGTACAGTCCACCGGCACGTTGGCGCTGTCCTTGGCCTGGGAGTAGTAGGCTGCCAGACTTGCGGCCTCTGTAATATCCTGATCCCCCGGCTCCCCGCCGTTGGTACAGAGGATCACATGGGAGCCGTGGAGCTTTTGCACATGAAACCACAGATCCCGGTAGTCGGCGTCCTTCAGGGTCAGCTTGTCGTTCTGGCGGTTGTTCCGCCCCACCAGCACCCGGAAGCCGCCGGAGGTTTTGAATTCCCGTGGCTTGGAGGGTCGCTGGAGCACCTTCTTCCCCTGCTTGCGGATGAAACCGGCATCGCTCATTTCCCCCCGGATGTCCAGAAAATCCTGCTCCGTTTCCGCCTGCTGGATCTCCTGCAAAATGCTCTCTAAATAAGCAAGGTCTCGACGAGCCAGAGACATCTGCTCCCGGAGGTACTTCTCCGCTGTCTTAGCCTTGGTGTAGCGCTTATAATACTTGGCGGCATTCTGCTGGGGCGTCAGCAGCGGGTCCAGCGGAATGGTGACCTCCGCCAGATTTTCATCGTAGTAATTCTGGCAGACCAGCTTGCTCTGCCCACGCTCCATGCGGTAGAGATTGGCGGTGATGAGATCCCCGGACAGCCGCAGAGCGTCCCGCTCCTGGGTGGCGGCGTAATCCTTCTCCTGTAAGGCCAGCTTCCGCCGCACCCGGTCCCGGGCGGTGGTGGCGGTGCGGATCAGGTCTGCTCCCCGCTGCCGCACCCGCTCCTGCCGCTCCTTGGCTTCATAAAAGCTGTCCAGCAGAGCGGAAAAGCTCTCAAAGGTCTCCGTTTCCGCCGCAAGGCCGTATTGGTGCACCGGCAAGGCGGAAAATTCAAAGGGAACCCCCTCCCGTTTCAGAACGATCGGCGTAAAGCGGTTTTCCTTTACACAATTTGCAAACGCAAAGAAAGCGTCCTGAAAACGGCTTCTTCCGGCCTCGTCCAGATTGCAGAGCCGCCCGTCCGTTTCCCCGCAGGCCCGGAAGCTGAGTTCCCGGGCCATCAGGGGCGAAATTCCGAAATAGGCGTCCAGCAGGAAGCGATCCAGCTGGATCTCCGGATTGACTTGGGCCAGCTTTTCGGCAAGGCCCTCCTCTGTTTCCTCTAAAAAGGGCAGCCGTCCTGTGGAGGCGGGAGGCTCGTAAAAAAGCCCCGGCAAAACCTGCCGGGCTGCGGACATCTCTGCGTCCACCCGGCGCATACAGTCGATGACCCGGTTCTCGCCGTCCAGCAGGATCAGGTTGGAACGGCGGCCCATGGCCTCCAGCACCAGCGTCCGGTGGCCCGGCTGGCCGAAATCATCCGTCACGTCCAGTTCAATTCGCACCAGCCGTTCCAAACCCGGCTGGGTGATCTCTGCCACCCGTGCCCCCACCAGATGCTTGCGCAGCAGCATACAGAACATGGGCGGCTCTGCCGGATTGTCCCGCAGCAGCTCCGTCAGCTGGAGACGGGGGGCATTAGCCCCGGCGTTCAGCAGAAGCCGCTTGTTGCCCCGCAGCAGCAAGATCACCTGATCCCGGGCGGGCTGCTGCACCTTATCGATGCGCAGATTCAAAAGCTGGGGCCGCAGCTCCTCCACCACGGCCCGGAGGGAAATTGCGTCCAAGGGCATTTCTTATTCCTCCATCATCACGTCAAAGAGATCGCTGGCCCGCTGGCGCTGGCCGCCCAGATACAGCCAGCCGAACAGGGCCTCCAGCGCCGTGGCGGTGCTGTACTGAGCGCGGCTGGCGTGGCTGGGTATCGAATGGACCTGCGCGTTGCGGCCCCGGCGGAACACAGCCAGTTCCTCCTCCGTCAGCATGGGGAGAATCTTTTCCGCGCAGGCCGCCTGATGCTCCGCCCGTACCAGCTGGATGGTGGCCTGATGGAGTCCTTTGCCGGTGGCTTTGCCGTGCTGACACAGCCATCCCCGCACCAGCAGTTCAAACACCGCATCCCCCATGTGGGCCAGACCGATGGAACTGATGCCCCGAAGCTGGTCCTCCGTCATACAGATCTCAAAGTGATTTTCCATGATTTCTCCTCACATGAAAAAAAGATTTGCCCGGGCAAATCTTTCAAATTCTGTGCTTACACTACCACAAATCCCGGAAAAATGCAAGTCTTGTTCCGAAAATGTTCCAGAGTGGCTCATGGCGGCAGTTCTCAAGAACTGACTGATAAAAACGCAGCGGAGCCAGCTATGCTGGCTCCGCTGGTCATTGAATTGCACGCTATCGAATGTGGGCCTACGGACTTAGAAATCCGTGTTCACCACAGTGCCGTCAGCCCGCAGAAACAGCTGGGCAGGCTTGGGCTGAGAGGCAAATTGCATGGGGCTGATAACGGCGGCGTAAGAGCCGGCGTTGGGGAACACCACGGTGTCGCCCACTTCCATCTTGGGCATGTCCGCATCGGAAAGGACCAGATCCGTACCGGTGCAGAGGTTGCCCGTCACGGTGACGGTCTCCCGCTCCGCAGTCTCCACCAGGGGGATCATCTGGAAGGAGTGATCACCGGTGTAGATCGGCTCCCATGCGGCGATGGGGCCATTGCCCATGAAGTGCTCCAGCATGGCCACCATGGAGGGACGGGCAAAGCCGTTCAGCGTGGCGCTGAGCAGCACGAAGTTCTTGCCATGGGTGACCTTCTTGTCCACCACCTTGGCGACGTAGGTACCGGCGGTACCAACGGCGTAACGGCCGGTCTCGATGTAGAAGCGGGTCTCCGGCAGCTTTTCCTGGAACTCTGTCATGAGCCGCTGGGTCTCAGCACCCAGAGCCGTCGTATCAAAGGGCTTATCCGTTTCACAGAAAGGAATACCCATACCGGAACCCAGGTTCACAAACTTCAGGGTGCCGAAAGCCTCCCGCATGGAAACAGACAGCCGGAACATATTCCGATAATAGCCCTTCAGAGTCTCAGCGCTGAGCTCCTGGCTCTTCAGGTGGGCATGGAGGCCAACGATGCGGATGTTCGGCAGCTTCTTCCAAGCCTCCATAGAATCATAGATGAGCTGCTCGTCAATGCCGAACTTGGAAGCGACACCGGTATCGGCGGTATAGGTGAAGTCAGGGTTGACCCGCAGGCCGATCTCCGCCACAACGCCCTGCTCCGCAGCAGCCTCCTGAATGCGCTCCACCTCTGCGGCACTGTCAGCCACCAGCGTGGAGATGCCCAAGCCGCCCCGGATGTCCGCCATGGTCTTACCGGGGGCGGAGAAGATCACCATGTCCTTGCCCAGACCGGCCTTCTGGCCCATAACGCACTCAGCCAGGCTGGCGGCGTCCACGCCGAAGCCCTGATTCAGTACGCAGCGCAAAACCTCCGGATAGGGGTTGCATTTCACGGAATACAGGAAGGTCACACCGGGGAAATCCGTCTTCAGCTGTTCCGTATTCTTCCGGATGATGGCCTCCTCATAAAGATAAAAGCTGTCATGCTGCTTGGCCTGCTCTAAAATGCATTCACGATTCATGGTCACAGTCCTCTCTTTCGTAAAATTCATAAAAATGATCTCATTTTCGGGATCGATGTTGCTCTACTTTGACTATACCACAGCCGCGGACAAATAACCATATAGGAAAAACTGAACACCTGTGGCACAGATCCGTGATGCCCTTCCATCTTCTCTGAATCACCGATGAAAAAATGTCAGGCAAACGGTTCATACATGCGCAGAAAACACAGCAACTCGCCATTCAAGCAGTCCGGGTGTGTCCAGACTTTTGATCGAGCAGTCAGTGCGGAAAATTGCGCAAAACACGCAGAGAACGATCCGGAAGAAATCAATTCCGGAAAGTAAAGAAAAAGTCCTGAAGCCTTGTGGCTTCAGGACTTTTGTGGCAGCGGGTGAAGGATTCGAACCCTCACATACAGAGTCAGAGTCTGCTGTGCTACCTTTACACAAACCCGCTATATTCGTTCGCTCGTGTCGCATGAACAGGTATTATTATATCGGAAAACAAGAATTTGTCAAGGGTTTTTTTGAAAAAAATAATATTTGTCGATTTCAGCCGCTTTCAGGGCATTTTCCCCGGAAAACCCCCGCTCCGCGTGCATCATCAGAAGCAGATCTCGTTATTCCGCAAGTGAGATCCGGCGCAGAGTCTGCTTTTTCTTTAAATTTCATCCGTCACCAGTGCCCCGCTCCCCCCTGTTCCATGTAATCTTGTATTTTCAGGCACGGAAGAGATATGGACCCGGATCGTGGCACTTTGGATCCGTCATCAGAGATGGAAGCGAAAACAGCGCCCGTCTTTCGACAGGCGCTGTTTTTCAGCAAGAAACAAAACGAATCGTTCGTTCAATTAGCCCTGCTCACGCATCTTGGCGAAGCACTCGCTGCAATAGACCGGACGGTCGGACTTGGGCTCAAAGGGAACCTTGGCCTCGCCGCCGCAGGCAGCGCAAACAGCGGTGAAGTACTCGCGGGGACCGCGGGCAGCGTTCTTGCGAGCGTCACGGCAGGCCTTGCAGCGCTGGGGCTCGTTCTGGAAGCCGCGCTCAGCATAGAACTCCTGCTCACCAGCGGTGAACACGAACTCCTGGCCACACTCTTTGCACACTAAGGTCTTGTCTTCGTACATGATTTTACCCTCTCTTTGAAAAGAAAAATATATTGCGTTCAGCGTGAGCTGAATTCGCCGGAAAGGATTTGCTGTGCCACCTTGCGCCGGATACGCTGCACAGCGTTGTCCACGGACTTCGCGCTTTTGCCCACTTCCAAGGCGATTTCTCTGCAGGAAAGCCCGTCTAAATAGTACCCCAGGATCTTCGCTTCAAATTCGGACAACTGTTTCCGGACACCGGATAAGAGGGCTGCCGTATGCTCCCTGTCAATAAGGTCATCTTCAGGGTCGCGCTGCGCCAGATGATTGGTGCCAGAGGTGTAGGAATTGCTGTCAAAGTCGGGAGTATCCAGTGAGACCGACTGGTTCAGCACCTGATGCTTCTCCCGTCCCGCGGAACGCAGAGCGGAATACAGTCGGCTTCGTATACAAATCTCGGCAAAGGTCCGGAATGAGGCATCCTTGTTGCCATTGAATTCCCGCACAGCCTTGATGAGCCCCAGCATTCCCTCCTGCGTCAGGTCCTCACTGTCACCGCCTGCCAGAAAATACGGGCGGGCACAGGTGCGAACCAACCGGATATACCGGGCGGCTAAAATCTCCTCCGCCTGACGATTGCCTTCGGCAACCAGACGGCACAGCTCCTCATCGGTCAATGCTTCCGGGAAATTCAATTTTTCATTTGGAACTTTGCACATAACGTATTATACCTATCTTGTAGCCGAAATGTCAAGCAAAATATAAAATTCTCGTGAATAAATCAGAAAATTTTTAGTGAAATTATGGAGAAAATCGTTTGCTTTAAGTTTTCTCTCCCACAATGACGCTTTTAAAAGGTCAATTGATCCATTAACGGCCCCTCTGAAACTCCGCCGGGAATGGGCTTATGGAGGTGCTGATACGCCTTTTGCGTCACACACCGCCCCCGGGGAGTGCGGGTCAGGAACCCCAACTGCATGAGGTACGGCTCGTAAACGTCCTCCAGCGTCACGGACTCCTCTCCGATGGTGGCCGCCAGGGTCTCCAGTCCCACCGGGCCGCCGTTGTAGTTTTCGATGATGGCCGCCATCATCCGCCGGTCCACCGGGTCCAGACCCAGATAGTCGATCTCCAGGGCGCAGAGGGCCTCGTCCGCCACCTGCTTGGTGATGACGCCGTCGGCCTTCACGTCCGCGAAGTCCCGCACCCGGCGGAGCATCCGGTTGGCGATCCGGGGCGTCCCCCGGCTGCGGCGGGCGATCTCGTAGGCGCCCTCCGGTACAATATCACAGTTCAGAATTCCGGCGGAGCGGGTGACGATCTTCGACAGCTCCTCCGGGGTATACAGCTCCAGCCGCAGCGTTACGCCAAAGCGGTCCCGCAGGGGGGCCGAGAGCTGTCCGGCCCGGGTGGTGGCACCGATCAGGGTGAAATGGGGCAGATCCAGCCGGATGGAGTTGGCCGACGGCCCCTTGCCTACGATAATATCCAGAGCGTAGTCCTCCATCGCGGGATACAGAATTTCCTCCACGGAGCGGTTCAGCCGGTGGATCTCGTCCACAAATAGGATGTCCCCCTCGTTGAGGTTTGTCAGCAGCGCCGCCAGATCGCCGGGCTTTTCAATGGCCGGGCCGGAGGTGATGCGGATGTTGACCCCCATCTCCTGAGCGATGATGCCCGCCAGCGTGGTCTTGCCCAGTCCCGGCGGGCCGTGGAGCAGAACGTGGTCCAAAGATTCCTGCCGCTTCCGGGCGGCCTGAATGAAGATGCTCAGATTCTCCTTGGCCTTTTCCTGACCGATGTACTCCGCCAGGGTCTTGGGCCGCAGAGAGGATTCCTGCGCGTCCTCCGCCAGAAAGGTCTTGGCCACGATAGGCTCCTCGTAAATATCATTTCCAAAGTCGATGCTCACAGCTTCACTTCCCTATCACTTCACCATTTTCTTCAGGCCCTGGCGGATGATCTCCTCCAACGGCAGATTCTCCACATCCACGCCCTTGAGGGCCATCTGCACCTCTTGCGTGGAATAGCCCAGCACCGCCAGCGCCGCAGCAGCCTCGGTGGCCTTGCTGGTAAACACAGCGGGGACCGCCGCGCCCTTTCCGCCGGAGAAATCCAGTCCGGAGGCGGTCTCCTTCGCCATTTTGTCCTTCAATTCCAAAATGATCCGCTGGGCGATCTTTTTGCCGATGCCTTGGGCCGCCGTCAGGGACTTGGCGTCCTCCGTGACGATGGCCATGGCCAGACCCTCCGGCGTGTTGGCGGAGAGGATGGCCAGCGCCGCCTTAGGCCCCACGCCGGACACCCCCAGCAGCAGCTTGAAGCTGTTCAGCTCGTTCTGGGTGGCAAAGCCGTAGAGATCAAAGATGCTCTCTCCCACGTTCAGGTAGGTGTAGAGTTTCTTCTTTTCCCCCTTTTTCAGCTGGGAGAGGGTGTTATTGGTGGTCATGCAGGCGTATCCCACGCCGCCGCAGTCGATGACGGCCAGCCCCGGCAGAATCTCCGCCACAGTGCCGTCCAGATAGTAAAACATACGGTTTTCTCCTTATACAGTTTCCTTCTCCGGCTTGATCTGCGGGAGCCGTGAAGTAGAACTCCTTGCGTGGCATAACGCCAGCGCCAGCGCGTCGGCGGCGTCATCGGGCCGTGGTGTTTTCGCCAATTTCAGCAGCCGCTTGGTCATATCCATGACCTGCCGCTTCTCCGCCTTGCCGTAACCGGTGACGGCCATCTTCACCTGCCCCGGCGTGTACTCAAACAGCGGGATGCCGCACCGCTCCGCGGCGCACAGCAGCACTCCCCGGCCATGGGCCACGGCGATGCCGGTGGTGATATTCGTGTTGAAGAACAGCTCCTCCACGGAGATCACATCCGGCTTCAGCTGGCCGATAAGCTCCTCCATGTCCCGGTCGATCTGGTAGAGCCGTTTGGACAGAGGCAGCCCCGCCGGGGTGGTGATGGCCCCATAGGTCACCATTCTGTATTGTGCCCGCTCCCCTTCGATCAGCCCAAAGCCGATGGTGGCGTAGCCGGGGTCGATGCCTAAGATCCGCACAGTGTCCCTCTTTTCTTCTCAATTAAAAATAGTATAGCAAACTTGCCGCCAAACCGCAACAAGAAAAACAGATGTTCGATAATTTCTGTAAGATTCCGGCTTGCATCCGCAGGGGCGGTATGATACCATATAAAAAATGTGTGAAAGGGCGGTGAAGCAGGTGCATCGGCATTGGTTGCCCCTCAGTTTGTCCCTCCTATGCTGGCTTGTTGGCTGCGGCGCTTTTCAGGAATCTCCCATGCCGTCAACGCCGGAACCGTCTCTGGAAGCGCCGGCCGACCCGCTCCCCGCGCCCACCGCGTCAGGAGACGGCGCCGAGGCGGAGCCGGACGAGGGCTCCGAGCCTGCCGAGGTAACAGAGTCGATCCCCGCACCGGAGGACTTTGTCCGTGTGGCGGACTGGATCCCTGATATATACACAGACCTGCGCTACGCCGCCGACAACAACTTCACCGGACAGGCCATCTATGATTTTTCAGACGCCTACCTGCGGTACGGTACGGTGCAGAAGCTGGTGGCGGCACAGGAGACCATTGCGGAAAGCGGCTGTTCCCTGCTGATCTGGGACGCCTTCCGCCCTGCTTCCGCGCAGTTCCGGCTCTGGGAGATCTGTCCGGATCCCGCTTATGTGGCAAACCCGGAAAAGGGCTTTTCCTCGCACAGTCGAGGAAACACCGTTGACGTGACGCTGGTCACCACTGACGGTCAGCCCGTGGACATGCCCACGGACTTTGATGATTTCACCGCTCTGGCAGACCGGGATTACAGTGACGTCGGAGATACTGCCGCCGCCAATGCCCGCCTGCTGGAAAGCGCCATGACGGCTGCGGGATTCCGCCCCTATTCCGCCGAGTGGTGGCACTATTCGGACACTCAGTCCTATCCTGTGGATGAACAATTCATCCCCCTATCATAAGGAGTTACACTATGCGCATTATGGCAATCGACTACGGCGACGCCCACACCGGCATCGCCATTTCCGACCCCACCGGCCTGCTGGCCGGATTCACCACCGTGATCAACAGCCGCCGTCAGGAGGTGGTGGTGGAGCAGGTAGCCCTCATAGCAAAGGAACACGGCGCGGAGGAGCTGGTGCTGGGCCATCCCGTGAATATGGACGGCACTCTTGGCCCTCGCTCCGAGAAGGCCAAGGCCATGAAGGTGCTTTTAGAGGAAGCCACCTCTTTGCCGGTGGTCCTCTGGGATGAGCGCCGCACCACCATCGACGCCCACAACATCCTCTTCAACAGCGGCAAGAACGCCAAGCAGCGGAAGAAAGTGGTGGACGCAGTGGCAGCCTCCCTGATTTTAGAGGGGTATCTCACCTTTAAGAAAAGCCATTGAGGAGGCATACCCGTGGAATCTGAGGCGCAGCGGTCCCCTTCCCAATGCAGCCGGGCATTGGAACTGTTTTTGTATTTTTTTAAAATTGGCTTTTACACCTTTGGCGGCGGCTGGTCCATCGTAGCCCAGATCCAGCAGGAATATGTGCAGAAAAAAGGCTGGATCACCGACGAGGACCTGCTGGACATCACCAGCGTGGGCCGCAGCCTGCCGGGGCTGATGATCGGCAATGTGTCCTATCTGTTCGGCTATCATGTGGCGGGCTTTCCCGGTGCTCTCGCCTGTCTGCTGGGGATCTCCCTGCCCTCGCTCATTGTTCTGACGGTCGTGACCTGGTGCTATACCCAGGTAAAGGATAACCTGTACGTCAGCCGGGCCATGACCGGCGTCCGGGCCGCCGTAGCGCCTGTTGTAGCTTCTGCGGCTTTGAAACTGCGGAAAGCCGCGTTGGCAGATCGGGCAGGGTATGTCTTTCTTCTGCTGGCCTTCGCCCTGTATCTGTTCGGCGGACTGAGCTGCATCCTCATCGTACTCATCAGCGGATTTTTAGGCTGGCTGCTGTCCGTCTGGCATTGCCGGAAGGGAGGCCGCTCATGATCCTCCTTGAACTGTTCTGGTCCTTCTGCAAGATCGGCTTTACCAGCTTCGGCGGACTGAGTATGGTCCCCCTCATCAATAGTGAAATGCTGTCCCATGGCTGGATGACCCTTTCCGAGGTCAGCGACATTGTTGCCATTGCGGAAATGACGCCCGGCCCGCTGGGGCTGAACTGCGCCACCTTTGCCGGGACCCGTGTGGCGGGACTGGCCGGGGCTGTCTCCGCCAGTCTGGGGGTCCTGTCCCCCACCCTGCTGATCTGCGCGGCTGCCGCCGTCATGTTTGAAAAATTCCGGGAATCCGATTTCATGAAAAAAGTGATGTACGGTATCCGCCCCGCCTGTCTGGGGCTGATCATAGCGGTGGTCTGCTCGCTGACCGCAACCAACTACACGAACGCCGCAGGCAGCATCAGTTACGGTGCGGCTCTGATTGGCGTGGCCGCCACGGTCCTGCTGCTGAAATTTAAGGTCAGCATCCCCAAGGTGATCCTGCTCTCCGCCGTTTTGGGACTGTTCCTGACCCGTTGACGCACAAAGAACCAGCATGGAGCGCTGCTCCATGCTGGTTCTTTTCAATCTGTATCAGTCCTTCACGGTGCCGTCCGCATTGAACAGCGGCAGCTTTTTCAGGAACTTGATGTCCGTGCGGTCCGCCGCGTCACCCTCGGCCAGTACGGCAACCTTGCCGGTGACTACGCCGCCAGCCTCCTGCACCAGGGCCTCCATAGCCTTCAGAGAGCCGCCGGTGGAGATCACGTCATCCATGATCAGGATGCGCTTGCCCCGGATCAGGTCCGCATCGTCCCGGCCCAGAAACAGCTTCTGGGTACCGGCGGTGGTGATGGAGTTATCCTCCACATGAATGGGGTCCGGCATATAGGCCTTGGCACCCTTGCGGGCGATAAAATACTTGGCAGCGCCGGACTGGCGGGCCATCTCATGGATCAGCGGGATGCTCTTGGCCTCAGCAGTGAAGATATAATCATAGCTGTCGGCAGGCACCAGCTTCAAAAGCTCCCGGGCGCAGGCCACAGTCAGCTCCGCGTCGCCAAAGCAGATAAATGCGCCGATATACAGGTCATCCGTTACCTTGCAGATGGGCAGTTCTCTCTTCAAGCCTGCCACTTCGATGGGATATGTCATCGTGATTGCCTCCTCATTTTCCTGTCTGAAACGATCCCGCGTTTGATTGTGTTCAACCTTATTTATTATATCGAATAGACATCAAAAGTCAAGCTGTCAAAGGAGCTGGTCCAGCATCAGACGGCGCACCGGCTGCGGCGGCTCCGGCTGTCCGGCAGCAACGCCCGCCGCGTAGCCATGAAAGGCATCCACCTCGTAATAGAACTCTCCGCGGTTCAGCGGCGCTTCCGTCCGCATCATGGTCACGATCCCGCTGCCGGTGCGCTTGACACGTGCCTCCCGCCGGACCCAGCTCCGAAAGAAGGCCGCCTCTGTCCGAACGCCGGCAATCTGCTCCATGGCCCGGACGCTCACGGGGCGGACGCGCTCGATGTCCACCCCAACCGGCGTGTCCGCTAAAACGGCGGCTGCGGCCCCAGCCGTGTGGCTGAGGCTGAAATGGGTATCCGGATAGTCCGGGAAAAAGGGTTTTCCCAGTTCATCGACCTCGATCCGGGGAAGATCCCGCCAGCCGCGCTGCTCCCACAATGCCATCCGCAGCAGAAGATAGGCGCACAGCACCTCCTGGTGCTTTTCCTTCGGCAATTTTTCCAGCCGCTCCCGCCGCGCGTCCGGCAGAAGGGCCATCATATCTCCGTATTCCTGTTCCGTCAGCGGCCGTTCCATTCTGGCCAGCCATACCTGGATCGGCATATTTTCCCTCCATATTCGTCTGTTTTTCCATTTTTCTTTATTTTACAGCCGGATTTTCCCCATGTAAAGGCACACGGATAAAAAAATTAAATTTTTATTTTAAAAAAAGAGGAAATTCGCCTTTTGCGGGGTATAACTTAACGTGACTATTTAATTCGTGAAAGGAGGACCGGCCGTGGCATTTCCCCAGAGCTTTATGGACGAGCTGACCGCCCGCAGTGATATTGTGGACGTGGTAGGCAGTTACGTACAGCTGACCCGCAAGGGCAGCAACCTGTTCGGCCTGTGCCCCTTCCACAGTGAAAAGACCGGCTCCTTCTCCGTCTCGCCGGACAAGCAGATCTATTACTGCTTCGGCTGCAAAAAGGGCGGCGGCGTTGTCAACTTCATCATGGACATTGAAAACCTCCCCTTCCCGGATGCTGTCCGGTTTCTGGCCAAGCGGGCCGGGATGGAGGTCCCGGAGGAGGAAGGCGACCGGGAAGCCGGACGCAGGCGGCAGCGTCTGCTGGATCTGAACCGGGATGCCGCCAGATTTTACTACCAGCTTCTTCAGCAGCCGGAGGGTCGGGCCGTTCAGGACTATCTGGACCGACGGCAGATCAAAAAATCCACCGCCGTCAGATTCGGCATGGGCGCCTCGCTGGACGCCTGGGACGTACTGCTCACCGCCATGACCAAAAAGGGCTACACCAAGTCCGAACTGCTGGACGCCGGGTTGGTGGTCCAGAACAAAAATGGCGGCCTTTATGATAAATTCCGCAACCGGCTCATGCTGCCGGTGATCGACACCCGGGGCGACGTGGTGGCCTTTGGCAGCCGGGTGCTGGACAAGTCCGAGCCGAAATACATGAACTCGTCGGAAACGCCGGTATACTCCAAGCGCCGGGTGCTGTACGGTCTGAATCTGGCAAAGAAGTCCAAGCGCCCCAACATCATTCTCTGCGAGGGCAACCTGGACATCGTCACGCTGCATCAGGCGGGCTTCGACAACGCCGTGGCCTCCATGGGAACGGCGCTGACGGTGGAGCAGACCCGGCTTCTCAGCCGTTTCACCAAGGAATTGGTCCTCTGCTATGACAACGATAACGCCGGCAAGATCGCCACGGAGCGGGCCTTGCAGATCCTGAACGGCTCCGAGTTCAGTGTCAAGGTGCTTCAGCTTCCCCGCCGTCTGGTGGACGGTGAATACATCAAGCAGGACGCCGACGATTTCATCAAGCTTCAAGGACCGGACGCCTTCGAGCGCCTGCTCAACGGCAGCGAGAACGGCGTGGAATTCCGCATGGCTCAGATCGCCGGAAAATACGATCTCAAGGATGACGAAGCCCGCATCGCCTACTGCGGAGAGGTCAGTGAACTGCTGGCCTCCCTCCCCGGTGCCGTGGAGCGGGAGATCTATACCGGTCGGGCTGCCGAGGCCGCCGGGATCACGGCGGAGGCCATGAAGCTGGAGGTCCAACGGTCCTTCAAGCGCCGGATCGCCCGGGAAAAGCGGGCGGAGCTGCGGAAAAATCTGAATCCGGCAATGGCCTTGCAGCCCAAGGAGCGATCCCTGCGATTTGAAAATATGCGTTCCGCAGAAGCGGAAAAAGGCATTCTCCGTCTTTTGCTGACGGATGACACCCTGTTTTCCGACACTATCCCCATCCCGCCGGAGCGGTTCTCCTCCCCCCTATTGAGCCGGGCTTACCAACGGCTGTGGGAGGTCCATGCCGCCGGAAGCCGGCCCATGATCTCATCTCTGGGAGAGGAATTTTCCCGGGAGGAGATTGATTGTCTCACCGCCGTCTGTCAGGAGCCTGTATCCACGCAGCATGCGCAGCAGGCTCTGACGGATTACATAGATGTGATCAACAGCGAAGCGGATAAGCGAACGGCACAGGATGATCCTCTGCTGGCCGCTGTGGAAAAATTCAAGAACAAAAAGAGAGGAAAGCAACATGTCTAAACGTGATTTGAGCCCTGATAGTCTGGAGGCGCAGGCCGACGCTCTGCTGGCCGCTGCCGACAGCATGGATATTCCGGATGAAATCCCGATGCCGGGAAAGAGCAGCCGTTCCGGTAAGGCCGCAAAGGCCGCCCGTCCTGAAGCAGACCATATCATGACGGATGAAGAGGCCAAAAAGGCCGGCATCGTCCGTCTGGACGATAAGCAGGTCGCTGCCCTCCCCGCCGCCAGCTGGCTGATGGGGCAGGAAAAGCTGCGGGAACTGCTGGCCCGCGGCAAGAAGAAGGGCAAGCTGGACTCCGGCGAGCTGATGGAAGCCGTGGACGATCTGAATCTGGAAAGCGATCAGATGGATCAGCTTTACGATTCTCTGGAAGCGCTGAACATCGACATCGGCACGGAGGAGGACCTCCTCCCCGAGTTGCCCGACGATGAGCCTGCCGCCGAGGAGATCGCCGACGTAGAGGAAGAGGAACTGGTGGACCCCAACTCTTTGGTCAGCAACTTCTCCATCGACGATCCTGTCCGTATGTACCTCAAGGAGATCGGTAAGGTCCCCCTGCTGAACCCCGATGAAGAAATCGTGCTGGCACAGGCCATGGCCGCAGGCGCGGAGGCCAAGGCCCGTCTGGACGAGCTGCAGGAGCAGCGTGAGGCCGGTGAAACACCCGCCGTCACTCCGGAGGAAGAGGCTGAGCTCCGCAAGGCCTTTAAGAAGGGTGAAAGCGCCAAGCAGAAGCTGGCAGAGGCGAACCTCCGTCTGGTGGTTTCCATTGCCAAGCGGTATGTGGGCCGCGGTATGCTGTTTCTGGACCTGATCCAGGAGGGCAATCTGGGCCTCATCAAGGCCGTTGAAAAGTTCGATTATACCAAGGGCTACAAGTTCTCCACCTACGCAACCTGGTGGATCCGGCAGGCCATCACCCGCGCCATCGCGGATCAGGCCCGTACCATCCGGATCCCCGTTCACATGGTGGAGACCATCAACAAGGTCATCCGTGTCTCCCGTCAGCTCTTGCAGGAGCTTGGCCACGATCCCAGCCCCAACGAGATCGCCAAGGAGATGAATATGCCTGTGGACAAGGTCCGGGAGATCCTGAAGATCGCTCAGGAGCCTGTGTCTCTGGAGACCCCCATCGGCGAGGAGGAGGATTCCCACTTGGGCGACTTCATTCCCGACGAGGGCGCCAGTGAGCCCAGCGAGGCCGCGTCCTTCACCCTGCTGAAGGAGCAGCTGATGGATGTGCTGTCCACTCTGACTCCCCGTGAGGAAAAGGTGCTGAAGCTGCGTTTCGGTATTGAGGATGGCCGCACCCGGACGCTGGAGGAAGTGGGCAAGGAGTTCAACGTGACCCGCGAGCGTATCCGCCAGATCGAGGCCAAGGCCCTGAGAAAGCTGCGCCATCCCTCCCGCAGCAAAAAGCTGAAGGACTTCCTGAACTAACAGTCCCGCTGGGCTGCCGATACCGTTGGCGCAGCTTTAGGGCTCCCGCGCAAGCCCAGTGAAACGGGTTGCGTGGGAAGAGGAGGGGCAGCGAAGCGAACGAATTTTCACCGCAGGTGAAAACGAGTGATACGCAGCATGCCCCGACGACGCGCCATCCCTCCCGCAGTAAGAAGCTGAAGGACTTCCTGAACTGAAAACCGAACAATATTAAGTAAAAAACCGTGCTGTTTATAAAACAGCACGGTTTTTTCACTTCATCCAACTCAGCAAGCGGCCCGCCTCCAATGCCGCCTGCGCCCGGACGCCCTCAAAATCCACATAGGGGTTGTAGACGCCCTCCAACAGATCGTGGGCTGCTTTGGCCTCTTGCAGTGCGGCGATCCCCTCCTCCCGCAGCACGCCCGCCATCCGGGCCCGGAACCGCAGGCGGGCCTTGTTCTCCGGGTGGCTCAGGGCATCCAGCCGCACCCGGCGGTAGGGCTTCCCCGGATACGCCATTCCCGGCCTGGAGGTGACAAAGGCCACGCCCAGCTCCGGGATCAGCAGGTGTTCCAGCCGCCCCGGCTCCTCCGGGGACGGACAGGCAACCACGTCATAGCCCCGGCGGGCGGCTTCCTCGCACAGCGCCGCCAGCAGCGGCCCCGCCTGCTCGTAACTGTCCTCCAATTCGTAGACCTTGGGGCACAGGGCCTCCACGCTGTCGAACCGCCAGACCGGCCCCCGGTAGGTCAGGCTCCCCAGAAAGCGGCGGGTGATCCTTCCCGTGCCGCTCCCTCGGCCCCGCAGCTCCCTGGCCATGATCCCGGAAAACCGCCGGGCCGCCCGTTGGCGGTCAAAGACGCGGCTGGCCTCGGCGACCGTATCCAATTCCACCTGCCGAGCCGCCTTCAGACAGCGGTATGCCCGGCCATAGGCGTCCTGATAGTCATGGGTATGGCGCTTCACCTCCCCGGCCTGTGCCTTGGCGGCAGGCAGGTCGTAAAACCGCCCCAGATCCACATAGCGATCCACAGCCGCCGGGTACTTCGGCTCTACGGCGTGGGGCGATGTCCCATCGCAGACGGCGCACCGCAGTGCCGGGATCACCACGCCGTCCAGAGAATCCGGGTCCCCTGAGCACCAGAGATACTCCACGTCCGCTCCCGCCTGCTCCATGGTCCTGCCGATCTCCCGCATGAAGGTGTTCTTCCCGACCCCCGGCCCGCCCTTGAGGATCATGATGTCAAAGGCCGTTTCCGGGTCCATGATCTCGGAAAATAAATTCTGAAAGCCGCTGCCGCTGTTGGCCCCTAAGAAGAAATTGGTGATCTGTGCCATAGCCGCCCCTCCCCATTTGATTTCATTCCCAAGCTATGCAGCAGCGGCTTGACCGGTCCGGTTTTCCCTAAAAAAGGAACAGCGTCCCGTGACGGGACGCTGTTTCGCTATATTCCAATGGTCTTTCCTTACAGGAACACCTCGTTCTTCTTCGGCTCGGTGAAGGTCTGCTCCAGCATGGCTACATGGGATAAAAACGCCGGATCGTCAAAGTACTTGGCATGTTTCGTGCATTTCCGCACACAGGCCTGACACTTGATGCAGGTACCGGGGACGCTGTACACGTCCTCCGGGTCAATGGCCCCCATGGGGCACAGCCGGGCGCAGGTGCCGCAGTTGGTACACTTGGCCGGATCGGTCTGGGGCTTGGCCTTCAGGAACTTGGCAGGCTCGCCGTCGGTGCCCTTGGGGATGTAATACGGGGCCTCCGGGTCTCCGGGAACGGTGACAGGTGCGAGATTTTCTGTCAAGTTTTTTACCTTGTCAGCGGTTGCAGTCGCAAAGTTTTTCAATTCCTTCCGATCATCCCAGTCAGGCCTGTCCTCCGCCAGTTTGTCCGTAAAGGCGTGACGGTCCACAAAGGCGCCCCCGGCCACCGTATGGAATCCGTCACCCTCCAGAACCGCGCACAGCTCCGCCAAAGCGTTGTCATAGGACCGATTTCCGAAGGTCACAATGGCCGCCGCCAGCGCGCCGTTACCATGAAGGCGGGCCTTGAGGTCCGGCAGGATCTTGTTAGGCAGCTTTCCCGCGTAGGTGGGTGTACCCACCACCACCAGATCCGTGTCGGCAAACATATAGTCCCGTTCCCGCTCCGCAGGCTTGGTGAACGGCAGCCGCTCCCATGGGACGCCCAACTGCTCCGCCAGCGTCTCCGCAAAGGCGGCAACGGTTTTTTCCGTATTTCCTGTAGCACTGAAATATAGGGCGCATACACGTTTGATCTCCATAGTCTCCTCCTTTTGCCAAAACAGGCACCCTTGCGGGTGCCTGTTTGAAATTCACAGGGAAAAATCTTCCTCTTTCAGCTTGGCGGTGTCCAGAGAAGCCGGACGGGGCGGTACCCGCTTCAAAGGATCGTAGTGAAACCCTCTGCAATGGTGCTCCACCGGAACGATGCCGTGCTTCACGCACATGACGTCCGTTTCGCTGATCTGCTGCCCGCGCTGGCAGTAGGCGCAGCGGGGATCAATATTCTTCCGAAACAGCTTCACCGTACCTCTCCCCTTTCTTACAGCGCGTCCAGACGGATAGCTTCGTTCTCCGCGGCAGCGTGGATCCGGGATACCGGATGCTCGTAGCTGTCGATGATCTTGGTGGCCATGGGGTCCTCCAGCTCCTTCTGGATGGTGCGCCGCAGGTTCCGGGCGCCGTAGGTCCGGGAGAAGGACTTTTCCACCAGAAACTCTACCAAGCTGTCATCATAGGTAAAGGTGATGCCCTTGTCGCCCAAGGAGGTGACCAGTTCGCCCAGCATGATCTTGGCGATCTCCTTGAAATTCTCCTTGGACAGGCGGTTGAAGGTGATAACGGCATCCACGCGGTTGATAAACTCCGGCCGCAGGAACTGCTGCAGCGCCTTCATGGCCTTGTCGGCGTCCTGCTGGGTCTGACTGCGGTCAAAGCCCACTGTGCCGCCGTCCTGATTGCCGCTGCCGGCGTTGGAAGTCATGACAATGATGGTATTTTCAAAGTTGACCCGGCGGCCGTGGGAATCGGTGATCTCGCCGTCATCCAGAATTTGCAGCAGCACGTTCAGCACGTCGGGATGGGCCTTTTCGATCTCGTCGAACAAAATGACGGCGTAGGGCTTCCGGCGGATCTTCTCCGTCAACTGGCCTGCCTCGTCATAGCCCACATAGCCCGGCGGGGAGCCTACGATCCGGGAAACGGAGTGCTTTTCCATAAATTCCGACATATCCAGCCGGATCAGCGCGTCCGGGGTGTTGAACAGATCCACGGCCAGCTGTTTCACCAGCTCCGTCTTGCCCACGCCGGTGGAGCCGACGAAAATAAAGCTGACGGGCTTGTGCTTGGGGGAGATTCCCACCCGGTTCCGCCGCACGGCGGCGGACACCGCCGCGATGGCCTCGTCCTGTCCGACGATGTGGCTCTTGAGCCGCTCCTCCAACTGGCTGAGCCGCTGGAATTCCTCCTCCCGGATCTTGGAGGCCGGGATCTTGGTCCACAGCTCGATAACGTGGGCGATGTTCTCCATGGTCAACTGGGGATCACCCTTCAAAAGCAGGGTGTTCAGCTCCGTCTGACGCTGGAGGATCTTGCTTTTCAGCGTGGCGATCTGCTCGTAATCCGGCTCCGCGCCCTCCTGCGCCCCCTGCTCCTCCAGCATGGCCCGTTCTTTTTCAAAGTCATCGATCTCCCGCTGAAGCTGCATCCGCCGGGAGATGTCCGGGTCCTTCAGGTTCAGGTCGGAGCAGGCCTCATCGATCAGGTCGATGGCCTTATCCGGCAGAAAGCGGTCGGTGATATACCGCTCGCTCAGCAGCACCGCCTGACGCAGGATACCGTCGGAGATCTTGACGCCGTGATACGCCTCGTAGTTGGGGGCCAGACCCTTGAGGATCTTGATGGAATCCTCGATGGAAGGCTCGCTCACCGTCACCGGCTGGAACCGGCGCTCCAAGGCGCTGTCCTTCTCGATGGACTTGCGGTATTCATTAAAGGTGGTGGCGCCGATGACCTGGATCTCGCCCCGGGAAAGAGCGGGCTTCAGGATGTTGGCAGCGTTCATGCTGCCCTCGGCATCTCCCGCACCCACGATGTTGTGGATCTCGTCGATCATCAGGATGATGTTACCCAGCTTTTTGACCTCGTCGATGAGGCCCTTCATCCGCTGCTCAAACTGGCCCCGGAACTGAGTCCCGGCCACCAGCGCCGTCAGGTCGAGGAGATAGACCTCTTTATCCCGCAGCTTGAAGGGCACATCCCCCGCAACGATCCGCTGGGCCAGGCCCTCGGCAATGGCGGTCTTGCCCACGCCGGGTTCACCGATGAGGCAGGGGTTGTTCTTCTGGCGGCGGTTCAGGATCTGAATGACCCGCTCGATCTCCTCTGCACGGCCGATGACCGGGTCCAGCTTGCCCTCCTTGGCCTTGCGGTTCAGGGAGATGCAGTAACCCTCCAGGAACTTCCGCTTGCCGTTGGGCTTGCCCTCCTTCTTCTCCCGGCGGCTGCCGTCCTCCGCAGGCGTCTCCTCCTTGGGAGCAGGCTCGCCGCCGTTGTTGAACAGGCGGTTCAGAAACGGGAAGGTAGCGGTCTTGCCGGCTTCCTCGTCATCCTCTCCGCCGGGCAGCTCCTCCACATTCTCGATGGAGTCCAGCGCCTGCATCATTTCATTATTCAAATTATCCAGGTCTTCATCTGTGATGCCCATGCGCTGCATCATCTCGTTCACCTGCGGCAGTCCCAGGCTCTTGGCGCACTTCAGGCACAGACCCTCGTTAACGGTCTTGTCCCCCTCCATCCGGGTGATGAACACCGTGGCGATATTCTTTTTACATCTGGAACAAAGTGTTGGCTGCATAGTTACCTCCGTACCCCACGGAGCGCGCGGCGCTCCATAGGGAAATTATGATAGGGATGACAGCAGGCCCATTGGTCCGACCGTCATGAAAAAGTGAAGCAGATAGGTGTTCTCCGCGGGAAGAGCGATGCCAAGGCGGGGGGCCAGCCAGATCAGCAGCCACACCACCATCATGCCCTCTAACAAGCCCAGCAAAGCGCCGCCAAAGGTGTTGACGCTGAAGAGCACCGGCAGGCGCAGGACCAGGTTGATGGCCAGCGCCGCCAGCCGCAGCAGGATCACCAGCGCCACAAAAATCAGGATGTACAAAATGGCAAAGGCAAAGGTCTCTACCAGTTCCCGGGCCACAGCCGCCGCAATGGCCTTGGCCGTGGCGGCAACGCTGTCCTCTGCACGGCGCTCCAGCGTCCCCCGCAGCGTATCTAAGAGTCCCGTCCGGTCCAAAAGGCCCTTCAGACTGTCCGGCAGCAGTTCTTCCAGCGTTTGGCCGCTCTCCTGCCCCTTCTTTTCCAAGGTCTTTTCCACCGTTCCGGCGATCCGCTCCTCGATTTTTGGCGTCACCCAATCGGAGACCGGCTGGGTCAGGGCCTTCGCCCCCAGATTCGCGCCGATCATGGCCGCGATCAGAACAAGGATGCCAGATAGGGACAGGAACAGCCCCCGCCAACAGCCCCGCAAAGCTGCGGCGATCAAAAGTGCCGCGATCAGAACGTCTAATATTATAGCAGGTGTCATGGGACTTGCCTACCTTTCACCGTGAAAACAATTTGTAAACATCTCTGTAAATCCTGCCTTTTATGGCAGAAACAGTTCTGCGGAATCCGCACCGATCATCAGAACGGAGCCATCCGCCCGGGTCAGCACCTCGCGGGTGTGCTCCGGGCCGTGGAGGGTGGCATAGACCTGTAACTGCCGGTTGTAGACCACCAGGCGGTCCGCGTACAGCACGGAGAGATACCGCCCGCAGGCGGAAACGTCCCGGACTTCCTCCGCAACATCCAAACTGGCGATCTCCTCGCCATCGTCATCCACCGTCACCAGCCGTCCCACACTGCCGGACTGATACCGGTTCAGCTGCAGCACCGTGTAGTCCTCGCCCCCAAGGTCATATTCCCGGAGGTACTCACCATTGTAGGAATAGGTGCTCAGAAGCTTTCCGGCGGTATTCCCCACCGCCAGACAGGTATCGGTGACGGTGAGGATCCGATCTCCCCGGCCTGTCATGGCCGTCACCAGACCGTCCGGCACAGAGTAGTCCGCCACGGGGTCCTCCTGGGTCAAATCGTAGATCACCAGATTGCTGATAAACATGCTGTCCGCCTGCCCCATGGTCACAGCGGCCAAATAGCCGCCGTCCTCCGTCACGCAGGCATCCGCCACAAAGCGGCGGTGGGCGTTGAAAGCGAACAGCACCTGCATATCGGCGCCGTACACGTCCACATGGCCCTTGGTGCCGCTGATCTGGGTGGTCACGGCCAGCATCCCGGAGCCGTTGAGATTGGCGGAGACCAGCGGCCCGTCGGAGGTCAGCTCCAGCCGGGGTCCGGTCTCGTCCAGCACGTAGAGGGCCGTGCCGCCGATGTCATAGGCTACGGCCAGACCGCCCCCCTGTCCAAGCGCCGGGGCGTTCATCTTCACGTTGGCGCTCCACACCTCGCTGCCGTCAGGTCCCAGCAGCCGCAGGGACGTATCCGACAGGATGACCAGTGAGCCGGTCCCTACCCGGGCGAAGCGGTTGGTATTGTCCGTATCGTAGCGGTAGACGGTCTTTTCCCCTCCCACCGCCTCCGTACCGTAGGCAAAATACCGGCGGAGAGCGTCGAACCCGGTGCCGTCCCGCCACGCCGCCACAAGCACGAGGCCCAGCACAGCGATGAGCACCAGCAGAAAAAGCAGGAGCTTCCGCAGCATACGCCGCTTTTTCGGCGGTTCCTTGGCTCCGTCATCGTCATTCCAAATGTCTTTTGTCGTATTTTCAGCCATTGAGCCGTTCATCCTCATACCAAAGTCTTGTCAGGTACAGTCCCCCCGGCGGCACCGTGGGTCCCGCCAGCGTCCGGTCCCGACTTTCCAGAATGGCCGGAATATCCTCCGGCAGGAACTTTCCCTCGGCGGCGTAGAGCACCGTGCCGGTGATGGCCCGCACCATGTTATAGAGAAAGCCGTCGGCGCAGACCTTCAGCTCCAGCAGTTCCCCGCTGCGGGTCACGTCGCACCAGTAGATCGTGCGGACGGTGGTTTTTGTCTCCGTGCCCACGCTGCGGACTGCCGCAAAATCATGGGTGCCCACAAACTGATGGGCCGCCCGGTTCAGAAATTCCTCGTCCAGACGCTTCGGGTAGAAATACGCCCGGTTGACATAAAACGGATTCTTCACCCGGGAATTGTAAATGCGGTAAGTATACTCCTTTTTCAGACAGGAACCGATGGCGTTGAAATCCTCCGCCACCTCCAGCGCCTCGCTGACGGCAATGTCCTCCGGCGTGTGGGTGTTGATGGCAAAGGGCAGCCGCTCCAGAGGGATGCGGCTCTCCGTGCGGAAATTGGCGATGTACCGCTCCGCGTGAACGCCGGCGTCCGTGCGGCCGCAGCCGGTGAGGTGCACCGGTGCGCCGGTGATCTTCTCCAACGCCTTTTGCAGCGTCTCGCAGACGGTGACGGCGTTTTTCTGCACCTGCCAGCCGTGGTAGGCCGTTCCATTATACATCAGTTTCAGTGCGATATTACGCATATTGGCTCCTTTGGCGGCGTTTGCCGCGTGATTAATCCCAGAACACTTCCACGTTGTAATCTGTGACCGGCCAGACCTCTTCCGCCATCGTCCCATCCTGATCGATCTCATAGGTGCAGGCAGTAAAGTCATAGGAAAGTCCAAAGCTGTCCCGGCAGAGCAGGTGCAGTTCAATCGTGTCCTTCGGCTGACAGGAAACCTCGATATTTCCGTCGTCCGAAGCCGGGGTATAATAGATGACATCCGGATCACTGGAGGATGTGGATTCCGAAATTGCTGCCGGAAGCGTCCGGACGGCTTCCCCATTTTTCAACACCTGAAAAGCAGGCTCTGAGATCTCCGCGCCATATTGCTTTTTGATCCCCATGTCATACTGGATATGGAAAATGCCCTCCTGATAGGTGGGACCGCCGCAGCAGCTTCCGTCACTCACCAGCGGCAGCAGCATGGCAATATCACTGTAACTGGTGACCTCCTCCCGGCTGGTCTGACCGCCGGTGGTGATATTCGCCGCGAAGGACACCTCGCCGGTATCCTCCACCGGCAGGCTCACCGGGGCGGTGAACACGCCGCCGTTCCCGGACATAGGCTGTTCCGTTGTCCGGCCGTTCTGAGTCACCGCCAGCGCCACCTCCGTGTCCGCCGTCCAGCGGCGGAGGGTGATGCTCATGTCGGCTTGCAGCGTATGGCTTTCCGGGTCCAGGCCGGTGGGCTCCAAGGAAAAATCCGACAGATCCTCCGTCTGCTCCCGCTGCTTTGCGGACAGGTTCGTGATCTGATCATCCATATCGGAAAGCCGATATGCGATACCGTCCAAATTACTTTTCAGGATCGTCTGCGTATTCATCAGTTCCCCCCGGGTCACAAGCAGGGCGATCAGCAGCGCCACATTCAGCGCAAGAGACAGGATCTGAAACCAGTTTTTCTTCATAAAACCGCTCCTTTCACGCAAAGCATTTTTCCTTTACAGCGTTTGTGTTTACAGTATTTTTTCGCTTTTAGGTGCCCAGTCTCCGCAGGACTACCACCAGCGCCAGAATGACCGCACCGCCCGCCAGCGCGACGTAGTCCCGCCGCTGGTATTTCAGAACGTGGAGCTTGGTGCGGCCCTCGCCGCCGTGGTAGCAGCGGCACTCCATAGCCGTCGCCAGCTCGTCCGCCCGGCGGAAGGCGCTGATAAACAGGGGCACCAAAATGGGCACCAGCGCCTTGGCCTTCTGGAAGATGTTCCCACTGTCGAAGTCCGCGCCACGAGCCTTCTGCGCGGACATGATCTTGTCCGTTTCCTCGATCAGCGTGGGGATGAACCGCAGGGCAATGGCCATCATCATGGCCAGCTCGTGAACGGGGACATGGATCTTTTTCAGGGGGTTCAGCAGGGATTCCAGTCCGTCCGTCAGGCGGATGGGGCTGGTGGTGTAGGTCATCAGAAATGTCCCCATCACCAGCAGCATGATGCGGATGACCATGAACAGCGCGTTTTCAATACCCTTCACGGAGACCCGGAGGATGCCCCACTCCCAGAGGTAGTGGGTGTCCGGGGTGAAGAACATATTGAGGATGCCGGTGAACGCGATGATGAACACCAGCGGCTTCAGGCCACGCACCAGCGCCCGCAGGCCCACATGGGACACCTTCACGCACGCGGCCAGCGTTACCGCCATAACGACGTAGCCCATCCAGCCCTTGGCGCTGAACAGGGCAATGATGTACAGCGTCACCAACAAGATTTTCGTCCGGGGGTCCAGCTTATGCGCAATGGAATTTCCCGGGAAATACTGGCCTAAGGTAATGTCCTTCAGCATCCCGCTCCCCCCTTCCGCAGGGCAAGGAGCTGACGCTCCAGCGCCTCCACCGTATAAACAGCCGGGTCGATGTCCACGCCCCGACGCTTCAATTCCATAGCGATCCGGGTGATCTGCGGCACGTCCAGGCCGGCGGAGAGCAGTTCCTCGCCCCGGGCGAACACCTCCGCGGGTGTTCCCTGCATCAGCACATGGGCGTTTTTCAGCACCAGAATGCGGTCCACGTTCCGGGCGATCTCGTCCATGCTGTGGCTCACCAAAATAATGGTTTTTCCCTTGTTGCGGTGGTAGTCCCGGATGTTGGCCATAAGGTTTTCCCGGCCCGCCGGGTCAAGGCCCGCCGTGGGCTCGTCCAGCACCAGCACCTCCGGCTCCATAGCCAGTACGCCCGCCAGCGCCACCCGGCGCTTTTGTCCGCCGGACAGCTCAAAGGGGGATTTTTCCAGCTGATCGTCCCGGATACCCACTAACTTGGCGGCCTCCCGGACGGCGTGATCCAGCTCGTCCCCGGTTTTTCCCTGATTAGCGGGGCCGAAAGCGATGTCCTTGTACACTGTTTCCTCAAACAGCTGATATTCCGGGTACTGGAACACCAGACCCACCTTGAAGCGAACCTCCCGGATCTTTTTCGGCTTCGCCCAGATATTCTTCCCCCGCAGCAGGATCTCTCCTGCCGTTGGCTGGAGCAGACCGTTCAGATGCTGGATCAGGGTGGATTTGCCGGAGCCGGTATGACCGATGATCCCTAAGAATTCTCCCTCGTTCACATCAAAGCTCATGTGCTCCACGGCACTGCGCTGGAACGGCGTTCCGGCGCCATAGGTATGTGTCAGGTCTTTTACCTGTAGAATCGGTTCCAATCCTTCTGTCCTCCGTCAATTCTTCGCCAGAGCCGCAGTAATGGCAGCCGCACATTCGTCCACCGTTAAAGCGTCCAGGGGTACGTCCAGCCCGTCCTTCCGCAGACGGTCCAGCAAGTCCACCGTGTCTGGCACCGTCAGGCCCATGGTCCGCAGCGGCTCCACTTGGGTAAAGACCTCCTTGGGGGTGCCGTCCAGCGCGATGCGGCCGTCATCCATGACGATAACCCGGTCCGCCTCCTCCGCCTCGTTCATGTGGTGGGTGATGAGCACCACGGTGATACCCTTCTCCCGGTTCAGCTTATGAACGGCGGAAAGCACCTCCTGCCGCCCGATGGGGTCCAGCATGGCGGTGGCCTCGTCCAGTACGATGCACGCCGGCTCCATGGCGATGACGCCGGCAATGGCTACCCGCTGCTTCTGGCCTCCGGACAGCAGATGGGGCGCATGGGTCATAAAGGCGGTCATATCCACGGCGGCCAGGGCGTCATCTACCCGGCGGCGGATCGCCTCTGAGGCCACGCCTAAATTCTCCGGGGCGAAGGCCACGTCCTCCTCCACCACGTTGGCGACAATCTGGTTGTCCGGATTCTGGAACACCATGCCCACCCGGCGGCGGATCTCCAGCAGACACGCCTCGTCCTGCGTATCCATGCCCTCCACATACACCTTGCCGCCGCAGGGCAGCAAAATGGCGTTCAGGCTTTTGGCAAAGGTGGATTTGCCGGAGCCGTTATGCCCCAGCACCACCACAAAGCTGCCCTTTTCAATGGCCGTGTCCACGCCCCGCAGGGCCAGGACCGGCTTCTCCCCTTCCTCCGCCGGATAGGCGAATTCCAGAGCCTTTGTTTCGATCATATCCATGGATCGGTTCCCTCATTTAACTTGATATTCAATCCAACGGGGCCCGGTAAAAGCCGCCGTAGAAGTTTTCCGTGCGGAGCACGTTGATGATCGCATGGGGGTCCACCTGCAAGATCAGGTGCACGATGTCACTCTCCTCATAGCTGGAGATCACGGTGTGCAGGACGCTCATATCCTTGTGGCTGTATCCGCCCACCGCCTTCACGCAGGACATCCCGTGCCGGCACCCGCTCACATAGGCCGCCATGATCTCCTCTGCCTTTTGGGTGGTGATCTGAAGCGTCAGCCGCTCGTAGCGGTGGTGGAAGGTTTCCACCGTCTTTGTGGAGATAAACTGAAACAGGATGGAGTAGCCTGCGTACAGCCAGCCGAACAGGTAGCCAAAGATGCACAAAATACAGGCGTTAAACACGAAAACATAGGACCAGATGGATTTTCCGGTCTTATTGGAGACATACAGGGCAATAAAGTCCGTGCCGCCGGTGGAGGCGTTTCCCTTCAGGGCCAGCACGATGCTGATGCCCATAAGGAAGCCGCCGAACACCGCGCTGAGCAGAATATCGTCAAAAATCGGCGGCAGAGAGAAGTATTTCAGGAATAAGCTGGTCATGCCTACTTGCAGAAGGGAAAAAAGCGTGAATCTCGGGCTGATGCTGCGGTAGCAGAGGACCGCCACCGGCAGGTTCAGCGCCACCAGTGCGAGAGAAGTGGAGATGGACCCGCCGTAAAGCGATGCCGCCCGGTCGATCAAAATAGCAACGCCTGTAAAGCCGCCGGAAAGCAGTCCGGCGGAATGGACAAAGCTTTCGATCACAAATGTCTGCAGCAGCGAAGAACACAGGACCGCAAAAAATGTGATCACATACCGCAGATGCTTATTCTTCGTTTTTAACATAGCCGCTCCTTGTTTATCTGTTTATTACTCAGAAAACCATCGTCCGGTGGCGCCGCAGGGCAGCGCCATGCCGGTAGCCGTCACCGGCAGACCCAGCTCGTCCCAACTGACGGTGCCGCCGTACTTCTCCGCCACCAGCAAATGCAGCAGATACCCCAGCACACTGGGGGCCAGACCTGTGGTGTAGGAGTTGATGAGCACGAACAACGGCTTGTCCGACAGAACCCCGGCGCAGAGCTTCACAAAGGGGTACAGGCTCTCCTCCAGCTTCCAGACCTCGCCGCCGGGACCCCGGCCGTAGCTGGGCGGGTCCATGATGATCGCGTCATAGGTCTTGCCACGGCGGATCTCCCGCTCCACGAACTTGGCGCAGTCGTCCACGATCCAGCGGATGGGCGCGTCGGAGAGACCGGAGAGCCGGGCGTTGTCCTTGGCCCAGGCCACCATGCCCTTGGCCGCATCCACATGGCAGACGGCAGCGCCGGCCTTGGCACAGGCCACCGTAGCGCCGCCGGTATAGGCGAACAGGTTCAGCACCCGAATGGGACGGTCAGCCTTGCGGATCTTGTCCATGACAAAATCCCAGTTCACCGCCTGCTCCGGGAACAGACCCGTATGCTTGAAGTTCATGGGCTTGACCTGGAAGGTCAGATCCTTATAATGCACCTGCCAGCTTTCCGGCAGCGCCTTTTTCTCCCAGTGTCCGCCGCCGGTCTGACTGCGGAGATACCGTGCGTTGGCCCGTTTCCACTCCGGCAGACGCCGGGGCGTTTCCCAGATGGCCTGTGGGTCAGGACGCACCAGATACTGCTTGTCCCAGCGTTCCAGCTTTTCACCGCCGCCGCAGTCCAGCAGCTCATAATCCTGCCATTGATCCGCGATCCACATAGATGGTTCCTCCTCCATGTCCCGCAAAGCACCGAGGGACATACTTTCTCATAATAAATCATTTTATTATACCTTTTTTATCTTGCCCGGTCAACCAAATTCCATCAATTTTGTCTGTCCGGTCCCCTGTAAGCAGCAAAAAAGAGAGCCGCCGAAGCGACTCTCTTCAAAATCAGATATTTGCGCACAGGGACTTGGGTTTGGTAAGCTTGGCAGATACAGACGTCCGGACCTTCGGCAAGTCGGCAGGCGGCTCCCGCCGCTCCGACAGGCGTTCTCTTGCCACCGCCAGCATCAACTTGATCCGATTCTCCTGATTGACCCGCGTGGCGCTGGGATCGTAGTCGATGGGGGTGATGTTGGCCTCCGGGTACAGCTCCCGGATCTTATTCACCATACCCTTGCCGCAGATGTGGTTGGGCAGGCAGCCGAAGGGCTGGGCGCAGACGATGTTCTCATACCCGGAGCGCACCAGCTCCAGCATTTCCGCCGTCAGCAGCCATCCCTCGCCCATTTTGCAGCCCATGCCGATGGTGTGGCTCTGCTCCGGCAGCTTGATCAGCTCGCTAAAGGGCATGGGGGCATGGTAGCCTGCGTCCTTGAGGGTCTTGATGATGACCTTCTCCATGCCCGCGATGAGGGTCAGCGCCGCTTCCGCAGCGGTTTTCTCCACCAGAGAGCCACCGTAGAGCCGCACGGTCTCCGCCATGTTGTAGGCGCAATACTGCACGAAGCCCATCAGCCCCGGCAGGTTCACTTCGCAGTCCTGAGAGGCCAGGAACTTTTCCAGTTCGTTATTGCCTAAGGGGGAATATTTGACGTAGATCTCCCCCACTACGCCCACCTTGACCTTGGGCACCCGCCGCACCGGGATGGCGGCAAACTCCGCCGCGATCTTCGGCATGACAGCCTTCATCTCCCGGCCGGAATAGCCCTTATCGTGGCGGACCTCATCGCAGAGAATGTCCAGCCACTTGTTTTGCAGCCGCTCCGCCGCCCCAGCTTCCAGCTCATAGGGCTGGGTCTGGGCCCGGAGGGTCATCAGCAGGTCGCCGTAGTAGATGGCAGCCAGAGCCTGCCGCATGAATTTCAGATCCATGGGCATACTGCTGTCCTTTTCCAGACCGGAGAAGTTCAGGCTCAGCACGGGGATATTGCCGTAGCCCGCCTTTTCCAGAGCCTTCCGCAGCAGGAAAATGTAGTTGGACGCCCGGCAGCCGCCGCCGGTCTGGGTGATGATGAGGGCGGTGTGGTCCAGATCATACTTGCCGGAATCCAGAGCGTCCAAAAACTGACCGATGACTAGCAGCGCCGGATAGCAGGTGTCATTATGGACGTATTTCAGTCCCAGCTCCGCCACCCGCTCGCCGCAGTTGCCCAGCAGCTCCACCTGATAGCCATGGTTCTCCATGCTGGCTGCCAGAATGCGGAACTGCACCGGTGCCATATTGGGAATGAGAATTTTATGGGTCTTTTTCATGTCCGGTGTAAACCGGGGATAGGTCTGTTCCATATCAGGTCTCCTCCTGTTCCTCCAACGCCGCAAACAGGCTCCGCAAGCGGATACGCACCGCGCCCAGATTGGTGATCTCATCAATTTTCAGCTGGGTATACAGCTTGCCGCCCTCCCGCAGAATTTCCCGGGTCTCGTCGGTGGTGATGGCGTCCACGCCGCAGCCAAAGCTCACAAGCTGCACCAGATCCATATCCGGCTGGGAGCAGCAGTACTTCGCCGCCGCGTAGAGCCGGGCGTGATACGTCCACTGATTCAGCACCGTGGTCTTGAACGGATCTGCCAGCTGAGAAACGGAATCCTCCGTGATGACTGCCGCGCCGAATTGGGTGATGAGGGTGTCGATGCCGTGATTGACCTCCGGGTCCACATGGTAGGGGCGGCCTGCCAGAACGATGATCCGGCGCCCCTCCTTCCGGGCGGCGGCCATGATCTCCGCACCCTTCTCCCGGATCTGCTTCATGTGACGCTCATATTCTCCGTAGGCCGCCTCCACCGCCGCCTTGATCTCCCCATGGGGGATGGGGCCGAACTCCCGCTCCATCACGGCGGTCATCTTCTTCGTGAAATCATGGGGCCGGTGGATACCCACATAGTCATAAATGAATTTCGTGTTCTTCAGACAGTCGCAGTTGCCCGCCAGAACCTCCGGGTAGTAGGCCACCACCGGGCAGTTGTAGTGGTTCTGGCCCAGACCCTCGTCGATGTTGTAGGTCATGCAGGGGTAAAAAATGGCGTCCACTCCCAGCTTGGCCAGAAATTCAATGTGGCCGTGGGCCAGCTTCGCCGGGAAGCAGGCGGTGTCGCTGGGGATGCTCCCCTGCCCCTCCAGATACAGCTTCCGGCTGGACATGGGGCTGTGGACCACCTGAAAGCCCAGCTTCGTGAAGAACGTGTGCCAGAAGGGATACAGCTCCCAGAAGTTCAGGCACAGGGGCAGGCCGATCCGGCCCCGCTTGTTCTCTCCGGGCTTGTAGCCCAGGATCAGCTGCCGCTTATATTCATACAAATTCCAGCGGCCGTCATCCTTTTTGCCGGTGATGGGCCGCTCACAGCGGTTGCCGCTGATGAGCCGTCCGCCGTCGGAGAAGGTATTGACGGTAAGCTGGCAATTGTTTCCGCACTGGCCGCAGCTGCGGCTCTCCGTCTCCCGGTGGAAGCGCCGTAGCTCCCCTTCTGTCAGCAAGGTGCTTTGATGCCCTGCCCCGGCCTTTTTCATGCCGTACAGCGCCGCGCCGTAAGCGCCCATGAGGCCCGCGATGTTGGGGCGGATCACCTCAAGGCCCATTTCCTTCTCGAAGGCCCGGAGAACGGCCTCGTTGTAGAACGTGCCGCCCTGGACCACCACATGGCGGCCCAGCTCCTCTGGCGAGGAAGCCCGGATCACCTTGTAGATAGCGTTTTTCACCACGGAAATAGACAGCCCCGCAGAGATGTTTTCCACGGAGGCGCCGTCCTTCTGGGCCTGCTTCACACTGGAGTTCATAAACACCGTGCACCGGCTGCCCAGATCCACGGGCCGGTCCGCAAACAGGCCCAGTTTCGTAAAGTCCTTCACATCATAGCCCAACGCCTGAGCGAAGGTCTGCAAAAAGCTGCCGCAGCCGGAAGAACAGGCTTCGTTGAGGAAAATGTCGCTGATGGCGCCGTTTTCGATCTTGAAGCACTTCATGTCCTGACCGCCGATGTCGATGATGAAGTCCACATCCGGCATAAAATGCTTGGCGGCGGTAAAGTGGGCCACGGTCTCCACCACGCCGAAATCCGCGTGGAAGGCGGCCTTGGCCAAATCCTCGCCGTAGCCGGTGGTGGTAACGGACGCCACGTTCAGCTTGGGATGGCTCTCATACAACCCCAGCAGCACGGTTTTCAGCAGAGCAATGGGGTCCCCCTGATTGGGCCGGTAGTCGGTGAACAGCAACTCCGCGTTCTCGTCGATGACCGCCACCTTCACCGTGGTGGAGCCTGAATCGATGCCGATGTGGACGGGCTTGGCGTAGTCCGTCGGGAAGTCCGCCTGGGGCACCGCCGCCTTGGCGTGGCGGGCTTTGAACGCGTCATATTCCGCCTGATTTTCAAAGAGGGGCGGCTGGGAGCGGTAGGTCTCCGACATGCCGCGCTGCTCCAACAGCTCCGCCGTTTTCAGCAGGTCCCACGATTCCTCGGCGTAAAACGCCGCGCCCAGAGCCACAAACAGCAAGCTATTCTCCGGACAAGTTCCGGTGACGCCCAAAGTCTCGTCGAAGCTCTGCCGCAGACACTTGGAAAAGGTCAGCGGCCCGCCCAGATACAGAACGTGGCCCTTGATAGGCCGTCCCTGCGCCAGACCCGCGATGGTCTGATTCACCACCGCCTGATAGATGCTCTTGGCGATGTCGGCGGACTTGGCCCCCTGATTGATGAGGGGCTGGATGTCGCTCTTGGCAAACACGCCGCAGCGGGCGGCGATGGTGTAGGTCTTTTCCGCTGTCTGGGCGGCTTTGTCCATCTCCTCCGCGCCCATTTTCAGCAGCGTGGCCATCTGGTCGATGAAGGCCCCGGTGCCGCCGGCGCAGGAGCCGTTCATCCGGACCTCCATACCGTTGGTCAGAAAGAGGATCTTGGCATCCTCGCCGCCCAATTCGATGATAACGTCCGTCCCCGGTGCCAGACGGTTGGCCGCCACCCGGGTAGCGAACACCTCCTGCACGAAGGGAGCCTTCACGTTCTCCGCCATGCCCATGCCGGCAGAGCCGGAGATGGCAAACACCGCCTCCCGGCCGCAACGCTCCGCCACCCGCCGTAGAAGCTCTGCGGATTTCTCTACAATATGGCTGTAATGCCGCTCGTATGTATGGTATATCAAGTTGTTCCGGTCATCCAGCACCACGCATTTGATGGTGGTGGAGCCTACATCAAGTCCGACCCGCAAGGGGAGTTCCTCCTTTAGGGGCCATTCAGCCCCACATTAGCTTATTACCAATATTTTACGTTTCTCCGCCGTAATTCTCAATGTAAAAAACATGGAATTTTCGTGAATATTCCGTTAAGAAATCGGTTACTCCCTTGGACTTTCTTCATTTGACAACCTATGATATACTATAAAAAACATGCTTTTTCAGAAGGGAAGTTTCCGTTATGACGTCTGTTTTGATGCACACCTGCTGCGCCCCCTGCTCCCTCAGCTGTATCGATCCGCTCCGGGCCGAAGGGATCGAACCGGTAGCCTTTTGGTACAACCCGAACATTCATCCATGGAAAGAATATGAAGCCCGGCGGGACTGTCTGCTGGCCTACGCCCCCACCATTGAAATGCAGGTCATTGTAGATGAAGACTACGGTCTTAGAACGTTTGTCGAGCACGTTGCAAGCGATATTGACCACCGCTGTACCTACTGTTATCAGCACCGGCTGGAGGAAACGGCCCGGTACGCGGCGGAGCACGGCTACGAGGCCTTTACCTCCACCCTGCTGGCCAGTCTCTATCAGGATCACGACGGCATCAAGGCCGCGGCGGAGAAATACGCCCGGCAGTACGGCGTGGAATTTCTCTACCGGGATTTCCGGCCCAATTTCCGGGCAGGAAATCAGCGGGCCAGAGAGCTTGGCTTTTATATGCAGAAGTACTGCGGCTGTGTCTTTTCCGAACAGGACCGCTACCAGAAGCAGATCGACCGGGACAAGAAAAAATTTGCAGAGCAGGCATAAGCCCGCCCCGTTTTGTAGCAGAAAGGAGTTTTTAGATGAAAAATCAGTTGCAGGGGATCGCGCTGATCCTGTTTGCCGGAATGCTGATGCTGTATGCCCCGCTCTCACCCTGGCTTCCCATCATCGGCAGTCTCCCCTCCGATTTTATCAGCCTTGTGGGACTGGCTTTCGCCATTGCGGGACTGATACGGTGTTTCAAAAAGGAAAACTGACCGGTTTCAATTCCCATTTCCAGAGCATTTTTGTTCCGCAAACCGCTGATTTTTGCCAAAAACCCCCGCCGTATGACTACGGCGGGGGTTTGCTGTTCAACTATTCAAATCAGTTCCGCAAGCTGTGGAGCGGGGCCGGAATGCGGCCGCCCCGCTGGATGAAGTCGGCACTGGACTCCTTGTGCACCGGCATCACCGGAGCGCTGCCCAGCAGGCCGCCCATTTCCACCGTGTCGCCCACGTTCTTGCCAGGGGTGGGCAGCAGGCGGACGGCGGTGGTCTTGTTGTTCACCATGCCGATGGCCGCCTCGTCCGCGATGATGGCGGAGATGGTCTCCGCCGAGGTGTCGCCGGGCACGGCGATCATATCCAGCCCCACGGAGCAAACGCAGGTCATGGCCTCCAACTTATCCACGCACAGGGTCCCCGCCTTGGCAGCGGCGATCATACCCTCGTCCTCGCTGACGGGGATAAAGGCACCGGACAGTCCGCCCACGGAGGAGGACGCCATGACGCCGCCCTTCTTCACAGCATCGTTCAGCAGGGCCAGTGCAGCGGTGGTGCCGTGGGTGCCGCAGACCTCAAGGCCCATTTCCTCCAAAATACGGGCCACGGAGTCGCCAATAGCCGGGGTAGGAGCCAGGCTCAGGTCCACGATACCGAAGGGGGTATCCAGACGGCTGCTGGCCTCCTTAGCCACCAACTGGCCCATGCGGGTCACCTGGAACGCCGTCTTTTTCACGGTTTCCGCTACCACGTCAAGGGGCTGGCCCTTCACGGACTGCAAGGCATGGTACACCACGCCCGGACCGGAAACGCCCACGTTGATGACCCGCTCCGCCTCGCCTACGCCGTGGAAGGCGCCGGCCATGAAGGGGTTGTCCTCCACGGCGTTGCAGAACACCACCAGCTTGGCGCAGCCAAGACCGTCCCGGTCCGCCGTCCGGGCGGCGGTATCCTTGATGATGCGGCCCATGAGCTTCACGGCATCCATATTGATGCCGGCACGGGTGGAGCCAACGTTGATGCTGGAGCACACCAGCTCCGTCCGGTCCAGGGCCTCCGGAATGGAGCGGATCAGCTTTTCGTCGGCAAGGGTCATTCCCTTCTGCACCAGTGCGGAATAGCCGCCGATAAAGTTGACGCCGCAGGTCTTTGCCGCCCGGTCCAGCGCCATTGCGAAGGGTACATAGTCCTCTGTCTCGCTGGCTCCGGCCACCAGAGCCATGGGGGTCACGGAGATCCGCTTATTCACAATGGGGATCCCGAATTCATGCTGGATGTCCTCGCCGGTCTTGACCAGCTTTTCCGCGTACCGGGTGATTTTCTCGTAGATCTTGTCACAGGCCTTCTTCGCATCGGGATCGCAGCAGCTCAGGAGGGAAATACCCATGGTGATGGTGCGGATGTCCAAGTGCTGCTGGTCGATCATGGCGATGGTAGAGAGGATCTCTTTTTGATTCAGCATCGTTCTCTCTCCTTATATTCTGTGCATGGCGTCGAAAATTTCTTCCCGCTGGATGCGGATGGACAGCTCCATCCCCTCCCCCAGCTCCCGGAGCTGGGCAGCCAGTTCCTCAAAGCCCACGTTGGCATTGGCGGCATCTACCGCCATGACCATGGTGAACTTGCCGTCCAGAATGGTCTGGGAAATGTCCAGCACGTTGACGTTCATCTCCGCCAGCTTGATGCACACGGCGGCGATGATGCCCACCTTGTCCTTTCCGATCACGGTTACAATTGCGTTCATACCTATCTCCATTCCGCCGCTTGATGCGGCTTATTTAATGATTTCCAAACAGTCAAAGGGACACGGGGAACCCATACCGGCTTCCCCGTGTTCCGCTATATCACTCAGATTTCGTCAAAGAATTTGGCGTGGATGGCCCGGACTGCCCGGTCCACGTCCCCCTCGTCCAGCAGGACGGAGACCCGGATCTCAGAGGTGTTGATCATCTGGATGTTGATGCCCGCCTCATACAGCGCCTCAAACATCCGGGCGGCCATGCCGCAGTTGGTCATCAGGCCCGCACCCACGATGGAGACCTTGCCGATGTTGCCGTCCACCTCGATATGGTCAAAGCACAGAACCTCCTGATTTTCCGTCAGGATCGCCTGAGCGTCCTCCAGATCCTTTTCGTGAACAGTAAAGGAAATATCCTTGCTGTCCTCCCGGCCAATGGACTGCAAAATGAGGTCCACATTGATGTTATGCTTGCTCAGCAGATCAAACACCTGAAACGCGACGCCTGGATTGTGCCGCAGCCCGATCAGTGCGATCCGTGCGATGCTGGTATCCTTCGCCACACCGGCGATGGTCGTCTTTTCCACTTTTGTGACCTCCTTCACTTTGGTTCCGGGCTTTCTCTCCAGACTGGAGAGCACTTCCAGATCCACCCGGAACTTCTTTGCCAGCTCCACGCTGCGGTTGTGGAGCACGCTGGCCCCTTGAGACGCCAGCTCCAGCATTTCATCGTAGGTAATCTCATCCAGATGCCTGGCGTTTGGCACGATCCGAGGGTCCGCAGTGTAAACGCCGTCCACATCCGTGTAGATCTGGCACAGTTTGGCCCGGAACGCCGCCGCCAGCGCCACAGCACTGGTGTCGCTGCCGCCCCGGCCCAAGGTCGTAACATCCCCGGCCCGATCCATTCCCTGAAAGCCCGTGATCAGTACGATCCTGTGCTGATCCAGCTCCGCCTGGACCCGCTCAGAATCGATCCGCTTGATCCGGGCGTCCCCGTGGACGGCGGTGGTCTGGATCCCCACCTGCCAGGCGGTCAGGGACACGCAGGGCAGGCCCATGGATTCCAGTGCCATAGCACACAGGGCTACGGAGATCTGCTCGCCTGTGGCCAGCAGCATATCCATTTCCCGCTTGGAGGGATGGGAATTGATCTCCTCCGCCTTGGCAATGAGGTCATCCGTGGTGTCTCCCTGTGCGGAAAGCACCACCAGTACATCGTTGCCCTCCAAATAAGTTTCCGCAATGATACCGGCAACGTTGCGGATCCGCTGTGCGTCCCGCACACTGCTGCCGCCGAATTTCTGTACGATCAAGCTCATGGTTGTTCCCTCTTTGCTTCAGATTGCCGCCAGTCCATTGAAATCTTACCGACCGGCAGCAGGGTCCACTCCATCATACGCGGGAAGCCGGGATTGGGGAATCAATCCAGCACCCGCATCTTTGCCAGCGTGGGCAGGTAAGCCGCCAGCCACTCCGCATCCGTGCCGGTGATGGGCGGCGTGATAAAGGCGGTCTCCGTGCCCTGTTCCAGCACCTTTGCGCTATGTAAGGCCTCCGGAAGGGTATCCGTTCCCACCCGGAAATACCAACGGTTCTTCAGCGTCAACGGAGAGGCAAAGCCGCCGGTATCGGCGCTCCAGCCGATCTCCGGCCGGTGGCGCTCCTCCTGCAGACACTCGATCACATCCGCTACACAGGCAGAGGCGGTGGGCAGCTCGCCCGCGCCCTTGCCGTAGAACATGACCTCGCCGGTGGCGTTGCCCCGGACCACCACCGCGTTGAACACATCGTTCACATCGGACATGGGGTTCTCCTCCGAGATCAGGTGGGGCGCCACATACGCAGTGCGGCGGCCGCCCTCCAGCCGCAGACAGCGGCCCAGCAGCTTGATGCGGTAGCCGTGGCGTCCGGCGATCTCCACATCCTTCAGATCAATGCCGGTGATGCCCTCCATGGGCACCTGCGCCGGGTCCACCTGATGTCCAAAGGCCAGATCCGCTAAAATACAAATTTTGCGGCCGGCATCGATGCCCTCCACGTCCGCCGTGGGGTCCGCCTCCGCGTAGCCCTTCTCCTGCGCCAGCTTCAAAACCTCGGCAAATGACGCGCCCTCCTTCACCATCTTTGTGAGGATAAAGTTAGTGGTGCCGTTCAGGATGCCGTAGATCTCATCCACGCGGTTGGCCGCCATGCACTGGGTCAGGGGGTGCAGCACAGGGATGCCGCCGCCCACGCTGGCCTCGAACAAGTAATTCACATGGTTCTTCCGGGCCAGTTCTAACAGCTCACAGCCATGCTCCGCCACAAGCTGCTTGTTGGCTGTGACCACGTGCTTGCCTGCCATGAGGCACCGGCGGGTGTACTCATAGGCGGCCTCCACGCCGCCGATGGTCTCCACCACCACCCGGATCTCGCCGTCATGTTCGATCTCCCGGAAATTCTCGGTCATCAAGTGCTGATACGGGTCGGCCCGCAGCTTCCGGACCAACGCCGTTTTCACGGACAGCGGCTGGCCCAGCTTGTGCTGGATGGGGGCTGTGTTGGCCTCTACTACCTTCACAACACCGGTCCCCACTGTACCCAATCCCAGAATTGCGATCTTGATCATCGTTGCTCCTCCCTTATCCGGCCAGGATCTCGAATTTGATAACGTTGTCCAATGCGGAAATGTCGGTGATCAGCTGTTCCAGAGACTTCTCCATAGCGGAGGTCTCGGCGGAAATGGTCACGGCCGCGCAGCCGTTTGTGGGAATGCTCTGGTTGATGGTCAGGATGTTAGCGCCGGAGGCGGCAAACACGCCCAGAACGCTGGAAAGCGTGCCGGACACATCCTTCAGCAGGGTGTAAAACGTAATGATATGCTCCGACTTCATATCGTTGAAGGGCTGCACCGCGTCCTTGTACTTATAGAAGGCGCTGCGGCTGATGCCGGCCATTTTTGTGGCTGCGCCCACCGTGTCCGCCTCGCCGGTCTGCATCATCCGCTTGGCTTCCGCCACCCGGATAAAGATCTCCGGCAGGGCCTCCGCCGCCACCAGATAATACTTGATTTTTCTCGCCATATCGTCCACCTCATACGGTCATTTGTCTTTGAGTAGTTCTATTCTATCAGCTTTCCCAACAGCTTGCAACCGAAAACGGCAAAGATACCCTTGTGGGATTTGGAAAAATTTCGTTAAATTGTCCGCCGTTTACGGTCAAATTGTTGAAAAAGGTCATATATGAAAAGACAGGAGCGGTTTTCCCTCCTGCCTTTTCCATATTTTCTCGCCGTCAAACTCTTTTGAAACAGCTTTTATTCCGCTTCGTAAACAGCTTTCATACCTTTATATGTCTCATAGCAGTCCAGCTTGGAGACCACCTCAAAGGGGGCGTGCATGGCCAGCACCGGCACGCCGGCGTCCAGCGTCGTGATGTTGCGGTTGGCCATATACATGGCCACGGTGCCGCCGCCGCCGGCGTCCACCTTGCCCAGCTCCGCGATCTGCCAGATGACCTTGGCCCGGTCAAAGATACCCCGGACATAGCCCACCGTCTCGGCGCTGGCATCGCTGGCGCCGGACTTGCCACGGGCGCCGGTGTACTTGCACAGACCGATGCCGTAGTTCAGATAGGCGGCGTTCTTCTTTTCAAACACCTCACCGAAGTTGGGATCGTAGGCCGCCGTCACGTCGGCGCTGAGGCAGAAGGAGTTCTCCAGACACACCCGCAAGGCCGCGCCCTGAGCCTCGCACAGATCCTCCATAAAGGTGTCAAAGGCAGCGGACTGCATACCGGTCACACCGTCGGAGCCAATCTCCTCCTTGTCCGCCAGCACGCAGACGGCGGTTTTGGCAGGCGTCTTGTCCAGATCCAGCAATGCCTTCAAGGCGGCGTAGCCGCAGACGCGGTCGTCATGGCCGTAGGAGCCGATCATGGAGCGGTCCAGGCCGATCTCCGTGGCCTTCACAGCCGGCACCGCTTCCAGTTCAGCGGAAGTGAAATCATCCTCCGTGATGCCGTACTTCTCGTTCAAAAGCTGCATCACAGCCAGCTTCACCCGGTCGGAGCCTTCATCGTCTCCGATGGGCTTGCTGCCCAGCAGCAGATTCAGCTGCTCGCCCACGATGCCCTCGGCCAGCGGCTTCTTGCTCTGCTCCTGACCCAGATGGGGCAGCAGGTCCGTGATGACCAGCTTGGGATCGCCTTCATCGCCGCCGATGTTCACTGTGACAGTGGTGCCATCCGTCAGCGCCACCACGCCGTGAAGCTCCATCGGGATGGTCACCCACTGATATTTGCGGATGCCGCCGTAGTAGTGGGTCTTGAAATAGGCCAGCTCATTGTCCTCATACAGAGGGTTAGGCTTCAGATCCAGCCGGGGAGAGTCGATGTGGGCGGCGGCGATCTGGGCCCCCTCGCTCATGGGCTTACTGCCGATATGGGCCAGCAGCACGCTCTTCCCGCGATTGCAGACATACACCTTGTCTCCGGCCTTCAAGGCCTGACCCCGGACCAAGGGCTTGTATCCGGCCTGCTCTGCGAGGCGGACTGTCTCCGCCGCGCAGAGACGCTCGGTCTTGCCTGCGTCCAGAAACGTCATATATTCCTTGCAGTAGGCTTCCATCTGCTCCAGCTCCGCCGCGTCCACACGGTCAAAGCCGTTTTTACGGCTGCTCAGCAGCTTTTCCTTCAATGCTTTGTTGCTATCAGACATAGTATCCTCCTTCGAGACTGTCGATAAAGTGGTAAATTCTCCGCGACGGTAAGGTAGGGCAGCCGTCAGCGGTTCCTGCCCGCCGTTTACCGGCTGGCTTCATTCTTTTCCTCCCGGAGCTCTCCGATGAGACGACGGAAGAAATCTCTGGCGATCTCCCGGAAATCCTCCGGCGTCTCAGCGGTGTTGCTGAGCTCATAGTCGCACTTACCGCGGTAGAATTCGTCAGATTTCTGGGCAGAGATCCGCATACGGGCATAGCGCTCATCAATGCCGTCCCGGGCCATGATCCGCCGCACCCGCAGCTCCGCCGGGGCCGTGACAGCCACGGTCCGGTCGCACAGGGCCTCCGCACCGCTTTCGATCAGGTTGATGGCGTCCACCGCCACCAGTTCGCCGGCCTGACAGCGGCGCTGTACCTCCGGCACGATGAACCGATAAATGACCTCATTGAGCTGCGCCATCCGTTCCTTGTTCTCAAAGACCAGCTCACCCAGCTTCTTACGGTTCAGTGTACCGTCGGAGTTAAACACGCCGTGGAATTTCACCTCGATGGCATGGCGCAGCTCCGCGCTGTCCCGGAGCATCTCATGGTACACCTCGTCGCAGTCGATGACCCGGCCGCCCAGATCCCGGATGGCCTCCAGCGCGCTGGTCTTACCGGAGCCGGTACCGCCAGTGATGCCAATGACCACCCGCTTCTGTCCAGCGGCGATGGTCTTGAAGCCCGCCGCCTTCTTCAACCGGTTGCTGATAGCAAGGCCAAGGCCCTGACTGTCCGGGCACTGGGCATAGATCTGGGCCGCGTCCTTGCTGTCAAAGGCCCGCAGAGCGTCAAACACCCGTTGGGCCTGAATCCGCTTATCCTGACTGGGACCCAGACATTCCACTTCCTGTTCCTTGAACAGCTCCGCGAACTCATCAAAGCAGATGACACCGTCACCGGGCTTCACCATCTGCAAAATGGTCCGGGCAGAAGCCTCCGCCGGGCCGGTAACAACAGTCACCGGAGCCTTGGGGGCATAATGGCGATACTTCATACCGGGAGCCTTGGGCTGCTCCCCGTCCTTCAACCGCTCTGTTACGGCCTTGTCCACCGCCACGGGGCCGACAACCTCTTCCAATGCCTCCAAAGGCAGTCCGCCGGGTCTCAGCAGACGGGGCGGTGTGCAGGTCAGATCCAAAATGGTAGACTCCACGCCCACCTGACAGGGACCGCCGTCCACCACGGCGTCGATCTTGCCCTCCATGTCCTCCATCACGTCTGCTGCGGTGGTGCAGCTGGGACGGCCGGAGGTGTTGGCGCTGGGCGCGGCCACAGGGACGCCTGCCTCCCGGATGATGGACAGCGTTACCTGATGGTCCGGGCAGCGGACGCCCACGGTGTCCAGTCCCGCCGTGGTGGCGTCCGGCACGATGGGCTTCCGCTTCAGGATCATGGTCAGAGGACCGGGCCAGAATTTCCGGGCCAGCGTATACGCCAGCGGCGGCACGTCCTCACAGTACCGGGGCAGCCACTGGGGTCCCGGAATATGGATGATGAGAGGGTTGTCCTGCGGACGGCCCTTGGCCTCAAAGATCTTGTTGACAGCCTCTGCGTCCAATGCGTTGGCACCCAAGCCGTAGACCGTTTCCGTGGGAATTCCCACCAGTCCCCCCTGCCGCAGAATGTCTGCCGCTGCGGAGATCTGATCCTCGATGATCTTTTGCTGACCCTTGGTGTCCCGCAGGTCAAAATATCGTGTATGCATCATTTCTCGCCTCGAATTATCTTATATTCAACGCCGCCGGGCGTTTGCTCTCAAAATATGCTCACTCTGCTTCCTGTCCCTGTTTCAGCTTCTCTGCCTGATCCGCCGTCACCAGCGCGTCGATCAGCTCGTCCAGCGCGCCGTCCATGATGGCGTCGATCTTATAAAGCGTCAGGCCGATGCGGTGGTCCGTCACCCGTCCCTGTGGGAAATTATAGGTGCGGATCCGCTGAGAGCGGTCCCCGCTGCCCACCTGACTGCGGCGCTCCGCGTCATAGGCGCTCTCCCGCTTTTCCCGCTCCGCCTCGTACAATCTGGAGGCCAGCAGGCGCATGGCCTTCTCCCGGTTTTGAAACTGGCTGCGCTCCTCCTGACACTCGGCGATCATGCCGGTGGGCTTATGGATCAGCCGCACGGCGGAGGAGGTCTTGTTCACGTGCTGTCCGCCAGCGCCGCTGGCCCGGTAGACCTGCATTTCAATATCGGCGGGGTTCAGCTCCACGTCCACCGGTTCCATCTCCGGCAGCACCGCCACCGTGGCGGCGCTGGTGTGGATACGACCGCCGGACTCCGTCTCCGGCACCCGCTGGACCCGGTGGACGCCGGATTCAAACTTCAGCCGGGACCAGGCCCCGTCCCCTTCAATAACGGCAGAGCAGTCCTTCACGCCGCCAAGCTCCGTTTCGTTGATGCTGGCGATCTCCAGCTTCCAACCGTGGCTCTCGGCGTACATGGTATACATCCGCAGAAGGGAATGGGCAAACAGAGCGCTTTCCTCGCCGCCCACGCCGCCCCGGATCTCCAGGATCACATTTCGGCTGTCATTAGGGTCCCTTGGCAGTAGGAGGATCGTCAGCTTTTCCTTCAGCTGTTCCAGTTCTTCCTTGGCTTCGGCCAGTTCGTCCTGAGCCATTTCCTTCATTTCCGGGTCATGGAGCAGCTCCTCCGCCTCCCGGCGGCGGCTGTCCGCCGCCTGATAAGCCCGGTAGGTCTCCACCACCGGCAGCAGTTCCTTCAATTCCCGGTTTACCTGACGCAGCTTCTCTGCGTCGCCATACACCCGGGGATCGCCCAACTGGGATTCCAGATCCTCATACCGGAGGTCCAGATCCTTTAATTTATCCAGCATAGCTGTGCTCCTTTCTCAAATATTGAAATTTGAAAAGGAGTGTCGCTATTCCTCCTCCGCCAGCAGTTCCCGGATCTGCCGGAGAAATTCCTCCTGCCAGAAGGTGTGGCCCACATGGCCCACCCGCAGGGATGTGGCCGCCTGATGGGGCTTTCCCGTATACTGATCCATCTGGCGGTAAATATCCTCGCTGCGGTGCTCGCTGCCCCGGGTCAGCACATAGGCCACCCGGTTCAGCTCTCCGCCGTGGTTTTTGAGGAAACTGCGGATCACGCTGCTGCACCGTCCGGCCCACACCGGGGTACCGACGATGACCAGCCGGTAATTTTCCAGCTTTCGTTCCGTTTCAAAGGGCAGAACGTCAGGGCAGTCCTTCCGCATGGCGTCCATGCCGCTGCGGAGCCAACCTCGCAGACCGCTCCGCTCCACGCCATCGGTCAATGCCAACAGCTCCGCGTCCATTTCTTTGGCGATGGTCTCCATCACCCGTTTGGTATTCCCCGTTCGGGAATAGTAAATGCAGAGTACATCCCGCATGTTTTCACCTCTGTTTCTTATGCCTCGCCTGCCGCCTCGCTGAGCTCCTCCCAGCGGAGGTACAGGGCATCCAGCTCCGCCTGGGCAGCGTCCTTGTCCGCCACCAGCGCATTGAGCTTTTCATAGTCGCAGGCGTTGGCCTCCATTTCGGCGTCCAGCGCCCCGATCCGCTCCTCCGCCTTGGCGATCTCCCGCTCGCAGATGGTCAGCTGCCGCCGGGCCGCCTGCTGCGCCCGGTCGCCGCGAACCGGTTTTTCTGTAACCATTTTTTCCTTTACAGGCTTTGTTGTTTCTGCTTTTTCCGATTCTTCCTGTGCCTTCACCTGCCGATACTGAGCAAAGCCCATGGGATAGTCGGTAATGGTGCCATTGGCCACCTCCCAGATCCGGGTGGCAAAGCGGTTGATGAAGTACCGGTCATGGCTGACGAACAGCAGCGTGCCGTCATAGGCCTCCACCGCCTCCTCGATCCACTCTCTGGAAGCAATGTCCAGATGGTTGGTAGGCTCGTCCAGGATCAGGAAGTTGATCTCGTCGTCCATCAGCATACACAGCCGCAGGCGGCTCTGCTCGCCGCCGGACAGGACGGACACCGGCTTGAGGACGTCCTCACCCCGGAAGTCGTAAGCCGCCAGCCGGTTCCGGGCGGACTGGGCGGAGATGCCCCGCTTGGCCGCCATCATGTTCTCCACCAGATTCCAGTCCGGGTGGTCAAAGTGGATGATCTGGGGCAGATAGGCCATTTTCACCTGGGGCCCCAACCGGATGCGGCCGCTGTCCGGATACACCTCATCCACGATCATTTTGATCAGGGTGGATTTTCCGGTGCCGTTGTCGCCGATGAGGGCAACGCGCTCGCCCCCCTCCACCTTCAGGGAGATCCCCTCGAAAAGCGGCTTCTCGCCGTAGGCCTTGCTCAGGTTCCGGATTCCCAGCACCTCGTCCCCGTGGAACTCCGCGGCGGTGAACCGGGCGTCCATCTTCCGGGCCTTGGTGGGCTTGGCCGTGGTGCGCATCCGCTCAATGCGGCGCTCCATGGAAATGGCGCGGCGATAGGTCTTGTCCATGCCCTGAAATGCCCACATCCGCAGCTGCTCCGCAGACTTTTCCAGCTGGGCGATCTTGGCCTGTTCCTTTTCATACTGCTTCATCCGCTCCTGATAGCGGCGTTCTTTTTCCACCGCGTAGAAGCTGTAATTGCCGGAGTAAAACTCCGCTTTGCCGTTTTCGATCTCAATGACCCGGTTCACGGAGCGGTCCAAAAAGTAGCGGTCATGGGAGATGGCCACCACGGTACCCCGGAATTTCTGGATATAGGCCTCCAGCCACTCGGTAGCGTGGAGGTCCAAATGGTTGGTAGGCTCATCCAGCAGCAGGATGTCCGTGTCCTCCAGAATCAGGCGGCCCAGGTTCACCCGGGTCTTTTCTCCGCCGGAGAGCTGGTCGAACAGCCGGCCCCGCATATCGTCGGAAATGGACAGACCGTTGGCCACCTTGCTGATGGCCACATCCGTATCGTATCCGCCGAACACCTCAAACCGCTCGGAAAGACTGCCATAGCGCTTCAAAATGGCCGGGTCCGTCTCCCCCGCCGCCATGCGGCCCGCCAGTTCTTCCATTTCAGCGGTCAGGGCGTGGAGCCGCCCGAAGGCAGAGCGCAGCACATCGTCCACGGTGTACCCCTCCGGATACACCGGGATCTGAGAGATCAGACCCATGCGGTGACCCGGCGAAATGGTGACGGTGCCCTCGTCGCAGTCCAGTTCTCCTATCAATATTTTGAACAGCGTGGACTTGCCGGCGCCGTTTTTGCCCAGCAGACCTACCCGCTGCCCCTGATCGATCTGAAAGGTGACGCCATCCAGAACATTGTGGCCCACCTCAAAGGATTTTACAAGGTTGTTGACCTGAATCTCAATCATAATACTTCCGCAAGTCCTCCGTCAGCCGCTCAAAGCGCATGGAGTGTGACGCCTTGATGAGCATACTGGTGTTGGGCCGCAGCTGCTCCCGCACCGTGGGGAGCGCCTCCTCCTTCGTGGCGAAATGCACCACGTCTCCGCCGCTCATGGCGGCGCCGTCTGCGATCCGCGCGGCCTTGGAGCCAATGGCGATCACAAAGTCAATGCCCAGCATGGCCGCCAGAGCGCCGGCATTGAAGTGGGCCTGATCCGTCAGGTCCCCCAGCTCGCCCATATCGCCCAGCACCGCCACCCGGCGCTCACAGTCCGTGCGGCCTAGGACCTCCAGTGCCGCCGTAACGGACTGGGGATTGGCGTTGTAGCAATCATCCAGCAGCACCCGTCCCCCAGGCAGGCGGATGACCCGCATCCGGGAGCCGGTAGGCTCATAGGCTGCCACGCCCCGGACGATCTCCTCCCGGCTGAGGCCCAGTTCCTCCCCCACGGCCACCGCCATGGATGCGGAATAGGCCATGTGCTCGCCGGGAGCCGGGATGGTCAGGGCATAGGTGTCACGGGCTGTTGTCACCGTGCAGGTGATGCCGTCCACGCCGTGATCCACAATGTCGCTGATCCGGGTCTCGCAGTGCTCACTCTGGCCGCAGCGGACGATCCGCTGGGGCAGCGTCACTGTATCCAGCAGTGCGTCATCGCCGTTGAGGATGGCCACGCCGTCTGCCTTCAGATGTTCAAAAATCTCGCATTTGGCCTTTAAAATACCCTCCCGGCTGCCCAGATATTCGATATGGGCGTCGCCGATGTTGGAGATCACGGCAATGTCCGGCCGCACCATGGCTCCAAGATATTCGATCTCGCCGAAGTGGTTCATGCCGGTCTCGATCACCGCCGCCTCATGCTCCGGAGCAAGGCCCAGCAGCGTCAGGGGCGTGCCGATGTCATTGTTGAAATTTTCCGGCGTCTTGAGGACGTTCAGCTTGGCCCCCAGCACCGCGGCGATCATCTCCTTGGTGGTCGTCTTGCCCACGCTGCCGGTGATCTGCACAAAGGGGATCTCAAACCGGTCCCGGTAGGCGGAGGCCAGATCCCGCAGAGCCAGTCGGGTATCCGCTACCTTGATGTAAAACTTATCCTCCCGGATATTCTGGGGCAGCTTGGCGCACAGGCAGCCAGCGGCGCCGGCGTCCAGCGCCGCGTCGATGAACTGGTGGCCGTCGAACTTCTCCCCCACCCAGGGCAGAAACAGGCTGCCGGGAACGATCCTCCGGCTGTCCGTGGAAACGGCGCTCACCACCGGGACCTGTTCACTGGGATTCCACCAGACCCCCTTGACCGCAGATGCGATCTCTGTTACCGTCATTGGCTGCATACGTTATCTCCTCTTGATTTTTAAGGACTGCCGCACGATCTCCTCGCACAGGTCATCATAGCTGATGCCCACGGCGGCGGCCTCCTTGGGCACGAAGCTGGTGGGGGTCATTCCCGGCAGAGAGTTGGCCTCCAGGCACCAGAGCTGCCCGTTTTCGTCCATGATCATATCCGTCCGGGAATAGACGGCCAGCCCCAGGGCCTTATGGACCCGCAAAGCCATCTCACCCACGGCCTTCGACTGTTCCTCCGTCAGCTCCGCCGGGCAGATCTCCTTGGCGCCGCCGGCCTGATACTTGGCCTCATAGTCAAAGTTCTCCACGCTGGGGAAGGTCTCCACCGGGGGCAGATACCGCTCGCCCAGCACGGCGTCCGTCAGCTCCCGGCCGTAGATCCGCTGCTCCACCAGCACCTCATGGCAGAAGCTGCGGACCTGCCGCAGGGCATCCGCCAGCTCTGCCCGATCCTTGGGCAGATAGACGCCCAGTGAAGACCCGCCAGTGGGAGCCTTCACCACGCAGGGCATGGGCAGCGTCTCCGCCAGTTGGGGGATCTCCGCCTCGGTATAGGTCAATTTCTGCCACTTGGGATTGGGGATGCCGTTGGCATCCATCATCTCCTTGGCGGCGATCTTATCCATGGCGATGGCGGAGCCTAAGTAGCCCGCGCCGGTATAGGGGACACCCAGCAGGTCCAGCGTTGCCTGGATGCGGCCGTCCTCGCCGTCCTGACCGTGAAGGCCCAGGAACACGATGTCCGCCAGCCGGCAGATATCCAACACATGAGGGCCGATGCGGCTGGGACTCTGGTCCGGACGGCTGCGGCGGACCGCGTCCAGATCCGGGGCCTGCACCTCGATCTTCACATCCGGGCACAGGCCATCCGGCGCGTCAAACAGCGTGTTCAGATCTGCGGGCGGATTTTCCAGTCCCATAAACATATCCACCAGAATGGCCTGATGGCCCTTGCGGCGCAGCGCCTGGCACACGCCGGTGCCGGACACCAGAGAGACGGTTCGCTCGGTGGAGATGCCGCCGGCTAAAACAACGATTTTCATGGAAAATCAGAACCTTTCTATTTTTATGGCAGTTTGCGATGGACATAACGATACTATTTTAGTCTATTGTAATTATAGTAGTTTAGCACAAACCCCCGCTGAATACAATATGAACTTTTCCCCCGGTTCTGTTCAGACGCAAGCAGCCTGCCCGAACGGGCAGGCTGCTTGCATCGTTTTGTGGGTGCGTTCTCCCTTGCGGGGTCAGGACTTTTTCAGCAGACCCAGCAGGCCAGTATCCTTCTCCCCTCTCAGCAGGGTTCCCGCCGCTGAGAGCATCCGGGCCGCGTCGGCACGGGTCACTGCCGTTTCCAGGCGGTCACTTCCGAAACTGCCCACGCTGAGGACATTCAGTGCTTCCATGTTCCCCACGGCCTGCGCCGCCCAAGAGGGCACCGCCTCCCGGTCCGCAAACCATACCTCCAATTCCACATCCCCCAGATCCAGCACCCGGTTCAGCACCGTGGCGGCTTCGCTGAAGGAGATGGGGTCCTCGCAGGAGAATACCGCCCCGTCCTCCGTGGGCTTTCCACGCAGGATGCCCTCCGCCACGCCGGCGGCGGCATAGCTTTTCGCCCAAGTGGGGATGGCGTCATCATCCCGGAAGCCGGTCATGGTGACGTCCGTCACCTCTGCGCCGGCGGTCTCCAGCACCATGGCCAGAAATTCTCCACGGCTGACGGTCCGGTCCGGCTCGAAATACCACTTATCTCCGATCTTCGCCCCGGTGAACACGCCCCGCTCCGCTAAATCCTGCGCGGCGGTGGCGGTGGCCTCGCCGGTGTCCGCGTAGGTAACGCCGGAGCGGGTCTTTTCGATGGTCACGGTCACGGTGGCGGGCAGGGACACGGCCCCGGCGCTGTTGGCGGCGGAATAGGTGAAGCTGTCCCCTCCGGCAGCGTTCTCCTTGGGCGTGTAGGTGAAATTGGTACCCTCCACCGTCACGGTCCCCTTCTTGGGCTGGGTGACGATGGCAAAGGTCAGCTCCCCGCCGTCAGGGTCCGCAGCCTCCAACTGCCCCAGATAGGGGATGCCCCGGTAGGTGCGGATCTCCAGGTCCCGGGCCGTGGGGCCGTTTTCAGGAGAGACTGTCTCCGGCTTGCTCTTTCCGAGGCCGAATAACGCCTGCGCGCTGCCTGCCAGCAGCAGCGATGCCGTCAGGACCAAGGCCATGCCGCGTTTCATGCGGATATTCATGATAAAAACCTCCTGTCAGTTCGGATATACCGTATTGATACAGAGGTAGTGTTGTCGAAGAACCGGAAAAATATGTGAACGGGCCCGATGGAAAAAACCGGAGCGCTACGCGCCCCGGTTTTCATTGCTTGGTGTTGCCTTAGAAGTCAATATACCGCGTTGGAGCCTAAGGGCCGTCCCGGACGGCGGCGGACCACCGTCCGCTTCTTGATGCTGGAAACGAAGCCCATAGCCGTAAACAGCGTCACCACCGACGAGCCGCCGTAGCTGAAAAACGGCAGTGTCAGGCCGATCACCGGCATGATGAACAGGCACATACCGATGTTGATGATCATTTGAAACATCACCATAGAGGCGATGCCCACGCAGACGTAGGTGTGGAACGGCTGGGCAGCCCGGCGTCCCACCACCAGTACCCGGATGATGATGGCCACCAGCAGCAAGATCGCCAGCGTTGCCCCCACAAACCCCAGTTCCTCACCGATGACGGCGAAAATCAGGTCCGTGTGCCGGGCCGGAACGGAGCCGACCCCCGCCTGAGACTGGGTGCCGTGGAGATACCCCTGTCCCCAGAAGCCTCCGCCGCCGATGGTCAGCAGGCTTCGGGTCTGCTGCCAGCCTGTATGCTGGACATCGTAGCTATGGTCAAACAGAACGATAAAGCGGTTGAGCATATACTTTTTGGAATCCGGCACCAGATCAAAGGCTATGATGCCTCCGATGACGGCCCCCGACGCGCCGAAAAGCAGGGCGAACCACCGCAGGGCAAAGCCCGCCACGAAGGACATCACCACAAAGATCAGCAGGAACATCAGCGCGTTGCCCATATCGCCGGAAATAACAAAGTACAGTCCCGCTATCCCCAGCGTATGACCGCCCACATAGAAGGCGGCGGAAAAGGACCTCAGATCCCGTTTTTCCTCCCGGAGCCATTGGAGCTGCCAGGCCAGCAGAATGATGAAGGTGATCTTCACCACCTCCGCCGGGCCGATGCTCACCGGCAGAAAGGGGAATTTCAGCCATGCGGTATTGCCGGTATCGTCGCTGACGCCGAAGGGCGTTTTCAGCAGCAGGATAAACAGCACATCGAACGCCGCGATCCACTTCCACCGCTTAATGAGCATTTCCAGGTCGATCATGGAAATGCCGAAATACACCACGATGCCGATGAGCAGCGCCGCTGTCTGTACGATGATCTTCCGGTTATCGTTGTTGTACCGGGTAGCGCTGTAAATCATGGCGATGCCGAACACCGACGCGGCGCAGCAAAGCCCCAGTAGGATCAGGTCCGCCTGCTGGATGATCTCCAATATGGTCTCTTTCAGTCGCTTGAACATAGCTGCCTCTTGCTTTCATACGGAAAAAAATTGCTTACATAGTGAGACTGTCAATAAAGTGGTAAATCCTCCGCAACGGTAAGGTAGGGCAGCCGTTAGCGGCTGTGCCGCTTTACGGATGCTGCATACCCCTTGCGGGTGAAGGGTGTGCGCGGGAAACCCAAGAAGGGTGTCTCGCGCCATTAAAATCCTAAGTTTTCAGAACTTTTATAAAGTTCTGGAAACTTGCTCAGCGGGGCAAAAAAACTTTTTCGACACGCTGATAGTATACCACACAAAAAGGGACCTGTAAACTTGTTGAATTTTGTTTTTACATTTTCTGTCGGACGTGCTATAATGTGATGAATTACGTGCAGCAAGGGAGGGTTGTCCATGGAATTTCACAGCCATAACGAAGCGGAGACGGAAGCCATCGGCGCCCGTCTGGCCGCCGTGCTGAACCCCGGGGCGGTGGTGGCGTATTTGGGGGATCTGGGTATGGGCAAGACTGCCTTCACCCGGGGACTTGCCGCGGGGCTTGGCTACAAGGGCCGGGTCACCAGCCCCACCTTTGCCATTGTGAATGAGTACGAGGGCGGCCGGCTGCCTCTGTTTCACTTTGATATGTACCGTCTGAACAGCGCCGATGACCTGTTCGACATCGGCTGGGAGGATTATCTCTCCCGGGGCGGCGTCTGCGCCGTGGAGTGGAGCGAAAATGTGACGGACGCTCTGCCGGAGGACACCGTCTGGGTCCGCATCGCCCGGGAGGGAGACACCGGCCGCAGCATTACCATAGAAGGAGTGGAGCTTCCATGAAAATTTTAGCCCTGGAGACCTCCGCCAAGGCGGTATCCGCCGCCGTATCCGAAAACGGACGCATTTTGGCCTCCGGCTATCAGGATACCGGTCTGACCCACAGCCGCACTTTGATGCCCATTGTGGAGCACATCCTGAAAAATACGGACTTGAAGCTGTCCGACATGGACGCCATTGCCGTGGCTGTCGGCCCCGGCTCCTTTACGGGCATCCGCATCGGCGTTTCCGCCGCCAAAGGCCTTGCCTTTTCTGTGGACAAGCCCGCCGTTGGTGTGTCCACGCTGGCTGCCATGGCCCGGAATGTGGCCTTTTTCGACGGGCTGATCGTCTGCGCCATGGACGCCCGCCGCAGTCAGGTCTATAACGCCAACTTCTCTGCGGAAAACGGCATCCTCACCCGGCTGACCCCGGATCGGGCCGTCTCTCTTGACGAGCTGGCGGAGGAGATCCGAAACGATCCCCGGCCCATCACCTTAGTGGGTGACGGTGCGCATCTGGTATACGCCCGCTTTACGGAGCAAGGCATCCCCTGCCGTATGGCTCCCCCCCACCTCATTATGCAGAACGCCATGTCCGTGGCGCTGGAGGCAGAGGCGTTAACCGCACAGGGCAAGCTGGTCTCCGCTCAGGAACTGGAGGCTTTCTACCTCCGGCCGCCGCAGGCGGACCCCCTGAAAAAGAAACCGGCGCCGATTCAATAACGTCTTCAATTTTTTGATATAGAGGAGAACAGAATTATGGGTAAAGTAGTCATTATGGATCATCCCCTGGTGGCCCACAAGCTGACCATCATGCGGGACAAGAACACCAGCGTCAAGGATTTCCGGGAACTGGTCAGCGAGATCGGTATGCTCATCACCTATGAGGCCACCCGCGATCTGCCCATGACCACCAAGCACATTGAGACCCCCATCTGCGAGATGGACGCCCCCACTCTGGCAGGCCGCAAGTTCGTAGTCGTCCCCATTCTCCGGGCCGGTCTGGGTCTGGTGGACGGCGTGCTGCGGATGGTTCCCGCCGCCCGTGTAGGCCATATCGGTATGTACCGGGACGAGGAGACTCTGGAGCCCCATCCATATTTCTGCAAAATGCCCAAGGACGTTGCCGAGCGCGACGTGCTGATCGTAGACCCCATGCTGGCTACCGGCGGTTCTGCCGCAGAGGCTATCGGCGAAATGAAGAAGCGGGGCTGCAAGCACATCAAGCTCATGGTCCTCGTGGCCGCTCCCGAGGGCATCAAGTTCCTGCAGGAGAAGCACCCCGACGTGGATATCTATGCCGGTGCTCTGGACGATCACCTGAATGAGAAGGGCTACATCGTCCCCGGTCTGGGCGACGCCGGCGACCGGATCTTCGGCACCAAGTAAATCTGTTCTTTTCAAGATCACGACAGCGAAAGCGGGAGCCATCGGCTCCCGCTTTTTTCCATTTTTTATTTGCTCTATCCAACTTTCTGTCTCCAGGCCGCAGATTTTTCTTGCATTTTTCCCTGCTGTCCTTTACAATAGAGTTACAAGTACATAACTGCAAAGCAAGACAGCTGCAACGGAGTGCCATGCGCACGGGCTGACACCTGTCTCCTTTGCGCGGCAGGTGTTTCGGGAGACCGGAGCGCCTTTTTCTTTTATCCTTTTTCGCAAATCATTTTCAAATTTCCAATATTTTCTCAAGGGGGGACGTATTATGACACTTGTTACCAACGGACGGCTCATCACCCGCGACCCGGAGGGTCAGGGCTACTACGAACATGGCGCGGTGGCCTACGAGGGCACGAAGATCGTGGAGATCGGCGAGGAGGCCGCTCTGAGAGCCAAACACCCGGAGGCGGAGATCATCGACGCCAAGGGCGGCGTGATTATGCCCGCCCTCATCAACGCCCACACCCACATCTATTCCGCTCTGGCACGGGGCCTTTCCATCGTGGGCAACAACCCCACCAACTTCTACGAGGTGCTGGACGGAACGTGGTGGGCCATCGACCGCCATCTGATGATGGACGGCACCCGGGCCAGCGCCACCGCCCTCTATATCGATTCCATCAAGCAGGGCGTGACCACCATCTTCGACCACCACGCCAGCTACGGCGAAATCCCCGGCACCCTCCACACCATTGCGGAGGAAAGCAAGCGCCTGGGGCTCCGCTCCTGCCTGTGCTACGAGGTCAGCGACCGGGACGGCGAGGAAAAATGCCTCCAGGCCATTCAGGAGAACGCCGACTTCATCACGGAGTGCGAACAGCGAAAGGACCCCATGCTGGCGGCCATGTTCGGCGGCCACGCTCTCTTCACCATTTCCGACAAGACCTTTGACCGCATGGTGGCGGCCAACAACGGCCGTACCGGCTACCATATCCATGTGTCCGAGGGCATGAACGATGTTTACGATTCCCTGCAGAATTATGGCCGCCGCCCCGTCCAGCGTCTGCAGGACCACGGCATCCTCGGCCCCAAGACTATTCTGGGCCACTGCATCCACGTGAACACTGCCGAAATGGAGATCATTCAGGAGACCGGCACCATGGTGGTGAACAATCCCGAATCCAACATGGGCAACGCCATCGGCATCTGCCCGGTGATCCAGCTCTACAAGCGGGGCATCCTGCTGGGCATGGGCACCGACGCCTACACCAACGATATGCTGGAATCCCTCAAGGTGGCCCTCTGCTCCCAGCGGAGCCAGAACTGCCTGCCCAACGTCGGCTGGTGCGAGGTCACGGATATGCTCTTCAAGAACAACGCCAAGATCGGCGAGAAGTACTTCCCCGACACGCTGGGCGTATTGAAGGCCGGGGCCGCGGCGGACATCATCGTGATGGACTACAAGCCCTACACCCCCTTCTCCGATGAGAATATCGACGGCCACATGATCTTTGGCATGACGGGCCGCCAGTGCCAGACCACCATCGCCGCCGGTAAGACACTCATGCTGGATCGTCAGCTGGTGGGCATCGACGAGGAGGCGGAAAACGCCCACATTCTGGAGGCCTCCAAGAAGCTGTGGGGCGATCTGAACCACAGAACGTACTAAAACAAAAGTTATCATCATAATGAGGTGTGAATATGTCTGAGTTAATGACCCCCATTTCCTTCCGGCAGCTGATGACCTGGATCACCGCTGAATATGACCGTGAAGGCTCCGTGTTCGGCGTTCATCGCCCCTTCCGTCCCAGCGGCAAGACCCTGCCCATTTTCGGGGAGACCATTGAAACACCCTTCGGCCCCGCTGCCGGCCCCAACACCCAGCTGGCCCAGAACATCGTCGCTGGCTATTTCGGCGGTGCCCGGTTCTTTGAACTGAAAACCGTTCAGAAGATGGACGGCGCGGAGCTGGCCGCCTGCATCAACCGTCCCTGTATTCTGGCAGAGGATGAGTGCTACAACTGCGAGTGGTCCACGGAGCTGACGGTCCCCCAGGCCTTTGAGGAATACGTGAAAGCCTGGTGCGCCTGCAAGATGCTAGCCAAGCTGTACGGCCTGGGCGATCCCAACGGCTTTGTGTTCAATATGTCCGTGGGCTACGATCTGGAGGGCGTCAAGGGTGAGAAGGTGGACACCTTCCTGAACGGCATGATGAACGCCGCCGAAACGCCTATCTTCCAGGAGTGCATCTCCGTTCTCCACGAGCTGTTCCCGGCGGAGAAGGACGCCATCGACGCCATCTCCCCCCGGATCTCTCGCTCCGTCACCCTCTCCACCCTCCACGGCTGCCCGCCGGAGGAGATCGAACGCATCGCCACCTATCTCATTGAGGAAAAGGGGCTGCACACCTTCGTCAAGTGCAACCCCACTCTGCTGGGCTATGAGACCGTCCGCTCCATTCTGGACGAGATGGGCTATGACTATATCGCCTTCGATGACCACCACTTCAAGGAAGATCTGCAATACAAGGACGCCGTCCCCATGTTCCACCGTCTGGAAAAACGGGCCACGGATCGGGGTCTGGAATTTGGCCTCAAGCTGAGCAACACCTTCCCCGTGGACGTAAAGGCCGGAGAGCTGCCCAGTGAGGAAATGTACATGGCTGGCAAGAGCCTGTTCCCTCTGACCACCACCATGGCCGCGCGGCTGAGCCGGGAATTTGACGGCAAGCTGCGGCTGTCCTACGCCGGCGGCGCCGACGCCTTCAACATCGACAAGCTGTTCATCTGCGGCATCTGGCCCATCACCATGGCCACCACGGAGCTGAAGCCCGGCGGCTACCAGCGCTTCACCCAGATTGGCGAAATTCTGGACAAGCTGGACTTCGCCCCCTTCGGCGGCGTGGATGTACTGGGTATCGACGCACTGGCCCTGTCCGCCCGGCGGGATAAGTACCATCTGAAGGACATCAAACCTCTGCCCCGGCGGAAACTGCTGGAAAAGGTGCCTCTGATGGACTGCTTCACCGCTCCCTGCGAGGGCGGCTGCCCCATCCGGCAGGATATTCCCGAGTATATTGAGCTGTGCCGCAAGGAAAAGTACACCGAGGCGCTGGCCCTGATCACTGAGAAGAACGCCCTGCCCTTCACCACCGGCACCATCTGCGCCCACCGCTGCCAGACCAAGTGCACCCGGAACTACTACGACGATCCCGTTCAGATCCGGGCTACCAAGCTGATCGCGGCGGAGAAGGGCTATGACGACCTGATGGCCTCTCTGAAAAAGCCGGAGCCTGTCACCGACGGCCGCAAGGCCGCCATCATCGGCGGCGGTCCCACCGGCATCGCCGCAGCCTACTTCCTGGGCCGGGCCGGTATCCCCGTCACCATTTTTGAGCAGAGCCACAAGCTGGGCGGCGTGCCCCGGCTGGTGATCCCCGGCTTCCGTATCAGTGAGGAGGCCATTGAGAAGGACATCGCCCTCATGAGGTTCTACGGCGCCGAGGTAAAGCTGAACACCCCCGCCCCCTCCGTCAGCGAACTGAAGGCCATGGGCTACACCCACATCTTCTTCGCCGTAGGCGCGGGCAAGGCCGGTAAGCTGGACATTCCCGGCAATGTTGTACCGGTGATTCAGTGGCTCCGTGACCTGAAGGCCGGGAAAGAGGTCTCTCTGGGCCATGTGGCCGTGGTGGGCGGCGGCAACACCGCCATGGACGCGGCCCGTGCTGCTCTCCGTGCCGGGGCCAAGACCTCCACGCTGGTCTACCGCCGGACGAAGAAGTATATGCCCGCCGACGCGGAGGAGCTGGAGCTGGCCGTGGAGGACGGCGTCCGGTTCCTGGAACTGGTGGCTCCTGTAGAGCAGGCCAACGGCAAGCTGAAATGTGAGGTCATGAAGCTGGGCGATCCCGATGAAAAGGGCCGCCGCAGCCCCGTCCCCACCGGGGAATTCACTGAGATCAACTGCGATACGGTGATCGCCGCCGTGGGCGAGCGGGTGGACAGCGACCTGTTCACCGCCAACGGCATCGAGGTCAACGCCAAGGGCATCCCCGAATTCCGCACCAATCTGGAAAACGTCTTTGTGGGCGGCGACGCCATGCGCGGCCCCGCCACCGTGGTGGAGGGCATTGCCGACGCGCAGTATTTCGCCAACGCCGTCATCGGCAGCGTCCACAGCGTCGCCATCCCCGATGACGCCCACGCCACCCGTGACGAGGCCATCGCCCGGAAGGGTGTCCTCTGCCCGCCCAAGGCCGGGTGCGAGGGCGAGCGCTGCCTGCACTGCAACACCGTCTGCCAGGTCTGCGCCGACGTCTGCCCCAACCGGGCCAATGTGGTCATCACGCTTCCGGACGGCCGACATGAGATCCTCCATGTGGACCGGATGTGCAACGAGTGCGGCAACTGCGCCGTGTTCTGCCCCTACGACTCCGCCCCCTACCGGAATAAGTTCACCCTGTTCCTGACCCGCGAGGGCTTCGACGAGAGCACGGAGAATCAGGGCTTCCTGCCGCTGGAGGGCCGCAAGGTCCTGGTGCGGCTGGACGGCAAGGTCTTTGAGGCCGATCTGGACGGGCAGAACGATCTGCCTGCCGATGTGGAGACCTTCATCCTGACGGTTCTGAAGGACTACGCCTATCTGCTGTAATTCCTCTGGCAAAACAAGTGGTTTTTCTTGTGGGCAAGCAGCTTGCAAGTACATGTGCTTTACAGTTATGTGTTGTATTTTCAGTCCCTTGAGCTGACCGATACACAAAAAAGGCCCGCCGCATGATTCATGCGGTGGGCTTTTTCATCATGTACTGGCAAACTGCGGTCACAGGGAGGCGCTCAAAGCAGCCGCACCAGCTCCGCGTTTTTCATCTTCACGCTCCAGAAGTCCTTCACGGGGATGTCCTTGATCTGGCACACAATGCTCGCATTCATGGCACCGTGACCCACGATCAGGATGTCCTTTCCCTGCCGCAGCTGCGGCTCGATCACTTCTTTCAAAAATGCCCCCGTCCGGGCATACAGATCCTCCAGGCTCTCGCCGCCCTCCACCGGGATTCGATAGGTCTCCGGGGCAGTGAACAGCGGGTAGATGGGGTTATCCGGGTTATCCTGAAAGTCCGTTGTGCCCTCGCAGATGCCGAAGCCCATCTCCTCCAGCCGGACGTCCGTGATGATGGGGATCTCCCGTCCCCGCAGCACGATCTCCGCCGTCTCCACGGCCCGGATCAGCGGCGAACAGTAACAAACATCAATGTGCGTATCCCGGTAGGCAGCTGCGGCCTGCTCCACCACGGGCCGTCCCGCCTCGCTGAGGGGCACATCCGTTTTCCCTTGCAGCTTGTGTTCCATATTCCACACGGTTCTGCCGTGGCGCATGATATACAGCATCGTTCTTCAAACCCTTCCGTTTTCGTTCATAGCCTTTTTATGATACGTGGAAACGGGGCGGAAGTCAATGCTTATGCGGATGCGTCCCGGTTCTTCTCCCCCAGTTCATCCAGCTTGTGATCCACGGCGTCTTCAAACCTCTTCATCACGCCCTTTTGCCACAGGCCCGCCAACAGCGAACCGATGGCGATGACCAGACACAGCCGGAACAGCCACTCCAAGTTGTTGCACTTCAAAAAGCCTGCCAGGCCGCGATAGATCCGGTCCGCCGGTTCCTGATTTCCCGCGATCACTGTGGACGCGACCATATATTCCGCCGGGAATACCGACGAGAAAATTCCAAGCAGCAGCAAGCCGAAGCCAGACACCCCCAGCGGGATGGCCCATGGCAGGACGCTCTTCCGCAGCTTTGGCGGCGGCGCGGCTCCCCCATCTTCGCCAGCAGTCGGAGCGCCGTCGGTCAGGTTTTCCCAGCCTTGGGCATCCTCCAGCAGCCAGTCCACGCTGACGCCGAAGCGCTGCCGCAGCTTTAAGAGGTTCCCCGCATCGGGCAGAGCCGTGCCCTGCTCCCAGCGGGACACCGCCTGCCGGGAAACCTCCAAATACGACGCCAATTCCTCCTGACTGATGCCCTCCCGCTTCCGCAGGCGAATCAGCTTTTCCGAAAAATTCATAGGCAAGTCCTCCCCTTGTTTCTGCCTTCATCTTACCAAAAAGCGTCGGGCAAGTCCACCACGGCAGGGTTTCATGGCCGCAACCAAACGCAACATTTGAAAAAAATCTTGCGAAAACCGTTGAAATCCGGTAAACTGGCCTCAGAAATTCATCTGTTTGAGAGGAAACCGCCATGCTGAAGAATATCTTTTTGGATCTGGATGACACCATTTTGAATTTTACCGCTGGGGAGGCCAAGGCCCTTTCCCAAACGCTGCGGGAGGCGGGCATCGAGCCGACGGTGGCCATTCTGGACCGCTACCACATCATCAATACCGCCCACTGGGAGCTGCTGGAGGAAGGCCGTCTCACCCGTGACGAGGTTCTGGTGCAGCGCTTTGAGCAGTTATTCCGGGAACTGGGCGTTAACCACAGCGGCAAGGCCATCAGCGAGCGGTATGAGGTACTGCTCTCCTGCCAGCATGACTTCATGCCCGGTGCGGAGCAGCTTTTGAAGGATCTCACCTCCCGGTATGACCTGTACCTCGCCTCCAACGGGGCTGCCGCCGTCCAGAATCCCCGGTTGGATGACGCCGGACTGCACCCCTATTTCAAAGGCATTTTCATTTCGGAGGAAATGGGCGCCGACAAGCCCTCTAAGGCGTTCTTCGATGCCTGCTTTGCCGCCATTCCCGGCTTCCGGTTAGAGGAAACCGTCATAGTGGGCGACAGTCTGACCTCCGACATCCGGGGCGGATCGAACGCCGGGCTGCGCACTGTCTGGTTCAACCCCCATGGCAAGGAGCCCCGGCCGGATATCCGGCCGAGCTATACCATCCACGCTCTTTCGGAGCTGTTCCCCCTTCTGGCATCTATGCAGTAAAGCAATTTCATTTTACATCTATTCCGAGGGAATCGACACATCAAAGATCTCGATTCCCCGCCGCAAGGCGTATTCCACCGTGTAGCGGGTCCCGCCGGCGGTGCCGTCAAAGGCGGCGATGAGCAGCATGGCGTGATCCACCATGTAGCGGTCCCGCCGCTGCATACAGGTGGAAGAATAGGTGTCGGAGACCATGGTCTCCATATCGCACCGGGCAACCAATTCCCGGTAGCGATCCCGCTCCGCCTCCGGCCAGGCGTCCGCCTGCGTGGGACAGGGAATGGCGGCCTCCACAGTGACCTCCGGATAACGCTCCCGCAGGGCCAGCACCGCCTCACAGAAATAGAGGTCGCAGCCCTGGGCCATACCGCAGAGAAAATGCCGGTACCCCTCCTGATAGGCCAGCAGCACCGCATCGGCGATCCGCTCCTTCAGTTTGACACAGCGAGGGTCGCTCTCATTGTAGCCCCACGGCAGCTTTGCGGGTCTGTGCCCGGTAAAGCAGCAGGATTCCTGTCTGGCAGGCATCTCCTCACCTCCTCAAGTGTATCGCTTCCATTATAGAACATCTGTTCTTTTTTGTAAAGTCAAAATTTAGGGGTTGCATTTTTGTTTCTTCTGTCGTATACTATCACCCGAAGAAAACAACTGAATCTTTGTCTTCAGGGCGGGGTGTGATTCCCCACTGGCGGTAAAGTCCGCGACCGGATACTTCGGTATCCGCTGACTCGGTGAAACTCCGGGACCAACAGTTACAGTCTGGATGGAAGAAGATGAGTACGGGAAAGCCGTGCGTTTTGTGCGCGCTCCTTTTTCGTTTGTTCACCTTGGAGAAGTCAAAGCATCCAGGGTGTTTTCAAATGAAAAAAGGAGTGTATTTTTTATGTCTGAACCCAATGCCAACGCGATCCCCTCCACCCGTGCGGCCAATCGGAGCCGCACCCACAAGCTGACTATTTCCGCAATGCTCTCCGGTGTGGCTTTCCTTCTGATGTTCATCGAATTTCCCATCCCGGCTCTGATCCCCTCCTTCGTAAAGCTGGACGTGTCCGATCTGCCGGAGCTGTTGGCCGCCTTCTCTCTCGGCCCTGTCTACGGCATCGTGGTCACCTTCCTGAAGAACCTGCTGTTCTCCGTGCTCCACGGCACCTCCTCCGCCTATGTAGGTGAGCTGTTCAACTTCGTGATGGGCAGCGTGTTCTCCTTCTCCGCCGGTTACATCTATTCCCGGAATAAGTCCCGCAAGGGCGCTCTGATCGGCGCTGTTGTCGGCGCCGCGCTGATGGCAGTCCTGTCTGTACCCTTCAACTACCTCCTGGTGTATCCCGCCTATGTGGTGTGCTACGGTCTGCCTCTGGACGCCATCATCGGTATGTATCAGGCTATTCTCCCCTCCTCCGACAGCCTCATCAAGTGCCTGACCATCTTCAATATGCCCTTCACCTTCTTCAAGGGAATGCTGGACGTGGTGCTTTGCTTCCTGATCTACAAGCCCCTCTCTCCCCTGCTGCACAAGTAAACTGATCCGCACATATCGATTCTCACAAGCCGATGCAGTCCCGAAAGGGACTGCATCGGCTTTTTGTTATGCGTCTTGAAAAACTCCAAATTACCTGATCGCTGGTCTGCGCTGCACCACTAAATATATAAGCGCCACCAGAACCGCAAAAGCCGCATACAGAAGGGCCTCTGCCTTCACTGAAACGGTCACCGCCTGCGGCTGATCCACCCCGTTTCCGCTGTCGGAACGAATTCTTACCTCTTGCGCGGTTTTTTGCTGAAATTCAGCATTTTTGATCTCAAATTCCATAGTTAACCCCTTGACAACGGCGGGTATCTGTGCTATTTTACCAGTATAGTTTCGGATATTCGTTGTGTGTTCATATATCCGAACATCAAAAAACTTTTCAGCCTCCCTCTACTGCCTTGCGGAACACAGCTCTGAAAGATTGGAGTCCACCTTTATGGAATATCACAATCCAACCCTGCGGGTCCTCCGGATTCTGGAGTTGATCGATGCCAATTCCGGCGGCCTGAGCCTGTCGGAGATCGCCAATCTGCTGGACCTGCCAAAGGGCACCATTTCCCCCATTCTGAAAACACTGGCTGCCACCAATTACGTTATGACGGACGGCAGTCTCTACAAGATCGGTCCCCATACCTTTGAATTGGGGCTGTCCTATGCCAGCGGTCAGAACGCTCTGTCCATTATCCGCAGTGAAATGCACAGCATCGTCTCCCAAGTAGACGAAGTCTGCCAGATGGGTGTGCTGGTAGGGCAGGATGTGCACTACCTCTTAAAAGAGGAGGGCCACGCCATCATCTCCATCATCAGCGATGTAGGCCACCACCTTCCCGCTCATGTCACCGGTCTGGGCAAAGCGCTTCTCTCAGGCCTGACGGACGATGAGGTCCGGCAGCTTTACGCGGGATACCGCTTCTTCCCCTACATGCCAAACTCCATTATGGATCTTGATACCCTCATCGCGGCGCTTCAGGACATCCGCAGCGCCGGGATTGCCTATGAAAGCGAGGAATCCACCGCTGAGATCTGCTGCGTGGCAGTCCCGCTGGCTGAAAACGGTCAGGTCAAGGCGGCCATCAGTGTAACCACTCCCAAGTTCCGGTACACCGATGAAAAAAAGCAGCAGATCACCCAGCTGCTTCTGAAAAAACGGCAGTTGATCGAAGAGAGCTGCCGCATTCAGAATTGCAGACTGGTTTTCTGACCCTCATGTGTTACCATCTGCGGATGGTGCCTATATATGTAAAAACAGCATATTCAGATAAGAAAGATAGGAAGGATCTTGCGTATGAAGAAAAATTACGTAGTCATGGACGGCAATACGGCAGCCGCGTACAGTGCGTACGCCTTTACCGAGGTGGCGGCCATCTACCCCATCACCCCGTCCTCCCCCATGGCGGAAAAGGTGGACGAGTGGTCTGCCAAGGGCAAGAAGAACCTGTTTGGTTCCACAGTGGACGTGATCCAGATGCAGTCTGAGGCCGGCGCTGCCGGCACCTGCCACGGTTCCTTGCAGGCTGGCGCCCTGACCACCACCTTCACCTCCTCTCAGGGCCTGATGCTGATGATCCCCGCCATGTACGCCATGGGCGGCCAGTTCCTGCCCAGCGTCATGCACATTGCGTCCCGTGTGGTGACCTCCAACCATCACTCTATCTTCGGTGACCATACGGACTTCATGACCTGCCGTATGACCGGCTACGCCATGCTGATGTCCTCCTGCCCTCAGGAGGCCATGGATCTGGCCGCCGTGGCTCATCTGTCCGCCATCAGCGGCCGGTACGCCTTCATGCACTGCTTTGACGGTTTCCGTACCTCCCACGAGATGCAGCGGATCGAGGCTCTGGACTATGAGGATCTCCGTGGTCTGGTGGATCAGGAGGCACTGCAGGCCTTCCGCCATCAGTCCCTGAACCCTGAGCATCCCACCAACCGGGGCAACAACGTGAACCCCGACGTCTACTTCCAGTGCAAGGAAGGCGCCAACGTCAAGGCCAATGCCCTGCCCGACACCGTCCAGCACTACATGGACGAGATCAACAAGCTCACCGGCCGTGATTACAAGCTGTTCAACTACTACGGCGCGCCCGACGCGGAGGAAGTCATCGTGGTGATGTGCTCCGCCAGCGAGACCGTGAAGGAGACCGTGGACTACCTGAACGCTCAGGGCCGCAAGGTGGGCATGGTGCAGATCCACCTGTTCCGTCCCTTCTCCGTGAAGCACTTTGCCGCCGCCATCCCCACCACCTGCAAGCGGATCGCTGTGCTGGACCGCAACAAGGAGACCGGCTCCGTGGGCGAGCCTGTGTATCTGGATGTTGTCACCGCTCTGAATCAGGCTGGCCGCGGCGATATCCGCGTGGTGGGCGGCCGGTACGGCCTCTCCTCCAAGGACACCACCCCCGGTCAGATCATTGCCGTGTATGACAACCTGAAGCAGGAGACCCCCAAGAACAGCTTCACCATCGGCATCAATGACGATGTGACCTATACCTCTCTGGACTACAAGGAGATCGAGCTGGCCCATCCCGGTCAGATCAGCTGCAAGCTGTGGGGTCTGGGCGGCGACGGCACCGTGGGCGCCAACAAGAACGCCATCTCCACCATCGGCTTCGTGGGCGGCAAGTACGCGCAGGCGTATTTCTCCTACGACACCATGAAGTCCGGCGGCCTGACCCAGAGCCACCTGCGCTTCGGCGATGAGCCCATCCTCAGCACCTATCTGGTGTCCTCTGCTGACTTCGTGGCGGTCCATGCCCCCACCTATGTCAAGAAGTACGACACCACCGAGGATCTGAAGGAGGGCGGCACCTTCCTGCTGAACTGCCCATGGACGGTGGAGGAGCTGGACGCGCACCTGCCTGCCAAGATGAAGCGCGATCTGGCCCGGAAGCACGCCAACTTCTACATCATCGACGCTGCCAAGCTGGCACAGGAGATCGGTCTGGGCAAGCGTACCAATAACATCCTTCAGGGTGCCTTCTTCGCCCTGACCAAGGTCATCCCCATGGATCTGGCCATTGAGGATATGAAGAAGAACAACTACAACTCCTACTTCAAGAAGGCCGGTCAGAAAATCGTGGACCTGAACGATCAGGCCGTGGATCTGGGCGTCAGCGCCGCTGTGAAGGTGGAGATCCCCGCCTCCTGGGCCGATGCGCAGGACGCTCCCGTCGCGGAGCCCAAGGGCCTCACTCCCTTCGTCCGGGATATCGTCATGCCCATGGACCGTCAAAAGGGCGATCAGCTCCCCGTTTCCGTGTTCCAGAAGTACGGCGTTCTGGACGGCACTTGGGAAAACGGAACCTCCGTGTTCTCCAAGCGCGGTGTCGCCACCAAGGTCCCCAAGTGGGATGGCAGCAAGTGCATCCAGTGCAACCGCTGCTCCATGTGCTGCCCCCATGCCGCTATCCGCCCCGTGCTGCTGACCGAGGAGGAGAAGAAGTCTGTGCCCGCCGGGTTCGAGACTGTCCCCGCCAAGGGTCTGGGCAAGGATTCCCCCTATTCCTTCCGGATGCAGGTCTCTCCCTATGACTGCCTGGGCTGCGGCGTGTGCCTGACCGCCTGCCCCGCCGAGGGTGCTCTCACCATGACCTCCTTCGAGGACATGAAGCCCGAGCAGACCCTCTTCGACGAGGTGGCCATGAACGAAAGCTACCTGAAGAAGGACGTTATCAATGACAAGAGCGTGAAGAACGTCCAGTTCGCAAAGCCCTACTTCCAGTTCTCTGCCGCCTGCGCTGGCTGCGCCGAGACCACCTATATCAAGCTGCTGAGCCAGCTGTTCGGCGATCGGATGTACATCGGCAACGCTGCCGGCTGCTCCTCCGCCATCTCCGGCGGCGCCCCCATCCTGCCCTACTGCAAGGACTGTCAGGGTCACGGCCCCGCTTGGGAGCACTCTCTGTTTGAGGACAACGCCGAGTTTGCCTACGGCTTCTTCCACGCACAGGATTCCATCCGCAAGGAGCTGCTGATCCGTCTGGAGGCCATCAAGGCCGCCGGCATCGCCGTGGAGGCTGTGGAGGCCTATGAGAACGGCTGGAAGAAGACGGAGACCTCCCGTACCGTCACGGACGCTCTGATCGCCGCTTTGGAACAGGCAGAGCAGACCGAGGACGTGAAGTACGTTCTGGAGAACAAGGAATATCTGGCCAAGAAGTCCGTGTGGGCTGTGGGCGGTGACGGCTGGGCCTACGATATCGGCTACGGTGGCATCGATCATGTGATGGCCCAGAACCGTGACGTGAACCTGATGGTGCTGGATACCGAGGTGTATTCCAACACCGGCGGTCAGTCCTCCAAGTCCACCCCCACCTCCGCTACCGCCAAGTTTGCCGCTAGCGGCAAGCGGGTAGCCAAGAAGGATCTGGGTGCCATGCTGATGCAGTATGGCTATGTGTACGTCGCCCAGGTGGCCATGGGCGCTGACCAGGCCCAGACTCTGAAGGCTCTGCGTGAGGCTGAGTCCTATGACGGCCCCTCCATCGTGATCTGCTACTGCCCCTGCCTGGAGCAGCACATCAAGGCCGGTATGGGCACCTCTCAGGACGAGATGAAGAAGGCTGTGGAGTGTGGCTACTGGCATCTGTACCGCTATGATCCCCGCCGGATCGCCGAGGGCAAGAACCCCTTCCAGCTGGACTCCAAGGAGCCGGACACCAGCAAGGTGATGGACTTCCTCATGGGCGAGAACCGCTTCGCCTCCCTGAAAAACAACTTCCCCGACAAGGCCGACGCCCTGTATGCCAAGGAAGTTGAAGACGTAAAGGCCCGCTACGCCAAGTACAAGAAGCTGGCCGAGGGCTAAACCTCCGTTCCTCCTACATTCCCTATTATCCTTCCCTATTATCCCTCTCTCAAAAAGGAAGCGTTCCGGTTATCCCGGAACGCTTCCTTGATTATATCGAGATACATTTATCCACCGATATCTTTGCTGCCGATCCCAATAAAAAAGCATGGACGGTTCCCGCTAATGGGACCCATCCATGCTTTTCGTTTTTATCCCCGGCAGGCGTCTACCAGCAAGCGGAGCAATTCGTCCTTTCCGCTGCCCTTTTCCGCAGAAAAGGGGATCAGAATATCCCGCTCCGTCAGTTCCAGCGTCTCCCGGATCAGCTCCAGCGCCGGTTCCACCTGACTCTTTTTCAGCTTATCCAGCTTGTTGGCCACCACGATCTCCGGGCAGCCGGTCTGGCGGAACCAGTCGTGCATGACCAGATCGTTGGCCGTGGGCTTATGCCGGATGTCCACGATCAGAACACCGGTGGTGATGGCGTCCGCCTCCCGCTGGAAATAGGTCTCCATCAGCCGGGCCCAGCGCTCTTTTTCCGAGCGGGACACCTTGGCATAGCCGTATCCCGGCAGGTCCACCAGATACGCCTTCTGGTCGATGAGGAAATAGTTGATGTGGGTGGTCTTTCCCGGCGAAGCGCCCACATAGGCCAGATTCTTTCGGCCTACCAAACGGTTGATCACCGAGGATTTTCCCACGTTGGAGCGGCCCGCGAAGGCAAACTGGGGCAAACCGTCCCGCAGGAAGTCCTTGGGCTCTCCGGCGGAGCACACAAACTCCGCTTTATTGAAATTCAGAGGCATACGTCCCTCCCTTTACTGCCGTAAGGCTGCTTCTTTACTGTTTTCTACCGGCAAAAATGCAGGGATCGCGTCGGCTTTTATCTCCACTCTGGAGGGGCAGAACACCTCGGCAAACACCTGATCCACCGTCTCCACCGGTATGAACCGCAGCGCCGCCCGGACGGTCTGGTCGATCTCTTCCAGATCTCTGGCGTTGTCCTTGGGGATCAGTACCGTGTGGATGCCGTACCGCTTGGCGGCCATGGTCTTTTCCTTCAGGCCGCCGATGGGCAGCACCCGGCCCCGCAGCGTGACCTCTCCGGTCATGGCGATTCCCGCCTTGATCTTGCGGTTGGTCAGAGCCGACAGCAGCGCTGTAGCCATGGCAATACCGGCGGAGGGGCCGTCCTTGGGCACCGCTCCCTCTGGGAAATGGACGTGGATGTCCTTGGTCTTATAAAAGTCCGGATCGATCCCCAAGGCTTCCGCCCGGCTCCGCAGGTAGGACAGAGCAGCCTGAGCGGATTCCTTCATCACGTCGCCCAGATTACCGGTCAGCTCCAGCTTGCCGGAACCTTCCATCACATTGACCTCGACCTCTAAAATCTCGCCGCCGGCCTCCGTCCACGCAAGGCCGTTCACCACACCGATCTCCTCCTGCTCCACATGGACCGTAGGCGGATAGGGCTGCATATCCAGCAGCTTCGGCAGGTCCTTTTCTGTAACGGTAACTCGCTTTACAGTCTTTGACAACAGCTGCATATCCGCCTTTCGGCAGACGGCGGCCAACCGCCGCTCCAGCTGGCGGACGCCGGATTCCCGGGTGTAGTCGCGAATGATGGCCCGCAGGGTCTCCTCGTCGATCCGCAGGCTGCCCTTCTTCAGGCCGTGTTCCTTCATCTGCTTGGGCAGCAGGTGATTCTTGGCAATTTGCAGCTTTTCCTCATCGGTATAGCTGGAAAGCTGAATGACTTCCATCCGATCCAGCAGGGGCCGGGGAATCGTATCCAACGAGTTGGCCGTGGTAATGAACATCACCTGAGAGAGGTCCAGCGGAATTTCCAGGAAGTGATCCCGGAAGGCGTGGTTCTGCTCGCTGTCCAGCGCTTCCAGCAGCGCGGAGGCGGGATCGCCCCGGTAATCGCCGCTGAGCTTATCGATCTCGTCCAGCACCAGCAGCGGGTTCATGGCGCCGCTGCGGCTGATGGCCTCCACGATGCGGCCCGGCATGGCGCCGATATACGTTTTCCGGTGGCCGCGGATGTCGGCCTCGTCCCGGACGCCGCCCAGAGAAATGCGGCTGAGCTTCCGGTTCAGCGCCTTGGCAACGGACAGGGCGATGGAGGTCTTTCCCACGCCCGGAGGGCCTGCCAGACAGATGATCTGCCCCCTCCCCTCCGGATTCATCTGCCGGACGGCAATGGTCTCCAAAATCCGCTCCTTCACCTTTTCCAGACCGAAGTGCTCCCGGTCCAGCACCTTCCGGGCCGCGTCCACATTCAGACGCTCCTTCGTATATGTACCCCAGGGCAGTTCCAGACACACGTCCAGATAGTTCCGAATCACCGAAGCCTCCGCGCTGACATAGGGCTGCTTTGCCAGCTTGTTGATCTCCTTTTCCAGATGCTCCCGGGTCTCGTCCTCTAATTTCAGTTCCGCCAGCTTTTGACGGTATTCTTCGATCTCGTTGTCCTCGTCCTCGCCCAGCTCGTTTTGCAGGACCCGGATCTGGGTCCGCAGGATCTGTTCCTTCTGCTGCTGAGCCAGCTCATCCCGGACCTTGCCTTCCATCTGGCGCTCATAGCCCAGCACATCCCGCTCCCGGGCTAAGAAGCCGTTCAGCTTCCGCAACCGCACCAGCGGAGACAGTTCTTCCAGAATTGCCTGCTTATCGTCATACCGCAGAGCCGTATTCTGGGCGATAAAATCCGCCAGATACCCCGGTTTCTGGCAATCCAGCACCGCCGCAGTGACCTCCTCGGCCACATTGCCTGCTAGATGGGCATAATCCTGGAACAGGCCCCAGGTCTGCCGCAGCAGGGCCTCGGTTTTCGGGCCGTGGCTCACGGCAGCGGATTCCTCCACCACCTCCACGTGGCCCTGCAAATAAGGCTCCGTCTGCCACAGGCGGCGCAGCCGTGCCCGGCGTCCGCCCTCCACCATCACCCGCAGGGAGGTTTTTCCCAGCCGCAGGATCTGGGTCACCCGGGAAATGGTGCCCATGGTGTAAAGGTCCTTCTCCCCCGGACGATCCGTGTTCAGTTCTCTCTGGGTCACCAGAAAGATCTCCTGACCGGATTCCATGGCCACTTCCAGGGCCTTGATGGAAATACGGCGCTCCACGTCAAATGTCAGGTTCGTATGAGGGAAAACCGTCAGGCCACGGAGGGCCAGAACGGGAAGATTCAAGGTGTTCGCTTCCATAAATTGCTCCTCTCTGGAGAGTTCAAAGAGGGGGAGAGGCACTGCCCCTCCCCCGTGTTATACCCAAAAGGGCCGTCAGGACGCCGACTTCGGCGTACCGGACTCGCTCCGGCTCTCACTTCTGCCGGGGTTCAGCTTCACGGAATAGTTGATCTTGTTGGGATCGTGGGTCAGCTCCGGCTCCGCCGTGCCTTCCACACATTCCTTCGTGACCACCGCTTTCACAACGGTCTCGTCGGAGGGGATCTCGTACATGACCTTGGTCAGCAGACCCTCCATGACCGCCCGGAGGCCACGGGCGCCGATGTTCCGCTCAATGGCCTTATCAGCGATGGCGTTCAGGGCATCCTCCGTGAATTCCAGATCCACATCATCATATTCCAGCAGCTTCTTGTACTGCTTCACCAGTGCGTTCTTCGGCTCCTGCAAAATTCGCACCAGATCCTCCCGCTGCAGGGCGTTCAGCGGTGCGATCACCGGCAGGCGGCCCACCAGCTCCGGGATGATGCCGAATTTCAGAATATCGTGGGGCTGCACCTGAGCCAAAAGCTGGCTGACGTTCTTTTCCTTCTTGCTCTGGACATTGGCACCAAAGCCGATGGCCTTCTCGTCCAGCCGCTTTTCGATGATCTTTTCCAGACCGTCAAAGGCGCCGCCGCAGATGAACAGAATGTTCTTGGTATTGAGCTGGATGAACTCCTGATGGGGGTGCTTCCGACCGCCCTGAGGCGGCACGTTGGCCACAGTTCCCTCCACGATCTTCAGCAGCGCCTGCTGCACGCCTTCGCCGGAAACGTCCCGGGTGATGGAGGTGTTCTCGCTCTTGCGGGCGATCTTGTCGATCTCATCCACATAGATGATGCCCCGCTCGGCCCGCTCCACGTCAAAATCCGCCGCCTGCAAAAGCCGCAGCAGGATGTTCTCCACATCATCGCCCACGTAGCCGGCCTCCGTCAGGGTCGTGGCGTCGGCAATGGCGAAGGGCACCTTCAGAATACGGGCCAAAGTCTGGGCGAACAGCGTTTTGCCGGAGCCGGTGGGGCCCAGCATCAGAATGTTGCTCTTTTGAAGCTCCACATCGTCGCCGCCGCCGAAATAGATCCGCTTATAGTGATTGTAGACCGCCACGGACAGCGCCACCTTGGCGGCCTCCTGTCCGATGACATATTCATCCAGCACCGCCCGGATCTCCTTGGGGGTGGGCAGCTGATCGGGGACGTCCTCCAAGGGAGTGGTCTCCGGGCCGTCGAACCCCTCGTTCAGAATGCTCATGCAAAGCTGCACGCACTCGTCGCAGATGCGGACGCCGGGGCCCTGGATCATACGATGGACCTGCTGTTCCCGCTTTCCGCAGAAGGAACAGCGCAGGGCCTTTTTGCCTTCGTCACTCATGGTATTACCTCTTTTACTTCTTAGCAGTGATGATCTTATCCACCAGACCGAAGTCCTTGGCCTCGTCAGCCGTCATCCAGTGGTCCCGCTCGGAGGCCGCCTTGACCTCTTCGGCGGTCTTACCGGTGTTGGACGCCAGGATCTCATTCAGGTTCTTCTTGATCCGCAGGAAGTGCTCCACGTCGATCTCCATGTCCGTGACCTTGCCCTGCGTGCCCGCGGAGGGCTGGTGGATCATAATTTCGGCGTTGGGCAGCGCGATCCGCTTACCCTTGGCGCCGGAGGACAGCAGGAAAGCTCCCATGGACGCAGCCATGCCCACGCAGATGGTAGACACGTCGCACTTGACGTACTGCATGGTATCGTAGATGGCCATGCCGTCCGTCACGGAGCCGCCGGGGCTGTTGATATAAAGCTGAATGTCCTTATCCGGGTCCTGGGCCTCCAGATACAGCATCTGGGCCACTACCAGACTGGCGGTGGTGGCGTTGACCTCCTCGCCCAGAAAAATGATCCGGTCATTCAGCAGACGGGAGAAAATGTCGTAGGACCGCTCGCCGCGGTTGGTCTGCTCTACAACATAAGGGACTAAGCTCATAAGTTGACCTCCTTTTGTAACGCGGCACATTTACAGCGCAAATCGTGCCTGATAAACCATTCTCTCATGATACCACGGGTACCATGAGAGAATGTGTCGAATCTGTAAAATGTACCGTGATCGCCGCGAAAAAGTTTCGCCTTTATTCGGCTTCCTTTTCTTCCTTCTTGGCAGCCTTCTTAGCGGGAGCCTTCTTGGGCTTCTCCTCGCCCTCGGCGGTCTCAGCCTTCTTGGTGGTCTTCTTGGCAGGCTTCTTCTCCTCACCCTCGGCAGTCTCAGCCTTCTTAGCGGTCTTCTTGGCAGGCTTCTCGGCGGTAGCGCTGTCCACCACCACGGCCACGGCCTTCTGGGTCAGGATCTGATCGTGGACCTGCTCCTTGGAGAGATACTTCTTGACCATCTCCACGTCCATGCCGAACTGCTCAGCCATCTTTGCGAACTCGGCTTCCACGTCCTCATCGCTGGCCTCGATGTTCTCAGCCTTGATGATGGCGGCGGTAGCCAGATCCATCTTCACCTGACGCAGAGCGGGCTCCTTGGCCTCCTCCAGCAGCTTGGCATCGTCCATGCCGGTCATCTTCTTGTATTCCTCATAGGGGAACTGACGGCTGATCTGGGCCTTGAAGTTGTCCAGATACTGATGGGCCTGGTTCTCCACCATCACATCGGGGATGTCGGCGGTGATGTTCTCGGCCACCTGGTTCATCAGGTTCTCCTCGAACACGCGGTCAGCGTCCTTCTGACGCTCCTCGGTGATCTTCTTCTTCAGGTCGGCCTTCAGGTCCTTCAGAGTGTCGAACTCGGAGACGTCCTTGGCGAACTCATCGTCCATAGCGGGGACTTCCTTCTCCTTGACCTCGTGGACCTTCACCTTGAACACAACAGCCTTACCGGCCAGATCTTCGTGATAGTTCTCGGGGAAGGTGATATCGAGATCCTTCTCCTCGCCGGCCTTCATGCCGATGACCTGCTCCTCAAAGCCGGGCACAAAGCTGCCGGAGCCCAGCTCCAGACTGAAGTTTTCGCCCTTGCCGCCCTCAAAGGGAACGCCGTCCTTGAAGCCCTCGAAGTCGATGACGGCGGTATCGCCGCTCTTGGCCTCGCGCTCCACGCTCACCAGACGGGTGTTGCGGTCAGCCAGAGCCTTGAGGCGCTCGTCCACGTCAGCGGCCAGAACCTTGACCTCGGGCTTCTCAGCCTTCAGGCCCTTGTACTCGCCCAGAGTGACCTCGGGATACACAGGGGTGGTAGCCTTGAAGGTGAAGCCGTCCTTGGTGACCTCGTCCACCATCTCGACGGTGGGATAGCCAACGATCTGCAGCTTCTCCTGCTCAGCAGCGGCCTCATAGGCCTCGGGGAATGCGATATTGATGGCTTCCTCGAAAAACACCTCTGCGCCATACATCCGCTCGATCATCTTGCGGGGGGCCTTTCCGGGACGGAAGCCAGGAACACTGATCTTCCGGCGCATCTTCTGATATGCCTTTTCGACGGCAGCCTCAAACTCGGCGGCGTTGACCTCGATGGTCAGCTCCACCTGGCTCTTTTCAACTTTTTCACAGCTCTTGACAGTCATAATTGTTTACTCCTCCGTTCATCATGGGCGGTAAAACCCATCCTCATAGGCAACAGCCCATGCAAATTTGTATTTTACCAGAAATATTTCAAGATTTCCAGTCTTTTTTCTACTTTTCGCAAATTTTTTTCGGTACAAACCTCAGATAGTCGCCGGAGATCAGATAAAACTCCGTATTTCCGTATTTCCCCTCCTGCCTCCGGCGGATCACCGGTCCGTGGAGATGGCCGTAGCAGCAAAGCTCCACCTTGTACGTCTCCAGCAGGGACAGGATCTCCGGGCACTGGTAGCCCTGATACAGTGGTGGATAGTGGAGGAAGCAGAAGATGGGCTTCTCCCCCGCCGCCTTCAGCGAAGTCTCCAGCCGCAGCAGCTCCCGGTTCAGCACCTTGGCGTTGTGGGGCTTCTGTTCCTCTTCCAAAAACCAGCCCCGGGTGCCGCAGACGGCGTGATTGCCGTAGAAAAAGCAGTTGTTGTGCAGCAGTTCCAGGGTGGTGAAGCCATTGGCCTCACAAAAGGTGCGGAACTTAGCGGCGGTGGCCCACCAGTAATCGTGGTTGCCCTTGATGAGATATTTTTTGCAGGGAAACTGCTCCAGAAACCGGAAATCCTCCACGGATTCCTCAAGGCTCATTCCCCAGGAGGTGTCTCCCGCCAGCACCAGCACATCCTCCGCCGTCAGTTGGCTCAGGGACGCCCGGATCCGCTCTGTATAGTTCTCCCACGCGGGGCCGAACACCTCCATGGACTTGTTGCTGTTCAGGGATAAATGCAGATCGCCTATGGCGTAAAGCGCCATTCGGTGGCACCTCCTTCCCGATGTTGTTTTTCAGATGACTTATTTCAGGAAGTCCAGCACCGCCTGCTCCATGGCCTGCTTCTCCACCGTTTTGTCAAAGCGGCGAGCCTTCCCTTTCAGCTCCGCCAGACGGCAGGGCACCGGGACGCCGCTGACCGTATGAAGCTGGTCCAGCAGCTCCAGCCCATCGCCGCAGGGCGTCTCCTCGATGGCGGTGAGCACGCTCCCGCAGAACTTGTAGGGACTGGCGGTGGAGACCACCACGGCGGGAGTCTCGTCCCCGGAAGCGACGCGGTACTGCGCCAGCACCTCCGCCGCCACGGCGGTATGGGGGTCGATGAGGTAGTTGTGATCCTGCCAATACCGGCGGATGGTTTCCTCCGTTTCCTCCTCCGAACAGCAGCCGCCCCAGAAGGCATCGTCCAGCTTTGCTTTGATATTGTCGGACACCTGATACCGGCCTGCGCTGCCCAGTGCATCCATATACATCCGGATTTCGGCGTCATTCTCCCCGGAGAGGTCGAACAGCAGCCGTTCCAGATTGCTGGAGATCAGAATGTCCATCGAAGGACTGATGGTGGTGTGGAAGGGCCGGTTCCGGTCATAGATGCCGGTGCGGAGGAAGTCCGTCAGCACGTTGTTGCTGTTGGAGGCGCAGATCAGCTTGTTTACCGGCAGGCCCATGCGCTTTGCGTAGTACGCTGCCAGAATGTCACCGAAGTTGCCGGTGGGGACGCAGAAGTTCACCTTGTCCCCCATGGTGAGAGCACCGTCCCGCACCAGATCGCAGTAGGCGGAGATGTAGTAGACCACTTGGGGCAGGATACGGCCCCAGTTGATGGAGTTGGCAGAGGACAGGAAATAACCCCGCTTGTCCAGCTCCGCCCGGACAGCTTCATCGGAGAAGATACGCTTAACGCCGGCTTGGGCGTCATCAAAGTTGCCGATGACCGCCCGGACATCCACATTCTCTCCCTCCTGCGTCACCATTTGCCGCTCCTGCACGGGAGAGACGCCGTCCTTGGGGTAGTAGACCTGAATACACGTCTGTGGCACATCCGCAAAGCCGGCCATGGCCGCCTTGCCGGTATCGCCGGAGGTGGCCGCTAAAATGCAGGCTGTCCGCTTTTCGCCGGTTTTCCGCAGTGCGGCGGACAAAAGCTGAGGCAGCATTTGCAGTGCCATATCCTTGAACGCGGAGGTGGGACCGTGCCACAGCTCCAGACAATATAGGCCATTCTCCACCTTCCGCACCGGCGCGGCAATGGGATCGTCAAACTGCGCCGGGCCGTAGGCGTTCCGGCCAAAGGTCAGCAGCTCCTCCTCGGAATAATCCGTCAGGTACAGTGCCATGACCTTCGCCGCCCGCTGGGCGTACTCCATGGGTATCAGCCGCTCCAAAAAGGCCCGGTCGATCTGAGGGATCCGTGTTGGGGTCAGCAGACCGCCGTCCCGGCTCAGGCCCATTTTCACGGCTTCCGCCGCGGAAAGGGACACGTTCTTATCCCGCGTGCTGTAATACTTCATATCGATTTCCTCCTTCACGAGGCTACATAAACGCGTTTTCGATATAGGAAATGCGGAGGCTGCCGCCCTCGTCATAAACCTCCGCCACGTCGAACCGAACCGGCACGTCCAACTCGTTCGCCGCCAGATACAATTCCGCGGCGCTGCGGAGCCGCTGCTGCTTGCGGCTGTCCACAAACTCACGGGGCAGGGCGATGGAGCCGCTCCCCCGAAGCTTGACCTCCACAATGCAGAGGGTCCCCTGCTTGTTCTTTGCCACTAAGTCTAATTCACCAAACCGGCAGCGCCACTGACTTTCCAGCAGCGTATAGCCCTTCTGCCGCAGATAGCGGGCCACCGCCGCCTCGCCCCGGTTTCCGGCGCTCTGGGTCTTACCCATGGCGTTTGGCCTCCCACTTTTTCAAAAAGCTGCGTCGGTGCTCCGGGCAGGGGCCGTACTGGTCCAGCAGTTCATAGTGCAGCTTCGTACCGTATCCCTTATGCTTAGCGAACTGGTACTGGGGATATTTTGCGTCCAGCTCTCCCGACACATACCGGTCCCGGCTGACCTTCGCCAGAATGGACGCCGCCGCGATGGAGGCGCTTTTGCCGTCCCCGCCTACGATGAGCTGATGGGGCATCTCGATGGCATACCGGCTGCCGTGGTCCCGGTTGCCGTCGATGAAAGCCGTATCCGGTCGGACGGACAGGCCCTCAATGGCCCGCTGCATGGCCAGCATCCGGGCGTTGAGAATGTCCATCTCGTCGATCTCCCACGCCTCCACACGGGCCACGCTCCAGGAAACCGCCTGAGTGGTGATGACTTCGTACAGGGCTTCCCGCTTTTTCTCCGTCAGCTTTTTGGAGTCATTCAGGCCGGGGATGTCCAATTCTCTCGGCAGGATCACCGCCGCCGCGTACACCGGCCCCATCAGGGGGCCGGCCCCGGCCTCGTCCACGCCGCAGACGGTCTCCGCACCGCTGTTCCACGCCTGACGCTCATAGTCCCAAAGTTCCATATCAATACTCCACGATCATTTTACGGCAATTTTCGCAAATATACGCTGGGAGTGCGCCCGGTTTCCTGAGCCAGCCCAAACTGCTGCACATATCCAGCACAATGCCGCCTCTGTCCTCGATCCCACGCCGTGTCATCACCAGGGCAGCGTCTCTCCCGGCGGCAGGAAATACAGGCCGCCGGTGGGAACGTAAGCCGCCTGACCACGGCGCATTTCTTTTCCGCATAATGGGCAGTCCATCGGCGTTTCTCCTTTCGTCAAGGCAGCTCCAGCGTAAAGCGTCCCAGCTTGGCGGAACGGAACTCGTCCAACAGGATCTTTGCCATGCGCTCCGTATCCACCTCCCCGCCGGAGATCAGAAAGCCCCGCTTCTTTCCTGCTGCCTCCAGCAGCCGGTAGCCGTAGGCTATGTCATTTTCCTCCGCTTCCCGTTCCGGCAGAGCGGACAGCTTATAGGCTGCTTTCAGGGCGTCGGGATAGTGTTCGCCCAGATAGGCCATCAGGTGACAGCCCAACGTCTCCACGTCTAAAATATCGTCCTTCACGGCGCCAGTGTAGGCCAGATTCATGCCCACGCTCTGATCGTCAAACTTCGGCCAGAGGATGCCCGGCGTATCCAGCAATTCTAAATTCCGGTCGATGGGCACCCACTGCTTGGAGCGGGTAACGCCGGGACGGTCCTCCGTCTTGGCGGTCTTGCGGCCTGCCACTTTATTGATGAAGGTGGACTTGCCCACATTGGGGATGCCCAGGATCATGACCCGCACCACCCGGCCGGTCATCCCCTTTTCCGCGTAGGCGCGGAGCTTGTCCGCCAGCAGTTCCCGAACGGCCCCGGCGAATTTCGCCGTGCCCACGCCGCTTTTGGCGTCGGATTCCAGCACGGCGTAGCCTTTGGCCCGGAAATGCTCCGCCCAGCGCTTCGTCCCCTCCGGGTCCGCCTGATCCACGCGGTTCAGCACCACCATGCGGGGCTTGCCCGCCGTCAGCTCGTCCACATCCGGGTTCCGGCTGGAAACCGGAATGCGGGCGTCTAAGATTTCGCATACCGCGTCCACATTCTTGATCTGCTCGGCGATCATCCGCCGGGTCTTTGTCATGTGGCCGGGATACCATTGAATATTCATGACCAAATCACTCCGATCCGTTTAAAGTCCCGCTTCTCCGTCTCATAGTCCGGACCGGGGAAAATCAAAAAGGCCGCCTTGCCGATGACATACCGGGTATCCACCGTACCCAGCCGGTAGTCCCGGCTGTCGCTGGAGCCGTTGCGGTTGTCGCCCATGACGAAGATGGACCCCTCCGGCACCGTCAGGGGAAATTCGGTGCCCTCGGCGGTGTAGGTCGGCTCCCGGATGTAATCCTCCTCCAGTGCCTCACCGTCCACATATACGATGCCCTCGGCAAAGTCGATGTCCACCGTCTGACCTTCCACGGCGATCACCCGCTTGACGATGGGGTCATCGTCAAACACGCCGTTTTTCCGCAGGATCACGATGTCGCCGTACTTGTAGTCATGGTACAGCATGGAGTTGACCACCAGCAGACGATCCCCGTGCTGCAACGTATTGAGCATGGAGTGGCCGTCCACTCCCATCATGCGGATCACAAAGGTAAAAATCGCCACCACCACCAAAACGGAGCCTACCAGCGACTGCACCCATTCATACAGGTCCCGGCCCTTCGCCGTCTGCTTTTCCTGTTCCTGCATCAAACTCTTCCTTTCAGACCATAAGGCCAATTACGCATTATTGGAATAGTATATCAAAAAAAGCCCGGTGTCACAAGGTCTGCGTCAGATTTTTATAACAAAAAAAGAGAGGCTTTCGCCTCTCTTTTTCTGCTCAACTGAAAGCTGATTACAGCTTCTCCTTGACCTTGGCGCCCTTGCCCACGCGGCCACGCAGATAGTACAGCTTGGCGCGACGGACCTTACCGTTGCGGACGACCTCAAAGTGGTCGATGGAAGGAGAATGGACGGGGAACACCTTCTCAACGCCGATGCCGTAAGAAACACGGCGGACGGTGACGGTTTCCTCAATACCGCCATGCTTCTTGGCAATGACGGTGCCCTCAAACACCTGGATACGCTCGCGAGAGCCTTCCTTAACCTTCACGTGTACGCGAACAGTGTCGCCCACCTGAACGTTGGCGGTTTCCTTCTGCAGGGCTTCTTTGTTCAGTTCCTTGATGAGATCCATGGATTTTTTCCTCCTGTTAATAGGCGTTCATGCCGCTTTTTATGCGCATTGGCACACTTTTAGCCGGCGCACGACAGAGGACCGCCCTTTGTAAGCCATGATAGGATACCATAGAATCTGTCAAATTGCAAGGATTATTTTAGAGTTCTTCCGAAATTTCTTCCGATTTCGTCTCTCCGGCAAACCAATCCGGGTGGTTGTACAGCTCCGGGAAGGAGTGGAACACGCCACGGTGCTTAAAGCCGGGGAAGGTGTCCAGCTGCAAGCCGTTGATCCCCTGAAAAATACTCTTTTCGATGTTGGGATTCGTCTTTTTCAGCTCCCGCAGCAGGAATTTGATCTCCTGCCGCTTGCTGCGGCCCACGCCGTCCCCCGCTGCCTCCCGCTCCTCCGTGAACCGGCAGGCGCACTGGAGGAATTGCAGGTGGTTGTAGTTCTTCCATGCGATGATGGCGTCCTCGTGGACGCAGTACAGGGGCCGGATCAGTTCCATGCCGGGGAAATTCTTGCTGCGGAGCTTGGGGGGCATGGCCTGAAGCTGTCCGCCGTAGAACAGGCCCATGACAGTGGTCTCGATGACGTCGGAAAAGTGGTGGCCCAGCGCGATCTTGTTGCATCCCAGTTCCTGAGCCTTGGCATACAGGAAGCCCCGGCGCATCCGGGCGCAGAGATAGCAGGGGTTCTTCTCCACGCTGACGGTGACATCGAAAATGTCGCTGTCGAAAATCGTGATGGGAATCCCCAGCAGGGCGGCGTTATCCTCGATGAGTTTTCGATTCTCCGGCTTGTAGCCGGGGTCCATCACCATAAAGACCAGTTCAAAGGGCTGGGAGGTATGGCGCTGCAATTCCTGCATCAGCTTGGCCAGGATCACGGAGTCCTTGCCTCCGGAGATGCACACGGCGATCCTGTCCCCCGGCTCGATCAGCTCGTACCGCTTCACAGCGGCGATAAAGGGATTCCAGATGGATTTGCGATAGGTTTTGATGAGACTGCGCTCGGCAGTCTCCTGCGGTGTCAGTTCCCGGGACATACGTTTTGATCCTCTCTTACTGTTACAGCCAGATGGCTCCTAATTTCAAAATGGACGCCGTCATCCGCCGGAGCCACGGGCGGTTCTCCCAGTCCTCCAGTGTATAAAGCTGGCTGTCCTCCACGATGTGGTCCATATCCTCCAAAAGCTCCTCGATCACCGGCATGTGGTAGAGCATCACCGCGTCCTCATAGTGAAGCTGGAAGCTGCGGTAGTCCATATTGGTGCTGCCGATCAGGGCCGCTTCCCGGTCCGCCATGACGCTTTTGGCATGGACAAAGCCGGGGGTATACTTGTAGATCTTGACGCCGTGGCGCAGCAGCTCTCCCCAGTAGGTCTCCGCCACCAGATACACCAGTTTTTTATCCGGGATGGCGGGGATCATCAGCCGCACATCCACCCCGGCGTCCGCCGCGATGCACAGCGCCTCCTGAATGGATTCCTCCACGGCGTAATACGGCGTGGTGATATACAGCATCCGTTTAGCGGAGGCGATGAGCTGAAGATACACAGCCTCCACCGGATTGTCCGGGTTATTCAGCGGCCCATCCTCAAAGGGCTGGCAGAAGCCCTCCACCGCCGGACCCTCCCGGCGGGAACGGTAGTAATCGTCTTCGTTGGGAAAATGACGGCCCAGCATCTTCCACATCTGCATGAACTGCACGGCAAAACCCCAGGCCCCGTCCCCCGTCAGGCGAACGGTGCTGTCCTTCCAGTAACCGAAGCGCTCGATCCGGTTGGCGTACTCGTCTCCGATGTTGATACCGCCGGCGTAGGCCACATAACCGTCGATAACAGTGATCTTCCGGTGGTCACGGTAATTGAAGTACAGGCGGTTGATATACCGGTGGACGGGGTTGAAGATCTCCACCTCGATCCCCGCGTCTTTGATGGCTTGCAGCGTCCCGTCAGACAGACGGGTCAAGGTGCCGAAATCGTCGATAATCAGGTGGATCTCCACCCCGGCGGCGGCACGTTCCTTCAATACGGCGAAGATCTCGTCCCAGACAGTCCCCTCCGCCAAAATATAATACTCCATGAAGATATAGGTCTCCGCCTGCCGCAGATGCTCCACCAGATCCCGGAAGAAGGATTCCCCCTCACCGAAATAGGCGGCGTCCGTATTGCGGTACAGCCAGAATTGCCGCTTCTGGAGATAGGCGGCCAAGCGGCCCCACGCAGGGCTGCGGCGAGTCAGAGCGGTCTGATTCAGGTCACTGAGCATTTTTGCGCTCTCCCGCTGGGGGATCGGCGGCACCGGCTTCAAACTCAACTGCTTGGCCTGATGCGTGCCTCCCCACAGGCAGAACAGGAGCATACCTGCCACTGGCAAAATCAGCAGCAGACACATCCAGCTCAGCTTATAAGACGGACTGCCGCTGCGTTGGTAAACCCGAATGGCCACCACCGCGCCGATCAGCTGGAGAAATCCGTACACAAAGCTGGCCTTTTCTTTCAGGAAACGGGTCAGCAGAAGGGTCACCGCGATCTGCGCCAGCACCGTCAGGGCGCAGAGCATCAGACTGGCCGCAGCGGAGATCCGCCGCTCCGTGCGTTCCTGATTCCTATGGGACATTCTGCCCATACCGTCACCTCCCGGATTCAAATAGTTTTCTATTATAATTATAGCAACACAACCGGCAATCTTCAACTATATTTGAAAAAAGCGCATGGCTGGAATGGCCATGCGCTTTTCATTCAGCGGTAATTCTTACGCAGCAGATCCTGCTTGATGTCCCAGAGCTTCTGGCTCAGGTCCACATAGTAGTTGTGGGGATTCTCAAAACGCTTTACCTCGTCCCACAGGGTATCGATCTGCTCCCGACAGTACTTCTGGATCTCCGACAGCGTGGGCTGCTGATACACCAGTTCGCCATGGTCAAAGATCTTCTCCTGGAGGGGCTTGATGGTATAGTCCGTGTAGGTCCGCCGCTTCCAGGTGGCATCCGGATCGAACAGTTCCAGAGGCTGACCCTCCTCGATCACTTCATCCCACACGGTGATGTAGTCCGCCTCCGCCTTGCCGGTGGCCTTGTCAAAGATCCGGTAGACCTTCTTGAAATGGGGGTTGGTGATCTTGCCCACATTTTCACTGATCTTGATCTTCGGCACGATGGTGCCGTCCTCTTTCTCAATGGCCGCCAGCTTATAGACACCGCCGAACACCGGGTCGCTCTTGGAGGTGATCATCCGCTCACCCACGCCAAAGAGGTCCACCTTAGCCCCCTGACGGAGGATGTCCTGAATGATGTACTCATCCAGGGAGTTGGACGCGGAGATCTTGCAGCTCTCCCAGCCCGCCTCATCCAGCATCTGCCGGGCCTCCCGGGTGAGATAGGCGATATCGCCGGAATCCAGACGGATGGCGCACTTGGTAATCCCCTTGGGCCGCAGCACCTCGTTGAAGGCCTTGATAGCGTTGGGAACACCGGATTTCAGGGTATTGTAGGTGTCTACCAGCAGCGTGGCGTTGGTGGGGAACACCTCGCAGTAGGTCTTGAAGGCCTCATACTCCGAGTCGAACATCTGCACCCAGGCATGGGCCATGGTGCCGCCGGCGGGAACGCCGAAAAGCTGGTCGGAAATGGTGCAGGCCGTACCGGCGCAGCCGCCGATATAGGCAGCCCGGGCGCCGGAGATGGCGGCGTCCGTGCCCTGTGCCCGGCGGGAACCGAACTCCAGGATCACGCGCCCCTCCGCCGCCCGGACAATGCGGTTGGTCTTGGTGGCCACAAGGCTCTGGTGGTTGAAGATCAGCAGCAGGAAGGTCTCCACCAGCTGCGCCTGAATAGCCGGAGCCCGGACAGTGATGATCGGCTCCCGGGGGAAGATGGGAGTACCCTCCGGGATGGCCCAGACGTCACCCGTGAATTTGAAATCGCGGAGATAGTCCAGGAACCGCTCGGAAAACAGATCCTTGCTCCGGAGATATTCAATGTCCTCCTCAGAAAAATGCAGATCCTGAATATAGGCGATGATCCGCTCCAGACCGGCGCAGATGGCATAGCCGCCGTGGTCCGGAACATCACGGAAAAAGATGTCGAAATAGGTGATCCGATCCTTCAGCCCCGCTTCCAGATAACCATTTCCCATAGTCAATTCGTAAAAGTCGCAGAGCATCGTCATATTGAGCTTATCTGTGATATCCATCGTGTGTCTCCTTCTCGTTACACCACAAGTTACCACATATTATAGCTATCTCCCCGGATAAAAGCAATTCTTTTATCAATTTTTTCACAAATAAACATTGACAAGGCACCTCTGCTCCCCTATCATAACTAAGACGGCGGCCGACTTTCGCGTATCCCTCACCTGCCGGCCCCCTTTGGAAAGGAAACAAGCCATGGAAGTGATCTTAGGCATTGATATTGGCGGCTCTACCACGAAGATCGTAGGGCTGCGGACCGACGGCAGCGTGGTCTCCATGCTCCGGGTCCGGGCAGAGGATCAGGTCACCAGCCTGTACGGTGCACTGGGCAACTACCTGACCAGCAACGGTCTCTCCCTCGGAGATGTGCGCCGGGTCGTTCTGACCGGCGTTGGCGCCAGCTATGTGGACGGGGATGTGTTCGGCCTGCCCACCTGCCGGGTGGATGAATTTCAGGCCAGCGGCACCGGCGCACTGGCTTTGTCCGGTCAGACCTCCGGCGTAGTTGTGACGATGGGTACCGGCACTGCCTTTTTGTGGGCGGAAGCCGGAAAAGAAGTGCGGCACCTCTGCGGCAGCGGTATCGGCGGCGGCACGCTGGGTGGTCTCTGCCGCAAGCTGGTTGGTATGGAACGCTTCTACCAGATCAAAAAGCTGGCCGCTCAGGGGGATCTGAGCCATGTGGATCTCACCATCAGCGACATTGCCCGGGACCCTGCCTCCACACTGGACCCCAACATGACCGCTGCCAACTTCGGTGATCTCTCCGAGGACGCCACCCCCGCTGATCTGGCCGCCGGCGCGGTGAATCTGGTTCTTCAGGCCATCGGCACAATGACGGTGCTGGCCTGTCAGAGCTGCCATACGGACACCGTGATCGTCACCGGCTCCATGACCACGCTGGATCAGGCGGAGCCAAACTTTGCGGCTTTCGAAAAGCTCTACGGCATCCATTACGTGATCCCGGAAAGCGCCACCTTCGCTACCGCTATCGGTGCCGGACTTTGCAGCTTGCGGCAGAAATCTGTAAAGTAATGCAGCTTTAAAGTCATTGCATTGACTAATTTTATGCATCCGCATAGGAAATCAAGCAAAACAGCTCCCCGGTATTCACCGGGGAGCTGTCAGCGGGGCGAAAGAAGTTCGCCCCGCTGAACATTTTCGGAACTATATGAGAGTTCCGAAAATGTTCAGCGGGATTTTAATGGCGCAGGGAAACAGGCGAAGCGCCGCCGGTGGCGGATGAAGCAAGCCTGTTTCGAGGAAGGCTCCCAAATAGCGGATACGCAGTATTCACTGTTTGGCTTGAGCCGACGGTGTATCCCTTCTTGGGTTTCCCGCGCACACCCTTCCTTACCATAGCGGAGAATTCATCGTTTTATCAGTAAGAAAAACAGCTCCCCGGTATTCACCGGGGAGCTGTTTCATATTGGATCGGATCGGATTTACTCCTGATCGTCGTCAGAGTCCTCTTCCAGAGAGCTCATGTCGAACTCCAGCTTCTCTCCGCAGTTGGGGCAGATGACCTCGCCATCCTCCAGCACGGACTCATCGAAGTAGATGGTCTCCTCGCAGGTGGGGCAGGTGGTGGCGTAGCAGTCCTCGTCCTCTTCGGCGTCATCCTCATAGTACTCGTCATCGAAAGACTCCTCGTCATCCTCGTCATACACGATGTCCTCGATATCCTCCAGATCATCGCTGACAACGTCCAGACCGTCCTCCAACTCGCCCTGAGCATTCCACAGGTCCTCCAGCTCCAGGCCGATGTCCTCCAGAATGTCCACCATAGCGGACAGGATCTTGCCCTCGTTGGTCTCCGTGTCGATCTTCATGCCTTCCATCAGGCCCTTCAGATACGCAACCTTCTCAGTGATCTCCATAGTGATCGCTCCTTTCAAAATATCAATCTTGGAAATAAAGGGAGGATTATCGTTATAATCCCCCCTTCAAAACTTATTCCTTCACGCGGCCCAGATACTCTCCGGTGCGGGTATCCACCTGAATCTTCTCGCCCTCGTTGATGAACAGAGGCACCTTGATGATGGCGCCGGTCTCCAGAGTGGCGGGCTTGGTGACGTTGGTGGCGGTATCGCCTCTCACGCCGGGCTCGGTAGCGGTGACTTCCAGCTCCATGAAGTTGGGAGCCTCCACGCTGAACACGCTGCCCTTGTAGCTGACCAGAGTGCACATGGTGTTCTCCTTGACAAACTGGAAGCCGTCGCCCAGAACGTCCTTGTTCAGCGGGGTCATGTCATAGGTCTCGGGGTCCATGAAGTAGTACAGATCGCCGTCATTATAGCTGTACTCGGCGTTTCTGCGCTCCACAGTGCCGTTCTCGAACTTGGCGCTGGGGTTGAAGGACTCCTCACGGATTGCGCCGGTCATCACGTTCTTGTACTTGGTACGCACAAAAGCGGCACCCTTGCCGGGCTTGACGTGCTGGAAGTCCACGACCAGCATGGGCTTACCGTCCATCTCAAATACAACACCCTTACGGAAATCGCCTGCAGAAATAGGCATAGTTAAATCCTCCTCACAAATCTTTACGAGAAAACGACCGTGAAGTGGACATTTTCTCAATTCTTTCCTGTCTTATATAATTTGACCGATGATATTTTACCCTATCTTGTCTGTTATTGCAAGTGGTTTTCCGGTTATTTTGTGTTTTCCTCCGGATTTTTTTGGTATTTATAGGGGCAGGCCCTTTTAAACGGGCGCTGCAGCAGGTGCAGAACACGGTTCCACGGCCCCACAGGTCCCCCCAGCGGCTCCACCATCCACGCCCGTACGCCCGCCCGGTGGGCTGCCAGCATATCGGTCAACAGCTTATCTCCCAGCATGGCGGTGTGGGCCGGATCCGCCCCCGTCCGCTCCATAGCGGCCCGCAGGCCCTTTGGACTGGGCTTTCCGGCATGGCCCTGATAGCCGATGCCCAGATCTCCGCAGAACTCGGTCACGCGAACGCCGGAGCGGTTGTTCGACACGATCATCACGGTGATCCCGGCGTCCTTCAAGCCGTTGATCCACTGCCGCAGCCCCTCGTCCGGGCGGCGGACCGCCTTGGGCGCCAGTGTATAGTCCAGATCCGTCAGCAGCAACGTCACGCCCTGACTTTGCAGAAAGGCGGGGGTGATGTCCCGGTAGCTGTCAAAAAGAATGTCCGGCGTCAGCATAAGCCGCCCTCCTCTCACATAAGAATAACTGCAGTATACCAGAATCCTGACCGCTTCACAAGGGGGAACCGCCATGCAGCTCTATTTGACCGTCCGACCGGAGGACACGCGAACCGCCTCCGCCTATCCGGCGGGACTGGCCCACGCCGCCTACCGCATCGGGGAGGGGTCCTCCCTGTTGAGCCGGAATTTACTGACACCGGCCCGGTCCGGGCCGATGGCCCCGTTGGCGGGGTTGCTGGTTCTCAGTGACCGTTCCGCGCCGTCCATTGACCGTCCGGCGGCACTGGCCGAGGCCGTGCTCCGGGAATGCGCCCGCCGGAACTACGGCGGTATCGTTCTGGATTTTGACGAGCCGCCTCAGGAGGATCGCCGCCGCTTTGCTGCCCTATTGGGGCAGCAGTGCGCCAAAAGCCGGAAGTTCTTCTGTCTCCCTCCTTCCTACGCTGCGGCGGCGGAGCATCCCACCGTTATTGTGAACACAGCCATCTCCGGCGGCAGCTTTGAAACCCACATCCGGGAAGAACTCGCCTGTTACGGCGGCGGACGGAACGTGGTTTTTGACTTACAGCGGCTGCGGATGGACTTCCGTCTCCCCGCCCGGAGCGGTCAGGGAGAGCCGCTGACGCAGGCGGCGCTGGACGCGCTCTTGAAGGAGCATCAGCCCGCCGTATTTTTCTCCAAGGACCTGTTTGCCCGCTACTTTACCTACACCAAGGACGGCGAGGCTCACTTCATCCTCTTTGACGACGCCGACACGCTGCGGCAAAAGCTGCGTCTTGGGCGGCAGTTGGGCGTGGCCGCCGCGTTTTTCCAGTGGCCGGAGGTCTGCGACATCGCCGACTCGCTGTTCCGCCGCAAGTAAAAAAGAAGTACCGCACCTCTCGGTGCGGTACTTTTGCTTCTTAGTAGAAACGCTTCTTGTTCTTACGAGCAGCCTCAGACTTCTTGCGACGCTTCACGCTGGGGCTTTCATAATGCTCTCTCTTGCGAACCTCGGCGATAACGCCTGCCTTAGCGCAGCTACGCTTGAAACGCTTCAGTGCGCTATCGATGGATTCGCCTTCCTTGACATGAATCTCAGACATTTATATTTCCCTCCCTCCGAGACATCCGGTTACATCCTGGATGCTTAGGGGCTACGTATAGCCTTAACATACGCTATTATAGGAAATAATCAGGAGAAAGTCAAGGATTTTTTCTCAAATCCGAAAAATTTGATGGTTTCCCGCATTTGAGCCGATCGTTTTCCCTTACCGGGGCTTTACGATCAGGTTGATCAGACGGTTCTTGACCAGAATGGTCTTGACGATCTGCATCCCCTCGGTGGCCTTCTGCACCTTGTCCACAGCCAGCGCGGCGGCCTTCACAGCCTCCTCATCGCTGTCCACAGCCACGGTGACGGTGCCCTTCATCTTACCGTTGACCTGAATGGCCATCTCCACAGAGGAAGCCACGGTCTTGCTGGCGTCGTATACCGGCCACTCCGCCTGACAGCACATTCTGCCGGTCTCAGCGGCAAAGCCAAGCTGCTCCCACAGCTCCTCGGTGATGTGAGGGGCAAAGGGATTCAGCAGCCGCAGCAGAATGCCCATGTCGCCCTTTGTCACGCCGTTGGCGGTCATTTCATTGACAGCGGTCATCATGGCGGCGATGGCGGTGTTCATCTTCAGGGTGTCGATATCGTCCGTGACCTTTTTGATGGTCTTGTGGAGGATGGCCTCGTTGGCGGGGGTCAAGTCCTCGCTGTCCGCCGCGGACTCCGCCAGATTCCAGACCTTATCCAAAAAGCGCTTGGAGCCCTTCACCGCGTCGGTGGACCAGGTAGCCGCCTGCTCAAAGTCGCCCACGAACATGATATACAGCCGCATGGTATCTGCACCGTACTGGGCCACAATGTCGTTGGGGTTCACCACGTTGCCCCGGGACTTGGACATCTTCTCGCCGCCCTCGCCCAGAATCATGCCGTGGCTGGTGCGCTTGGCGTAAGGCTCCTTGGTGGGCACGGCGCCGATGTCATAGAGGAACTTATGCCAGAACCGGGAGTACAGCAGATGCAGCGTGGTATGCTCCATGCCGCCGTTGTACCAGTCCACAGGAGACCAGTATTCCAGCGCCTCCTTGGAGGCCAAGGCCTTATCATTGTGGGGGTCCATATACCGCAGGAAGTACCAGCAGGAGCCGGCCCACTGGGGCATGGTATCCGTTTCACGCTGGGCAGGGCCGCCGCACTTGGGGCAGGTGGTGTTCACCCAGTCGGTCATCTTGGAGAGGGGAGATTCGCCGTCGTCCGTCAGCTCGTAGCTCTCCACGTCCGGCAGCAGCAGGGGAAGCTGCTCCTCCGGCAGGGGCACCCAGCCGCACTTCTCGCACTTCACCAGAGGGATGGGCTCGCCCCAGTAGCGCTGACGGCTGAACACCCAGTCACGGAGTTTGAAGTTGGTCTTGGGATGGCCGATGCCATGCTCCGTGACCCACTTCTTCATGGTGGGGATAGCCTCCTTGACGGTGAGGCCGTTGAGGAAGTCGGAGTTGACCATGATGCCGGTATCGTCCTTCAGAGCGAAGGCGCACTTGGTCACATCGCCGCCCTTGACCACCTCCACAATGGGCAGACCGAAGGCGGTGGCGAAGTCCCAGTCGCGCTGATCGTGGCCGGGCACACCCATGACGATGCCGGTGCCGTAGCCCATCAGCACATAGTCGGAAACGAAAATGGGAATGTGCTTACCGGTGACGGGATGGACGGCCTCGATGCCTTCCAGCCGGACGCCGGTCTTTTCCTTGTTCAGCTCGCCGCGCTCAAAGTCGGACTTCCGGGCAGCCTCCTGCCGGTAGGCCTCCACAGCGTCCCAGTTGGTCAGCTGATCCTTCCACTGGGCGAGGTAGGGGTGCTCGGGAGAGATGACCATATAAGTCACACCGAACAACGTGTCGCACCGGGTGGTGTAGACCGTCAGCTTGTCGCCGTTGGTGGCGGTGAAGTCCACCTCGGTACCCTCGCTGCGGCCGATCCAGTTGCGCTGCTGGATCTTGACCCGCTCGATATAGTCCACGTCGTCCAGATCGTCAATGAGGCGGTCGGCATACTTGGTGATGGCCAGCATCCACTGGCTCTTTTCCTTGCGGATGACCTCGCTGCCGCAGCGCTCGCAGACGCCCTCCACAACTTCCTCGTTGGCCAGCACGCACTTGCAGCTGGTGCACCAGTTCACGGGCATGGATGCCTTATAGGCAAGGCCCTTCTTGAACAGCTGGAGGAAGATCCACTGGGTCCACTTGTAGTAGCTGGGGTCGGTGGTGTCTACCACCCGGTCCCAGTCGAAGGAATAGCCCAGCATGTGAAGCTGCTTGGTGAAGTTGGCGATGTTCTGCTTGGTGACGATGGCGGGATGGATGTGGTTCTTGATGGCGTAGTTCTCCGTGGGCAGGCCGAAGGCGTCAAAGCCGATGGGGAACAGCACGTTGTAGCCCTGCATCCGCTTCTTGCGGCAGATGATGTCCATGGCGGTGAAGGGACGGGCGTGGCCCACATGGAGGCCCTGACCGGAGGGATAGGGGAACTCGATGAGGCCGTAGAACTTCTCCCGGGTCTTGTCCCCGGTGACGGCGGTGAAGGGCTTTTCCTCCAGCCACTTCTCCTGCCATTTCTTTTCAATGGCTGTAAAATCGTACTTCATGGTTGACTCCTTTTATCTGAAATGTTCTGCATTTTGATCGATTTGATCTCAGGACCGCTTTTGTGTCCGCCGCTTGACGCGCCACCAGACCAACTGAACAGCCAGTGCGAGCAACGCTGCCGTGCACAGCATCTGAAAAGCTGTTGCGGGTTCAAAGGTCCCACCCCATTTCTCCGTTCCGAACACGGACAGGCAGACGCAGGATACCAGCAGGGACAGGGCATTTCCCAAAAACAGGGCTTTCAGGCTGTTTCTGTGGTATGTCCATTTCATCAGCGTAATCACGCCGATGATAGACAGAAAATTTGCCAAAACTTTGCCCGTTTCCCCATGTCCCCAAAATCCCAGATACGCATAGGGAACGCCATAGGCCAGAAAAGGAACGGGGGAAGCCCACAGCTTTTTCATCTTGCAACGCCTCACGCTTTCCGCCGAATAAAGGAAACGCCCCTAAGCCTTACGGCTCAGGGGCGTTGAAAACGCGGTACCACCCTGTTTCCGCCGGTTTCCCGGCGCTCGGTGCGGCAGATAACGATGCCAGCCGTTCCGCCCTACTGCTGTTCAGGCGAAAGACTCCGGGGCCAGTCCTCCCAGGCTCCCCCACCGGCTTGCACCAAACGCCGGCTCTCTGAAGGCGGGATACCAGGGCTTTTTCCCCATCTCAGTCGATAACGGATTTATTTTATGCGCAAACCGCCGGTTTGTCAAGTCCTCTTACCGGCCGCAACAGGCAAAACCGTTCCAAATCAGGCCCGTTTTTCCAGATTGCCGCTGTATTTCTCCCGGAAGTCGGCAAAGGTGCCGTTGTCCAGTGCCTCCCGGATCTTGGTCATCAGTTCGTTGTAGAACCAGAGGTTGTGCAGCACCGCCAGACGCAGGGCCAGCACCTCGTCCGCCTTGAACAGGTGGCGCAGGTAGGCCCGGGAATGGCTCCGGCACACCGGGCAGTTGCAGCTTTCGCTGATGGGCCGGTCATCGGTGATATACTTCTCGTTCATGATGTTCACGGTGCCCTCCCAGGTAAAGAGCTTTCCGTGACGGCCGTTGCGGGAGGGCATCACGCAGTCGAAGAAGTCCACACCCCGGGCCACGGCCTCAATGATGTTGCTGGGGGTTCCCACGCCCATGAGATACCGGGGCTTCTCCTTGGGGGCAAAGGGCTCCACCACATCGATCATCTCGTACATCACCTCGGCAGGCTCCCCCACCGCCAGACCGCCGATGGCGTAGCCGTCGCAGTCGATCTTGGCGATCTCCTGCATATGCCAGGCCCGAAGATCCGCGAAGGTGGCGCCCTGGTTGATGCCGAACAGCATCTGATGGGGGTTCACCGTGTCCGGCAGACTGTTGAGCCGGTCATGCTCCACCTTGCAGCGCTGGAGCCAGCGGAGGGTCCGCTCCACCGATGCCTTGGCGTACTCATACCGGGCCGGGTTCTCCACGCACTCGTCAAAGGCCATGGCGATGTCACTGCCCAGATTGGACTGGATCTGCATGGATTCCTCCGGGCCCATAAAGATCCGGTGCCCGTCGATATGGCTGGCGAAGGTGACGCCCTCCTCCTTGATCTTCCGCAGAGAGGCCAGCGAAAACACCTGAAATCCGCCGGAGTCCGTGAGGATCGGCCCATCCCAATTCATAAATTTATGGAGGCCGCCCATCTGCCGCACCACCTTGTCACCGGGACGGAGATGCAGGTGGTAGGTGTTGGACAGCTCGATCTGGCAGCCCACATTTTTCAAATCCAACGCCGAAACGCCGCCCTTGATGGCCGCCTGCGTACCCACATTCATAAACACCGGGGTCTGCACCGTACCGCCGTGGGCGCAGGAGAATTCGCCCCGCCGGGCCTTCCCCTCTGTTTTCAAGATCTTAAACATAGCCACATTCCTTTTCGTTTATTGCAAATGCCCTTACATTATAATATAGGGTACCGGAATGTGCAAGAGCGTTATCATCCGCAAAAGCTGGCGATTTGACAAAAACGCACCGGGAGACACTGTCTCCCGGTGCGTTTGGGGTAAAATCAATCAGTCAAAACTGAATTAGGCCTTGCCGGCGCAGCCGAGGACGTCCACCAGCTTGTGACGGACCAGCTCCTTGATGTTGGCACGGGCGGGCTTCAGGTACTCGCGGGGATCGAACTTGTCGGGATGCTCTGCCATGAACTTACGGATGGTGCCGGTCATGGCCAGACGCAGGTCGGAGTCGATGTTGATCTTGCAGACGGACAGCTTGGCAGCCTGACGCAGCTGCTCTTCGGGCACGCCGATGGCGTTGGGCATCTGACCGCCGAACTCGTTGACCATCTTCACATACTCCTGAGGCACGGAAGAAGAGCCGTGGAGCACGATGGGGAAGCCGGGCAGGCGCTTGGAGACCTCTTCCAGAACGTCGAAACGCAGGGGAGGGGGAACCAGAATGCCCTTTTCATTGCGGGTGCACTGCTCGGGCTTGAACTTATAAGCGCCGTGAGAGGTGCCGATGGCGATGGCCAGAGAGTCGCAGCCGGTCTTGGAAACGAACTCCTCGACCTCCTCGGGGCGGGTGTAGGAAGCCTCGTGAGCGGCGACCTTGACCTCGTCCTCGATGCCGGCCAGAGTGCCCAGCTCGGCCTCGACCACAACGCCGTGATCGTGGGCATACTCTACGACCTTCTTGGTGATCTCGATGTTCTCGGCAAAGGGCTTGCCAGAAGCATCGATCATGACGGAGGTGAAGCCGCCGTCAATGCAGCTCTTGCAGGTCTCGAAGTCCGGGCCGTGGTCCAGATGCAGAACGATGGGGATATCGGGGCAGCACTCCACAGCGGCCTCTACCAGCTTCACCAGATAGGTGTGGTTGGCATAGGCGCGGGCGCCCTTGGAAACCTGCAGGATCACGGGAGCGTGCTCCTCCTGGCAAGCCTCGGTAATGCCCTGCACGATCTCCATATTGTTGACGTTGAACGCGCCGATGGCATAGCCGCCATCATAGGCTTTCTTGAACATTTCAGTAGAAGTAACCAGTGGCATACGAACATCCTCCTATAAAATATAACTTTCTATTTGGGGATCTATCCGTTTTTCATCCCGGAAGCCCTTGTGAACATATTGACAATTTTTTAGATTTCTGGGAGGAAAACGTTTTTCTTTTATCATAATATCACAAAAAAAATAAATTGCAAGTATTTACTTTCTAAAATTTCGATGATATGATACAGGTATCTTATTTTGAATCGTCAGGAGGATTTTCATATGAGCGAATTGAAAGGCGCCTGTATCTTCGGTCAGTCCGGCGGTCCCACTTCCGTCATCAACGCCAGTGCCTACGGCGTGATCGCAACTGCCCTGAAGAACCCCAACATCACCCGGGTCCTGGGTGCAGAGCACGGCATCAAGGGTGTTCTGAATGACCGTCTGTTCGACATGGGTCAGGAGGATCCCGCCGAGTTGGAGCTGCTGAAGTACACTCCTTCCTCTGCTCTGGGTTCCTGCCGCTATAAAATGGCGGACCCCGATGTGGATGACACGGATTACAAGCGCATTCTGGAGATCTTCAAGAAGTATGACGTCCGTTACTTCTTCTATAACGGCGGTAACGACTCCATGGATACCTGCAACAAGATCTCCAAGTATATGCAGAAGGTCGGCTACGACTGCCGCGTGATGGGCGTGCCCAAGACCATCGACAACGATCTGTTCGGCACCGACCACTGCCCCGGCTTCGCCTCCGCCGCCAAGTACATCGCCACCTCCTGCATGGAGGTCTATCAGGACGCCCGCGTCTATGACACCGGCATGGTCTGCATCATGGAGATCATGGGCCGTCACGCCGGCTGGCTGGCTGGCGCTGCTGCTCTGGCTACCGCTTACGGCGCAGGTCCCGACCTGGTGTACCTCCCCGAGGTGGACTTCGATATGGACAAGTTCCTGGCCGATGTGGACCGCATCTATAAGGAAAAGGGCAACTGCATGGTGGCCGTTTCCGAGGGTATCCACTATGCTGACGGCACCTTCGTCTCTGAGGCCAAGACCTCTGCCACCGACGGCTTCGGCCACGCTCAGCTGGGCGGTCTGGCTGCTCACCTGGCCTCTGTGGTCAAGGAAAAGACCGGTGCCAAGGTCCGCGGCATCGAGTTGAGCCTGCTGCAGCGCTGCGGCGCACATCTGGCCTCCGAAACCGACATTGAGGAGTCCGTCATGAGCGGTAAGGCCGCCGTGGAGAACGCCGTGGCCGGCATTACCGATAAGATGGTCGGTTTCCAGTGCACCCGCGACAACGGCAAGTACGTCTGCAAGACGGAGTTGCTGAACCTCACCGACGTGGCCAACACGGAGAAGAAGGTTCCTCTGGAGTGGATCAACAAGGAGCACAACGGCGTGGAGCAGCCCTTCATCGACTATGTGCTGCCCCTGATCCAGGGTGAGCCCAACCTGCCCAAGGTGGATTCCCTGCCCCGCTTCGCCAAGCTGAAGAAGGTTCTGGTAAAGTAAGTCTCCCCTTTAGAATTGTAAAACGCAGCCGCCTGATGGAGTATCCATCAGGCGGCTGATTTGTTGCTTTACTGCTTTCTTTTCATTTTTCCGATTTACTGGTTTCTCTTATAGATGGCCCACAGGCCCTTCATCAGCAGTGTTTTATCGTAAAGGATCTTATTCCGGCAGAATTTCACGATAAAGGGCGCGCTGCCGCCGGTGGCCACGATGTGCAGCTCCTTTCCGGGAAATTCCCCCCGGATGCGGTCGATGATGCCGTCCAGCATGGCGGCGGTGCCGTATACGATGCCAGAGCGCATACAGTCCTCCGTGCTTTTGCCGATCAGGTTTTTCGGGGCCTGAAGGGAAATGGCCGGGAGCTGGGCCGCCCGCCGGGAGAGGGCCTCCAAAGAGACGTTGACCCCCGGCAGCAGAAGGCCGCCCTCATAGGTCCGTCCCTCGGAAATGACACCGATGGTAGTGGCGGTACCCATGTCGATGGTAATGATGGGCGCGGTGAACTGTTCCAGCGCCGACACAGCGTCCGCCACAATGTCCGCTCCCACCTGACTTTGGACCGCCAGACGGATATTCAGTCCCGTTTTCACGCCGGGGCCCACCACCACAGGCGGCTTGCCCAGCAGACGGGTCAGCGCTTTCTCCATCATAAAGTTCAGCGGCGGCACCACGCTGCACAGAATGGAATCCGTCACATCCTCATAACGGAAATGGTAAAGTTGAAACAGGTTCATCAGATCCACGCAGATCTGATCCGCCGTCTTTCGGTAGTCCGTATCCAAGGATGCCAAAAAGCGCAGCTCCCCATCCAGCCCAAACAGGCCGGTGGAAATGGTGGAATTGCCGATATCGACCGCCAACAGCATACAAAGCCGCCTCCCCTCGTATAACAAATGATTTTCTCCATCATACCACGGCATGAATTCTCTTGCAAGTGGCACGGGCCTCGATTATAATGGCATCGAGCCGTCATTCTATGCGTCAGGAGGGACTTTTATGGAGCTGACCCGGTACGCTTCCCCGCTGGGAACTATATTTTTAGCCGCTGACAACGGCGCGCTGGCCGGTCTGTGGCTGGAAGGGCAGAAATATTTTGCCGCCACGCTGGACGAAGCCGCCGTGGAACGGGACGATCTGCCCGTGTTCCGTCAGGCCGCCGCATGGCTGGATGCCTATTTTGCCAAGCAGCCTCTCCCGGATCTGCCGCCGCTGGCTCCCAAGGGCAGCGATTTCCGTCAGGCGGTGTGGCGGCTGCTGTTGGAGATTCCCTACGGTCAGGTAACTACCTACGGCGCTCTGGCCCAGATTCTCCGGGACCGGGGAATTTCCGCTGCTGCCCAGGCTGTAGGCGGCGCGGTGGGGCACAACCCCATTTCTATCCTCATCCCCTGTCACCGGGTAGTAGGAGCGGACGGCAGTCTCACTGGCTACGCCGGAGGCGTGGAGAAAAAGCGCTTTCTGCTGGCATTGGAGGGCGTGGATATGACAAATCTCTACATGCCCAAGCGGGGCACGGCCCTGTGACCGTTCCGGCGTTCTTTAATATTTGCAGACAAATGCCCCCGGCGGGAATATTCCCGCCGGGGCATTTTTATTTGCCTTTACAGGATAATGCAGATCAGCCCGCCGCTGCCCTCGTTGATGATGCGGGTCAGTGTCTCCTGCAGCTTTTTCCGGGCATCCTCCGGCATCCGCTTCAGCTTGGTTTGCAGATCGTCACTGACCACCTCGTGAAAGCTGCGTCCGAAAATGTTAGACTGCCAGATTTTGCTGGTGTCTCCTTCAAACTCCTGAAGCAGATAATTCACCATGTCCTCAGACTGCTTCTCATTGCCTACGATGGGACTGACCGCCGTCTCAATATCCGCCCGGATCATGTGGATACTGGGGGCGCTGGCCTTCAGGCGGACACCGTACCGCCCTCCCTGCTTCATGATCTCTGGTTCCTCCAGCTTCAATTCGTCGATCCCCGGCACCACGATGCCATAGCCCGTTTCCCGGACATCCCGCAGCGCCCCGGCCACCTTGTCATATTCCGTCTTGACTCCGGCCAGCTTTGTCAGCAGGCTCATGAGGTCGCCGTCGTCCCCCACATCAAAGCCGGACTGTTCCGAGAGCGTCCGGTAGAACATCTCCCGGGGCAGGCTCACCCGTGCGGCGGCTACGCCGGTGCCAAGGTCGATGGCTGTGATGAGTGCCTCGCTGATGTTCTCGTTTTCTCCCAGTTTCTTCACTGCGCCGTCGATCTCCCGGATGTGGTGCAGCTCCGCCATGCTCTGCCGGATGGCGTCATAGATCCCCGCCTTTACCGGATGCTCTCCCGGCAGGGCGTCCACCCAGGGCGGCAGGAAAATGTCCAGTTCCCGCATAGGGAACTCGTACAGCACCGCCTTTAAGATCTCCCCCACGTCTTCTTCCTCCAGCCGCAGGCAGTTCACCGGCACGCACTTCACCTGATACCGGCTGGCGATGTCCCCGGCCAAGGCCAGAGTCCGGTCCGATTTGGGGTCCTCGCTGTTCAGCAGGACGATAAACGGCTTTCCCAGCTCCTGCAATTCCCGGATCACCCGCTCCTCCGGTTCCAGATAATCCTCTCTGGGAATGTCGGAAATGCTGCCGTCGGTGGTGATGACGATGCCAATGGTGGAATGCTCCGCGATGACCTTCCGGGTGCCGATCTCCGCCGCCTCCGTCATGGGGATAGGATGATCGTACCACGGCGTTGTGACCATCCGGGGCTGATCATCCTCCGTCTGGCCCAAGGCCCCCCGGACCATGTAGCCCACACAGTCGATAAGCCGGACGGAAAAGGCCGCGCCCCCCTCCAGCTGGATCTGGGCCGCCTCCTCCGGCACGAACTTCGGTTCCGCCGTCATCACCGTGCGGCCGGAGCCGCTCTGGGGCAGCTCATCTCTGGCCCGCTCCCGGCGGTACACATTGTCAATATTGGGAATGATCTGTGTCTCCATGAACCGCTTGATAAAGGTGGATTTCCCTGTCCGCACCGGCCCTACCACACCGATATAGATGTCGCCCGCAGTGCGGGTGGCAATATTCTGATAGATCGAGGTATTCATAGCATCCCGTCCTTTTTCCGCTTTTATAGTCCATTTCTATGAGACAGCCCGGAAAAGTATGACAGCCCGTCTGCCTTTGTTCATTCCCACCAAATCACCCGCCGCACGTTCGGCGCATTTTGTCGTTTTCACTTCTTTACATTACCAATTTATCATGGTAAACTACTACCATAATAAATCAATCGCTCGAACAATTCTTCAGGAGGAATGGAACATGAAAAAATTGACTGCATTTGTACTCTCTGCTATGATGGTTCTGTCTTTGGCTGCCTGTGGTGCCAAGACCGAGACCCCCGCTGATACCAGCACCCCCGCCGCCGATGCGACCAAGCCTGCTGAAGTCGCCAAGCTGACCTACGCAGTGGAAGCCGGTTCCGCCGGTGAGGAAGTGGCACTGGCCAACGGCTACAACGTTGTATCCGTAGACTCTCAGGCCAAGGCACTGATGGAAGTGCAGGCCGGCACCGCCGATGCCGCTATCATCGACTCCCTCATGGCCGGCGCCATGGTGGGCGAAGGCACCAGCTATCCCAATCTGACCATCACCGATCAGAAGCTCACCGAGGAGCTGTACGGCGTCGGCTGCCGCAAGGGCAGCGATTTGGCCTCCTTCATCAACTCCGTGATGGCTGACGCTTACGCCGACGGCGTTCTGGAAGCAACCGCCGAGACCTACGGCGTACAGGCCGCTCTGGTGGAGCAGCCCGCATCCGAGTTCACCGCTTCCGAATCCGACAGCGACGTGCAGTACATCAAGGACAAGGGCACGCTGGTCATCGGCATCACCGAGTTTGAGCCCATGGACTATCAGGACGCTGACGGCAACTGGATCGGCTTCGACGCCGACATGGCCAAGCTGGTAGCGGAAAAGCTGGGCGTGGAGCCTGTGTTTACCGTGATCACCTGGGACAACAAGGTCTTCGAGCTGAACGGCAAGGGCATCGATGTGGTCTGGAACGGCATGACCATCACCACCGCCGCCCAGGAATCCATGGAGTGCACCAACGCCTACTGCAACAACGCTCAGGTCATTGTGACCAAGTAATTCCGCAAATCATACAGCAAAGGCAGAGAGCGGTCGCTCTCTGCCTTTGAGCGGCATATTTCCCGCATACGCTTTCCTTCCTCCCCCTTCGTTCCCCCCATTATCACTACATAGAGGAGAATTTTTTCATGTTCTGGACTGTTACCCTCTCCATCCTGCAAGGCTGTAGTCAGGCGGTCAAGCTGTTTTTCCTGACGCTGCTGTTTGCCCTGCCTCTGGGTCTGGTGGTGGCCTTCGGCTCCATGAGCAAGTGGGCGCCCTTCCGGTCTCTGGCCTACCGGCAGCAGGAAGCGCGGGGCTTTGCCCGCTGGCTTTCCCAGCTTCGTCCCCTGTCCGCCCTGACCAACATCATCGTCTGGATCATCCGGGGTACGCCGCTGATCCTCCAGCTTATCATCATTTTCTACGGTCCCGGCACCTGGTTCGGCACAAATCCGTGGAACGCCTTCCGGGATGGGCGCATGACTGCCTGCTGCATCGCCTTTATCATCAACTACGCCTGCTACTTCTCTGTGATCTACCGGGGCGGCATTGAGGGCGTCCCGGCAGGTCAGCGGGAAGCCGGTGAGGTGCTGGGCCTGACCAAGCGGCAGATCTTCTTCAAGATCACCCTTTTGCAGATGGTCAAGCGGGTCATCCCCCCCATGTCCAATGAGATCATCACGCTGGTGAAGGACACCTCTCTGGCCCGGACCATCGCCATCATTGAGATCACCATGGCCGGCGAAGCTTTTATGAAGTCCAAGGGCATCACCTGGCCTCTGTTCTATACCGGCGTGTTCTATCTGGCCTTTGTGGGTCTTTTGACGCTCCTGTTCAGCTTCATCGAGCGCAAGCTCAGCTATTTTAAGTAAGGGAGGGCTTTGAAATGTCGATCTTAACCGTACAGCATCTGGAAAAGCATTTTGAAAACACAAAGGTCCTCAATGACATCAGCTTCTCTCTGGAGGAGGGGCAGGCCCTTTCCATCATCGGCTCCTCCGGCAGCGGCAAAACCACGCTGCTGCGGTGTCTGAACTTTCTGGAAACGCCGGACGCCGGCACCATCACCGTGCAGGACAAGGTGCTGTTTGACGCCGATCATCACGCGAACTGCTCCGAAAAGGAGATCCGGAAAAACCGGCTCCACTTCGGCATGGTATTTCAGTCCTTCAACCTTTTTCCCCAGTATACGGCTTTGGAAAACGTGACCCTCGCCCGGGAACTGATGGCCAAGGACACCGGCGAGAGCAAGGACGCCATCCGTGCCGCCGGAATGGAGCTGCTGGACCAGATGGGCCTTGCGGACCGTGCCGGGCACTATCCTCATCAGCTTTCCGGCGGTCAGCAGCAGCGGGTGGCCATCGCCCGGGCACTGGCGCTCCACCCGGATATTCTCTGCTTCGACGAGCCCACCTCTGCGCTGGACCCGGAGCTGACCGGCGAGGTACTGAAGGTTATCCGTGGTCTGGCGGAACAGAAAACCACCATGATCATCGTCACTCACGAGATGGCCTTCGCCCGGGACGTGGCGGATCAGGTGATCTTCATGGACGGCGGCTTCATCGTGGAACAGGGCGATCCCAAGCAAGTCATCGACCACCCTCAGGAGGAGCGCACCAAGCAGTTTCTGGCCCGCTTCGCGGAAAACAACTGATATGACCAGGCCCCGTGCCTTGAACAGCCCCCATTTGTCGGACGATCCGGCAAATGGGGGCTGTTCTCTATCAAGCTGTGCGCCAAAAACAGCAGGGCTGTACCGTCCCGTGTTCCGTTCCCCCAAATCACAAGTCTTATTGGACTGGGTAACTGCATCCGAGCAAAAACACCGCGCTTACAGGGACGGCAAATCTGTATCAGGTCTGCGGTTCCGCTTTCGCGCCGCACATCAAAAAAAGGCTTGCCATCTGCAATACGCAGACAGCAAGCCCTTTTGGCTGCTTAAATCGAACAGTCCGACCAGACTTAGTTCTTCTCGTCCTCGTCAGCCTTGGGAGCCTCCACAGCGGGAGTCTCTTCCTTCTTTTCGGCCTTCTTCTCCTTCTTCTCGGCCTCGGGCTGCTCACCGGTCTGGACGCCCACCTGGGACACGGCCCACTTGGTCAGCTCCATGCGGACACGGTCATCGCTGGTCTCAATCACAATGGTGTTGGGGTTCACCATAACGATCTTGCCCACAATGCCGCCGATGGTGGTGATCATATCACCCTTCTTCAGGCTGTCACGCATGTTCTGTGCCTGCTTCTTCCGCTTGTTCTCAGGACGGATCATGAAGAAATACATCACCGCCATGAGGGCAACAATCATAATCATACTTTCCATAGTTCAAGGTTCTCCTTCAGTGTTGAAATCAGAATGTATCTATTATATCAAAGCTGACACTATTTGCAAGCCTTTTCTCAAGAAAGCAGTCTGCAATTTCATTTCCGTGGTCTGAAACAACGAACACCGATGTGCATCACCCTCGCGGGGCCAGATAAATCAGGTTTCGGTCCGCGAGGAAATTCGACACACTGTAAAGCACCACGGCGGTATCGATGCCCTGCTCCGCCATATAGTCCGCCACGGAGGCGTGGTAGTACCGCAGGTCCACCAGATGCACCTCGGAAAAGCGCTGGGCCAAAAAGGGCGCCAGCGAATCGGAATAGGAGTCCCGGATCAGCAGCAGCTTGCTGCCGTCGGTGATCGCCGGGTTTTCAAGGACGCACAACGGCTGATTGCCGCCGAGGAAGGAGCTGTATTTATCCTTGTGCTCCAGATAGCTGCGGTCATACAGCCGCCCCGGCTCCTCCTTGCCGGATTTCCACGATGTGACCCGCAGATCGTCCTCGGACACCCAATACTCTATGGTATCCGGGGCAAGCCAATGGATACCGGAGGTGGAATACAGGGTTCCGTTGAAGTCCGTACTGGCAACTTCCGGTGTAAAGTCAGTTTCCTTTAGCGGTTCCTTTTCCAAGGCATTTAACAGTGCATTGGCTCCGTAGAACGCCCCACAGGTGGTCCAGTGGTGGTCGGTCCGGTAATAGATGGGTTCCCCCGCGTGTTCCGTCAAGGCTCCCAGCAGATCCACCGTGGGCAGGCCCGTTTTCTCTGCCGCGTTTTGGATAAACGCAGCCTGATCGAAGCTGGGCGCGCCCTGCGGCAGCCTGTCCTTCCAGACCTCTGCCGCCGAGGGGATCAACCCCAAAAGCACCCGGCCATGAGATGCTTCTCCAAACCGCTTCACGTAGTCTAAATTCTTTTCCATCTGAAGCCTGTCCGGTTCGTCCACCTTGGCGATAAGGGTATCGCCGCAGAGGTAAACACCGTTGAATTCCCTCTTGCCTAACAACTGCTCGCACCGGGCCTTCAGGCCCGTCCAGTCGTCCCGTAGAGGGAACTGGTCGGAAAAATAGTCCTCCATCCCCTCGGTAAAACTGCCGTTTTTCAGAGTTTTCCAGGAAAAGTCCGGAAACTGGGCCAGCGTCCGGTTTTCCGTTTCAGAGCGCGCCCGGTCCGGCAGCGCAATGTGCCACGCCAGCAATCCTGCCAGAAACAAGCAGAAGATCCCCGTGGTCAGTCGTCCCTTGTTCGCCATGCGGTTCCCTCCCTTCTTGGGCAAAATAAAGAATCAGAATCGGAAATACAAAAATGGGTTGTAGCTGCCGTCTACCAAGTAGGCCGTGCAGATCACCAGACCCGCCGTCATCAGCAGCGGCCCCAGCAGGTCTCTCGTCCGCTCCGGCAGCCGGTCCCAGACCTTCCGGGACAGACGGGTGGAGCCAACCGTTAAAAGCAGCAGCGTCAGGCCATAGGCTGTCAGGTAGTAGCCGTCAACGGCGCTCCACAGCGTTCCGCTGCCGAAGCAGGTTTTGAAATACCTGACGCAGACAGCGAGATCCTCCATGGCGAACACGCCCCAGCCCACGAACACCACCACAAGCGTGTAAAAATGCCGCAGCCACGATGGCAGCTTTTGGAGGAAGTCCCGCAGCAGATACTTTTCCAGCATGAGCCACGCAAAGAAGTGCAGGCCCCAGAGGATGAAGTTCCAGCTTGCCCCGTGCCAAAAGCCGGTGCAGAACCAGACAAGGAAGATATTCCGCACCGTCCGCCATGTCCCCTTCCGGCTGCCGCCCAAAGGGATGTACAGATACTCCCGGAACCATGTGGTCAGGGAAATGTGCCACCGCCGCCAGAACTCCGTCACGGAGGCGGCGGTATAGGGGTAGTTGAAGTTTTCCGGGAAGTGGAAGCCCAGCACCTGCCCCATGCCGATAGCCATGTCGGAATAGCCGGAGAAGTCAAAGTAGATCTGGAAGCCGAAGGCCGCGATGCCCAGCCAGCCGCCGACGACCGTCAGCGTCCCGGCAGACTGCGCCGCCAGCTCCGCGTCCCACAGTGCACCGATGCTGTTGGCCAGCAGCACTTTTTTCGCAAGGCCCACGGTGAACCGCCGTGCCCCGGCGGCGAACGCCGATGCCGTGTTCGTCCGGTGAATCAGCTCCGCCGCAACATCCTTATAGCGGACGATAGGCCCCGCCACCAGCTGCGGGAACATGGTCACATAGGCGCCGAAGGACACCATGTTCCGCTGGGCGGGGGCGTCCTGCCGGTAGACATCAATGGTGTAGCTCATGGTCTGAAAGGTAAAAAAGGAGATGCCGATGGGCAGGGGCAGTCCCAGGGTGGGAATGGAAACGCCGGGGATCAGGGAGAGGTTGGCGGCGAAGAAGTCCCAATATTTAAAAAAGCCCAGCAGGCCTAAATTCAGCAGCACGCTCTCCGCCACGAACCACCGGGCCAGCTTGTCCCGGCAGCGGTACTTCTCCACCAGCATCCCGTGGGTATAGTCGATGAGGATGGACAGCACCATGATGCTGATATAGATCGGCTCCCCCCAGCCGTAGAACACCAGGCTGGCCAGCAGCAGGGCCAGGTTCCGCCACCGAAGAGGAACGGCGAAGTAGATCGCCAGTGTGATCGGCAAAAAACCGAACAAAAAGGGTAAGCTGCTGAAGCGCATGGGCTGTTCACCTCCTTTTTCTGTAAAGTATTTCTACTTGAAGGCCGTTGAAATACAACGTTTTCTCGTTTCTACATAGCAAACCAGCCGTGGTGTCACGGCTGGTTGTTCCGCGTCAGACTGTTACGCGCCGAACTGTGCGTTCCAGGCGTCCTCGATCTCCGTCTGGTGCTCGCCGGAGGCGATCATTGCCACATAGGCGCCGTTTTGCAGCACCTTGGCAGCCTTCCACTGGTCAATGGTCTCAGGATAGAAGGCATCCCCGTCCGCTTGACTGTCGATCCGGGTCTGGAGGATCTTCACCGCCTGCGCGGCATCCTGCTCACTGTCGGCTTGCAGGAACACATACTCGCTTACGGCGTAGGACATCACCGGGGCCTTAGCCAGAAGCTGCTTGGCGGGGATGTCCCCCAGACCGGGATAGTACATCTCCAGCATTTCGCCGTCCAGATCCATCATATCGTCGCCCCAGCCGTATTGCTCCGCCAGAGCATTATAAAATCCAGTCAGATCCACGTCATTGGCAGTTTCTGTTTTGCTGCCGCAGGCGGTCAGCAGGCCGCACAGAGTCAGGGCCACAGCCGCCAGCGCAAACAATTTCTTCATAGTGCCTCCTTATGAACGTCCCTCAAGGGCGTTCATTTTCTTTCTATTGTGTTCTCTGCTTGCTAATATACACGATTTGCGTTATAATAGTCAAGAAACAAGCGGTAACAATCCGATTACAGAAAAGAGGTTTTTTCATGTACAGCTTCCGCAACGATTACAGCGAAGGCGCACATCCCCAGGTTCTTCAGGCTCTGACGGACACCAATCTGGTCCAGACCTGCGGCTACGGCGTGGACCCCATCTGTGAGGAGGCCCGTGACCTGATCCGGACGGTCTGCGCCGCTCCCGAGGCAGACGTTCACTTCCTGGTCGGCGGCACCCAGACCAACCTGACGGTCATCACGGCGCTGCTGGCCTCCTATGAGGCGGTGATCGCCGCCCACACCGGCCACGTCAACTGCCATGAGACCGGCGCCATCGAAGCCACCGGCCACAAGGTCTGCGTGGAGACCTCCCCGGACGGCAAGGTGACTCCCGCTATGGTGGAGGCCGTTCTGGCCCGTCATGACGGCACGGAGCACATGGTCTCCCCCAAGATGGTCTACATTTCCGATACCACTGAGATCGGCACCGTCTACACCAAGGCGGAGCTGACCGCTCTGCGTCGCTGCTGCGACGAGCACGGCCTGCTGCTGTTCCTGGACGGCGCCCGTCTTGGCTCCGCCCTCACCTCCCCGGAAAGCGATCTGACACTGGCGGATCTGGCGGCGCTGACGGATGTGTTCACCATCGGCGGCACCAAGAACGGCGCGCTGTTTGGCGAGGCCGTGGTGCTGACGGTGCCCTGCCCCCACTTCCGCTGGCACATCAAGCAGCGGGGCGGTATGCTGGCCAAGGGCCGGCTGCTGGGCGTACAGTTCCAGGCGCTGCTGAAGGACGATCTCTACTTCGACATCGGCCGTCACGCCAATGACATGGCTTTCCGTCTGCGGGACGGCTTCAAGGCGCTGGGCTATGAGTTCCCGGTCCCCTCCCCCTCCAACCAGCAGTTCCCGGTCATGAAGATCCAGACCGCCGAGAAGCTGGCCGCCATGGGCTTTGAGTTCCAGGTGGAGCGGGTCATCGACGAAGAACACATTATGTACCGCTTCGTCACAAGCTGGGCCACTCCCGAAAGCGCTATTGACGATCTGCTGAACGCTCTGGCTCAGTGCCAGTAATCGCGATTTCCGGCCAAACAGCTCATAAATCCCCTGCTCTTTTGAAAAAAGGGCAGGGGATTCTTCTTTTTTTGACAAGTTCTTCTTGACACGAACAAGTGTTCGATGTATGATAAGAGTAGATAAAACATTTGTTCGATTGGAGGAACGTGTTATGATCGGTTGGAGCTTTTTCTTTATGCTGGTAGGCGTATCCACTTTGGCTTCCCAGGTATTCCGGGTAGTGGACTATATTGAACAGCCCACCCGTCATACCCGCCGCCACGCTGCGGCACGGTGAAGATGGACGTTCTTGCCAAGCTGGAGATCCTGACGGACGCAGCCAAGTATGACGCCGCCTGTACCTCCAGCGGCGTCCGCCGCGGGTTCCGGCAGGGCTATATCGGCAACACCACCTCGGCCATCGCCGGCTGCTGCCATACCTTCTCCGCTGATGGGCGGTGCGTCACGCTCCTGAAGGTGCTGATGAGCAACTGCTGTGTCTATGACTGCGCCTATTGCGTCAATCGGCGGAGCAACGATACCCGGCGGGCGGCGTTTACGCCGCAGGAGCTGGCGGACCTGACCATCAACTTCTACCGGCGGAATTATATTGAGGGGCTGTTCCTCTCCTCCGGGGTACTGCGGAATCCGGACTACACCATGGAGCAGATGATCCGGGCCATCCGCATTCTTCGGGAAGAATACCGCTTCAATGGCTACATCCACGCCAAGGCCATCCCCGGCGCCGCCCCGGAGCTGGTGGAGCAGCTGGGCCTTTTGGCCGACCGACTGAGCTGCAACATCGAGCTGCCCTCAGAGACAGGACTGCGGACTCTGGCCCCGGAAAAGACGAAGGCCGCTGTACTGGCTCCTATGCGGCAGATCCAAGTCAGAAGTATTCAAAATAAAGAAGAACTGGTCAAGTACCGCCACACGCCCAAGTTCGCCCCGGCGGGCCAGAGCACCCAGATGATTGTGGGTGCCACGCCGGACAGCGACCTCCACATTCTGCGGCTGACGCAGGGGCTTTATGACCGGTATCAGCTGAAACGGGTATTTTTCTCCGCCTATGTGCCGGTGGTGGAAAGTGCCCTTCTCCCCTCCAAGGAGACCAAGCCGCCCCTGCTGCGGGAGCATCGGCTCTATCAGGCGGACTGGCTGCTGCGGTTTTACGGGTTCCGTGCGGAGGAGCTACTGGATGAGCAGACCCCTTCCTTTGACCCCCGTCTGGACCCCAAATGCTGCTGGGCCTTGCGGCATCCGGATTTTTTCCCCGTAGAGGTGAACCGGGCGGATTACGAAGCGCTGCTGCGCGTCCCCGGTCTGGGGGTAGTATCCGCCCGCCGCATCCTGACCGCCCGGCGGACTGGCCCCCTGCGGCTGGAAAATCTGCCGAAATTAGGTGTGGTCATGAAGCGGGCGCAGTATTTTCTCACCGCCAATGGCCGCATGGCCGACGGTCTGCGCTTCACGCAGGACAGCCTTCTGCGAAACCTCATCGCCGTGGAGCAGTCCCTGCTGCCCCAGCCGGAGATGCGACAGCTTTCTCTGTTCGACGATGCCGTTTAAGTCCGGAGGTGCCCTATGAACGAAATGATCTACACCTATGACGGCAGCTTCGAGGGCTTTCTCTGCTGCATTTTTGACAGCTACGCCAACAAAGAAGTCCTCACCGCCATTACCGACGATGAGGACTCTGCGCCTATTCTGTTTCCCGTCCGGGCGATACAAACCGACAGCGGTCACGCCGGGCGGGTTCTGCGAAAATTGCACAAGCTCTCCCCCTACGGAGAGGAGCTGGTACGTCGGGGGTTTCTCACCTGCATGGAGGAACGCGAGATCCGCCTGTACCGGCTGGTGGTGAAGCTGCTGCGGGAGGGGCCCGGCTTTCTGCGGAACTTTTCCGACGAGACGCTTCATCCGGTAGCGGCAGCCGTCCGGCACCTCAACGGCGAAGCCCACCTTTTAAAAGGCTTTCTCCGCTTCTCCGAGCTGGGCGGCATCCTCGGCAGTGAGATCGAACCGAAAAACCGGGTCCTCCCCATTCTGCGGGGCCACTTCTGCGCCCGCTATCAAAACGAGAAATTTTTCATTTATGACCGTGTCCACCACGAGGCGCTGTTTTACGCCGCCGGCAAGGCCGTCATTCGCCCGTTAGCGGACTTTCAGATGGCGCCGCCGAATGAAACGGAGGCCGCCTACCGGCTGCTTTGGAAGCGGTTTTACGATACCGTGGCTATTCGGGAGCGGGAAAATCCAAAACTACGAATGACCCACATGCCAAAGCGTTATTGGTCCACCATGACGGAATTTCAGGATGATCCCTATTTCACTCCGCAAAGCTCTGCCGCAGCCGTTCCAGTCCCCGGCGTTCCAGCCGGGAAACCTGCACCTGGGACACCCCCAGCACCCGGGCGGCCCGCTCCTGCGTCAGCCCCTTGAAATAGCGGAGCAGAATCGTCATGCGCTCCTTTTCCGGCAGTTGATCCACCGCCTCCCGCAGGGCGATGCGCTCCACAAGTCCCTCCTCCGGAGCCTCTGTGCCCAGCAGCCCCTCCAGCGCAAGGCCGTCCGCTGTTTCCCGCTGCAAGGAATCCGGTGCCTCTGTGGCCAGATCCACTTGGGCGATCTCCTCCGGTGTCCATCCGGTCTGGGCCGACAGTTCGGAGAGGGACGGCTCCCGCCCCAACTCCTGCCGCAGCCGCTCCCGCAGGGCATACAGAGTCAGTGCCTGCTCCCGGATGCTCCGTCCCACCTTGATGGTGCCGTCATCCCGGAGAAACCGCCGGATCTCCCCGGCGATCTTGGGGACGGCATAGGTGGAAAAGCAGGTGCCGTAGGAAAAATCAAACCCCCGGATCGCTTTCAGAAACCCAAGACATCCCAGTTGGTACAGGTCGTCCGGCTCCACTCCCCGGCCGTAATACCGGCGGACCACACTCCAGATCAGGCCGTTGTTTTCCAGCACTGCCTGCTCACAGGCGTCCCGGTCCCCCTCCTGAGCTGCCCGCAGCAGCTCCATGGCGCCATTCATCGCTTGATCCGGGGGGCGATCTTCTTTTTCATCACCACGGTGGTACCCCGGCCAGCCACGGACCGCACCTTTAAACTATCCATAAAGCTCTCCATGATGGTGAAGCCCATGCCGCTGCGTTCCTCTCCTCCGGTGGTGAACATGGGCTGCCGGGCCTTTTCCACATCCGGGATGCCCCGGCCGTAGTCCCGCACCGTGATCTCTAGCACTTGTCCGGTACAGATCCGGACCTTCACCGTCACCTTGCCGATCCGGTCCGGGTACGCATGGACGATGGCGTTGGTGGCCGCCTCAGAAACGGCGGTCTTGATGTCCTCCAGCTCGTTGAGAGTGGGGTCCATCTGTGCCGCGAAGCAGGCCACCGCGGAGCGGATAAACCCCTCGTTGCTGCTCTGGCTGGGAAACTGCAAAGTGACTTCATTTTCCGTCTTTATTTTCATTATGTAAACCTCCCGTTATTGAATGGAAACCAGCCGCCCGATGCCGGCAGCGTCCAGAACACGGCGGGCCTGCTCCGGCACGTTCCGGAGCACAACGCTGCCCTCCATCAGCTGCATCCGCTGCTGAGACCGAAGGATCAGGGCGATCCCGGAGCTGTCCATAAAGGTCACGCCCGCAAAGTCTAAGATCAGACTTCGGGGAAGGGCCGCATCAATGGCGATCTCCACTTCCTTCAAGGCATTTCTGGCCCCGTGATGGTCCATTTCTCCGCTGAATTCCAGCAACAGCTCCCGGTCTGTGTCCCGCGCTCGTATATCCATACTATTCCCTCTTTTGTCGAATTTTATCCCCATTTGTCAAATCAGCTCAGAAGGTACTCTGCTCCGATCAGATCTGTTGGGGAACGGCTTGTCTTACGGTGATGGTAGCATATTCGCCGGACAGGTTTCTGTCGAAGCCGGGTGCGACTGTCATATTTTTTATGTAAATCTCTGCCGGTTATCTCTCACCTGCCGTATCACGGTCAAAATCGACGGAAAACGTTCCCTTAATGCGCCCATGGCCCTGCCTTCGGGCCCATAATAGCGCACTTGAAATTTGCAGCAAAAAAAGCGGCCCATGCGTAAAACGCATAGGCCGCTTTTTCGTGCAGTCAAAGCAGATTAGATCCAGTTTTCAGAAAACGGTTTTTCCGTTAATACACCGCTTCGCCGGTATAAACCAGCTTGGCATCACCGGTGAGGGTGATCTTCTCGTCGGTGTAATTCACCACCAGATCACCGCCGGCAGCCCGGACGGTCACATCCCGTCCCTTTTCGCACATACCGTTGGCCACGGCCGCCACCACAGCGGCGCAGGCACCGGTGCCGCTGGCCATGATCTCGCCGCTGCCCCGCTCCCAGACCCGCATTTTGATGGTGCTGGGATTCACCACGCGAATAAACTCTGCGTTGATCCGCTCCGGGAAATAGGGAGCCTGCTCAAACCGGGGACCGAGGAACTCCACATCCACATCGTCGATCCGGGGGCAGAACGCCACGCAATGGGGCTCGCCCACGTCTACGCAGGTGATGTTGAAGGACTGTCCGCCGATATACACCGGGTAATCCACCACCGTCTTTTCCGCGATGGCAAACCGGAAGGCCGCCGCATCCAGAGAGGCGCAGCCCATATCCACACAGGCGGAGGTCACAAGACCGTTGGCGGTGTAGAGGTGTACCTCCCGGACGCCGGCACCGGTCTCGATCCGCATATCTTCCTTTTTCACCAGACCGTTGTCATACAGGTACTTGCCCATGCAGCGCAGGGCGTTGCCCGCCGTGGCGCTCTCGCTGCCGTCGGCGTTGAACAGCCGGATCTTCGCGTCGGCAATGTCGGAATGCTCCATCAGGACGATCCCGTCGGCGCCGATGCCGTAGTGCCGGTCACAGAAGGTGACGCACAGGGACTCCGGGCAGGTGATCTCGCCGTAGAAGTTTTCCAGGAAGATGTAATCGTTTCCGCAGGTCTGCAGCTTGGAGAATTTCAGCTTCTGACGCTCGCTGCGGAGGTGGCAGATGTCGATGAGCTCCGTGTTCCGCTGGTTGTAGCGGCTGGCCAGAATATCCGTCAGCGCATTGGCGGTATCCAAAGAGGTCAGGCACGGAATCCCCAGCTGGACGCAGCGGTGGTTCAGATGGATGAAGTCCCGGATATAGATGGGCTCCGTGGAGCCGGTGAGGATCACATAGTCGATCCGGCCGTTTTCAAGAAGCTGGAACACCCGGTTGTCCTTCCCCAGCTTGCCCACGATTTCCACATCGGTACCCAGACGGGAGATCTCTCTGGCGGTGCCGTCGGTGGCGTAGAGCTTGTAGCCCATTTCGTCCAGCTTCCGGGCGATGTTGACGATCTCCGGCTGATCCCGGTGGTTCACGGAGATCAGCACGCCGCCGCGGGTCTCCTTCTCCACCTTGTATCCGGCAGAGACAAGGCCCTTGAACATGGCCTCCTGCATATTTTTGCCAAGGCCCAGCACCTCGCCAGTGGATTTCATCTCCGGGGAGAGGGCAGCGTTGGCATCGGTGATTTTCTCAAAGGAGAACACAGGCACCTTCACGGCCACATAGGGGGGCTGGCGGTACAGACCAGTGCCGTAGCCCAGAGATGCCAGAGGCTGACCCACCATGACGCGGGTAGCCAGATCCACCATGGGTACGCCGGTGACCTTGGAAATGTAGGGCACCGTGCGGCTGGCGCGGGGGTTCACCTCAATGACGTACAGCTCGTTCTGGTAGATCAGATACTGAATATTGATGAGGCCATGGGTTCCCAGAGACAGGGCCAGCTTTTCCGAGCAGTCCACAATGACCTTCAGCATCTTATCTCCGATGGAGAAGGGCGGATAGACAGCGATGGAGTCGCCGGAGTGGACACCGGTGCGCTCGATGTGCTGCATGATGCCGGGGATCAGGACGTCCTTGCCGTCGGAAATGACGTCCACTTCCAGTTCCTTGCCCATGAGGTACTGGTCCACCAGCACCGGGTTTTCGATCTTGCCGGAGAGAATGACCTCCATATAGGTCCGCACGTCCTCGTCATTGTGAGCGATGACCATGTTCTGGCCGCCGATGACGTAGGAGGGGCGCAGCAGCACGGGATAGCCCAGCTCATGAGCGGCGTCCAGCGCCTCCTGCATACCGGTGATGGCCCGGCCCTGAGGCCGCTTGATAGAGAACCTCTCCAGCAGGGCATCGAACCGCTCCCGGTCCTCTGCCATGTCGATGGACTCAGCGCTGGTACCCAAAATGGGGATACCGTGGCTGTCCAGGAACTTGGTGAGCTTGATGGCCGTCTGGCCGCCGAAGGCCACCACCACGCCCACGGGCTTCTCCACCTCGATGATGTGCATGACATCCTCGGGGAACAGAGGCTCAAAGTACAGGCGGTCGGCGGTATCGTAGTCCGTGGAGACGGTCTCGGGGTTGTTGTTGACGATGACTACTTCGTAGCCCAGCTCCTTCAGCGTCCAGACGCAGTGGACGGAGGAATAGTCGAACTCGATGCCCTGACCGATGCGGATGGGGCCGGAGCCAAGCACCATAATGACCGGCTTGCCGCTGCGGGGGAAGGTCCGGGATTCGCAGAACTTATCAAAAGAGGAATAGAAATAGGGAGTCTCGGCATCGAACTCCGCGCCGCAGGTGTCCACCATCTTGTAGACGGCGTCTTTCTTTTCACAGGGCAGCGCGGCAGCGCCGGAGAGTCGCTTGAGGGTATCGTCGGGATAGCCCATCTTCTTACCGGTCTCATAATGCTCAACAGTGAGGCCGTCCTTTTCCAGAGCCTTTTCAAATTCCGCCATCTTCTTCAGCTTTGCAAGGAACCAGCGGTCGATCCGGGTGATGCTGAAGATCTCGTCGATGGACGTACCGCCCTTCAGGGCCTCAAAGATGGTGAACAGCCGATGGTCATCCACCCGGCGGAGCCGCTCCCAGATGGGGGCGCGGTCCTCGGGATCGTTTTTACGGTTCAGGCTGTCCAGGCCCACTTCCGCGCCGCGGACAGCCTTCATCAGTGCCATCTCAAAGCTGGGAGCGATGGCCATGACCTCACCGGTAGCCTTCATCTGGGTGCCCAGCTTGCGGCTGGCGTCGGCAAACTTGTCGAAGGGCCACTTGGGCATCTTCACCACGATGTAGTCCAGGGTGGGCTCAAAGCAGGCACAGGTTTTGCCGGTGATGTCGTTTTTGATCTCGTCCAGGGTGTAGCCCAGGGCGATCTTGGTGGTGATCTTGGCAATGGGATAGCCGGTGGCCTTGGAGGCCAGGGCGGAGGAACGGGACACGCGGGGGTTCACCTCAATGACCGCATATTCAAAGCTGTCCGGGTTCAGCGCCAGCTGCACATTGCAGCCGCCCACGATACCAAGATGGGTGATGATGTCCAGAGATGCTTTCCGGAGCATCTGGAACTCCTTGTCCGCCAGGGTCTGGGTGGGGGCCACCACGATGGAATCACCGGTGTGGACGCCCACGGGGTCGAAGTTCTCCATGGAGCAGACGGCGATCACATTGCCCACGCCGTCCCGCATGGTCTCAAACTCGATCTCTTTCCAGCCGAAGATGGCCCGCTCCACCAGAATCTGGGTAATAGGAGAGGCATCCAGACCGGTTTGGGCGATGATCCGCAGCTCCGCTTCGCTGGCAGCGGCGCCGCCGCCGGCACCGCCCAAAGTAAAGGCGGGACGGACGATGACGGGATAACCGATCCGCTCGGCCACCTCTAAGGCACCCTCTACCGTTTCGGCAATATCGGAGGCGATGACCGGCTGACCGATTTCTGCCATGGCCTCCTTGAAGAGTTCCCGGTCTTCCGCCCGGGAAATGGCCTTGGCATCGGTGCCCAGCAGGCGGACGCCCTGTTCCTCCAGGAAGCCCTCCTTATCCAGCTGCATGGCCAGCGTCAGGCCGGTCTGTCCGCCGAGGCCCGCCAGAAGGCTGTCGGGCTTTTCCTTCTTGATGATGCGCTTGATGGTCTCCGTAGTCAGAGGCTCCAGATAGATCTCGTCCGCCATGGCCTGATCGGTCATGATGGTAGCGGGGTTGGAGTTACACAGCACCACATTGACGCCCGCTTCCTTCAAAATGCGGCAGGCCTGAGCGCCGGCGTAGTCAAACTCAGCAGCCTGACCGATGACAATGGGGCCGGAGCCAATGACCAGAACTTTTTTAATACTTGTATCCAAAGGCATTAGACTCTGCCTCCTTTCATCAACTCTACAAACCGGTCAAAGAGGAAGGACGTATCCTTGGGGCCAGTACAAGCCTCAGGATGGAACTGGACGGTAAACGCCTTCAGTTCCGGATAGTCGATGCCCTCGCAGGTGCCGTCATTGGCGTTGACAAAACGAACCTTGCCCAGTTTCACCGTGTCGCCGTCCACCGCGTAGCCGTGGTTCTGGCTGGTGATGTAGGTGCGGACGCCCTCTACATCCCGGACGGGCTGGTTCACGCCCCGGTGACCGTATTTCAGCTTATAGGTGCTGCCGCCGGCGGCCAGAGCCGTCAGCTGGTGGCCCAGGCAGATGCCAAACATGGGCACCTTGCCCAGAAGCTTGCGGATCTGCTCGATTTGATACGTGTTTTCCGCCGGGTCACCGGGGCCGTTGGAGAGCATTATGCCGTCAGGATCAGCGGCCAGAACATCCTCCGCAGAGGTGGACGCGGGCAGGACCGTCACGGTACAGCCCCGCTTCTGGAGCTCCCGGACAATGTTGCGCTTGGCGCCGTAGTCGATGAGAGACACCCGGAAGCGCTCCTCCCCTTCCGCCTGATAGCGGTCGGGCTCCTTGCAGGAAACAGCCTCCACCACACCGGTGATGGCGTAGGTCTTGATGGGAGTCAGATCGGCGGGGATCTCGTCGCAAATGGCGGCATTCATCACGCCGTGCTCCCGGATGATGCGGGTCAGCTCCCGGGTATCTACGCCGCACAGGCCCGGCACGCCCTGCTCTTTCAAGTATGTATCCAGATCGCAGTCCGTCCGGAAATTGGAGGGTGTGTCGCAGTATTCCCGGACCACATAGCCCTTCACGCAGCAGGCTCCTTCAAAATCCTCCCGGATGATGCCGTAGTTGCCGATCAGAGGATAGGTCTGCATAACGATCTGTCCGGCATAGCTGGGGTCCGTCAGGGTCTCGACGTAGCCGCACATACCGGTGGTGAACACCAGCTCACCCACGGTGTCGGTCTCCGCACCGAACCGGACGCCCTCAAATACCTGGCCGTCCTGTAAGATCAAATAACCTTTTTTCATCATAATCTCCTCAGGCCGTCTTATTTGCCGGCCTCAGTCTCGCAGTAGATGCAGCGGTAAACACGCTTGGCCGGATCGGTCAGCAGGAATTCCTGAGGCAGCTCCTGCTCCACAGAGGTGATGCAGCGGGGGTTCTTGCACTTCAGCACGCCCCGGATCCGCTCCGGCAGCTTCAAGCCCCGCTTTTCCACCAGCTTGCCGTCATGGATGATGTTGACGGTGATGGTGGGGTCCACATAGCCGATGAGGTCCCAGTCAAGCTCCATCTCCCGGTCGATCTTGATGATGTCCTTCCGTCCCAGTTTGCCGCTGGTGACGTTCTTCAAAATAGCGACGGTGCAATCCAGCTTGTCCAGGCCCAGGATGTTGTACAGCTCCATGGCCTTACCGGCGGTGATGTGGTCGATCACGATGCCGTTCTGAATAGAATCAATAATCATGTCCGTTCTCTCCTCTCACTGAATACCCAGCAGCTTCATGATCAGCGCCATGCGGATGTAGCGGCCGTTCTGGGCCTGCTTGAAGTAGCAGGCACGGGGGTCCTCGTCCACCGCCACAGAGATCTCATTGACGCGGGGCAGCGGATGCAGGATTCGCAGATCCTCCTTGGCGTTTTCCAGCTTCTCCGGGGTGAGGATGTAGCTGTCCTTCAAGCGGAGGTAATCCTCCTCATTGAAGAAGCGTTCCTTCTGGACGCGGGTCATGTACAGGATATCCAGCTCCGGCATGACCTCCTCCAGACAGGTGGACTGGGTATAGGGAATGTTCTTGGACTTGACGTACTGCTCCTTGACGTAGCGGGGCAGCTTCAGCTCCTCCGGGGAGACAAACACGAACCGGACGCCGGTGTAGCGGCTCATGGCAGCCACCAGAGAATGGACCGTCCGGCCAAACTTCAGGTCGCCGCAGAAGCCGATGGTCAGGTTGTCGAAATGGCCCTTTTCCTTGTGGATGGTGATGAGGTCCGTCAGGGTCTGGGTGGGGTGGTTATGGCCGCCGTCACCGGCGTTGATCACCGGCACCAAGGAGTGCTGCGTTGCCACCAGAGGCGCGCCCTCCTTGGGATGGCGCATGGCGATGATGTCGCAATAGGCGCTGACCACCCGGATGGTGTCCGCCACGCTCTCGCCCTTGGAGGCGGAGGAGCTGGCGGCGGAGGAAAAGCCCAGCACCTGTCCGCCAAGGGACAGCATGGCGCTCTCAAAGCTCAGGCGGGTACGGGTGGAAGGCTCAAAGAACAGCGTTGCCAGGATCTTGCCGTCGCACTTGTGGGCATATTCGGCGGGATGCTCCATAATATCGCAGCCCGTTTTTACCAGCTCGTCGATCTCCTTGGTGGAGAGCTGCATAATGTCGATCAAATTTTCCATATCAGTTTTTCCCTCCATTGATCCAGCTTTCATCAGACGGATTGTCCCGGAATTTCAGCAGACGGGACACATCCTCCGGCGCGATATAACCTTCCTCCGCGCCCACCTGGGCGATGGTATCCAGGTTCGTCAGGCTCACGTTCTTCACGCCGGCCTCCGCCATGCGCTCCACGCCCTTCTTCATGCCGTAGGTGAAGATGCTCACCACGCCCAGCACCTCAGCGTCCGCTTCCCGCAGGGCCTCCACGGTCTCCAGCACGCTGCCGCCGGTGGAGATCAGATCCTCCACGACCACGACCTTCTCGCCCTTGTCCAGACGGCCCTCGATGCGGTTCTGACGGCCGTGGTCCTTGTTGCCGGAACGGACATAGCCCATAGGCAGGCCCAGCAGGTGGGCGGCAATGGCGGCGTGGGCGATGCCGGCGGTGGCGGTGCCCATCAGCACCTCCGCCTCCGGGTACTCCCGCTTCACGGTATCGGCAATGGCCTGCTCCACCTCGTTCCGGGCTTCCGGTGCCGTGAGGATCAGCCGGTTATCGCAGTAGATGGGACTCTTGATGCCGCTGGCCCAGGTAAAGGGCTCCTGAGGGCGGAGAAAGACCGCCTTGATCTCCAGCAGACGTTTGGCAACGCGCACATTGATGCTGTCCATAGTTTGTTCTCCTTTATATCAATTTTTCTGTTGATCCAATCGTTTCCGTTTCGCGGCTCAGCCCACGAACTCCGCCACGCAGCGGCGGTAGGCAGCCACGGGGTCCTCCGCCTGGGTGATGGGACGGCCCACCACGATGTAGTCGGAGCCAAGCTCCTTGGCCTTGGCCGGCGTGGTGACCCGCTTCTGGTCGCCCACATCTCCGTCAGCAAAGCGGACACCGGGGGTCACGGTGAGGAAGTTCTTGCCGCAGCGCTCGTGGACCGCGCCTGCCTCCAGGGGAGAGCACACCACGCCGTCCAGTCCCACGATGGAGGCGATCTCCGCATAGTGCATCACCACTTCGGCAATGGGCTTTTCGATCCACAGCTCTTTTTCCAGCATGTCCTGATCCGTGGAGGTCAGCTGGGTCACAGCAATCAGCAGCGGGCGGGTACCATCCGGACGGGTCAGGCCCGCCAGAGCGGCGGACATCATGGCGCCGGTACCGGCGGCATGGACGTTCACCAGGTCCACATCCAGCGCGGACAGAGCGGCCATAGCCTTTTTCACGGTATTGGGGATATCATGCAGCTTCAGATCCAGGAAGATCTTGTGGCCCCGGGCCCGGATCTCCCGGACGATGGAGGGGCCTTCGGCGTAGAACAGCTCCATGCCGATCTTCACAAAGGGCTTTTCCTCTGTGAAGCGGTCCAGAAATGCCAGTGTCTTTTCCTTGCTGTCAAAGTCCAGCGCAACGATAACGTCTTTACCCATGATGTGCTCCTCCTATGATCTCTGTCAGATTTTCCATGCCGTACCGTTCCATCACGGCAGGCAGATTTTCGATAATGGTCTTGCAGGCATACGGCTCCACAAGGTTCGCCGCGCCCACGCCGACGGCGGCGGCGCCCGCCAGCATCAACTCGATAACGTCCTCCGCCGTGGTGACGCCGCCCATGCCCACGATGGGGATGGACACTGCCTCGTAGACCTGATACACCATCCGCACTGCCAGTGGGAACATCCCCGGGCCGGACATACCGCCGGTGGTGTTGGCCAGCAGCGGACGGCGGCGCTTCAGATCGATCCGCATACCCGGCATGGTGTTGATGAGGCTCACGCCGTCGGCGCCCTCATCCTCGCAGGCCTTGGCAACGGCGGCGATGTTGGCTGCCGTGGGGGACAGCTTCAAAATGATGGGCTTTTTCGTCACCGCCCGGACGGCCTTCGTCACCTCGGCTGCGGACTTGGGATCCGCGCCGAAGGCCGCGCCGCCGCCGTGGACGTTGGGGCAGGAGATATTGACCTCCAGCCAGCCCACCTGCTCCTGGGCGTCCAGCTTCTCGCAGACCTCGGCGTATTCCGCCACGGAAAAGCCGCTGATATTCGCCATCACCGGCTTGTGAAATACCTGCTTGAGCTTCGGCAGCTCCGTTTCGATTACCGCGTCCACGCCGGGGTTTTGCAGGCCCACAGCATTCAGCAGTCCGCCTGCGTACTCCGCGATACGGGGGGTAGGGTTGCCGAAGCGGGGTTCCCGGGTGGTTCCCTTAAAGGAAAAGGTACCTAACATATTGATATCGTACAATTCCGCGAACTCATAGCCATAGCCGAAGGTGCCGCTGGCGGGGATAATGGGGTTGTCCATCTCAATACCGCAGAGGGTCACTTTTGTATTCACCATACGATCTCCTCCTTTTCCAGCACGGGGCCGTCCTTGCAGATCCGCTTATTGCCGTATTTCGTTTTGCAGGAGCAGCCCATGCAGGCGCCGAAGCCGCAGCCCATCCGCTCCTCAAAGCTGAACTGGCCGGAGGTCTTGCAGGCGCTGTATACCGCCTTCAGCATCGGCTCCGGGCCGCAGGTATAGAGATAGGTGTAGTCGGACACGGCGGCCATGCCGTCGGTCACAAGGCCGTGGATGCCTGTGCTGCCGTCGGCGGTGGCGATGATGACCTCCACCCCCAGCGCCCGGAACTCCTCTGCCAGGAAGATCTCGGATTCCCGGTTGAAGCCCAGCACGGCGGTGACACGCTTGCCCTGAGCGACCAGCCGCTTGGCAAGGCCGTACAGCGGCGGGATGCCCACGCCGCCGCCCACCAGCAGCGGGTGCTCTCCGCTGCGGGACACGTCAAAGCCGTTGCCAAGGCCCGTCAGCACATCCAACTCCGTGCCGGGAGCCATGCCCGTCATGGCCTCGGTGCCGTGGCCCAAGACTTTATAAATAAGCGTCAATTCTCCGTTCTCCCAGTCGCACACGGAGATGGGACGGCGGAGGAAAAAGCCGGAGAGCTTCAGATTCACGAACTGGCCGGGGGCGGTGATGGCAGAGGCGTCCCCCGCCAGCCGCAGACGGTAGATCCCATCGGCCAGTCTTGTGTTTTCAGTCACTGTCAAAGTTGTTTGCTTCACGATCATTCTCCTTTCAGCAGACGGTTTTCGTCATACCAGACCGCCGTTTCGTCCACCGCCGTCAGCAGGCATCGGCCTTGGACCTCCCATCCTGTAAAGGGTGTTGCCTTGCCCATGGAGAGGAAGTCTGCCGGGTCGATCCGATAGGTGTCATTCAGGTCGAACACAGTAAAACCGGTGTCTGTCGGGATGTTGAAGCGGCGGCAGGGAGCATCGTGGAGCAGCTCCATCAGCCGCTCCATAGAGATGACGCCGGGCTTCACAAGTTCAGTATACAACAACGGGAACGCCGTTTCCAGTCCTACAATGCCCATTGCGCTTTTTTCCAGTCCGCGGCCTTTTTCCTCGGCACTGTGAGGGGCATGGTCCGTGGCGATCATGTCGATGGTGCCGTCTGCCAGGCCCTCCAGCAGAGCCTCCCGGTCTCTCTTATCGCGCAGAGGCGGATTCATTTTGAAACGGCCGTCCTCCTGCAAGCAGGAGTCATCCAGCAGCAGGTAGTGAGGACCGGTCTCACAGGTGACGTTCAGACCCTCGGCCTTGGCCTTGCGGATCAGGTCCACACTCTCCTTGGTGGAGATGTGGCAGACGTGATAGCCGCAGCCCGTCTCCCGCACCAGCTCCAGATCCCGCTGAATGGGCCGCCACTCGCTCTCGGAGCAGATGCCCCGGTGGCCATGGGCCTTGGCGTAGGCGCCGTCATGGATATAGCCGCCCCGCAGGAGGGAATTGTCCTCGCAGTGGGCCACGATCAGCTTGCCCAGGCGTTTGGCCTCCAGCATGGCGCGGCACATCATGTCGCGGTCCTGAACGCCTTTTCCGTCATCGGAGAAGGCCACCACATAGGGAGCCATGGCGTCCAAGTCCGCCAGTTCCCCGCCCTGCTCGCCTTTCGTAATCGCCCCATAGGGCAGGACCCGGATCACGGCGTCCTTCTGTATGGCGTCCAGCTCCGGCTGCAAGGTCTCCATGCTGTCCGGTACCGGATTCAGGTTCGGCATGGCACATACGGTGGTATAGCCGCCGTGGGCCGCCGCTAAAGAGCCGGTACGGATGGTCTCCTTATAAGAAAAACCCGGCTCCCGAAGATGCACATGCACATCAACGAAACCGGGTAAAATCACGAAAGAAGAAGCATCCATAGTGGAAATAGTACCGCCTCGGGAAACACCATTGCCCAAAGAAATGGAAACACTGCTCCGGGAGAAAACGCCGCTGCGGAATACCTTCGCATTGTTCAGTACCAACGTCACGTTCATCGCTCCTTTTCTAAAAATCTCTAAACTTTCGATATGATATCACGGGTTTCTCCACCTGTCAAGGGTCTATTTTCACAAGAGGCCCGCCCATTGCTCCAACGCATTTCTGCGCCCCGGCAAACTGACGGAAATTATCAATTTTTCCCTCTGTCTTTAGGCGGGCACGCAGAAAAAAACATCCACCCGCCGGGCGGGTGGATGCCAGCGTGTCGAAAAAGTCTTTTCTCCCCGCTGAGCAAGTTTTCAGAACTTCATAAAAGTTCTGAAAACTTAGGATTTTAATGGCGCGGGACACCCCTCTTGGGTTTCCCGCGCACACCCTTCCTTACCGTCGCGGAGAATTTACTACTTTATCGACAGTCTCACATCCACCCGCCAGGCGGGTGGATGCTTTTGGTCGGTTCGGTATTTAGGCTCAGGCCATGGCCTTGGCGGATTCCTCCAGCTTGGCGATGAGCTCCTGATATTTGGCAACCTTCTCTCGCTCGGCGTTCACCACATTTTCGGGAGCGTGGGCCACGAATTTCTCGTTGGCCAACTTGCCCTCGGTGATCCGCAGACCGTTCTTCGCCTTTTCCAGCTCCTTGGCAATGCGCTCCCGCTCTGCCGCCAGATCCACCAGCTCGCTGAGGGGCAGGTAGGCGGTGGCGTCATGGGTCACCACGCTGACAAGGCCGGTCACATCCGCCGGAGCGGTCTCCGGGAAGGTGACGTTGCTGGCGTAAGCCAGACGCTGGATGAAGTGCAGCCCCTGCTGATACGGCTCCGCCTGATCGGTGACGATCATCAGCTCCGCCTTCTTGGAGGGGGGCACATTCATCTCGGCGCGGCGGGCACGAATGGCCCGGATCAGGTCCATAACGGCCTCCATAGCGCTCTCCTCCGCCGGGAAGCTCAGAGCCTCCGTGTACTCAGGCCACTGGGCGGTCATCAGGATGTCCTCAGCGCCGCCGCACTTGGGAAGAGCCTGATAGATCTCCTCGGTGATGAAGGGCATGAAGGGATGCAGCAGCTTCAGCAGCGTCACCAGAACGTAGCAGAGCACGTTCTGTGCGGTCAGCTTGGCGTCCTCGTCCGTGCCGTTCAGCCGGGTCTTGGTCAGTTCGATATACCAGTCGCAGTAGGTGTCCCAGATGAAGTCATAGACCTTGGCGGAGGCCACACCGATCTCGAAGCTGTCCAGATTCTCGGTGACCTCCTTCACCAGCCGGTTCAGCTTGCTGAGGACCCACTTGTCCTCCCGCTCCAGCTTGTCGGCGGCGGGCAGGTCGTAACGGTCGATGGTGAGGTTCATCATCACGAAGCGGCTGGCGTTCCAGATCTTATTGGCGAAGTTCCGCATGGCCTCGCACTTTTCGGTGTAGAACCGGGTATCGTTGCCGGGGGAGTTGCCGGTGATGAGGTTGAAGCGCAGCGCGTCCGCGCCGTATTTCTCCGCCATTTCCAGCGGGTCGATGCCGTTGCCGAGGGACTTGGACATCTTGCGGCCCTTATCATCCCGCACCAGGCCATGGATCAAAACGGTGTGGAAGGGGATCTTCTTCATCTGCTCGCAGCCGGAGAAGATCATTCGGGCCACCCAGAAGAAAATGATGTCATAGCCGGTGACCATGACGCTGGTGGGATACCAGTAGTTCAGGTCGGCAGTCTGCTCCGGCCAGCCCAACGTGGAGAAGGGCCACAGGGCGGAGGAGAACCAGGTGTCCAGCACGTCCTCCTCCCGGGTCAGGTGGGTGCTGCCACACTTTTCGCAGACGGTGGGATCTCCCCGCTTCACGTTGATGTGGCCGCAGTCATCGCAGGTCCACGCGGGGATCTGATGGCCCCACCAGAGCTGACGGGAAATGCACCAGTCATGGCAGTTTTCCATCCAGTTGGTATAGGTCTTGGAGAAGCGCTCGGGGACGAACTTCACTTCGCCCTCGTTCACCACCCGCAGGGCCTCCTTGGCCAGAGGCTCCATCTTCACGAACCACTGGGCGGAGATCAGGGGCTCCACATCGTTGTGGCAGCGGTAGCAGGTGCCGACATTGTGGTTGTAAGGCTCCACCTTCACCAGATAGCCCTGCTCCTCCAGATCCTTCACGATGGCCTTGCGGCACTCGTAGCGGTCCATACCGTTGTAGGGGCCGCCGTTTTCGTTGATCTTGCCGTCGTCGGCGATGACCCGGATGACCTCCAGGTTGTGGCGCAGGCCCACCTCAAAGTCATTGGGGTCATGGGCGGGGGTCATCTTTACCGCGCCGGTGCCGAAGCCGATCTCGCAGTATTCGTCGCCTACGATGGGGATCTCACGATTCATGATGGGCAGGATGCACTTCTTGCCGATCAGGTGCTTGAAGTTCTCGTCCTCGGGGTTCACGGCCACGCCGGTATCGCCCATCATGGTCTCGGGACGGGTGGTAGCGACTACGATATCGCCGGAGCCGTCCGCCAGAGGATAGCGGATATACCACAGGTGGCCGGGCTTGTCCACATACTCCACCTCGGCGTCAGACAGGGCGGTAACGCAGTGGGGGCACCAGTTGATGATGCGGCTGCCCTTGTAGATGAGGCCCTTGTCGTACAGCTCGCAGAAGGTCTCCCGGACGGCCTTGGAGCAGCCCTCGTCCATGGTGAAGCGGGCGCGGCTCCAGTCGCAGGAAACGCCCATCTTCTTCTGCTGCTGGACGATGCGGTTGCCGTACTCCTCTTTCCACTTCCAGACCCGCTCCAGGAACTTTTCCCGGCCCAGGTCATAGCGGGTCTTACCCTCCTTGACCCGCAGCTCCTCTTCCACCTTGATCTGGGTGGCGATGCCGGCGTGGTCGGTGCCGGGGACCCAGAGGGCGGCGTAGCCCTGCATCCGCTTGAAGCGGGTCAGGATGTCCTGCAGGGTGCAGTCCAGCGCGTGACCCATGTGGAGCTGGCCTGTGACGTTGGGGGGCGGCATGACGATGGAGAAAGGCTTCTTCTTGGAGTCCTCCACGCCCTTGAAGCAGTCATGATCCTCCCACATCTGATAGATGCGGGACTCCACCTGCTGGGGCTCATACACCTTTGGCAGTTCTTTGTTCATTGAAACTCTCCTTTATTTCACGGTCTTACCAGATTTTGAAAACAAAACGCCCCGAGCCGCAAAGGCTCAGGGCGAACAAAAGTCCGTGGTACCACCTGGATTCCACGCAAAGCGCGTGACACTTACCGTCTGTAACGGGACACCCGTCCGGCTTACTGGATTTCAGCACGACCGCTCCGCGGTGACTTCACTGACCGTCCGGTAGGGCTTGCACCGTCCGCCCTCTCTCTTGACCGTTAAAATCAGCTACTACTCCGCTTCTCAGCGTTTGAACGGAATTCATTATACGATAGCTTTTGTGCTTTGTCAACCTAAGAAAGCCGCAGAATTTCCTTTTTCAGCCGTTGGATGATGCGCTTTTCCAGCCGGGAGATGTAGCTTTGAGAAATCCCCAGCCGGTCGGCCACCTCCTTCTGGGTCTGCTCCTTTCCTCCGCCCAAGCCGAACCGCAGAGTGATGATCTCCCGCTCCCGTGGTGAAAGGGTATCCAGCGCCGATGCCAGCAGACACAGGTCCACATCGTCCTCCAGCGGCCGCATGACCACATCCGCCTCGGTACCCAGCACGTCGGAGAGCAGCAGTTCGTTGCCGTCATAGTCCGTGTTCAGCGGCTCGTCGAAGGAGACCTCCACCCGCCGTCCCGCGTTTTTCCGCAGAAACATCAATATTTCGTTTTCGATGCACCGGGAGGCGTAGGTTGCCAGCTTGATGTTCTTATCCGTCCGATAGGTGCCCACGGCCTTGATGAGACCGATCGTGCCGATGGAAATGAGATCCTCGATGTTGATGCCCGTATTCTCGAACCGGCGGGCGATGTACACCACCAAACGCAGGTTATGCTCGATCAGCTCCTGTCGGGCTGCCTCCTCTCCCAATCGGTTCAGCAGCTCCGTCTCCCGCTCCCGGCTCAGCGGCGGTGGAAGCGTATCGCTGCCGCCGATATAATGCAGCTCCGGCTCCCGGCACAATCCCAGACGGCACAGCAGCCGCCGCAGCCATTCTCTCATGATTCCTTCTCCCTTCCCCGCCCCATAAAGCGGTATATCCGCCCCCCAACTCTGTATCCGTCAGGGCGATCCGCAAATTTGGATAACGAACGCCGCCAATCTCCGTCCAATCGCTGCTCACGCTGACCAGCAGCCCGCCTCCCGCCGCCGTCCGCATCGGCAAAAACTGGGGACGCAGCTTTGGAAAGCGCTGGCGCAGCAAAGGCAATGCCTCTGACGGCGGACGGTGCTGAATGGCCGCCGCAAGCTGCGGAAACCGGGACAGCTCCGCCGTCAGCACCGGTTCCCCGGCGGTGTCCCGCAGGCTGTTGCCCGTGTCCAGCAATGCGGTGAGGGCCACCGTTTGCCCCAGCAGGCACACCGTCACCGGCAGACACTCCCCCCGGATACCGTGGGCGGCCGCCGCCCGAAAGATCACCGTCAGCAGCAGGTAGACCCCTGACGCAGAAAGCAGCAGGGTTTTCCCGTTGACATTCGTATAGAAAATTCCCCGGGCGTTGGGAATGTGCTGCCCCGCCAACAGTCCGAGGGCCAGAACCGTCCCCGCCAAGGCGCAGGCGATGGCGACGGTCAGCAGCGTCAGCCGGAGAAAATGGGTCTCCCGGCCAAAGGCGATGAGCGCCAGCAGCAGCCCCACGCCTGCCTTTACCAGCGTTTCCGTGAGAAAGCCCCCGCCGGGAAGGAACACCGCCGCAGCATACAGCCCGCCCAGCACTCCGCAGAGGAGGTAGCGCCGGCGGCGCAGAGGGATCCCCGCCAGCCGTGCCGTAGAGAGAAACAACAGGTAGTCCAGCAGGGCGTTGAACAGAAACACACTGTCCAGATACACCACCGTCATACGCTCTCCCCCCTCTCACAAGGAGATTATAAGCCGGGCCGTTCCGAAAAAAGGTCGAAAGAAAGCCCGGCGGACAAGAAAGCCGTCCGCCGGGCAAATGAGGCGCTTTATACCATCAGCAGCGCGCTGATACCGGTAGCCGCCAAACCAAAGACCAATACGCCCACCAGAATCAGGGCAATGATACGGGTCCGCTTCGGAGTCATTTCGGGGTTCCTCCTTTAACTTCCCCGCTGGCGGGGAGAATTTTTTTGATGCTCTTTTCTACCTTGGACCGTGGCAGCATCAGCTCATGACCGCAGCCAAGGCACTTCAGCTTGATGTCCATGCCCACCCGGGTGATCTCCCATTGCTTGGAGCCGCAGGGGTGGGTCTTTTTCAATTCTACAACGTCTTTTATATGCAGATCCATAAAAGGGCCTCCTGTCACCGCTGCGGCGAAGCCGCATAAGGTGGAATATCAAAGAAAAGGATGTGATCCGTATGCCGGAAAACAGAGGTTACTTACCGGAAGGGCTGTCCGCCCCGCCGCTATACACGCCGGAAATGCTGCGCCGCGCCGTGAGCGATGACACCGTACTGGAGGGGACCGTCCAGCGGTGCGATGGGGACCTGAACCTGTACTTACAGCTTGGGAGCACTTTCGCGAAAATTCCCAGAGAGGAAATCACCGCTCCGTGGATCAGCGGTGCAGACCGGGAGATCGCCGTTTTATCAAGGGTCGGAAAGCAGGTCTGTTTTACGGTGGAATCCCTCTCCGCCGACGCGAAAGGCGCGCCGACGGCCCTGCTCTCCCGCCGGAAGGTCCAGGAACAGGCTATGGAGGAAATGCGCCGCAGTCTGAAGCCGGGAGCCGTGGTGGTGGGAAAGGTGGTGCGCATGGAGCCCTTCGGGGCCTTCGTGGACATTGGCCGGGGCATCGTGGCTCTGCTGCCCACGGAATACATCTCCGCCGCCCGCATCCGCCATCCCAACGAGCGGTTCCGGGTGGGGCAGAAAATTCTGGCAGTGGTCAAGGTCTTTGACCGGGAAAACCGGCGGATCACCCTGACCCACAAGGAGCTGTTAGGCACCTGGCTGGAAAACGCCAGCCGCTTTTCCGAGGGGGACACGGTGCGGGGCACTGTCCGGGGTGTTATGGACTATGGCTGCTTTGTGGAACTGGCCCCCAACCTTTCCGGTCTCACCGACCAGCGGGAGGATCTGCGGGAGGGGGATGGGGTCTCCGTCACCATCCGCTCCATCCGCCCGGAGCGCATGAAGATCAAATTGCAGGTCATTGAAGTGCTGCCGCCCGCGGAGCCGCCGGAAACGCTGCCCTACTGGATCACCGACGGGGTGCTGGACCGTTGGGTCTACTCCCCCACCAACTGTGAGCGGTCCCCGGTGGTCACGGAATTCACTGAGATTCCTTGATCTTCTCCCAGTAGCTTTTCGCGGCCTGTTCGGTCTTGTTGTCGCCGTAGTGATAATAGCGGGCGTTTTTGATGGCGTCCGGCAAATACTGCTGGCGAACCCAGTGGTGGCCGTAGTTATGGGGGTACTTGTAGCCCTGTTCCCGCTCCAATCCGGCGGAATCAGCGTGGACATTCTGCAGTTCCCGGGGCACGTCGCCCCCCCGTCCCGCCTTCACATCCGCCCACGCGGACATGATACCGGTGCAGACGCTGTTGGACTTGGGGGCCGTGGCAAGCAGAATGGCGGCCTGTGCCAAGGGGAGCTGTGCCTCCGGCAGGCCAAGCTGCATAGCGGTATCCACGCAGGACTTTACAATGGTGATGGCCTGGGGATAGGCGAGACCCACGTCCTCACTGGCGGCGCACAGCAACCGGCGGCAGGGGGTGATGAGATCCCCGGCCTCCAGAAAGCGGGCCAGATAGTGCAGCGCCGCGTCCGGGTCGCTGCCCCGGATGGACTTGTGGAGAGCGGAGGCGGCGTCATACATGGCGTCGCCGCCCCGGTCATACCGCATGGCGCTGCGCTGGGACAGCGCCTTGGCATCCGCCTCCGTCAGCAGCAGCGTTCCGTCCTTGGGAACTGCCGCCTCACAGAGCAGTTCCACGGCATTGATAGACTTCCGCACATCGCCGCCGCAGCCCTGAGCCACCAGCGCCGGGACCTCCGGCTCCCACATCAGGGGCAGGGGCGTCCGGGACTTCATGACCTCCAAGGCCCGAAGCACCGCCGGGCGGATCTCCTCCGCCGGGACGGATTTGAACTCAAATACGCTGCTGCGGGAGAGCAGCGCGTTGTACACATAGAAAAAAGGATTTTCCGTGGTGGAAGCGATGAGGGTCAGGGATCCGTTCTCCATAAATTCCAGCAGGCTTTGCTGCTGCTTTTTGTTGAAATACTGGATCTCATCCAGATACAGCAGGATGCCGCCGGGGGCCAGCAGCGTCCCCACATCCGCAATGATGTCCTTCACGTCCTGCAAGGACGCCGTGGTGGCGTTCAGACGGTACAACGTCTTGTGGGTCTTTTCCGCGATGATGTTGGCCACGGTGGTCTTGCCGGTGCCGGAGGGACCGTAGAACACCATGTTGGCGTCGGTCCCGGCGTCGATCAGGCGGCGCAGAACACCGCCGGGCGCCAGCAAATGCCGCTGACCCACAACTTCATCCAGAGTTTTCGGACGGATCTCGTCCGCTAAGGGCCGGTGCATAGCGTCCCTCCCTTCTGTCAAATGCTGAAATTGTATTATAGCATAACTGTCCGGAAAATGCTATGATTTTTTCTCTTTCATTCCCACAGAATTCGTGATAAAATAACACCATTCTTGTACATAGGAGGTGCGCCATGCGGTACAAGGCGTCCACCCTGCGGATCATCGAAAAATTGAAGGAGCTGTACCCGGAGGGGCTGTGTTCTCTGCAATATGAGAAAGATTATGAGCTGCTTTTCGCCGTGCGGCTGTCCGCCCAGTGCACCGACGCCCGGGTGAATCTGGTGACCCCGGCGCTGTTCACCCGGTTTCCCACGCTGGAAGCCTTCGCCGCAGCGGACCCCAGGGAGGTGGGCGAATACATCCACTCCTGTGGGTTCTACAATGGAAAATCCAAGGATCTGGTGACCTGCGCCCAGCAGCTTTTGGAGCGGTTCGACGGAAAGGTTCCCGACAATATGGAGGATCTCACCTCCCTCCCCGGCGTGGGACGGAAAACCGCCAATCTGATTTTGGGCGATGTGTACGGCCAGCCCTCCTATGTGTGCGACACCCACTGTATCCGCATCACCGGGCGGCTGGGCATCACCGACGGGTCCAAGGACCCGGTGAAGGTGGAGCAGCAGCTTCGCAAGGCCATCCCCCCGGCAGAATCCGGGCCTTTCTGCCACCGGATGGTGCTTTTCGGCCGGGATGTGTGCACCGCCCGCTCCCCTAAATGCGAGGATTGCCCCTTAAAAGCGGACTGCGCTCAGGGGAAAAAGCTGAAATGATGTAAAAATGTGTCTGCGATTTTCGCAGGCACATTTTTTTCGCGCCGTTCATATACTGGTCTGAGACTGAGAGCATGGGAGGACACAGCCATGGATGAAAACGCCAAACGGATGATGGACCAGCTGAAGGCCGATCCCGCCGCCCTTCGGCAGCTTATGCAGTCCCGCGATGGGCAGGCGCTCATGCAGGCGCTGACTCGGCCGGACAACGGCGCGGGGCTTCAGCGGGCCATGCAGGCTGCCATGCGGGGGGATACGAACGTCATGGCGGAGCTGGTGGGGCGGGTGGCCCAAAGCCCGGAAGGCGCGGCTTTGATGGAGCGCGTCAGCCAGCGGCTCCAGAAATAAGGAGGGAGGTCCGGCCTCATGGCGGAGTTTGATGACAAGCTGAATAGTCTCCTCTCCAACCCGGAGGCCATGGACCAGATCATGAAAATGGCCCAATCCCTCATGGGAAACGGCGGTGGGACGGAGCAGCCTCCCCCCGCCGCGCCGCCCTCCGGCGAACCAGGAAACGCGGTACAAAACGGCGGGGGCCCGTTTCAGCAAAGTGGCCCCGTCAGCGGAGAGGCAGCACAGGACCGGGGGCAGCCTGTCCCGGAAAACCGAAACCCATCTCCCAGCGGGCCTGTGGCGAGCGGTCAGCCGGGGTCTGGCCCAGGTTTTCTCTCCGGACTGGGTGATCTGGATCCCAAGGCCATCGCCTCCCTCCTGCCGGTCCTCCGGGAGCTGGGAGAGGCCCAGAACAGCAACGCCCGCCAGCTTTTGTTCGCACTGCGGCCCTATCTGAAACCGGAGCGGCAGGATAAGGTGGAACGGGCATTGCAGCTGGCCCGGCTGTTCCGGGTGGGGAAAAAGTTCCTGCTGAGGGGGGATGGCCATGTATAACCGTTACATCCGCCGGGATGACGGCACCTATACCAAGGTGGCGGAACCGGATCCGCCCCGGCAGGAAACAACTGGCCCCGGATCGCAGCCCTCTCCCCCGCCGCCAGACGATCCCAATGAATCCGGCCCCCGGTCCGGCGGTCCGCCGCCGTCCTTCGGCGGCGCGGAGGGCCTTGCCGGGTACCTGCGGCAGATACTGGACCATCTGCATCTGGACCGGGTGGACGCCGGAGATCTGCTGCTGTTGGGTCTGTTGTACTTTCTGTTTCGGGAAAAGGCGGACGAGGAACTGCTGGTGGCTCTGGGCCTGCTGTTGATTTTATAAACGTAAAACACCGTACCTGACGCAAAATCAGGTACGGTTGAGACTGTCAATAAAGTGGTAAATTCTTTGTGTTGGTAAGGAAGGGTGTGCGCGGGAAACCCAAGAAGGGTGTCCCGCGCCATTAAAATCTTTAGTTTTCAGAACTTTTATGAAGTTCTGAAAACTTACTCAGCGGGGCGAAAAGACTTTTTCGACACGCTGAGGTACGGTTTTGTTCAGACCAGCAGCTCCTGCCAGAGCGCGTATTCCAGATGATGGGCATCCGCCAAGGCCCGCAGCGTTTCTCCGGCGTCTAAGGGGGCGCACCACGCCATACCGCAGTCCGCCGTCAGCTCCCGGGGAGTGGGGATCAAGCGGCCAGAGAGGTTCTGCGCCTTGCAGAGGGTCTCCATGGCCATGGCTGCTGCCGTGGTGTGGAACGTCACCACCAGTTTCAGGGTTTTGGGTCTCATTCCGCCAGCTCCTTTACCGCCCGGATCGCCGTGTCGATCTCATGTTCCGTGTTGAACCAGCCGAAGCTGAACCGCACGGCTCCCTGATGCTCCGTGCCCAACGCCCGGTGCATCCGGGGGGCGCAGTGGGCGCCGGGACGGGTAGCAATGCCGTAGTCCTGCGCCAGCGCGTCCGACACCTCACCGGAATCGTAGTCCCGGATATTCAGCGCCACCACCGCCGTCCGGGGAGCGGTAAAATCGCCGTAGACCGTTACGCCGGGGATGACGGAAACCCCCTCATAAAACCGGCGCATGAGGGCTTCCTCTTTCTCCCGGATGGTCTCCATGCCCACCGCCCGGATATAGTCCAGCGCGGCGGACAGCCCGGCGATGCCGTGGCCGTTGAGAGTCCCCGCCTCCAACCGTGTAGGCAGCTGCTCCGGCTGGGCGGGGTTGTAGGTCTGGACGCCGGTGCCCCCCACCTTCCAAGGCCGGAGGGCAATCCCCTCCCGGATACACAGCCCGCCGGTTCCCTGCGGCCCCATCAGGGACTTGTGCCCGGTAAAGCAGAGCAGGTCGATCTGCTGGGCCTCCATGTCGATGGGCAGAACTCCCGCCGTCTGGGAGGCATCCACAAGAAAGATCAGGCCGTGGGCATGGGCGATGGCCCCCACCCGGCCAATATCCACGGCGTTTCCTGTGAGGTTGGAGGCATGGGTGCAGACGATGGCCCGCGTCTCCGGGCGGATCAGCCGCTCAAAATCGCCGTAGTCGATCCGCCCCTGCCGGTCAGCCGGGACAAAGCTGAGAGACACGCTCCGCTCCGCCTCCAGCCGGTACAGAGGACGCAGGACGGAATTGTGCTCCAGATCTGTGGCGATCACATGGTCGCCGGGGTTCAGCAATCCGCAGATGGCCATGTTCAGGGCCTCCGTGGAGTTGGCGGTGAACACCACATGGTCAGGCCGGGGACAGTTGAAGAATGTTGCCAGCTTTTCCCGGGTGCCGTAGATCATCCGGGAGGCAGAAAGGCTCCCCTCGTGGGTGCCACGGGCACTGTTGCCCAAGGTGGTCATAGCCGACACCACCGCGTCGATCACCGGCTGGGGCTTTTGGCGGGTGGTAGCGGCGTTGTCCAGATAGATCATGGCTTGATGACTTTCCCGGCGGCGGCCAGCGTCTCCGCGATGGCGTACATATTAGTGATGCTGCCTACGGCCAGAGTCTCCTTCAGCTTGTAGAAGTCCAGACAGGTGCCGCAGGTGCGGATCTCCACGCCCTGCGCCTCCATGAACTTCAGATCCTCCAAGGAATCGGACCCCGCGCAGGTAAGGTATGCGCCGGAATTGTAGAACAGGATGGTCTTGGGCAGCGCGGGCAGCTGGCTGACGGCGTACAAAAAGCCCTTCATCAGCGCCTTTCCAAGAGCTTCCTCCCCGTTGCCCATGCAGTTGGAGCCGACGGCAACCACCAGATCCCCACGGGCATCCGGGGCACAGGCGGTCTCTTCCGCGGGCTGTACCGGGGCGGACACCTCCATGGTGACGGAGAACCGCTTCTCTCCGGTCTTTTCCGCTCGGACGGGCAGCTGGCAGCTGGCCGCCAGCTTGCTGAGGTTCTGGACCGCCGCCTCATTGTCCACCAGAATTTCCAGTGTATCAGGGGTTTGCAGCTCTGCCAGAGCCTTCTTCGCCATCACAACGGGAATGGGGCACTGTTTGCCCAGCGCGTCTACAACAACAGACATGGAACACAACTCCTTTAATTCAGATTTTCAAGTTCAGTGTATCACGATACATCGTGATTCGCAAGAAAAAACAACGGGATACGGCAAAACCCCCGCCGAAACCTCGGCGGGGGCGAATTCTGTCAGACGATCTCAAGGGTATGCTCCGTTTGGGCGACCACCGCACCTATGATGGCGCTGTCCGGGTCTCGCTCCCGCAGAGCCGCGAGCAAGGCCCCGGCGTCCTCCATAGGGAGGGCCACCAGCAATCCGCCGGAGGTTTGGGGATCGGAGATCAGGTCCACGCGGGCCTGCTGGACGCTCTCCGCCACGGTCAGGCGGGGCTTCACATAGTCCAGATTCCGGTAAGCCCCGGCGGGGATGATCCCCATTTCCGCAAATTCCAGCGCCCCCGGCAATAAGGGGAGCCGCCGGCTGTAAAGGCGGATGGTCACGCCGCTGCCTCGGGCCATTTCATCGGCGTGGCCCAGAAGTCCGAAGCCGGTGACGTCCGTACAGGCGTGGATCTCCGGGCATTGGGACACGGCCTCCGCTGCGTGGGCGTTCAGCCGGGCCATGGAGCGAACCAGGCGGTCATACTGCTCCGGCTCCAGCAGGTCCGCCTTGGCGGCGGTGGTCAGGACGCCGGTTCCGAGGGGCTTGGTCAAAACCAGCGCGTCTCCCGGTCTGGCGCCCACGTTCCGCAGGGCCTTGTCCGGGTGGACATAGCCGGTGACGCACAGGCCGTATTTCGGCTCATCGTCCTGAATGGTGTGGCCCCCGGCGATGACGCAGCCCGCCTCCACAGCCTTCTGGTGGCCGCCCTCTAAAATTTTCCGGATGGTCTCCTGAGAGAGACAGCCGGGGACGCACAGCAGGTTCATCGCCACGGCAGGCCGTCCCCCCATGGCGTACACGTCACTGAGGGCGTTGGCCGCAGCGATCTGCCCGAACCAGAAGGGGTCATCCACAATAGGGGTGAAGAAATCCACGGTATGAATGGCGGCGATCTCGTCGGTGATGCGGTAAACACAGGCGTCGTCGCTGGTGTCAAAGCCCACCAACAGGTTGGGGTCAACCCGGTTGGGGAGGTCTTTCAGAATATTCGATAGGACACCCGGCCCTAATTTTGCCGCTCAACCCGCTGATGGGGTCAGCTGCGTCAGACGAGGCTCCTGATCCATGATGCTCCCTCCCTTCCCGATATCTGGCCGTGGACTTCACGGTCAGGAAAAGTATAGCACAGTTCCCGCCGTTTGGCAATTCGCCGTGCTGGACTTTTTTGCGATCCTATGGTAACATACTTCAACAAAAACAGATGAGGTTCGCGGGCAGCCGCGAAGGATGGGAGCAGCTATGGGTATTGTGGTGTTGGGCGCCGTTTTCGTGGATATTAAGGGTTATCCCGCCAATGTATATATTCCCGGTGGGCGGAACGCCGGACGGGTGGAGATCGTCCACGGCGGCGTCAGCCGGAATCTGGTGGAGGACATTGCCAACGTGGAGCTGCGGCCCACCTTCGTCAGTCTGGTGGACACCACTGGCACCGGAGCGGACGTGATCCGCAAGCTGCAGGACCACAAGGTCAACACGGATTACATCCGGGCCGTGCCTGACGGTATGGGTACCTGGCTGGCCGTTTTCAACAACGGCGGCGACGTGGTGGCCTCCATTTCCAAGCGCCCGGATCTGCGGCCTATTGTGGACATTTTGGACGATCACGGAGACGAGATCTTCCGCAACGCCGACAGCATTGCCTTGGAGATCGACTGCGACAAGGAGATCGTAAAGGCGGTCTTTTACTACGCGGAAAAATACCGCAAGCCGGTGTTTGCCGCCGTGTCCAATATGAGTATCGCCGTGGAACGGCGGGACTTTCTGCGCTTCTGCTCCTGCTTCGTGTGCAACCAACAGGAGGCGGGAATTCTGTTCTCAGAGGACTATGACAGCAAGACCCCGGAGGAGCTGCGGGACATTCTGGCCCACCACGTACAGGCGGCGGAGATTCCCCGGATGGTAGTGACCATGGGTGCCCAAGGGGCGGTCTATGCCATGCAGGACGGTTCCTGCGGCATCTGCCCCGCCAGAAAGGTGGACGTGAAGGACACCACCGGCGCGGGGGACGCCTTCTTTGCCGGGATCACCATGGGCCTGACCTACGGGAAAACCATGGATGAAGCCTGCGAGATCGGCACCCGGCTGTCTGCGTCGGTGATCTGCACGTCGGAAAACGTGTGTCCCCGGTTCCTGCCCAGCGAATTCGGGCTGGAGCCCGGCAGAGCCGCCGGAGAGCAGCTGACCTTTGATATATAAAGTTTTCGGAACAAAAGAGGAGAACGCCATGAACATCAGAACAGCGACATTGAACGATCTGGACGCGGTAACTGCCGTGGAGGCTGCCTGCTTCCCGGCGGCGGAGGCCGCCTCAAAAGAGGAATTTGCAGAGCGGCTGCGGTATTACGGCAGCCACTTCTGGCTCATGCTGGACGGCGAAAAGCTCATCGGCTTTGTGGACGGCATGGTGACGGACCAGTCCGACCTGACCGACGATCTCTATGCGCAGGCCCACGCTCACAACGAGCAGGGCGGCTGGCAGATGATCTTCGGCGTCAACACATTGCCGAAATACCGGCGTCAGGGCGTGGCGGCCGCTTTGCTGGAACGCGCCATCTTCGATGCAAAGGCCCAGGGCCGGAAGGGTCTGGTACTGACCTGTAAGGACAAGCTGGTGCACTACTACGCCAAGTTTGGCTTTGTCAGCGAGGGCGTGTCCGGCTCCACCCACGGCGGCGCGGTGTGGTACCAGATGCGGCTGACCTTCTGAGTCATCGAAAGCAGATGCAAAACCTCGCCGGGAGAAATTCTCCCGGCGGGGTTATTGTTCGGTCAGACTTCTTTTATCGGCGGATAAACTGGATATTCATGTCCACCCGGCCGTTGATCCCGGCCACGGCGCGGCTGCTGGAGAACTGCCAGTAGTCCATGTGATACACCAGCGTGGGGCACAGCTTCTCGGACTTTTCGCTCTTGTACTCAGGATACCAGCTCAGATAGTCCGCCAGAGCGCCCTGATCGTACTTCATGTAGGTCACATACGTACCGCCGTAGACCATGGGGGTATACCCCGCATCCTTGATCCGCTCGCAGAAGGCCACAGCGCAGGCGGTAGCCATTTCCGGGGACGTGCCGTAGACCCGGTAGGTGGAATCGTGCATCTCCCAGTCATAGGCCACGGGGCCGTTGATGTCCAGCCCGTCCAGCAAACTGATGACGTAATCCGCCTCCTCGATGGCCTCCTCCACGGTGACAGCCTGTGCGAAGAAGTACACGCCGGTCTCCAGACCCGCCCGCATAGCGCCCCGGATGTTCTGCTCGTAGTATTTGTCGGTGTTCAGGCTGCCGGTACCGGTGCCCCGGAAGCCCACCCGGACCATAGCGAAGTCGATGTTGTCATCCGCCACGGCGTCCCAGTCGATCTCCCCCTGGAAGGAGGAAACGTCGATGCCGTACCGGGTGCGGAACTCGCCGCCCAGGTATTCCAGCCGCCGCTGGTTTTCATTTTCTTCATCCGTCCAGATGAAGTCCACGTCGGAGAACACGTTCAGCGGACGGTCCCGGTAAATGGGCACGGTCTTGCCGCCGTATTCAAGGGTGCGGTCCAGCGTGGCACCGGGCTTGTAGACCTCGGAGGGCTTGGTAGCCGTGCTCTCCGGCGTGATCTGCGGCGCTTCAAAGCGCACCTCACCGGTGCCGTAATTGCGGATATTGCCCTGGATCACGCAGTCCACCAAGGTCACATCCTTCGTAACGCCGGGAGCTAAGATCAGATCGCCGCCGATCCGGATGCCCTTCAGCGTTGCGCCGTCCGCCGCGCTGATGAGCAGGCTGCCGGAAACATCCTTCGTCACAGTGATGGTCTCCTTCACCAGCGTATCCACCATGTTGCTGAGGATATTGATCAGTTCCGCCCGGGTGATGGGGTCCGTGGGCCGGAAGGTACCGGCGGCGGAATCCGTCAGATACCCGCGAACCTCAAACTCTCCCACATAGGCCATCGCGTACTCCGCGATCTGGTCCGTGTCCGTATAATCCGGTGCGGCGGTCTCCGGCGCGATCCGGAAGGCGCGGCCGATCATAGCCACCGCCTGCTGCCGGGTGATGGTGCTGGAGGGCAGCGCCGCGCCCTGATTGCCCAGATAGATGCCGGAGGCATGGAGCTTCAGGATGGCATCCTCCCAGTAGGTCCCGGCGGTATCCGAGAAGGTATCCGCGGGAGAGGCGTTCTGAAAATGGAGAAAGCGGTCCAGAATTCCCGCAAAAGCGCCTCGTGTGATGGATTTATCCGGGCGGAACGTACCATCGTCATATCCCTGAATGATCCCATACTCCCCGGACCACTTATTGATGGCGGACTCCGCCCAGTGTCCGTCCGTATCCGCAAATGCGTTGGCCGTCATGACGGTGCAGCCCACCGCCAGAGCCGCCGCTGTCAGCCACTTTCCAAAATGCCGCTTCATAGCTGCTCCTTTCTGTCAAAGCCAGTCGAATCTATGCCGAAAAAACGCCACGGCCCTTATGGGCCGTGGTGTTATGTCGCCCTACGGCACATTATAGCGAAACTGGAGACATGGGTCAATATTCTGTCGGAAATTTCTCCCGGAAAATTATGTAAAGTTTCAGAAAGTGTTCCCCCCTCTCCCCGGAAAAAGCACCCGGCTTCACCTATGCGCTCTTTCCCTCTTGCAATGCGCAAACAGGCATGGTAGCATGGAGTTGATCCCGAAAACCGGCACAGAGACCCAAATTGTCGATCAAACCGCTTTGCGGCTTTCGCTGCGGTAGGAACCGAATCAGGAGGGAAACGCTATGGCATTGCTTGTATTCGCCATTTTGAACGTTATGTGCTGCTATTTTTGCTATTTCGTCGGCACGCAAAAGGGATACAACGGGCCGCTTTGTGCTTTTGCCGGGTTATTTGGCAGTTTTCTTGCGTGTCTAATCCTGCTTCTGATGCCCGATAAAGCCAGTGACACATTTAACAGCACCGCCTATAACCGGGAAGTATCTGAACTGAGACAACAGGTAAAGGATCTGCAAAAGAGGATCACTGAATTGGAGCACAGCGCGGCGCCGGCAGATCAGCCGAATGCGGCGGTCCATACGGAGCAAGCAAAGGACGAGCCGATCACTGAGATCAGCAAGCCGGTTCGGTTCCCCACCCGAACATCGGACACGGTCATTTGTCCTGGCTGCGGGAAGCGGCAACAGGGAAATCGGAACAGCTGCTACGCCTGCGGGCTGTCATTCCACTACGAGGATGAACAAAAACCGTAACGGTCCCGGTTCGAGATACAATGGAAAAATTCAAAAAACGGCGGAGACCATTCAAAATGGTCCCCGCTGTTTTTTGCATTCTCTAACAATTTCCGTTTGGAACACTGCTGCTCAAAAGGTGAAAAATTGCAAAGCACGAATCATTCCACCGTCACGCTTTTGGCCAAATTCCGGGGCTTATCAATATCGCAGCCCTCCCACAAAAGCTGCGCTTTTGCGGGAACCCTATGATCTAACTCAAATCGTCCGGAATGAATCCGTCCGATTTCAAGATTTTGCGCTATGCGCAAAATGCTTGTGCGCCGCACTTGCGGCGAGCCAGCGCGGCTGTATCCGGTTCGGAAACGGGTTTATTCCACCGTCACGCTTTTGGCCAAATTCCGGGGCTTATCAATATCGCAGCCGCGCTGGAGAGCCACATAATAGGCAAAGAGCTGCAAGGGCACCACGCCCAAAGAGGGCTGTACAACCGGGTGGGTCTCCGGCACAGCTATGACGCTGTCCGCCGTGTGGGCCATTTTCTCCTTGAAGGGCTCCGTGGCCAGCGCCAGCACCTCGGCTCCACGGGCCTTTACCTCCACCACGTTGCTCATGGCCTTGTCAAAGAGCGGTTCGTAGGTGCCCAGGGCCACCACCAGCGTTCCCGGCTCGATGAGGGAAATGGTGCCGTGCTTCAGCTCGCCGGAGGCATACGCCTCGGAATGGATATAGCTGATCTCCTTCAGCTTCAGGGAGCCTTCCAGCCCCATAGCGTAGTCCAGATTCCGGCCGATGAAGAAGATGGAATCGTGGTTGAAGTACCGGGAGGCGAAATACTTCACATCCTCGATGCTTGCCAGCACCCGTTCCAGCTTTTCCGGCAGGACTTCCAGCTCGTGAAGAATGGTATCGTACTCCGTTTTCTCAATGGTACCCAGCAGATCGCCCAGATACAGGGCAATGAGGTCCATCAGGACCAGCTGAGTGGAGTAAGCCTTCGTGGTAGCCACGGCGATCTCCGGACCGGCCCAGGTATAGAGCACATCGTCCGCTTCACGGGCGATGGAGGAGCCTACCACATTCACCACCGCCAGCGTCCGGCCGCCGCGCCGCTTGGTCTCCCGCAGGGCGGCCATAGTATCCAGCGTCTCACCGGACTGGCTGATGAAAATGACCAGAGAATGATCGTCCACCAACGGGTCGCAGTAGCGGAATTCCGAGGCCAAACACACCTCCACCGGGCGGCGGAGCAGGCGCTCCCAGTTGTACTTGCTGACCATGCCCACATGGTAGCTGGATCCGCAGGCCACGATGAAAATACGGCTGACGCCCTGGATGTATTCCTTCGTCAGGCGCAGATCGTCCAGCACCACCCGGCCCTCCCGGACCCTGGGGGAGACGGTTTTCCGGACGGCCTCCGGCTGCTCGAAGATCTCCTTGAGCATAAAGTGGGGGTAGCCGCCCTTTTCCGCAGCGGAAACGTCCCAGTCGATGTGGCTGTGGGGCTTATCGATGGGGTCCATCTCGTCATTGAAAAGGTTGACGCCCTCCGCCGTCAGCACGGCGATCTCGCCGTCCTCCATGTAAATGACATCGCGGGTATGGCTGATGACGGCAGTCACGTCGGAGGCAATGAAATTCTCGTTTTCACCGCAGCCGATGATAAGGGGGCTGTCCTTCCGGGCGGCGATCAGGGCGTTGGGATAGTCGGCGCAGATGATGCCGAAAGCGTAGGAGCCTTCGATCCGCCGCAGGACACGACCCACGGCCTCCAGCATATTGTGACACTCGTTATAGTGGAATTCCAGCAGCTGAGCCGCCACCTCGGTGTCCGTTTCAGACTTGAACGTAACGCCGTGACGCAAAAGTTGCTGCTTGATCTCCATATAGTTTTCGATGATGCCGTTATGGACCATGGCGATCCGGCCATCCTCACTGACATGGGGATGGGCGTTGATGTCGTTTGGCTCCCCGTGGGTAGCCCAGCGGGTATGGCCGATGCCCAGCGTCCCCTCCACATCGGCGCCGCCGTGGATCATGTCCGACAGCACCTGAAGGCGGCCCTTGGACTTATAGACCTGAAGCCCCTTTGTCTCGGACCGCACCGCCACACCGGCGGAATCGTAGCCCCGGTATTCCATCCGGGCCAGTCCGTCCAGCAAAATCGGGGCCGCCTGCTGGTGGCCCACATAACCAATAATTCCACACATGGGTAAAAAATCCTCCTGAAAATTCATTCAAAAGGACAAACGCGCAGAGATTTGTCTCTTTCTCCGCAGTCAGATTCCTTCTGTTCCGGGGTCGCCCCCGTATTTGTAGAACCTGTCACATGGCTGCGGCCACGGAGGGGCACCCGCCGAAGTTTCGATACTCCCCTCTCCTCGTTATCCCGGAACCCCGCTTCTATGAAGTCATTTTCCGGGCGCATGGCGCTGTTGATGGGCGCTGCCCATAGCCTCCTTTCGTTTCTGCGGCTTTTATGAAAGAACTGGGGCTGCGCAGACCGCCGCCCCAGCTCAGTCAACTCATTTCTTTGCGATGATATGGTCCTTGTCCTTATAGACATGGCTGGCCGGGATGACGCCCCGGACGCAGGACGTGGGGTACACATTGGAATCCGGGCCGATGACGGTGCCGGGGTTCAGGACGCTGTTGCAGCCGACCTCTACCCGGTCGCCCAGCATGGCGCCCACCTTTTTACGGCCGGTCTCCACCTGCTCCGCGCCGTCCTTCACCACCACCAGAAGCTTGTCGCTCTTGACATTGGAGGTGATGGAGCCGGCGCCCATGTGGGACTTATAGCCAAGGATAGAATCCCCCACATAGTTGTAATGAGGCACCTGCACATTGTCGAACAGGATCACATTTTTCAGCTCCGTGGAATTGCCCACCACGCAGTCATTGCCCACCAGTGCGCTGCCCCGGATAAAGGCGCACTGACGGACCTCCGTCCTGTGGCCGATGATACAGGGGCCGTGAAGATAGGCGGTCTTGAACACCGTTGCGTCCTTGGCCACCCAGACATCCTCCAGAACGTTGCCGTCCCAGTCGGTGGGGTGCACATACTCGTCCTCCGGAAGCTGCTTGCCGATCTCCAGAATCAGGTCGGAGATCCCGGCCAGCGCCTCCCACGGATAGGTGAATTGCTTCAGATAGTCCCCGGCCAGAGAATGGCTCAGATCATATAACTCGTTGATAGTCAGCATTACTTCTTCACCTCGATGAGATGGCCGCTCTTTTCCATAGCGGCGATGATGCGGTCCACCTGCTTTTCACATTCCTCGGCGGTACCAGCCTCCGCCATGACCCGGAGCACCGGCTCCGTGCCGCTCTTCCGCAGCAGCACCCGGCCGGAATCGCCCAGCTCGGCGGTGCACTCGTCCACGGCGGCCTGCACGGCGGCGTCTGCCAGCGTGAGATCCTTATCGTCCACCCGGACGTTTTTCAGCACCTGAGGATACATGGTAACGCCGGCGGCCAGCACGCTCAGGGGCAGCTGGGTGTCGATCATCACCTGCATGAGCATGAGGGCGGTGATGAGACCGTCGCCGGTGTGGGCGTACTTCCGGAAAATGATGTGGCCGGACTGCTCGCCGCCGATCATGAAGTCATTCTCCTTCATGTTCTCGTAAACATAGCGGTCACCCACGGCGGTCTTTTCATAGCGGATGCCCGCCTTGTCCAGCGCCTTGTAAAGGCCGAAGTTGCTCATAACGGTGGTAACCAGCGTATTGCTGGGAAGCTGGCCACGCTCCTTGAAGTGCTTGGCGCAGATATACATGATCTTATCGCCGTTCAGCACCTGGCCCCGCTCGTCTACGGCAAGGCAGCGGTCCGCGTCGCCGTCAAAGGCGAAGCCCACGTCCAGATGATGCTCCCGGACGTAGAGCTGCAAGCCCTCAATGTGGGTGGAGCCGCAGTCCGTGTTGATGTTCACGCCGTCCGGCTGATCGTTGATGACATAGGTCTTGGCCCCCAGCGCGTCAAACACTGCCCGGCCGATCATCCAGGAGCTGCCGTTGGCGCAGTCCAGACCAACCTTGTGCTTTTCAAAGGACCGGGAGGGCAGGCTGGTGAGGTAGCCGATATAGCGGTTGCGGCCGGAGTAGAAATCGATGGTCTTGCCCACCTTTCCCTCGGTGGCCCAAGGGAGGTAAGCGGGATCACCGTCGATGAATGCTTCCAGCTCTGCCTGAAGGGCGTCGTCCATCTTCTCGCCCACGCCGTTCATCAGCTTGATGCCGTTGTCATAAAACGGATTGTGGCTGGCGGAGATCATCACGCCACAGTCGAAATTCTCCGTGCGGGTGATATAGCTGACGCAAGGAGTGGTGGTAACGTGGAGCAGATATGCGTCCGCGCCGGAGGAGGTGATACCCGCCGCCAGAGCGTTTTCAAACATATAGGAGGAACGCCGGGTGTCCTTGCCGATCACGATGCGGGCGGAGTCCTCCGTGTGCTTCTGGCTGTAATACCAGCCCAGAAAACGGCCCACCTGGAAGGCGTGCTCCGCCGTCAGATCAACGCCGGCCTTGCCCCGGAAACCGTCTGTACCAAAATATTTACCCATCAGAACAATAAGCTCCTTTGTCTTTTAATTTGAAATCGTTCCTATCATATTCGTTTTTTACAGTAGATACAAGAGGCAAAATGTAAATTTTCAAGCCGTCTGTCCCCAGCTGGCCGTATAAAATCCCATCAGTTGTCCATACTGGAACAAAAAGGGGGGCGACGGACATGATCACCGCACTGTGCCGCACGGTCATTCTCTATTTTCTCATTATGATCGGCCTGCGGCTGATGGGAAAGCGGCAGATCGGCGAATTGGAGCCCAGCGAGCTGGTGCTGACCATGATGATCTCCGATCTGGCCACGGTGCCCATGCAGGATTTCGGCATCCCGCTGCTGGCCGGGGTCATCCCTATTTTAATTCTCCTGTCCCTGACGCTGCTGATGAGCCAGCTTTCTCTGCTGAATCTGCGGTTCCGGGCGCTGATGTGCGGCACACCGGCCATTCTGATCCGCAACGGCAAGCTCCAGCAGGCGGCCATGCGGAAAAACCGCTACACGCTGGACGAGCTGTTGGAACAGCTCCGGGGACAGGGGTGCCTTTCCGTGGAGGAGGTGCAGTACGCCGTGCTGGAAAACTCCGGGCAGTTGTCCGTACTGCCATGGGCCAAGGCCAAGCCGCCCACGGCGGAGGACCTGGGCCTGACCTTGGAGGAGGACACTCTCCCCACCGTTCTCATCAATGACGGCCGGGTTTTGCGGAACAATCTCCGTCTTTGCGGCCGGGATGAGGTGTGGCTTCAAAAAATTCTGAAGCAGGAGCACTGCACCACCAAGGAGGTCTTTCTCCTGACGGTGGATGAAAACGGAAAAACGCTCTGCGTTCCCAAGGAGGCTGACCCATGAAACGGATGCTGCTGCCGCCGATTTTCGTGTTGGCGGCCCTGTTGGCGTTTTCCCTGTGGAATATCCGCCACATGGAAGGAGAAACGGACCGCTGGCGGGAACAGCTGCAAGCGGCGGACCGGCTGGCCCTCTCCGGGGAGTGGGCCGAGGCGCTGGACGCCCTCTGGGAAAGCTACGATGACTGGTCCCACAGCCAGACCTATCTTCACATCGTCTCCCACCATGACGCGGTGGATGACGCGGAGGCCATGTACCGCCGGGCCATCGCCTTCGGGGAAACGGAGGAGCTTTCGGAGTTCCACGCGGAGCTGTCCGACCTCCGGGACCAGCTGCGGCTCATTGCGGAGATGGAAGCGCTGAACATCCGGAATGTGCTGTAAGGCCGCTTGTCCTCCCGCCTATTTTTCCTGTTTCAGCACCATTATATCTCTTACCAAAAATGCGGTCGTGCCGCATACTGCTATAACTGATAACAGATACACGATCCTCCGCTGCATCAAAATGTTATAAATGAATATGATGCATGACGCAGTAATCAGCAGAATGTCAAATGCGATCCGGAATTTCGATCTCATACGGCCATTCCTCTTTTTCCGCAATTTTCCGCTCATTGTGCGGTAGAATCCATCATAGGAATTTCCGGATCGTGCAGAAGCACGATCACTTCTCCGCCAGAAGCTTATTCAGCTCCGCCATGAAGGTATCCAGATCCTTGAACTGGCGGTAGACAGAGGCGAAGCGGACGTAGGCCACCTGATCCACCTTCCGCAGCCGGTCCATCACCTTTTCGCCTACATCCTCCGTGCGGATCTCCCGCTCCATGGAGTTCTGCAGCTCCTGCTCGATCTCATCGGCAATGCGCTCCAACTCGGCCAAGGGCACCGGCCGCTTCTCGCAGGCCCGGATCATGCCCCGCAGGACCTTCTGCCGGTCAAAGCTCTGGCGGCTGCCATCCTTTTTGATGACCACCATAGGCAGGCTCTCCACCGTTTCGTAGGTGGTAAAGCGTTTGGCGCAGGAAAGACACTCTCTCCGGCGGCGGATGCTGGCGTTTTCGTCCGCGGGACGGGAATCAATGACCTTGCTTTCGGGGTGACCGCAATAGGGGCATTTCATAGGCTTGACCTCCTGATAAACATTCCGGGAAAACCCGGTTCATGTGTGAAAAGCACAGGATACTGCGGATATTGTACCACATTCCTTCTAAATGTGGTATCCCTATTTTCAAGTTTTTTCAAAAAACAGGCCATTCCCGGTCATCAAAGCGAAATACCCAGTACGCCCGTCCCTGCAAACGCCGGGAACGGGCAAAGCAAAACATGGCTTCCAGAGGAAAAGGGGCCGCGTCATCCCGTGGGACGGCGATGAGACGGCCCCGCTCCGGCCGGCAGGTCAGCACATCGGAAAGCCCGCCCAAGCGGCAGCGGAGGTATGGACTTCTCAGCAGTTCCGGTCTCAGCGGTTCCCAGTGCTCCCGCTCCTCTCCTAAAGGGCGCAGTTCTCCCCGGAGGATAGGTCCCAGCGGGTCCGTCAACCGTTTGGAAAACCGGCGGCGAATTTGCAAACAGCCATTCTTCGGTTCCAGAACACCGATACGGAGATTCCCTGTCTCCCCCACCGCCCACGCGCACCACAGCCCCTCCCGCCCCCGGCAGGAGACGGAAAAGGCCGTATACAATGCCTCCGGGGTGACGGTCAGTTCCCCCACCGTCTGCTCCTCCCGAAAAACCGGATACTTGTCCATGAGCCGCCACCTCCCGGCAAAAAAATCGCCTGTGCATCAGTTTATGCACAGGCGGAGCAGCGTGTCGAAATTACTTTTCTCCCCGCTGCCCCTATTTTCAGAACTTTGTGAAAGTTCTGAAAATGTTATATTTCAATGGTGCAGGACACCCCTCTTGGGTTTCCCGCACACACCTTTCCTTACCGCCGCTGGAAGTCCACTTTCTTATCAATAGAACACTCCGCCTGTGCATCAGTTTATGCACAGGCGGATCTTAATATGAACGCTATGTATGGCAGGCTCAGGCGATGGTGTAGCTGCCCCGCACCAGCAGCTTCGTGGTGTTGGAGCCGGCCTTGACGCCCCGGCCCTCAATGGTCATCATATAGAGATGGTTGGCCGTCAGCGCACCGCCGTTATTCAGGGAGGCAGCGGTAGTCTCGTCGATGAGTCCCGGATTGGAGGGGGACACGCAGGAGGCCGTACCCACCCGGAGCATCACCTCACAGCCGATGTCTCCGGTGAGGACCTGTCCCTTGGAAAGGGTCACCACGGCGAATTCCACCCCGGACATTCCGCCCGCGCCCCCGGACTGCTGAAGGAGCTGACTGTTCCGGGCGGTGATCTTCTGGTCTACCTTGGTCATGATCTGTCCCAGAAACACATCGTTCAGATAACTCAGTGTCACCAGCGGATCGGTGGCAGATCCGGGCTCCACCGCCAGGGAAACGCCGCTCATGGCAAGGCAGCTTACCAGTGTCAGCGCCGCCAGACGCAATGCCCATCTATTTTTCATATGTACCTCCGTTGTCTCTTGGCTCCCTCCCGATGGGCGTTTCCGCCCGCCGGGAGGCAGTATTCTGTCTCTTATACAAACTGGTCGTGGGGCAGTCCGAAGCTCACCGCGATGGCGGTGTCCACCTTCTCCATCACCTGTTCCTCCACATGGCCCATCCGTTCCCGCAGCCGCTTTTTATCCAGCGTCCGCACCTGCTCCAGCAGGATGATGGAATCCCGGTTCAGGCCGCAGCTCTCGTTCACCGGAAGGGCAATATGGGTCGGCAGGCGGGCCTTGCCCGTCTGCGAGGTGATCGCCGCCGCGATGACCGTAGGGCTGTATCGGTTGCCGGTGTCATTCTGAATGATCAGCACCGGACGGATGCCGCCCTGCTCGCTGCCCACCACCGGAGAGAGATCGGCATAGTAAATATCGCCGCGCTTGACACTCGTATCCACAAAGTTCACACTCCGCCGAAAGAAGTACCCATCACCATTCGGTGAGGCCACTTTCATTCTCCCACGCAGCACCGGAATTTATACCACCGGGGCAAAATTCCGGTGTCCCGCCCCGTGTCATCCTATGCGCCTGGCGGAGTGCGGGTGCCTGCTTACAGCAGTCTCAAGCTCCGCTCGATCTCCTTGCCGTTTTCCATATACAATCTGGGGACCCGCTTGCTCATCGCGCAGGGAAACAGGCGAAGCGCCGCCAGTGGCGGATGAAGCGAGCCTGTTTCGAGGAAGGCTCCCAATCAGCGGATACGCAGGATCTGCTGATTGGTTTGAGCCGACGGTGCATTCCCTCTTGGGTTATCTCCGCGCCAAGAGCCGCATTTGCGGCGGCGAACTGACCTGCTTACAGCAGCCGCAGGCTCCGCTCGATCTCCTTGCCGTTCTCCATATACAATCTGGGGACCCGCTTACTCACGGCACAGGTCAGTTCGTAGGGGATCGTGTCCAAAATCGCCGCCAGTGTGTCTACGCTCTGGGTCTGGCCGAAGATCTCCACCGTATCCCCCACCTTTACCTCCGGCAGGTCTGTCAGGTCCACCATGCACATATCCATGCAGATGCGGCCCCGCTGCGGCGCCGGGCCATAGGCCGTCTGCACCGCCATGCGGTTGGAAAGCCCCCGGAAGAAGCCGTCGGCATAGCCGATGGGCAGTACGCCCATACGGGTCTTTCCCTCCGTGCGGAAGGTCCGGCCATAGCTGACGGTGGTATCCGGGTCAAGGACCTTGATGGTGGACACGCAGGACTTCAGCCGCATCACCGGCCGCAGGCCCAGCCGCTCCGCATCATCCCCCACGCCGTAGAGGGCGATGCCGGGGCGGACCATATCCAGATACATCTCCGGATAGCGGGTCAGGGCGCCGCTGTTGGCACAATGGCGGATGCGGAAGGTGCGGCCCTTGGCGGCCAGTGCGTCCAGCACATGGGTAAAGACGCCGAACTGCTCCCTCGTATACGCTTCATAGTCCGCGCCGTCCATATCAGAGACGGCGAAATGGGTGAAGATGCCCTCTGGGTCCAGCCCCGGCAAGGCGCAGGACTCCGCGATGGCCTCCACGCCGGTTTCAAAATGCTCGCCCCGGACCAGAAAGCCCAGCCGGGACATACCGGTATCCACCTTGATGTGGACCCGCAGCGTGCCGCCGCACTTCACAGCCTCGGCGCTGTACGCCTCCGCCTTGGCCTTGGCGGACACCGCCTGAGTGATGTTGTATTCGATGAGCTGGGACACCATCTCCGGAGGGGTATGCCCCAGGATCAGAATGGGCATGGTAATGCCGCCGTGGCGCAGTTCCCGGCCCTCGTCCAGACTGGACACTGCCAGATAGTCCGCCCCCAGCTGTTCCAGCTTCCGGGCCACCTGCACCGCGCCGTGGCCGTAGGCGTCCGCCTTCACCACGCCCAGATACTTCACGCCGGGGCCAATCTTCTGCCGGGCCACATTGTAGTTGTGTTCCAAAGCATCCAGGTCGATTTCCGCCCAGGTGCGCCGTAAAATCGTATCCTCCAAGTTGATTCACCTGTCTTATGTGGATTTGCGGGGTCCTCCCCGCTGTTTTTACGAATTATCCGCTATTGTATCACAAAATCCGAACGCCGTAAACCGTACCGTCAAAATTGTTTCGCCGTCCACGGCGATCTCTCCGAGGAAAGGCGTTCCGTCCGCCTGACGGAGCCAGACGGTGGTCACGATGTCCGTGTCCGACGCGCCGGTCTGGTCCAGCGCCAGCCGGGTACAGGGGACTCCCTCCCGGCTTTCGTCGTTCTGTTCCAGCAGCCACCCCTCCCGCAGCGCATACACGATCCGGGCCAGTGCCGTGGCGGGGCTGACGGCTTCCTCCGTCAACGTTCCGGCATCCAGGCAGAGATCGCCGTATTCCAGCGTCCAGCCATCCTCCCGGATGACCGCCCGGACGCCTGCCAGTTCCAGCGGCTCCAGCACCTCCACGGTGCTCTCCCCGCCCGGCACATAGGTACCGTGAAGCGTGGCGGACCATTCCAGCCCGGACTGCTCGCAGGTGACCTCCGCCGTCATTTCACAGCCGGACATCTCCTGATAGACCGACCGCAGGTCCGCCGCCGGCTCCGCTGTCTGTTTCCCGCAGCCGCACAGCAGCAGGCACAGGGCTATCATTGGTACGCAGTTTTCGATGCGCACCCTGTTTCCCTCCGTTATTCCAGAATTTCCCGGATGGCGTCAGGCAGTTTTCGGACCACGTCCTCCGGTGTGGCGCTGTAAGCCGTCAGCTCCTGTTCCGCCAGATCCCCGGCGCGGCCGTGAAGCCAGACTCCCACCGCCGCTGCCCGGAGCGCGTCGGCCCGCTGGGCCATCAGGGAGGCAATGACGCCGGTCAGCACATCCCCGCTGCCGCCCTTGGCCAATCCGCTGCCACCGGTGGTGTTCACCAGAACGTCCCTCTCCGGCGACGCCGTGACGGTCCGGTGGCCCTTCAGCACCAGAACGCAGCCATGGGCCATGGCGAAATCCCGTGCCGCCCGTTCCCGGTCCCCACGGCTCAGATCGCCGCCGATCCGGGCGAACTCCACCTCATGGGGCGTCAGAACCGTGGGCCTGCCCCGGCGGGCATCCAGTAGATCTATATGCCCGGAAAGGGCGTTTATGCCGTCGGCGTCCAGCACCAGCGGTTTTTCCGTTTTCAGCAGCTCCCACACCAGGCGGGCAGTCTCCCGGCTGCGGCCCAGCCCCGGTCCCAGCACCAGCACGTCGCAGCCGTCCAGCTTTTCCAGAATTTGCGGAAGAGCCTTCCCCGCCAGCATACCGTTTTTCTCCGGCAGCGGAAAGGGCATGGCGGAGACACATTTGGCTGCCTCGATGGGCCAGATGGTCTTTGGCACTCCCAGCGACACCAGCCCGCAGCCGGTCCGTACCGCCGCCGACGCGGTGAGATAGGGCGCGCCGGTGTAGCCCACCGCGCCGCCTATGATCAGCAGCTTTCCAAAGGTCCCTTTATGGCCGTCCAGCTGTCTCTGCGGCAGCGCCGGTTTCAAAAGATCCAATCCCACCGTCCGGACAAGCGTTGTCACTTCCATGGTCAGTCCCCCTTTTTCTATGTTATCCAGTCAGTTTGTATTTGAAAAAAAGCAGGGAACTCCGTTCCCTGCTTTTAACGCCCTTATTCGCCCTTGGCCGCTTCGATGATAAGCTTGGCGCACAGGGAATAGCCCAGCTTGCCGCTATCCAGTACCAGATGGTAGTTATGGCTGTCGCCCCACTTTTTGCCAGTATAGTGGTTGTAATAGGTATGACGGCTGTTGTCCTTTTTGGCAATGATCTTCTGCAGCTCCGTCGCGTCCGTGCAGCCGGTAAGCTCGCTGGCCCGCACCGCCCGGTGCACCGCGTCGGCATGGATGAACACGTTCAGGCTCTCCATGCCCGCTTCCCGCAGGATCTCGTCGGCACAGCGGCCCAGAATCACGCAGGGTCCCTCCTTGGCAAAATGGAGAATGACCGCCTTCTGCACATCGTGGATGGCATCCTGGGTGTCAGAAAAGGAGGCGTCCGCAAAGGAGCAGATGCTCTTGAAGAAGAAATTCGTGGAGGATACATCCTCCTGATCGTGCTCCACCATATCCGGATCAAATCCGCTGGTCTGGACTGTTGCCTTCAAAATATCCCGGTCATAGAACGGGATCCCCAGTTCCTTTGCCACCTGCTGGCCGATGGAATGGCCGCCTGCGCCGTATTCCCGGCTGATGGTAATGATCTTATCCATGGTACTCCCCCTCACAGGTCCCGTCTTTTGACAGGGCCGATACTGATTGTATATTATCACATTTTCTGCTTACGTGCAATAAAATTCTGCTTCCGGGCCGTTTTTCTAAGATTTGTGCATTTCGCGCTTGCATTTTCCCTGTTTTTATGGTATACATTGGTATGTTATGAGCTGTGAAACAGGAAAATAACCTGAAACGCCGCCGCAGAGAGGGTCGGTCACCGGCTGCAAGCCGACCTGCGGACGCCTGGTTTGGTTCGCCCCGGAGCTTCCATGGAGACATGGCGGTCACCCTCCGTTATCGGGGCACAAGTGTGCGCTTCGGCGCGAATTTGGGTGGTACCGCGGAAGTGAGCCTTTCGTCCCAATGTGGGACGGAGGGCTTTTTTGTTTTCCGCCGCCCCGATCCGATCATCCCATTCCATACAAAGGAGTTTTGCGTTTATGATGAAAGAACAACTGGAAGCCATCCGCAAGGGCGCTCTGGAAGCCATCGCCGGCACGAAGGCCGCGGCGGAACTGGACGCGCTGCGGGTGAAGTACCTGGGCAAAAAGGGCGAACTGACCGCCGTCCTCAAGCTGATGGGCAGTCTCTCTGCTGAGGAGCGCCCCGTCATGGGCCAGATGGCCAATGAGGTCCGCGCCGCCGTGGAAAAGGCCGTGGAGGCCCAGTCCGCCATTCTGGAAAAGGCTGCTCTGGAAGCCAAGCTGAAGGCCGAGACGCTGGACGTCACCATCCCCGGCAAGGAGGTGGCTCTGGGCCACAAGCACCCCATGTACACCGTGCTGGATGAGATCAAGCAGGTGTTCCTTGACATGGGCTTTGAGATCATGGACGGCCCGGAGATCGAGCTGGAAAGCTACAACTTCACCAAGCTCAACGCCCCGGAGTCCCACCCTTCCCGTGACTGGACGGACACCTTCTATCTCACCGAGGATTCCAAGATCCTCCTGCGGACCCAGACTTCTCCCATGCAGATCCGGGCCATGGAGGAGCACGGCGTACCCATCCGCATGATCTCCCCCGGCCGGGTTTACCGCAAGGACGAGGTGGACGCCACCCACTCCCCCATGTTCCATCAGATCGAGGGTCTGGTGGTGGACAAGGGCGTGACCATGGCGGACCTGAAGGGCACACTGAACGCCGTCATCAAGGCCATCTACGGCGCCAATTCCGTCACCCGGTTCCGTCCCCACCACTTTCCCTTCACCGAGCCCTCCTGCGAGGTAGACATCCAGTGCCACAAGTGCGGCGGTAAGGGCTGCCCCACCTGCAAGGGCGAGGGCTGGATCGAAGTGCTGGGCGCCGGCATGGTGCACCCCAAGGTGCTGCGCAACTGCGGCATTGATCCGGACGAGTATTCCGGCTTTGCCTTCGGCATGGGTCTGGAGCGCTTCGCCATGGGCCACTTCAAGATCAGCGACCTGCGGCTGATCTTCGAGAACGACGAACGGTTCCTGCAGCAGTTCTGACCATCCTCGCCAAAATGGCACAGCCATTTTGTGCGAATTTTGCAGAGTGCCGCAGCGCACTCGCCGCAAGCGGCTCGCACGTTTGCACTCTGAGCGGTGTTTTTTGTGCCGTACACGCCGCCGCAAAAAAACAATTACGACTGATGTTTGCCGTGGCAAACATGCATCGACCGCATATCGACTGCGGCGTACCACCAGTGAGCGGATCTCACTGGCGAGGGGATGCCTGATTCCCTTCGGAATAAAAGAGGAGGATAGACAATGATTCTTTCCCGTAAATGGTTAAATGAATTTGTAGATGTTTCCGACATCAGCGACCGGGAGTTTGACGAGGCCATGACCCTCTCCGGCTCCAAGGTGGAAACCGTCACGGCGCTGGATGAGTCCCTGAAAAACGTGGTGGTGGGCAAGATTTTGTCCATGGAAAAGCACCCGGACAGCGACCACATGTGGATCTGCCAGATCGACGTGGGACAGGCGGAGCCTACCCAGATCGTCACCGGCGCATGGAATATCCATGTGGGCGATCTGGTGCCCGTGGCCCAGCACAAGTCCCTGCTCCCCAACGGCACGAAAATTGAAAAGGGCAAGCTCCGGGGCGTGGTGTCCAACGGGATGCTGTGCTCTCTGAAGGAGCTGAGCCTCACCGCCGAGCATGACTATCCCTATGCCGTCATCACCCCCGCCGCCCTGCTGAACGACTACAAGCCTCTGGACCCGGAGAAGCCCTCCATCCCCGCCGACATCAAGGCCGGGGACAAGGTGTTCGGCCCCGTGGTCTGCGGCAAGGTGCTGGAATGTGAGACCCAGTCCTACGGACAGTACCACACCACGCTGGACATCGGCGGCGCCACCGCCTCTCCCGACACCGGCTGCTCCAACCTCCATGCGGGTGATCTGGTGGCCTACAACACCAAAACCGATTCCATCTGCACGCTGGAGGATCTCCACGCGGAGCAGAAGGAGTTCCCCCACTGCATCGCTGACGGCATCTTCGTGCTGAACGAGGATGTGAAACCCGGCGACGATATGGCTGTGGTCATCGGTGCGGACGATCATGTGGTGGAGTTTGAGATCACCCCCAACCGGCCTGACTGCCTGTCCGTCATCGGCCTGGCCCGGGAAGCCAGCGCCACCTTCGGCCGTTCCCTGAAGCTGCACACCCCTGAAGTGAAGGGCTGCGGCGGCTCCATTGCGGAGCTGGTGGACATCGACATTGAGGACGGCGACCTCTGCCCCCGGTACACCGCCCGGATGGTGAAGAACGTGAAGATCCAGCCCTCCCCCGCGTGGATGCGGGAGCGGCTGCGGAACTCCGGCGTCCGCCCCATCAACAACATCGTGGACATCACCAACTATGTGATGCTGGAATACGGCCAGCCCATGCACGCCTTTGACTTCTCCTGCGTGGAGGGCAACCATATCATCGTCCGCACCGCCCGGGAGGGTGAGACCATTCAGACGCTGGACGGCAATCAGCGGAAGCTGACCACCTCCATGCTCTGCATCTGCGATGAGAACAGGCCCGTCTGCGTAGCGGGCGTCATGGGCGGCGCCAACAGCGAGATTGTGGGCGATACCGCCATGGTCCTCTTTGAATCCGCTAACTTCAACGGCACCTCTGTCCACCGCACCGCCGCCGCACTGAATATGCGCACCGACGCCTCCTCCCGCTACGAAAAGGGTCTGGACCCCATGAACACCCTGAAAGCCGTGGAGCGGGCCTGCGAGCTGGTGGAGCTGCTGGGCGCCGGCGAAGTGGTGGAGGGCGTGATGGACGTCATCGCCAAGGACTCCAATCCCGTCACCGTGAAGCTGGAGCCGGAGAAGGTCAACGGCCTGCTGGGCACCGACGTTTCCCGTGAGGAAATGGTCCGGATTCTGGAATCTCTGGACTTCACAGTGGAGGGCGACACCATCCATGTTCCCTCCTGGCGGTCCGATGTGGAGCACTACTCCGACATCGCCGAGGAGGTAGCCCGGTTCTACGGCTACAACAACATCCCCGACACCCTCTCCAACGGTCTCACCGCCCGCCGTGGCCTCACGGATATCCAGCAGACGGAAAACCTGCTGGGCAGCGTGTGCCGCGCCGCCGGGTACGACGAGATCATCACCTACTCCTTCATCAGCCCCACCTATTATGATAAGATCGACCTGCCCAAGGATTCCCCCCTGCGGGATTCTCTGAAAATTCTGAACCCCTTGGGCGAGGACACCTCCATCATGCGCACCACCACTCTGCCCTCCATGCTGGAGATCCTGACCCGGAACTACAACTTCCGCAACAAGTCCGCCAAGCTCTACGAGCTGGGGCGGGTATACTTCAAGCGGGCCGACGGCCTTGCCGACGAGCCCAAGGTGCTGACGCTGGGCGCTTACGGCGACGGTATGGACTTCTTTGCCCTCAAGGGCGCTGTGGAGGCCGTTCTGAAGCAGCTGCGGATTGAAAACGTCCGGTTCCTGGCGGACAGCGAGAATCCCTCCTATCATCCCGGCCGCTGTGCCAAGGTTTTCAGTGGGGACCGTCTGCTGGGTGTCCTGGGCCAGATCCATCCCCATGTGGCGGGCAACTACGGTGTGGACGCCGAGCTGTATGCCGCCGAGCTGCGGTTCGACGCGCTGTATGAAAGCAAGGGCGCACAGCCTGTGTACCAGCCCCTGCCCAAGTTCCCCGCTGTCACCCGGGACATCGCCGTGGTGTGCGACAAGGCCGTGACGGTTGGTGAGCTAGAGGACGCCATCCTCAAGGGGGCCAAAGGCCTGCTGAAGGACGTGGCCCTGTTCGACATCTACACCGGCGTAGGCATCGCCCCCGGCAAGAAGAGCGTAGCCTTCAACCTGACCCTCCGCTCCGATGACCGGAGCCTCACCGCCGAAGAGGCGGACGCTGACGTGAAGAGCATCCTGACCGCTCTGGAGCAGGAGTGCGGTGCTGTCCTGCGGTAATACGCTCCAGCCTCCTCGCCCCGCAGCGCGGGGACGCGGGACACCGCGTACAAGCGTTCCGCGCAGCGGAATCTTGGCGCAGACGGAATTCATTTCCGCCGAGCATTTCGATCATTCATGGTTCCCACAGACTGGCCAGCCAGTCTGTGGGATGGCGGACGCTGACGTGAAAAGCATCCTGACCGCTCTGGAGCAGGAATGCGGCGCGGTCCTACGGTAAATCGAACAGTTCCCTGCAATCAAGGCGGTGAGGTTTCTCGCCGCCTTGATTTTATTACCATTCTGTTACATTTCCTTTTTTCCCTTTACTTCCCCCCGAAAACCGAGTATACTGATTACAGTTTCGAAGGAAAGGTGGTGTCCGTATGGATGACTATACCCGCAAATTCAGTATTGTGGACGATAAGGATGTGGAGATTTATAACATTCTGACCACAGTCTATCAGGCACTGGAGGAAAAGGGGTATAACCCCATCAATCAGATCGTTGGCTACATTCTCTCTGAGGACCCCACCTACATTACCAATCACATGGGTGCCCGCACCCTGATCCGCAAGCTGGACCGGGACGAGCTGCTGCAGGTTCTGGTAAAAAAATATCTGGGACAGTAAATCAGCCGATCAAAGCATGGAGACGTTGTCTCCATGCTTTTTTTATGTGTGTAAACTGCCGAAATATCTTGAAAAGCCGTTGTTTTGGACTGATGGAAAAGATTGCCGCCATTCCAACGTTGACAAATTGGATAAAAGATGTTACAATTTGGTTACAATTTTTCCAAGGGAGTGTTTGCATGTCTGAAACAAAAACAGAAGGCTTGATTTATAAGGGCCATCCTCTGCGGCGGATCGACAACCTGATCTACTACGGAACGATGGCTGATCCATATATCGTCATGATGCAGATTCTGGAGAGCAAAAAGGAAAACGGTCTGGATATGGCTACCAAGGTTTCCTTGCAGCTCCAGTCCACGAATCCCAATGTGAAGGCACGGGACCGCGTGGTCAAGAAGGGTGAAAAGAGCAGCCTGTATGAGGCGATGGATTTCGCTTCCATCTGGTTGGAGCGGGCGTTAGCCGGCAAGTAAGAACCCCCTACCCCCGCACTGACTGACACAAAGGAAAGGAAGCGTTTCAATGAAGCATCTGATGAAAAAGGCCGTGAAGGCCGCTGTTTTTGCTGCCCTCACCACTTTGGCGCTCACCGCCTTCGCCTCTGCCGAGGGAGAGATGGCCATTGGCGCCGGCTGCACCACCGGTACTTCCCTGCGTATGCGGTCCGAGCCCAACACCTCCTCCGCCATCGTCACCACGCTGAACAAGTCTGTGGCCGTGGCCCTGCTGGATGACAGCGTCCCCGGCTGGTACAAGATCAATTATAACGGCAGCACCGGCTATGTGTCCTCCGATTACCTTATCATCGATCAGGACAACATCTTCACCACCTACGGCCGCGTGCCCGAGGGCACTGTGAACGTCCGGGCCGCCGCCACCACCGAAAGCGAGAGCCTGGCCACCATCGACGTCGGCACCGTAGTCACCGTCAACGGTCTGGTAAACGGCTGGTATGACGTTACCTGCGAGTACGGCACAGAGGGCTACATCCGCAGCGATCTGCTGGTGCTGACCAGCAACGCTACCAGTGACAAGGGTTCCTCCATCGTGGAAACAGCTCTGAGCCATCTTGGCACCCGCTATGTGTACGGCGGCGCCTCCGCCGGCGGCTTCGACTGCTCCGGCTTCACTATGTACATTTATAAGCAGTTCGGCTATTCCCTGCCCCATTCCGCTACCAGCCAGTGGCTCAGCGGCATGGGCACCAAGATCTACAGCATTTCCGAGCTGCAGCCCGGCGATCTGGTGTTCTTCAACGATCCCAGCCGCAATAAGGGTAAGGCCTGCTCCCACGCCGGTATCTACATCGGCAACGGTCAGCACGTTCACGCCTCCTCCTCCAGAAACGGCGGCGTCATCACCAGCGATCTGACCTCCGGCTACTACAATACATATTTCGTAGGCGGTCTCCGGCTGAGCTGACTCTATACAAAAATTTCGTTTTTTCGCCCCGGTACAGTTGTACCGGGGTGCTTTTTGCCTTTTTCCAGCAGAAAACGGGAAATTTCCGCAAAAACCTTGCCTTTTGGGAACAGGTCTGCTATATTCATACAAGTGTGAAAAATATGATAAAGGAGGCGATTCCATGCCTGAAGGCAAGCACGTCTTAGGTCAGGGTAAAAACCGGATTTTCGGCACCGCCAAGGTGGGCGACCGGGGGCAGATCGTAATTCCGCAGGAGGCCCGCCGATTTTACGGCATCTCTCCGGGAGACACCCTGCTGATCCTTGGCAACGAGGCCAGCGGACTGGTAGTGACCCGGCCGGAGATCCTGAACGATCTGGCTGATGAAATTTTGGGAAAAGAGGAACACAAGACATGAAAATGGAATCCATGTACGAACAGCTGGGCGTCAGCGCAGCTGTCTATGAATACGGAGAGCGGATCATCGCGGAGCTGCGGGACCGGTTTGACGCCATCGACCAGACGGCGGAATACAATCAGGCCAAGGTCCTGTCCGCCATGCAGAAGAATCGGGTAAATGCCACCCACTTTGCCGCCACCACCGGCTACGGCTACGATGACGAGGGCCGGGACAATCTGGAACGGGTCTATGCAGATGTGTTCCACACGGAGGCTGCGCTGGTGCGGCCTCAGATTACCTGCGGCACCCACGCCCTGACCGTAGCCCTGTCCGCCAATCTGCTGCCGGGAGACGAGCTGCTCTCCCCCGTAGGCGCGCCCTATGACACACTGGAGGAGGTCATCGGCATCCGGGAGAGCAAGTGCTCTTTGAAGGAGTACGGTGTTACCTACGCCCAGGCGAACCTGAAGGCCGACGGCACCTTCGACTACGATGCCATCCGTTCCAAGATCAACGAGCGCTCCAAGCTCATCACCATCCAGCGCTCCAAGGGCTACGCCACCCGCCCTAGCTTCTCCGTGGAGCAAATTGGGGAGCTGATTCGCTTCTGCAAGGGGATCAAGCCTGACGTCAAGGTCATGGTGGACAACTGCTACGGCGAATTTGTGGAGCGCATTGAGCCTTCTGATATGGGCGCTGATATGGTAGTAGGCAGTCTCATCAAAAACCCCGGCGGCGGTCTGGCCCCCATCGGCGGCTACATCTGCGGCACCAAGGAGTGCGTGGAGCGGTGCGCTTACCGGCTGTCCGCCCCCGGTCTGGGGCAGGAGGTCGGCGCAAACCTGGGTTTGATGCCTGCCTTCTATCAGGGTCTGTTCCTGGCTCCCACCGTGGTGTCCGGTGCCTTGAAGGGTGCGGTCTTTGCCGCCAACGTCTACGAAAAGCTGGGCTTCGCCTGCGTCCCCAACGCCACGGAAAGCCGCCATGACATCATTCAGGCGGTGACGCTGGGCAGCCGGGAGGCTATGGTGGCCTTCTGCGGCGGTATTCAGGCTGCTGCACCGGTGGACAGCTATGTGACCCCGGAGCCTTGGGCCATGCCCGGCTACGATTCCGACGTCATTATGGCGGCAGGCGCTTTCGTGCAGGGCAGCAGTATCGAGCTGTCCGCAGACGGCCCCATCCGCGACCCCTACGCCGTCTATTTTCAGGGCGGCCTCACCTGGTATCACGCCAAGCTGGGCATCCTCATGAGCCTGCAAAAGCTGGTGGACGCCGGTATCGTGACCCTGTAAGTCCAATTCTAATTTTTCAATTTCAATAAGGAGACCTTCCCCATGTGGCTTTGGCTTTCCCTGACTGCCCTCCTGTGCTGGAGCGGCAGCGACCTCTTTTCCAAAATCGGCTGCCGGGACGGCAGTGACCGTTACAGTCATCTGAAAATGGTCATCGCCGTGGGCGTGGTGATGGGCCTTCACGCCGCCTTTGAGATCTTCGTAGGCGGCACGGCCATCAGCTGGCCCGTCATCTGGACCTACCTGCCGGTGTCCCTGCTGTATATCAGCTCCATGGCTTTGGGCTATCTGGGCCTGCGGTATATCGAGCTGTCTGTTTCTTCCCCCATCTGCAATTCCTCCGGCGCATTGGTGGCCGTGCTGACGCTGCTGTTCGTCGGCGGTGAGGATTACTCTCCTCTGGCCCTGTTGGCTATCGCACTGGTGTGCACGGGTGCCATCGGTCTGGGCGTGGTGGATGCCACGGAGGACCCGGAGCTTCGTCTGGAGCGGCAGAAGGCCAGCAACTATAAGTACGCCAAGAGTTTTTTCGCCCTCGCTCTCCCCGCGGCCTACTGCCTGCTGGACGCCGCCGGCACCTTTGCCGACAACCGGGTGCTGGAGATTTTGACGGACCGCTATATGAACGCCGGTATGTTCGCCACGCTGAGAGAATGTGCCGATCAGGCGGCGGCCTCTGCCAACTGCGCATACGAGTTGACGTTCCTTGCCGCAGCTGCATTCTGCTTCATCTATGTGGTGGTCATCAAGAAGGATCGGTTGGTTCCCAAAATGGAGGCCCCCAAGTACCTTGGCGCCATCTGCGAAACCGCCGGTCAGTTTGCCTACATCTACGCCATTTCTGACACCGCCCATCTGGCCATGTCCGCTCCCATCATTTCCTCCTACTGTGCCGCCTCCGTACTGTGGAGCCGCATCTTCCTGAAGGAAAAGCTTTCCTGGAAGCACTATGCCATGATCTGTCTGGTGGTCATCGGCATCGCCATCATGGGCTTCTTCGACCTGTAAGCCCACTGTATATGACAACCCCCCGCCGCTCACATGAGCGGCGGGGGTCTTTTTCAGGCACGTTCAGGTGTGGATTCAAGCGCGGGGTAAGGCCCGATCCAGCTTTTCCAGAAAAAAGGCCAGCAGGAATCCGGCGGCGCAGCAGAGCAGCGACGCCACTGCCTCGCCCACGCTGTCATACCGGATGGGAACGATCACCAGTGTGGAGGCCGCCACGATGCCCAAGATCCCGTGGAAGGTTACGGCGTAATGGGTCCGCAGCAGCCATGTAACGCCCCGGGCCAACAGCAGCATGGTCAGCAGCATTCCCGGCAGGCAGGCGGACAGGGTCAGCAGCCGCATTTCCGCAAGACTGTTCAGCAGCGGCTCATACAGCCCCAACGCCATCATAATGGAGGAGCTGGTCAGCCCCGGCAGCACCACGCTGGCACCCCAAAGCGCGCCGCAGAAGTTGTACCAGCCAAAGTTGGGCGTCACCGTCACGCGAAGCACATGGCGCACATAGAAAAGCGACAGAAACACCGATAGGGCGCAGACGCCGCAGGTGATCCACGCCGCCCGGCCATGGCCCTCCTTTCCCGCCTCCCGCCAGAGGGCAGGAAACGTTCCGGCAATGAGGCCGATAAAGAGCCAGATGGTAGCGGCGTCCGACAGGGCATAGGCGGCGCTGATCCCCTTGGCGAGGCCCAGAAAGCCCACGGCCCAGCCGATCCCCAAGGGAAGGAAAATGTGCCAGTATTTCCGGATGCCCCGTCCGGGATGGGCCAGTGTCTCCATCATAGGGCGGTATACGTCGAACACCACGGCCAGCACGCCGCCGGAGACGCCGGGCAGGATCGCCCCTGCGCCGATCAGCGCACCGCACAGCAGATCCCGCAGCCAGCGCGCCCGATCCGCCTGCTTATATGGGTCCGTCATATTCCACCTCCTCACTCAAACTGTATACAGGGTATCATATCAGCATTCCCCGCTCCGCGCAATCCGAAACTGTGAACGATTTGAGAATTTTAGCGGTTTTGAAAGAATTGACGCCCTAAAAGCCCCGGTTTCCCCATTTAGGAAGGGCATAGTGATCTTTCGCTAAATGCCCTTGCGTGTCTACGGAAAAAATGGTAGAACTTTTTAGAAAAAGGGGTGGCTTTTCCGCTATGGCGGTGTTAGAATAGGGACACTGCCCTGAAGGGCGACCCTTTTCTGTATTTTTGACAGTATTTCAGGAGGTTTCCCATGATGCGGAGCGCAAAGAAAACCTACGAGATCGACATGCTGCATGGCGCGATCCTGCCGAAGCTGCTGCGCTTCGCCGTCCCGCTGACCCTCTCCACCATGCTGCAGCTGCTGTTCAACGCGGCGGACGTGGTGGTGGTCGGCCGCTGGGCCGGTGACAATTCCCTGGCAGCGGTGGGTTCCAACACCTCCCTGATCGCCCTGCTGACCAATATGTTCTTAGGATTGTCCATCGGCGCCAACATTCTGGCTGCCCGGTACTTCGGCGCTCATGAGGACGAGGAACTCAGCAAAACGGTCCACACCTCCATCCTGCTCTCCCTGTACAGCGGCGTGTTCCTGACAGTGGTCGGTATTCTGGGTGCCCGGACCATTCTGATCTGGATGCAGTGTCCCGCCAATGTGCTGGATCTGGCCACGCTCTACCTGCGGATCTACTTCGCCGGCATGACCGCCACCATGCTCTACAATTTTGGCGCCGCTCTGCTGCGGGCCAGCGGCGATACCCAAAGACCTCTCTATTACCTGTTCGCATCCGGCGTTGTCAACGTGATCCTGAATCTGGTCTTTGTCATCTACTTCCACATGGATGTGGCAGGCGTGGCATTGGCCACCGTGATCTCCCAGTGCATTTCTGCCGCACTGGTGGTCCGCTGTCTCATGAAGGAGACCGGTCCTCTGCGGCTGGACTTCCGGCAGCTGAAGATCTACCCCATCAAGCTCAAGCAGATCATGCAGGTGGGCATCCCCGCCGGAATTCAGGGAATGCTGTTCTCTCTGGCCAACGTGACGGTGCAGTCCTCCGTCAACTCCTTCGGTGAGATCATTATGGCCGGCAGCTCCGCCGCCATCAGCATTGAGCAGTTCATTTATTCCAACATCAACGCCTTCTATCAGGCCAACGTGGCCTTTACCAGCCAGAATTACGGCGCCGGTGACTACCGGCGCATCAAGAAGATCGCTATGATCAGCGTTGTGACCGGCGTTGTGACCACAGAGCTTCTGAGCGTTCTGGCCGTCTATTTCGGCCCGCAGCTTCTGGGGATCTATTCCCCCAGCGCCGAGGTGGTGGCAGCCGGTATGGTGCGCCTCCGCTGGATCGCCCTGTTCTATGGTCTGGACGCCATCATGGATGTGATCGTCGGTTCTCTGCGTGGCGTGGGGTACAACATTCTGCCCATGCTGGTCACGCTGATGGGCGCCTGCGCCTCCCGGCTCATCTGGCTGTCTACTGTGTTCCGGCTTCCAGCCTACCACCGGATCGAGATGGTTTACATCGTCTATCCTCTCTCCTGGGCCCTGACGGCCACCACCCACCTCATCTGCTATTTCTTCGTTTCCCGAAAGGTGGACCGGGAGCTTCGTGCCCACGAAGCGGAGCTGGCCGCCCGTATGGAAGAAAGCCCGGAGGAAGCAGACTCCTGAGCACATTCGCCAAGCAAGCAAAAAAGCTGCGGAAACCAGTCGGTTCATGTTCATAGGTACACAATGTGACCTATGGGGTAGGCCGGACGGTACAGGGCACGAAAAAATAAGTCGGGGGAAATTCCCTCGACTTATTTTTTCTTTGATCCCAAGTTTATTTGAGCGCCACATTTCAATTGGATGCGCAGACGCTGACCCCAACGAGAGCGGGTAGCGGAAACCGTCAGACAGCACGGGATAGGATATTGCCCATCGTTTGCGCCGCTTTGAGCTGCGCGTCCGTGGTAACGCGGGCGTATGTATCCAGCGTGAAGCCCACCGAGTAGTGGTCGAGCATACTGCTGACGGTCTTGATGTCCACGCCGTTCTGGAGCGCCATCGTGGCGAAGGTGTGTATAAATCGTGAAACTCGAATTGAGTGATTAATTGCACTATTTGGCAGTTTTGTGAAACAAATTGCGGGATAGTGCTTTTTATTCTCAATCATCTGCTATACTTGAAAGAATAAAAATGATGATTGAGGGATAGCAAGAATTGGTGCATTCCTTCAAAACCATCAAGTCACAAAAAGGGATTCTGTTGGGCGCATATTGAATCAGTCTTTCTAACTGGCCAAAGTTATGATGTGCCTCTGCTAAGAGAAATGCCAATTCATCGTCCATTTTAGGTGTAAAGGCGCTCTTGAAAATCAGGGCAAACATTTCCGGTACTACGCTGATGTGCATGATCAGGACTCCCAAGCCGCCTACAATATAAATCAGAGCCGAACGGCACAACTTTTTCCATGATATCCGCGATTTGCTTTAGGCCGCCATCGGCAGTAGCAAGGTATCAGTCGGTTTTTTCTACAAAACAAGGGGCCTTCGTAAAGAAAGCCCCTTGTTTTTAATGTTGGCCTAAGTTCGTCTGCCAAGTCATCCCCAGTCAGCGCACTCCCTCAAAGCAGAGAGCTTTGTTTCCAAACTGAGCGGGGACGTTTTCCGTTCGATTATTTTCTCTCGGAAGTTTCAGCAGTATTCTGCTTTGCCAGCTTTCTGGACTTGTAGTTCCGGATGCCAAAAATTGCCACGGACACAATCGCGATCAAAATGAACGCGCAGCTGATCGGACGAGTGAAGAAAATGCTGAAGCTGCCTTCAGAAATGACCATGGCACGGCGGAAGTTCTTTTCAGCCAGAGGTCCAAGCACGATGCCCAGCAGAATAGGCACCAGTTGGAAGCCCATGCGCCGCAGGAAGTAAGAAACGATACCGAAAATCAAAATGATATAAATATCATAGATGCGGTTGTTGGTAGAATAAGAGCCTGCAATGCAGAATGTCAGCACGATGGGAGCCAGAATCTCATAGGGAATGCGGGTAATATGCGCATAAAACCGGGTCAAACCAGTGCCCACGATATACATGAACACATTCACCACGAGCAGGCCCAGCATGATGGCATAAAGAACGTTGCCCTGCTCGGCAAACAAGGACGGACCGGGAACCATGCCGTGAAGCATGAATGCGCCCATCAGAATGGCCGTTGCACCGTCACCGGGGACACCCAGCGTCAGCATGGGGATCATAGTTGCACCGCAAGCGCCGTTGTTGGCAGATTCCGCAACAGCCACGCCCTCGATCTCACCCTTGCCGAACGTTTCCGGGTGCTTGGACGCCTGCTTGACCTGATTGTAAGCAATAAACGCCGCCAAACCGCCGCCAGTGCCGGGCGTTGCGCCAATGATGACACCGACAAGAGAACCAATGCCAATGGGCTTGCGGCAGCGCCGATATTCCTCTTTTGTGATCTTATCCTTCGTCAGGGCCTTGGGGTCATAAATTTTATGATCCGTTTTGGGATCATATTTCTCTTGCGGCAGATTGCCGCCTCCATCTAAGAGCGCCGTATAGCCCGTGTCTGATTCCATCAAAATGGCATCGCCATATCCGACATTCACAAATGTGATCCGCATTTCTTCACCTCGTTTTTTGTTTTGATAAAAAGATTCTCAAGTGGTTCCGCGAACGATCAGTTCTGTTGGCATTTCAATATACCATTCCGAAAGCTCTTCCCCGTCGATCAGGCGAAACAGCATTTCTACCGCTAACTTACCCATCTGAAGGGAATCGATCCGCACCGTGGTCAACTCCGGTTCAATGACCCGGCTGACATAGCTGTCATCAAATCCGATCACTGCTACATCTTCCGGAATCCGGAGTCCCATACGCATCGCAGCCTTCATCGCTCCTACCGCAATGGTATCATTGGTACAAAGCAGCGCAGTCGGCCGCTCCGGGCAGCTCAGCATTTCACGGGCACAAGTTTCCGCGCACAGCTCATTGGCATCCACATCCCGTATAAGCAAAGGATCTACTGTGAGTCCGGCACTAACGATCGCATCCATGTATCCGATGTGGCGGTCATGGTAAATTTGGGGAGAAAAACGTCCCTCCAGCAAAGCGATCCGTCGATGGCCCTTCTGAATCAAATGTTCAGCGGCACATTTTGCCCCATGATAGTTGTCAACAGCGATGCAAGGCAAATGTTCCATCTGGATCAGATTGTTCAGCACAACAACGGGAATGTTCTGTTTGCAAAAGCTTTCGATAGAACTTCGGTCTGTTTGTCCGGCTATGATAACGCCATCCATGTGTTTTTTTATGCTCACTTCTCCGCTGGGCAGACGCACATGGTCATTTGTAGTGACAAAAAGGCCATAGTTCCGTTTCATCGTTTCCTGCATGATCGCTTCCAAAGCCGACGAATAGAACGGATTCAGAATGGCAGGATACTGATTTTCGTGGATCACAAACGTGATATTATCCGTTTTCTGGCGAGCCATTGCTCGGGCGATTGGATTCGGCGTATAATTCAGCTCATTTGCCGCAGCGTAGATTCGGGCCTTTGCTCGCTCGCTAACCGCTTCCGGAGACGCAAATGCACGCGAAACGGTTGCTTTTGAGTATCCACATTTTTTCGCAACGTCGATGATCGTAGCAACCATTCAAATACCCCTCGCCCAAAATGAGAACGTTCTCATATCGTTTGCAAAAATAATGATGGCGTATTGCCCTCATTGCATTTTTAACATATCATGCGCTTCTTTCGTTGTCAACACACTTCTATTTTTTCTACTTTCTGCTGTTTTTTGCTCAAGTTTTTTGTGTATAAACGCCAGTATTTCCTCGCTTGGACGCAGTCTGTCCACCCCTTATTCACAAAAACGCAGCTACGCAATGCAGAATAACCTTCTCGCCTGTGGCACAGGTCGTTTGCAGCGCTGGCGCGGTATGAAAAGCGCAGATCGCCGCTTTCTTCTCTGCTGTACAGTGTAACCTGCATGTGATACAACAGAGTTCAACAGCAAGAAGCAAACTGAGATGTCCTTGCAGAGTTTTGCCCCCATTCATCAGTGCTGCACGGTTCCGCAGGTACCGCGATGTCAACAAGAAAGGGACATACGCCAAAGCGTATGTCCCCTTCCCTTTCCCTATTTTTTAACGGATTAGATCCCGTCCTTCGTTCGGGCCAGGCGGCGGCTCACAGCCATGCCGAAGGCGTCTGGCCCCACATGGCTGCTGACGCTGAAGGAAAGCGGATCGGCGAAGATGCCGCCGTGCTCCGGGAACGCGTTCACCGCCATCTCCCGCCAGTCCTCCAGTGCGGCGGCGTCCTGATAGCTGCCGGCCACGGCGATGTCGATGTCCCACTTGGCGGAAAGCCGCTCCGCGTCGCCACGAATGGTCTCCAGCAGTTTTTTCTTGCAGCCTGCGGTGCCGCGCACCTTGGCACAGGCGTCCAGCAGCTCCCCCTCGATCTTCAAAAGGGGCTTGATCTGCAAAACCGCGCCAATGGCCGCGGCTCCGGCGGTCACGCGACCGCCCCGGCGAAGATATTCCAAGGTCTCCACGCCCACATACACAATGGAATCCAGCCCGCTGGCCTCCAGCTCCCGCCGGATCTCCTGTGCCCCGCAGCCCGCCTCCCGCAGGGCCACGGCGTCCCACGCGGAGCTTTTCTGAGAGATGGAAATGCGGTGATTGTCCACCACAAACACCCTGCCCTCGTAATCCTCCGCCAGCATCTGCGCCGTGGCGCAGGAGGCAGAGAGACCGCTGGACATGGGGATGTACACCAACTCCTCATATTCGGCCAGCACCTTGTCCCAAAGGGCCGTCACATCGCCGGGGGAGGGTTGGGAGGTGGAGACCGCCTGCCGCTCCGTCAATGCACGGAAAAACTGATCCGGCAGCAGGTCGATCCCCTCGTAATACGCCTGTCCCTCGATGATGACCGGCATCGGCAGAACGAAAACGTTCATTTTCTGCGCTTCTGCCTGTGTAATGCCGCTGTTGCTGTCTGTTACAATGGCTGTTTTCATGCGTTTGCTCCTTATGTGTGAGCGGGTCCTTTCAGATCCGTATTTCATGATTTTGCGTGCCGTCAGGGTGCAGCAGCTCTTTCTATATGCTTTTCTGCGGCCTGCGTGGATTTTTTATTATAACAGATACCCAAAAAACATTTCAACACTTTTCGCTCAATTGGGCTGAAAATATCCCACATTTCAATGCAGTGCCTTTGTGGGACACACCTTCGTGCACTCATAGCAGAGTATGCACTCTGTTCCGTTTTTCCGCTTGCGGGCTTCCCTGTTGACCTCCACATCCATGGGGCAGGCTCGCAGACATTTCCCGCAATGGACGCATTTGCTCTCATCGCAGTGGACGCGGAGCAGAGAAAAGTAGCTCATGGGCTTGAGAAAAACCGCAACGGGACAAAGATACTTGCAGAACGCGCGGTTATCCTTAAAGGCGAACGCCAGAGCAATGCCCGCAATGTAGTAGAATGCGTTCCCGGCGAGGAACAGCCAGAACATGATCTCTTCCAAATACGCAACTTTCATCAGGAACAGCCCAGACACCAACGCCAGAGACAGTGCAAACATCACATAGCGCAGAACGCCCAGTTTTTCCCTACGCGGCTTCTGTGGCCGCTTGTAGGGCAGAAAGTCCAGCGCCATAACCGTCCAGCAGGCGTAGCCGCACCAGCCGCGCCCGAACAGCAGCGGGCCGAAGATCTTTGCCACGGCGTAGTGGATGGTCGCCGCCTCGAAGGTGCCGAGAAACAGATAGTACCAGAACCCCTCGATCTGCATATTCTCGCGGGAGATGACGCCGAGGTACAGCAGCATATAGCCGCCTACCGCCAGCTGCACAAAATGGCGGGCATAGCGTTTCCCGGCGGTAAAGAGCGCTGTTCCCAATGCCAGACAGCCGCCGATGTAACTGAAATTCAGCAGATAGAATAAATTGTCCTTCGTGAACCATAGCGTGACCGCCACCACTTCAAGCAGCAGAAACAGCAGCAGCGACGGCACATATTTGCGAAGTCTGCTATCGTTTTTCATTGTTTTCCCTCTGATTTCCCGCAATTTTCCAAACACTTTCTATTATTTTACATCATCAAGCTTCAGGCCACAATTCTTTTTTCTGTCTGCGGTTCTATGCGGAGACTTTTTGGTTTTCCTAACACTGCCGCACGCCATCGTAGAAGGAGAGCGACGTGCAGGCGAAGAAATACTTCACGCCCAAAGCAGCTTTTTGGCCAAGTCCTTCAGCCAATGGACCCGCTCCTTTGGCGCACCGGCCGCCGCTGCGGGGATATGCGGATATTGCTGCATAAATGTATCCTGAGAATCAAAGGGCACGGCACTGTGCTTGCGGCAATAAGAGCCATCCGGAAGCATCAGGCTCGCCTTTGCCGTGTCCCGCAGTTGAGAATTTAAGATCCAACAGAGCTGTCCCCGTATGCACGTTGCCATACTCCGTTTATTATAGGAAAGACCGGAAAAAACCGATAGACAGCCCCGGTAAAAGGTATGTAAAATTCTGGTCAAGTGCGTCAGCCATGCCATTCCGAACCCGACGGACTCTCAAAAAAAACACCGGCGGGATCAGATCCTGCCGGTGTCCGCTTTTACCACTTCAAAGGGGATAGTTTCCGAAATTGCCGTGTCCTGACGGCGCACAATTCCGCGTAATAACTCAGATACTGCTTTTTCAGTTGACGCTGTGACTCCTGATTTTTACGGAAGCTCGTCCAATACGTGCAGTCCAGATGACAGCCTTGGCAATACTGACCGCAGTGTTCCTGACAGGGAAGCATTTACAGTACCTCGCTTTTCTCCGGATACCTTTATTGCAAGGCTTCCCCTTCCGGTAGGCAAACCAAATGTTTGTAAAATCGACACAAGTTCTGTGGCAGGAGTGAAAACCACTAAAAATTCCGCCCTAATATTCAGATTCACCAGAAAGGCACGGCTGCCGCAGCTCACTGCGTGGAACCGGCGGTCCTCGCTTCCCCATAGAGTAAGCAACCCGCTGTTGCGGAATACACGATGATAGAATTTTTATTCCTACCAGTACCCTGTCCCATTCATCGAAACCGTGCGTCCAGTGAAGCTGCTGTGTGCTTCTTTGAAAAACACCGGGTGTATACTCCTCGACGGGGAGCAATTACGCTCCCTCGTGTTCCTCCAGCAGATCGGTCATGTTTTTCAGGCCGATACCCAATGTGGAGGTATTGTGCAG